>Ga0307379_10000009_pt1 | contig 449687 bp, 355 predicted proteins | sample UN2MG_FD_202237 | JGI IMG/M metagenome (GOLD analysis project Ga0307379, IMG submission 202237) | Soil microbial communities from Risofladan, Vaasa, Finland - UN-2 | ecosystem: Environmental > Terrestrial > Soil > Coastal area > Acid sulfate soil | place: Finland: Risofladan, Vaasa...
GCCAAGACCTTCAACCGGTCTCGCTCCTTTTGACTCATTCGTAGTTCCATCCTCTTTCCCTTTCCACGCCAGAAAAGAGGACATTTCTACTTTGCACAGACCGGACATTACAACTTTGCGCTTACAAGAGGTGGGAGAGATCTTGACGGTCGAGGGCGTGTCTGCTATACTTTTGGTTGATTTGTAGCCGGTTTTCCCTGCTGTGCGCGAGTGGGTAGAGAGATTTTGTTCCTTAATTTAGAACTGGGAGCCCAAGATCAATCATTTGAATAGCCTACGACAAGCCTCCTTGGAGTGGAAGTCGGACGGCTATCGTGAGGGCACCCCCTTTGTGGGCAAGGTTCTAAAATCCTCCACCTGACGGCATGTGCGGGGAGATATACCTGAAGGCGGGGCCTGTTGGTCCCGCCTTTTTTGTTGGAATTGGCGGAAGATCGTCATTTTGGCGGACGGAAAACCGGCGGTATCAGGCATTTACGAACTGAACAAGGTGCCAATATCTCCAAACGGCGTGTTTTTGTCGACAGTTTACCTTCCGCCTGACGTACCTAAACGTTCGTTTAAGAACAGATTTCCAGAGATGTAAACCGTTACCATATAACAATGGACAGTGGCGTAGTGCAGCCTAACGGGCAAATGCAGGGTGTTGGGGCGGCATATTGGCACGCAATTTGAAAGGGAACAGGCGTACAAAAAGTGTTGACAGAAAGTGGAATTTCTGATAGTGTTTGCGCAGACGACAAAATATGGGGTGAGTGTAAGGCAGGAGTTTTGGGCCTGCACATGCCACCGTCTGTGGGGAGACGTGCCCAGGTTTAAACGGTCTGCCAGTGAAGGCGCGCATGCGCGACGACTTATGGAGTGGTGAATCCCGTGCTGTTTTCCAAGCCGAAAAGAGCGATAGGAATTGACATAGGGACGCACTCGGTCAAATCGGTGCAGATGTCAAGGCCGGGAGGGCGGTTGCGGTTGGACGCGGCGGGTTATGCGCTTGTTGACCGCAACCAGTTTAATATTGATCCAATTACCACTCAGGCGGTCGCCGTGCGGGAATCGTTGAGGACGTTGGTTGAGGCGCAGAGCATCGTGGTAACGGCGCTGCCCGGGCAGTCGGTCGTAATCCGGTATCCGCGGCTGGCAAACATGCCCGAAGAGCGGCTTCAGGAGGCGGTTGAAAAGGAGGCGGGCCAGCACATCCCTTACGATTTGAGCGAGGTTTTCCTTGACTGGACCCTGCTGGACACGGTGATGCAGGGTGAGGACAAGCTGCTGAAGATCCTGCTGCTGGCGGCCAAACACGAACTGATAGACGTGCGCCTGCAGGTGACGCAATCGGCGGAGGTGAAGGTCGGCATCCTTGGGGTGGACGCGCTGGCGTTGGCGGACGCGGCGGAAGCGTGTGACAACCTGCGGGTGGGGGAGACGGTGGCGTTGATCAACATAGGCCTGACGTCGGTGAGCATCCACTTTGTCAAGGATGGTGTGTCGAACTTCATTCGCGACGTGAGCTGGGGCGGCCGGGACCTGATCCAATCGATTTCGCGCGCGCGGCGGTGCGAGTTTGACGAGGCGGAAAAGTTGCTTCAAAACTCGATCGCCGAAGCCCATGGGGTTCCGGCGCAACAGGCCGGGAATGAGCCGCCACCGCCGCCGGCCGCACCGCCCGTTGCAACTTCATCGCTTCTCGATCCGTTCGAGGATGAGCCGGGAATCTCCGACGGGCCCGGCCAAAGCCCTGCCGTGAAGCCGGCGCCGCAGCCGATCGGGGGGAAGCCGCTGGAAGAGATCATGGCGGCCCCGCTGGCGAAGCTGGTTTCGGAGATTCGGCGGTCGTTCGACTACTACGAACATGAGCTTTACGAGAGCCCGGTGAACAGGTTGATCCTGAGCGGGGGTGTGGCCTCGATACCGCTTCTGCGGCACACGCTCAGCGAGGAGTTAAGTATTAAAGACGTGGATGTGGCGAATCCGGCGGAGAGCGCCTTGCAGATGGGCGACCGGCGCGGCGTGATGCCGTTGACCGAGCGGCCCGCGCAGTTCATGGTGGCCGTCGGGTTGGCGGCACGAGGAGCGGCGGCCTTATGATAGACATAAACCTGTTGCCCTGGCACCTTCGCCCGATCAAACGTTCTCCGGTTCCTTATGTGGCCAGCCTGCTGGCGGCGGGGCTGGTGCTGTTGGCTTTGGCGGGGATGTCGGTGGACAAACAACGGCAGATCGGCGAGCAGCGGGCCATCTTGAAAGACAGCACTGAAAAGCTCCAGACCCTGCAGGATATCGTGGATGAGTTCGAGCGGCTCGAGACGCAAAAGGTCGAGCTGGCGGAGAAAGTTTCGATTATCAACGAGATCTTGGCGGACCGGATCATCTGGTCGCGCCAATTGTGGAACGTGAGCCGTTTGACGCCGGACAATTTCTGGTTCAGCTCGATTGCGGTGAAGGAAAAACAATTCACCGAGACGCGCAAGGAGATGAACCCGCAAACCAAGAAGGAAGAGATCAAGAAAATAACGGTAAGGCGGCCCATCCTCGAGCTTACGGGCTACGTGATCGAAGGGGCCGACGGCACCAGCGACATCAACCCGCTGACCTACAACATGCAGGACGACCAAGAGTTCTCCGGAATTTTCCAGTTGGACCTTCCCAAGTTTCAGGACACGTTGTTTGAGAGTTACAAGGTGCGCGGGTTCACGCTCGAATACCTTATCAATCAGGGAGGCCGCGGCGCATGATGGATTTCTGGAAAGGCACGGTCACCCCGAGGGATTGGGCGGCGGTCGGCATAATACTGGGAGTGACGGTTTTGTTGGCCGCGGGGTTTTATTTTGTGTTGTACAACGCGCAGAACGAGAAACTGGCGGGGTTGGTCGCAGAAAACAGGCAAGTGGCGCAGAAACTCAAACTGGCGCTGGAAACCCAGCAGAATATCGGTGAGTTGCGTGCGAAGGCTTCTCAGATGCAGCAGTTGGTGACGCAGTTCGAAGAGCGGCTGCCGAATACGCAGGAGATCCAGGCGCTGCTTCGCCAGTTTGAATCGCTGGCGGGCGAGATTGGCTTGCTGGTGGAGTTGTCGAAGCTGGCGCCGGCGGGAGACACGAAAAAAGAGGTGATCCCGTACAGCGTGAAGGCTCGGGGCACGTTTCATCAGATAGCGACGTTCATCAACCGGCTCGAGCGGTACCAGCGGTATCTTAAGATCAGCGAACTGAATATCGGCAAGGTCGAGAACGGGATCGCGACGGCTTCGTTCCGGCTGAGCACGTTTCGTTTCAAACAACCGAGCGAGGAAAGTAAGTCGTGAACTCGCAACGTAGACAAATCATCATCATGGCCGTGATGGGTGTCGTACTGGTGGGTGTTCTGTTTTACCAGTTTGTAATCAAGGGGGTCACTGCTCCGGCAACGGCCGGACCTTCCGCGACCGCGCCTGCCAGCACGGCCGGCGCGCCTGCCGCGGCCCCGTCGGCGGCCCCGGCCGCAGGGGCGGCGCCGGCGGAGACCGCCGAGATAGATATAGACGCCCTGCTGGCGAGCATCCAGGAAGTGGACTTCGATTACGAAAAGGACCGCGTGGCGCGAGACGTGATGGCGCCGTTGGTGGGCAAGGTGGCGGTGCGAACCGATAAAGAAGGGACGGGCGCGCCGGTTGCCCCGGCCACGTTGGGCAAGGTCATGAGCAAAATGGTTTCGGGCATTGTGTGGGACGAATCATTCCCGGTGGCGGTGGTGGACAACGAGGTGGTTGAACCCGGGTACGAATACGCCGATGGAACTGTCGTGGTAGCCATTGAAGAAGACCACGTGGTGTTCCGGGTGGGGGAATCTTTAATTCAAGTGGAACTGAAGGAGCGTTAGACCATGTCCCAGCTTAGTCGTAATTGCCTGGCGACTTTTGTGGTAACGACGGTCGCGTTGGTAGCGGTTTTGGAGCCGTGTTCCGCCGTGCAACCGGCCGGCGTACTGCCGGAGCCGCTGGGGCGTGGCGAGATGGCCACGGGCGGGGCGAGTTGCCCGGGCGTGGCCGTGGTGCTGCAGGAACAGCGGCTTGATCAGGCGGTGGCGCAACTGGCGACAAACCTGCGCAAGCTCAAGCGGGCGAGTGTGATGATGGCGCCACATGCGTATCAGGGTGCACCCTCGGATCTCGCGGCGGCTCCGCCGTTCGTGTTTGAGGCGTCCGTCCCGGCCGCTATTCTGTTGGCGGACGGCGCCGGGGCAGGTTCGGCCGCGCCTGATGCGGCGGGCGGCGAGCCGTCTCCGCCTCCGCCTGCGCGCTCCTCGAGTCCCGTTGCGATTCCGGCTTTGCCCGCCATGGGAAAAATGAAACAGGTTGTGACCGACGCGACGGCCAGTGTCCCACTTGTCGTAACCGACGCAACGGAATTGGCGCCTCTGGCGGCCACCGCTGAACCGCCCGCCGCAGAAGCGGCGCCGGCTGCGGCTCCCGAACCGGCCGCGCCGGCAGCCCCGGATAGCGCGACGCCGGAGCCCGCGCCGAAGTCGGAAGTGGACGTAACGGCGTTGCCGGCGCCCGCACCGGCGGCCGCGCAAGAGCCGGTCAAGACGGGGCAATCGTCAGCCGTTCTCGCGACGGCGCCCAAGAAGGATAAGCGGCCCCCGCAACCGAAGTTTCAAGGGGACCCGCTGCAGCAGATCGTAAACATCGACTTCCGCGAAATGGAATTGAGCAATGTGGTGGCGCTGTTGGCGCAGAAGGCGCAGATAAACGTGATAGCCGGGTCTGACCTGACGGGCGTGGTAACGGCGAACTTGCGCAATGTGACGCTGCAGGCGGCGATCGACACGGTGTTGCGGATGAACGGGTTGGGTATGGTGCCCGAGTCGGGCGTATATCATATTGTGCCGTACGCCCAGGCGGTTGCGGCCAAACGTGTGACGTCGATGGTGAGGCTTGAGAATGCCAAAGCGTCGGACGTGAGAAAGACGCTGGAGGACCTGCTTATCGGCAGCCTCGACGCGACGCTGGTAGCCCTCTCGGTGAACGAAACAACCAACATGCTTATCGTGGCGGGGCCTGAAGTGCGCGTTACCGAGCTTACAAATCTTGCGAAAGACCTCGATATCAGTAAACCGGTCACCCCGACCGTAACAGAAGCGATCAAAATCAACAACGCGGAACCCGAAGAGTTGCTGAAAATGGTCGAGAGCATGTTGTCTCCCGACATCGGGAAAGCCGCGGTTGACGAGCGTTCGCGCCATATCGTCGTGACGGATATGCCGGTCGTGATCGAGCAGGTACGCGCGCTGATGGAGCAGGTCGACCTGCCGGTGCGCCAGGTCAGCATCGATACCATGATCGTTGACGCCCTGCTCAACGACGAGTCGCAGACCGGCGTCGACTGGTTCATAGAAAGCGTGCAACACCTCAACCGCCGGGGCGACCTGATCGGCAACATTGACGCCCTTGGACTCGAAACCGACGCCACGAGCAGCCCCGTCGCGCCGAATGTAGTGGGCCCGGTGCCGCTCAGTGGGCGTCTGGCGTTTTCGATCCTTTCGAGCGATATCAGCATTCGGGGCATTATCGGCGCGGAGGTGCGCGCGCAGAAAGCGCGGCTCCTGGCTAACCCCGTGATAACCACGGTTGAGAACAAGAAGGCGCTGATTAACATCACGCAGGAACTCCCGTACCAGGAATTCACACAGGGGCTTTCGGGGCCGCCGATTGCAACGACGGCGTTCAAAGACATCGGCATTGTGCTCGAGGTCACGCCGCGCGTCACGCACGACGACTACATCATCGCGGAACTCAGCGCCAAACAGAGCGACACCAAGGGCGAACTCAACAACATCCCCATCGAGGACAAGCGCGAGACGCAGACCACCCTGCGGACGCGCAACGGCCAGACGATCTTTATTGGCGGGCTGCGGCGGTTTGACGACGAAAATCAGACGCGGCGGATCCCGGTGCTGGGCGATATCCCCATTGTCAACGTGCTGTTCAAGAGCAACATCATCAGCAAAGAAAGCACTGAACTGCTCGTCTTTCTGACCTGCAACATACTGCCCGAAGATATCGCGCCGCTCCCGTTGGAGCTCGAGGAGTCGATGACGGAACTTGACCGGATACCGAAGGTGCCCAACGCCGCCGGCGAACTGGGCGAACGTATTCTTCACCCCAAAATCCCGTACGCCGACCCGGCGTGGAAATGGCGCAGACCCGAATAAGAACTTCGGGAAAATCAGTCTTTTGGAAGCCCTCGCAGGCAACTGCGGGGGCTTCGGTTTTTGTTGGATTTAATCGGCGTGGGAGATTGAGCCGGGGAACATCCAGCGGAGTGGGGGTGTGATTTCGGAGAGCCGCGGGGCTTTACGCAGGTTTCCGGCGCGTTCGAGGTCGTGGGCGATCATCGAGTAGCAGCCGTTTTCGTTTTGGACTTCGCCGGTGATGAAGTAGGGCCCGTGGGACGTGAGCAGGTGGCCGCACTGCTGATAGACCGCGGGGAACAGGATGGCTTCGAACACGCCGGTGGGGTCTTCGAGCGTGATAAACTTCATGCAGCCGCCAGGATGGCGGGCGCCATTCTTGATACCAACACGCCGTTCGGCGATCAGCCATCCGGCCATGGTGACGGTTGTTCCTGCGTAGGCGGCCATATCCTCGCTGAGGATTAATTGCCGGCCATCGAATTCGGAGGCGTAATACTCGATGGGATGCGTGACGATCACGATGCCCAGCGCGGTCCATTGCAGGTTGGTGCGGTGTTTGCGCGAGTAGTTTGGCAAGTGGGGGATAGGCGCCTCGGGCAGGCGGTGCGGAAACAGCCGGTTGCCGTCGGTCAAATGGTGGGCGATGACGCGCGCGCGCGGGCGCGTTGCGATGGTTTTCAACTCCCAGAGCAGTTCTGGGCGCGTCTTTCCGAACCCGTCGCACGCCCCGGTGTTGATGAGCAGCTCGGCGTCGGCATACCCGACCCCACCGCGGCCGCACAGGTCGCTGACGCTCTCGAACGGCCCCGCCTGGCGCGTGTCGATGATGCCGCGGACGGCGGCCTGGCTGAGGTTGCGGACCTCGACGAAGCCGACGCGGATGTTTTCGCCTTCGACGCAGTAGTTCCAGTCGCTCGAGTTGACGTCGGGCGGGTAGATCTCGATGCCGAACCGTTTGGCCTCTTCGGCGTACACGGCGGTGTGATAGAACCCGCCGCGGTTCGAGAGTACGGACGCGAGGAATTCGGCGGGGAAATGGGCTTTGAGGTAGGTGCACTGGTAGGCGATCTCGCCGTACGTGCTGGCGTGGGCTTTGCAGTACGAGTACTCGGCGAAATTGGCGATAAGCCCCCAGATGGTTTCGGCCTGGGTTTCCGCGACGCCGTTTGCCCGGGCGCGGTCGATAAAAAGGCGCATGCTCTTGGCCATTTCGTGCGGCGACCGTTTTTTGGTCATGGCGCGGCGCAACGCATCGCCCTCGGCGAGGTCGAGCCCCGCAATGACGTGCGCCACCTTGAGAATGTCTTCCTGGTAAAGCATCACGCCGTACGTGTCGCCCAGCACGTTTTCGAGCGCCGGGTGCAGGTACACCGTCTCCTCGCGGCCGAGATGGCGTTCGATGAATGTTTTCTTCATTCCGCTGCCGGACGGCCCCGGCCGCACCAGCGACAGGGTCTTGATGAGCATATCGGTGTTGCCGGCGCGGGTGCTTTTGAGCAGGGTGCGCATCGCGGGCGACTCGATTTGGAAGCAGCCGATGCTGCGGCCGTTGCGGATCAGGTTGGTGGTGAGTGGGTCGGGATCGGGCAGGCTCTCGACGTCGACGTCGATACCCCGGTTGCGCTTGATCATTTCGACGGTTTCTTTGATCACGGTGAGCGAGCGGTGGCCGAGCAGGTCCATCTTGATCAGGCCGAGGTCTTCGATGGGGTGCATGTCATACTGGGTGATGAGGATGCCTTTTGCGGCCATCTGGAGGGGGACGAACCGCGTCAGGGGTTGGGGCGCAATCACCACGCCGCCGCTGTGGATCGACAAGTGGCGCGGATACCCGTCGATCCGCTCGCTGATCTCGAGGATGGATTTCAGCGGCTCTTCGTCGATGGGGAGCCCGCGGCATTCGGGCAGGTGCTTCACGAGCGTGCGGATGTCGTGCGCCCGGTAATGGGGCAACTGCCGGACCACCTCGCCGATCTCGGTTTCAGTCCAGCCGTAGGCCTTGGCGACGTCGCGCATCGCCGACCGCGCCTGGAACGTGTTGAACGTGCAGATCATCGCGACCCGGTCGGCGCCGTACTTGTGGTAGACGTACTCGATGACCTCGTCGCGCCTGCGCCAGCAGATGTCGAGGTCGATGTCGGGGCAATCGGTGCGCGACATGTTCAGGAACCGCTCGAAATACAGGTCGTATTTGAACGGGTCCACGCGCGTAATGCCGAGCGCGTAGGCCACCAGGCTGTTCGCCGCCGAACCCCGGCCGACGATCGGGATGTCGCGGCCGCGGGCGAATTCGACGATGTCGCGCACGATCAGGAAGTACGGCGAGAATCCCAGCCGGTTGATGATATCGAGTTCGTAGTGGAACCGGTCCATGACGTCGGGCCGCAGCGGTTTGTACCTCTCGCGAAGCCCGGCAAAGGCGCATTGACACAGGCGGGAGAACGGCGTGTCGCCTTCCGGCAGGTCGATGTCGGGAAACATCGGCCGGCCCAACTCGAACTCGACGTTGCAGTTCGCCGCCACCCAGTCGGTGTTGTGCAGCGCATCGGGCCAGTCGCCATACAGCCGGTCCATTTCCTGTTTGGATCGGAACCAGGCTTCGGGCGGTGCGATCTCGTCGCGCGGCAGGTTGTCCACGGTGGTGTTGAGCCGGATCGCGGAGAGGACGTGGTGGATTTTCACGTCGGGTGCGTCGAGAAAGTAAATGGGGCTCACGGCGACGGGCCGGAGTTTTTTTTCGCGGGCGAACTGGCAAAGACAGCCGGCCAAGTATCGCGACCGGCTCCCGCCGTAGTGGGTGATTGCCACGAGCGGCTCGATCCCACGCTCGAGCAGGGCCTCGATCCGCGAGCGGTCCGAGGCCAGCACGAACAAGTGCGGCGAGCCGGCGTGATCGGCGGGGTCGAACTGCGGATCGAGTTGCCAGCCGGTGACGATGCGGCACAACTCGGAGTAACCCTCGAGGTCCCGTGCCAGAATGACGAGGCCGGCAAGCCGTGCGCCAAGGATCGGCTTGACGCCGGCGTCTTTGGCGGTCTGGTAAAAGGGGATCGCGGAGTAGAGCCCGCCGGTGTCGGTGAGCGCCAGCGTTTTGAGTCCGAACTCGACCGCCCGCGCCACCAACTGGCGCACCGTCGCCGCGCCCTCGAGGAGCGAATAATTGCTGTGAACTTCTAAATGAACCATAAATGAGGCTGTATATTTAGCCCGCTTCAGCGGGCTCCTCTTTGCACCCGGTTTTAACCGGGGTGGTTATACCTATCTCTGAGTGGCCAGCACGCTTTAGCGTGACTTCAAAAGAAGCTTTAGCCTGAGATCTGCTAAAGCTCTTGAAAGTGACGCTGAAGCGCCCTTTTTCGTGGATATCAACTGTTTTCACCCCGTCTGAAGACGGGTGCAAAGAGGAGCCCGCTGAAGCGGGCTAAGAATACCCCAAGTGTTCTTTCTGGTTAAAAAATGGCCACGCTAAACCTATTCTTTTTGGGCTCATCGCAAAAGATGGTGGAGTAGACTCAATGTTGCGGGAGCTTGTCAGCGCTGTAGGCGCAGAAGGCAACAGGCCGGGGCAACGCCCCGGTAAGGGGATCCCAAAAGGCAACCATCCTGTAGGGATGGTAGGAAGCAAGCAATGTTGTCTGTCTCCTCCTGCCCATTCAGGGCAGTCGTTGAGGGCGGCCATGTATACCGGGGCGATGCCCCGGCCTATTGCCTCATACGCTTTCAGCGTATCAAGACGTGCGCAGTTCCCTGCTGAGGCGATCATTCGACTCCACTACCCTTCGAAGAACCCTTTTTCTTCATTGTTTTAGCCAGCCCTACCGATTCGAATCCTTGCTTATCCCGGATTTGGTCGACGCGCTCGAGCACGCGCTGCCATTTCTCGTACTCTTTCCGGTCGAACAGGTGCATCTGGTGCTGGTTATAGATCAGCGAGGAGAGCGACACGCCGATCAGGCGGATGCGCGCCCGGCGTTCTTTCGCCTTGGGCAACAGCGCGTGCAGCGCCCCGATGATGTCGCTGTCCACGCAAGTGGGTTCCGGCAGGGTTTTAGAGAACGTGTGGGTTTTGAAATCGGCGTAACGCACCTTGAGTGTTACGCATCGTGCTTCCATCTGTTTTTCGCGCAACGCGTAGGACGTCCGCTCCACTAGGTGGATCAGCACCTGCTCGACATGATCCCAATCGAGCAGGTCGCGGTCAAAGGTTGTTTCGCGGCCGACGGATTTTGGGATCGACTCCGTCTCGACTTCCGATGTGGCGATGCCTTGCGCCGCCCGTTGCAGCGAGTACGCCGACTGGCCGAACACGTTGAGCAGGATCGCCAAATCGACGTCGCCCAACGCGCCGATCGTCATCAGGCCCAGCGACTCGAGCGTCTCGGCCGTCCGCGGGCCGACGCCGGGCAGGCGGCGCACCGGCAGCGGCCTGAGGAACTCGCGCTCGCCGCCGCCGGGGATGTTGAGGTATCCGTCGGGCTTGGCCGCGTCCGACCCGACTTTGGCCACCAGCTTGTTCGAGCCAATGGCGACGGTGCAGGGGAGCTGCGTTTCCTCGATGATGCGCCGTTTGATGTGTTGGGCAATCGCGTCCTCGCCGCCGAACAGTTTGATCGAGCCGGTGATGTCGACGTACGCCTCGTCGATTGACACGCACTCGACCAGCGGCGAAACTTCACGCAGGATTTCCATCACCTTGTCAGACGCCGCCTCGTAGGCCTCGTAATGGCCGCGCAAGTAAATGCCGTGCGGGCAAAGACGGCGTGCCTGCGACAGCGGCATCGCCGAATGCACCCCGAACTTCCGCGCCTCGTACGACGCCGTCGACACGACCCCGCGGGTGTCTCCCGGCCCGCCGCCAATTATGAGCGGCTTCCCCTTCAGCGTCGAATCGAGCACCTGCTCCACCGACGCAAAAAATGCGTCCATGTCGATATGTAAAATCCGCCTGTTCAACGACTTATCCCTGGAATGACGGCGTAGCCAGAGGCGAAAACCGCACTTGTGACGGTGTAACCGAAGGCAAGCCGTACTGAACGTCCATTCAGTTAAAGTCTAACCCAATTAGTCTTGGTTGTCAATAGACTTTTAAGAGGTTTTTCTTTCTTTTTAACATTGACAGATTCCTGCCTGACACCGTAGTCTGCTGGAAACGCGGGGGAGTTTTCTATGCGCCGCATCTGGGACTATCTTAAACGGCTTGGCTGGATTCTGGGGTTGGGATTGCTGGGGGTGGCGGGTGGCGTTACGTGTTTGGTAATAGGTTTTGTGATGACGCGCAACGAGGTGGAACAGTCGCTTTTTCAGTCGTACGGTCGCTACTCGGACAAGGTCGGGATGATACTGATCTTCGGGTTAGCGCTGTTTTTTGCGGGTTCGGCGTCATCCATTTTATCCTGGTGGTCGGGTCGGTGAGGGAGTTTCGGCGCGGCCCGTGGAGAACATAAATGAGTAAACTACTGCGGGCGCTGGTCGCCGGGTATGGTGCGAAAAAATCGGGGGGTTGCGGCTGCGGCTGCCTGGGAACCGTCGTCGTATTCTTAATTCTGTGGTGGCTTCTTGGGAGCTTCTCGATTTTCCAGTGAGGCGCTTCGCGCCTCAAAACTTCTCGCAAAGCCGCAAAGGTGCAAAGACGCTGCAATAGCCATCACTTGATGGGGGATGCTTTGTGATAATATGGGTGGTAGGAGATTGGACATGAAACATGATTTTCATATTGTCATAGAGCGAGATGAAGACGGCTGGCTGGTGGGATCTGTCCCCACCCTGCCCGGATGCCATACCCAAGCACACTCGTTGGACGAACTCACCTCGAGAATGCATGAGGCGATCGAAGCTTATCTTGAAGTGCGTGGTGACGACGTTGCCGTAAATGAATTTGTGGGGGTTCAGAAGATAACGGTGGGAAAGTGACCCGGCTTCCACGTGCACGCGCATCTGACGTAATTAATGCACTGCACAAAGTTGGGTTTGAAGTAGCACGGATTAAAGGAAGCCATCATGTGCTGGTGCATCCGGATGGCCGTACGACAGTGATACCGGTTCACTCCGGGGAAGTCGTGGGGCCAGGTCTCCTCCGCCAGATCCTTCGCGAAGCTAAGATCACGCCGGAGAAGCTGCAGGATCTGCTCTGATTATGTCTGCACCTTCAAAGCTAAAGCGTACGCCAGCCCATGGTGGCATCACGTTGTTGCTCATATTGTCATTCCGCATTTTGCCTCCGTTGTTCGAGATTGTCAGCATCCTGCAATATGGCCCAGATAGCGGGCCTTGTGCCTGGTGCCGGCAAGGCTGTTTACGAGGCGCTTATCGGCCGTGACAAGGGGCGCATCCACGAGATCGGCCGTGGCGACATAGCAGGCGTCATACACGGATATGGAGTGGTCCATCGCGATTTTTAATGCAGCCGGAATCACTGTCGGCGTGGGGAGATGAACCAGGTTCAACGCATACAAGTCGCGGAGATTTCGCGATGCGTCTTTGCGGGAGTATCCGTAGCGGATCACGTATTTCCAAAGGACGTTGGCGCATTCCACAAAAAACAAATCGGGAACATACTGGCGGGTGTGGGGTCTTTCGGCCATCGTGGCGATAAGCGACTCGGCGGCGTCGGATAAAGGCTCCTGGACGCATAGCTTAATGCCGACACTCGCATCCAGAACGCAACGGTCAAGTTCCATCAGCGCTTTCGGTCTTGTCGAAGCAGTTTCGTACTATCCGGAACATTAGCCGGGGGAACAAATCGGCGCCGCCGCAGGCCCGCAAGGACAACCTTCTGGGTTCCGCGCCGTTTCCGTTCCTCCACGGCTTGCGCCAACAACACCAACACTTCGGCGGTCAAAGACTGGTTTTCGGAAGAGGCGAGACGGTGCAAATGCTCGTACAGGTCTTCCGGCACATTCCTAATGTGAAGAGTGGGCATTGTCAATCTCCATTTACGTCTCCAGGAATTGTACCGAAAGTGGTTGCACAATGCAACCACGGCCTACCGCGAACGCGCACCTTTGCGCCTTGGCGGCTTTGCGAGAGAATCTTCTTAATAGCCGAAGGCGCAGCCGTCTTTTCTGGGGTCGGAGCCGCCGTAGTATCGGCGGGGGTTTTCTTCTCGCCAGATGGCTTGGTAGCCGCCGAAGGCTTCGTCGGTGACCTTTGTGACCTTATGGCCCATCTCGACTAGCTTGTCGCGGACGGCATCGGGGATTCCCATCTCGAGATTGACGATGCCGGAGGCTTTCATGACGAAGTCCATGGGGGTTGAGCTGCCGTCATGTTCGGCGCGGGGCTGGTCGCCGGCCTGTTGCGGCGACATCCCGAAGTCGAGGATGTTCATCAGTACCTGGACGTGCCCTTGCGGCTGGAAATCGCCGCCCATCACGCCGAACGAGAATTTGGGTGCGCCGTCCCGCGTCACAAACGCCGGGATGATCGTGTGGAACGGGCGTTTGTGTGGTTCAAGCTTGTTGCGGTGGTTTGGGTTGAGCGAGAAGGAGAGTCCGCGGTTCTGCATGCTGAACCCAAGCCCGCCCGGGACAATCCGCGATCCCCAGCGGGCATAAATGCTCTGGATGAGCGAGATCATGTTGCCGTCGCCGTCCGCGGCGGTCATGTAGATGGTGTCGTGGCCGCCTGGGACCTTCCCGCAGGTCACGTTCTGCGCGGCTTTGGCGGGGTCGATGAGTGCCGCGCGCTGTTTGCCGTACTCCTTGCCGATCAGCCACTCGAGCGGCACGTCGGCCAGTTTTGGGTCGGCGTAATAGACGGCGCGGTCTTCAAACGCGAGTTTTTTCGCCTCGATGAACAGGTGGAGGTGCTCGGCGGAGTTGGGTTCGAGCGCGGCGATATCGAACTGTTCGAGCATGTTGAGCATCTGGAGGGCGCTGATGCCCTGCCCGTTGGGCGGGATCTCCCACACATGGTAGCCGCGGTACGTCGTGCTGACCGGCTCGACCCATTCGGGCTGGTGATCCACGAAATCTTTTTTGGACATCCGGCCGCCGCCCTCGCGGTTGGCCGCGACGATCTTGTCGGCGATCTCGCCTTCGTAAAACGAGCGCGGCCCGCCTTTCGCGATGGATTCGAGCGTATCGGCGAGCGCGGGGTTGGTGAATATCTCGCCGAACTTGGGCGCGTTACCGCCGGGCATAAAGATCTTGCACAGCGACTCGTACTTCGGGCCGACGGCCCAGTCTGCCGCCACGATGCCCGTCACGGGGAAGCCTTCGCGGGCGTACCGGATCGCCGGGTCGAGCAACTGTCCCAGCGGCAGGGTGCCGAACCGTTCGAGCAAAGCGCCCCAGCCGCTTACGCACCCCGGCACGTTCCAGGCCAGCGGGGTTTCGCCGGGGATGAACTTGAGGTTGAGTTTCGCCGCTTCTTCGAGGTTCCACTCGTACGGTGAGCGGCCGCTGGCGTTGAGGCCGTAGAGTTTTTTGTCCTTCTCGATCCAGAGAATGGCAAACAGGTCGCCGCCGACACCGCAGTTCATCGGCTCGACCAGCCCGAGCATGGCGTTTGCACAGACGGCGGCGTCGATCGCGTTTCCGCCGGCTTTCAGGACGTCGATGCCGGCCATCGTGGCGAGGTGTTGGCTGGCGCATACCATCCCGTGTTGGCTGACCACGGTGGATCGGTTGCGGTTTCGGGCTTTCTCGGCGGCATCCCGTTCCGGGGCGTGTCCACCTCCAGTGGGGTTGGATTCCAAGGCGTGCGCGGCGCCGGCGCCCATCATTGAAGCCGCGGCGGCGGCAGCCGTGGTTCCGGTCGATTTGAAAAAAGTCCTGCGGTTCATTGGCGAGGTCCCTCCTTGTTGCTGGTTGGGATTCTGAACAAATGGCGCAGAAAGGGCAAGTTTTTGGAAGGATTTGGCGGAAGCGAAAAGCGGGGACAGACACCTCCCTCGAAGACGCGCCGGAAGACCGGCGTTGTCGGAGTCAGTCCCTGTTTTTCGCTATAATCGCCGCAGGAGGCGCCGAATGGCTACGTTGACGTTGGCAATCTGCGCGCGGAACGCACATAAGATCATCGGTGAGTGTCTTGCCAGTATCCGGGCGCAGACGGTGGCTCCGGACGAGGTGATTGTGGCCGTGGACAACCTCGATGACCCGACGGCGGCCGCCTCGGCGCCGTATGGGGCGCGCGTGATCGCGAGCAACGCGACGGGCCTGTACGAGGCGCGCAACGCCGTGCTCGAGGCGTGCCGGACCGACTACCTGGCTTTTACGGACGCGGATTGCGTCCTGGCGCCGCGGTGGGTTGAACTGGCGAAAGGTGTGTTGGACAGCCGGCCCGATGTGGCGGGGGGCACGGGGCGCCATCCGGCCGTCGGCCCACGCACGGCGGCCAGTTGGCTGCACCACATGTGGTTCCTGGTGGAAACGCGGCGCACGGGCGAGACCGACGGCGTGATCGGGGGTAACAGCTATTTCCGGGCGGACGCGTTGCGCCGGGTGGGGGGCTGGCTGAAACTCCCGCGGCACAGCGCGGCCGAGGACGTGTACATCTCGAAGGCACTGCGCGACGCCGGGTACACGATCTGGTTCGAAGAAGGCGTGGCGGCCAACCACCATTACGAAACCAGCCTGCGCTCGCTCTGGCGCAAGAGTGTCGTGATGGGCAAAGACATCGTGGTGATGATGCGTGCCGCGGGCTGGCGTGGCGGGTTGTGGTGGTACACGCTGGCGATCCCGGTGCTGGCGGCGATGTTGCCGGCGGGCCTGGCGGCGATGGCGCTCGATGCGCGTGCGGGCGCGGCGGTGGCGCTTGCGCCGCTGGTACTCACGCTGGCTTACCTGACCGTGTCGTTCCGCAGCATACGGATGGCATTGCCGCGGTGGGCGGCGCGCTGGGTGGTGATCTGGCCGTACTCGTGGGGGATTCTCAAAGGGCTCCTGGCAAAGGTTCCAGCCGAGGCGCGACGCAAAACAACAACACAGGCTCACGAGTCTGGATAGAATTCAATTGGTGAATACCTTGGACCTATTGTTTTCCACTGCGACTAAGTGTATACTTCAAGTGTGCATTTTGGAGGGAGCGAGATGAAGGCAACATTTCTGGATCTTAGGCGCAGGCCGGGGAAAATTATGGAGGCCATCGAACGCAAGGAAAAGGTCACGCTTTCCAAACGGGGGCAGGTAGTGGCCAAGATTGTTCCCCAGGAACAGGAAGAACGGCCTTGGGATCTGAAGAAAACCGGAGCTTTTGGCCTGTGGAAGGACCGTGGCGATATGAAAGATCCCGGCCAGTACGTTCGCAAGATGCGAAAGGGCCGCTTCAGTGATCTTTGACACAGACGTGCTGATTTGGGTACTGCGGGGAAACGAGAAGGCAGCGGCGCTTGTTCAGGAGGACGGGGCACGCGCGGTTTCGATTGTCTCCAGCATGGAGTTACTGCAGGGAGCGCGAAACAAGGGAGAAATGACCGTCATTCGCAAGTTCCTCGCTGGATTTGAGCCAATCCCGCTCTCCGCAGAAATCAGTTACCGCGCCTTGCTTTATGTTGAACAGCACACCCTGAAAACCAGCCTGTCGGCTATAGATGCGCTCATCGCTGCAACAGCGGTGGAATGGCAACAGGTTTTGTGCAGCGGCAACATAAAGCACTACCGTCAGATTGACGGCCTGGACTTGGCCACGTTCCGGCCATAAGCACTGATCCAATCCTTCACGAGAAATGGTGAAACAGCGATATGAAGATGCTGGTCCAGACAAACTTTAGCTTCGCTTTAGCGGTCTGCCTGGGCTGTGTTGCCTTGTCGGAGCCTCCCGCATATCAAACTATAGGTCCGTTTCCGGCCGGGGATGCGCGGCCGCATCAGGCGGAGATACAGAAACGGTTGGATCAGGGGGTTGCGGCGCCGACGGTGTTTGAATTTGCGCCGGGCGAGTACATGTTGACCGGCGCCGAGGGGCTGCGCGTGCCGTCGGGCGCGACGTTACTGATGGAGGGCGCGCGGTTTGTGCTGGCGGAGACCCTGGACAAAGATGGGCAGGCGTTTCTGCTGGAAAATGTGTGGCACGTGCTTATACAGGGCGGCGAGATTGTGGGACAGCGCCAGGCGTGGAGCGACGGCGTGAACGTTGCGGGGGTTCGAATGCTTGGCGGCGGGGATTTGCGCGTATACGGCCTGACGTGCAGGAACCTGTCGAGCAACGCGGTCGGCGTGTTCGGAGCGAGCGACGAGGCGCCGGTGCGAAACGTGACGCTTTCGGGCGTCACCGGGATCAATTGCTGCAACGCCTACATGGATTACCTTCAGCCCAATAAGGGCCCGGCGCCCGGAAGCGACCGAAGGGATCAGGGGACGGCCGCATTCTATAATGTCGATGGGTGGACGGTGGAAGGCAGCCGGTTTGAAGGTTCCCGGTCGGACGGCACGCACTTTTATCATTGCCGCAACGGGATGTTCGCGAACTCGAGCGTGACGGGCAGCCAGATGGGCGGCTATTTTCTGGAGGGTTGCGAGAACGTGGTCGCCAGCGGCAACCTTATCAGCGGGAACGGCTCGCGCGGTTGCACCATCGAACGCGACAGCCGGTTCTGCACGCTGACGGGCAACGTCGTTACGCTCAGCGGCCGGGAAGGGTTGTGGATGCCGGATGTTTCCGGCATCGTGGTTACTTCAAACATCTTCCGTGAAAACGGGCAAAAAGACGACGCCGACAAGGACTGCGAGATCCGGCTCGACGAGGGCGAGGAATACAAGACGCAAACGAGTGGCATCCGCATCGAGTCCAACCTGTTACACACCCGCCCCAACCAGACCGCCGCCATCTATCTGAGCGAAGGGGTGGAGGACGTGGCCGTCAACAACAACACGTTTACGGGCGGGGCGCCGAATGAGAAGCGGGAAGAGCGCCGGCCAGCGGGGGGCTGAAGGGACATCTGGATTCTGGTGTCCTGGCTCGTGTGAACCTGGGGCTCCTGTGGGACGTATAGGACGTGGGACTAAGGGCCGTGTGGGCGTATGGGTTTCCTATCAGAGAAAAAAGTTCAAGATTCTTGTTGGCATTTTCACATTGTTAGTGTAAGATTACTTAATTAGTTGTCTGGGTGATAAATGTACATCCGTATCTAAGAGGGAGCAAAAAATGTTCCACTTTGGACAAAGAAGCTTCTATATTGCCACTCTTCTTACCGCACTGGTTTTGGCCGGCGGGTCCGATGCGACCGAGAACATGGTTTACTGGACGCAACCCGAGGGTCCGTCTGGCGGGGGCGGCGTGTACCGGTCCAGCATCGAGGGAGGGCTGCCGGTTTTAACCAGCCCGAATATGGTTTCTGGCTTTGGTTTTGATTGGGAAGCGGGAAAGATGTACTGGTCCGAGAACGTGTTGGGCGTAATCAATCGCGCCAACCTCGACGGAACGGAAGCGGAAGTTTTCGCAACCGGTTCCGATGTGGGCAGCATCGTGCTGGACAGGGGCCATGGCTGGGTATACTTCTACGACGGCACCGCCATAAAGCGGGCACCCATGAGCGGCGCCCCAATCGAAACCGTACTTCCGGCATCAACATTAGGATGGCTGACCCCGGTCGCGCCATTCGCCGTCGACGGGGCCGGCGGGATGATCTACTGGCCCGACGGCGCGTCCATCAAGCGGACGGATCTGGAAGGCGTCCACACGCTCGCCAGCGCCCAGAACTACCCTCTGGGCGTCGCACTGGACATAGGTGCCGGGAAGATGTACTGGTGCTGCATGTACGCCGGAACCGTCTGCCGGGCAAACCTGGACGGGACGGGGCAGGAAGTGCTCCTGACGGGCGAGAATGTTCCTAATGAAGTCAGGGTCGATGCCACGAACCAGAAAATCCACTGGACAACCGCCAGCGGCATACGCCGCGCCAACTTGGACGGTACAGGGGCGGAGACGCTGGTTGCCGGAGTGCACAAGAACTTGGCGCTGGACGGCGCCGGAAACCGGATGTACTGGACAAATGCTGGCGAAGGCAGGCTGTACGGCGCCGAGTTGGACGGGACGAACCCGTACATAGTCCTCGCCGGCAGAAACCAGCCGTGGGCGGTGGCGGTGGACGCCACGGCGGGAAAACTGTACTGGACCGAGTTGGGCGCCATGAGCGTGTACCGCTCGGACCTGAACGGATCGAATGTCGAGCTTGTTTACGGAGCTTGCACGGACGCCCCGGTGGCCATTGCTGTTGATCATGCCGGCGGCAAAATCTACTGGATGCAGTATGACGGCGAGATCTGGAGCGCCTCGCTGAGCGGCGCCAGTCCCGCAATGGTTTACGATCTGCAGACGATTCCGGGAGGGCTTGATGTTGACCCATCCGGGGGGCGGCTGTATTGGGCCGAGGCGGCCAACGGCAAAATCGTGCGGGCAAGAGCCGCCGGGTTTCAAACGGTCTATACCGGCTCGTACGAAGTAATAGGCGTCTCCCTGGATGCGCTACACGGCAAGATCTGGTGGTCGGAGGTCGAGGGCAACCAGATTCGCAGGGCCAACCTGGACGGCACCAGCGTCGAAACCGTGCTGACCGCGCCTCAACCCATGATCATTTTGCCCGACAGCGCCCGGGGCAAGGTCTATTGGATAAGCAACACCACACCCCCGCTTGGAGACAACGCTACGTACGATGTACGCGAAGCGAACCTGGACGGCACCGGGCAGAGGATTCTGCGCGAACCCGGCAACTTGATTGGTATAGGGCTGGCTGTGAGCGATGACGGCGGAACTCTGTTCTGGTGGGACTTCTTTGGCGTGTACCGGCTGCCACTGGCGGCGACAATTCCGATAACGGGCCTCCAGGACGTGCCGGTGGACGTGGAACTGGATCTGAATGGCGGAAAAATGTACTGGAGCGAATTCAACGCGGGAATCATACACAGGGCCAACCTCGACGGAACGGGCGCAGAAGACCTCCTGACGGGTCTGTCAGATCCGGCGGGCATTGCGCTCGACCTTGTGCACGACAAGGTTTACTGGGTTCAACCGGATTCATTGTGCCGGGCGAACTTGAACGGATCCGGGATCGAAACGGTCCGGACTTTTTCGGGAAATGTGGCTGATGTCGAGCTTGACCTTGTCCGGTCGAGAATCTTCTGGGTTGACGTCGCGGCGGAAGCGTTGTTTTCGTGCGACCTATCGGGCGGCGACCTGCAGCAAATGCTGACAAATGAAGTCGATTCCATGGCTCTGGCAATCGATTTGGCCGCCGGCAAAGTCTATTTCGCCTATGGTGACGGCATCTACCGCTGCGACACGGACGGCCAAAACAAGGAAGAAGTTCAGCCCTCGACCTGGGGGCCCAACAGTTTTGCGCTGGACGTCGCCGGCGGCAAGATTTATTGGACCCAATCCGGCGCCGTCAAACGCGCCAACATGGCGGACGGCTCGGACATGGAAACGTTGTACGACGGTCTTCCCTCCTCGTTCGGCATCGCCCTGGACGTGCCTGTTTTGCCGGTTATACAGCCCCTTGACGACGCCAGCCTGTTCAACAACGACGCGTACAGCGTTACGCCGACACTCATCGAGGGGACGCAACCGGTGACTTGGAGCCTGGCCTTGCCGTTAACGCTGCCAACGGATATGGCCGTAAACCCCGTCACCGGCCGCGTCACCTGGACGGCTGCGCCGCAGTTCTCGCCGTTGGATATTTGGCTCAGCGCGTGCAACAGCGCGGGCTGCGGCACGGAAGAATGGACGGTCACGGTCGCCCAGGGAAATACGATAGCGTGTTCGGTGAGCCCTTATGATATTGTCGAGGGCATGCGGATTGAACTGATAGCGCCGGAAGGAACGAACTACCAGTGGCGAAAAAACGGGGTCGATTTGGAAAACGACGGCCACTTTACCGGCGTGACGGAGAGGGTGCTGGTGCTCGATCATGTCTCGCTCGAAGACGCCGGCATTTACACGTGCCTATACAATAACGGCGCGGGGAAAGAGATCGTGGAAACCGAGCCTTTCGAGCTGGTTGTTCAACCTCCGATGCCCGCCGCCGGGTTTCCGGGCCTGGCAATTGTCGCCGCAGCACTACTCTTGGCCGCTACGTATTCTTTCGGCGGGAACAGTCAGGCGCGTGAGGAGAAGTAGCGGAGGAAGCTTTTGATGCCGTGGAATTTGGCTTTGATGTCGGCGGGTGATTTGATGTTTTTGGCCATGCGGAGGAATTGGGCGGGCCGGAGGTAAAACCTTTTTAGGCCTTCGTCGATGAGTGCGTTGATTTGACCCACGGAGAGTTCGGGGCAACGGACGGTTGCGCACTGCTCGAAGTTTTCGTCCACCCACCCGCGCCAGTCGGTTGGAATGATGAACCCGTTTTCCTTGGCCCATTGGTAGTAGGCGGTGCCGGGGTACGCGACGAGCCCGCTGAACTGTGCGGTGTCGATCTTGAGTTTACAGGCGAGGTCGATGGTTTTTCGCGCGGTTTCGGGGGTCTCGCCGGGCCCGCCGAACATGAAACACCCGTGTACGCGGATGCCGGCGCGGTGGGTGTTTTCGGCGAAAGAGTACATGTCGTCGAGTGTGATGCCTTTGTGTACGGCGTCGAGCACGGCCTGGTCGCCGAACTCGAAACCGGCGCATAGCATCCGGCAGCCCGACCGCTTGATCAGACGCAGGATCTCGGGGTCGTTGAGATCGACACGCGCATTGGCACTCCATGAGATACCGAGCCTGCGGCGGATCAACTCTTCACACAGGCCGGCTATCCGGTCTCGGTTGGTGCGGGTGACGAACGTGTCATCTTCGAACATGATTTCTTTGAGGTTGGGGAACAGGCCGAGGTCGTGCTCGATCTCGGCGACGACGTTCTCGACGCTGCGCGCGCGGTACCCCCGGCCGTTCATAACTTGCGGAAGCTGGCAAAACGTGCAGCGGCCGTAGCATCCGCGGCCGCTGATCAGCGTGAGGAACGGGAACAGCTTGCCGGCGTCCCGGTAATCGGTGATGTCGATATATTGCCATGCGGGGAACGGGAGCGCGTCGAGATCATCTATCAACGGTCTGCGCGGGTTGATCGTGACGTTGCTGCCGTCGCGCCATGCGAGGCCGGGGCAGTCGCGCAACTCGAGGCCGTTGGCGAGGTCGCGCAACGTGTAGTCGTATTCGCCGACCGCCACAGCATCGAGCGAGTCGACGGCGCTGCCGGCCCTGCGCAACGTGTCTTCCGGCTCGGCGGAGACGTGAGAGCCGACCAGAATCGTTGTGGCGCCCGTGGCTTGTTTGACGGCGGCCGCGGCGGCGATATCAGAGTCGATGGAAGGTGTCGAGGCGAGGAACACCGCCAGGTCCGGGTGAAACTCGCGCAGATGGGACAGCGCGATGGTAGTGGGCATGTTCTTGGCCTGTGCGTCGAGGAAAAAGATTTCATGGCCGGCGGCTTCGACTACGGTCGCGGCTATGCAGAGATAGTCGGGGTGGCGCTGGACCCTGCCGCGCGACCGTGCGAACCATCGTGCCGATTTGGTGAAGTCCCGGCCGAACATCGGATTGAGGAACGCGATGCGCATCTCGGGTTACTCGCTGCTATTCGGGAGGTCGGGCATGTCTTTCCAGAGGTTGCCCAAATAAAGGCCCGTGGTGGGGAAGCCGTTTCGGATGCCGTTGTACAGCGGCTGTCGGATGTCGGGGTAGAGGGTGATCTTGGGGATGTCGTCGATGTTGATGAACTCGATCCCGCGGAGGCGTTTGTCGTTCTGGCCGACGCGCAACTCGCCGCCCGTGATGTCTGCGAGGAAGTAGAGATTGAGGATGTGGCGGTGATGGTCCGGCGGGATGCTGTCGTTGAGCATGACGAGTTCGCCCAGCCGGATATCGACGTTGGCCTCTTCGCGAATCTCCCGTACGAGCGCCTCGGCCACGGTTTCGCCGAAATCCACGCCGCCGCCCGGCAGCACCCAATAAGACCGGCCGTCATTTTCGTGCCGCGCCAGGAGGATCTGATCATCCTTGAGGATAATCGCGGCGGCCCGGACTCGCGGGCGCTCTTTTGCCATTTTTCGGTTCCTTTCAGGTCCTCTGGAATTGTACAGGTTACGGTTCCTGGCGCCAAGTTGGAAGTCGGATGAGGATCGGACGGATCCGACGGATCGGACGGATCAACAACGGGACACCCCCACAAAAGCCAGGGGGGCGTCCCAACGAGGCCTATTTCTGGATGAATTCGGCGAGGGCGCCTTCGAGTGCGGGATCGATTTCGGCCTCGATCACGACGGTGTTGTCTTCGTAATTCTGGTTCAGCACGCGGCTGGACTGATGCACGCGGGCGATGACGGCGCCGTTGCCCTGTGGAATCCGCAGCGTAACGCGCCTCCGGCTCGACGACAGTTGCCGGTCGATCTCGGCGAGCAGCGCGTTCAGGCCTTCGCCGGTTTTTGCCGAGACACCGACGCGCGCGCCGGGCCCGTGCAGCATCTGCCGGACCTCGCTGGTTTCGGGTGCGATGTCAAGCTTGTTGAACACGTTGACGACCGGCTTCTCGCCGGCGTGGATTTCTTCGAGCACGGCCTGCACCGCGGCCAGGTGGTCTTTCAGGTGCGGGTGGGCGAGATCGGCGACGACCAGCAGCAGGTCGGCTTCCGCCACCTCCTCGAGCGTCGCGCGGAACGCGGCAACGAGCGAGTGGGGGAGCGACCGAATAAAACCCACGGTGTCGGTAAGGACGATCTCGCGCGAGCTTGGCAGTGTGCATCGTCGCGCCCGCGGGTCGAGCGTGGCGAACAGTTTATCCTCGACAAACACGTCGGCGCCGGTGATCGCGTTGAGCAGCGAGCTTTTCCCGGCGTTGGTGTAGCCGACGAGCGCCACGGTGCCCATGGTTTCCTCGGTGCGTTTGCGCCGCTGGACGTGGCGGCTCTTGCGGATGTTTTCGATTTCGGTTTCGAGCCGCCGTATGCGCCTGCGAATGATGCGGCGGTCGACTTCGAGTTTCTGCTCGCCGGGCCCGCGGACGCCGATGCCGCCCTGCTGGCGCATCACCGAGCCGCGCCCGGCCAGCCGGGGCAGCATGTACTTCAACTGGGCGAGTTCGACCTGATGTTTGCCCTCGTTGGTCTGTGCGCGCTGGGCGAAGATGTCGAGGATGAGTTGCGTCCGGTCGATCACCTTTACGCCGATGAGATCTTCCAGCTTGACGCCCTGCGCCGGGCCGAGGTCGGAATCGAAAATGACCACGTCGGCCTCGGTCTCTTCGACGGCCAGCTTGATCTGGTTGGCTTTTCCAATACCAATGAGTGTGGCGGGGTCGGGCCGGTCGCGGCGCTGGACAAACGTGCGGACCACGTCCGCGCCGGCCGTCCAGGCCAACTGGCGAAGTTCCTCGATGGACTCCTCGACGTCGCGCGCGTGCGCGTCATCGGAGTGGCTGGGCAGGACGAGACGGGCCAGGATGGCCTTCTCGTGTATGGGCGGGCGTTCGAGTTCGATCATGTCAGTCTGAGGTTAAACCATTCTCCAAGTCCGGGCATTCGCATTCATACTGGGAGGAAGCCCGAATGATAGCACGAACGGCGTTGAGAATTGGAGCGCGGCTGAGGCCTCTAATCGGTAGCCATATGGAGTGCGGCAGCTTGCTGCCGCTTTTTGTCCAGGCAGCCTTGTGAAGTCGCGACTGGAGGAAAGCGGCAGCAAGCTGCCGCACTCCATACAGACGTGACTGGCGACGTCCGTTTGCGGTATATTCGCCGCCAATGAGAAACGGGAGCAGATTCATGGGAACCCTAATCAAAATAGCAGCATTGGTGGTTCTGGTTTCAGTGGCGGCGGCGGCGGATGACGATGACGTGGCGGACCCGGCGGTTGTCGCGACGGCGCCGTCGCCCGACGTGTTCCGCCAAAAGGTCGAGTCGGCCGGCGGCCGGGTCGATTTCGTGTTTGAAGACGACCGGCCGTTTGCGCAGTGCCACGCGTCAACGATAGTCGAGGCCGGGGACGGTTCGCTCTTTTGTGCGTGGTTCGGCGGAACCGAAGAGTCGGACCCGGACGTGGCGATCTGGATGTCGCGGTTCAAAGACGGGGCCTGGTCAAAGCCGTCGGTTGCGGCCAAGGTGGCGCAGGAGGCCCATTGGAACCCGGTGCTGTTCCGCGACCCGGCGCGGGGCCTGTTCCTGTTCTTCAAAGTGGGCGTGGACGTGCCGCAGTGGCGCCAGTACTGGATGAAATCGGCGATGGAATCGCACGATGACGGCGCCACGTGGTCGCAACCTGCGGAACTCGTGCCGGGCGACGTCGGCGGGCGTGGGCCGGTCAGGAGCAAGCCCATCATCCTGTCTACGGGCGAATGGATGGCGCCGTGCTCGACCGAGGCGGGCGGGTGGAAACCGTTTGTGGATTTCTCGAACGACGGCGGGGCGACATGGCGGCGGTCGCAAGATTTTTCGATCGACCCGAACGTCGTCAAGGGCGACGGGGCAATACAACCCACCGTATGGGAATCGGCGCCGGGCAAGGTGCACGCCCTGATGCGGACGGCCGCGGGGTTCGTGGCGCGGGCCGATTCGGAAGACGGCGGCAAGACCTGGACGCCTCTCTATAAGACCGACTTGCCCAACAACAACAGCGGCATCGACCTGTTGAAACTCGAGGACGGCCGGCTATTGCTCATCTATAACCCCGTCGGCAAGAATTGGGGGCCGAGAACGCCGTTGACCCTGTCAGTATCGGCGGATAACGGCGCAACGTGGAAAATGATCGCACATGTCGAGGCGGAGCCGGGCGAGTATTCGTACCCGGCGCTCGTGAGGACATCAAAAGGCGTGGCCATTTCATATACGTGGCGGCGGGAGAGGGTGCGGAGCTGGCAGATACCACTTGGGGCTCTGGAGTGAACGCGAAAGGACGGATCGGACAGATCGGACGGATCGGACGGATAGAGAGACCTATTCTTTTTCCGAAAACACCTGGGCGCTGAACCGGTACAGCAGGGTGCCTTTGTCTTTCCAGGCGCCGTCGGGGTAGCCGGCCTTCCGGCATACGCCCGAGAGGAACTGGACGAGGTCCCAGCCTTGCTCGACCGGCACCTGCGGCAGGAGCAAGCCGCCGCGTTGGGGCGGGCGCTCGATGTAAAGGCCGTCGCGGCCCAGGACGATCTCGGAGATGTCGTTAACGCGTTTGAACGGCGTCTCGGGCGTCTCGCCGGGCGTGAGCGCAGAAATCTCGATGGTGATATCGGGGAGCTCTTCGGGCGTGACGGGCATGAACCGCGGGTCTCTTGCGGCGGCGTTGATCGCGTTCTCGCAGATGGCCTCGGCCAGCGGCGCCGAATTGGTGGTGTAGCCGATACATCCGCGGAGGTGCCCGCGGTTGCGCAGCGTAACGAATGCCCCGTGACGTTCGATCAGCGCGTCGGTGAGGGGAAACTCGTCGAGATTAATCTCGCGACTCTCGCGGACATACGCCTCGAGCGAGGCCCGGGCGATTTGCAGCAGCGTGTTTTCTTCATCGTCTGTGAGGTAATGTTCGCTGTGCGCGCTCATTTGGCTGCCTGCACTTGCTGCGGCATCGTGAATGCGATGGCCGCATAGCTGATGGACGTTTTGGTGTCGCCGGTTCTGCGTGCCGAAATGTCGTAACCGGTGACGGTCCCGCTGGCGCCTTGGGGCAGGAGTTTCAGCAGCAAGGCAATGGCTTCCTTCCCGCAGATGGTGTTTTCCGTCTGTTGCAGGTAGTCGTAGTAGCCGGCTGAGTTTCGCGCCAGGATCAGGTTAAACGCGGTTCGGTCGAGCGCCTCGATGCCCTCGAGGATGTTCTCCTTGAACGGGCGGTAACTGAAGTTGTTGCCGAAATGGGTGAAATCGGAACTGACAACAATGAGGGTTTTTTCATCGACGTACCGCGCCAGGACCGACGCGATGGCGTCGATGGCGTAGATATCGAGGTTGCCGCCGTAGTCTTTGAGTTCACCAACCATGATCGGTACAACCACGAACGTTCCCAGCCGCACTTGGAGGTAGGGCAGCATGACCTCGATGGTTGTCTCGCGTTCGTGCAGCGGCTGCCGCTCGAGCATCTTGCCGTAGTTGAGCGAGCGCACTTCGATCAGCGGCGAGAGGCGGTCGAGTTCCCGCACGAGCGGGCAATCAATGGGCACAACGCCCAGCGGCGTGATGTAGGCTTGCGCTGACGGTATCGAACATCCGCGGAACTGGCTGTGATGGGCGGCGGCGAGGATGATGACGCGTTCGTACTGCCCCGGCTGGAGCAGGCGCAGGGTCGACACGGCGATCCCGCCGCTTGTCGCGTACGGCGCGTGCGGCACAATGCAGGCCACAAGCTTTCCCGAAACCAGGCTCGCCGCGGCCCCTGCGTCGGCGTCCTTGTACAGGCCGTCCAGCAGAGTCTGGAGCTTGCCGGCATCGGCTGGAAACCAGGAGCCGGCCGCGACTGGCCGGACCACGCGGGCGACGCCTTGCTCGGCGGCGGCGGTCGGCGCACAGGCCAAAAGCAGCGCTACCAGACCAACCGCGGCGGGGAGCCTTGCCCACCCGAATTGTGGTATCATCGAATGATCCTCCACCCGCAGGATAGCACATTTTGAAGGGGAGGGGACACGGTTTTTCTGGAATCCGTTCAGATGACGGGAGTTAACCCGGCGGTTACCAACTTGAGTGCGGTTTTGCCCGCATAGTATACTTTCGCACTTGATTGTCATTTAAGCGTCGGTGACCGGACGCGGCCGCCAATGGGCGCGCGGATGCGCGGTGACGCAAATCAGCCAATTTCATCGGAGGTAGTCAAATGGCCAGTGTGGATGCCGACAAAGTACGCAACGTGGGAATTCTTGGGCATGGGGGAGCCGGCAAAACCATGCTCATTGAACATATCCTGTTCAAGGCGGGCAAGACCGGCCGCGTCGGAAAGATCTCCGATGGCAACACCGTGGGCGACTACCTCGATGAGGAAAAAGAACGCCAGCAGACGATTTCGCTTAAGTTGATGAACGTCGATTGGAAAGGTTCGCGCATCCACATGGTCGACCACCCCGGCTATGTTGATTTCATCGGCGAAGTGGCGGCATCGACGCCGCTGCTGGACGGGCTCGTGATCCTGATTGACGCCACGACGGGCGTGCAGGTCGGCACGGACAACGCCTGGAAGTATGCGGAGCAGTACGGGACGCCGCGAGCTTTTTTCGTAAATAAGCTGGACCGGGAAAATGCGGATTTCGACGAGGTAGTCGAGCAGTTGCGGCGCAATTACGGGCTTCAATGCGTGCCGCTGGTGATTCCGATCGGCAAGACGCAGAACCTCAGCGGCGTGGTCAACATCCTCACGGGCGAGAACCCGGAGGTCGCCGAGCAGATCGCCGAGCTCAGGGCCCAGATGACCGACGCGGTCGCCGAATCGGACGACCAGTTGCTCGAAAAATACCTCGAGACCGGCGAGTTGTCGCCGGAACAGTTCCATGCCGGCCTCCAAAACGGGATCACGTCCGGCAAGATCGTTCCGATTATCGCCGGCAGCGTCGAAAAGAACATCGGCATCGAAGAGTTGCTCGACATCGTGGCCAACTCGTTCCCGTCGCCGTTGAGGCGCAAGGTTGTCGCCAAGACCGCTCAGGGCGAGGAAGTCGAGGTGAAGGTGTCGGGTGACGCGCCGTTCCTTGCGCAGGTGCTCCGCAGCATCGTCGACCCGTTCGTCGGCCAGTTGACGTTGTTCCGCGTGCTCACGGGCACGCTGCGTTCGGACAGCGAGTTCTACAACGTCACCACGCAAACCAAGGAAAGGACTGGGAAGCTCTTCCTGCTCAACGGCAAAGAGCAGACGCAGGTGGCCGAGGTGGTCCCCGGTGATCTCGCCGCGATGACGAAACTGAAGAACACCCATTTCGGTGACACGATCGCCGCGGTGGGCGCCCAGCGGGTCGAGATGCCGAAGATCGAGTTGCCGGCATCCATGGTGCGCCTGGCTATTGTGCCCAAATCGCGCGCCGACGAGGACAAGCTCGGCGAAGGCCTCAACCGGCTCGCCGAGGAAGACCCCACGTTCACCCACTTCCGGGACAAGGACACCGGCGAGCACGTGGTCAAGGGGATGGGCGACCTCCAGCTCGAAATCCTGCTCGACCGGATGAAGCGCAAGTACGGGATCGAAGTCGAAACCAAAACGCCCAAGGTGGCCTTCAAGGAAACCGTCAAGCGCAAGGCCGAAGCCCAGGGCAAACACAAAAAACAGACCGGCGGCCACGGCCAGTACGGCGACGTCCACCTGCGCGTTCACCCGAACGAGCGCGGGGGCGGCTACGAGTTCGTCGACAGCATTGTCGGCGGTGTCGTGCCGCGGCAGTACATCCCGCACGTGGACAAGGGCATCCAGGACGCGCTCGCCAAAGGCATCATCGCGGGCTACCCGGTGGTCGACATCGTCGTAGAGTTGTTCTTTGGGTCGTACCACGACGTCGACTCGTCAGAAATGGCGTTCAAAATCGCCGCATCGATGGCCATCCAGAAGTGCGTCAAAGAGGCCACCCCGTGCCTGCTTGAACCCATCATGGAGATCGCCGTAACCGTCCCCGAGGACTTCATGGGCGACATCACCGGCGACCTCAACAGCCGCCGCGGCAGAATCCTCGGGATGGAGCCGGCGGGACTCGGCCGCCAGTGCATCCGCGCAAACGTCCCGGAAGCTGACGTCCTGCGGTATTCGACCGACCTGCGCAGCATGACGGGCGGGCGCGGTACCTACACCCTCAAGTTCTCCCATTACGACGAGGTGCCCGAGCACGTCGCGCAGGGCATCATCGCCGCGTATGAGAAGGAAAGAGCGAGCGGCGAGTAACGCAGCTACCCCAGAAACAACGAAGGGCGCATCCGAAAAAGATGCGCCCTTTTGCTTTCTCTTTGCGTCAGATCGGACTGATCGGTCGGATCGGTCGGATCCGTCCGATCTCACCTCCTTTTTTGCTTGACAGCCAGCGTCGTTTGGTCTAATATATAGGCGCGCTAGGCATAGGTTGCCTTGGCTTTTTGGAGGTCTAAGCATGGATTCGCAACTTCTTGCCGGAACCTTGGAGATGCTGGTGCTCCAGGTTGTAAGTCCTGAACCCAGCTATGGTTATGCAATAACACAGGAGGTCTTGCAGCGGTCGCGGGGGTATTTGGAACTCAAAGAGGGGAGCCTGTACCCCACGCTGCACCGGTTGGAACGGGAGGGGCTGCTCGAGTCGTACTGGGTGGATGCGGGGCCGAAACGGCGGCGCAAGTACTACCGCGTAACGGCCCGGGGGCTTGAGGTGCTTGAACATAAAATGTCGGAATGGCGCCGGTTCTCATCGGCGGTGGATGGCGTGATAGGCGCATCTGTCGTGATGTCCCCATCACGCGCGATAGGCGCGGCCGATGCGCTGGCCTGAGGCCGGGGCAAAACTGTTTCCGTTGCCGCACCGGGCGGAACCGGAGAACCTGCGCCAAAACATCATTGACGAGTTGGCGGACCACCTGGCCCTGGCGGCTGAAGACGAGGTGGTCAAACATGGGCGTACTCACGAAGGGGCATGGCAGCGCGCCATCGAACGGTTCGGCAACCCGGACGCGGTGGCGCGCAAGCTCTGGTGGGACGCCATGAAGGAGCGCGTAATGCGAGACTGGATCCACTCGGGAATCGCGGCGGTGAGCGCGATCGTAGTGGTGCTTGTGGCGGTGCTGGTGGTCAACAGCATGAAACAGATGCAGACCACCCAGGTGCAGTTGATCGAGGCGCTCAAGCAGATCAGCAAGCCGGCGACGCCGGAGGGCGAGACGCTTGAAATCCTGGTGCGGCGCGGGAGCAAGGATGGGCCGCCGGCGGCGGGGATGGAGGTGACGATTACGGGCAAAATGGCCGGCGACGTTACGGCTTACGCCACGTACGTAACCAACGGTGAAGGCCGGGTGAATTTCAACCCCGTGCCGCAAGGTTCTTACATGTTGGAGCTGTCTGACCCGCAGTCAGGGATGAAGGCGGCGGTAAGCCACAGTCTTTTTGCCGGCCTGGGAAGCAACCTGACGATTGTGGCGCCGGATTACGCGATGTCGCCGGTAACATGCGTCTTGGAGTCGCCGCTGCCGTTTCCCAACGAGCGGGTGCTGGCGCACACGCACATTGTGGTGGAAGATACCATCGAAAAAGTGAACTGGTGGTTTGATCTTCCTGTCCTGATTGGCAACCAGGGCTGTTACGAAAGGCCTGCCGGAGACTTCAAAAGTGGCAAGGATTTCGCGCCGTATGAGGTGACCGGCCCCTCGCCGGAAATCCTGCTGCCGCCGGGGAAAGTGGACCGTAACTGGATTGAACTCATGTTCAGGCGCGCGAACGGCGATATGGCGGCCATACCTTTCTCGAGGATCGGGGGGGACGGCAGCATGAACGGCGAGCCCGTTGAGCCCGTTCGGAGCGGCGACAAGTTGGTGTGGTCTGTACTGAGTCAAGAGGTCGATGCCGCAGCGGACTGGGTGAAACTGTACACTCATGCCACTCGTTGGTTGGATAAGCCGATGAACGAGATGTGGAATGATACATTTGACAAATACTTGCTGGCTGCGATACCGCTGACCGATGCGTTAAGCGCTTCGGTAAATTACGGAGACAATGGGCAGGCCACGCTGACGGTCCAGCCAAACCTGGAAAAAGATGGGGCCTCGATGGTGGGGAATTCAAAAGACGCGGCCGTATTCAGGTTTCCCGACTTGGCCGTTCTTCAGGCTTTTCCGGCGGAGGCTCAAATCTGGTTCAGGTCCTGCTGTGTTTCGAGTGGTGAGCTCTTGGGTTGGACAGGCAGCGGGTGGGCGACGGAGATTGGCTCCACGTTCAACCTTGAACTTGCAACGACGCCTTCCACGAGACAAGGCATGGCGGAGTACGATGTTACTGATATGGTCCGAAACTTGCGGGCGGCGGATGGGGCGTTTGCCGGGATTCTGCTACGGGACATGCGAACCGAGAACAACCCTGGCTACGACGGAATTGTTGTCTCCCAGGGAACGGAGCAGCAAGAGAAAGGGAGCCTGCCTTATCTGCTTGTGAAAAGCGACACGCCGCCGGTGGACCTTTAGGCGGCACCTATTGAAAGTGGAGGTTGTTAATGCGATGGCCTGAAGCGGGGGAGAGGTTGTTTCCGCCGCGGCACCGGGCGGAACCGGAGAACCTGCGCCAGGACATTTTGGACGAGTTGGCGGACCACCTGGCCCTGGCAGCCGAGGACGAGGTGGTCAAACACGGGCGGTCTCACGAGGGGGCGTGGCAACGGGCTATCGAGCGGTTCGGGAATCCGGACGCAGTGGCCCGCAAGCTCTGGTGGGACGCCATGAGGGAGCGCATCATGCGAGACTGGATTCAGACGGGCGTTGCAGTGGTGAGCGTGTTGGTGTTGGTGCTTGTGGGCGTGTTTCTGGTGAAAACACAGACGCAGATCGTGGAGACACTGCAGCGGATGAACCAGCCCGTGGCGGTGGTTGGGGAGACGCTGGAGATTGAAGTGAGGCGCGGGTCCGAAACCGGGCCGGCCGCGAAGGGGATAAGGGTCAGTCTTTTCGGGCAGTTCACGCCCGGGGGCACGGCCACCGTCGAGCTGGAAACGAATGGGGAAGGCCGGGTCAAGTTCGGACCGATCCCCCAGGGCGAGTATCGGATAGAGTTGAATGACCCGCAGTCGATGCTGTTGACAAGGATACAGCACGCGTTACTCGCCGGTGTTGGATCCAAGGTCACGTTGGTGGCGCCGGACCTCGCCGCCCAGGAAAAAGAGATAGCGCTGGATCCGCCCCTCCCGTTTGCCAACGACCGGGTTGTGGCGGTTGTGGATCTGATGGCGCAGCACCCCGTGAACGGGCAGACATGGCTGTATGGCGACGTCGTTGTGGTGGGCAGCCAAGGTGTTTACAGAACGGAGGAACACCCTCGGTCGCACCCAAGCGGCCGGATCTATAAAGCGAAAGCCCCGTTTCCAAAGATTGTTCTTCCGGCGACCTCCCTGGACCTGAGAGTCGAGCTGGCGTTGATGACGCCCGACGGCGTGGTAAGGGTTGACCGGGGACAGGGGATGTCCGAGGAAAGGAGTTTTGCGCCCGATGCACAACGGCTCACGGTTGAGTTGACCGATGTTCAACGGAGGCAAGCGGAAAAGCTCGTCAAGAACTATCTTTTCCAGGCACGCTGGATTGCCCCTCCTCTAGACGTGGATCGAGTGATGGGGGGGCAGCTAGTTTTGATGATTGACGACTACCTGATTAAAGCCATACCGATTACGGAGGCTCAATCGGTGGCCGTCGTGGAAACCGGGGAGGGCCGAGCCACTCTTACGGCGCAAGGCTCCGAAAAGAAGGATGATTTCACCGTCGTGGGAAGCGGCGAATTTCCAGCCGCACTGAAGTTGCCTGACCTGGCGTCGTTGAACAATGAGTTCCTGACGGGTTTCCGGTTCGTGATCAATTTCTGCTGTATGGACAGGGGAAGGTTGTTTTTTTGGCAGGGCGGCGCGTGGCCGTCAGAACCGGGCGGGGGCTTTGACGTGACGCTCCAAGACGTACAGCCGCTTGACGAAGGTCACAGGCGGTACGACATCACCGAGTTTGTTCGGGCCAACGCCGCCGCGGGCGCGGCAGGCGTTCTGGTCAAGAAAGAAGAACGTGCCGAGGCCGGGGCCGTGGGCGTTCCGCAAAGAATAGATAGACACGGAGACAATTACGTCCGCTTGTCCACCAATCAAGTGCAGCCCGATAAGGAGGTGTTGCCTTACCTGCTCGTGGTGAGCGACACACCGCCGGCGGATTTGTAGTGGCAAGCAGAATGGGTCGTATGCGACAAATGGGACCTATGCGACGTATGAAATCGGGAGAAGGGCGCCTATTGTGCGTCTCATAGGTCTCATGCGTCTCATATGTCCCATCGGTCCCATGAGCCTATGGCTTCTATAGCGTCTTGAAGATCTGCACGATCTTTGCGTTGAGCGTTTTATCTTCGCCGGTGGCGGTGATCATGAACATTCCGTTACGTGCGGCGGAACATGGTTTGTTTTTGGGTTTTGCGGCGCCGAGTGATTCGCTGAGGTTCCAAACTTCGACGATGGCGGAGCCGGCGTCGGGCTTCTGATATTCGAGCTGGGTGACGATTTTGCCTTCGTCGTCGAATTTGTAGACGACGACGTTGGCGCCGTTGACCGTCATGGATACGCCTTCGACGGCGCCGAGGCCGGGGTTGTTGGATTTAACGACGCCGCTGACGGCGAGGCCGGCTTTGGTGAACGCGGGCTCGATGGCGTCGAGCGTGACGGGTTCGGGCATCAGCTTGGCCAGTTTGGGCAGCAGGGGGATCAGAATCACCAGCGCCACCACCCCAATCAGCACCTTTTTGATCGTATCGTTGCTCATGTTCTCCGCGTCCTTTTTGTGCTGCGTCCAGTCTACGCGGAACTACGGGAAAAGTCGAGGGGCGATGGAAAAATCCGGAATACGGAACGCGGAATAGACTGATCCGACTGATCGGACCGATCCGACTGATCAAATCGATAGTACAGGCGAGACGCACGCGCCACAATTGGCCATAGGCCGCGAGCAGATGGGGCGCGGGCGTTGAGGCAAAAGATGGGACACCCCTCCCACAAAGCGCGCTGGGAAGTGCGGCCGGAAGGCGTCCCAAAGGGTTATTGGAAGCTTTGGACGAGGCTTTCGATCATGAGGCGCCAGCCGTCGGCTAGGACGAACATGATGATTTTGAATGGGAGCGAGACGAACACGGGGGGCAGCATGAGCATGCCCATGGCCATCAGCGTGCTGGCAACGACCATGTCGATAATGAGGAATGGGATGTAGATCAGGAATCCGATCTGGAAGGCAATCCGGAGTTCGCTGAGGATGAAGCCGGGTACGAGGACGAGCGTGGGGACGTCGTCGGGCGTGTCGGGCCGTGGCAGTTTGGCGATCTCGATGAAGAGGGCGAGGTCGCGTGGGTTGACCTGCTTGAACATGAACGTCCGTATAGGGCCGAGCGCGGCCGTCATGACTTCTTCCTGCGACGTGATCTCGCCGCGGACGTAGGGCTGGATGGCTTTCTGGTTGACCTCCTGGTAGGTCGGCGCCATGATGAAAAACGTCAGGAACAGCGCAAGCCCGATCAGGACCTGGTTGGGCGGCGACTGTTGGGTGGCCATGGCCTGGCGGAGGAACCCGAGCACGACGATGATGCGCGTGAACGACGTGGTCATCACCAGAATGGCCGGCGCCAGCGAAAGCACCGTAACCAGCAGGACAATGGACAGCGAGGTCGAGATCTGTTGGGGTGCGATGAAGTTTTGGACGTTTCGGAGCACCGCGTTGTCAACGGTTGGAGTGGGGGGGGCGGTCGGCGTGGAAGGGGTGGGGACGGCCTGCGCGACCGCGCACGCCGACAGCAAAAGCATTCCCCCCGCGACGAGGAGTATGGTGTTACGGGTTATCCCCACCTCGCACCGATTCCTGCAAATAGCGTTGCAGCCGCTGCACGTCTTCGCGCAACGCGGCGATTTCCGCGTCGTCGTGTTCGGGATTCTCGGAAGGCGTCGCGCGGGCGATGCTCTCCAGGCTGGCCTTGAACTGGGCCAGAAACGGTTCGGTTTCGGAATGCGAGCCGGCGGCGGGTTTTGAAGCAGGGGCCTCTGCGCTTATCGGCTCGAATGAATCCGCATCGAATTCGGCGACAGTCGAGATGGCGTTGGGCGTGACTCCCAGCACCAGGATGCGCCCGCTCGTCCTGACGAAATGCAGGCTTGCGCGCGGCGACAAATAAACTTTTCCCATAAGCTTGGCAAGGTCGCCGCCGGCAAATAGCGGGCTGTTCTTGCCAAACCGTTTGGCCAGGTAACCCAGCACGAACAACAGCGCCAGCGCCGCCAGCAAGCCGAACAGCGCCCGCATCGAGTTCTCGAGCGGCGACCACGCCGCCGGTTCCGTCTGGGCAGCCGCGACGGGCGGCTCGGGGTTGGCTGACTGGTCCAGCGCCTGGTTAACCTGCTGGATCTTCTGCTGCACGCGGTCCGGTTCAGCCGGGGCGGCTGTCGCGCCTTCCTGGGTGGGATAGGCGAGGTTTATGCCAGGGGCTGGTTGGGCGGCAGGGGCGGGGGTGTCTTTGGGCGTGGTGGGCAGTGGGGCGACGGGCTGCGCCAATGCGGCCAGCGGCGCCCATGCCAATGCCAGCGCCAACACGCAAAGCCTAGTCATCCTCGGCTTCCTTTTCGGACGCGGTGACGCCGAATATTTCGCCGACGCGCACGTGGAGCGAATCGCCAATGACGACCACCTCGCCCTTCGCCAGCGGAATGCCGTTCACGTAGAGGTCGATCATTTCGCCGGCCAGCTTGTCCAGCGGGACGATCGACCCCTGCTTGAGGTCGAGAACCTCGCGGACGAGCATGGCGGCCTGGCCGAGGTCCGCCGTTATCATCAGTCGCACGTTCTTGAGATCGTCAACCGTTAGTTTCTCAAACGGTAGGATCTTCCCCTGCACAACTTCGTTGAACTCGTGGTTGGGCGTATCGATCGCGCGCGATTGGCTCATAGGTCAAATACCGAAAATTTGAGGTGAAGGACCTCGATGACGCAGATGGCCGGATCGGGCTTTTTCTGCAGTCGCCGGAGCAGGCTGTTGGCTTCTTCGAGGGCCAGCCGCGTGATTTCTTTCTCGACCTGCGGGTCGTTCAACTCGGCCTTGGTCCGGTTGCGGTGAAGTTCGGCGAGTTTAGACACAAACCATTGTCTATTCTTGTCGATGAGCAGTTGGGTCTGGGGGTTTGCGCAAATAAATGAAACCGAATACATCAGCACGCTGTCGGGCGCGGCGGGATCATCCGATCGGACGGCCACCTGCGTCTCGTCGAAATCGCAGGCCACGGCGGTCGGGGGTATGGCGTCGCTTATCAGGTTGGGCGGCGGGTCTTCAGGCGCTGCGAACATCGGGCCGACCACGAACTTGTATGTAACCAGCCCGCCGCCGGCCGCGGCCACCAGCACAAGGGCGGCACCAATCAGACCAAACAGTTTCTTTGAAGATTTTGGGGCGCCGGCCTCCGGCGCTTTCTCTTCCGGCATACGGCCACTTTCTCCTGTCAACTTCCCTGGGCCTTACCGGCCTTGTTGATGGACTCGATACGGCCCTTGAGCTCATCCATCTTACTACTATCGGGGACGCCGCGCACAAAAATTTCTACGCGCCGGTTTTGCTGCATTCCTTCCTCGGTATTGTTGGGCGCAACGGGCTGGCTGGGGCCGCATGAGATGATCTCGAACTGTTCGAGCGAAATCCGGCCGGCCGAGTTGAGCCATCGGGCCACGGCATCGGCGCGGCCGTAGCTGAGGTCGTAGTTGTCCCTGAACCGGGCCGAACTCATGAGCGGGCGGCTGTCGGTGTGGCCGCGTACTTCGAACATGACGCCCTCGAGTTCGCCCAGCAGGTTGGCCACCGCCTGGAGCATGGGTAACGCTTCGGGTTTTAGATCCGCCTTGGCGGTGTCGAACAAGACCTGGTTGGGCATCACGATTTTCAGCCCGCCCTCCTTGTCGTACTGCACCTCGACGTCTTTGTCCTTGCCCATGACCTGCATCTCGCGCTGGAGCTGGCGGGCCATGCGTTCCATCTCGTCGGACAGCTTCTTGGGTGGCTTGGGGATCAGCGTTATCAGCCCGTTGTACTTCGGCAACACGCCAAAAGCCCCCTGCAGAGACGACATGGCCTCGTTAAATTCCTTTTGGCTGATGGTCGAGAACGACAGCAGCAGGATGAAGAACGTCAGCAGCAGCGACATCATGTCGCCGTACGTCACCACCCAGCCGGGTACGCGCGGGCCGCCGTCGCCTTTCCTTTTTGATCGTGCCATGCTACTTCTTCGTCTTGATATTGGCGCGTATGGTCGGAGAAACGAACGACTTCAGTTTCTGCTCGACGACGCGCGGGTTGTCGCCGGACTGGATGGACAGGATGCCTTCGATGATGATTTCCTTGCCAAGCAGTTCGTTGGCAGTTCTCACTTTGAGCTTGCCGGCGGCGGGCAGGCACAGCACGTTGGCGATCAGAGCGCCATAGAGGGTAGTCAGGATGGCGATGGCCATGCCGGAGCCGATCTGGGATGGGTCTTCCATGGTGGTGAGCATCTTGACCAGGCCGATCAGCGTGCCGATCATGCCGAACGCGGGGGCGTACGTGCCCATGGCCACCAGTACGGACTGCCCCAGCGCGTGCCGGTCTTCCATGAAGGCGATTTCCGTGGTGAGGATATCTTTGATGAGTTCGGGGGCGGTCCCGTCGATGGCCAACTGGATGCTTTTCTCGAGGAACTCGTCGCCCGAGTTTTTGGCATGGCTTTCGAGGGCCAGGATGCCTTCGCGCCGCGCTACCGTAGCAAACGCGACCAGTTTCTCGATGAGCGACTCGGATGAGGGGGCTTTGTGCACAAAGGCGTTCTTTACGGTTGCCATGACGCTGAGCACATCGCCCAGGGGGTAGTTAAGCAGCGTCACCGCCAGGGTGCCCCCAAGCACCAAAACGGCCGACGGCGCGTTCCAGAAAATAGAGGCGTCACCCCCCATCAGTATGGAGACAACCACAAGGCCGACGCCCGAAATAAGCCCTACTACTGTTGCGATATCCATAGGCTCGGTTTTCTACTGTCCTTCCGACTTGTGGCTGGTGACGGCCTGCGGCAGCGGATCCGCATTGTCAGCGGCATCCGCGCACCGCGGCGTCTACCCCCCGTGGCCGGTCCCGCTATCACTGGACCCAGCGTGGCGAGACATTTCCGGCCGCTGCAAGATTACCAGAAAACTCTTCACAAATCGACCACTTTTATTTGTCAGACCCACCTAAGGCGGCTAAGAAGCCGCATTCAGAATCGTTGTTCGCGGCCTTGATCCAATACTACGCGTCATGCGCAGATGTCACGAACAAAGATTCCAATGAGCCACCCGGGGCCGGCTCTAAAAATCGGCCCCAGGCGAACGCTTATACGCGGTTACCGCACCAGGTTCACTGCTTCTTGCAGCATGACGTCGGCCGCCGAAATGATCCGGGCGTTGGCCTGGAACCCGCGCTGGGTGACGATCATGTTGCTGAACTGCGAGCCAAGGTCCACATTCGAGCCCTCGAGGACGCCACCGGACACGCTACCGCGGCCGCCGGTCTGTGGCCGGCCGACCTGGGGCACGCCGGACGCGGTGGTTTCGGCGAACATGTTGTCGCCGCGGCGTGCGAGACCGCCCACATTGCTGAAGCTGGCGAGCGCTATCTGGCCGAGCACCTGGGTGAGCCCGTTCGAGAAGGTGCCGCTGATGATGCCGTTCCCGCCGATGCTGAACGACTGGAGGGTCCCGCGTGGGAACCCGTCCTGGCTGGTGACGGTGATGTCGCTGGCCTGGTCGAGGTCGGTCACATAATCGAAGTTGAGGGCGAACTCAAACGGCAAAGTCGGTTGTGCCCCGCCAGCACCGACCGACGCGACGCTGACCTGGTTTTGCGAGGGGAGGGCGGCCCGCGATGTGAACGTGCCCGTGCCGGTGTTGAGGGCCCCTTCGGCATGGAATGCGCCGTCGCTGTTGAACAGGAGCACGCCCGAATCGCCCGCCGGCACGTTGGTGACGTCGGTGCCGTCGTAGGAGGCGGACCACAGCCAGGCGTTGTACATGGTGCCGCCGTCGTCGACCTGGTCATGCTGGGTGAACGTGAGGTGGATGTCCCTGGGCGTGCCGAGGCTGTCGTACACGCGGATGGTGCGCTCGATAGTGGCGCCGGTGGTGGAAGCCGCGTCGAGGTTGCCGGCGAGCGAGGCCGATTCGGTGGCGCGCACGATGGCCGCGCTGCCCACGGGCACGCTGAGGTCGGTGAGGGGCGTGTCCAGCGGGACAACGCCGTTGGGGTCGGCCATGTATCCGCGGACGTGCATGCCGGTAGCCGGGTCAATGAGCTGGCCGAGCGAGTTGAGCGAAAACGTGCCGTCGCGCGTGTAGAAATTCTCGCCGCCCAAACCCACGACGAAAAAACCGCTGCCCTGGATGGCGAGGTCGGACGACACGCCCGTCGAGAAAAGGGGGCCCTGGCCGAAGTCGGTGTCGATACTGCCGATCCCGACGCCGAGGCCAACCTGTAACGGGTTGGTGCCGCCGAAATTGCCCACGGGCCCGCTGCCGCCCTGGAGCGTCTGTGAAAACAGGTCTTGAAACTGGACGCGGGCGCTGCGGTAGCCGGTCGTATTGACGTTGGCGATGTTATTGGCGACCACGTCCATCCGGCGTTGGTGGGCCAGAAGGCCGGTCACACCCGTATACATTGCCGATCCCATGTGGATTCCTCCTTATGCTTTTTGGCTCGTTGCGCGGGCAACGGAGCAATTACTATTCGACTTTCGTAAGGTTGGCCAAGGGCACCAGTTCGCCGGCCACCTGCAGATACACTACTCCCTGACCGTAAATGGCCCGTTCGACTGCGCCTTCCCTCAGGATGCCGTTGGCGTCCAGCCCCGACACAGTGCGCCCGACGAGGTTGCCCGCCGTGATGAAGCTGAGCTGGCCAAAGTCGGCGCTCATTTGCTCGAAGCCGTCGTTGAGTTCGGTCATCTGTTCGAGCGCGCTGAACTGGGCGAGTTGCGCGATCATCTCGGTGTTGTCCACGGGTTCGAGCGGGTCCTGGTTCTGCATCTGCAACACCAACAACTGGAGAAACGCGTCGCGGCCCAGTTCGTTGTTCACCACGCGCTCTCCATACTGGTTCTCGCTAATGTAGGCGTCGGCTTTTTGCGCAACGCCGCTGGCCTTGGCAACGGCCCTGGCTTTGGCTATAACGTTGGACGCCACCTGGCGCGCGGCTTCCACACGCTGCTGCCGCAGCAGATTTTGAAAGCCCGTTGCGTTCGATCGCACGGCCACTAACGCATTCATAACATCCTCCTTGTCTTAAACAAACACGTCGATCAGGCCCTGATGGCCCGCGGAACGCCCATCGGACTGGTGTCCGGCAGGCGCATTGTGGTCTGGGTCCGGCTGAAGGCCGAGGCGGGTCGTTCCTCCATCTTGGCGGCCGTCGGCGAATTGATTTTGCGACGCATGACCCGCCGTCGAGCCTGATGACACCGTCACGCTCGTCGCTTCCACGCCCGACCGGGCCAGCGTTTCGCGCAGGCTGGTCAACTGGCTTTCGAGTGCCTCGCGCACGACCGGGTTGGCCGACATCAGCCGCACGTGCAGGATCTCGCGGATACTGCTGACCTCGAGGTGGAGTTCGCCCAGGCTTGGCGGAATCAGCCGGACCGTCAGCGTCTTCTGGCCGTCGTGCACCATCAGGCGCACCGACCGCACCACGTACTGGGCGACATTGTCGAGCGTGGGCGCCGCGGGTGCGGCAGGGGTCTGCACCGAACCGGCATGTTCGGCTGGTGCGGTGGGCGCATGGCCCGGCCCAACCGGGGGCACAGCGGCCGGCGCATCCGCCGCGGTGGGTGAGGCTGACGGGGCGGCGTCGCGAATGCTCGCGGCAATCACTGCCTGAATCGCGCCCAGCCCGGGTGCGGCTGTTTCTTGTGCGGGAGTCGACGCAAGGGCTAGTGACGCAGGAGGTTGTTGCGAAGCCGGTGCGTCGGGCGGCGTGGCAGAGGGCGCGGGCGACTGTACGTTGATTTGGGTGGCCAGTGACGGCTTGGCGTCGATGTGCAGCGCGGCAGTCAGCCCGGGCGTTGATTGAGCTGCTGGAGCGGGGCTTTGTGTGGCGTCGCCCGGCAGAGCAGGCTCGGGGGCGGTTACCAGCAACGACGTTACCGATAATTCGGCCGCGGGCGCATCAGCGGAAATAGGCGCCGTAACGGGCGTGGCCGAGGGGTTTGCGGGCGCCGCAGATCGAGCCGTCTGCGACTGCGCCGCTTGTTCCAGCGCCGTCTCCATGGCAATGGCATCCGCGCCGAGATCCGCCATAAGCGGCACCGGCGCGGCGGAAGCGTCGACTCCGGGGGTCTGTGCTGTGCCTTCGGCGGCTGCGGCGTTCGCAGTCGCATTGGCGGCAGCCGCAGCGGCAGCCGCAGCGGCCTGATTCGCAGCTTCGCTCCCAATACGCGCGGTTGGAGCCGTGGCCCCGGCGGTCGCGGCGTCTTCGGCAGGCTCGCGATCCGCATCATCGTCGATTTCCGGCGGCGCATCCGGTTTGGCGGGGGGTTGATCCGCTTCCGCAGCCGGGGTTCTGTCCGCCTCGTCTACCGGCTCGGATTCGCGTGGCCCGTCTTTGACCGATGCGGGCTTCTCCGGCCGTGACACTGCCGTAGACTGCGCCAGCATCAGCGCGAAATCGTCCGTGGGCGTCTTGAGTGCATAACCACGGGCGGCCGGCGGGGCGGTAGCCGCGCCACAGCTTTCAGATAAAAAAAACAGGTTCATGAGCAGGTTCTCTCCTTTGGCTGGACGTGAACTGAGGATTGCGACTTGCAGGCCGCCTGCACGGACGAACACGGACGGACACAGCGCAGCGGCGCCGCAACTGAAAGGCACCCAAAGGTGTCATTCCGAGGAGCGCTGGCACATGGCTTGTACTCTTAATGCAAGAGCCTGAGTCCAGCGCGACGTGGGAATCCCCCCGGTATTGTTGCGGGCTTGCACTCAATAAAGACTGATCAAGAAGCAACTGGTTACAAGCGGGGCATCCTTACCCCCGCCCAGATCGTGGCACGGAGTGAAAGGAGATAGGCAGTGGCTGGGCGGGCTCCTAAGAAAACGTTTTGGCGAGACCTCTTGGGACGCCACTGGTTCCGAGCGAGGGGATCCTCACGCCCTGCCATAAAGGGCCATGAACAAAAGCCTTAGCCAGTGGCTGGCAGGACTCAGGATGACAGGCTTTGGGGCGGGCTTTGGATGACATGTTTTGATCTTGGTTTTCTTCCACAAAAAAGCCCTGCCGCAGGGCTTCCTCGCTCAGGATGACAGGCTTGATCATAAGCGGGCTTTAATTTCTGCGAAAAATTGCAGGAAATTGACGGATAGTAGTACGGACGGACACGGACGCGGTAAGGGTGTTAGCGTTAAAGAGAAGATAAGGTCAGATGCGGGGTTCTTGCAGTGTCTTGAGGATTAGGGCGGCCTGTTCCTGATCCATCGAGTCGAGGATTTTGGTGCGGTCCCGGTCCTTGACGAGTCTCAGTACACCGGCGGCTTCCGCGGCGCTGAACGTCTTGAGTGTATCGGCGGCATTGCGCGGCTTCATTTTGGACAGGGCCTGCGCCACTTCGGTGAGCCGCTGTTGCTGGTCCGTATCTTCTTCGGACAGCTTGGCCTGGATTCCTTCGAGTATGGTTTGGAGTTCCTCGCGGAGTTGATCGAGATCGGCCTGCATGGTTTGGAGCCGCTGCTCGTCTTCCCGTACTTTTGCCTCGCGCGCGTCCAGATTCTCCCGCTGTTGCTTGATGGCGCGCAACAGGGGCGTGGCGGGATCCGGCGTGGGCGCGGTTACGGGCGGCGCGGCCTCTTTATCCTTGAAGATTCTCTCGAAGCCCTGTTGGTTGAGGTTTCCACTCATGGCCACGGGGACAAGCAGGGCCGCCGCAAACACCACCAGCGCCAGCAAGATAACCAGAAACTTGCCCATGGGCCCTGTTGCTCCTTTCCCCGGTCAGGTGCGAACCCGGCTGCGGATGCGTGCTACGGCCGCGGCGCCGGTGGCTTTTTCATCCGTCAGCTTTTGCTCGTCCTTGCGGATTGCCGCCAGGTATTCGTCCATCTTGCGTTCGCGCAGTTTCTCGACCATCTTACGCCGTTGCATCGCCTCTTCCAACTCGACGCGCCGCTCCTCCGCGACCACGCGCAGGCGCCGGATTTCCGCATCGGTATCGTCGATGAGACGGGCGACATGCCGCTCGTGCTGGTAAAACGCCCGGATTTCGCGTGCGTCGAACCGGTTGCGGGCGCGGTGTCCCGCTTCATCGAGCAGGCCCTGGCGTTCCTGGCTGAGCGAGTCGCGCTGCCGCTCGGCGGCGGACACTTGGCGCTTCGCTGATACAAAATCCTGCGCCCGCAGGTCCTGCTGGATCTGCCGGATTCGAAGCAACGTGTCAAATTGTGCCGGACGCCTGGGCACTGGTAAACCTCAGAACTTGATTTCGGGTTAGTGTAGCATAATAAACAATGGCTGCAACCCGGCAAGCCGGCTTCAGAGAAGTCAGCCTACTACGGCGCCAGGGCCTTTCGCATCCGGGCCTGGATTTCTTCAAACGGGGCGGGTTCGAACAGGCCCTGCATCAGGAACTCGCGCACGCCGGGCATCAGGCGCAACGCCGTGTCGATCTCGGGGTTGCTGCCCGGGACGTACGCCCCGATGTTCACCAGGTCTTCCGCGTCCCTGTACGTCGCCAGCACCCGGCGCAGCCGTTGCGCGAGTGCCTGATGGTCTTTTCCAGTCACGTCGATCATGGACCGGCTGATGCTCTCGAGGACGTCCACCGCCGGATAATGGCCGCGCGACGCCAGCGGGCGCGACAACGCGATGTGCCCGTCGAGGATACTGCGCGACGCGTCCCCGATCGGATCGTTCAAGTCGTCGGCTTCAACCAGCACGGTGTACATGCCCGTGATGCTGCCGTCGGGTGAGGTGCCCGCGCGTTCGAGCAGTTTCGGCATCAGGCCGTAAACCGACGGCGGGTAGCCTTTTGTTGTGGGCGGCTCGCCGACCGCAAGCCCGATCTCGCGCTGCGCCATTGCGAACCGCGTCAGTGAGTCCATCAGCAGCAGCACGTCCGCCCCTTGCGCGCGAAACCATTCGGCGACGGCCGTGGCGAGGTACGCGCCTTTCACCCTGAGCAGCGCGGGCTCGTCGGAAGTGGCGACAACCACCACCGACCGTTCGAGCCCCTGATCCTGCAGATCGACCTCGATAAAATCCTTCACTTCCCTGCCGCGTTCGCCGATCAGGGCGATCACGCTGATGTCGGCGTTCGTGTTGCGCGCGATCATTCCGAGCAGCTTGCTCTTGCCGACGCCGCTGCCCGACATGATGCCCACGCGCTGGCCCTTGCCGCATGTCATGCAGGCGTCGATGGTTCTCACGCCGGTGGCCAGCGGCTCCGTGATGCGACGGCGCTTCATGGGCCGCGGCGGATCGGCCACAAGCGGCGCACGTTGCCGGCCCGGAATCGCAGGGCCGCCGTCGATGGGCTGGCCGAGGCTGTCGACGACCCGGCCGAGCAGGCCCGGCCCAACGCTCACGGACGGGGGCCGGTGCGTGGGGATTAACAGGCTGCCCGGGCCGATCCCATCCATGTGGCCGAGCGGCATCAGCAGCACCCGCTCGCCGCGGAATCCCACTACCTCAACCGGGATCCGCGCCGAATCGCCTGCCGGCTGGATGTAGCACAGGTCGCCGATGCGGACCGGCGGTCCCGTCGCCTCGACCGTAAGCCCCACCACGTCCACGATCCGGCCGTACCGCGCAACGGGATCCGCGGTGCGGGCGCGCTCGATGTGTTGTTTGAAGCGCAACGGGGCCAAGGTCATTCCTCGTGGGCAGAGCCGTCGACATCGCACAGGGCGTTGAGGATGGCGTCAAGTTGGGATTGGATTCGGGCGTCGGCTTCCATCAGGTTTGAGGAAGCGATGCACCCGCCCGGGGTGATTGATTCATCGGCGACCACGGTCAATTTGGAAACGCCATCTATATTTTCGAGCAACTCGACCCGGCGCGATTTGACCGCTTCGAGGTCAGCCGGGTTAAGCCGCACCGTAACGTGCTCGTGGTTGGCCAAATGCTCGAGTGCCCGCTCGACCGTGCGCAACACCAGGCCGCGGTCGATGGCCGCCTCCCGCTGAAGGACCCGGGCCGCAATGGCAGTGGCCAACTCCAACACTTGCGGCGTCAGCGAGTCAATGAACGCCTGCCGCGCCTGACCAATGGCTTGGGCGGCAGCCTCGAGGGCGTCGCCAGCCTGTGCCACCGACGCGTCAAACTGCGTTTTGCCCGCTTCCAACCCCTTGCGCATGCCTTCGGCGTACGCTTCGCGGACTTTCTGCTCGGCTTCACGGCGCGCCGCGGCCAGGATGGTTTCGGGAGTCTCAGGTTCCTGTTCCGGCAGGACCAGCCCGACGAGGATGTTTTCGAGGACGTCGCGCTCGTACCGTGCCAGCGTTCGCGGGACCCGCTGCGAGGTCAATTTGAACACTCTGTTCATTACGGCACCCCATCTGCCGGCCACCGGCCGGTCGCCGGCCGGCCAAATGCCGGCCGCGAATTTGTACCAGCAGCCCTTTGCTACGGGGTCCCGCAAACCCCCTACACAATTATATCGTCTTCGTCTCCTCGGCCACGGCCCGTGATGACCAGTTCGCCCGCGTCTTCAAGCCGCCGGATCACGCCGACGATCTTTTGTTGCGCTTCCTCGACGTTTCTGAGCCGCACCGGGCCCATAAACTCGATTTCTTCCTGGATAATCTCCCGCGCCCGTTCCGACATGTTCTTGAATATTTTTTCCTTGACATCGTCGTTCGCCGCTTTGAGCGCGAGCGCCAGTTCCTTGGATTCCATCTCACGCAGCGCCCGCTGAATGCCGGTGTCGTCGACGTAGACCAGGTCCTCGAATGTAAACATCAGCCGCGCGATCTCGTCGGCCAGTTCCGGGTCGCGTTCTTCGAGATCCGCCATGATCGATTTCTCGGCGTTGCGCTCGATCCGGTTGAGAATTTCCGCCACTTCTTTTACGCCGCCGGCAAACGTAAACCCCTGGCTGAAGATCGACGCCATCTTCCGCTCGAGCACGCGCTCGACTTCGCGCACAATCTCCGGCGGCGTCCGATCCATCGTGGCAATCCGCACCACCACGTCCGACTGGATGTCCCGCGGCAACGCCGACAACACCACCGCCGATACGCTGCTGTTGAGGTGCGCCAGGATCAGCGCGATCGTCTGCGGATGTTCGTCCTGGATGAAACTGCATATTTGAGAGGCGTCGGCCCGTTTCAGAAACTCGAACGGCACTTCCTGCAGGCTGCTCTGCAATTTATTGAGGACCTCGAGCGCCCGGTCGCTGCCGAGGGCTTGTTCGAGGAGGTCGCGGGCGAACTCGACGCCGCCCTGCGCCACGTACCGTTTTGCCACGGCCATCTTGTAAAACTCGTCGAGCACCGCGACCCGCAGGTCCGCGTCGATGGTGCCCAGGCTCGAGAGGTCGAGCGTCAACTGCTCGATTTCCTCGTCGCTCATCGCGCCCAGCACCTTGCTCGCGGATTTTGGGCCGAGACAGGCCAGCAGAATCGCGGCCTTCGTCTTGCCGGTCAATTCAGCGACGTTTTGTTTTTGGCGTGCCGTGGGTTAGTCCTCCTCTTCGGCCAGCCACGTGCGCAGCAACGCCGCCACGGAATCCGGGTTTTCCTGCGACATCCGCGCCACTTCCTCATTGATCTGCTCACGCCGCACGTCTTCCGGCGTTGCCTGCGCCCGCTCGTACGCCCGGCCCTCTTCCTCTTCCGGGGACACGATAATCGCCCGGCGCAGGAACCGCCGCCCCACCACGAACACCAGCACGATCAGCGCGATTTTAGCCGCGTTCGCCGCGTAGCTCATCAGCGTCTCGAGAAGCTTGATCTGCTCGATTTCCTGGAATGCCACCCGCGCCTCGCCCAGGTTCGTAATCGTGAACGGTTGGTCGTTTATGGTGATCTCGGTTTCTTCTTCGCCCGAGCCCACCGCCGCCAGGATGTATTTCTCATACATTTCCTTTTTCTCGGGGCTGAGCCCGGTGTACTCGGTGGTCTCGTTGCCGTTGGCGTCGGTGGATTTTGTTGTTTCGCCTTCGATGATGGCGCTGACTATGTACTTCTTAACGGCGCCCGGGTGGCGGGTCAGCGTCGTCTCGGTGGTGCTGGGCTGGAAGTTCTCGATGGTCTCGTCGGTTTCATCGCTGGTTTGCAAGGCGCCGCTGGCAGACGTGCCTTCGGGCATATTGGCCGTGGCGCCAGGCGCGCCTTCCGGCAACGCGTCCCTGCTGGTGGTTTTTGTGGTGGTCGTATAGGAACTGAGGACGGCCCCGTCTTCCGACGTCATGGTGGTTTCCGTCCGCGAGTCGAAATCGCAGAGGGCGCTGACTTTCACCAGCGCCCGCACGCCCAACTGCTCGAGATCGCGGACGGCGCGTTCCTCACGGCTGCGCTCGAGCTCGCTCACGTACTCGAGGTTCGAGTTCGCAATCGAGGCAAACTCGCTCGATGGCGGCAAATGCAGCGGCGTCCCGTCCGTGGTGACGAGCGTGATGTTGTCCTCTGATAAATTCGCCCCGCCAAAACTGCTGATCGTGTGGAGGACCGCCTTGATTTCGGGTTTGTTCAGGGGGTGGCGCACATCCAGCGTCACGGCCGCCTCAGACGGCTTCTGCTGCGCCGCGAACAGATCCTCGTCGGCTTCGCGTATAAAGACAAATGACTTGTTTACAAAATCGAATTCGTTCAGTTGCCGCTGCAGTTCGCCCTGCACCGCCCGCATGTATTTGACATCCTGCATCCACCGGTTCGACATGATGTCCTGCTGCTGGAAGATTTCAAACCCCGGGGCGTGGCCCTGCGTGGTGGGGAGCCCTTTGGCGCTGGCGGCCAACCGGCCCCGGCTGCGGCTCTGCTGGGGCACCAGGATGGTCTGCTCGTTGTCCGCGAGTTCGTAGGGAATGCTTTCCTGATCGAGTAGGGCGGCGATATTGGACGTTTCCGAGGCGTCGAGGTTCTCAAACAAGCGAACGTACTGCGGCCGGCTCGCGGTCCTTACCATGAAGGCGACCACCGCGACCGTCGCCAACGCCGCGAGCACAACGTTCACCCGCGCGCTGATCGAAAGCCGTCGCCAGGCTTGATTTATCCCAATGACTAGTTGACGCAGAAAATCCACCAACCACACCTCGGCGCGTTGATAAAGCCCGTTGCATTTTCAGGAAAAACGAACAGCAGGCCGGCCGACCGCGCGCTCTACGCGGAAAAGACCTGCCTCCCGCTACGGTTGGACCCGTAGTGGCCCCTACGGTTGGACCCGTAGTGGATTCAACTGTAACCTCCGCGCTGCCGGTCAGCCGGCGCCATCAGGTACGCCCACTGACCGTTCTTCGTTCGGCTGTCCCCGGCCCCGATTTCGTGGCCCTGTTCCCCAGGAGAGCCGCACCGACCCGCGTTCAGACTTGCATGCGCATGATTTCCTCGTACGCCTGGACCATCTTGTTGCGCATGAGCATCATCGTCTGAAACGCGATATCGGCTTTTTCCACCGCCACCATGGTTTCCGTTACGTCGGATATCTCCCCGGCCACAAGCTGGCGAATCGTGGTGTCGGCCTCCGTCTGGAGCCGTTGCACCTCCCCGATCGCCTCGGCCAGCATGTCTTTGAACGAAGCACCGGAGGACGGCGGCGCAACCGGTTTTGCAAGACGCGGTTGCGTCGGCTCCACGTGCGGCGGCTGTAAGGCGATTCCCGCCAGGCGCAGTGGGTCAGCCATGCTCGGCTATCCTCATCTCTGAATGATCTCCAGCGCGCGCTGGTTCATCCGTCGTTCCGAAACCATCACGGCGATGTTGGCATCGTAAGCACGTTGAGCGGAAATCAAATCCACCATCTCGACCGCCATGCTGATGTTGGGCATCTTCACGTACCCGTCCGCATCCGCGTCCGGGTGCACCGGATTATACACAGTCCGGAATGGGCTGTCATCCGTGATGATGCGTTTTACGCGAACGCCCAGCCGTTCCGGGTTGGCCCCGGGCCGCATCTGTTCGCCGCGAAAAACCGCCAGTTGGCGCCGGAACGGGCCGCCCTCGGGCGTCCGGGTGGTTTCGGCGTTGGCGATGTTCAGGGCGATGACGTTCATACGCACCCGCTGGGCCTTCAGCCCGCTCAGCGCGATGTCTCGTCCTGAAACGCTTTGAATCATCCCCTACCCTTATCGCATGGCCGTCAGCATGGACTTGATCTCGTCAAACTGCTTGACTAACAGACTACCATATGTTGTGTAGCGATCCGTATTCTGGGCAAGCTGTGCCATTTGGTCGTCCAAGTCGACCGTATTATAATCATTCTTGGGAGATTGCACAAGCCGCTCAAACATCGGCCGGTGTGTTGACTTGTCAATGTGTTGGGGCTGCGTTGTGCGGAGAGAAACGCGCCCCTGCCCATTGAGTGCCTTCCGTAACGCCGATTGAAAATCCAGCCTGAGCGGACTGTAGTTGGGCGTGTCAATATTCGCGATGTTGCTGGCGAGGATGCGATGATTCTCTTTACAGACTTTCATCGCCGTCACCAGCAACTGCGAAGTATCGACGCCCGAAAACGCCGTCACCCGATACCTCCTTTCCTGTCTTGCCTGTCGGATCGACAGGAAGGGAGCAAGGGGTGTGCCATATAGAACACTCTTCATAAGTCTAAGTGTGGAAAGGCATTACGGGTTTTCTTTTCAAAGAGATCCTGAACAAGTCCGGAAAGCTTTGTCATTTTCAGGAGTTTTCTGCCTACTGGCCGTTTTATGCCTGATTTCGGCATTTACCGTCTCCCCATGCCGCCTTCCCGAGTAGTGGCTCAACCAAGCCTGATTGTGCACGCTTTTAGTACCTTAAACTCCAGCTTCTATAAGAAACAACAAGAGGTTTTCCAGTGAACGCATACAAGCAATTGCCGTGTACTGAGTTACAGAGTCGCCGCGTTTACCTCAAAGTCCCGGAGGGACCACCGTGAAAGTAGCCCAGGACGGCTGAGTCCTGGGTTCCTGCTGGCAAATAGCTAAAGCACCGCAATACACTCAAATAAAGACAAATAGCCCTTTTCCCTATAAGGAAATTAAGTTGTGCGAATTGGGAAGACACAGCCTCAAGGACCTCACTTCCACCACCACACCGCCCTTGGGCGGGCCGGTGTGGTGGTGTATGTTCGGGTTGGTCCTTGCCCGGACAGCAGATTTCTAAGAATTATTATAGGTTGCGATTCCGCCAACTGAGAATAGGCGAGACGTTGCAGGCCGGTTCAATGCAGCCGCAGCCGGTCTTTTCGGCCGGGGACGCGGCGGAAATCGGTTTCGACCAAAGCTGCGGCCGGCTCATTTTCCATGCCGCCATCTGTGATGAGAAACTCGAAAAGCAGCCTCGCGGAATCAGCCAGTGGAAACGCGTGGGTCTGTTTTGTTTTTCCCCAGAGACCATCTGAAAACGCCATGAAAGTCTGGAATGGGGAGGCGGCGTTTTTCCAGATTGCGGGGCAGCTTTGCGGGAAGTTGCCGGAGTTGTAATAGATGTCGAAGTATCGGGCGAACCGTTTGATGCGCTCGATGTCATGGGCGTCGATCAGATCGGTCTCGAGGACGTCGTACGGCGGGTCGGGCCTGAACGTCATGCTGTGGGGGCCGGCGTACCGCGCGAGGGGCGTGCCTTTGAGCCGTTTGAGAATGCCGACCTGCAACTCGTGCGGCCGCAACGCCACCAGCGCGTCAAACCCCCGGCCGAACGAGTCAAGACTCTCGCCCGGCAACCCGGCAATGAGGTCGGCGTGGAGGATTGCGCCGGTCTGGTTGCGCAGGAACTGGAGGTTTTCAATCGTTTTCTCCACATTCTGGCGGCGGGAAACGGCCTCAAGCGTTTCGGGGTTGCAGCTTTGGACGCCTGCTTCAAGGTGCAGGGCGCCCGGCGGAAACTGGGCAAACAGATCGAGCGTGGCCGGTGTCAGCCGATCGGGGACGATCTCGAAATGGAGCCGGACCCCGTCCTTGCGCGCAAGGAAAAAGCCGAGAATCGCTTCGACGCGATCCGGGCGCAGGTTGAACGTGCGGTCAACGAATTTGAACCGGCGCGCGCCGCGTTTCATCAGGCCCGCCAGATCGGCCAGAAACGGCTCGAGCGGGAACTCGCGCACGCCACGCTCGATAGAAGAAAGGCAAAAGGCGCAACGGTACGGGCAACCGCGCGAGCTCTCGACGTACAGGGTGCGGCGGGCGATATCCTCGCCGGTGTATTCGTCGTACGGCGAGCGGAGCCGGTCGAGATCGCCGGGCGGATCGTACAGGACTTTTTCCGCGGGAGGCTTTCCGGCCATCACGCGTGCGGCGAGATCCGCAAACGCCGGTTCGCCTTCGCCACATACGAGATAGTCGGCACAATTGAACAGCGCCGTGCCTTCATACTCGTACGAAATCTCGGGGCCGCCCACTACGACGGTAATCTCGGGCCGCTCCGCTTTTATCAGCCGGACGGTTTCCGTAATAAGGCCGATGTTCCAGATATATACACCGAGGCCGATCACCCGCGGGTCATAGTCGATCAGTGTGCGCGCTATGTGCATGGCGTCGTCGCGTATCGTGAACTCGCGAATCAGCGCGCGGTCGCGCAACGGGCCGAGATTGGCGTGCAGCCACCTCAAGCCAAAGGCTGTGTGGCCATACCGGGCGTTGGCCGTCGCGAGGACGATCGGGATGTCCATGGGATAATTATAGCGGGGGAGTGGACACTTTGGACATTGTGGACATAGTGGACACTGTGGACGTGGGGTTCCGCGGTGGGGTCGAGCTCCTGCTCGACCGGGCTTCCCACCGCTGACTCGGGTTATGGTTCGCCGCCCCCACCGCTACCACACGGTCGCGCGGGAGCGCGACCCCACCGCACCGGCCTCCAGTCACTTCTGCTTAATCGGCACTCCGCAATCTGAAAATGCGCAATTGGCGGCGGGCGAGTTGATTTCGTAGGCGGTGAAACCGATGTAGCGCGAAGTGCCGTTGAAAATACTGGGGAAGGGCGCCGCGGCGACTTTTTCCTCTTTGGAACTTGCGTGGTAAAACAGGCCGCCGTCTTCATCCCGGATGAACAGGCCGCAGTGGAGCGTGAACAGCCAGTCGGTTTTGCCTATCAACAAGATAAGCGCGGGGCTGGGTAATTCTGCTTCGGCAGTGGCGGCGGAAGCCGCGGGCACGTAATCAAGGGTCATTTCCTCGTCGACGGCGGTGGCGGCCAGCGTTTCGATTTGTTTCAGGGTATAGAAATGCCGGCGGCCGATGGTGCGTGTAGATTTTTCGGTGGCGGCGCCGAGCGAGTCCGTTACGTTTTTGCAGAACGCGTTGCTGCCGATCCAGTCGGCCACCATGAAATGATTTCGGTTTTCAAATGCGATCTCGCCGTTGCGGTACCGGATTTTCTGCAGGAGGTCAAAGGCATCCCGATAAGATTTTGCAGCGGCCAACGCGAGCGTTTGTTCAACAAACGTGACGCAGTCGACCTTCGAGAGGTCCATGAGCGGATCGGCATCGTAGGGCGCGCCGGGGCCTTCTCCGAGCGGGTCGGGGGCGTACGGAGTGCCAATCGCGGCGCGGGCAAGATCGGCCACCCGGCCGGCGTACCGGCACTGGCGCGCGTTGAGGCCGGCCAGACAGGCGTCTACGTCCGCCGGCGTCATTTCAAACAGCGGCACCGCAAACATGGCCATCGAAACCAAAATCACCATTCGGTTCATTCTCCCAAACCGAATATACCAAAAGCCCGTTGGAAAAAGCAGGCGCGGTCGTCTCGCCCGTGCCGTCAGGAAATATGGGGACGCTGCCCTAATTTCCAGTAGAACGCTTTTTCGATATTCCAGGCCCGAAAGAAATTAGGGCAGCGTCCCCATATTTCCCTCTTGCCTTGTGCGGTAAAAGGAGTTAGTATTGCGGCGAGTTCCGGGAAGCGAGTGTGATTGATGCTTATTAGAAAGGGGAAATAACCATGAAGATGCTGAGTGTGGTTACGTTGTTGGCGGTGGCGTTGGTCGCGTTGCCGGCGGGAGCGCAGTTGCCGCCATCGACGAGTCTTGAAGGGTTCGGGTTAAAGATTTTCCGCGTGGAAAGCGCCCTTTACCCGTTTGTGCAGGTGTACTTCCGCACGTTCGACCAGAATATGATGCCGCTGGTGAACCTCAACGAGTTGAATATCGGCATCATGGTCAAAGGCCGCTCGTACGACATGGCCAAGCGGCAGTACATGGTGCAGTCGATACGCAACCGCGAAGAAGCCATCCGCACCGTCCTTGTCATTGATTGCAGCAAAACCATGGCAGGCCCGCCGTTCACCGAAGCCCTCAGAGCGATGGCCCGGTACATCGACAGCAAGCGCAAACAGGACCAGGTCGCCGTGATCGCCGTGAACGACGCGACGCCCGGATACGAGGTGGTGTCGAATTTCGAGCGGGACGGCGCGGCGCTGGGCAGGCGGCTTGGCGACGTCCGGTGCGACGGGAATACGACACGCCTGTTTGATGCGATCGCGGCCGCGATGCAGATGTGCGGGATGGTGTCGCAAGGCGGCACGCAGACCAGCGACGCCGAGTACATCGTGTCGAGCTCGATCGTCGTGTTTTCAGACGGCAAAGACGAAGGCAGCAGCCTGTCGCGCGAAGAGTTGAACAGCCGCATCACCGCGCTGAGAATCCCCATCCCCATTTACTCGTTGGCCTATACAAAAGTCGATCCGACGCATCTGAAAAACCTCGAGGCGCTGTCCAAGAATTCGTTCGGAATCTATTACCCGCTGGGCGAATCGATCGAGCGGATGCAGCGGTGCGTCGAAGAAATTCAAAATATCCTGCAGAACGACTACGTGGTCACATTCCGGGCGTACTTGCCGGTGGATGGCGAAAGCCATGCTTTGAAGGTTGGGCTCGAGTATCCGTCGCGCAGCGGTAAAATGACCTACCAGAGCACCGAATTCGAGGCTATCGAGCCGCCACCGGTAAAGCAAATCCTCGATGCCCAGGCCAAGGTCGCGCAGATGCTCCAGCCGCTGCCGGACGGCAACCCGTACATGCAAAACCCCCATGTGACCGCCACTCCGGCTGAGGCGCCCGCCGCACCGCCGCAATAAGCGCCGTGCGCGACGGCCGTGCAGGAAGGGAGCTTGCCGATGCCTGTTTTACTGGCCCTGGTTCTTGTGTCGATCGCGCAACCGGGACCGGTGCTGGGTGTGCAGGACGGCCAGTTTACGCTGGACGGCCGGCTGGCGTTTCTCCTCGGTTGCAGCTACTACGGCGCGTTGGGAGTCAATGATGAGGCCGCGCTCGAGGCGGACTTGAACGACCTCGAGCGCATCGGCTTCAACTGGATCCGCGTGTGGGCGACCTGGAACGCATTCGGCAACGACACCTCGGTCTTGACCGCTGACGGCGCGCCCAACGCGCGTTGCCTCGATCGCCTGACACGGTTGTGCGAAATGGCCGGGAAACGCGGGATGGTGGTCGAAGTAACCGTGAGCCGGGGTGAGGACGACTGTTTTCCCCATGACGTAAAGAGCCACCTGGCGGTTGTGGAACAACTGGCGCGGACGGTGAAGCCGTTTCGCAACGTCTATTTCGATCTCGGCAACGAGCGCAATGTACGCGACGGCCGGTACGTGCCAATGGGGGAAGTGGCAAAACTCGCTGCCGCTGTCAAGGCCATCGATCCCGAAAGGGTATGCACCGCCAGTAACGCGGGCGGCGATCTCGAACCCGAGAAAGCCACCCGGTACATGACCGAGGGCCGCGTGGATTTCATTGCGCCGCACCGTCACCGCGATCCCGAGACGCCGGCCGGAACGGAAGCCTACACGCGATCGTTGCGGCGCGCCTTGGAAGAGGCGGGGCGCGTTGTGCCGGTCCATTTCCAGGAGCCGTTCAGACGCGGCTATCAGGACTGGGCGCCGTCCGCCGAGGATTTCATGCGCGACCTCGAGGGGGCGCGCGACGGCGGCGCGGCGGGCTGGTGTTTTCACAACGGCGCCACACGCTCGGCCAACGACGGCCGCCCGCGCAGAAGTTTTGACATGCGGCGGGGCGAGGGCCGGCTGTTCGCGCAGTTGGACGCCGAGGAGTTGCGGTTTTTTCGCCTTCTGGAGCAACAGAATTCGAAGAGCGATCACGCCGTAGTGGACGCTAACACGACTTTTTTGGAAAGAGCTCTTGGGACGCCACTGGTTTCGAGCGAGGGGATCCTCACGCCCTGCCAGGGGACGTCAGGAACAGTAAAATTAGCCACCGGCTGGCAGGGCTCAGGATGACAGGCTTTAATTTTAGTTTTGCGTAACAAAAAAATCGTTTGAGAGGGTGTTCTCGCTCAGGAGTAGACTAATGGCTACAGAAAACCGGTCGGCGATCCCGGCTACCGGCGATGTGACGATGCCGAGCGGCGGAATCAGTCGCGGGCCTTGCGTGGTGTCGCTAAACCCGGCCCTCGTGTACCGCGAGTACGCGCTTGATGCTCCGTCGATCACCGTGGGCCGGGACGCGGAATCCTGCGACATCGTCTGCTCGGGCGCCACGATATCGCGCAGGCACTTCCGCATCCACCTGAAAGACGGGTCGTATTACCTCCAGGACCTCAACTCGACCAACGGCGTATTTGTCAACCGCCGCCGAATCCTTACTGAAACCCGCCTCAACGACGGCGATCTGATCGGCATCGGGTCCGAGTCGATCGACCACCTGCGGTTTCAAACTGAAACCGGGCGGAAGAAGGCGTGGACAGTCGAGTTGCCGGCCAAACAGGCTTGGACGATTGGTCGGAGCCCGCAGAGCGACGTGACGCTGGCGTTCGAGTCGGCCGTGTCGTGGCGTCACGCCACGTTGCGGCCCCGCGGCGGCCGCATCGAGATCGTGGACGGCGGCAGCCTCAACGGGACGTGGCTCAACGGCCGGCGCGTCGGCAAATGCGTGCTTGAACCGACGGACGCGGTCATGATTGGCTCGACCGTGCTGCGATTCGAGCTGCTGCCGGACGGCCGGTTGCGCGTGATCCGCCGCGACTGCGGCGACGAAATCGCGGTGGAGTGCATCGGCCTGACGCGGCAGGTCGGCGGCCGGGCCGGGCGGAAGATTCTCGACCGGGTCAGCCTGTGTATCAAGCCGGGCGAGTTTGTCGGGCTGCTCGGGCCGAGCGGCGCGGGCAAATCGACCTTGCTCAAGGCCATCAACGGCTACAACCCGCCCGGCTACGGCTGCGTGTTGCTCAATGAGACGCCGCTGTACCGGTCGTTCGACATGTTCCGCAACAGCATCGGCTATGTCCCGCAAGACGACATCGTGCATCCCGAACTCACGGTCGAATCGAGCCTTGACTACGTGGCGCGGCTGCGATTGCCCGCCGACGTGACGACCGAGCAGCGGCGCGACCTCATCGACTCGACCATCGAGACGCTCGGCCTGAGCCATGTCCGCAAGAGCCGAATCAGCGAACTCAGCGGGGGCCAGCGCAAACGCGTGTCGATTGGGTGCGAACTGATCACGCGCCCAAGCCTGCTGTTCCTTGACGAGCCGACCTCGGGCATGGACCCCAGCACGGAAGAGCGGCTGATGCGCCACTTCCAGTCGATGGCGCGGCGCGGCACCACCATCCTGATCACCACGCACATCCTCTACAACCTCGACATGCTCGACCGGGTCGTTATCTTGGCGCGGGGCCGGCTCGTGTTTTTTGGGACGCCCCGCGAGGCGATGCAATTCTTCACCATCGACGGCAAACCGGTCGAGCGGGCCACGCAGATTTTCGATATCCTCGAAGCCATCGGCGCACCGTCCGGCGCCGATTCCAAGGACGCGGTTGCGGCCGAGTACGAGCGCAAATACCTCGAGTCGGAGTTGTACAAGCGCCACGTGTGCGGCGAGATGTCCGAGATGGGCGGCCAGATGCTGACGTTCGCGCAACAGGATGGCCAGACCGGCGGCAAAACGCGCGACGACGACGCGGCCAAAGGCGCGCAGCGCAAGCATCTTAAGTCGCTGCTCGAAGCGCCGGCCGTCGGCAGCCGCAAGGGCCTGTCGCTGGACGTGGTATCGCCGCGGTCGCTGTCTACGCTGACGCGGCGCAATTTCGCGATCAAGCTGGTGTCGTTGAAGCGTGCGCTGTTTTACTTGACGGTCCCGCTGGTGCTGGCGCTGGTGACGCTGTCGCTGCGGACGGCCGATTTCCCCGACGACGCGCTGATGGCGCAGAAAAAAACGGAAATTGCCACGCAAATTCATGGCGGCCGAGTCGACCTCGGCGATCCCATCAAAAAACTGCTTGCGCCCGACGGGCTGAACGACCCGCGGCCCGCCGAAGACGTCGTGTTCAACCTGAAACACGAGGGCCTGCCCAACCTGCCCACGCCGATAAGCGTACTGCTGATGTTCGTGATGACGTCGGTCTTTATGGGGACGCTGATGTCGTGCCTGGACCTCTCGACCGAGCGGCCCATCTACATCCGCGAGCGGATGGCCAACCAGAAGATCGCCGATTACGTCGGCTCGAAACTGCCGTTTCTTCTGGCGATCACGGCGGTCCAGATTCTCGTATTTCTGGCGTTGTGCCGGTTGAAACCGGGGCTGCGCCAGTTCGATTTCCCGTCGGCCTACCTGGCGATGGTGGCGATGGCGTGGACGTCATGCGCGCTGGGCCTGTTCCTCAGCGCGATCGACCCGACCGCGGGGCAGTTCAGCGTGGTGCTGGCGATCGTGGCGGTGCTCCCTCAACTGGTATTTTCCGGCGGGCTCGGGCCGGACTTCTACGCGGGCATGTCCACCGTCATGAAAGTGTTCGCAAACGCGCTGCCGGCGCGGTGGGGGCTCGAGATGCTGACCTCGGCGTTTTACCACCATCCGGATCGCGCCGCGCTCGAGTGGATAACGCGTTTCGTGCCCGATAGCATTGGATTTGATTTCGGCCCGAAGGTATACTGGCGCAACACGCTCGTTCTGGCGGGCCAGGCGTTCGGCTGGCTGGTGCTTTGCAGCCTGGCGCTGAAACGCCTGGACAAGGCAAGATGAATTTCGGATTGACGAAGGTCTTTCAATGGCTGAGCCGTTAGCATCAGATAACGATAAAACGGTCGTTGTTGAGCAGCCGACCATGGCCAGCCCGGATCCCCGGTTCAAGTTGATCCGCTGCCTGGGGTCGGGCGGTATGGGCGACGTCCATCTGGCGGAAGACTCGAAGCTGCGCCGGATGGTCGCCATCAAGACGATCCGGGCCGACCTGTGCAAGGACGATGAGATCTGCAAGCGGATCGAACGCGAGTGCCTGCTTCACGCCAAGATCGGCTCGCACCCGCACATCGTCACGTTGTTCGACCGCATCGAGCACGGTAGCCAGATCAATCTCGTCATGGAATACGTCGAAGGCGAAACCCTTCAGGACCTCCTCACCAAAGGGCGCGCGGGCGCGGCGTCGGGCGGGCGGAGCCTGTCGTGGAAAGACGGCATCAACATCGCTGTGCAGACGCTCGAAGCCCTCGGCAGGATCCACGCCCACGGCATCGTTCACCGCGACATCAAACCCAGCAACATCATTGTGACGCGCGACGACGCCGGCGCGTACTGCGCCAAACTCATGGATTTCGGGATCGCCCGGATGCAGGCCGACGACGAGCAGTCCACCATGCTCACAAAAGACGGCGCCGGCAGCCCGGGCACCCCCACCTACATGGCCCCCGAACAGATCGATCCCAAGACGTTCGGGCCCGTGTCGTCGGCCACCGACGTCTACGCGATGGGCGTTATGCTCTACCAGATCCTGTCGGGCCGGCCGCCGTTCGTCGGCAGCATCACCGAAGTGTTCAATGGCCACGTCAATTGCCAGCCGCCCGCCATCGATTTCCACGGCGACACCACGGTCCCGCCGGAAATTAAAGAGATTCTCGACTGTGCGCTGGCCAAGAAACCCAGCCAGCGGTTCCCGTCGGTGAAAGTGTTCCGCGAGGAGTTGCTGCGCGTGGCACAGGGTTCGCTCAAGGGCGCGCCCGGCGGTGCTCCCGGATGCGCCGGCGAAGACACCAACAGGACCATGCTGGCATCGAGCGCCGGTGCGGCCGCCGCCGGGCCGGAAGGCCATGGCGCCACGATGCTCGATACGTCCGGCACGAGGCCGCGCGCGAACATCAGCACGGGAAAACTGGTTGCGGTCATTGTTGTATTGTTGCTGGCGGCCGCGGCGGTTGCCGCCTACTTCATTTTTGCCGGCGGGAAATCGGAGGAGGCCGCGCCCGCCGACAAAAATGCGCCGCAAGATGTCCAGACTGCGCCGGAAAACGCGTCGGCTCCGGATGGCAGTTCCGTTGCACCCGCGCCACCTGGTGCGGCCGCGCCAACCACGCCGCTGCAGCCCGCGCCCGTGCCCACGCCGGGAACGCCTCAGCCGCCTGCCGCCATTACGCCGCCGCTTGGCGCAGGGCAGTCCGTTGTGCCCGCACCGGGCGCCGCTCCGGCTTCGCCTTCGGTGTCGCAGCCGACGCCCGCGGATTCCGGACCGAAGACTTCCGCGCTCGAGGCGTTCGAACAACGGCGCAAAGAACAGTCACCGGCCCCGGCAGCGTCCGTAACGACGACGCCCACCGCGCCACCGGTTTCCGAACCGCCCGCGGCAACGGAACCACCCAAACCTAAACCGAAGGCGCCGGCGCCAAAAGCGGCTGAAAAGACGCCGGCACCCGAGGCTGCAAAGCCGGCCGAGCCGCAAACACCCAGCACGGGCGGCGGCTGGAAAGTTATTGAGAATAAAGATCGGAAAGTAAATTGAATAAAAGTGGTCGCATGGAAGTCAGTTGGCCACAGAGGGGAATCTAGAGGACAAGAAGGAGGGTTTTGCGATGAAGAACAAGAGGTTGCAACTGGCGATCGTCGTGCTCATGCTTTCCAGCCTCGTGGTAGCCGGATGCGAGACCGCTGCCGGGTCGGCCGGTTTGGGCGCGGGCATAGGCGGGCTTGCTGGCGGCATCATCGGGCATCAGTCCGGCCATGGTTGGGAAGGCGCGGCGATCGGCGCGGCGCTGGGCGGTTTGACGGGCCTGATCGTGCACGACATCAAGTCGCGCCAGGTGAAAACGGCCCAACAGACCGCGCAGGAATACAACTACCAGCCCGCCCAGGGATTCAAAATGGACATGCGGGGCGGCAGCGTGTCGCCCGGCACGGTCCAGGCCGGCCAGAAGGTGACGTCCACGATGCAGTATGCCGTGCTGGGAGCCGGCAGCGGCGTCAAGGTCGATGAGAAAGCGGAACTGCACCACAACGGCGAGGTGGTGGCGAAACTCGCGGAGCGCACCGTGGACCGCACCGACGGCACGTGGGAAAACGAGTTGGCCATCGAAGTTCCCAAAGATGCGCCTACGGGTGAATACGTGATTGCGCAGCGGGTGAGCGCGGGCGGGCAGAACTACGGGCGTGACAGTACCTTCAACGTGACGACGGTGACGGCAAAATCGCCTGCGGTCACTGTTGGCGGCGAGATGCAGGTCCGTGTAGCCGCGGTTCGGTAGGTACTCCGCGAGACGCGGGGACAGTTTGCCATGAGGCTTTGTCTCGCCCGCAAACGATGAAAATGGGCCTTGGCCCGTCGTTCAAAGTTTGAAGCAGTTCAAACGGTAAGAAATCCAACGGTAGAGCGGGGAGGGTTTCGAGGCCCTCCCCCTCGTCAAACCGTACGTGCGGTTTTCCCGAATAACCGGCGACTGTCGGTTTTCCCCGGTTTTCCCTCAGTTTTCCTGCAGACCGTAGGCCAGGAGAAGGAAATGCCATGATGATAAGATCGGCGGCTGTTTTGTTTACGTGTTATTTGGGTTTCATGGCGTGGGCCTGTAACGGCTGGGCGGTGGGTGCGCCTGTTCCCGTCGTGTCGCGCGGCGTGTCCGGCCGGCAAGGGCAGGCCAGTGCCGTGGTCGTGATTCCTGCGAACGCACAACCCATTGCCGAATACGCGGCCGATGAATTGGTTCGCCACGTTGAAATGGCGACCGGGGTCAGATTGTGCGTTATGAAGGAATCGGCCGTGTCGGAACCGGCCCCGCATCGTATCTACGTCGGCCATACGCGGGCGGCCGCCGAAGCCGGCATCGACGTCGATACGCTTGCTTCCGAGGCGTTCGTGTTGCGGACTTTGGGCAACGATCTGTTCATCGCGGCAAAAGACGGCCCCGGCGGACCGCTCGACATGAACAACACGTTCAGCGGTTGTCTGTGGGGTGTTTACGAAGTGCTGGAACGGGGAGCCGGCGCGCGCTGGCTGTGGCCGGGCGACTTGGGCACCTACGTTCCGCAAGTTCACACCCTCGCGCTGGGCCACTACGACGAGATGGTCTTGCCTCGGTTTGCGCATCGCATGCTGCGCCCAAGCATCAGCCCAAAGAATCCTCCCAACGGCGATTTGCGATTGGCGTTCAGCGAAACGGAACGGGAACAGTATGCCCGCGCACAAACGGTGTTTCTTCGGCGCCACCGTATGGGGAGTTCCGCCAACACGTATTTCACGCAGCGCACATCCGGTTCGGGCCACTCGTTCGAAGGCTGGTGGGAACGGTACGGCAAGGAGCATCCGGAATGGTTCCAACTTTGCCGCGACGGCCGGCGGGGACCCGCCGATCCCAACCGGCCGGCAAAATTCACGATGTGCGTGTCGAATCCGGGGCTGCACCGGAAGATCGTCGAGCTTTGGAAAGAAGAACGCGCGAAATATCCCCGCGAACCTGTAAACATCGGCATTGGCGAGAACGACACATCCGGCGTATGTTGTTGTCCGGATTGCCTGGCATGGGACGGGCCGGCGCCCAATCTCGAAGGCCTGCCTCCCGGCCTCGAACGATCATACCAGCCAACGCAGGCATCGAACCGGTACGCCCGCTTCCTCGATGCGGTCCAAGCCCTGGCCGCGGAAACGGACCCCGGCGTCAACGTGCATTTCTACGCATTCGAGAACTACTTTTGGGCGCCTTCGCCGGATATCCAGCTTAACAAGAACGTCGTCGTCGGGTTTGTGCCCTGGTTCCGATGGGCGGGTTGGTTTCCGCGGACGATCGAGGAGCATGAATGGATCAAGCAGCAGTGGTTGGGCTGGCAGCGCAGCGGCGCTTCGGTGTATTACCGGCCCAACTGGTTTCTCGACGGCTGGAGCATGCCGCACGTCTACCCGCACCAGTTCGCCGATGCCGTTCAGTTCTACGCGCGGAACGGCATGATTGGCGCCGACTTCGATTCGCTGATGGGCCAATGGGCCGCGCAAGGTCCGAACTTGTACTTATTGGCCCGCATCCACGTGCGGCCTGACGCGCCCGTGGACACGCTGCTGGACGAGTTCTACTCCGCGTTCGGGCCAGCGAAGAAGGCGGTCCGAAAATATTTCCGCTATTGGGAAGATTACTCGATCGAGAATCGCGAGCGGGCAGCGAATTCGATCAAGACGCGCCGCGGCGGCGCCTTCCGACGTTACGCGATGTATGCGCTGGTTGCGGATGAACTCTACCCGCTCGAAGTGTTTGCGCCCGCCCAGAAGATTATTGACCGCGCCAAAGCGGCGGCAGGGAAAAATCCCGGCTCCGAGTACGCGCGACGCGTCGCGTTTATCGAGGAGGGATTGAACCACGCGAGAACATGCGTCGAAACCGCCAAAGTGATGAACGACCCGCAAGCTAAGGTCGCGGAGAAGTCTGCCGCGATAGACCGGCTCATCGCGTATCGCCGAAACGTCGCACCGCTCGGTATCGCCAACCTGGACCGGCTGTCCGTGATTGAATTGGAAAGCTGGAGGGACGTCTCCGGCTTTGCCGCGCGGGCAAAATGACTGTCCTGACCCGCAAAGACCGCTAACATGATCCCACACGAGGTCCCTGCAGGCACTCCGTTGCGGGTCTGTGGGCATATCCCACGTTCGTCCCGCCATCCGGTCAGTCCCTGTTTTTTGCCAGGGTTTGGATGGACTCGATGAGTGCGGCGGAGATGTAGGCGTTGTCGTCGTCGGACATGGCGGGGTGTGTCGGGATGCAGAACAGCCGGGCGCCGATTTCTTCCGACAACGGGAGGGCCTGGCCGGGGGTGTGCCTGCGCAGGAACGCGTGGGCCTGGTATGCGGGCGGGTTAGCCACGAGCAGGCGGACGCCGTACGTCTCGTCCATCATTTTCATGAGTTGGTCGCGTGTCTCGCCGGCCCATTCCGGCGGCACGAGGCAGGTGTAGAGATAGTAGGTGTGCAGGCAGCCATCCGGCTCGAATGGCAGCGTGATGCCGCGTATTCCATCCAGCATTTCCGACCGCGCCGCGGCAAGCCGGCGACGGGCGGCGATGAACGAGTCGAGCTTCCCGAGTTGAATCAGGCCCACGGCCGCCTGGACTTTGTTCATCACGTAGGACGACCCCCACAGTTCCGGATTGCTCAGCCCGTAGAACCGCCCCGCCCGGAAAAACTCCGCCACGGCGTCGTCGTCGGTGGTTATCATGCCGCCCTCGCCAAGCGTCACCATGTTTTTCATCGTATGGAACGAAAAAACCGTGAGCAGACCGTCCTTGCCGAGTTTCCGGCCTCGATACTCGCCGCCGCACGCCCGCGCCGCGTCGCCGATCACGGGGAGCGGCCCGTGTTTTTCGTGTGGGTGGCGCCGGGCCACCTCGAGCAGGTCGTCCAGCGGCGCGGCAAGCCCATTCATGTGTACGGGGCAGATGGCGCGTGTGCGCGGCGTGATCCGCTTCTCGACGTCGTTCGGGTCGAGCTCGAGCGTCCGCGGATCGATTTCGCCCCACACCACCTGGCCGCCACCCGCTACAACCGCCAGCGGCGTGGCCACAAAGTTGATTGCCGGCACAATGACCTCATCGCCCGGCTCGAGGTCGAGGTAACGCATCGCGAGGTCCAGCCCGGGTCCCGCGCTGTTAAGGGCGACGGCGTGTTTCGTGCCGACGTACCGGGCGAACGCCTCCTCGAACGCCTGGATCTGCGGGCCGCTGAACCCGCGGCTGACCTCCAGCGAGTCCCGCATCGCCGCCACCGCCGCTTCGATCTCATCCTCGCCGTACGCGCTTCCAAGCAAAGGCTCGCCTTCCCACAGCGTTTTGGGCTTGTGTTTGAGGATCTGTTGCCGTTCTTGGGGGTCTATCATGGCGTTTTCCTTTTATGCGATAGTCTCTCTGATTGCGGCTTCACGGACGCACACGGACGCGGTGTTTCGTGCTGTGTATTTTGCACGGTTACTCCAGGGTGATGCGGGCGCCGGTTTTCGCGCTCTCATAGCAGGCCGCGAGTACAGCTTGGCTCCACCGGCCGTCTTCCCCGCTGACCGGCGGGGGCGTGTCGTCAATCACGGCCTGCGAGAATGCTTCCACTTCCGCCTTATACATGTTCACCGGCGCGGGCGCAATCATGAATCCGCCGCCGCTGTCCCGTTGCTGGCGAGCCTCATACGCGCCGGTCTCGCCTTCGAGCCGCGCCACCATCGTACCCGCCTTGCCCTGGCCGATCGTGCCTTCCGCCAGGATGCTACCAAACGTGCCATAGATTTCGAGCCGATTCAGCGAACTCGAGTCGGGCACGCAAAACAGGCAATCCACCACGCCCTTCGCGCCGGACGCGAATTCGAGCAGCACCACCGCCGTGTCTTCGCTTGCGTAATCCTGCACAAAACTGCCCGTCAAGCAGGAGACGCTGCGCGCCCGGCCAAAGAACATCTCGAGCAGGTCGATGCAATGGCCGCCGAGGTCCATGAGGCTGCCGCCGCCACCCTGCTTGGGAATCTGGCGCCACGCCCCATCGATCGGCGGGTACCAGCACGACAGTTGCGCCCTGCCAAACACCGGCGTGCCGAGCCGTGCCGAGCGCACCAGCTCGAGCGCCGCCCGATGCTGCGCATGGAACCGCATCATAAAGCCGGTCCCAAGTTTCACACCCGCAGACGTGCACGCCTCGATCATCGCATCGCTCTCGGCGACGGTCATTCCCAGCGGTTTCTCGCACAGGACGTGCTTGCCCGCCGCCGCGGCCCGTTTGACCTGCGAACAGTGCAGCCAGGCCGGTGTGGCCACATAAACGACGTCCGCGTCGCACCCCAGCAGTTCCTCTTCGTTCAAGCACGCCTTTGCGCCGAATTGCGCTGCAACCTCCTTGTTTGCAGCGGGATTGACGTCAAAAACGGCGGTCAATTCAGCGTTCTTGGCCTTGACGATACCTTCCGGAATAGTCCTGCGTCGCGCTATCCCGCCCGACCCCCACACGGCCCATTTCGTCTTCATGCTCAATCTCCCAAGCCGATTGTGCGACCCGTCTGGGACGCCTCCCGGCAGTTGTGGGAGGTGTCCCATTTTTGCACTCTTCCTACAGCCTGAGACCCGGAAGCCTCTAGACTGAATACGCGGCAATCACCTTCTTGATGCCTTGCGCGATGCCGTGCATGTGGTGTTCCTCGTAGGTCGGGAAAATGAACGTGATAAACGTCCGGGACTGGTGCCAGATCGCGTTGGGCACGTTCACCTTCGTGTAATCGACCGCCGCCGGGTCCGCGTACTCTTTCGACTTAAACGGGAACCCCGACCGGCCGTAAGCATTATGCTCCTGGAACGCCCGTTCCGTGTGGCACTGCGGCCAGAACACCCGCCAGCACGGCGCGCCTTCCGCGCCAAGCGCCTCGAGAAACTGGCCCATGTCGCAAGACATCCGGTCGATGTCCAGCGTGATTGGGAACACGTACCAGCCATTGCGCCGGTGCGGCGTGTCGACGGGCAAGTACAGGATCTGCGGAATCTCCCCGAGTTCTTCGAGCAGGATGCCCGCGTTACGCCGCCGGCGCGGCATGTTCCACGAGTCCATCCGGTCGAGCTCGGCGAGCCCGATGGCCGACTGCATCTCGGTCATGCGGTAGTTGAACCCAACCATGTTGTGGATGTACGGCAGTTTCTGCTCCATTTCGAGCAGCCGCAGCCGCTCGCGCACGTCGTAACCGTGGTCCCGGAAACTCCGGCACCGCCACGCGACCTCCTCGTCGTCCGTGGTGACCATCCCGCCCTCGCCGCCCGTCGTGAACGTCTTGTTTTGGCAAAAGCTGCACGCGCCGACGTGACCGATGCTGCCGGTTTTTCGGCCTTTGTACTCGCCGCCGAACGCTTCCGCGTTGTCCTCGATGACGAACAGGTTGTGCGCGCGCGCCAGCTCGCAGATGGGATCCATGTCGGCCACATTCCCGTAAAGATGGACGGGCATGATGGCTTTTGTCCGCTTGTTGATCAGCTTTTCTGCACTCTCAACGCTGATGCAGTGGTCCTCGCGGTTGACGTCGGCGAACCGCGGTACCGCGCCCGCTTGCACAATCGAAAACGAGCTGGCGATGAACGTGTAGCTAGGCACGATCACCTCGTCGCCCGGCCCGATCCCCAGCCCGGCCAGGGCCGTGTGCAGCGCGCTGGTGCCGTTGGTGGTGCTGACGGCGAACCGCGAGCCCTGCCACGCCGCAAACCGTTTCTCGAATTCCATTCCCCGGCTGCCGGTCCAATAGTTGACCTTGCCGCTGCGCAACGTATCCGCCACCGCAGATACCGCCGCCTCGTCAAGACACGGCCAAGGCGGCAGAGGCCCCTCCACCGACTTTTTGCCGCCGTCGATTGCCAGCTTGTCCGCCATCGCGTCCTCCATAAGGCTGTAGACCGTAGACTGTAGGTAAGAGCCCGCGTGATTGTAGATCACCCATCACGCCCGCCGCCACCCCCGCAGAGTGAGCCCCTCTTTGATCGGTCGGATCGGTCGGATCCGTCCGATCGGTCGTTTCCCAAGCGCACTCGGCACTTCGCACCTTCTTGACTTGCACCGAAATCCGCTGATAAAGTCTGATTCTCCGATAGTCTGGTAGCGAGCCTTGTTTTGAGGCCGGTGGCCGGGGTCCAGATCATGCTCCAGGAATGTATTGCATCACTTGTCCAACGGCGAGACTTAACGCGCGAGCAGGCCGCCGCGGCATTGCGCGAAATCATGTCCGGCGACGCAACACCGGTGCTTACCAGCGGGTTTCTCGTCGCCCTCATGATGAAAGGCGAAACCGTCAACGAAATTACCGGCCTCGCCGAGACCATGCGCGCCATGGCAACCAAAGTCGTCACATCCCGCCGCCCGCTCGTGGACACCTGCGGCACGGGCGGCGACCGGTCCGGCACGTTCAACATCTCGACGGCGGCGGCCTTTGTGGTGGCGGGTGCGGGCGTGGCGGTCGCCAAACACGGCAACCGCAGCGCATCGAGCAAATGTGGCAGCGCCGACGTGCTCGAAACGCTGGGCGTCAACATCGAAGCCTCGCCGGACATCGTCGGCAAGTGTATCGACACAGTCGGCATCGGGTTCCTTTTTGCCAGAACGCTGCACACCGCCATGAAACACGTCGCCGGGCCGCGCACCGAACTGAAGATCCGCACCGTGTTCAACATCCTCGGTCCGCTCACCAACCCGGCGGGCACATGCGGCCAGGTGATGGGCGTTTTTGACTCAAAACTGGTCCAACCCATCGCCCAGGTGCTCGCGAATCTTGGCACCCGGCGGGCATTTGTCGTGGCAGGTTCCGATGGGCTCGACGAACTGACGTTGTCCGGCCCGTCGTTGGTTGCCGAAGCGCATGGGGGAGAGGTCCGGTCGTACGAGGTGGCGCCAGACCAGTTTGGGCTGGCGCAAGCACCTCGCAAAACCCTTCTTGGCGGCGACGCCGCGGTCAATGCCGCCATTTTGAAAGGCGTGCTCGAGGGAAAGCCTGGCCCGTGCAGGGATATCGTGCTGCTGAATGCCGCCCCAGCCCTGATTGCCGGCGAAGCCGCGGCCGACTGGCCGTCCGCGGTGCGCATAGCCGCGCAATCTATTGATAGCGGCGCTGCGCTGGCCGCCCTGGAGAAGCTCATAATCGCCTCGAAAGACTTGAGAGAATGATTATAAGCCTGACTCCCTCGAGAATTGTTTTGACCTTGGCGGTGATTCTTTGTGTGGCGGTTTCGGTGTTCTTTTTCCACGAAGGATTGCCATGGGTTGTGGGTTTCGTGCTGTTCTGGGGCGGGGTACAGGGCTTGCTAGAGTTGATTCAGCGTTGGAAAACCAGGCGGTGGCGTAGCAGGTAAAGCGTAATGCCTGTGCGGATAAGCGAGATCAAGACGATCAAACGCATCAAAAGCTTCTTAGCCCGTTTAGGCCGCTTTAGTGGGCTCCTCTTTGCACCCGGCTTCAGCCGGGGTGAAGATGGTGCAACCGTCTGAGAGGGCGCTTTAGCGTCACTTCTCGGCAAGCTTTAGCAGGATGAGGGCTAAAGCTGTTTGGAAGTCGCGCTGAAGCGCGCTATTATTGTTTCCTGAGATTTAACCACCCCGGCTGAAGCCGGGTGCAAAGAGGAGCCCGCCAAGGCAGGCTAAGGCATTGCCCTTCAGAAGCCTCTTTCCGTAACGGTTGTTATGATTCTTGACGAGATCTGCGAGCACAAAACACTCGAAGTGGCACGGCGGCAATCGGCGATGCCCGTTGGTCAGTTAGTCGAAGCCGCGAGGGCCGCGTCCGTTCCGCGTGATTTTGCCTCGGCGCTGAAACAGCCCCGCATGAGTCTTATCGCTGAAATCAAGCGCCATTCGCCGTCCAAGGGCAAGCTGATGGATTGCGACGACCCGCGGGCGCTTGGAAGGCTGTACGAGGAAGAGGGGGCGCGCGCAATCAGCGTGCTCACGGACGCCGAGTTTTTCCATGGCACGCTCGATGACCTGGAACGAGTGCGAGCCGGGGTCAGTTTGCCGTGTTTGCGCAAAGATTTCGTGATTGATGAATACCAGATTCATGAAGCGCGGGCACACGGGGCGGATGCGATTCTGCTTATCATGCGGATTTTATCGGACGTGCAAATGAGCGACTATCTACAACTGGCGCGGGAGTGGGGGATGGGCGTCCTGACCGAGACGCATTCGGCGGGCGAAATCGAGCGGGCGGTGAATACGGGCGCCAAGATCATCGGCATCAACAACCGGGATCTCGACACGTTCGCGACCGATTTGAATATGACCCTGGAGTTGCGCAATCTGGTTCCCAAAGGGTGTATCGTGGTCAGCGAGAGCGGCATTCACTCGCGCGACGACGTTCTGAAGCTGCAAGACGCGGGCGTCGATGCGATACTAGTCGGCGAGGCGCTGGTGAAGAGCGGAGACATCCGCGCCAAAATACATGAGTTACTCGGCCATGAAAGTTAAGATCTGCGGTATAACAAACCTTGAAGACGCGCTGGCCGCGTGCGACGCCGGGGCCGACGCGCTGGGGTTTGTCTTTGCGCCGGAAGCCAAGGCGCGCAACCGCTATATCGAGCCCGACCAAGCCCGCGCGATTATCGAAAAACTGCCGCCGTTTGTCATGACCGTCGCAGTGATCGTGAACGAGCCGCCGGAAAAGCTGATTGGTTATGCCGAGCTATGCGATCGGGTCCAGTTGTGCGGCGATGAAACCTTCGACAACATCGTTTACATCGATAAGCAAAAAGTCATAAAAGCCTACCGCGTGGGACCCGACTTTGAGCCGGCTCATTCGATCTCTTGCCCCGCATCAGCCTATTTGCTGGATGCTTATTGTGGCGGTTTCCACGGCGGCACTGGCATACCATGCGATTGGGAAGCAGCGCGACGTGCCGTGGACTGCGGGCTGCCTGTTATACTGGCAGGTGGGTTGACGCCGGACAATGTTGCACAAGCAATACGCGCTGTCCGGCCTCTTGCAGTAGACACGTCGGGAGGCGTCGAAGCCGCTCCCGGAAAGAAGGACCATGACAAAGTCCGCAGGTTTATCGAAAATGCCAAAAACGCCCTACCCTGACGCCCGCGGCCGTTACGGAGCGTTTGGCGGGAAGTTCGTCCCCGAGACGCTGATGTGCGCGCTGGACGAGCTCGAACGCGCCTATAACGACGCCAAGGGTGACGGCGAGTTCCAGCGCACGTTGCGCGACTACCAGGTGACATACGTCGGCCGGCCCACGCCGCTCTATTACGCCGCGCGGTTCACCGAACACCTCGGCGGCGCGAAAGTCTATTTCAAACGCGAGGACCTCGCCCACACCGGCGCCCACAAGATCAACAACGCGCTCGGCCAGGCACTGCTCGCCAAGCGGATGGGCAAGCGGCGCATCATCGCCGAGACCGGCGCCGGCCAGCATGGCGTCGCCACCGCAACCGCGGCAGCGTTGCTCGGCCTCGAGTGTGACGTTTACATGGGCACCGAAGATATGGAGCGGCAGCGGCTCAACGTGTTCCGGATGCGGCTGCTGGGCACGCGCGTTGTGCCGGTGTCGTCGGGCAGCAAGACGCTCAAAGATTCAATCAACGAGGCGTTGCGCGACTGGGTCACCAACGTCCGCGACACCCATTATTGCCTCGGTACGGTGCACGGGCCGCATCCGTTCCCGCTGATCTGCCGGGACTTTCAAAGCATCATCGGCAAAGAGACGCGCCTGCAGATCACCAACGCCGAAGGCCGCCTGCCCGACCTCATGATTGCGTGCGTCGGCGGCGGCAGCAATTCGATCGGCCTGTTCTTCGACTTCCTTGGCGATACGGAAATCCGCATGATCGGCGTCGAAGCCGGTGGCCGCGGGATCGAAACCGGCCAGCACGCCGCGCGGTTCGCCGGGGGCCGGCTTGGCATGCTCCAAGGCGCGTTCAGCTACGTCCTGCAAGATCCCCACGGCCAGATCCTCGGCACGCACAGCGTCTCGGCGGGCCTCGATTACGCCAGCATCGGCCCGGAGCACGCGTGGCTGCACGATGCCGGCCGCGTCGAGTATACCTACGCCACCGACGCCGAAGCGCTCGACGCGTTCCAGCTCATCAGCCGGCTCGAAGGCATTATTCCGGCGCTCGAAAGCGCCCACGCCGTCGCCCACGCATGCAAGGTCGTGCCCGGGATGCAGCCCGACCAGATCGTGATCGTCAACATGTCCGGACGCGGCGACAAAGACGTCGAGCAGGCCGCCCGATTCATTTTGCCGGAGGACCAGCAGTGAACCGAATCAGCGAACGCTTCAAAGAACTTGCAGCGCGGCGCGAACCCGCGTTCATACCGTTTATCACGGCCGGCGACCCGACGCTCGACATGACGGCGCGCATCGTGCTCGAACTCGAACAAGCCGGCGCAGACGTGATCGAGTTGGGCGTGCCGTTCTCCGATCCCGTCGCCGACGGCGTAGTGAACCAGGAAGCGGCCCAGCGCGCGCTGAAACACGGCGTCACCCTGCACGACATCATCGCTCGAGTCAAATCGTTGCGCTCCGAGACGAAAATCCCGCTGGTACTCTTTACGTACTTCAACCCGGTGCTGGCGTATGGCCTCGAATCGTTCGCGCGCGACGCGGACGACGCGGGCGTCGACGGCGTGCTCTGTGTGGATCTCCCGCCCGAGGAGGCAATCGAGTACAAGCGGTTGCTTGATGCGCGCGACATCGCCACCATCTTTCTCGCCGCGCCCACCAGCTCGCCGGAGCGCATCAACTTGATTGCCGCCAACTCGACCGGCTTCCTGTATTACGTCTCGCGCACGGGCGTCACCGGCGAGCGGTCTGATGTTGAGACATCCGTGCAGAACATGGTTGCGGGAATTAAAGCCAAGACCGCCACACCCGTCGCCGTCGGATTCGGCATCAGCACGCCCGAACAGGCGGCGGAAGTCGGCCGTTATGCCGACGGTGTGATTGTGGGCAGCGCGATTGTTCGCATGGTCGGGCAGTATGGCGATGCACCGGATACGCCCGGCCGCGTGGGCGCGTTCGCAAAAAAACTTGCAGACGCCGCAAAAGGGAAATCGGCCTGAGATGGATTCACAAATTCTGGAACAGGCGCTCGAGTTGGCACAGAAACGCGCAATCGCCGATGCGGATGTGGTGCTGGCCAGAAACGTCAGCCTCGGTATCGAAGTGGCCAAGGGCGAGGTCGAAACCCTCGAGATGGCCGAATCGATCGGGCTTGGCGTGCGTCTGATCACCCAAGACCGCAGGATCGGGTTCTCCTACACGACCGCCCTAGACGGTCAGCCTACCCTGGAGCGTGTGGTCGAGATGGCCTGGCAGAATGCCCAGCCCATCGATCCGGACGAGCACAACGTGTTGCCCGACGAACAGGCCGTTTCCGAAGACGATTGGTCAAAGCAAGATTTCGCCGCCATTCCCACCGAACGCAAGGTCGAGTTCTGCCGCGAGCTCGAGCGGAAGACGCTCGAGGGCGACCCCCGCATCCGCATGGTCGAGCGGGCCGGCTACTCCGAAAACAGGTCCGAATTCGCCATCGCCAACACCCGCGGCACGGTCCGGCGTTTCACGACAGCCTATTGCTCGTGCTCGGTGTCCGCGGTGGCCGCGCAGGAAGGCGTTGATTCGGAGATGGCGGGCGAGTTTGACGTGAACCAAAAGTTCGACGGCCTCCGCCCGGATTGGGTGGCCCGCCGGTGTGTTGACCTCGCCACCAGCGCGCTCGGCGGCAAGCCGTGCGAGACCCGCCCCATGCCCGTCCTGCTCGACAATCAGGTCGTGGCCGGTTTTCTCAGCGTCATCGGCGGCACATTGATGGCGGACCGGGTCATCAAGGGCAAATCCATGTTCGCCAAGGAAGCCGGCAATCAAATCGCGGCCGACAACGTGTTTCTCATCGATCAGAACGACCTCGAAAAGGGCATCAACCGGGCGCCGTTTGACGGCGAAGGCACAAGCGCGCGAAGAACCGTGCTTATTGAAGCCGGCATTCTCCGCGGTTTCCTCCACAACGCCTACACGGCCCATAAAATGGGAGTCAAAACCACCGGAAACGCGGGCAGAACCGGCGGGTTTCAGACGGTCCCCGAGGTCGCCGTCACCAACTGTTATCTCGAGCCGGGCGCGCAGGATCAGGCCGAGTTGATTGACAAGGCGGGCTGCGGCCTGTTTATCACCGACGTCATGGGCATGCACACCGTTAACCCGATATCGGGCGACTTCAGCGTCGGGGCGGCCGGCCGGTTGATCGAAGAAGGCCGGCTCGGCAGGCCGGTCCGCGGCGTCACGATTGCCGGAAACATCCGCGAATTCCTGCGCAACATCACCCTGATCGGCAGCGACCTCCGGTTTTTCGGCGCCTACGGCGCGCCGTCCGTCCTCATCGCGCAAATGGCCGTCAGCGGGGAGTAAGGGGAATCGGACGGATCGGTCGGATCGGTCGGATCAGTCGATTGGCAAGAGGTTGGCCGGATAAGGTAGAATTCCAGGCAGTGTTTAAATGGCCGTTTTCGGAATTGTCTCAATGCCGTCTGATGCTTTGGAAATCCTCGACACGCTGTTTCTGGTTTTGTCGTTTGTCCTCGGGTCGGTCGTCGGCAGTTTCCTCAACGTGTGCATATGCCGCCTCCCGAAAAAGGAGTCCGTCATTCACCCGCGGTCGCACTGCCCCAAATGCGGCAGCGGCATCGCCTGGTACGACAACATCCCCATCTTGAGCTGGCTTATCCTCGGCGCCCGGTGCCGCAACTGCCGCGAGCCCATCAGTTGGCAGTATCCCGTCGTCGAAGGCCTCACCGGCCTGCTGTTTCTGGCCGTCTACTGGCGGTTCGGCTACACGCTCGCCACGCCCATCTACATGCTGCTGGCAGCCGCGCTTGTGCTGACCACCTTCATCGACCTCACCGACTGGACCATCCCCAACGAAGTCACCTATCCGGGCATCCCGCTCGGCGTCGCGCTTAGCCTGGTCGGCATGTTTTACCCCGCCAGCGGCCTGATCGTGCAAGACGTTTTCCACGCCCTCGGCGGCGTAGTCCTCGGCGGCGGAATTCTCTACCTCCTCGACAAAGTCGCGCTCGTGTTCTGGAAAAAACCCGGCATGGGTTTCGGCGACGTGAAACTGCTGGCGATGCTCGGCGCGTTCCTGGGCGTCATCAGCGTGCCCGTCATCATCATGATCTCGTCGCTGGTGGGCAGCGTCGTCGGCATCACCATGGTGATCATCCAGAAGCGCCGGGGCGTCGTGAGCGAAGGCCATTACCTGCCGTTCGGCCCGTACCTGGCCCTGGCCGGCCTGATCTACCTGTTCTTCGGCCAGGACCTAATCGACCTTTACATGGGCCTGATGCACATCCCGGAAGCCACCGGCGTCTTAACCGTGCAATGACGTCCGCCGTGAACTTGCCCGACCCTGAGGTCACAAGGATCTCGCTTCCTACGCCGTTCCCCGTCGGTGCCGTAAACGTCTTTCTCATCAAGTCCGATGCGCCGACATTGATCGACGCCGGCATCAAGAGCGAAGACGCCTGGCAAAAGCTCGTCCACTCGCTGGCCGCGCACTCCCTGACGCCCCGCGACATCCGGATCGTCCTGCTTACCCACGGCCACCTCGACCACGTCGGGCTCGTGCCACGCCTGATCCAAGAGTCCGGCGCACAAACCTACGCACACCCGGATGTCGTCGCCCAATATGCCGCGTACGCACACGAAATCGAAGTAGGCCAGCAGTTCTTTCACGACGTGCTGCTCGAGTTCGGCGCGCCCGCGCATGATGTCGACGAACTCATGAAGTTCCGGTCCGTTTTCAACGTGCTCGGCGACACCTTCAAGATCGACCACGCCCTCGCCGACGGCGAAACAGTCGGCGGCCTCCAAACCCATTACGTCCCCGGCCATTCCGCGTCCGACACGCTTTTCTATTGGCCGGGGCGCCGCGCCGCATTCACCGGCGACCACGTCCTCAAAGGGATCAGCCCCAACCCGCTGTTGCGCAGAGCTTCCCGCGATTCGATGATGCGGGCGCACAGCCTCGTCGAGTACCAGCGGTCGCTGCGGTTTACCCACTCGCTCGACATCCAGACCTGCTACCCCGGCCACGGCTCGCCGTTCGGCGAACATCGCGCCGTGATCGACGGTTTACTCGAACGTCACGAACGGCGGACGCGCAAGGTGCGCCGCCTCCTCGCCGAGAAGCCGATGACGCCCTATGAGATTGTCATGCGCATTTTTCCCAAGATCACCAGCCATTCGCTGCATTTCGCCCTGTCGGTGGCCATCGGTCATCTTGACGTCCTCGAAGATCGCGGCGAGGCCCGCATGGAAAACGTCAACGGCGTGGTGGTATACCGTTTGGCGGGGGAGAGGACATGAACCGTATGAATCCCGGCCTGTTGCGGTTCCACGATACGTTCGAGAAACGCATCTGGGGCGGCCAGAAGCTCCGCACGCTGTTCAACAAGGACATCGCGCGCGCGCGCGTCGCCGAGCCCATTGGCGAAGACTGGCTGATTTCCGACCATCTCAGCGCCGAGAGCGCCGTCAGCGAAGGCACGCTCGCCGGCCTCACGTTGCGCAGCCTGATCGAGCGCGACGCCCGCGCCGTCCTCGGCCAATTGCCCCAACTGACGCCGCGCGGCCGGTTCCCGCTGCTGCTCAAATTAATTGATGCCGCAGATGTCCTGTCTGTACAGGTCCACCCCGACGACGACTGCGCGCGCCGGCTCGGCGAACCCGACATCGGCAAAACCGAGATGTGGCACGTGCTCCACGCGGACAAAGGCAGCGAGTTGATCTGCGGCCTTCAACCGGAGGTGACGCCCAAAAAACTGCGCGAATCTGTCGAGGACGGCACAGTCGAGCGCCTCATGCCGCACTACGCCGCCGTGGAAGGCCTGTCGCTCCTGGTGCCCGCGGGAGCCGTTCACGCCATCGGTGCGGGCGTCATGCTCGCCGAAATCCAGCAGAACAGCGACCTCACTTACCGCCTCTACGATTGGAACCGGGTGGATGACGACGGGAAGCCGCGCCCGTTGCACTTGGATAAGGCGTTTAACGCGATTCATTTCGGCGCAAACCCGCCCTGTCCCGTGCAGCCGCTCACGTATGACTGCACCGGCGCCAGGTGCAGCGTCCTCGCCGCGTGCCCCTATTTCGCTGCGGAGTTGATTGAGCTGAATGGCCGGTTCCGTCGCAACACCGACGGCCGTTCGTTCCATATCCTGCTCGTCAAGACCGGCGCAATTCAGCTATCCGCAGGCGGAGATGAGACAACACTCAACTCCGGCCAAGCCGCCCTCGTTTGCGGTGCCTCGCCACAGTTTGAACTCTCCGGAACAGGCGCCGTCCTCGACTACTACGTCCCCGATATCGCCACCGACATTATCGGCAGACTTCAAACGGCAGGCCATGCCCTCGAAAACATCAAATCCCTCGGCGGCGGCACTTTCTGAAACCTCGCGATTATGCCGATGGTCCCACTCCTCGAACCGCTCATTGCTCCCTTGTTGTATAATTCGGCCAGTTTCTCAGTCGATCTTGTCCGTATCCGTCCGTGCCGGTCCGTGTTTGTCCGTGATGTTTGGGAGAAGACGCTTGATGCGCTTGATTGCACTTGCCATCACACTGGCCCTCGCAGTGCCCGCGGCCCTTGCCCTCGATCTCAGCGGCACCGTGGTCGACTCTGCCGGTAAACCTATCGCGGGCGCATCCGTTTGGCTGTGCCAGGACCTCGATATCGCCGCCACGCAATCCGACGCTTCGGGCGCATTTGCCTTTCACGACGTCCGCCCGGAATCCGCGGTCGTTGCCGCCAAAAAGGACGGCTACAGCCTCGGCGGCGTCGAAACCCATGCGCCGGGCGCCGGGCCTGTGGCGATTGCGCTGGGCGAACGGGATACACTCGAGGTCGTTGTGAAAGACGATCAGTTTGCACCTTTGCCCGGCGCTACTGTTACGCACCTGACGCTCAACGCCCTCCTCACGGTTCCGGCGGGCATACTCGCCGAAAAAAGCGATTTCCCTTCTTTTGTGAGCGGGGACGACGGCGTCGTCAAATTCGATTGCGCACCCCGCGGCGGCATGGTTGGGCTGGTGCTGTCGCATCGGGCGTATGCTACGACGTTCGCACCGTTCCTGAAGGTGGGGGCTGGGGCAGCCCCTGTGCAGATGTATCCCGGCGCCAAGGTACGCGGGCGCGTGGCCGCTCCGGATGCCCCGGCCGCGCCGCGGGCCCGTGTCGCCCTATACAGGACCGACGGGGAGACGTTTGACGACCCGGTGCTCGTGGTGGCCGATCCCGAAGGCTACTATCACGCCGTCGTCAAGCCGGGCGACTACTATATCGCCGTCCGCCATCCCAACTACGCTTCGCCCGAACCCGTGAAGATTCCTCTGCCGGCGGGAGGCGAGCCGAGCGTGGTCAATCTGAGTCTCGTGGCGCCACACGTCATTGAGGGCAAGGTGCTGCTGCCGGACGGCGCGCCGTGCTCGAACGTCGCCGTCAGCTACGTGGTGCGAGGCGCGCTCTATGCCGAAACCCTCACGCAGATCGACGGCTCGTTCCGCTTCCTGGTTCCGCAGGCGGAGGGGGCCGTCCGCGTGGCCGCGCCGCCGGGCTACATGACGGCCATCTATTTTGAGACGCCCATCAAGGGCACGTTGCCCGACCGGGTCGAACTCTCGCCGATCCGCCTGACCGCGCTGCCCATAATCGAAGGAACCGTCACCGGCGAGGACGACGCGCCCGCGGCCAACGTGCTGGTATCTTCTACCAACTTGGACATCGAGGCCAGGGCCATTACGGGCGACGGCGGCAGGTTCCAATTGAAACTGGTGCAGGCCCCGCCCGACGGCCGCGTTGTCGTCCGTGCCGAGCACGCACAACGGTTCCAGCGGGCCGGCGCCGAACTCGACGTCAAAAACATCAAGCCGCTACGTCTCGCGCTTGCGCCTTTCGAACCGGCCGTCGAGCCGCGGAGCCTTCAGCCTACCGATAATGACCTGACTGAAATGGTTGGCAGGCCGGCCCCGCCGCTCGATTGCGCGTCCTGGCTAAACGCGGAGCCAGTTACGCTCGACGAACTAAAAGGCAAGGTGGTCGTCCTGCTGTTCTGGGGCGGGTTTGACGACCGGGCCGCGTCCCGCGACGTGATCGACGAATTCCGCGCCGTATACGACCTCTACCAGCCTGTTGGCGACGTGGCCGTCATCGGCGTACACGACAGCGGCAGCAGCGCCGATGAAACCCGAAAGTATCTCGAAACCTTCAACGTCACCTTCCCCGTGGGCTGTGACTCGGAACCCGGCAAGACGTTCGAAGCCTACCGCGTTCGTTATGTGCCGCAGGTGGTCCTGCTGGACAAGAAAGGCAATCTCCGCTACTTCCAAACCCACGGTCGCCTCCTCGAACTCATCAAGAGCCTGAGAAGAGAATAGTTGGCCCCCCGGCCGCGCTTCCCAGCGCGCTTTGTGGGGGGTGTCCCCCTTTTTGAGCGGGCTTTGGATCTCCGTCGCCACCTTCTATCCAAAAGCTGACGTAGGCGTCGGCTCTCAGCCGCATCTTCCAGCCCGCGCCGTCCCTACCAGAAGACTCGAACCAAAGACACAGACCTCTTTGGACGCCACGGGTTCCGAGCGAGGGGATCCTCACGCCCTGCCATAAAGGGCCATGAACAAAAGCCTTAGCCAGCGGCTGGCAGGGCTCAGGAAGACAGGCTTTGGCGCGGGCTTTTCCTTTGGTGTCATTCCGAGGAGCGCTGGTGCACGGTTTTGACTCTCAGTTCGAGAACCTGAGCCCAGCGCGACGTGGGAATCCCCCTGGTATTGTTGCCGGCGCGGGTTTCATGAGGGACGATTGGCCTCCTTCGGTTCCGAGCGGGGAGAAGAGGCTTTCCCCGCTCAGCACAAAGGTTATCCTGCGCCCACGACACACAAAAAACCTGAGGGCGCGAGGCCCTCAGGTTTTATTCACAAATGCCGGGAAAATTACAGCGAGTTCGCCCGGCGCTGGAGCATCGATTTCTTTCGCGCGGCGCTGTTGGGGTGAATAACGCCTTTCAACGCGGCCCGGTCGATCTCGGACAGCGCCTCCGGCAGCAGGCTCTTTACCTGCGCCGCATCCTTGGATTCGAGTGCCGTCAGCGTGGTTTTCAGGTGCGTCTTGAGCCGGCTTTTCACGGCCACATTACGTTGACGCCGGCGTTCGTTGGTGACAATTCGCTTTTTGGCCGACTTTATCTTCGCCATTCTGGTCTTTGACTCCGCTTCAATGCGCTAGGGTGATTTTCACGTAAAACAAACAGCACCAAAGCTTACCAAACTGCCAGCACGGGTGTCAAATTTCCATCGCCTCGCCCGGAGAGCCGCACAAATGGGCCGATCGCACTTTTATGCTTGCAAACCTCCGCCTATGAGAATATCATGGTATCAGCCTGAGTTGTGGGGGCCGCTGTGCGCGGCGCGGAACGTAAAGAATTAGGCACCTTTCCCGATGTAGGCCGCGTGCAGGAACAGGCCGTTTGCAACGGCCTCACGGAGGGAAGCTCGGCATGAGGAATCGCGGTTTTACCCTTATTGAACTGCTGGTCGTGATCGCCATCATATCGATCCTGGCGGCGCTGCTGATGCCGGCGCTTGCGCGCGCGCGAGAAGCCGCAAGGCGGGTCAGTTGCGCCAACAACCTCAAGCAGATGGGCCTGGTTTTCAAAATGTACGCCAACGAAACGCCCGGCAACATTTACCCGCCGGCCCGGGCCTGGCAATGCGCGCCGGACGGCGTCGAACGCAATCCCGTTGACGTCTGGTACCCGATTCCCGAGGCGTACGGCCTGTACCCGGCCTACCTCGACGATTTGAAACTGTTGGAGTGCCCGTCGGATCCCCAAGCCACCGGCTCCACCAAGCAGTACCGCCAGTACAATAACGCAACCATGCCGGTGATGCCGTGCCGCGTCGCCGATTCTTCGTATTACTACCTCCCGTGGATTATCGACGACCAGACCATGCTGGCGTCCGGCATCGGGCCAAACATCCTGCCGTTCAACTACAACACGGACCTCAAACTCGAGTTTACCGTCGCCATCATCGTCCTCCAGGAAGATTTCACCAAATGGGGCAACAGAGAAAACGACGGGTCATTCATGAACAAGGAACTGCTGCATAACGGCCTGACCGTATGGCGCATCCGGGAAGGCGTCGAACGGTTCAGCATCACCGATATCAATAATCCGACGTACGGCGTCAAAGCGCAAAGCGATATTGCCATCATGTTCGATCAGATCAGCGCTACCAACCCCCGCGTCATGAACCACATCCCCGGCGGCATCAATGTCCTTTACATGGACGGGCACGTGGAGTTCATCCGGTATCCGACCCGGTCGCCGGCGTCCGTGGCGTTCGCGACGTTTGCCTCAACCGTTTTCCCCGCCGAGGCGGCGCCCACCCCGTAAAAGTAGAAAACCATGCCCAACTACGGGCATGGTTTCCGGAGGGGGGGCAGCAGATGCCGCCGTCAGCGGCGGTGAGGAAAAAAGATCGGGTGACGTAACAACTTTCTGACAAACAGGCCGGCCATAAACAGAATAAAGCCCAGAAAAACACAGACCCACCCCCCCGCGTAAATGCCCACCGCCAACTTACCCGAATGCAGCATCCAACCAACCCCGCAGCAACCTGCTCCAATCAGCGCCAGCAGGATGCCCGTGACGGCATAATCCTGGCGGGTCCCGCTCGACAACGGTTCGGCCACCCCCATCAGGTCCATCAGACCTTGAACGGACTCGACCAGTTCCGGCTTTTTGTCTATCCTCTCGAGCAATGCCAGCCGAACCCGGTGCTCCAGCCAAATTCGGCCGAAAACGCGAAGGATGCCGTACAACAGCACAGCCAAAACCAGCGCAAACGGCAGAATTACCAGGATCGGGTTCATCTTCTTGCCCTTTCTGCCTGTTTGACCCGATGCGGAAGGGGATGGTTTCGGCCATCAAGGTGAAACCGAGCCTCTACTACGAAGGTCAGACAGACGTACCTGTCTGACCCGAGGCCCAAGGAGATGATTTGGGTCCGAAATGTGAAACCGAGCCTCTACTACGAAGGTCAGACAGACGGTATGAGACGATTCCTTCGCAGCCTGTTTACCGCCGCGGCGATTGCCGTCGGCGTTCAACTCCTCGCCATCGGCGTCCTCGCAGCGCGGCTTCCCGACGTTGTGGGCGGCCCGGAAGTCCGCGAGACGCGCCGCCTGCGCCTTCCCAAGGCCAAAACCCTGCGGTTGACCAACAGCAACGGCTGGGTGCGCGTCAGGACGCACGACTTGCCCGATATCGAGCTCGACGCCGACATCCGGATCTACTCCCGCGTCTCGGACAAAACCGACGTCCTGGCCAGTTACGCCAAATCGCTCATACAGGTCACCCCCGACGCCGATTCCCTTAACATCCTCACCGAACCCGAAGGCAGGGCCCCCTACGCCGCCGACGTCTCCGTCGACTATACCATCCTCGTCCCGCTCGAAACCGACATCTACATAAAAAGCATCAACGGAAACATCTGGATCTCCAAAGGGTGCGGCGGCGTCGAGGTGTCCGGCCAAAACACCGACATCGAAATAGCCGACCCCGGCGGCCCCGTCAGCGCAAAAAGCACCAACGGCCGCGTCCGCGTCACCAATGCGCCCGCCGGTGCAACAATTGACACCATCAACGGTAATGTCTACGTCCACATGCTCGGAGGCGCTTTTTCGGCCAACACCATAAACGGCTCGATTGTGGCTCGGTTGCTCGACCCCCACGTGGAACAGTGCCGCCTTGAAACTCAAAACGGCGGAATTACACTGGTGATGCACCCCGAGTGTGGCGCTACCGTCGAGGCTCAGACTGTACAGGGTATTGTCAAGTGCGACATGCCCGTCGACGGCGACCCGCACCCCAGGCGAAAACGATACTTGAACGCCACCATCGGGTCGGGGCATACTGGCGTCCGAATGGAGACACTTAACGGCAACATCTGGCTCGTGGGGAACGCACCATGACTCCGCAATCGGCGGCCCGCGCCGCGGCGGCGGTTTGGCCATCTGAGGATGAGACCTCCGTGGCTGAGACCGCAAAAACCAATGCCGACAATAACGACCTCGAACTGGTCGTTAAGGCCAAAGACGGCGACACCGAAGCGTTTGGCGAGCTGGTCAACCGCCATCAACGGATGGTGTATAATCTGGCATACAGGTTCATGCGCGACCCGCTGCTCGCCGAAGATGCCGCGCAGGAATCGTTTATAAAAGCGTTCCGCCTACTTGGCGGATTCCGGGGCGACTGCCATTTCTCGACTTGGATGTACAGAGTGACCGCCAGCGTATGCCTGTCGGAACTCGACCGCCGGAAAAAGCGGGCCGAGATCGAGTTGTTACCCGCCCATGAAAAGCAACAGGCGCCCGCTGGATTCGATAAGCTCGACATGCCGGAAATCATGCGCCAATGCGTGCGAAAGCTCCCGGCGCGCTATGCCAATATTGTTACGCTTTATTACTTAAAAGAGGTCCCCTACGAAGAGATTGCCCGGGGAATGAAAATCCCAATAGGCACGCTCAAGACGTGGATGTACAGAGCCCGGGCGCAGTTGCGCAACATCCTGGAGAGGGAGTTCAAGCTGCATGGACTGCCGTAACCCCAAAAAGACGGATGAAGCCATCCAGTCGTTGCTGCGGGCCGAGCCCATGCGGTCGGTTCCGCCCGGTTTTGGCCGCAAGGTGAAGGTGCGCGTGACGCTTGCGGCCATGCTCGATTGGGAACGGCAACGTTGGCGCTATCTGAGTGCGACCGCCTTATTGGGGCTGTTCGTGGCACTGGTGTGTATCGTGGTGCCCGCACTTTTCCCCCGGGCGCTGGAACTGGCAATCAGCTATCTGGTGCCGGGCGGCGCCGGCTACGCCGATTATGTTTATGCGCTCAGCCTGGCCTGGTACGGCGGTTACACGATAGCCGCCCTCATAGGTTTACTGGCAGTAGCTTCCCTGGCCGCGGCGGCCGCACTTGGCTATTTGCTTCAACGCAGGCGATCGTGGAGCCCCATGGGCCGATCCTGAAAGATCTCCGGCGCCATGAGCGGCACTTCCCCCGGAATGATCGGAGCAAATTCCATCTTCTCCACGAGGTCCCGCTGAATATCCACGCCCGGCGCAACCTCGAGCAGCAGCAACCCTTCCGGAACCAGCTTAAACACGCAACGTTCCGTGATGTAGAAAATCTGCTGGTTTTGACGGAGGGCCGTCTTCCCGCTGAACGTGATCTGATGAACGTTGTTGACAAACTTGGCCACTTTCCCGTGCTGGCGGATGACCAATTTCCCGTTCTCGACGCACGCGGCCAGCGACCCGGCGGCAAACTCCCCGCAAAACAGGCATTTGCGGGCCGACTGCGTGATGTTGATAAACCCGCCGGCCCCAATCAGCCTGGAACCCAGCTTGCTCACATTGACATTGCCCTCGCGGTCGACTTCCGCCAGCCCCACGCAGGTGAGGTCGAGGCCGCTGCCGTCGTAGAAATCGAACATCGAGGGCTGGCTAATGAAAGAGTCCGGGTTCTTGGCGGGGCCGAAATTCAAACCGCCTTCCGGAAGGCCGCCGAATACGCCGATCTCCGTACTCAGCGTAAGCGATTGCAACATGCCCTCTTCAAAGGCGACCCGCGCCACGCTCATTGGTATTCCCACGCCGAGATTAACCATCATGTTCGGGCGAAGTTCCATCGCCGCGCGCCGGCAAATCACTTTCTCAAGGTTAAGGGGCAACGGCTTGAGTTCGTCGTCGAGCGACACCCGTTTTGCGCCGGTGTACGAATCGTCGTGCTCGACAAAAAGCGTGTGCGGATGCATTTTCCGGCTTGTCGCCACCACCACGTAGTCTACGAACACGCCGGGTACCGTGACCGAGTGGGGGTGGGCCGGGTGGTCAACCAGCCCCTCGACCTGGGCAATCACAAACCCCCCGCAATTCCTTACCGCCATCGCCACCTCGAGGTTCTCCATCGTGAGCGCCTCGTCTTCGTTGGTGATGTTGCCGGTCGGGTCCGCCGTCGTGCCCCGGACTATCCCCACGTCAACGGGAAAGCTCTTGTAAAACAAGTATTCCCGACCGTCCAGTTGAATCACCTCGACCAGGTCTTCCGCCAGTTTCGTGCACTCGTTCATCTTCCCGCCCTCGAGCCGCGGATCCACAAACGTACCGAGACCGACCGTCGTAATGAGGCCGGGCCGGTGCGCCGCAATTTCGCGGTACAACTGCGTCATCGCGCCCTGCGGCAGGTTGTACGCCTCGCATTCGTTCGCCGCGATCATCTTGACCAGCAGGTGGTTCAGCCCCACGTGGCCCGCGATAAACCGCCTTACCATCCCCGGGTAGGCGAAATGGTTCATCCCCTTGCGTTCCGCACTGAAAGGACCCAACCCCGCCGCATACACCACCGTCAGGTTCCGCGGTTTTCCGCTGGCTTCAAAAACCCGCCCAAACGCCGCAAAAACCTCTTCGCTCGGCAACGGGTTCACCAACACCGTCGACATGTCCGGTATCCGCGCGACCGCTTCCTCGGCTGTTACTACTTTGGCCATTAGTGCGCCTCCATGTTACATCGACCCATTATGCGATGCGCGATTATGGCAGACAACACCCGCTTGTTCAAGATATGTAATCGCATTTGGCTCACGGGGTTGCTTTCAGCGTGACAGGATAGTAGGATCTAAAAGGCCCTCCTTTGCGCGCCTGTAGCTCAGGAGGATAGAGCATCGGCCTTCTAAGCCGAGGGTCCCGCGTTCGAGTCGCGGCAGGCGCGCCACTTATTTTTCCTGCGTTTATTGCGGTTTGTGGCGTTTATACGGGGGTTTTATGGCCTCTGCAAGGCCAAGGATTTATGGACAGATACCCCCCTGAATCGACGCTTATTGAGTCCATTTCGAGTCCATTTCTACTCCGTGTCCCCCAGCGCGTCCGTCGCGTCGAAGAAATCCGGCAATGGCTGCGCATCCAGTTCCGGCAGTTCGCCGCAGCGCCGCGCGTATGGGACTCGAGATCACCCGCGGCGCCAGTTTCTTCGCCATCCGCACACACCGTCCCCGCGCCAGGTCCGCCAAACCGCCGGCGCCGTAGCCGAACACCATCTGACCCGCTGGACCTAACGCCATTTCAGTCGCCGAGGTTAACACCCGTTGTTCCGCCTTTTCCGGGTCGGACAAAAACTCGCTCAACGTCACCGGGATGTCAAAGCCCTGCATTGAGACCGACGTGCTGATATCCACGCCGGCCAGGCCTACCACACCGCTGCGGACGCCCCATTCCGCATACCCGCCAAACGTTTCCCTGACCCACTCGTAGTAGGCTTCCTCAGGGTCGTCCGGCGGTAGGCCGCCCAGGGCCGCAATGATTGCTTTGGCGGCCACCGCGACTACGGCCGTTCCAAGAAACGCCGTGGGGCCCGCGTGAACGGGGAGGGATACCAGCAGATAGGCCAGCGCCTTCCGGTCCTTCTGGCTCCCGACGCCCATCTCCACCATCATCTGTAGCAGATTGTGCGCATACGTGCAGTACATGTAGGCGCTTCGCCCAATCTGCTGGAACACCCCGCTCCCTCGCAACCACGGCGGCTGATTTTCTTTTGCATACGGGTGAACCCTTGAGTGACGCCCAAGAGGGAAAGGAGATGTTTTTGGTTGTCGGTACTTCAGGGAGAAACGGCCCGTGGAGTGAGTCCACTGCCTAAGAAATGCGAAACAAACCCACTTTTACCTACTTCCCCCGCGAAATGCGCAGACGCGTAAACCACGTCATAGCCGCCACATAACGCTCAGGCGGGTCCGGGCATGAAAAGGTCTCCGGGGGTAATTTCTACGCCGAAACAGCCCATAAAGCGAGGGAAAGCACCGGATCAGGCCTCAATAGTACTCGCTGGGACCCTATTTCCCACTTGCTTATCCCCCGTTATCTTGGACCGTCACGTCCACGTCCAACGCAACCGGTGGCGAAACGTCTCCACCCGACCGGCGGGTTTGCCGGCGTTCCAGTTCGTGAAGGGCCTGGAACAGGCTGCGATCTATGGCTGCTTCGTATTGCGACAGTTTTAAGAAGGACTCTGATCCGCGGCAATCTTGAATGAACCGGGTTCCGAAGGATTCAACCCCCTCCCAGCGATTGGCAGGTTCGCACAATCCCGTCTCTATAACGTGTACCCGACGGAGCCTCCACGCGGCAGCCACGATGCCGTCCACGAGCAGGTGCTCCAGGGCTCCCACTGCTTGGAGGGAATCCAAGAGTCCGACGGCCAACGCGCGGAAGGCAGACCTGTCTTCCTCCGGCAGGAGGACCTCTCGCGACAGCAGGCCGTGCTTCACCGCGTTGCTGGCCACGACGCTCTTTCCTGCCGGCGTCCGTGGCCCCGTGGATTTGAGGGCATTGCGCTGATTCGCTTCCACTTTAGCGATCGTTGCCATATGGTTTCACTCCTTACTGGGTAACCGCTACTCGGTCTCCTTGTCCATCATGGCGGCGCACAAGTTCCAGTTTCCCGAAATCTCAACGGTCATGTTCAGCTGCCTCCTTTGTTCCGTCCTCCAGCCCCCTCGACAGCACCCCGATGGCACTGCGGACTTGTTTCAGGCGCCATCCGCCAACGTCCTCACGCACCATCACCACGACGTCCGGTGCGACCGCGTAGGAACTCCAACGCACAGGCGCCAGCAGCTTTGAAAAGTCCACTCCCCCAAGCCGGCGCTGCCGGATCTCCGCCAGCGTCAGCCCCTGCTTCTGCAGCCGCCGGATCTCCGCAAGCGCCGCCACGTGCTCCGCCCCATACGCCGCCTTCCTGCCCGACCGCAGCGGCCCCGGTACCAACCCGCGGGTGATGTACAGCCGGATAGTCCGGGTTGGCACACCCGACTTCCTGGCCAATTCATCCAGCTTCAGTTCCCGCATACCCATCGCCCCGTCCTTGATTGATGTCCTCTTTCACGAGATATTATAGAAGACACTACTCGACACTGTCAACTTTTGTTGGAGGGCTCTCTGACAACTTTACTACCGCGGGACTCGCCCCCTTTTTTCGACCGGCGTGTCGGGATAACCCCGACAACTCTGGGCAATATCATTCCCTACACAATGGAGAACCCCAGGACGGCCCCCTCGAAAGGCGGGCTGTAAAATCGACAAAAAGGCCTCATCCAAACGCTATGGACAACAACTGCCCATACGGTGCGATCCCAAGCCCATTCTGGCCTTCTTCTCAGAATCTGTAAATAATCATTTATGGCCAATATGCCTGCAAACATCGACGATAAGCTCATTGCCATGGCATCCTCTTCCTCGAAGGGATTCCCGAATTGTGGCCTTAATGAGGACTTAGAACGGGGCCCTTTCGGATTCCGAAGGAGATTGCCATGAACGCCAAGATCACAAATGGACTGCTGGGGTTATTGGAGCCGCGGGCGCGCCCTTACGAGGTGACCGACTCGGAACTCCCCGGCTTTATTCTCCGGGTGCAACCCACCGGAAGCATGACATACTACGCAACGTTTCGCCGGAAGGACCACCGGCGGAATCGTGTGCGACTTGGATCGGGTAAAGTGCTCTCGCCTGGGGCAGGCACGTCGGAAAGCGAAGTTGGTTCTTGCGGACGTTGCCCATGGGCATGGTCGTCATGGCCATCTTCATGCTCGGTGCCCGCGCCCGGAACAAGTTCCGGGAATTGTGAGTGCCGGAACTGACAGAATCGCAAGCTGGAACCTGCGCGGCAAGAGCGGGACGAAAAAGGAACGACTCACAGGCGCGTTACTCGACCGGCTTACCCACCGGGTTCACATCATTGAAGCCAACGGAGAGAGTTACCGTCTCAAGAACGCCAAAAAACGCTTGACAACCTACAGCAACACTTACATAATGAACCCATCGGGTGCTTCACTTTTAGACCGCCACCCGCTCACTTCTAGACCGGCGCAGACAGACACGCTGCTGGCGGGCGCCGCCAACGACCTCGTGATCCTTGCCGATCCCGACAGCGCCACCGACATCTTCGACGGCGGCGAAGGAACCAACGACCGGCTCCTACTCGAAGCCGGCTACGGCACCTTTACCTTGACGTCCCCCTGCGGGTTCGAAGAATTCATCGGCACCGCCGACAACGACATCGTCGACTGGTCCTCCTCCACTGTCCGCGTGTGCCTGCGTGGCAACGGCGGGGCCGACATCCTCTACGGCGAAGGCGGCATCAACCACCTCACCGGCGGGACCGGCAACGACAGCCTCCGAGGCGGCGGCAGCGACTACGCCCATTACACCGAAGAGCCCATACCCCCGCGCTACAATGTCCGTGACGCCGGCACCTACTTCGTCGTCACCGACATCACCGGTGGCCCCACCGGTGACGGCGTCGACATCGTCCGAGGTTGCCCCGAGGAGAACATCGTCGGCCCATATACCCCTTAATTTCACGTTTTCCGGTGTGGGCGGGAGTAATAGCTTCCCCGCGATCATTATTGGTCACCCGAAGTGGACCGCTACCCGCTCACTTTTCGACCGCCGCAGACATGGGGCAGGGGGTAACCCGAATCGCCGGATATGCGCAGCTATCGTATGCCGACACCGGCTTGTTGTTTCGCAGATACCGTATTGCCGGTGAACGGAGTCGCCGTGAGGCCATTTCACCCTGAGGGTGTATCCCGCTCTTCGCATCCTCTTTCGAGACTCGGCAGCCCGTAGGTTTGAAATCATTTCGGACCCAGTATTGGGCTTTCCTTATCCGGTGATTCGGGGTGTAAGAGTTTACTTGTATATTTGATTGATTTTAGCCATAATAGAAGCTGGACTGGCCATTTTTGGGTCTGGGGATACGCGAGTATGAGAAGCGTTTTTGTCCTTTCAATTCTTTTGGGGTGTGTGTCGTGCGCGACAACGCCGCGGGTGCCGTCGGTGGCTGAGAGCTTGATGCCGGAGGCGGGCGCGCAGGTGGTGTTGCGTCCGGGGGATACGGTGAAGCTGGAGTTTTTGTACCACCCGGAGTTGAACCAGACGCAGACGGTTCGGCCGGACGGTAGGTTGTCGCTGCCGCTTGTGAATGAGGTTGAGGTGGAGGGCCTGACGCCGGAAGGGGTTCGGGAGAAGCTGCTGGGGCTTTACGGTGTCGTGTTGAAAGACCCGGAGATAACGGTGGTTCTGGATCCGGAGGGTCGTTTTGTTTATGTGGGTGGTGAGGTTGATATCCCTGGGGGCCAGTTTCCGATTCGGGTTCCGCTGGTGGGCCGCCTGACGCCGATGGAAGCCATCATGCAGGCGGGGGGCCTGAAGAATCAGAGTGCCAAGATATCGAACGTACTGATCGTGCGTCGGGTGGGCGAGAAGCAGTATGCGCGTACGATAGACCTGCGGACGGCGTTTCGGAACGAGGAGACGGAGCCGTTTTTTCTTGCGCCGGACGACATCGTGTTTGTGCCGCGAACGCGGATCGACCGGGCGGATCAGTGGGTGGATCAGTATATGAACCGGCTGGTGCCGGATTGGGTGAATGTGAATCTTGGTTATGCCTATTCAAGGACGAAATCGACGGCGGGGGGCACGGATACGGTGACGGCGTCGCCTGCGGGCATTTCGGTAACGCAGACGAAGTGACGAGGTAAGGAGGCAGGACCGATGGGTGGGCGGGCAGTGCAGAATTCGTTGCGGGACATTCTGGACGCGATCTTCCGGTACAAGTTTCGGGTGGTGGTTTTTGTGTGCGTTTTCGTGGCGGGCGTAGTGGGGTACAACATTTTGGCTCCGGACGTTTACGAGTCTGAGGCGAAGCTGCTGGTTCGGCGTGGGCGGGAGGACGTGTCGGTGGATCCGGGGTTGGAAGGGGCGTCGGTGGCGCTGGTGCAGAACCTGGAAAGCCAGGTGCATTCGGAGCTTGCGATATTGACGAGCCAAGAGCTTGTGGAGCAGGTGGTGCAAGAGGTCGGGCCGGACAAGTTTGAGACGCGGGTGGTCAAGGGGCAGCGTTTCCGGGAGCTTCTGGCCAAGGTGGGTATCGGAGGGGGGGGCGCGTCGTTGAAGTATGCGTTGAAATACTTTGCGGACAATCTGGCGGTAGACGTGGAGCGGAAGTCGAATATCATCTCGGTGGCGTTCGAGGCGCAGGACCCGAATTTGGCGCACGTGGCGCTGAACCGATTGCTAGAACTGTACGCGGAGCGGCACATCGAGGTTCATGCGGCAAAGGCGAATCCAGCGTTTTTTGAAGAGCAGGTGGCGCTGCTGAAGGAGGAATTGACGGCGGCGGAGAAGCGGCTGGAAGACTTCCGCCGCCAATACGGGATTTCCTCGCTGGACGCACAGGTTGAGTCGTTACTGGAACAGATGCGTAATGCCGATGCGCTGATAAGCGACGCGTCGGGCCGCGTGAGCGCGAGCACGGCGCAGGTCGAGGTGCTGGAGAAGGCGGTGAAAAACCAGGAAGAGCGTGTGGAACTTCACCGCATCACGGGGGTAACAAACTGGGCGGCAGACGATTACAAGAGGCGGCTTGCGGAATTGCACCTCCGTGAAGCGGACCTGGCGGCCCGATATGCGGAGACACACCGGCCGCTGGTTGAATTGCGCCAGCAGATCAAGCAGTTGGAAGAGAGCCTGACGGCGGAAGGCGACACGCACACGGAAGTGACGACGGGCATCAACGACAACCGCCAGCAGTTGGAGTTGGAACTGGAGCGGCAGCGGGCCGAGTTGAACGCGCAAACGGCGCGGCTGACAGGTTTGGATGACAGCCTGGCGGTTTACAAAGAGCAGTATGCGACGCTGGCGTCGCAGAAGGTGGAGCTGGAGCGGTTGAATCGGGATGTGGCGCTTGCGGAGGAAGCGTATCGCAAGTACCGGGAAAACCTGGATGAGTCGAAGATATCGGTGGCGCTGGACAAGCAGGCGGTGTCGAACGTGAGCGTGGTGCAGGGTGCGACGAAACCGCTCGAGCCGATCCGGCCGAAGCGGGGCCGCAACATTGCGCTTGGGGTTCTGTTGGGCATTTTGGGAGGGATTGGTTTGGCGTTTGTACTGGATTATGTCGATGATTCGATGCGGACGGATGCGGACGTGGAGCGGCGGCTGGGATTGCCGGTGCTGGCGAGTATTTCCGAGGATGAATTTGCATCATGTACCTCAAATACTACTGCCTGAGCAAAGCGCCGTTTGGCATCACGCCGGACCCGGCGTTCTTTTACTTGAGCGTGAGCCACAAGGAGGCGCTGGCGTCGCTGCTTTACGGGATAGAGAAGCGCAAGGGGTTTATTTGCGTGACGGGGGAGGTGGGCTGCGGTAAGACGACGGTGCTGAAAGCGTTGCTGTCGCGCGTCAATGCCGAGCAGGTCAAGGCGGTGTACCTGTATAACCCCGAGTTATCGTTTGAAAACCTGATTCGGGCCGTGTTTGAGGAGTTGGAGCTGGAGGCGCCGGAAATGGACGTGGCGGGTCTGGTGCGTCGACTGCATGCCCACCTGATCGACCTCTACCAGCAAGGCAAACACGTCGTCTTGATAGTCGACGAGGCGCAGCGGATGCCGGTGGAGACGCTCGAACGGCTGAGAATCTTGTCAAATTTGGAGACGGCCAAAGACAAGCTACTGCAGATTGTGTTGTGCGGGCAGCCGGAGTTGGCGGAGGTACTGGCCGTGCGGGAGTTGCGCCAGTTGCGTGAGCGGATAGCGGTACGCTCGGAGATCCGCCAATTGACTGGGGAGGAGAGCCTTGCTTATGTGAAGCACCGGCTGGGGCGTGTGACGTATGGGACGACACCGGTTTTCGAGCCTGGCGCGCTGAGACTGATAATGCGGCATGCCCGGGGGAATCCGCGGCGGATTAACATTCTTTGTGACAACGCGCTGGTGGCGGGCTATGCGGATCAGAAAAAGCCCGTCACGGCGAAGGTGGTTCGTGAAGTGATCGCGGGTTTGGCGTCGAAAAGACGACCTGCCCGCGCCATGAAATGGGCCGTGGCGGCTTGCGGGGCCGCGCTGATAGTGGGAGCGGGCGCGATTGCGGTTCTTGGCGCATTCGGGCCTCGAATGTTGGACATTCGTGGGGAGGGCCGGATCGAGGCGAAGGCGCCGGTCCTGGCGATCGAATCCGCTGAACCGGCGCGGGCTGCGCCGGAGGAAAACACGGAGCCGGCCATGGCCGAGGTTATCCTGCCGTCGGTCAAGGCGATGCAATTAATGCCACAACTGGTGGTGGCGGAGAGCGTCGTCCCTGAGGCGGTCGTGGCGGCGGAGGTTGCCGTGGCGGAGAACAAGGTTGCAGAGACGCACGTGATCCAGGCAGGAGACACGTTGAGCCGGTTATTGACACGTGTTTACGGGCGTTCCGACCGGGACCTGATCGAGCGGACATTGAAGAGCAATCCTCACATAAAAGATGCGAACAAGATTCAAGCGGGCGACACGATAGTATTACCGGGAGCATCCGGGTAGGGGTTCTTGTATGACAAAGATTTACGACGCGTTGAGACGGGCGGAACAGGAGCAGAGTGTGGCGCCCGGATTGGAAGGGGGCCCGCAGCCACCGATGGGAATCGAGGCGCGCAGCCATGGGCTGAGACAGAAGCTGATCGCCGTGTACCAGACGATCGAGTCGCATCTGCCGGACAAGGCGTCGCGGGTGGTGATGTTTGTGGGAGCGCGGGCGGGTGAAGGGACGTCGACGCTAGTGCGTGAACTGGCAAAGCTTGCGAGCGTGGAACTTGCGCAACACGTTGCGCTGATAGATGTTACGGCGGGGACTGGCGGTCACTACGAGCATTTTGGGGTGGTGCCGGGGGCCGGTCTGCACGATGTGGTGGCGGGCCGGGCGACATTGGAAGATGCTTTGCAGCCGGTAAGAGAGGACTCGATGCTGAGCCTGGGCTGTGTTGCGACCGGGGAGAGTTCGGCATCGGTGGCAGTGGCGAACCCGAAATTCAGCGAAACGATGCAGGCACTACGTCAGCGTTTTACACTGATTCTGCTTGACGTTCCGCCGCTTTCCGACTCCTCGGACGCGCTGCTTGCAGCGCCGGAAACCGACGGGGTCGTGATGGTCGTGGAGGCCGAGACGACGCGGTGGCAGGTGGCGGAGAATGTGCGGGAGAAGGTGGCGATACAGGGGGGAAACGTCCTTGGTGTGATCCTGAACAAGCGGCGATTTTACATTCCCTCCTTCATTTACCGGCGGCTGTAACTTGGCCTTGGCCGTATAGGTTCTTTTGTGGCAGCGGTTTACGTCGCATTGTTCATATGTCATGTTAATGTGTCAAAAAACTGCAAGAAATAAATGGACAACCGGGCCGTTTTGTGGCATATTAACAGCGTTTTCAGTAGTAAGCGAGATTTATTCAGGGCTTGGGCTGTAAGAACAAAACACAATACGCCTTCACCACTAATGGACATTATGACATGGTGCGTAACCGGGCGATGTTGATCTTCAAGGCGTGAGCGCCGTAGCGTACTTGGGGAAGAAGAAGGGCCGCAGAGATGGCAGTGGGACGAAGTGGAGGGCGAGTCGTTTTTCAACCGCGCGATCGGGAAAGCCGTTTTCCGCACGACATGAATTCGACGCAAGAATTTGCGGTAATCCTGGAGCGTGAACGGGCACGCGCGGACAGAAATGGGCATGGGTTTTCGCTTGTAACGTTCAAGGTGGGGGCCGCAAGTCAGGCCTTTGAAGAGCGGCTGAAGCAAGTGCTCCATGGGCGGCTGCGTTTGACGGACGAAATGGGTTGGTTTGACCGGCAGCGGATTGGGGTGCTGCTTTTTAACACGCACCGGGAAGGCGCCTGGAATTATGCCAACCGGGTACGGAAGGCCATGGCGGCCGAGGGGCAAGGGGCGGAATGCAGCGTCTACACGTATCCTGCTTCGTGGCCGGGAACGGGGGTCGAGAAATCAGAGGCCGAGTGTGCGCGTGCCGCGGCCGAGCCGCCAGGCGTGGAGATAAAATCCGGCGTGGATCCGTTCAAGAGCGACCCCCTGCCGGTGTGGAAGCGAGCGCTGGACCTGATCGTGGCGCCGCCGGTTTTGCTGATATTGTCGCCGTTGATGTTGGTGCTTGGGCTGGCGGTCAAATTGACCTCACGGGGGCCGGTGTTTTTCAAGCAAGAGCGGGCGGGCATCCGGGGCAAGCCGTTCATCTGTTGGAAGTTTCGCACGATGGTGGCGGATGCGGAATCGCAGAAAAAAGACCTGCTGCCGTATAACGAGCGTTCGGGCGTGGCGTTCAAAATGAAGAACGACCCCCGCGTGACGACGGTGGGCCGGTTCTTGCGCAAGACGAGCCTCGACGAACTCCCCCAGTTGTTCAACGTGTTGCGGGGCGAGATGAGCCTGGTAGGCCCGCGGCCCCTCCCGGTGGAGGAGGCGTTGCAGCAGGATACGTGGCATAACACGCGGCTGGACGTGGCGCCGGGGATGACGTGCCTTTGGCAGATTTCGGCACGCCACAACAACAGTTTCGATACGTGGGCGCGCTTGGACATCGAGTACGTGAGAAACCGCAGCCTGTGGCTCGACCTCAAGTTGTTGCTATTGACGATACCGGCGGTGCTTTCAACGAGGGGTGCCCACTAGCCGGCATCGTTATCGGTGGCAAGCGGCCAGAGAGTGTACAACCGCTTTCCTAAACGGGATAGCGGCTTATTTGTTGAGAAAGTGGCATTTTACTTGGATCAGGGGCGATTACTATGAATCACGCCAGCGTTCCGCGACTTCCGTTAAGAACCTCTTCCGTAGCGATCACAGTGCTTCTGACGGCGGTGACGTGCCTTGCGGCCGGGGGTGACGCAACAGACACGGGCAAATCACCCGCTCCCAATGCCGCCATACAGGGGACTCCCGAGGCGACCGGACCCGCGAGCGCGGACAAGACGCCACCGGACTCGCGCCGCCAAGTGGCGGGGGCGGTGAAAGGGATGGCGAATCCAGCGGCGTTGTACTGCCAAAAGCTCGGATACGAATACCGGCTTGCCTCGACCGCGGAAGGCGAGAGAGGCATCTGCGTCGTGGCGCCGGGCATCGAATATGACGCATGGGACTTCTACAAAGGGAAAGTGGGGCAGGAACACTCGTATGCCGCGCGTCACGGGTATGACATCAAGACCAAGCGCGTTAACCGGGGCGCGTATATTGAAGAATACGCGGTGTGCGTTTCGCGCGGTCGGAACAAGAAAGAAATACCCCTGCGTGAATTGATGGAAATGAACGGCGATTCCCTCGAGGACATGCAACCCGCCGGGTTTCAGCAAAAGCCCTCAGCCCGGATCGTCTACAAAGAAAAAAAAACGGGCCTGTCGCCCACAAGCGCCGTCGTCAAGGCGGAAGCCGTAACACCGGCGACCCTGGGCACGCCTCCGGCGGCCTTTGACTGGCGCAACTCGGGCGGACAGAATTGGGTAACGCCGGTGCGCGATCAGGCGGCCTGCGGCAGTTGCTGGGCTTTTTCGGCAATTGCGGCGGTTGAAGCGCGGTTGAACATCGACGGCAACGATCCGACCCTCGATTACGATCTCAGCGAGCAGCATCTGGTCTCGTGTGAATGCGTCGGGGACTGCAACGGGGGATGGAACGATACTGCGCTTGACTTCATAAAGTATCCCGGCGTGGCCGATGAGGCCTGTTTTCCCTACCTGGGTTGCAAGAACTGGAACAGCGGCACGGGCACGTGCACCACGGAGTGGCCGTGCAACCTCTGTTCCGGTTGGCAAGGCGGCGCCGCCTACGTAACCGACTACAGTTATATTCTGAACACCGCCACGGTCCACAAGGAAGCCTTGCTCGAGAACGGGCCGCTTTCAGTGATTGTCGATGCGACCGGCTGGTCTTCGTATACGGGCGGCGTTTATACGTGCTCGGTCTCGCAGCCCAACCATGCCGTCTTGCTGGTCGGGTACAGCGATAGCGGCTCGTACTGGATTATCAAGAACAGTTGGGGCGCGAGTTGGGGCGAAAGCGGCTACATTCGGCTGGCATACAGCAATAATCCGATCCTCGTTTTCAATGCAACCTATGCGGTCGACCAGTCGTTGCCGCCGCTTGGCTCGATAGGACGGCTGGAGCCTTACGTGGTCTCGGTGCCAACCCAGGTGGGCAATTGCCAGTACTTCGCCGTGACAACCGGCGTGCAGTGCCTGGACGGTTCCTGCGGAGACATAACGGGCACGCTGACATTACCGGACTCGTTGCCGCGCACCGGTGCGCAAGTATGGGGCGGCGACTGTTCCACAGGCCCGCCGGAAGCATTCGACAACACCTTCGATTCGTGCGGCTACGGCGACGGGGGTGACGAGAGCATTTATGAAATCAATCTCGACAAGACCGAGGTGGACTTCAACGAGCAAATCGAGGTGGCTTGCACGGTAGAGATAAAATCGGCTTCCTGCGGATACGCATATACCGGCGACCGCCTTTATATCTACTACCGGAACAGCCCCACAGGAACTTGGCAGAAGAAAGCTTATGTGCCGCAGGTCTACTCCTGTTACACGTACGTTCTTCGGTTCACGCCCGACAACATTGCTGGCGAGCACCAGATCCGGTGCATTGTCGGCTGGAACATCCCGGAAAGCTGGTGCGTGTCGGAGGATTTTTACGACACCGACGACGTGAACTTCTTTGTCTACGACAACACGAGCGGCAAAGGGCCCGTGCCATTCTATTACGGTGAGAAACGGGCCGATTTCGAAGCAGGACTCGGCGAGTGGATCAATGCTGGCGGGGATAACTTCGACTGGACACGCTACACGGGCGCTACGCCCACCAACAACACCGGCCCGGATGCCGCATACAACGGCCAATATTACGTTTACACCGAAGCCACTGGCAACTACCCGAGCGAGACGGCGATTTTAGAGGGGCCCGTTATGGACCTCGACAACGGCACGCCCGAAATATCTTTTTACTACCACATGTACGGAACGGGGATGGGGACTCTGTACCTTGAGTTGGAGGATGGCGTGGGCGGCTGGACGACCCTGTGGAGCGTGACCGGCGACCAAACCAATCAGTGGTGGCGTGAGGCGGTGGATCTTTCGGTCCATTCGGGGCTGAAGAAGGCGCGGTTCCGGATGGTTACCGGATCAAGCGACAGGAGCGATGCCGCGTTGGACGACATACGATATCCAGGTTACGTGGCGGGTTCTCCTTTTTACACGATACAGCCTAACCCGTCGGAGCCGGTGACCATGTACGAGGACGATGTCTGGGAGCAGACGTGGCTCGTTGAGGCGACCGGCGCAAACGGAACGAGTTGGCCCCTGCGGGCGTCGTATTCGTCTAACTATAGTGTGGTGCTTCCGGCGCAGACCGCGGCTACGACGGTCGGGATAGCCCAATGCCCGTCGTTTACCGGCGCTCCCGCCGAGTATACCTACACCCTGGAAATCAGCGGCGATGTCACGGTTACGGACACGGTCCCGGAGCGGGATGGCGTCACAGCCGTGCCGGGTGGCACGCTGGCGCTGGTTTTCGGGGGTGTGTCCTACAATCTCATTGCAGGCACGAACGGGGCGGATACGTTGGAGGGCCTGGGGATTAACGAAGACGACGAATTGGGCCTGCCTAATGCCGACCTTATGCTCGGGTTTGACGGCAACGACAGCCTGCGCGGCGTCAATGGAAACGACTACGTGTTCGGCGGGGAGGGGAATGACCGGCTGTACGGCGACAACGGCAACGATCATTTGTACGGTGAGGGCGGCAACGACATATTGTATCCCGGCAGCGGTGACGACGAATCCTACGGAGGTGCAGGAACCGACCTGGTCGTTCTGGCCCAGCCGGCCAACACCAGCCAGGTCTACGATGGAGGCCCGGACAGTGGCGATAAACTGCTCCTGGCGAACGGGTACGGCACTTTCACCATGAGCGGCTGCGCCGGATTTGAGAAATTCTCCGGCGGCGACGGCAACGATTCCGTAGACTGGTCGGACGCGACGGTGGCGCTCGAGATGCGCGGCAACGGAGGCGACGACACGCTGACTGGCGGGTCGGGCAATGACATCCTGCGCGGGTTCACGGGTAACGACACGTTGACCGGCGGCGACGGGCAGGATTACGTCTATGGAGAAGACGGGAACGATACGCTTGCCGGCGGCGCGGGGACAGACACGTTGTACACGGGCGCCGGCAACGATAACGCGGACGGCGGGGACGGCGACAACGACCGGGTGGTGGTGGAAGACGCGGGCGGTGGGGACACCACGGCGGGCGGCGCGGGAACGGGCGACCGGCTCGTGCTCGCCAACGGCTACGGGGCGTTTTCGATGACCGGTGCGAGCGGGTTTGAAGAGTTCGTCGGCGGGGACGGCGACGACACGATTGACTGGTCAGGTGCGGCGGGGCCGGTGACGCTTCGCGGCAACGGCGGCAACGACGTGCTGACGGGCGGCGCGGGCGCCGACCTGCTTACGGGCGGGCCGGGCAACGACGTCCTGTATGGCAACGGGGGCGCGGACATCCTGTACGGCGAGGACGGCATCAATCATTTGACGGGCGGCGCGGGCAACGATGGAATCCGAGGCGGAGGAAGCGACATCGCCCATTTCAGCGACACGCCGGAGGCCCCGCGGTACAGCGTGCGCGACAGAACCACGTACGTGATCGTAGTCGACACGACCGGCGGCGATGGCATGGACACGCTTCGTGGATGTCCGATCGGCATGATTGACGGGCCGTACGTGCCGTGACGCGGGCCGTTGTTTAAAAGAAAAGTTGTGAAGGCCGGATGCGATCGATGTCCGGCCCTTTTTTTATTCTCGGAAGTAGACAGCTTGCGCGCGGGAACCTATACTCCAGCGTGATGAATGTGGAGAAATTAAGAGCAGTGACGGTTGATCGCGGGAAGACAGTCCGGGGTACGCGCGACCTTGCGCTGGGAGAGGCGCTTGGTTTTGCGGCGAATTTTGTTCGTTACCTGGTGCTGGCGCGCATCCTGGGGCCGGAAGATTTCGGCGTTGCGGCCACGTTTGCGCTGACGGTGCAGGTGCTGCAAACGATCAGCAACATGGCGCTGAACATGCTGATGGTGCAATCGAAGAAGGGGGAAGAAGCTGCTCTCCTCGCGACGGCCCATTCGGTGCAATTGGTGCGGGGGCTAGTCAATGGTGGGCTGATTCTGGTGTTTGCGTGGCCGGTGTCGGCGATGTTCGGCGTGCCGGAGGCGCGTTGGGCGTTTCAGGTATTGGCGGTGGTCCCGATACTCGAGGGTTTCTTGCACCTGGACGTGTTCCGCATGGAACGTGCGATGCGGTTTCGGCCAGGGATAGCGGCGAGCCTGGTTCCGAAGGTGTTGTCGGCGGCGGCGGCATGGCCCGTGGCGGCGTGGTTGCAGGACTATTCGGCGTCGCTTTGGCTACTGGTCGGGCAGGGAGTCGTGGCGGTGGTAGCGTCCCACGCGTTGGCGGAACGGCCGTACAAGCTTGCGTGGGACAAGGCAAGCCTGACTGAGATTCTGGGATTCGGCTGGCCGTTGTTGCTGAATGGGATGTTGTTCTTCACGATTTCGCAGGGGGATCGGTTGCTCGTTGGCACCGCGTACACGATGGCGGACCTGGGCCTGTATTCGGTGGCGGCAGGCCTGGTGATGACGCTGAGCGGCTCGCTGTTCAAGGTTGTGCAGACGCTGACGCTCCCGGCGCTGTCGCGGGCGCAGGAAGAGCCGCGCGACTTCTTGCGCCGCCACAGACTTTGCGTAGGGACATTTTCGCTGATTGCGGCGGTGTATGGGGCGGTGCTGGTGATCGCGGGGCAGCCGGTGGTGGTGATTCTGTACGGCGAGCCGTACCGCGCGGCGGGCGTGCTCTTGGGCTGGCTGGCGGCAAGCCAGGCGATCCGGCTGCTGCGGCTGGCGCCTTCGCTTTCGGCCATGGCCAAAGGCGACACGCAAAGCCTGATGTATGCCAACGCGTACCGGTTGACAGGGGTCGTGGCCGCGGTTATCGCCGTGCTGATGCGGGCAGACCTGGCGTGGGTGGCGGCGTCTTCGGTTCTTGGCGAGATGGCCGCGTTGTGGTATCCGGTCCGGCGGCTTTCGCGGCGGCACAACTTGCCGGCGTCGTCCTGCTTTTGGCCATTCGCGGCGGCGCTTTTTTGCATCGGCTTATCGGGCGCGATAGTGGCGGCCGGCGCGCGCGACGCCGTAATCACGGTAGCGTTGACCCTGCTGGGCGTGGTGCTTGTTGGCATGGCGGGTTGGGCGGCGGTTTCATTTTCGAGCTTTCGGCAGCGGCTTGCGCGGGTCGGCGGCATGCTGTTGCCGGGCCAGGAAGGGGCGGAGCGGCCGTGACCCGCGCATCGGAAAACGGAAGGAAACAGACGCCGCCCGGCGCCGCAGCCAAGAGGCGCGTGGCGCTGTTTGGAACGTTTGACACGGCCAATTTCGGGGATTGCCTTTTCCCGCTGGTGGTACGGCAGCAGATCTCGCGGCGGCTCGAGAACGCGGACGTTATGGCATTCAGCCCGACGAACCGTATCCCGCCCACGGCCGACTACTCGCGCGTTTACGCTTTTTCCGAGTTGGGGGAGGCGTTCGAGGAGGATTCCCCGGCTTTCATGATTGGGGGCGGCGCGCTTTTGTCGACGGAGCACGTGCTTTTTTCTTATCCGGAGATTCGGCTGCTTTACCCATACTCGTTGAAATGCTGGCTGTTGCCGGCAATGATCGCGCGGGCGTGGGGAAGCCCGCTGATCCTGAACGGCGTCGGGCTTGGCCCGTTTGACGCGGCCTACAACGATCTTGCCCGCAAATACCTCGGCGTGGCGGCCCTCGCGGGAGTCCGGGACGCACTTACGGCCGACTACTTGCGGCATCTGGGGATGTCGCCCGAGATCGTGCCGGATTCGGCCATATTGACGCCGCAGTTGCAGGGCCGCGCGGAATGGGAAGCGAGTTTCGAAAAGCTGAAACGCCGGTTTGCGCTGCCGGAGAAGTATGTCGCGGTACAGGCGTCGCTTTTTCTTGGTGCGGAACTCGAGCCGTTTGCCGAGGCGGCGGCGGAAACCCTGCGGCACGCGGGCCTGCCGGTGGTTTTCGTTCCCATCTGCCATCACCTGAACGACCTGGTTGCGTGCGGCATTATGAGAGGCATTTTCGCGCGCCGCGGCGTCAAGACCGTAACGGTCGGCGCGGCGTTGACGTCGCTCGAGACCGCTGCCATTCTGAGGCAGGCGGCGCTGTTCGTGGGGACCAGCCTGCACGGGGCGCTGGTGACGCTGGCGTTCGGGAAGCCGGCGGTGAGTTTCTCGTTGAGCAAGATGAGGAAGAACCCCGCGGTGCTCGACGCGGTTGGCGCGGCGGGCTGTTGCGTATACGAGGTTTCACCGTTACGCGAGAAGATAGCCGAGGCGCTTGCAGCCTGCGAGGGGTGGCACGCGCCGGATTTCGATCAGGCCCGCGGGCGGTTGGCGCTTTTCTTTGACCGCGCATGCGAATTAGTATGGTCGAACGCGGGAAAACGCACGAAACGCCCGCCGGTTCGATTTTGGCGGGGAGAGGTGTTTTGCCAAAGCATCGAGGAGGACCTGAAGGAAGTGAAACGCCTGTGCATTGAATACCGGCGACAGGTTCCGTTGCTGCGCCGGGTGGGCGCGTTCGCCGTGAGGAACAACCGGACGGCGAGCGAGTTGTACGACCGGCTCATGCACTGGGCGGCGGTGCGGCAGGGAACGGGAAAGCGATGAACGGAGCGGTCATACGTGCCAATGAAACCACGGTGCGGGCGCGGCCACCCTGGGTAGTCTACGGTTTCCTCCTGATCGTATTCGGGGCGGCCTCTTTCGACTTTCTGATGTCCGTGCATTATGTCGAGCGAAAAGATCAGACAATCGAGGCCAAGCTCGAGGAGTCGGTCGAGCTGACGGAAGCGGGGAACGTGCAGCGGCAGATTGCGCTGCTGGTGCTGGGGGCGGTTGCGGCAGTGAGCCTGTTGCGGCGGGGGCGCAACCCGATCCGGGCCAATGGGCCGATTGCCGGCCTGATGATTTTCTTCGTGGCGTGGGCGTGGGCGAGCCTGTTGTGGTCTTATGACGGGGCGCTGACGTTGCGGCGGGTGGTTATCCTGGCAATCCTGCTGCTCGCGGCATTGGCCGCGGCGGAACGGATGACGTTGCGCGACCTGCTGCGGTTTGCTTTTATTTCGGGATGCGCGACGATCGTGCTGGGCCTGGCGGCGGAAATGGTGCTGGGCACGTTCAGGCCGTGGGACTCCGAGTACCGTTTTGCCGGGGTGATGAATCCGATTTTCCAAGGGGCGCATTGCGGCATGGCGGCGGTTGCGGCGTTGGCGCTGGCGCGAGGCTCGAAGGAACACCGGCGCTTTTACCTGATCGCGGCGGCAGGTGCGTTGTTGTTCATGCTGTTGACAAGATCGCGCGGTCCGGCGGGCGCGACGCTCGCGGCGCTGGTGGTGTACGGCTGGGTGGTTCGGCCGCAGTTTCGAAAAGTGGCGGTGCTGGGAATTGCCGCGGCTGCGGTCGTGCTGGCGTTCCCCTCGTTGCGCGCGGGGCTGTTGTCGACAACGGAGGACGCGCTGCTGTTCGGCAGGACGGTTGACAGCGTTTACGAGATGCAGGGGCGGGACGCGCTCTGGCGGGAGTGCCTCAAGTTCGTGGGGCGCCGGCCGGTGCTGGGCTATGGATACGACGGGTTTTGGACGCGCAATTTTACCTTTGCGATAACGGACGCGAGCGGGTTTACCAGCCAGCACACGCACAACGGGTTTCTGGACCTGCTGCTGGGCGTGGGGCTTCCCGGAGCGCTTGCCTACGGGTTGATCCTTGTCCTTGCGATGAAGCAGTTGCACGCCTGCTGTCGGCGTTCCGGCAGCGCCGATGATGCCGCGGCCCTGGCGCTGCTCGTCCTTTATGTCATTCACAATACGTTTGTTTCCGTGCAATTGGCGACCCAGTTGCAGACGTTCGTGGTGCTGGCCATCGTGATGAAGCTGGCATTTATCCCGGAGCCGGAACGGATACCCGAGGTGGGCCATGAACCGGCCAACGGTTAGCATCAATGTCTGCGTATACAAGCCCGGCGCCTTCTTGGCGCAGGCGCTGGAATGCATGGCGGCCCAGGAGACGCGCGGCCTGCTTACGTTTGAAATACTCGTCATCGACGACGAGCCTTCGGCGAACACCGAACGGTTTGTAGGGGAATTTGCGAAGTCGGCGGCGGCGCCGGTCAGATACGTTCAAGCGGAGGGAAAAGGCGTCTCGCACGCGCGCAACACGGGCATTCGTGAGTCGCGCGGCGATTGGATCGCCTGGTTCGACCAGGATCAAACGACCGGGCCAAGCTGGCTTTCGGCCTTATACTCGACGGCGGATGAGACGGGGGCTGACTGGGTGGACGGGCCGAGAGACTTGCTGTTGACGGCGGACCAGGCGGCGGGATTAAACGCGTTCCTGCGGGCGTGTCTTGGCGAGATCGGCGAGGGGGACACGGCCCACAGGATGGTGCGCCGTTATGCGTCGTGTACGGGCAACGCGCTGGTCAGGAAGGCGGCGCTGGACGCCGTGGGCGCGTTCGACGAGACGATTTTCGACGGGTGGGAAGACTGGGATTACGTCAGGCGGTTCCGTGCGAAGGGTTACCCGTGCTGGTACACGCCAAAGGCAATCGTGCATCACGTGGTGCCTGCGGAACGGCTCGAGGCGAGCTTCTTCCGCTGGCATGCGGCGCGCCTGGGTGCGGCGTTTGCTTCACGCGACGTGCGGGAATGGGGCCTTTTCAGGGCGGTCCTTGCGAGCGTAGCGCGGCTTGGGCAGACGCTGCTGGTACATGGGCCGCTTCTGGCATGGGCGCGAATGCGGGCCGACGGCAAGGAGTCGCTGACCCGGTGGTGCCTGGTGTTGCGGGCAGTTTCGTATGCCCGCAAAACGCTCTATTATGTGTCGCCGGGCTTGTTTTCCCAGCCGCGGTACCACGCGCGGCTGCAGCTTCGCAATGAGCCCCGGTACGCGGCAAGGCGCGGCCCATGAAGGTAATCCAACTCATCAACCTGCACCGGTTCCGCGGCGGGGCGGACATCGTGGCGGAGAAGGCGACGGCACTGCTGAAGAAACGCGGTCACGAGAGCATGCTGCTCACCCGGGACAGCCGTTTGCTGGGCGACGGGCTTGCGGGGAAGGCACGGGCGTTTATCGGCGGTATTTACTCGGCGTCGGGCCGGCGACTTGTAAGAGAAACCATCCGCGAACTGCGCCCGGACGTGATGCATATTCACGACGTCTATCCGCTGTTCTCGCCGTGGGTGTTGCGCGATTGCGCGCGGGCGGGAGTCCCGGTAGTGATGACGTGCCACGACTACCGGCTGACATGTCCCTCGGCGACGCACGTGTGCGGCGGCCGTGTTTGCGAATTGTGCTGCGGGGGGAGGGAGTATTGGTGCGTTCTGAAAAACTGCCGAGGCAACCGCCTCGAAAGCCTCGCCTATGCGTTGCGGTCGGCCGTCGCCAGGAAGAATCGGCTTTTTCTGGACAACGTTGCGGAGTTCATCACGCCGGCGTCGTTTGTGAAGCGGAAATTGGTAGCGGCGGGTTTTCCGGAAGCGCGGATTACGACGGTTCCGCATTCGCTGGAACTTCCGGCGGCCGGAGTCGATTGCTCGTTGAACGGTTACGTTGTGTACGTGGGCCGGCTGAGTTCCGAGAAGGGGATTGAGACGATGGTGTCGGCGGCCCGTTTGACGGGCTACGAATTGCGTGTTGCGGGCGACTGGACGCCGATGCGGGATATCGTCAAGAGGGCGCCGAAGAACGTGCATTTTCTTGGCGAATTGAGCCGGAGCGAAGTGGAGGCGTTGTACCGGGGTGCGCGATTTCTGGTATTTCCAAGCATCTGGTTTGAGACGTTTGGGCTGGTGATGGCGGAAGCGATGAGCTACGGCGTTCCGGTGGTTGCGTCGAATCTGGGCGCAATCGCCGAACTGGTGGAAGACGGGGTGACGGGGCTTCTGTTTGAGCCGGGAAACGCGGCGCATCTTGCGGAAAAGATGCGCACGATGTGGGAGAACCCCCGGTTGTGCGGGCAAATGGGCCGGGCGGGGCGGGAGAAGATGATGCGGGAGCACACCGAGGATGCGCACTATGACCGTCTCATGAGCGTGTATGAACGAGCGATAAAAGGCCGTCGCGGAGAAGGCGCGCCATGACGGCATCGCGGCAGGAAACCTACTACCACGTATACCGGAACCGCCAGTCGTGGCTGTACCATCTGGCGTACATGCGGCTGGCCAAGGTGCTGGGCGTATTGCACGCGCTGGAACGACAGGGCGTGGATCTCCAGGGGAAGCGGGTTTTCGATTATGGGTTCGGGGCGGGGACGTTTTTCCGGCATTGCCCCAGGACGGCGCTGTTGTTTGGGGTGGAACTGGACGCGCTGCACGTGGAGCGGGTCGCAAGAAGTCTGCGCGCGAAGAAATACCCGCACGTCGATTTGCGGGCTATCGACGAAGCGGGGTGGCGCGACCACGCACTGCTGGTAGGCCGTTACAACGTGGTGGTGGCAAGCCATGTGCTGGAACATGTGAAAGCCCCGGTGGAATTGCTGAAGCGCCTGACGGATTGCGTCGAGCCGGGTGGCTGCCTCGTGGCGGTGCTGCCGATCAACGAGCGTGTCGGGCACGACAGCCATGAATGGGTGGTCGACACGCGCCTCGTGCAAGACTGGGCGGCAGCGGCGGGTGTCGAAATCATCGACGCCTTCGAGTTCGACCCGTTCACGTACTGCGCATTGCCGGTTTTCGAGAAACGGTCGCGTTGCGGTCGCGTTGCGGCGCAGGGTCTGAGCCTGTTTCTTGGGTTTTGCGCGGCGGCGATTGGGAGGCGGGGCTGGTTGAAGTTGGGTGGCCTGGTTGCCAGGAGCACCGGCGCGAAACCCGGGCAGGCGGTGTTTACGATGCAGCCTGTGCGCGAGAAAAACTGATGGAACCGTTCACGTTTGAGATGGGGTATTTGAGGTGTTCGACGCACACCATACCGCAGTTGTTGTTGGAGGTGCGGATGCTGCTGCGCGACAAGACGGTGCAGCCGCGCACCATCCTTTGCGTGAACGCCCATATTTACAACCTGGCGTTTTCAGATGTGTCGCTGCGGCAGGCGCTGAACGAGGCGCGTATCGTAACGGCGGATGGCATGGGGATCGTGATGGCGGCGCCGCTGTTCGGGAAAAAGATCCCGGAGCGCTGCAATATGACGGAAGCGTTTCGCGCGTTCCTGGAATCCGACCAGATGCCTGGGAGCCGGGGTGTTCTTCTGGGTGTGACGGAGCGGGAGGTGGCCTTGACGGCGCACAACATCGAGCAGCTATCGTCGCATTGCCGGATTCTGGAGGCGGCATCGGGTTTTTGCACCGACGCGGAGTATGAGCGGATACTGGCTGCACACAAGAACGCGGACTTCGTGTTTCTGGGGATGGGTAGTCCGAAGACGGAGCGTATCAGCAAGCTGGCGAGCGCGATTTGCACGGAATCGATCGTGTGGTCGATTGGCGCGGGCACGATGAAAATCATTGCCGGGACGCTGAAAGAGGCGCCGGTGCTGATGCGGCGTTACAGCCTGCAGTGGCTGCACCGGCTTTATCTGGAGCCGCGCATCATGTGGCGCCGCTACCTGATCGGGAACCCGCTGTTCGCGATTCGGGTGGTGGGTTGCGCCAGGAAACAGCGGAAAACCGGCGGCTGATTTACGGTCCGGGGGCGATTTCGACGCGGTCCAGCCAGAGATTCCTGTCCTCGTTCGGGCGGCGCGCATCATTGATGAATGCAAAGCGAAAAACATGGTCGCCTGCCGGCAGGTCGGCCAGAAGTTCAAACACGCTCCAGGACGGTGAGGCGCATTCGACCCGGCCCAACTCGTTGCCGTCGAGTTGTACGGCCATTATGGAAAAGACGCCGTCGACGGGAGTGCCTTTGGCGTGCAGTCCGAGGCGGTACGAGCCGGGCTCGGCAATCTTGACCGCCTGCTCAACATAACCGTTGGCCCCCATCAACACGTGGTCCTGCGCCCTTGTGAATGCGCCGATGCCGGGGTTGGGCTGCATGGCTTCGGCTTCAAGGACGGTGACGGGCGCGGGCACGCAAAACCGGCCTCCCAACGCGGCGAGCAGGCTGCACGCAAAACGGCCGGCGCGGAGCGCATTGGCGCCCGGCTCATCCCAACGGATTGCATTCACCACCAGCCAGCCCTTCCCGACCGGAACGCTGACAAGGGCCGGGGGCGACGTGAGGGCAAGGCAGGATTTGGCCGAGGAGTCCTTGGCGGCAGACACGAATAGGGCCTCGGCCATGTCTCCGGCGCGGGGCGGCGCGGCACGGCTGAACGCGGGCCGTTCTTCGATCCAATGCAAGTCTTCGCGCACGAGAGTTTCAATGAAAGGGTGCTCGCCTTCGGCGCGCGAGACTGGGCCGCGGGAGGCCAGGAATTCGAGCGGCACGTTGAGACTGGTTCGGATCTGTTGGAAATCGGCTGCTGACGGCCTGTGCAAGACGACGTTGCCGCCTTGTTCAAGAAATGAAAACAGTTGGGCCGCGTGTTCGGCCACGGTCGCGCCGTCTGCCTGTAAGACGAGCAACCGAGTCGTGGACGCGGACAGGCTGGACCAGTCGGCGAGGCGCTCGAAATTCAGGCCCAATTCGTTGAGGCGGTCGTTCAGTGCGGGCGTGCCGACAAACGCCGTGCCTGTTGTTGGCGCTTTATACGCGCCAAGGTACGTGAGCATCTGTTCGAGCAATTGTGAGGCGACGGGCTCGGAGTCAAGCTTTTCGGCCACGAGCAGTTGGCACACGAGCCAGAAGCCGTTGCCGTCGGGGAGTTCGAGCAGGGGCGCATGCGCTATGCCCTGGTCGGAACCGGTGACGATCAGGGCCTGAGCGCCGCCGCGAGGGGGCCGGGCGGGTTCGCAGCGGGTGACGAGGTGGTCGCCGCGCCACCAGCGGAAATCTTCGGGCATGAATCCCGCGAGGACGGGATGGCTGGGCTGTTGGGCGAAGGCCATGGTGGACGACAGCGAGGTGAGCCGCACGGGCAGGCAGCCGGCGGTATCGGGTGTTTGTGCGAGCACCAGGACGCGGCCGCCTTTGGCGACTTTTTGGGAGAGGGTTTGAAACTGTTTGCCGGGGGTAGCAATGACGGGGGTCTGCGCGCCAGGCTGAATGGGCGAAGACTGGGCGCCGATGACGAGAATTCCGTCGCCGGGCCATTGGTCAAGGGTATCGAGCGGCGTGAACCTGACGTTTGCCTGCTGGAAGTCTGAAGCGAGGCTGTCTTGCGGGTCGTAGAGAAACAGCGACACATCGGGGAGATTCCAGGTGTGTTTGGGGAAGACGTCTACGGGCCAGTCCTGGCGGAACCGGGCATCGCCCTGCATGAGGAGTGTCAACCGGAGCGAGAGCGCGGTCCGCCCGGCGACGCTGGGCATTGGCAGGTCCAGTATTTGTTCTTTGTGTGCGCCCGCGGGAAGGTCGACGGCGAGTTCGCCTGAGGCCACGGGCTCGTTGTTTTTGAGGAGTTCCCAGACGAGCCGGGCGGCGGCAGCCGACGTCGTGTCATTGAAGAGTTCAACGGTGCGGGCGACCGTTTCCCCGGCAAAGAACCGGTTATCGTGCTCGCGGATGAACGCGGCCAGTGGGCAGAACATGTCGGTTTGTGCGAGCAGGACGGGGCGCCGCTCGCCGTCGGGCTTGATGTAATCGTAGCCCCAGGGTGCGAATCCGCTGACGCCGTAGTGGCGGTAGGCGAGTATCTGCATTCGCCAGGCCTCGGCGATGGCTTTGAAGTGATAGGGCCTGGGGTCGGTGTAGGCGAGGTCGCCGAAGAAGAGTGAGGCGGTGGTGGGAGCTTCGTCGGGCACCCAGAGAAACTCGCCGATGTACAGGGGTTTTGACCGGTCCCAGAGGAATTCGGGCGTTGGCCAGAACATTTTATCCCGGCGGGAGCCGTTGGGCGAGTCCATCCAGAATGCGTCGTTGGGCCAGAGCCTTCGCTCGGGAAACTCATTTGGGTAGTGGAGCCCGATGACATCGGCGGCGCCTGCGGGGTCCCCATCGGATTCAAACACGATGGGGCGGGTATCATCGAGATCTTTGACAATCCCGCCCATTCGGGCGAGGTTTGTTTCGGCGGTTGGATTTCGTTTTGCGCGAACGCCGCAGAACTCGTTTTCGAGGCTCCACATCACGATGGACGGGTGATTTCTGAGGTTGCGCACCATGGACGACAGGTGTTCGGAGTAGTGATTCCAGAACGCGGGGTCGTCAATGCGGTAGGTTTCGTCGTCGGTGAATATGGCGGCCTCGGGCATCATCATCAGGCCAAGTTCGTCGGCCAATTCATACCATCTGCGGGGCCACGGCTGCGTGTGGGTGCGGAAGAAATTGACGTGGTTTTCCTTGAGCATCTTGATCTTGGCCGTAATGGCCTCGTCGGTGTTGGGCACGTCGTAAGGCCACCAGGACCGCCCCAGCAGATGGACCTGAACGCCGTTCAGAAAGAAATCGCCGTTCTCGGCCCGGAATTCGCGCCACCCAAACCGCTCGCGGTGAACATCGTCGCCGACACGGATCTCGAGGATGTAAAGGTTGGGCTCGTGCGGCCACCAGAATTTCAAGCCGGGGTTCTCGATTTCCAGCCGGATGGTCTTGACCTGGGCTGCCGGGATTTTGACAGGCGCCGCGCTGGAAGTGGGCAGGGCGGCGCCGCCAGGGTCGCTGAACGGATAGATGCGGGCTTCAATGCGGCCGGAAAACTCTGCCGCACTCTTATTGGCGACGGCGGCGTCGATGCTCAGCCGCTGCCGGCCCACTGACGGCCGGACAAAGCAGCCGGCTACGTGTACGGGCGGCGCCGCCTCGAGATCCACGTCGTCCCAGATCCCGTAGAGATCAAAGCGCCCGCCGATCGGCGCAAGGACGCGGTCGCGCGGGATGCGCCGGAGGGCGGTCCAGTCGGCCTTGGCGGGCAGGGCGAGTTTATCGCCGGCAAACAGGGCGGTCCAGTCTTGGACGCCCACGAGTAGGTCGTTTTCCGCACCAAAACGGACATGATCGGTAATGTCCAGGTCGAACGCGTCGTACCCATTGAAACAGCCGCCGGTTCTGGCGTCGTTGATGAATACGCGGCTGTCGAATTTCACGCCGCCGAACCGGAGCAAGATGCGTTTCCCGTTCCAGGATTCAGGCGCGTTGAACGAGCGGCGGAACCACGCCCGCTCATAGTTGTGGCCTTGCACCGTGCCGGGGACTTCGATAGTGCTCCATCCGGAGCCGGGCGGCGCCGAGTCGAGCGACTCTACTTTGACGAACTGCCACGAGCCGTTCAGGGACAGGGTTTCGCGCACAGCGTTCGCCTGAAGCGACAAGAGGGGAACGAAAATGAGAATCAGTGTTTCAAGTTTCTGCAAAAGGAATCGTGCGCCTGTCATCTTTACCTCATAACGTCGCAAAGGAACACCCCCATGATGCGCTTGAACCAAGTCTTGTGGCAAGTGGCGGGGCAGGCGCCAACTACTCGTTTTTTCTTCTAATGACGGGATGGCAAAAATCTGGCACCTGTGATTCAATCGGCTGCCGCGCCCACGCCCCATGACGTCCTCCACGGGCAAATCGGCACGGGAGAAAACGCACAGTAACCTCGCGGAGCAGTATCCGGGCGACGTGGCCCGGATCGAGAAGCTTCACGAACAATGGATGCGCGACTTAGACCGTTAGACGCCAAATTAATATCTACATAAGGTCTAATGTAAACAGTGGCTTATATATTGATAAAAAAGCGGTTGCTGCGTTAATTGTCGTGTTGCGTCAATAAATTTCTTGCCCGTGGTTTCTATTTATCTTGACTGAAAAACCGACTTGTGTTATGGATGTTCAAAATGGACTGATACGGGCCGTGGCACGGGCCGTTTCTCTTGGGGCAAGCGGAAGTAAATCTGATCCTAGCGTTTCCGGTTGCCGCTATGCCTGGGGCAGTTGGCACGGCTGTAGTGGGTTGGCTGCCGGAAACGTTCGTGACGATCGTATAAGACACGTGGAGAGTCTTTTATCCGCGGCGAGTCTGTGTTGTTTCGGTGCAAGACATATTTGGAGCGAGGGGATTTATGTTAACGGCACACGCAAATCAAGCTGGCAAAGACATTAAGCACGGTTTCAATGGCTACAGCAGGCGGCTGTTGATCTTGACGGCCCTGATCTGTCTTTGCAGTCTTCTCCAACCACCGGCCGACGCACAAGCCAGCTTGGACTGCCCTGTCCTGCCCGTTTTCGACATCGAGGGCACGGAGTTCTACTCTTTGATTATTCCCTGGGACTGGCAGGTGTCTGACGTGGACGAAAACGGCATCACCGACAGTTGGGAAATCGCGGCTCTGGCCCATCTGCTTTGTGATGACCCGGGCCATCCGCTCCACGAGGAGGCCGTCAGCGTCTATCTTTCTAATCTCGCCGAGGTTGAGGCCGCCGCGTACGGCTCGGGACAACCTTTCTTTTACGACATGTGGGGCCATGTGATCGCCGGGGGAGTAACGTTGAGCCCGGAGTTCCAGCAGATGTGGCAAGATACGTTTGGCGGCCTCGGCGCGTTTGTGCTGATATCCGGCGACCCGCTTGCCGCAACCTCCGACCTTGACAGCGACGGCCTGTCCAACTACGAAGAGTTTCTTGCCGTAACAGGCGCGGCCGGCACGCGAGAAAATTTCGTTGCGTGCGTCTTCAATCCCGGTTGCACGGCGGGAGACCAGCCGTCCCTGCAGATCGTTGACTCGTCCGGGCAGCCGGACGATCTTTCGGTGCTGCTGCAAACCTGCCCCGGCACGTATGCACTCCAATCTTTCACGATTTCCAACACCGGCCTTGCCCTGCTGTCTATCACCGACCTATACAGCACGGGCGGGTCCGGCGCCTTTTCGTATGCGGGCCTGGGCCCGATAACCCTCGACCCGGGGGAATTCCAGGTTGTTGAGGTGTTTTTCAATCCGCCGGCCGAAGGTACATATGAAGACCAGTTGGTCGTGATCAGCAACGACCCAACCTCGCCCGAACTCATGCTGGCCGTCACGGGCCAAGCCGTTCACACGTGTTACAGCGTGCCGTGCCCCGCCACCAGCTTGATCGATGGTGATGCCGCAAGCGCCCTTTGGGAATTTGGCGACTATCACGGCTTGGACGTCGACGCGGACGGCATACTTGACTGGTGGCAGTTTGCCTTGCTTGGGGAAGCATTGTGCTACCCGGCCAACCCGTGGCATCAGGCGTCGCTGTGCGTCTTTGACTCTAACCTGGCCATGCTCGATCACGAAGACGGGGGGTGGACGTGGATGTACGCCTACTACCTCGCGGCCGGCCTGTCTGTCAGTCCCGACATGCAGATGTGGACAGTTTCCTACTTCTGGCTTTCCCGGCCCTACGTGACCGTGCCGGGCAACCCGTTCGGCGCCGACAGCGACCCCGACGGCGACGGCCTGAACAACCGCGACGAGTTCAACAACGTGCTCAGCCTCCTGGGCAACGGCGAAGTGGGCCGCATGTTCTACGTGATGTGCGTGTTCGATCCCGCTCTCGACGGCACGGTGCTGCCGCCCGCGGACATGGACGCGTTCGGCCCCGCGCCGATGACGGCCTGCCCGCTTGACCTTGCCTACAGCGAGGTCGGGTTGTGGAACGCAGGCAGTACGTTGCTCGTTATCAGCGAAATCTATGCCCTCTACACTTCAGGCGATGCCTTCACGTACCAGTTCCCCGGCGACGTTCCCATCGCCGTGCGGCCCGGCGAGAACTTGACCGTACAAGTAACCTTTTACCCGCCTTCCGAAGGCTATTTTGAAGACACCCTGGTGGTCGTCAGTAACGATGTTGACAACCCGCTGCTGCCGATTGCCGTGTCCGGAACAGCCGATTACGGGGCCTGTGAAGCGTTTGATTGTCCCATCATGCCCCTTTTCGACGAGCAGGGACTCATCCTGGCCGTGCTGGAGTACTACTGGGAAACCGCTGACGAATTTGACGAGAATCGAATCCTCGATAACTGGGAGGCAGCCGTGCTGGCCGAGATCCTGTGCGATCCCGCACAGCCGATTCATCTTGATGCCCTCAGCGCATACACGCACAACCTGCACGAATTCCAGCGGCTTTTCCCGGGGTTTCCCGCTGAAAATGTGATAGGGGCGATGGCCTCGGTTTCCGGTTCGTTGCGTGAGGGCCTTGTCGAAGACGCCAACGGCTACGGCAGCTACGTGTCTCTTCCCGGCGACCCGCTGGCCGCCGATGCCGACGCCGACGGCGACGGCGCATCCAACTACGAGGAATATCTAAATGTCCGGTACGCGGGCGAATCGCGGGCGACCTACGTCGAGGTCGTGCTCGACCCCTCGCGGGACGGCACGTCGTTCGACGGCACGCACCTTGCCGTCCAAGACTCCGACGGACTGGCGTACGACCGCAGCGTCGAAATTCTCTCTTGCCCCGGCGACGGCCCCGTCCAATCCTTCATGCTTCGCAACGTCGGCGCGACCCTGCTCACGATCAGCACCATCTACAGCGCCTACGATTACAACGCCATCCCCGGCAGCCCGTTTGGTTACACGGGCTTGATCGACGTGCCGGTGCTGCTTTCTCCGGGCGAGACGCACGTGGTGGAAGCGGCGCTTGATGCCGCCACCCCCGGCGCCTGGTCGGACACGTTGACCGTCCTCAGCGACGACGAAATTCAGCCGTTCCAGTTGCTCGACGTCGGGGCCATCGCCGACGAGGGCTTGTGTTGTCCCATTCTGCCGCTTATTGACGCGGAAGGCGAGTGGCTGGCCGGCGGCGAATACGATTACTGGCATTATCTGGACGTTGACTACAACGGTCTCATGGACGCTTGGGAACTCGCTCCCCTGGCCGAAGTGATCTGCGATCCGGCGCACCCGCTTCACGCCGACGCCCTCCATGCCTATGCGCACAACCTCGCCGCCGTCAAGACCGCCCCATACAACGGCGGATACATGCACGAAGCCGACCGGCTGATGGCCGCGTTGGCGACTCTCCATTGGTATTCGAGAGAGTTTGTTGAAATGTACGTGGGAGGCGGCCCCTATCTCGAGATACCCGGAGACCCGTTCCGGCCCTCCCGCGACGTTGACGGCGATGGCGTGAGCAACGAGGACGAATACTGGAATGTCTGGTTCTTCCTGGGCGATGAGCCGTTTGCGCGGGCGTACTACGTGTGGTGCGTCTTGGATCCATCCCTGGACGGGACCGTGGCGCCTGATAGCCAGATCGAGATCTTCGATTCTATCGCGCCGGAACAGGATCGGCGGCTGGACATTGTGGCCTGCCCGCATGGTTACACGGTCGAGAACATCATTTTGGCAAACGTCGGCAGCACTCTGGCCGTAATCGACAGCATTTACAGCATCTACGATGTGTACTCCGGCCCCGGCAACCCATTCGGCTACGATATTGGATCCTTGCCGGTTGTGCTTTCACCCGGCGAATCGCGCCAGATCAATGTCACCGCAATGGCTCCGGGTTCGGGCACGTATGCCGACGACTTAATGGTGCTGAGCAACGACCTGGAAGAGCCCGTCATGACGGTCGGCCTGACCGTTACGGCCGACTACAACGCGTGTGAGCCAATCCCATGCCCGCTGATGCCGACCATCGACAGCGAAGGGACAGCAATGTACCCCGTTACTGGCTTTGGCAACTGGTCAACGGCTGATGAAGATCAGAACGGCGTTCCCGACAGTTGGCATGCGGCGCTGGTGGTGGAGGTCCTTTGCGACCCGTCACATCCGCTGTATGACGAAGCACGTGCCGCATACCTTCACAATCTCTACGAGTTCAACCGCGTTATGTCGCTGGTTGGTTTGGCCGGATATTTTGACCATGTCGGCGCCGTTCTGTGCGTGTTCAGCGCAGAGTGGCAGGAAAGCGTGCGCGACTACTGTTACGGTCAGGGCGACTTCATTCTTGTCCCGGCATTCGTGATCACGGCCGACCTGGACGGCGACGGCACCTCGAATTACGACGAGTACATCAACATCATGTGCGCGGGCGGATCGCGCGAGGATTTCTCGGCCTGTGCCGCCGATCCCGCCAACGACGGGACGTTCTTCGATGGCACCCACCTGGCCGTCACCGATCCCGACGCGCCTGTCTACGACCGCAGCTTCGAGTTCATCGCCTGTACCGGCGAGTCGTTCGTTAAAGAACTTGTTCTGACCAACGTCGGTTCGACCCTGCTCAGCATCAACGCCATCTACACCGCCTACCAGTATTACAGCCTGCCGGACAGCCCGTTCAGCTACACCGGGTTGCTCGACACCCCGATCGTGCTTGCGCCCGAGGAGTCTCACGTAGTCGAGGCCGGTTTCAGCGGCGAATTCGGCGTGTACAGCGACGAGTTGTATGTCTTCAGCGACGACCAGAACCAGCCCGCCCAGGTGGTTTCGGTTTGGGCGATGGCCGACGAAGGCCTGTGCTGTCCGGTCGCGCCGCTCGTGATCGCGGAATACGAGTGGGGCATTGAAAACTACTGGTTCTGGGGCGATGACGACTACAACGGCATCTTTGATCCCTACGAGGGGCTTCCGCTTTTCGAGGTCCTCTGCGATGAAACCCATCCGCTCTATGCGGCGACGCGGCACGCCTATGCGCATAATTTGGCCGAAACCACGCGCGTACTGGCGTTTACGGGCGTTGCAGGCCGCCTGGAACACGCGCTCGCGGCGGCGGCGACGATTAGCCCGGGCTTGCAGGATTTTGTGTGGATGACATTCGGCGGGGAGTATGTGCTGGTTCCCGGCAGCCCGTTCGAAGCCGGTCACGACTTGGACGGCGACGGGTTCAATAACGACACCGAATGGAACAACGTGATCGCCGCGATGGGCTTCGACACCTACGGCTCGTATGCCTACTACCTGAGGTGCGTGCTCGACCCGACGCTGGACGGCATGCTCGAGCCCGAGGGCAACCTCGAGGTCATGGACCGCGATCTGTACCAGTTCGTCCGGTCCGCCGAAATCTCCGCATGCCCCTACAACAGCGCGACCGCCAGGCTCGCACTCGTCAACGTCGGCGCAACCGCCGTCACTATCCACAACGTCTACAGCGCGTACGATACGTACGTCGGGCCGGGCAACCCGTTCTCCTACGACGAGTTCCCATTGCCCGTTGTGCTCTATCCTGGCGATGACCAGCGCGTTTACGCCACGTATACCGCGCCCGAAGACGGCGGCGTTAATACCGACGAACTTGTCGTTGTGAGCGACGACGCCGACGAGCCCGCGATTACGGTCAATCTGTTCGGGTCCAGCGATTTCAACGAATGCCCCCAGATCGACTGCCCCATCATGCCTGTCTTCGAACAGGAAGGCGATTCCCTGTATCGCGACGGGTTTGGCGAAGACTGGCTGACCGCCGACCTCGACGAGAACGGCATGGTGGATCGGTGGGAGGTGGCGCTGCTGGCGCAGATCTTCTGCGAGCCGACGCATCCTCTTCACTACCCGGCGCTGGTCGCGTACCTGCACAACCTCGATGCCCTCCAGGCCGCTTCCTATGCGGCCGGAGTGCCGTTCTTCTACGACCTCTGGGGCCACGTCTCCGCCGCACTCCTGACCCTCAACACCGTCTTCCAGGAAGAAGCCATCGACATCTGCGGCGGCCTCGGCGACTACATGCTGCCCCCGGGCGATCCGTTTGCCGCCGGCTCGGATGCGGACGGCGACGGCACCCCCAACTATCAGGAATATGTCAACGTCCTGTGTGCGGGCGGCACGGCAGAAGACTATGCATCCGCAGCCGCCGATCCCGCCACCGACGGCACGTCGCTGCCCGGCACGCGCCTGGCCATCATCGACCCGGACGCGCCGGTTTATGATCGCAGCTTCGAGTTCGCCGCGTGTACGTCCAACATGCTGGTCAAAGATGTCATTTTCCGCAACGCCGGGTCAACGCTCCTCACCATTAACGCCATCTACTCCACGTACGGCAGCCCCGACGGCCCGTTCGATTACGCGGGCTTGTTCGACGTGCCGGTCATCCTGGCCCCCGGCGACGAGCACGTTGTGGAAGCCGGCTTCGCCTCCGATGAGCAAGGCGTGTTCACCGACGAACTCTACGTGCTGAGCGACGACTCAGACGAGCCCTTGCAGGCCATCCTAGTCTGGGCTATCGCCGACGACGGCCTGTGCTGCCCCATCTTGGCGGCCATCGGCGAGGAGAGCGAGTCGTTCTTCGACGAGTTCGGCGACGATCTGGACGGGAATGGCATTCTTGACCGCTACGAAATCATGCCGGCGATAACCGTGCTGTGCGACGAAGGGCATCCGCTTTATGCGGCGACGCGCCACGCTTACGCGCGCAACCTGGCCGAAGCCCATCAGATCACGCAGGGATTGCCGTTTGCCGGTCAGTTCGATCATATGCTGGCACTAATGGCCCTGACCAGTTGGAGCCTGCAGGACTTCGCACACATGCTGACGGGTTACACCGGCACGTTCCTGTTGGTGCCCGGCGAGCCCTATGCGCCCGACAGCGACCCCGACGGCGACGGGCTGGCCAATGCCGACGAGTACTGGAACGTGATCTATACGTTCGGAGAAGAAGACCACAGCGTGGCCTACTACGTCCGCTGCGTTTTCGACCCGGCATTAGACGGCATGCTCGAGCCCGTGGGCAACCTCGAAACCGTGGACCGCTACATGTTCGAGATGGCGCGTTCCGCAGAAACCATCGTGTGCCCGAACGGCTACAGCCGAATCGCCCTCGCTTTGCTGAATGTTGGCGCAACCGAGGTATTTATCGACAACATCTACAGCGCTTTTGACCTCTACACGGGCGGCGAGAACCCGTTCAGCTTTGAGGTCGACGGCGGTTTGCCGGTGCTTCTGTATCCGGCCCAAAGCTGGCGGCTCGACGTTACCTACAGGGATCCCGGCGATAGCGGCATCCACTTGGATCAACTGCTTATCAACAGCACCGACCCCGACGAGCCGGTAATCGCGTTTGATCTGGCTGGATCGAGCGACTACGCCGAGTGCGAACCGGTCGAATGCCCCATCATGCCCACGTTCGATGCTGAAGCTATTGTGTTCTATGACGTTAGCTGGAGCGACGATTGGTTCACGGCCGACCAGAACGACAACGGCATGCTTGACCGCTGGGAAGTGGCCATGCTCGCCGATGCCCTGTGCGACGAGGCCCATCCCATTCACAATGAGGCGCTCGCTGCCTACCTCCGCAACCTCGAAGAACTTAAGCGCGCGACATATGCCGCCGGCGCCAATGTCTACTATGATTTATTCGGCCGCATTATTGCGGCGATTGCTACGGTCTGCGGGGATTCCCATGAGGATCTGCGCGACATCTGCGGAGGCCTCGGCGACTACATCGTGCCGCCGGGCGATCCGTTCCGGGCGGAATCCGATGCAGACGGCGACGGGACGCCCAACTACGACGAGTACGTCAATATCCTCTGTGCCGCCGGGTCGATGGAAGATTTTGTGGCCGCTGTCGGCGATCCCTCGCTCGACGGCACTTCACTGCCCGGCGCCGTCTTGGCCGTGCTTGACTCCCAGACGCCCGTGTACGACCGGTTTGTAAGCTCTTACATCTGCACCACGGATACGGCCGCCTATTCGTTTGTACTGCGCAACGCGGGCGACACGCTGCTGCTGATCGGCGCGATCGACAGCATCTACTACCCGGGCGGCGCCGGAAGCCCGTTTGACTATACCGGGTTCGATGCGCCGCTCGAGTTGTCGCCGGGCGAATCGCACGAAATAACCGCAACGTTCGAACCCATGGCCGCGGGCGAGTACTACGACACCCTGGCCGTGTTGAGCAACGACGACAACGAACCCTTGATCCTGCTGAACATCAACGCCGTGGCCGACGACGGGTTGTGCTGCCCGCTCCTGCCCCTAATCGACACCCAGGGGCAAGGACTGTTCGGTGACTGGGATTGGGACGACATGGATTACAACGGCATGATCGACAGTTGGGAGATCGCCGTGATGGCGACGGTCCTCTGCGACCCCGCCCACCCGCTCCACTTCGACGCCATGCAGGCCTATGGCCACAACCTCGCCGAGGCGCGCCGGGTGCTTACCGACATGGGCCTCGGCGGCATGTTCGATCATGTCTGGGCCGCGTACGCCACCACCAGCCCCAATCTGCGCGACTTTATCGCCGGATTCTTCGGCGGCGAGTTCGTCTCGATTCCCGGCAACCCGTTTGCCGCCTTCTCGGACGCTGACGGCGACGGGATCACCAACTGGGGCGAATACGCTGAAGTGTTGAGCCTCGGCGGCGCCCGCAGCGACTACATCTACTGCGCACTCAACCCGGGCTGCGAAGTCGACCTGTGCTCTTACGAAGACGACTTCAGCAATGCCGAAGATTCTCTTGCCAACATCCGCCGCGGGTTCTGGGGCGAGCAGGACGATGCTTGGTCGGTCGGCCCCGAGCCGGCCTATGTCTCCTCCCGGACGTACGACTTCGACACGTACAATGCCCACGGCGAGATCGACTGCGGTATCCTGGTTTCCACTCCGTTATTCGAATTCGTCGATACGGGCGGGAACCACATTTGGGCAAACACCTCCGACACACACGGCACAATCTCCCTCGAGTTGCCGGCGGATTCCGTTTTGTTCCTGGCCATAGCCTCGGGTAGCCTCTACATTGCTGCATTTGACATGAACGACGTCATGGTCGACAGCGCTAACCTTACCGCGCCCAGCTTCGAGCCCGTCAGTCTTGCAGGGCCTGACATTGTCCGGCTCGAACTGTTCGCCGACGCCGCCGGCGCGGCCGTGGACGATTTCACCATCGACTTTGCGTCCCGCGCCATCGCCCCGACGCCCGGCAACAATGTGCTGATTGGCGATGAAGTGCCGACCACTCACGGCACATGCTATGGCCTGCTCAGGAACGGCACGGTGTATATGCCCGGCGATATCGAGCTATCGTTGGATATGAAGCTGCTGGGCCCGGATTATGCCTTCTACTCGAACATGCGCGACTCCGGCGTGTTCTGGTACGGGCTGACGACGCCGGCCACCGGCATTCAGGGAGCCAGTTTTTTCATGACGCCCGCGGGCAATCTGATCATGTGCCTGTTCACGGGCGGCGCATGGGTCGATATGGCGAACACGCCTGCCCCGCCGGGATTCAACCCGCTGGCCTGGCACCACTTTGACCTGACCATGACCGGCACCGTCGCCACGGTCGTCATGGACGGCGCGACGGTGGCGGCGGCCGATCTCGGCACGTTCGCCACCGGCGGCTACGTTGGGCTGTACAACGGTGAATCCGCCGCATACGACAACATCACACTCGATGCCGACTGCGCGGGCGGCCCCGGCGACGTAGACGGCGACGGCATCGTCGACATGCTCGACGGCAACGACGACCCCGATTCCGACGGCCTGCCCAACTGCCTCGACACCGACAGCGACAATGACGGCATCCCCGACGCCGAAGAGGGCGCATATGACTGGGATGGCGACGGCCTCGGCAACTTCGTCGACCCCGACAGCGACAACGACGGAATACCCGATGCCGACGAAGGCACAGGTGATCCGGACGGCGACTGGCTGCCCAACTATCTCGACTGGGACAGCGACAACGACGGCATCCCCGATGCGATCGAAGGCGCCGCCGATATCGATGGGGACGGCATCCCCAACTACCTCGACCTCGACAGCGACGGCGACCACGTGCCCGACGCGGCCGAAATCGCACTCGGCTACGATCCCTACGACCCGGCCAGCGAGTGCTGGAGCACGTATTATGCCCAGGCCGAAACGGTCGACTTTGACGCGATCCTGGCGGCGCTGCACGACTGGCAGTACGCGGACATGTATCCCGTGCGCGCTTACTCAGTGCCTGGCGCGGACTGCAACCGCAACACCATCCCGGATGCGGACGAGTTCGCGTTGATGGCGGCCATCCTGCACGACCCGGGCATGCCTTATCATGATCAGTTGCACGACGCCTTTACGGCCAACTTGATCCAGGCCATGGTTGATCTCACGCCTGCAATGGAAACGCTCGAGCCTGCAGCTAAGTGGTGGGCTGCCGCGTTTGCCACTATCGGCGAGGAAAGGTCTTGGGGCTGGTTCAGCGCGGTGATCAGTTCAACCACCGAAGAGTTGGGTAGCCCGCAAGATCCCAATCCGGCTAACTACCAGCCCGTGTACGAGATCTCCGCATGCGCGGATCTGGACGGTGATGGTGTGGCCAATCTGAACGAGTTCAACGGCCAGGGCCGCGACCGCGCCGCTTACCTCGGCGCCGTGTTCGACACTGGAGCGGCCGCCGACGGCGGCGATTCCTGGGGCGTGTGTTCCGGCCAGTTCGGTACGGAGAAGACCTACTACTACAACCCCGCCAACGGCCACGTCTACCGCGAAACACCCGGATCAATGACTTGGTGGGACGCCGAATCGTTCGCCGAGACCAACTGGGTTGGCTCCGCGTTTATCCCCGGCACGCTGGCCGCGATTGAATCGGCGGAAGAAGAGTACTGGGTCGTAAACGCGTTCGGCATGACGATTCCCTACCTGTGGTTCGGGTTTACGGACGCTGCGTCCGAGGGCAACTGGCAGTGGGTCACCGGTGAGCCGGTCACCTACACCAACTGGCGCACGGCCACCGGCGAGCCCAACAACGACCCCGGCAATCCTTACGGCTGCGAGAACTACTGCGAATATATCCGGATCGACCAGGCCTGGAACGATGTTTCCGGCGACCAGGGAGTCCACCACGGCGTCATCGAGTTCCCCGGCGAGTACCCCGACACCGACATCGACGGAATTCCCGACGACTGGGAAGACAACAACGCCGACGGTACCCCCGACGGATTCCCCACCGGCGAGGGCGAGGGTGAAGGCGAAGGCGAGGGCGAAGGCGAGGGTGAAGGCGAAGGCGAGGGTGAAGGCGAGGGTGAAGGCGAAGGCGAGGGCGAAGGCGAAATCGGTTGCCCGCTCGAGCCCACGTTCGACAGTGAAGGCGCAGCGATTTATCCGATAGGGGGTTGGAATTGGCTGACAGACGATGTCGAAAGCGACGCCATGATCGACAGTTGGGAAGTGGCCATGCTTGCGCAAGTCCTGTGCGATCCGGCCAACCCGCTCAATGCCGCTGCGGTCGACGCCTATCTGCAAAACCTGGCCGAGGTTGAATATGCGAGTTCCGTCTCGCCTTTCCCGTTCATCTATTCGATGGCGGGCCACCTGGTGGCGGCTGAAGTCACGCTGAACGCCGGATTACAGGCGGAATGGCAGGCGATTTTCGGTGTGGGCGACTTTGTCCTCGTGCCGGGAGACCCCTTCTCTGCCGGTTCCGATGCCGATGGCGACGGCTTGTCCAACTACACCGAATACGCCGCCATCGTGGCCCTCGGCGGTACCCGCGCCGATTTCGTAGCCTGCGTCCTCGATCCCATCTGCGCGGGTGAAGGTGAGGGCGAAGGCGAGGGTGAAGGTGAAGGCGAAGGTGAGGGCGAAGGTGAGGGTGAGGGTGAGGGTGAAGGCGAAGGCGAGTGCGAAGTTGAGAACGTGCTGGAGAGCGAGGCCGTGGTTTTCGAGGGTGAAATGCCGGGCCTGTTTGCCGAGGCGTGGGACTTCTTGTCCGCGGCGCCGCCCGCCGGATGCGGTCAAACGGGCTGGAGCACCCTGGACATGGAAGGGATGCACCTGTTGCTGGACGAGGCGCCCCCGTCTACCTGCACGGGCGACGGTCTCCCGGATTCGTTGCAGATAGCGATGGTCGAGCACGTTCTGTGCGACAGTCTTCACCCCTATCACGACGCCGTTCTTGCCGTCTATGAGAACAACCTTGCCATGTATGCTGCTGGGGTGGCGGCCGAGATGGTTGAAGCCGTGAACGCTCAAGACGCGTTCTATGCCGTGCCCCCCTCAAGCCCCGACTATCCAATTGCACAGGCACTCGCCCTGTACTTTGATGAATACATTGCCTCGCTGGATCAACTCGCTACGTACATTCCTCATTTGTGGCCGACCATGGCCGGACTAAGCGACGCAATGCGGGCCACGTTCGATAGCCTGTTCCTCCGGTGGTTCGGGGTCTTGGATGACTTCCAGGCATATGCGTACATTATTGCGCCTGTGCCGATGCCCGCTCCGTTCGGCCTCCCGGGCGGCATCGAAAACTACCTGTTGTTTACCGACGGCCAGGACGAGATCTTCGCGGCCGACGCCGATCTCGACGGCGACGGCCTCTCCAACTTAGACGAGTACACCGCTACCATCGCCCTCGGCGGCACGCCTGAGGACTTCCTGGCGTGCGTGGTTGATCCCGCGTGCATGCCTATCGTTGTTGACAGCGACGGCGACGGTATCCCCGACGAAATCGAAGGCGACGGCGACCCTGACGGCGACGGCATCCCCAATTACCTCGACGACGACAGCGACGGCGACGGCATCCCCGATGCCGAGGAAGGCACCGGCGATCCCGACAGCGACGGCATACCCAATTTCCTCGACCTGGACAGCGACGGCGACGGCGTCAATGACTCCGACGAAGCTCCTGGCGACGCCGATGGCGACGGCATCCCCAACTACCTCGACACCGACCCGTCTGTATTCGGCACCGGATACCGCACGGCCATTTACGCCGACGTCCGCGAACTCCCCGTTGTCGTCGTGAGCGGCACCCCTTACGAAATGGGCTATCACTACGGCCAGTTGATGAGCGCCGAGATCCAGGCATTTGTCCCGAGCTTCCTCGCGTACATCGCTTCGGCCTTCACCGACGCCGAACTCGACGCCGCCTGGGCCGCTACCGAACCCTACACCGATCCCCGTTACGAAGAAGAAATGCACGGGCTCGCCGTCGGCGCCGGAATCAGCTTCCTGGACGTCCGCCGGGTCCATTCCTCCGTCATTCTCGACTCGTACTCGTGCAGCAGCGTCGCGGCCTGGGGCATTGCAACGGCCGACGGCCATCTGCTCCAGACGCGCGACCTCGACTGGTCGATCGACGCCATGGCCCATGAGTATCCGGCGATCGTAATGTACCTGCCGGTGGACGGCCGCGCGCACCTGAACATCGCGTTCGCGGGGCTGCTCGGCTCGCACACGGGCATGAACGACCGCGGCATTGTGCTGGCCGAAATGGGCGATTCCCCCGGCAGTGAGCAACCCTACGACCTGACCGGCAGCCATTTCATGCCCATCTTCCGCAACATCCTGTACGATGCCGACAATCTCACCGAGGCCGTGAGCATCCTGCAGGGAACCGAGCGCATCAAGCGGTACCACTACGTCTTCGGCGATGGCGGCAGCGAATTGCAGGCCGTCAAGATCAAAGCCCATGCGCCCGAAACCCCACCGGACGACCTCATCGTCTGGACCGATAACGATCCGACCGACGAATTCGCCCCCGATGTCGCCGAGGACGTCGTCTACAACGACGAAGGCCGCGGCGCGTTCCCGATGATCATGGCCGACTACGGCCTGCTTGACCCGGCGAAAATGATCAATATCGCCAACAGCATTGCCATGTCCGGCAACGTCGTCGACGTCGTCTACGACGCCACGTCGCTGGACTTCTGGGTAAGCTATGCCAGCGGATGGACCCGCGCCGCCGAACTACCCTACGCCACCGGCTCGATGCGCGCGTTTGACGGTGACGGCGACGGTATCTCCGACATCGACGAAACCGCCGGCGACGCCGATGGCGACGGCATACCCAACTATCTCGACACCGATAGCGACGGCGACGGTATCCCCGACGCCGACGAAGGCGCGGACGATCCTGACGCCGACGGCATCCCCAACTATCTCGACACCGATAGCGACGGCGACGGCATTTCCGACGCTGCCGAAGGCACGGGCGATCCGGACGGAGATGGGATACCCAATTGCCTCGACGCCGATAGCGACGGCGACGGCATCCCCGACGCTGCCGAAGGCACGGGCGATCCCGACGGAGACTGGCTGCCCAACTATCTCGACCTGGACAGCGACGGCGACCAGGTGACGGATGAGATAGAAACCGCGCTCGGCTACGACCCGTACGACCCGGCCAGCGAGTGCTGGAGCCTGTATGCGGCGCAAGCCGAAGCGATAGATTTTGACGCGATCCTGGCCGTCAATTATGCTTGGCCGTATGACGGTTCGTATCCGTTTGCGCCGTACAGCGCGCCCATTTCGGACGACAACAGCAACACAATTCCCGACTCAGATGAGTTGGCCGTGCTTGAGGCCATCCTGCACGATTCAGGCCACCCGCTTCATGAAGAGGTCGTTGCGGCGTTTACGGCAAATGTCCTTCAGACGTTGGTCGATAACGGCGTCGCAATGGATGGATTGCTGCCGGAAACCAAGTGGTGGCTCGCCGCCTACGCGACGCTTGGCGATGACGCTTCGTGGCAATTCTTTGACATGGTCGTCTATGCAATTACTGAAGAACTCGGGGGTGCCAGGAATCCCAGCCGGGCCGAGTACGTTCCGTTGCCCTATCTGGCCGCGTGCGGTGATATCGACGGCGACGGCATCGCCAACATCCGCGAGTACAACGGCCAAAGTCAAGACCGGGCCTTGTACGTTGCCGCCGCTTTAGATCCGGCTACTGTCGCCGATGGCGGTGATTCGTGGGGCATCTGCGACGGCCAATACGGCGGGCCAAAAGCCTACTATTACAATCCGGCCAACGGCCACGTCTATTGGTGGACTCCCGACAGCGTGCCGTGGCCCGATGCGCAGGCCCTTGGCCAGGCCCACGCGATAGGTTCCGCGGCCATCCCCGGCAATTTGGCCACCATCCGCTCTGCCGAAGAAGACAACTGGCTTTTCAATACGTTTGTATTTCGCGGCGGAGAGAGTTGGATCGGTTTCAACGACGAGGCCGTGGAAGGCGTCTGGGAGTGGGTTAGCGGCGAACCGGCCACGTATACAAATTGGAACGCAGGCGAGCCCAACGATGCTGACGGCGCCGAAGATTATGCAGAACTCCGCGGCGACGGCACCTGGAACGACGAGACAATAACGCGCACTCATCGCGGCATCGTCGAGTTTGCCGGCGCCTATCCCGATATCGACGGCGACCGCGTCCCCGACGCCTGGGAAGACAACAATGCCGATGGCACGCCCGACGGATTCGTGTCCCCCTCGGATTCGGACGGTGACGGCATCTTCGATGCCGACGAAGGAACAGACGATCCGGACGGCGACGGCATTCCCAACTACCTCGACACCGATAGCGACGGCGACGGTATCCCCGACTCCGACGAAGGCGCAGGCGATCCTGACGGGGACGGCATCCCCAATTTCCTCGACCTCGACAGCGATGGCGACGGCATTGACGATTCCGTTGAAGGCACAGACGATCCCGACGGGGATTGGGTGCCCAACTACCTCGACGTCGACAGCGACGGTGACGGTATCCCCGACGCCACCGAAGGCTTGGGCGATCCCGACGGCGACAGCGTTCCCAACTATCTCGACCTGGACAGCGACGGTGACCGCGTGACGGATGAGATAGAAACTGCGCTGGGCTACGACCCGTACGACCCGGCCAGCGAGTGCTGGAGCCTGTACGCGGCCCAGGCCGAAACGATTGATTTCGACGCCATCCTGGCCGTCTGCTATGATTGGCCGGACGACGGTTCCTATCCGTTCCGGTTCTATTCGACGCCCACGGCCGACTGCAACTGGAACTCGATTCCCGATGCGGACGAGTTCGCGCTGCTTGGCGCGATCCTTAACGACCCGGCCCACCCGCTTCATGCGGAAGTCCGCGACGTCTACACGGCCAACGTCTTGCAGACCATGGTCGAGATGGGCCTGGGCATGGAAAGCCTGCTGCCGGAGACGAAGTGGTGGATAGCCACGTTCCCGACGTTCGGCGACGACCTTTCCTGGGGTTGGTTCAGTGCGGCCATTCTCAGTCTCAGTGGAGAAATGGGCAACGAGCACTACCCCAACCGGGCCTGGTACGTGGAAACCGGACAGACCTCGGCATGCGGAGACGTGGACGGCGACGGCCTCGCCAACATCAATGAATACAACGGCCAGGGCCGCGACAGGGCCAATTTCCTGATCGCTGCGCTGGACGAGACTGTCGTGGCGGACGGCGGCGACTCCTGGGGCGTTTGCTCCGGGCAGTATGGCCAGCCAAGAGAGTACTACTACAACCTTGCCAACCAGCACGTGTACCGGCTGACGCCCGTACAAATGACGTGGCCGGACGCGGAAGCCTACGCCGAAAACCATTCGATCGGTTCGGCGTATCTGCCCGGCAATCTGGCCACTGTCCGAAGCGCCGAGGAGAACGCCTGGTTGGCCGGTAGGTTCGTGTTGGCGGGAGATTGGGAGGCTTGGATCGGCTTCAACGATGCCGCCGTGGAAGGCGCGTGGGAATGGGTTTCCGGCGAGCCAAACCTGTATGCCAACTGGAGTCCCGGCGAACCGGGCGGCGGCGGGGACGAGAACTACGGTTACATTAAGCGCGACGCCACTTGGAATGACGCATACGGCGCGGACTTGCACTGGGGCATTGTCGAATTCGCCGGCGACTATCCCGACAACGACAACGACAGCATCCCCGACGCCTGGGAAGACAACGACGGCAGCGGCACGCCTGACGGGTTTGAAGCCGAGTACATTGACTTCGCCGCGATACGAAACGTCGTCGCTAACTTCTATTACGAAGACTGCTATCCCACGGAGCCCGATGGCGATGAGGCGGCCGACAACAATTGGAACACGATGACGGACGCCGCGGAATTCGCCCTGTTGGCCGAAGTCCTTGCCGATCCGGACGCGCCCATGCACGCGGCTGTGCGCGCCGCCTACGACGCCAATGTCGAGCAAGTCAGGCAAGATCTGATTCCGGACGCCGAGATATTCTTCCCGGAATGGAAGTATTTCCTCGCCGCCTATGCCACGTTCGGCGACGATCCGTCGTGGACGTATACAGCTTGGTGGGTGGACGAACTCGGTACATACCCGTCCCGCAGTGACTACCAAGCCCTGCCCGACGCGTTGTCCGCGTGCGGTGATTTCGATGGTGACGGCGTGTCCAACGTGGCCGAGTATTACGGCCAGGGCGGGGATCCGGCCTTGTACGCTGCGGCGGCCATGAATCCCGCCGAAACCATCGACGGCGGCGACCCCGATCATGTTTGCACGCCGCCCGATTCGTTTTTCGACGTGTTCTTCTTCAACCAGGCCAACGGGCACGTGTACCGGCTGACGCCGTCGGCCATGTCGTGGGAGGATGCGGAACTCTACGCTGAAGCCCACTCGATCGCCGGCGTACCCGTGCCGGGAACCTTGACGGCAGTCGATTCAGCTACCGAGAACGCATGGCTCTTCCGCACTTTCCTCTCGCCGCCACTCGGAGACCAACCGTGGATAGGTCTTCGCGAAACCGCCGTCGAAGGCGTTTACGAATGGGTAACCGGCGAACCGCTCGTGTATGAAAACTGGCAAGGCTGCGAACCCAACAACAAAGGCGAAACCGAAAACCGCACCGAAATGTACGGCACCGGCAGGTGGAATGATACCACCAGCCCCGGATTCCCGAGACTTGCCATTGTCGAGTTCCCCGGCGTCTACACCGACACCGACGCCGACGGCATCCCCGAGGAGTGGGAAGACCCCGACGGCGACGGCATCCCCAACCTGGCCGACCCCGATGCGGACGGCGACGGTATCCCCGACGACGTCGAAGGCACGGGCGACCCCGACGGCGACGGCATTCCCAACTACCTCGATGACGACAGCGACGGTGACGGTATTCTTGATGCGGACGAAGGCGCGGGCGACGCCGACGTTGACGGTATCCCCAACTACCTGGATCTGGACAGCGACAGCGACGGCCTGTCCGACGCCGACGAGCTTGTCTGGCTGACCTTGCCCTACAACGGCGACAGCGATGGCGACGGATTGCTCGACGGGGCGGAAGTTTACACGTACGGCACCGACCCGACAAACCCCGACACCAATGCCGACGGGGTGTCCGACGGGTATCAAGTCTACCACGCGTATGTCGAGACGACGGATTTCGATGCCATCATGGCGGCGGTGGGGGCTTTCTACTACGAAGATGAGTACCCGTTTGCCGAATATACGTTCGCGGGTGTCGACAACAACCGTAACACTGTCCCGGACGCGGACGAACTGGCCCTGCTGGCCGCAATCCTGGCCGACCCGTCGCAGCCGTGTCATGACGCGGTGCACGACGCCTACACGCGCAACCTGCTACAGGCGCTGGCCGACACGAGCATCATTGCGTGCCAGGAAGCATGGCTGCCGGAGTACAAGTTCCTGATAGGCGCCTACGCCACGATCGGCGACGACATGTCCTGGTGGGTCTTTTCGGAGCTGGTGTTCATGGTAACCGAAGAGATGGGCGCCCCCGCTTATCCCGACCCTGCAAACTATCTCAACATGTCCGGTTGCCTGGCCCTGTGCGGCGACGCTGACGGCGACGGCGTTGCGAACATCAACGAGTACAACGCGCAGGGCCGCGACCGCGCCGCGTTCCTCGCCGCCGCGCTGGATCCCGGCGTAACAGCGGATGGCGGCGACTCATGGGGCGTCTGCGCCGGCCAGTTCGGCAATCCCAAGGCCTACTACTACAACCCGGGCAACGGCAATGTTTACTGTCTCACGCCCGGAGATATGACATGGCCGGACGCCCAGGCATGGGCCCAAGCCCATGCCATTAACGGCGTGCCGTTACCTGGCAATCTCACTACGATCAGGTCGGCGGCCGAAACTCAGTGGCTGGCGGCGACCTTTGCCATCTACGACAAGTGCTGGATGGGCTTCAACGATATCGACGTGGAAGGCGAGTGGGTTTGGGTTTCCGGCGAGCCCGTTGTGTACATAAACTGGAACGCTGGTGAGCCGAACGATTCCGAAGGGGAAGATTTCGGCGAAATCTATGCGAACGGCTTCTGGAACGACAACGGCATCAGCCGGGTCGGCCCGGGCATCGTCGAATTTGTGGGCCCGTATGCTGACTTGGACGGCAATGGCGTGCCCGAAGGCTGGGAAGACACCGACTCGGACGGCGTTCCTGATTTTCTCGACGACGATGCCGATGACGACGGTATTCCAAACGACGTCGAGGGCGACAGCGATCCGGACGGCGACGGCATTCCCAACTACCTCGACACCGACAGCGATGGCGATGGCATCCCCGACGCCGACGAAGGTACGGACGATCCCGATGGCGACGGCATCCCCAACTACCTCGATCTGGATAGCGACGGCGATGGCCTCGATGACGCCGACGAAGGCACGGGCGATCCCGACGGCGACTGGCTGCCCAACTACCTCGACCTGGACAGCGACGACGACGGCGTAAGCGACCAGATCGAAGCGGCGCTCGGCTATGACCCGTACGACCCGGCCAGCGAGTGCCTGAGCCTCTACTCAGCCCAGGCGGCCGCGGTGGATTTTGACGCCGTTATGGCGGCCCTGCAAGCGTTCGAATGGGAGGGGGAGTATCCGTTCTTTGCCCACGGCGACCCGGCCGTCGATGTGAACCGGAACACGATGGCGGACAGCGCCGAGTTTGCGTTGCTGCAAGCCATCCTCAGCAACCCGGCCGCCCCCGGCCACGACGAGACCCTCGAAGCGTTCACGCTGAACGCGTTGCAGGCCATGGTCGACATGACGCTGGCGGCGGATCCGCTGCTGCCCGAGGCCAAATGGTGGTTGTCGGCATTTGCCACGTTCGGCGACGACAAGTCGTGGTGGTGGTTCAACATGATCATCTACGACGTCAGCCTCGAAATGGGCGCCCCGTATTATCCAAACCGCGATCAGTACCGCACGGTCGCCGAGACTTCGGCCTGCGGCGACCCCGACGGAGACGGCGTGGCCAACATCAACGAATACAACGGCCAGGACCGCGACAGAATAGCGTTTGTAGCCGCGGCGCTGGATCCGGGTGTAGCCATCGACGGCGGCGACTCGTGGGGCGTGTGCGAAGGCCAGTATGGCGGCACCAAGGAGTACTACTACAACGCCGCCAACGGGAACATTTACCGCTTCACGCCCGATAACACAACTTGGACCGATGCACAGACCTATGCCGAGAATCATTCCATCGGATCGGCACCCGTGCCCGGCAACTTGGCAACCGTCCGCTCGATCGAGGAGAACGATTGGCTGTTCGCGACGTTTGTCGTACCGCTCGACTATCACTGCTGGATTGGCTTCAACGACGAAGCAGAAGAAGGAACCTGGGTATGGGCCTCCGGCGAACCGGTGACATTCACAAATTGGTACTCCGGCCAGCCTGATAACGAGGGCGACGAAGATTATGCGGAACTGTTGATGGACGGCACCTGGAACGATACTACCGCCATTCGCACACGTTTCGGCATCGTCGAATTCGTCGGCCCCTATCCCGACTACGACGGCAACGGGATTCCGGACGCGTGGGAGGATGTGGATGAAGACGGTACGCCCGAAGGGTTACTGGACAACACCCCGCCGGAAATCACCATTCTTGGCGACAACCCCGCGGCAGTGGTGCTCGGCGGCGCGTATTCGGACGCGGGCGCGACGGCGTGGGACGATTTCGACGGGGATATCACGGCGCGGATCAGCGTTGACGATACCGTCAATCCGTCCGTCTCGGGCGTGTACACGGTGATGTACTCGGTCTCGGACGTCGCGGCCAACCCGGCCGTTGCGGTCCGCACGGTGTACGTGAACGAACCGCCTGTGGCGTACGATCAAAAGACGCTGTCGCCGGAAGACGTACCGCTTGTGCTCGATCCGGCGTACACGGACGTCGACGGCCCCGGACCCTACACGTTCTCTATCGTGTCCGGCCCAGCTCACGGCTCCGCCGAGGATACGGGCGGCGCTATCACCTACACGCCCGACGAGCAGTTCTTCGGCCGCGATGCATTCACGTGGACGGTGAGCGACGGCCTGCATTCGTCGAATGAAGCGACCGCCACGGTGGTAGTCGTCTCGTCGAACGATCCCCCGATCTCGCTTGATGACCGCTACATGGTGAATCCCGCGGGCACGCTCGACGTGCCCGTGCCGGGCGTACTCGCCAACGACGCCGATCCGGAAGGCTCGATGCTGACGGCGGCGCTGGTCGACGCGCCGGCGCACGGCCTGCTCGACCTGCGCGCCGACGGCTCGTTCACCTACACGCACGATGGCGGTGGCTCCGTCGAGGACAGCTTCACGTACCTGGCCACGGACGCCTACGCGCCTGGTGTGCCGGCCACCGTAACGATCACGATCACGCCGATGGCCGCGCATATCACGGCCACGGACATCGCCGCGGGCTCGGCCATTTTCGACGGCCCGAGCGACGAACTCTACATCGTGGCCGGCGAGGCCAGCAACGACACCAACGTCGACCTCGTCGTCACGCGCAGCAAAACCGCCGGATCCGGCCAGATGGCCCTGTTCCAGCGGACACTCGCCGGCGTGTGGAACGCGGGCAACGTGGTGCTTACCGCGGGCGACGGTCTCGTCGAGCCCACGCTGGGCATCCTCAAACACAACGGCGCCAGATGGGTCGCGTACCTCCAGCACAACACCACGGACGGCCAGCTTAAAGCCAGCCGGCTGGCCGGCGTCAACGTCATGGAGACCAACCTGCTCGACGACGTGCCCGGCGGCAAGGCACTGCCGGTGTTCGGCGACGTCGACGGCGACTCGAAAATCGAGATCTACGCCACCGTCGAGACCGCCACGACCGCGGTCCTCAACAAGTACTGGTACGGCGTCGGCGGCTACCACAGTGCAACGTTGTTTGATACCGGCGCGGCCGAAGTCACGTGGTCGGCGCCCGTTATCGGCGATTTCCTCGACATCGGCGCGGACAGCGTCGCCTACGATTACGGCCTCGACACGCTCCACGCCGCCAGTTACCTCTACGGCGCCTACACGACCGACGAGATGTTCATGGACGTGGTCGAGCCCATGGGCGTCCGGGCGGCGGGCAATGTTGACGGCAATGCCGGCGACGATCTCGTGATGGCGCGTGAATCCGCCGGCGAGATCGTGTTGATCTCCGGCGGCGCGTTTGGCTCGACCGTCATCGCCGGCGGTATCACCGAAACCATCAACGCGCTCACCTGTGCCGATCTCGACGGCGACGGCTACGACGAGGTGTACGGCGGCGGTGGCGGCGGCGGTGCGTATGTCTACACGCCCGCCGACGGCTGGCTGCCCATCGAAACCGTCGAAGGCGTGACGTGGCTCGATGCCGCAACCGCTTCGTTCACCGGCGATGTGCTCGAAGAAGCCGTGTTCGCCGGCCTCGACGCCGACGGCCGGCTCGTGATCAAATCCTACGCCGCCGACGCCGACGACGACGGGCTCAGCGACAACGCCGAAGCCCGATACGGCACCGACCCCGACGATCCCGACTACGACGGCGACGGCACATCCGACGGCGATGAAGTCCGCGTCGGCTCGAGTCCCACCAGCAGCGCGTCATTCCCCGTCCTGTTCGGCGGGCATCCATGGGAGTACACATACACGCTCGTTGGCAGCCTCGCCACCGTCACCGACACCGTACCCGGCCGCGACGGCGCAAAGACGCTCAACGGCGCGGCCCGCGTCCAATTCGCGGGCGGCCCGATCTACACCGTCGTCATGATTGGAACCGAAGGCGTGGACAACCTCGTCGGCGGTGTCGCCAGCGAGATTATCCTCGGGTTCGGCGGCGCCGACTACCTGCGCGGCTACGACGGCGACGACCTCATCGTCGGCGGCCCCGACAATGACACCCTGCTCGGCGACACGCGCAACGACGTCCTGCTCGGCGAAGGCGGAAACGACAATTGCTACACTGGCGGCGGCACCGACGTCGCGTTCGGCGGAACCGGCAACGACCTCGTCATCCTCGGAGACGGCGGCGAAACCGACCACGTCGACGGCGGTGACGGCGGCGAAACCTCCGGCGACAAACTGTTCCTGCCGGTCCAGGGCTATACCGCGTTCGCCATGGTCGGCCGCAACGGGTTCGAAGCCTTCGAAGGTGGCACCGGCGACGACTACGTCGACTGGGCCGACGCCGCGGTCGCAATCAGCCTGCGCGGCAACAGCGGCAACGACGTCCTGATAGCCGGCCACGCCAACGACCTGCTGCTCAGCGGGTCCGGCTATGACACGCTGCTGGCGGGCGCCGCCAACGACCTCGTGATCCTCGCCGATCCCGACAGCGCCACCGACATCTTCGACGGCGGCGAAGGCCTCAACGACCGGCTCCTACTCGAAGCCGGCTACGGCACCTTTACCTTGACGTCCCCCTGCGGGTTCGAAGAATTCATCGGCACCGCCGACAACGACATCGTCGACTGGTCCTCCTCCACTGTCCGCGTGTGCCTGCGTGGCAACGGCGGCGATGACATGCTGCTGGCCGGTTCCGCCAACGACGACCTCGTCACACTTGGCGGATGCACGCACGGCGGCGAAATCGTCAACGGCGGCGGCGGCCTCAACGACACCCTGTTCGTTGAGTGTGGTGAGTTTCACATGACCGGTTCGTGCGGGTTCGAAAACTTCACCGGCGGCGACGGCAACGACAACGTTGACTGGTCCGATGCCACCGTTGCCGTCACCATGCGCGGCAACGGCGGCGACGACACCCTCAAAGGCGGCGCCGGCGCCGACCTGATCACCGGCGGTGAGAATAACGACGTCCTGTACGGCAACGGCGGGGCCGACATCCTCTACGGCGAAGGCGGCATCAACCACCTCACCGGCGGTCCCGGCAACGACAGCCTCCGCGGCGGCGGAAGCGACTATGCACACTACTCCGCAGAGCCCATACCTCCGCGCTACGATGTCCGTGACGCCGGCACCTACTTCGTCGTCACCGACATCACCGGTGGCCCCACCGGCGACGGCGTCGACATCGTCCGAGGCTGCCCGGAAGCCAACATCACCGGACCCTACACACCCTGAACCAACACAATAAGCTACGCACAAAACCCCCTGTCAAATGACAGGGGGTTTTATGCGTAGGGCGTATGTGGCATAAAGTCAATTAACCAGGCTTTGAGCCATGATTGAGAATGAGAAAGTGCGGATGACATAGTTGTGGTTCCCGAAAACTCGTACTTATTGGCAGCCAACGATTTACGAAGGGCGATGCAGTTCAAGGAATTCGCCGGATTCCATAACTATTTGTCAGCCTTGTCCTCCTGCGAACCCTCTTCCAGCGCGCCTTTGTGCGAGTGCCACAAAGACAACCTGTCGAAAGTTACACCCATGGATCGTTCGGCGGAAGTACAAGGCTGAGAAAATGCCGCGAACTGTGCCGAATTCCTTGAATTCCTTTGATAGTCGCAAGCAGTGGGCTACTGTTGGAGCCGGGGTCACCAAACCGATATGATCCAGCTTGATCTGCTGGCTACAGCAGTGCTCACAGCGAGGTGCAAGTACCCGGAGTCCAAGCGGTGGGGTTGCACCCAGACACCTCACATTTGGGGATCTGAAGATATCGGATGGCGGTTAAATGACCCCCGGCAAAGCCGCGGGCTTTATATTGTGAGCCGCTCGAAGCGGCTGTGCGGGGACGCTAACCCAACTTCCCTTTCTCATTGAGACAACTCATTTATTCTCTGTTGAATCAATCGGCGCCCGTCCTCAGTTAGTTGAAACCGATTCAACAGTGTTAAATATTCTGCTCGGGCTCTGGCGCGCTGTCCATCTTGTGCCAAAGCATGCGCAAGAGCGTATTTTGTGTCAAAGTTATTTGGGTCCATTGCCTCGGCTTCTTCCAACGTCTTAATCGCCGCCTCAGTTTCTCGCAGCATTGTAAGTGCCGCTGCTTTTCGGTTCAGACACAGAACCTTTTGTTGTGCCGGCAGATGAGGCAACGCACGGTCAAGCAACTCGGCAGCCGTTGTGAAGTCGTCCCAGGCTCCATACGCAAGCCCAAGCTTAAAAAAGACATCGCCAGTGTCTTCATCTGAAAGCGGTACCTGTTTTGCTCGTTCTGCAAGCACGTCAGCGGCCCACGAGAAGCCCGTGGCCGTTCTCTTAATGTCCGCACTTACATTTTGTTCCTCCTGGAGCGCTTGAACCAGTTGCGAGACTGCTACTGCGATGTTCTCTTCGCCTTCGCCGAGTCCAAGCAAAACCGCCTGGACGATGTGTGGAAGGTCTTTCGGTTCCGCAGTTGCCTGTCTGTCAGCAAGTTTCAAGAGGGATTCAATGAATACTTGCATGTCATCTTCCGATTTGGCAAAGGCGTGGAATTCGGCCCACGCATCAATCCGCTCCGGATGTTTCTCTACAACATAAAGGAAAGCTTGCTTCGCACCAGATTCATCTCCATAGCCCTGGAACAGCACTTGTCCGCGCATCAAGTGCAAACTTGCCACCAGGAAAGCGGAGGTCGGGGATGAAGCAAGAAGCGGGATGTGCCTGTCGAGGGCTTCTCGAATTGCGTCGTATTGCTTATCTTTTTGGCTGGCTTTCAGGAAGAGCTGCCAAGTTTGTATTTCATCAGGCCGGTCCTCCAGTGATTCCACCAAGGCTTTCTCGGCGCCAGGTATATCTTCCATTTCCAATCGCAGGCTGGCTATCAGTTGATAGACCCTGTACTTTTGCTTACTGCCCAGTCGCGCCGCTTCTCGAAGATGATTCTCTGCCTCTTGCCATGAGGCCAGTAAGCGGTCTTTGTTTTCGGCCGATTCTTTCAACCTTGTAGCGCGAAGAACGCATGCTTCACCGAGTAGCTCGTGCGGCTCCGGCATCAGCGGATTAATCTCAACAGCCCTTCTGGCGGCCAAGGTCGCTTCAACTAGAGGCGCTTCATCAACAGACGATGCCGCTGTATTTAATAGAGCTTCGGCCAGCATTGCCTGAGCATAAAAGTGAAAAGGATTCAGGAAAAGAACGCGCCTAAAATCAATTGCGGCCTTTTCAGGTTGGCCAATCCTCAAATGCGTCACACCGAGCCAGTGGGGGTGATTCCAATCAAAGGGAGCAAGTGACGCCGCTTTTTCAAAAGACTCAGCGGCGGCTTCATAGTACTCGGAATCTACAGCCCCCCGTCCACGTTGGTGGATAAACTGGGCAGAAAAGTCACGCGTTCCGAAGATCGGTATGAAGGCTCCGGAAGTCAGTACTGCGCACCCGCATAAGATTTGGGGCCAGTGGCGCTGAAAGGCGACCTGGGGACAGTGACTTTGTTGCTTGCGGAGAATGCCTGCAGTTGCACCTGTCATGATGAATAAAAAAAGTGCCGACACAGGAACGTGGAAGTTGAAACCAAACACGCCATCCACAAAGAAAGACAAGTAAAAGGCAGCCAAAGTCAAACCAAGTGACCGTAAAGGAAAGCTATTTGGCGAAAACCACATAAAAAGGCCGTAGTACATGCCCAGGAAGAGAATAGCCATATAAACAATGGCGGCCGGTAGTCCTGCATCGACAGCGATTTCAAGCAATTCATTGTGAACATGGTCGTTCATCTTGTTTGTTTCTTTAAAGTGCTGTTTCTCGAATGGCGTCCACTCCTTCGGACTCAAGACCTGATACATTCCGAGGCCATGGCCAAGTAAAGGCTTTTCTTGAACAAGTCGAGAGGCTCCAAAAAAGGAATGGTAGCGCAGCGCAATAGAGTAGCCTTTACCGTAGGGGTAGAGGCGGCCCTGAGTAAGCGAGGTAACGGTAGTCAAGGAGGCAACACCGAGGATGGCAATTACAAAAAGACCGCTAAATGTAAGTGGAATTTTATAAGCGGGATTCTTAGTTTTGTGCGAAATCGCAAGCGCCACCATGACAAGTATAGCTGCCGCCCCTAAGGCTACTAAAGTACCACGTGTCTTCGTAAGTGCGAAGTGGCAAAGAAAGAGAATGAGACATACAATGACCCAGCGCCGTTTTGGTTGAAAGAATAGCCCAGCAGCCAAAACGAGTGCAGGCGCCAATGAATGGGATGCAAAATTAGGATTTCCGAACGTAGCCGGTGCTTCACGCAACATTCTCGACTTGTCATCCCAGGGGAAGGGATCCAGACCCATAGACTGGATAAGGCCGTAAATAGAAGCTATAGAGACGGCAATGCAAATTGCGACCGTCAAGTCCCACACGTGCTCCGCCTTTTGGTAAGCGTCATAAGCAACCATAAAAAAAATGAAAAGAGAGGCGGTTTTTGTGAATTCGCGGAGCAGGCTGTAGCTGATGTTAAGGGAGGAAAGGCTGGCGGCGAGGCTCAGGGTCACAAAGACTGCCAGGAGGAAAAACAAGGCGGCCCGAGACAAAAGGCGATACCACGATTTCCTGGGCCTGAAAAACAACAGAGCCAGCGCAGGAAATGTGAATAGCTCATAAATAAGGACCTTAATATCACCAGATGGGTCTGGCGTGAGGGGACAAATAGCTAGAACGACTAAAAAAACTAAGAGGGCAATCAAAAACCGTTCTGCTCTTGCAAAACCAGATTCCATCTTTGCTCCGCACCGTTCAGGTGCATTAACCGAAGGGCGGCTGAGGTTCATAGATGGCGCGCCACACTGCCTGCAAGTCTCAACGTTCGCCACTCTTGGCCTGCAAAGTACCATCGGGCGAAACATTCACAATCGCTTTGGGTCTGACTGCTTAAGGAGTTGTCATTCCATCGAATATTCTGGCCAAGCATGTGGAAACGTCTTGACGTGTCTCTGGGCCGGGAGAATGTAGAAACTCGTAACGTATAACAATATCTTGTCCGTCGGCTGACTTCACGAGCAACTGTTCGGGAAGTGCTTTGGTCTTGTCATCTGCGCCGCCAGGCGAAGCCAAGAACCAGTCTCCATTTCTCATTCGGACATCTATGTGCAGCAAACCCAGTTCATTGCGGCACAACTCAAGCAGAAGATTCGCTTTTGCATGCATTCTGACATCAAGGCAAAGCGAAGCATAACGCGCCAGCGCCTGGAGTTTTCTGTTTTGGTAACGACGCTCCAAAACCGTCTTAAACGTTGTCGGTCGGAGATATCCAGCAAGCCACGCAATGCACAGGAGAGTTCCGAAATACAAGGTGTAGGGGCACCAAGACCAGTAGGAATCTTCTGGAACGACTGCCGACATCACAGCCGCAACAGAGAGAAAAACACCGGTTCCATAAAGAGTGAGAACCACTCGAGGTTCCGAGTATCCCTTGCGCAGAAGACGGTGGTGAGTGTGAAAATTGTCCCCAACAAATACTGGCACACCCCGAACATAGCGCCTGAAGATGGATACCAGTGTCTCGAACACGGGAAAACTCAGAGCCAGCATTGGTGCCAACACAATTACCGCGGTCTCGCTCTTTTGTGCACCCATTAAAGAGAAGACAGAGAGAGCGTATCCAATAAACATACTGCCAGTGTCGCCGAGGAAAAGTTTGGCTGGAGGAAAATTGTATGGCAGGAATCCCAGGAGGCCCCCTGTCAAGGCAACTCCGGCAAACGTTACGAAAGTATTCTCTTGCAGAATGCTTAAGACGGCTAACGCCGCTGCCCCAATAAAACCCATTCCTGCGGCAAGTCCGTCAATGCCGTCTATCAGATTAAAGGCATTGATTAAGCCCACTACCCAAAACACCGTCACTAGGCCGCCTATGCCTACCCCAAGATCTACGGGACCTACAAACGGTATCGACACAGTCTGCAGCAGAAGGCCAGAAAAACACACAATCAGGGCTACAACAACTTGGCCCAGAAGCTTGAATCTGGCCGGCAGGCCTTTGATGTCGTCTACCAAACCCAGTCCAAGTATTGCGGCGCCGCCCAAGGCAAAAGTCAGACATTCTTTGCGGCTGCCGGCAAGGGAAAAAAGGGGACTGAACCATTCTCTGTGATTCAGCCAAACCCACTGCCAATTGCGGACAATAAAATGACCAGCTATACTGACAACTAATGCAAGCAAAATGACGGGAACGGCAATCGCCAACCCACCCAGAAGAGGCATCTCTCCCTTGAAAACTTTCCGGTATCCGCCCCTGTCAACGGCATCAATGCTCCGAGCGAACCGCATGACAGCGGGTACCAGCGCCGCCGTAGAGGCCAGGCAGCCTAGAAAAAGTGCCAGAAGAAGGCTTGTACTCATATTTCAGCAAGAACCGTTTGAACAATAACCACGACTGACAAAAAGCCGGCAGAATCGTTTCGTGAAATCATGCTGCTCATTCTATGTTCTCTGCAGTAATCAGTCAATATCGGGTTTGGGAAATGCGTTGCCGTAGGATATCGCTTGCTAAGGGTGAAGAAGTCGGCTGCACGGTTGCCTTCGGAAGCGAACCTGCCGGGTGCCTGTCTCCTCACCAAGGGTCATCAGCGCTTTTGACAGCACACGCGCCAATGTGATCGGCTGTAACACGTCAGGGTGTGCCGCCAGGTGTCTGGTCAGGAGAAAATGAGGGTAATGATTTTTCAACTTGACTCTTTACGTCAGTGTTGGCGAGCACTTCCCAAAGGCAGGTCTCGGTCTGACACATCGCGAAAACGCTGGTTATCCACGCATGAGTCCCGCCGGTCGCGACAGACCATGCGCCCCACCGCGGGCTGACATCGCCGCCCCAGTAAGACCAGTTGCCGAAATCAAAGGCCCGGAACCAGGAGCCATCCAGTTCAGGGTGCAATATGGACTTTATTTGAGCGCGGCAAAGAAAATCGGCCAGTTTCAGTTGGGCCGTTTTGTAATAGGCATCGCCGGTAGCTGCGGCCGCTTCATTCAGGCCCAGCAAGGCGTAGTTCAGCGTGTACAGGAGATCGGCTGCTTTATCTCCAGTTTTGGTTATGAGCAACGTATTCGCGCGGGCGTAATCTTCGTCTGATGCCGCGGGTAACGGACGTCCATCCTGTATGCCGACTTCTTCGGCTAACGCGCCGGATTCGTCCTGCAGTGCAAGAAGATCGCCGCAAATTCGTTTCAGCCAATCGCGATGCTGTGGTTGGTCGTCCACCCGGACCAGCCATGCGAGAGGCAGCAACATGCGCGCCCGTTCTTGCTGAATTCCCTCGGCCCACCGCCAGTTCTCCTCGTAAAGCGTCATGAGGAGCCTAATGCCACTTCTGGCGCATTCAAGGAAAGGCTCATAGCGGGTACGATCATACGCCCAGAGATAGCAGGCCCACAGAGCAGCCTGGGTATGTGGATAATCGTTTGAGCTGAATCCTTCTGCAAAATGCCGCCAACCGTCTTTGTTGAGCATTTCCTGAGTGATGTAAGCCTCTCGGAAACCTTGTTTTCCGGTTACACGCAGATTCGCGAGCAGCCCGAGCGCAATGTGCTTTTCCCATTCGTTTGAACCTAAAAGTGAACTGGCTGCAATTGCTCCCAGCAATGCACGACCGTTGCTGTCGCTGTCGTAGATGCCGCGGCTCAACGGGTCTGTTGCCCAGCCCAGCAGGCCATAGCAGGGATTTGCTGGATCAGCCTGTGCCCCCTGTGCCAGCGGCGAGTTAAACAAAAAATTCAACAGATTTTCCGCCACCTTCCGGCTTCTTTCGTCGTGAAGCACCTTGGCCGCAAACGCCAGGGTCATGGCACTTTCAGCAATGGAATCGCACCTCAGGGAGCAACTGACCATATTCTTCCCTGTATGGTCAATCGAGGAGGCAAATCCTTCCAGGACGCCAAGTGTCCCGTCACCGGCTTGCGCGCTGGAGCCCAGCCAGGGCGCGATTTTATCCGACGAGGTTAGACCTTCCTCGAGTTTATTTGCCCACTCCGGATGGACTAGCAGTCTTGAGTTGTAGTACCACTCAACAGCCCGTTGAAAGGCTTGTGCCTGAGCATCTTCAGGCAGGGCATCCTCTTTAGCGAAAGACGGCTTAACGAGGGCGGGAAATGGTGGCAACTCAACGTCATGTCCAGTTACCAGCTTAATGATCCCCTGCCACACCAGTCGCCATTGTTCACTTGGCTCATAACGTCCCGTGACAAAGTTGCTTAGTTTTGTAGCGGCCAGAACATTTGGCCTGAGGTCTTCTCTTGCCAAAATAGTGAAAATTTCCAAGTTGCTGTAGTCTGGATGCACCCACTTGGGTAACGGCCCAACGGAGGTCTCAAAACCTGCCATCTTCCCGCCCGTCATGATAGCCTGATGATATGGCAACGGTATGAACGTGAAATCGTGCAGGGACAAAAGCGTATTTGGATTGACATAGGGCTTCAATGCGGTGTTGCTCACTGTGATGCGCAGAGAACTTGCCCGCGCCGGTTTTCGAAAAGGTTTGCCAAGCCAAGAACCGACAAACTCGGCGTAAATAATGATTTTTTTCCCTGCTATTTTGTCTACTAGAGGCCCGCTGAATTTCAGCGGTCTGAATGGATAATTGTCGGCCAAGACAAAAAGGTTGCTACCAGGTTCTAATGCGTCTACTGCCTCATCGGCGGTCTCATACCGTTCTAGAGGTTGTCCTGCCGTGAGCAGAAGTCGATACAGGTCATTAGTAGGCGAACAAACAAAGTTGAGCTTGACGTAATTACCAACCTGCCCACTTGACTCGTGCGACAGCGCCAGAATGGCTAAAGCAAGAATTGCAGTGCGCCAGGGCTTTTGCATAAGGACAACCTCGTGAAGGATTTAAGCCGATGTAGCCTTTATTTCCTCAAGTCTTTGTAATTCTAACCATACTTGCGAGCCGTTGCAACCGCATGAAATCACGTCCCGCTAATTCTCTCATTAAAATCATAACCCGTTGCCGAAAATACTCATTCAGCCAGTTTATCTATCCGCACAAAAAGACTGGAAAGCCTAGGGTAGTGGGTCTGCTGGTACTAGCCCGCCGTCGAAGCCATCTTCGGGAACTGCGAAAATGGCCACTTCGTCAACTAACACGTGCCCTTCAAATCCCGGAGCACGCTCAACAATCAGCGTTTGGAAGAGTGGCAAGTCTGATGGCTCTGCCGTGCCATAATCCGGTACTTTCGCAAGCAAAGTAGTCTCTTCCCATTCACCGGTGGCCGGGCACGTCGTTGAAAACTTGGTGTATTCACCGTTCTGGTCAGCTAAACGCAACGTCAAGGTTACTTCAGGCCCGGGTGAGGCTTTTTGAGGGGGCATATTCACCATGGCACTGACCCAGACAGTCCGGCCTGCCATAGACTTATGCGCCAAAACCAGACCGTAGAGGCTTGAGCTTTGATTCCGGAGTGCCGGCAACTCGAGCGCGTACTCGCTACGAAATCCCGGGGAGACTCGTAAAGCCGCTTTGCCACAAACGTACCATTCAGGCATCTGGTCGCTCTCTGGAGGGATTTCCATTGTTCCGCTGGGCAGAAGATTCACTGTCGGAAGCATACGTAGCATACACTGGTCAAGCAGCACCGGGCCGCCATTCGCAGAGTCCGCACAATTTACACCTATTCTAATCTTCTCGGTCACTCGGCCTGTCACGAATGTTAAAAAAATCTTGGTCCACGTATTCATAGGCCCCCGAGCAGGTCTACCTGTCACAACGGTGCCACCGGCTACATCTTGCACTTGCAGCACTGCCGTACTTCCACCTAAAGCAAATACAAGTGCGCTGAAAGAATAGAAGGTTGTCGGACTTACAGGCACTACTTGAGATACCAAGATTTCTCCCGGGGTCGGGGAATACAGATGGCAACAGGTCTGTCCATCAGCACAAAACGCATCGAAGCTGTAGCATTCGGCCGCGTTCGGAGCACTAACTTCCCAATACGCTAGGCCAACTTCGAAACTAGGATCGGACAAAAGATTACGCGCATCTGTCGCTTCTGACGAGGGAGAAAGAGGAACAGGCGGGTAGGCGACCAACTTCCCAGGTTCAGGGCGCTTAGGAAAGCGGCCGGCCAGTGTTTCAGCACTCTTAACGCTGTCTATATGCTTCTGCGCATCTTGACAACCTATGAGCAGAAAAACAGCAACCACCACTGCATATCTTGGAAGCACCCGCACTTGTATCAGCCTTGTCTTGTTTAAAGCCAAACCACTGCCGTCTGCCACTTCGTCTGCGCGATCGACATCACCAATTGACCATTCTGGCCATTTTAGAACGCCAATGTCAACACTCGACCTCCAAACCGAGTGAGAAAAGGGTCACATGACTGGAGGCCGTATCTTCTTGAATTGCTGAAGACGGTACATCGATGAACTCCTTCGATGCCTCAGTTTCCAAATTGACTTCCCATCCCAAAAAAGATAAACTGGCGTAACTATCTAAAGTCCGCTTGCGACTAGAACTTATGCATTTTTTGGTGCATTTGTGCAAGATGGCGGTTCGTTTCTTGTCTCTGTCCTCGGGTAGTGTGCGCTTTGACAACAGAATGGGAGTAAGGACATGTCGATGGCGTTTGATGATACGTTGTCGCTACCAACCATCCTGGCGTGGTTAAGGTTTAATGCCAAGAAGATTATGCTGGGGGGCTTGGTGTGTGCCATTCTTGCGGCCCCCCTAGCCCTTTTGAAGCCAAAGTCTTATGAATCATCGGCGACCTTGCTGGTTTCCCCACCCGCGTTCAAAGAGGTCGGAAAACCTGCGACAACGAAAGATGTCGAGGGCATTTCAGAGATGATGCCGCGGGCCATGCCCGTTGAGGCGTACAAGGTGATCGCACTCTCGCCGCCGCTGCTCTACGAAGTCATCCAGAAGGCGCCGTTGGAGGACACGGCGGTAAAGGCCCTTAAGGAACGGCTTGAAGTGGAACTGGTCCAGATGGGTAGCCGCACCTCGCAGGGTGTGACGTATACACAAACGTTTATTTTTAGGGCTCGGGCGGCAAGCCCCGACCTGGCTGCCAAGATAGCGCAGACATGGGCGGAGGTGTTCAAGGAACAGGTGGACGAACTAGCCACCAAAGGCGTCGAGGAGACGTTCCTGCTCCTCGATACTCTTCACAAGAATACGCAGGCGCAACTTGAACAGGCCGAACTAGCCCTGGCGGAGCATAAAAAGGCGTGGAATTTAGACCTGTTCAAAGCTCAACTGGAGGCAAAACAGAAGTTGCTTACCCAGTTCGAGGATAACCTTAAGCAAACTGACGTGGATTTGGCATCGGGTGAAATGAAGCTCAAGGCACTCGAAGAAGAGCTTGCCAAGGAACCCCAAAAGGACGTCTTCTTCCGCGCACCGTCCGACGACGCCTACTGGATCATGAGTACCCAGGATGGCGGCAAGGGCAAGGTTGAGCCCGACCAGGGACTCCGCACCGAGGTGTCAAATCCCAATTACGTCAGTACGCGCGGAGACGTGATATTGGCGAGGGAAGAAGTTGAGGGGTTAAAGGCCCAAAAGAGCGCGTTTCTTCTCAAGCTGGACGAGCTTGGGAAGGAGATGGAGGCCATCTTAGTCACACTCGCCGACAGGACCGTTGAACAGGATGTTCTTACCCGCGAAGCCGAGAGCCTCAAATCCAGCTATGCAACGGTGCGAGCAGAATACGAAAAAGGCCGAATGGCCGATCAGACTCAATCAAGCGACATCGTCATCGCCGGCAAAGCAATAACCCCAAAGACGGAAACGGGGTTCACCAGCCCTAAGCTAATCGTGGTAGCGGGCCTTGTCGGCATGTTTTTGATGGGCGCGTTCCTGGCGCTGAAAGACCTCAGCGAGATGGCGCCGAAAGCCAGTCCAGGGGCCGCAAAACCGGGCGGGACGGTCGCGATGTCACCCGGCTCCGGATCAGCCAAGCCGCCGACTAAGTCGGACGCGCCCGAGGCCGGGCAAGAGGAATCGGTCTAGCCTACGCTGCGGCCAACAGGCGCATAATCGCTCTTAGGAAGTAATGTAAGAGAAACCGATCAAGGGAGCAAAGCAGATGAAGGCAAGAAAAGCGACCCAGGCGGGCCTGGTCATGCCGTTGATGCTTTTACTGTTAAGTGCAAGCTGCATCCTGGCCGGTTGTGGCCAACCAGCCCAATATAAAGCTGCAGAAGAAGACAAGACCGCGCCCGCAGCTGTCATCCCAACGCCGGTAGAAACTCCCCCAAAACACTCGAAAAACGCTGAACGTGCCAAACCAGACGACCCCGTTGTGGCTGAAAAGACTGCGCCGCCTGAAGAGATCAGTGTCAGCCAGGTCAACTTGGTCGAAGATTGGTTGGCGTGGTACCAGTTCAGAGAGGGCTACCGTCAAAGTGGTAGATCTGACGAGCGCATGGAAGCTGCTTTTGAGGAAAAAGCGAAACAGCTACACACTACCAAGCCGGGGCTTGAAATAACGGACTCTCTCGAACTCTTGGCGTTCGACTGGACGATGGAGGATGCAGGGCCCGGTGCGGGCAAGGACGCCACTTTCCGCGCATCCTGGCTGTTCTACAAGAACGGCGACATACCCGTCGAGCCCAATCATGAGTTTTTTGTAATCCTGCGCGGAAGACCGGATCCGAGTCACCTCCATTACCTATCCGCCAAGGTCACTGGCGGCCGGGATTATTTTGATCTATATGCGCCTCCGGTACATCCCGACACTGAATGGAAGAAGGGCGAGTATTACCTTGTGACCGCCACGAAACAAGGCTTTGCTTGCGTGCCCTACCGGATGGAAATCATCCTTAAGGAAGCGTACAGGAAGGACGATGGCAAACTGGAGAATGTGCGCGACTACGGGAAAAGACAGTACCTGGGGTGGTATGCGGACTTGGGCGAAGATGGGGAATGACAGGAAGAGTCGTTCGCCGTCTGGCCCACAAGCTGCGCCGACAGTCGTGCAAACGTTTCTGCGCATATCACTAGGTCAAAGCATCCAACGTACGCCCCAACAGTCTGTGTCAATGTGCGGCCGCGCATGAAGGGTTGAATCCCGTGAGCAGCACAACAATCCAGTTCAAGAGGCAGTTGCCCCGGAATTCATTCTTCCAGGTTCTGACGTTCTTCACACAGATTGGGGTGGGGATTTGGCTCGTCCCCTATCTGGTTCACAACTTGGGAACCGCAGCCTACGGCTTGATACCCATCGCCGGCATGCTGACGCAGTACGTGAGCATGATCTCACAGAGTATAACAGGCTCCGTGAGTCGCTTTCTGACTATCTCGCTCCAGCAAGGTGACATCAAAGGCGCAAACCGTGTTTTCAGCACCGCCTTCTTTTCATACTTGGTCATTGGCTTCCTGGAGATTCCCCTGTTTGCAGGCCTCATTTGCTATGCTGGCAGCATTATCAGTATCCCTACTGAACTGTATAATGACGCTATCGTCCTACTGACCTGTAGCGCAGCGGCCTTTGTGGTCGACCTGGTGGCAAGTGTTTTCGGCGTGCCCATGTACGCCAATAATCGGCTGGATATCTCCAGAAGTGTCGATGTCGGCCGCTATCTCCTTCGAGTCACAGGTATTGTGAGTCTCTTCGTGGCCTTCGGCCCTGCCCTTAGATATGTAGGCTATGTTGACTTGACGATAAGTCTTGTTCTGTGCGCAGTCCAAGCCGCTATTGCCAAACACTTGGAACCAGGCTTACGCCTAAGACTTCGTGACTATGATTGGCGGGAAATCCAACACATTATGGGAATGGGGGGATGGCTCGTGGTCGACCGTATGGGAACCATGCTGTTGTTGGCAATGGGCGTTTGGATCTGCAATCGATTCGTTAGCCCCGAAGCAGGGGGCGAATATGCAGCGTTGAAGCAACTCGAAGTGTTTACCTTTCGCGCAGGTTCTACCCTGTCGGTTATGATTGCGCCAATGATCATGATCTACTATGCCCACTCAGAAATGAATCAATTGGTTCGCCTATGCAAGACGTCAACTCGGATACTTTCCCTCTTGATCTCCGTGCCGATCGGCGTGCTGTGCGTATTCAGTTCATCTTTCCTACAGATGTGGCTTGGTGCGTCCTTCGCGAAGCTTGCACCGCTTCTGGTCATCATGGTTTGCCATCTCGGAATCACCGTTGGGCTGATGCCGCTACACGGCGTTTTGATTGCAATGAACAGGGTTAAGGTCCCGGCGATGGTGTGTCTTGGCACAGGAGCTCTGAGTTTTGCCCTTGCTATTCTGTTCGCAAAATATCTTGGTTGGGGCATCTATGGTGTAGCCATTGCCGGGGCTATCGTGCTTCCGTTACGGACAGCTTTCTTCACGGCTGTTTACGCGGCGGTATTGCTGCATGAACCATGGCATGCTTTCCTCCGCACGAGCCTTTCGGCTTTGGGCCTCTTAGTTGGTCTGGTAGTTGTTGGGCAAGGGCTGAATCTATACTTCGTTCCGGCATCGTGGCCCCACTTGGTTCTGGGTTCTTCAGTTTTGAGCGCCATAGGACTCGCCGCAGCCTGGGCCCTATCGCCGAAAGGAGACCGGGAAATGGCGCTGGCCTTAGTGCCAGGCAGGTTTATGATGAAGTAGAGCTCCATGGAGATTGTCTGGCGGACCCTGACGCAAGCGATGGCATCCATTTGGCCACCGGACTTCAACGCCGCCTTGGTGCACAATCAGCGGGACGGCGCCGAGCAGCTTGATGAGCACGACACTTCGGCCAGTCTCGGACGGCATGAGTACGTTTTGGCACGGAACGTGAGCAGAGCCCTGGCCTCGATACTACGGTCGACAGATACACGGATGGGCATGTCCACTGCAGTATGATCCCTAGTCGATGGAGAAGGGGTGGCAAGGGTCTGCATGGCTTTGCGAGACGGAGAAGGGAGCGAGACAGCGCAAATAAAACAGACAAAAGGAACGAGACAGGACCCTAGCGATTGGATCAGAAACGAGGCATTGCCAATCGCCGATGAGGCGACCTCAACCGCGAATGTGGCATTTCCAGTGAGGAATACGACATTTGCTTTTGAGAATGCGGCGCTACCGGTTAGGAATACGGTGTTCCCAATTCGGAAGGCGGCATTCGCAGTGGGCGATAAGGCATTCCCAGTCGGGAACGGGGCATCCCCAGTTGGGAATGAGGCGTTTCTGGTTCGTATCCGTGCCGCGTATAACGAAGCCCACACGGTTGACTTGGAGCAGCTTGGAGGCTATTCTGTGCAAGGCAGGAAGGGCTCAAGGCACTGAAGCACTGAGGCAGACCCCGATCCCTTGATGCCTCTGTAATGCAACAAGGCGTGAACGGTCCATTGATGCCTCAATGCCTACCGATAGGACATGATAATCCAACCAACACAATTAACATCTCCTGATTTGGCTGACAAGGATAAGGCAGAACTTGACGCTGCTGGACCTGTAGCTGTCGGTAGCGCAGGTTCGCTTGCAGTTCCTGTCTCGCTTTTCCTGGTCTTCGCCGGCAGCGCTATGCAAAGCTACACCAATGGGACCTTCGATGGGCCATTCGTTGCGCTGCTTTTCCTAATGTCGGGATACTTGGCCATCAAACTCGTCTTTTCCAGCGGGAGGGCCGAACTGCGGGCGTTCCTGTTGACTTATGGCGTGTGCGTGTTTGTGGGAGGGCTGGCGCAGTGTTATTCGCTCGCCACGTTTGGGAGTTTGCAGAGTACCAGGGACGCGGTTGCATTCTTCGGGGCCGTTTTCCCCAAGCCACCATATTATACGTGGCGTGACCTCAATTATCTGTGGATAGATGGCAGTCCGGTCGGTGGTGGCGCCCCACTTGCGGTCGCTGTCTGGCAGGCAGTTTATCACGTTCGGCACATTCTTGGGATGGATTACGGCCTATATGTTGGGGTTATGTTCAACGCGCTCGTGATGGGGATGACGGCCGCCGTCACAGTGCGCACGGCGCGGGAGATATTCGGCGACGATGCGTGGCGGTTGCGGCGCGTGGGGACGCTCTTCGCCTTTTGCGGGCTTTTCATCCTATTCGGCTCGGTCCTACTCCGGGACTGTTTCACCACGTTCTTTAACGCCTTGGTGCTTTGGGGTATCATCCGCTGGCTCTGCCGTCCGAGTTCAAGAAATCTGCTTTTCGCCACCGTGCTAACGGGCATTTCCGTCGGGGCCATGGCGTATCTACGGTCGCGGTCCATCGTGCTGTTCGGTCTTTATTGGGTTCTAGCTCTCGTGTGTTGGTTTCTCGCCAAGCGTCTGAACCTAACTCGAGTCCTCGTGTCTTTTCTCATTGTGCTAGCCCTCATGGCCGGTTCCACCTACCTGCTTGATTACGTCCGGATTTCCGAGGCTTTGCAGTCCGAGCACATGACTCGATATGAGACTTTCCAGGCAGATGCATCCGGGCAGGATTCTATAGCCATGCGGGTGATCGTCAGTCAACCAATGCCGATTCGGCTGGTACTTGGGACGGGATCGCTTATGGTGTGCCCAATTCCGCTATGGGCCTTCTTTCTCCCTAATGACAGCCTTCATTATCAATACGACAAGGTGGACGATTATCACTTGATCAAGGGCTATCATGGCATTTACCAAGTTCTTGTGATGCCGCTGGTGTTGGCCGGATTCGTAGCAGTTGTCCTGCTGTTTCGGAAAGACCGTAAACAGGCAATCCCACTGGTGCTTCTGGCAATCTACGTGGTGATGAGTGTCCTGGCCGTCGTGGCCACGTCGCTTGAGCAGCGCCACGTCGCTCAGTTTATGCCAGCGTTTATGATCTTGGCCGCGGCGCCTGACACGTGGGACAAAGAGACACGCAAGAGAGTGTGCGAGATCGCGATAGCCTGGGTCTTTCTGGTAATACTTGTGCATTTGGCTTGGGCCATAGTGGCAATGGCGAGGTGATTGAGCGAGGAAGGGCTGTGGAGTTGAAGAAAAGAACTAGTGAGAAAGGGCAGCGAACCAAGAGTGTCCTGATAGCAACGAAGGAATTCCCGCCGGGCCCTGGCGGAATTGGAACCTATGCATACAAGATCGCCGTACATCTCCACCGGATGGGCTGGAAAGTATCGGTGGTAGCGGAGCAACAACGCACTTCGGGCAAAGAAGCAGAGGAATTCAACGCATCCCTACCGTTTACGGTGAAGAGGATGCGCTTACTTCCCATCGGACCTATCAAGGGTCTCTATCGGTTGTTGGTAATCGCGTCCAGTATTCTGAGAACTCGCCCGGAAATCATTCTGGCATCACACGCGCAGATGGTGTGGATTGCGACTTTATTGCGTCCCTTTTTCCGTTGTCCTATTGTGGCGATCGGTTACGGATCTGAATTCCTATACCCGCCGGGATGGCGGCGCAGCACTACAAAATGGTCCTTTTCCCGGGTGTCTGGCGTGGTCAACATAAGTCGATTCACCGAAAATCTCATGTCAGCGGGTGGCATTTCCGCGATACGCCAGACCATGATACCGCCCGGGGCCGATTCGGAGGACTTCGAAGATGTATCCCTAGAGGACGTCGAGGATCTTCGACAGCGGCATGGCCTACAGAGCGCAAAGGTCATCCTTACGGTAGCCTTGATCTCTGAACGAAAGGGCCAGAACATTATCATTCGCGCGATGCCCGAAATTCTTAAACGGGTGCCCAATGCACACTATGTGATTGTCGGCGTGCCTGAGAAGCCTGCCATAAAGCAGGAGTATGAGGCCTTAGCCGGTGAACTCGGCGTCCAGAACCGCGTTCATTTTGTGGGCAAAGCGCCTCAGTCAGAGCTTCCTCTGTACTACCATCTTTGCGACGTGTTTGCCTTGACGAGCCGGAAGTCGGCGTGCGGGTCGGTGGAGGGATATGGCATTGTCGCGGTGGAGGCCGCGCTGTGCGGCAAACCGTCAGTCGTAACGGAAGGCTCGGGGCTGACGGAGGCGATTGTTCCCGGGGAGACAGGCCTCAGCGTGCCACAGGATAACCCGAGGAAGACCGCAGAGGCGATAACGGCATTACTCGAGAACGACGAGTTGAGACGCAAGATGGGGGAAGCCGCGCGGGAAAGGGCATGGTCTTCTCAAGGCTGGGATAAACGAATCGTTGAGTATGACAGGTTTCTTAGCGAGCTTATTTCATGATTGGAACCGAAGGGCCGTCTATAAGGGCGCGGAGTTTCTGAATTGGGCGCGATTGAAGATAGTTTTGTTTTGGGCACCGAAAGCGTCACAAATGCCTTGATTGCGCGGAGGAATTGGCGCGATAATAATGGTGACTGCTCACGCAGGCTTCCTCAACTCGACGCTTGCGTAGCGTCTTCCGGCACGGGGCAGGAACTGAACATTGCTTTTGATGCGCGGAATCGTTGGAGATGGTCCGCATGACAGTGCTCGACCACGGTAGTTGCAGATTAAGAGTTCTTGTCATAGGCTCCTTTCCACCGCCAATCGGTGGGACTTCCGTTAGCCTCGAAACCCTTACCCGTGAATTGAAGAGGCACGACGAGGTCGCTGTCGTTACCCTGAATACTGGAGGCATTCGCGGAAGGCCGGTACTTGGGTTTTACGGGCTTGTGGCGCTGTTCTTCAAGATCATCGTTTATGTGTTTCGTGTAGACGTCATGAGTGTCCATCTATCGAATGACCCGTTCCCTTTCCTGGGTCCGTTTGCCGTGTTAGCGAGCCGTCTCTCCAGAACGCCGTTGATACTGAGGAGATTTGGTGGTTGTCCGTTTGCTTTCGGAAAGCTACGTAGTTGGCTGACTCTCTGGGCTGTGCGGCATGCGGACGCCTATCTGCTACAAACGCGGATGTTGATGCGCGAGGCGCAGAGCAAGGGACTCAGTAACTTGCACTGGTATCCCACGAGCAGACCACGACCCGAATTTGGCCCCAATGGAAGGGCCCTGGACCATAAGTGCCAGCGGTTTGTGTTCATTGGGCACGTAAAGAGAGAGAAGGGTATTGTTGAACTTATCGAAGCTGCTGAGTATCTGCCCGAGCAAGTATCCGTTGATGTGTATGGTCCCTTCACAGGCGATTTGTCCGAGAAGGATTTCGAGGGAAAGCGACGCATAGCTTATCGCGGCATTCTTGAACCCGAAAAAGTCTGTTCGACCTTGATCCAGTACGATGCATTGGCTTTGCCGACATATCACTTTGGTGAAGGGTATCCAGGGGTCGTGATCGAGGCGTTTATGACAGGTTTACCAGTGGTTTGCACGCGGTGGCAGGCACTGCCGGAAATCGTCGACGAAACCTGCGGGATCCTTGTTCCGCCGCATGACGCCATCGCGTTGCGGGATGCTATGCTATCACTAGTCAGAAATGAGGACTTATTTCATCGCCTCTGCGCCGGCTCAAGAGATAAGGCAAACGGATTCTGCTCGGACTTCTGGGCTGGCGAATTTGTTAAGATCTGCCGTGAGCTGGTACAAAGCAGAAAATGACTGCACGAGATCTTGGAGTTCTACCGTGAACAACGTTTTGGTGGGTGGCATCGAGTCGTATCGAGACCGGGAGGGTATTAGAGGCTTTGTCGAGGCCGCCTTCGGTATGGACCAAACCATCGATAGTTTTCTTAAGGCCTCTCAAGGACCTCGCCTGGTGGTCGTGAAGCCAAATTGGGTTCAGGAATCGCATGAATTCCAACCGGATGTCTGGGAGCCGGTGATTACGCACCCGACGTTGATCGAGGCCGTTCTGGAAGCCCTCGCAGAGAGAATGGAGGGGCAAGGAACGATCTGCCTATGCGACGCACCTAATACCTGCGCGAACTTCAAAGCCATACTCGAACGGGGACAACTTCAGGCAAGGACCGAGATATTCAGGAAACGATGGCCGAGCATGAGGCTGGAGGTGCTAGACCTTCGTCGTGAGATTTGGCTCCGAAGAGAGCAGGTCATCGTCGAGCGATTGCCGAATACGCCCGACCCGAGAGGCTATGTCGCCTTCAACTTAGGCAGGGCGAGCCTTCTTTATGACTACGCCGGGGAAGGCCGCTATTTCGGGGCCGACTACGACACCCAGATCGTGAACAGGCACCATCATGGCGAAATACAAGAGTATCTTTTGGCCGGCACGCCGGTAGCCTGCGATCTTTTTGTCAATCTGCCGAAGATGAAGACTCACAAGAAGACCGGCATAACGTGTTGCCTGAAGAACCTTGTAGGCATCACTGGTGATAAGGACTGGCTACCTCATCATACCGAGGGCGTTCCAAGTAAGAAAGGAGACGAATTTCCGGAGGAAAGTCTTTCCAATACCATTGAGGCCCGAATCAAGAAGATTGGGATGAAGGCGGCTTTGATAGTACCTCGGTTCGGACCCTTCCTCTATCGGAAGATGCGCAACTCGGGAATTGCATTGCTGGGGTCAAGCGAGACGAGAATCCGCAACGGGAATTGGTCAGGTAATGACACATGCTGGCGTATGGTTCTCGATCTGAATCGTGCTTTGCTGTATGGGACTAGAGAGGGTGGCTGGTGCGCGGACACGCAACCCAAACGGTATCTGGCCATCGTTGATGGTATTGTGGGAGGCGAAGGGAACAGCCCTCTTTGCCCTGAAGCAGTTCGCTCCCAGACACTGGTTGCCGGAACCGCACCCGCTGAAGTCGACGCCGTTGTCTGTCGTTTGATGGGTTTCTCTCTTGAACGACTGCCACTTGTGCTGCATGCGTTTGATGCTCATCCGTTGCCAATCGGCAAGGGCGATCCACTTGATCTTATTGTGAATGACTTGCGTATATCTGAAAGCCTGCACCTGCGGGATCTGGCGCCTGCTATTAAAGGAGGCTTCAGGCCCCACTTTGGCTGGCAGTCGCTTGTGGAATGAACATGTACGGATCATGGCGGGGTTTCTTTGCCTGACCGTTCATGGGAGAGAGGATGGATTTATGGCCTTTCAACTCAAACGAAACCTCTACGAAGCGGTGCCTGTCTGGGTCAAGCGTTCGGTCTGCCTGATTCCATTTGGATGGATCGCGGGTGCCGCCTATCGAAAAACCATGGCTCGCAACGATTATTTCGATAAGGGGTCGCGCGAAGAGATTCTTGCGTATCAAGAGAAGCAACTTGGCGACATGCTCCGTTTCGCCACGGACCAGGTGCCGGCATATAAGCCCTACCGTTCCGCTGTAAAAAAGCTTCGGCCTTTCGATGCCTTAAAAGTGTTCCCTCTGCTGAACAAGGATATTCTCCAGGAGAACATCGAGGCATACCTCCCGAGAGATTTTGACAAGATTCCCCACTACAGCATGTCCACCGGCGGCACGAGCGGGAACCAACTGACATTCTTCGTTGATGATGTTTCACAGGCTGTCGAAAACGCCTTCCAGCACCGGCTGTGGCGGCGGGTAGGCTATTCCATCCGGAAGCGTCGGGTGACTTTCCGTGGTGTGCCTTTTCCGAATCTGAAGCCGGGGGCCTACTGGCAAGACAATCCAGTATACAACGAACTCCAGTTCTCTCCATTTCACATGAACGACAACACACTGGGCGCCTACGTGGAGCAGATCGCCCGGTTTCGCCCGGAATACATCTATGGCTACCCGTCCGCGATTGATCTGCTCGGCGAGTTTGTGTTGCGAGAGAGGCTTCAGAATCGTTTTCCGAGATTCAGGGCGGCCCTGCTGATCTCGGAGGGAGTCAGTGACGCGCAACGGCAGAGGATTGAGTCCGGCTTCTCCACACGGGCGTTCTCATTCTACGGGCACAGCGAGCGGGTCATTATGGGTGGAGAGTGTGAGGCAAATTCCACTTACCACCATTTTCCAGACTATGGCGTCTTGGAGATTATTAGTGAGGACGGAACCATTTGCTTCGAGGAAGGCCAGAGGGGCGAACTGATCGGTACGGGGTTTCTCAACCGGTCACTTCCCCTGATTCGTTACCGGACCGGAGACTATGCAATGCGTTGTGAGTACCGATGCGAGTGCGGGCGTTGCTGGGACCGATTCACAGATGTGGAAGGGCGATGGAAGCAAGACATGGTGATCGGACGGAACGGTGCACGGATTTCCATCGCGGCACTCAATATGCACGGTCCGTTGTTTGAAAAAGTTGCTCGCTACCAGTATTTCCAAGAGCGCCCTGGTTCTTGTGAACTGCGCGTGATGGCTGCTTCGGGATTCTCCGATTCAGACAAGCGAGCCATCATGAAGGCTTACAATGACAAAGTCGGAGAGGAACTGGATTTCACGGTCCGCGTTGTAGACGATATCCCCCTGACTGCGAGGGGAAAACTCAGACTTCTCGATTCGCGACTACAGGGCGCCATTGCGAGCAAAGCAGAATGTAAGGATTCAACATAATGAGAATCAGCATTTTTGGAATGGGTTACGTTGGCGTGGTGAGCGGGGCGTGCCTGCTCCGCGATGGCCATGCCGTGTGCGGCGTGGACCCGGTGGAACCGAAGGTGCGCGACCTGGCGGAAGGGCGCACGCCCATCCAGGAGCCGGGTGTGGCGGACCTGTTGGCGGCGGGCCATGCCGACGGGCGCTTAACGGCGACGACGGACCCGGCCGCGGGGGTCGAGTCGGCGGACATGGTGTGGGTGTGCGTGGGGACGCCGTCGTCGCTGGAAAAAGGCATCGACCTGTCGCACGTGGAAACGGTGATGAAACAAATCGGCGACGCCATCGGGAAATCGGGCTCGCGTCCGCTGGTGGTGCTGCGCAGCACGGTGCTGCCGGGGACGATGGAAAAACTTGCGATTCCCGCATTGGAGAAGGCTTCGGGCCTGAAGATCGGCAGGGATTTCCACGCGGTTTTCCATCCCGAGTTCTTGCGGGAAGGCACGGCGGTTGAGGATTTCGACCACCCACCGAAGATCGTCGTGGGCGAGGCGGCGCCGGGTGCGGGCGACCGGCTGATGAGCCTGTACGAGTCGTTTACGGCGCCGAAACACCGGGTGTCGCTGGGCGAAGCGGAGATGGTGAAGTACTGCGACAACCTGTTCCACGCGCTCAAGATTACGTTTGCGAACGAAGTCGGCGCCATCGCACGCTCGGCGGGCATCGACGCGCGGCGCGTTGCCGAGGTCTTTTGCTCGGACACGAAGCTCAACATCAGCCCTCGATACCTGCGGCCCGGCTTCGCGTTCGGCGGGTCGTGCCTGCCGAAGGATTTACGGGCTATCCTGCGTTACGCGACGCTCCAATCCATCCAAACGCCCATGCTTCGGGGCATGCTGGAGAGCAACAAGGCGCAGATCGAAGCGTTGGTGGCGCGGGTCTGCGCGTGCAAGCCCAAGAGCGTCGGCATGGTGGGGCTGGCGTTCAAACCCAACACGGACGACATGCGCGAGAGCCCGTATGTTGCCGTGGCGAAGGCGCTGATCGGCGAGGGTGTCCAACTGCGCATTTACGACCCGAACGTACACGTGAACAACCTGATTGGCGCGAACAAGGCAATGGTCGAGGCGGCCCTCGGGCACTTGAACGCGTTGCTCACCGATTCGCTTGACGATCTCGCCGAGTCGGACGTGATCCTCATCAACCACGCCACGGTGGACGCGGCGCAGGTGCGACAGTGGCTGGATGGCGGCGCGTGCGTGCTGGATCTGACGGGAATCGACGGAGTCGATTACCGCACGGAAAGGTACGAGGGCATCGCGTGGTAAAGACGGCGCAGCGGCTCATTCTCTACTGGCACACGGTTCGCTACATGAAGCCTGTGCAATGGCGGTACCGGGTGAAGAACATCATCAAGGCGCGGTACCGGCGGTGGTTTCCGGGGCGCGCCCGCCGGCGATTGCTTCGACACATGCCGCCTTCCATTTCGTGGGGCCGGGCCGACAAGAATATCGAGTGGTTCAGGAAAGAGCACGACGGATCGCACGGGATGTTCCGGGCCGAAGACGTGGTTCGGGGCCGGTTCGCGTTCCTGAACTGCACCAAAGATTTTCACGGGCCGGTACACTGGGAAAACCCTGAATTCTCCTATCTTTGGGACTTCAACCTTCATTACTTCGAGTATCTGGAGCCGTTGATTCGGCTGGATGATGCTGAATCGTACGCCGCGATACGCGCTCTTCTGGAGGGCTGGATCGACAAGAACCCTTACCCCCGGCAGCCCGCGTGGCACCCTTACCCGGTTTCACTGCGCACGATCAACTGGATCAAGTTGCTGGTGAACCACCCCCGGTTCGGCTGCGAAAAAGTGCTGCGGAGCCTGTATTCGCAGATCCTCTTCCTGGAAAAAAACCTGGAAAAGCATCTGCTGGCGAACCACCTGCTCGAGAACGGCCGGGCGCTGCTGTTTGGCGGGCTTTTTTTTGAGGGGCAGGATGCGTGCCGGTGGCTTGAGATGGGGCTGCGCATTCTAAAGGACGAAGTCCAGGAAGAATACCTGCCGCATGGCGGCCACTTCGAGCGCTCGCCCATGTACCACTGCATTCTGCTCGAGGGACTGCTTGACGCGCAGGCCTATCTGGCGGCAACGGGGCACGAGACTCAATGGATTATTCAACCACTCCTCAAGATGTGTGAGTGGCTCGAGAACATCACGTGTCCCGACGGCTCATTTCCGCTCTTCAACGACACGGCCATCGGCATCAGCGCGATGCCGGATGAGATACTCGCCAACGCCGATCGCATGATCGGGTTCAGGCGCAGACAATTGTTGGATTCCGTCCGCGACTGCGATGGGTTCTTTGTTCTCGACGCAGCTCCTTTCTTTTGTGTTGTCGATGGCGCCCCCATAGGGCCGCAATACAATCCGGGGCATTCCCATTCCGATAACTTCACCTACGAACTCTTCTTCGAAGGCGCGCGCTTCGTGGTGGACACCGGGACCTATTCCTACGAGGTCACGCCGGACCGGGTTGCGTCGCGGGCCACGGCCGCGCACAATACGGTTGTGGTCAACGATCTTGAACAGTCGGAAGTATGGGGCGGTTTCCGCGTGGCGCGCCGCTCAAACCCCGCGTTCTCCTGGGCCGGCCGGCGCGGCGATTGTCTTGTCTTTCGGGGCAAGTATCTCAACCGGGTAGAACCCCGACAGGGTATCTCTCATGAGCGCATCATCATCATAAAACCCTCCCATTGGATGCTTGTCTGGGACTCAATAGAAGCGCGCGGCGCAATTCGCGCCGAAAGCCGGTGCCATTTTGCTCCCGGCTGGCAGTTATCCACACTCGAAGGCCAATTTCGGATAACTCATAGCTTCTCAGGCGACGTTTACTGCTGCCCCATTCAGGTTGGAGATACTCGGCAAACAACTGGCCTGTTTGCCCATGAGTTTGGCAAATGTAAGGAAATGTCGAAATTGATCTTCCTTGCGCAAGCATGGCAACATCTTGAGATGGGATATCTGTTCACTGCCGAGCAGTACTCAATCGAAAGTCAAGCCACGGTCAAGTGTTCGCAGGACCGGTTGATCGTTCAGATTGGCGGACAAACAACGGAAGTTTGTCTAATGGAGTTTAGCTAGTGAAGATTCTTATTCTCTCACCCCGTCTTCCTCATCTTCTGGGCAAACCCGATAGCATGACCGTCTACCGCCTAATTGATTTTCTCTCCGAGCGGCACGAAATCTATCTGGCTTGCTTCTACTATAAAGAGGACGAGCTTGCACATCTCCCGGAGTTGGAGAAGAGATGTAAGGTGGTGGAATGCGTTCGGTTGAGGAAGTGGAAAGTTATCCTGAACATGGCAATGGCGTACCTTTTTAGTTACAAGCCGCTGCAAGTGGCATTCTATCAGGATGGGCGAATGAAACGGGTGGTAGATGAGTTGATTGAGCAGTATCATCCTGACCTGGGATACGCGCATCTGATTCGGATGGGGGAATACTTGCGGCACAATAAACACCTCAAGCGCGTCTTGGCTATGCAGATTTCGCAGACGCTGAACTATAGGAGGATGATCGAGAACATCGGCTTTGTTTTTTACAACGTGCTTTACAGAATAGAATATAACAGGATCCGCAAATATGAACCGCATGTAATGCACGCGTTTGACTCCTGCCTATTAATATCTAAACATGACAAGGAGTCCCTCGATGGCCACGAAACTATACACAATGTCTTCTACTCGCCCCACGGAGTCGATGTTGATTATTACCGGCAGACCCATAAGGGCCAGCGGAAAAATACACTCCTATTTACCGGTTTTCTCGGAACGCCAACAAACATGGACGCGGTCCTCTACTTTTACCGGGAGGTATATCCGTTGATTAGGCAGCGGGTGCCTGACGTGAAGCTCTACCTTGTTGGTATGGATCCGGCAGCTTCAATTCGCAAACTCGCGAAAAACGATTCGTCTGTTGTTGTGACTGGCTTTGTCAAGGATATGCGACCCTATTATTCTGAAGCCAAAGTGGGGATTGACCCGTTACGCATCGGTGCGGGATTGCAAAACAAGATCCTAGTGGGCATGAGCATGGGCTTACCGATGGTATGCACATCCATCGCCAACGAAGGTATTGGAGCACAAGACGGACAACAGTTACTTATTGCAGATGAACCTGCCCGTTTTGCCGATGCCGTTGTTAGTCTCTTGAGAGACACAACAGAATCATCAGAAATTGTGAAGAGGGCCCGAACTTTCGTCGAAGAGAAGTGGACTTGGGAATATTACTTTACAAAACTTGAAGACCATCTGAAGGAGTTGGTCGGAAAAGGCATTGAGCGTGGATAGTGCAGAGGCCGCTGAAACTATGAGTTTCTCTAAAAACCCACGCATCGTCATTACGGGAAGCCGGGGAGTCATCGGTAAGGCATTAGGCAATGCCCTTGGTGCACGTGGATACGATGTTGTTGGAATCGACTTGCTGGGCGACTCCGGGAGCAAAACGTGTCAAGCCAACCTCTTGGACTACGAAGATACGCGACGCGCCGTAAGAGCAGTTCTTCCTTTTTCCGCATTGGTTCATACGGCCGCATTGGCGCATGGCCAAGCTCCTCCTCGTGGGGAATCCGTCATTAATATCAATACAAAAATGACTGAAAATGTCGTCAAGGTCGTTGAGGAAGAAAATTGTCGGTTCGTCTTTCTAAGCTCTGTGTCTGTGTATGGCGAGGATGGGCGTCTCAATGCTGTCGAGGTTGATGATGAACTGAGACCTTCGACGGACTACGGGCAAAGCAAGCGCGCATCGGAGCTAATTATCCTTGAATCCTCAGTGGCGAACTGCGACATATTACGGTTGGCGCCCGTTTTCGACTCAACGTATATGGTTAACGCGCGCGCGCGAGCTTGTCTGCCCGGCCTTTCCACAATAAAACTCCGGCTTTTCCCTTCGCCGCGGCACTCGTTATGCAGCCTTGATACGGTGGTTCAGACGGTGTGCGACCTTCTTTCGCGCCCTCCCCGGGGGCGTCAGATCATGAATGTGTGCGATCCTCAACCCTTCGACCAGCATGATATAGTCTCCTGGTTCCCTGGGCTGAGTGTGCCCGTTCCTGTCTTTATATTCAGGCCTTTTTATTGGGGGAGTCTTCTCCTACCTTCCGACTCGGGATACCGTTTGCGATGTCTGTACTGGAAGCTGCTTCGTTCAAACGTATACTCGCGTACCATTAAGGGACAAGATGCGCCAAAGCTGGAGTAGATTCCAATGCCGATAATTTACGAGCATACGGCCACTGGCAGGAAAGCCTCTATGTTCCTCGATGACATGCAAGACAACTTGGCTCTATTGTCCGAGAGCATTAAGGGAAGCCGCCTGGCGGTAATAGGCGCGGCCGGTTCAATAGGGTCTTCAGTCGTGAAGGGGTTGCTCGCGTTTCGTCCAGCGGGCATCGTCTTGATAGACCTTAGCGAAAACAACCTCGTTGAAGTTGTCCGCGACCTCCGGTCTTCAAGTAAGCTTCATGTTCCTGAGGATTTTTCCACTCTTCCTATCGGCATGGGCTCGGTTGAGTGCACTTCCTTTCTTAAGGAGAGTAAACCGTTTGACTACATTCTGAACCTGAGCGCCATAAAGCATGTGCGGTCGGAAAAAGACACCTACTGCATTGCCCGAATGATGGACACGAATGTGCTTTTTATCCACGATCTGCTCGATGCTATCCCATATCCATTCCGGAAGTTTTTTTCCGTCTCGTCGGACAAAGCCACGAACCCCGCCAATCTTATGGGCGCCAGCAAGATGGTGATGGAGGAAATGCTGTGCTGCCAGGAGCGGCCTTTTTCCACGGCGCGCTTTGCGAATGTGGCCTTCTCCGATGGAAGTCTGCCGCACGGGTTTCTGCAGCGGATCGCCAAGCGCCAACCCATTTCCGCCCCGAAAGACGTTAAACGCTACTTTATGTCGCACGAGGAAGCGGGGCAAATCTGCCTCCTCTCCTGTATGTTGGGGGAATACGCGGACGTTTTCTTTCCGCAGCTTGAGCAGGGACTGAACGAGAAGACCTTTGCGGAGATTGCAGTCGAGCTGCTGACGCAGTTGGGGTATGACCCGGTTGAATGTTCTACCGAGGATGAAGCTAAGACCAGGGCAGAAGAGCTTATACCGCAGAAAAAATGGCCGTGTTTCTTTTTTGAAACGGACACAACGGGTGAAAAGCCGTTCGAAGAGTTTTACTCCAAGGGCGACAAACTGGATTGCTCTACATTCCGGAATATCGGTATTGTGAAGCGCACTCGGGCGGACGCCGCCACGGCCCAGGCGATTCGGGACTTCATCCGATTCGCCCAGGCGGCGAAGCATGATCCGAATGTGACGAAGGCGGACTACGTCCGGGAGGTCTCGAAGATCGTGCCGGGGTTTGAACATGTGGAAAAGAACAAGAACTTGGATCAGAAAATGTAGAACGGAATTGAGACGATGTACCTGATTGTGAAAAGAATGATGGACATATGCCTTGCTGGAATCGCCCTCCTGATCCTTTCTCCCCTCTTGGTTCCCATTATGATCATTCTTCGTCTCAGTGGCGAGGGGGAGGTGTTTTTCAAACAGAGACGCCTCGGATACAGAAACAAGGAATTGTACGTTTGGAAGTTCGCCACCATGCTCAAAAACAGTCCTTCCTCGGGAACCATCACGGCTAAGCATGATCCACGAATACTACCTATCGGCCGCTTTCTTCGGTCAACGAAGATCAACGAACTGCCTCAGCTTATCAACATCCTGGCGGGAGATCTCTCTCTGGTAGGCCCCAGACCACTGACCACGGAAGCCTTCAGTCTTTACCCGGAAGAACTCAAACCTTTCATCTACAAAACCAAGCCCGGTCTGACCGGCATCGGATCGGTCGTGTTCCACAACGAGGAAGAGATCCTTGCAAACTCCGGGAAAGACGTGCGGCAATGCTACAAAGAAGACATTATGCCCATTAAGGGCGCGCTGGAGATGTGGTATCAGCAGAACGTGTCGCTGTTTACCGACTTGAAGATAATTCTCCTCACAGCTGTTGCCATCATCAAGCCAGGAAACATACTGTACAAGAAGTGGTTCAACAATTTGCCTGAAAAAATGGTTTGCGCACAACAACCCTCAGGCCTTAACGAGCCTCAGTAGCGTCTCATCGTAAGGCTCCGGTGTTTGCCACCGGCCGTTGGTGTTCGGGCGACCGAAAAATGCCAGCCCGACCCCTGAACTCCCGTCCTTGACGCCAGCATTTTTTTCACATCCTTTTTTGCTTCCATTTTTCGTGTCTGGTTGTGTATACTGCGCGAGCGGGTTAGGCGACGGGGGAGCATATGCAGCTAATAGTGGCGGTGGAATGTGAGAAGCAGAACAACCTTATCGACAACGAGAGCCAGTATCTTGTCCGGAGCGGGGGGTATCCGCTTTTGCCGGGTCATAGGGCGGGGAGGGGGATTTTACGGCGGGGAAGCGGCTTAAGTTCGCCCGGACGGTAACTGCTTGAGTATGAATGCTTTACGCGGGGAAGCGCGCTTAGTCTGAGACAGGTAAGGCGTAATTGGCGCCGGGTCACGCGTGATTGGAGGCGGATTACGCGTCACCTGAGGTGAATCACGCGTCAGTTGAGGCGGATGAAGGGTGAAGTTGGAAAGGTGAAGAGTGAAGTGAGCCGGGTGCAGAGTTGTTTGTGGCAGATGATGCTTCGTTTGCAGTAGATAAAGCTTCATCTGAAGCAGGTGAAGGGTGAGTTCTTTTGTGTGGGCGGCCCTCGTAAAGGCCGCTTACGGTGCATCTAACTGGGGAGGTTTGATCAATGGCTCGTTTTCCAATCAGAGAAAGTGAAGTGAAGTCCCTGGCGCAGAACATCATCACGGGGCTGACGGAAAATGCGGCGGTATTTCCCGCGCCGCCGGTGGCTGCCGTGGCCGTCCAGGCGAAACTGGATTCGGTGATTACGCTGTGCGACCAGGTCGTTGCCGCCCGGGCCGCTGCCGAACAGACGGTCGCCACCAAAGACGCCGGCATGGAAGAACTGACAGACGCGATGAAGGGCGTGCTGCGGTATGCCGAAACCACCGTCGGCAACGACGAAGTCAAGTTGAGCCTTTTGGGCTGGGGCGGCATGGCGGCGGCCGTCAGCCTGCAACCGCCGGGACAGGCTCGCACCCTGGAATGCCCGCGTCAGGGAGAGGGTTGGGTCTTCCTTGATTGGAAAGAGCCCATAGACGGCGGGAAAGTCGCGTCGTACAAAATCGAGCGGCGCGAGCGTCCCGCCGGTCCCTGGACGCTGATCTCCCTGGCCATGGAATCCGAAGCGACGCTGAACAATCAGGAGCGCGCCAAAGACTGGGAGTTTAGAGTAATTGCAGTCAACAAAGCCGGAGAAAGCGTGCCGAGCAACACGGTCGCGGCGGTAGTATAAGGAGTACGGGCGAAGGGAGTTTTTCGCGAGCCCGGCCTCCGCGTGAGGCCGGGCTGGTCGGGGTGGCAAAAGTGCGAATGTGGAAAGGGGAGGGGCGATGATCATTCCACCGAGTGCAATTGATGAGGCGGGGCCGGGTATTGACCTGACGAACCAGCCGTCGGGGATATCGATACAGATGTCGGATCCCGTACGTGATCTGGAATATGCGCGTAATGCGGTGACGTTGATGTACGACTTGTCGGGGTTCGAAAATGTGCGGCTCTTGTTCAAGGCGATGGAGTATGGGGATGAGCCACATGAACCGCCGGCGAGTCCGTTTGGGGATGCTGTAAATTTTGACGGAGTGGCAGTGAGCGGTGACGGGGCGCTCTGGCACGAGATTCAGTCGTTGCGGAGCCTTCGTTCGGATAAGTTTACGGCGTTCAATATTGACCTCTCGGGGGCGCTTGCGCCATTGGGTCTTGCGCACGGCAACGCCGTACGGGTTCGGTTCTGCCAATATGACGACAACCCCGCGCCGATGGATGGGTTCTCGATCGAGGGCATTGCGCTTGTGGGCGACGCGCGCCCGCCGGTGCTGCATCTGGCCATGGACGACAACGGGGCGACCCCGACAGTCGTGGATGCGTCGGAAGGGCTCCACGACCAGACGTTCATTGATCCTGGCGGGGACCCGAACACCTCGGCTCATTCGGTGCCGGGGGTCGTCGGGACTGCGCTTCACTTTGATGGGGTGGACGATCGGATTGTTCTGAGCGCGGAGAGTTACAGGGAGTTTTTGGGCGAGAACCACGATTTCGCGGTCGCGTTCTGGTGGAAAACCAATGCGCCCGACCCGGCTGTCACCAAATATGTGCTCTTTAACCGGAAAGATACCGAAAACAGTTTCTTTGCGTACACATCTCAAGCGAACATGACGCTGGCTTTCCGGTTCGGCACAAACGAGATCCGCTGGGTTTCCAAACCATGGACAGGCGGGGCCGATGATGCCTGGCACCACTACGTTTTCATGCGGAAAGGCACGGTGGTGTCCGTCTACCGCGATGGCGTGTTGGGCATCTCGGACGACAACCCGGAAAATGTCCTGTCTTTGGCGCCCAGCGACATCAATATGACGATTGGTGCAACTCCGGGTGGCAACAGCGCGAGTCCCGGGTTTGTGGATGATTTTCGGGTTTACGACCGGTCGTTGTTTGAGGCGGAGATACAGGAGTTGGCAGGCGCAGGATAATGCCTCTTCGTTCTGCTTGTTCTTCAGAGCTCAAGCGAGCCGCCGGTGAAGGCGCCGGCGGCTGACTCTTTCATTCTCAATTGCTGACGCGGTATACTGGCTGAGTTTAAAGCGATGAAGCGGCGCCCAAAGTCGCTTTTCCAAAGTCGTCAGAGCAGTAGACAGGAAGCCGCCGCGCGTGAGCATAAAAGACATACCTCCTCTTGAAGTACCCGTTGTGGCAATAACCGTCGCGACGGCCTTTCTTCTGCTGTTCGTGTATGGTTACCCACAGCTGTTTCCTCTAATTGAGGCGTCACATCCAGAGCATTTCGAGAAAAATGTTCGGGACGCAATCGCGGGACGTAATGTACGCAAGGCGGTGAAAATTGCACGCGGGGCAACCCAGAGGTATCCACTTAACGGAAATCCCATGGTTTGGACAGCATACGGCCAGGCTTTGCTGGCATGCGGTCAGGCAGACGAGGCGATCGAGCAACTGAACAAAGCAGTCAATCTGCAAAAGGATCTGTTGCCCCCGTATAGGGGGACGCGGAAACCTTTCTATTTTGCACCGGCGCGCCTCACGCTGGGCAAGTACTACCTTGAGCAGGGCAAGCTGCCTGATGCCGTTGCGAATTTCGAACTGGCCCGAGCTTGTGCTGTGCCGGCTGACGTCGAATATGGCAATTATCATGCAGCGCTGTATCAAGCCTATGCCAAGGATCGCCTCTGGGCGCGCGCGCTGGAATTTCGCCAGCCGACTGACGGTGAATTAGACGCGCTGGACGTAGCCGGCCTCGAGTTGCTCGGGCGCGTGTGTGAAGGGAAAAAGGACTGGGCGCTTGCGGAGCGCGTAGCCCAGCGCCTCATTGCCCAAGATGCGGTCGAGGGGCGTTATCTGCTCGGCCGCGTCGAGCTTGCTCGGGAGCAGTACGGGGAAGCCGCGGCGCACCTCGAGCAGGCCGCGGCGGGCGGGCGGATCCATGCCGCATTCTTTCTTGGCCTGGCTCTCGAGCATAAGGGCGAACCAGAACTGGCGGTACATGCGTACGCACGCGTGCCGGCTGGCGACTTATACAGGCCCTTTGCGCTGGCAAGTGCCGCGATGCTTCTGCAAACAGAAGGCTCCGAAACGGCCGCCACGCCTCCGAGAGATGAATTCTTGCGCCAGTTGGATTCCGAAATCGCCGCTTTGCGTCAAACGAAGCAGCCCGTGCCCCAGGATGTATATCACCGGTTTACGCTTGTTGCCTTCACGGCTTCGCCCCTTTACTTCGAATCCGGCGGTCGGTTTCCGGTGCTGACCCTTTGGAAGGACCAACAAGCGCCATCCGCCGCCAATTCCGAGCCAACGCTGTCGGTATACGACGACCCTCTGGTTCTACGGCTGGGCGCCGACACTATTCTCCAGCTTCAATGGGTCGAGAACGAGCTGAACTGGGCAAGCGTCGAGCTTGGCTCGGCGGGTACCGGCGAAGTGCCGGGTTGGATTGACACGGCGCGCGACTGGTTTGGCCTCCGGCCTGATTACGTCGCGCACATAGAAAATGAAGCCGGAAATTACTACCTGAGCATTGACAAAATGACGTGGTTCTACAGCGTTCTCATTCCAGTGCCGCGCACGGCCAGCTATGTGCTTGCCGGCCGCGTGAAAGGGCCGCAAAAGGATGCGGGTCTGCGCTGGCAAGCACTGGACGATGAGGAGCACGTTCTGGCCGAAAACACCGTTTACGGTGATATGCCGGGCACATGGGACCGGTCGTCGTCATATTTCCGGTCGCAACTTGACTGGGATTTTGCACGTGTTGAACTCTGTGTTGCGCCACAGGCTGGTCCTGTCGCGTTTGATGATGTAATGCTGGTAGAAGTCACCGAGCCAAAAATCAATGACTAGCAGCCCGTGGTAAAAGTCTCGTGATGGCGAGCGCGAACCATTTGGCACGGGATCAAGGCGCGAAACCGCTGGAAAAGTGCCTCCTTTTTCAAGGTTTCGCAACGCACAGACCGTGACAAGATGAAACCTTTAAGGGCCCGGAGGTTCTGAATTGGCCTCCTTCACCGGCCCTTCCCCCAGGAACGCCATCAACTGCCCCCAGTACGCAAGCACAATCCACAGCAGGAACGGCAGCGTTATCGAGAAAAAACCCACCGCCGTCGTCAGGGGCGTTCGAGCCATCTCAACCGGTCCCCGAACCATAGGCCGAATTACGAGGGTTACCAAGTGGGATATAAAGATTAAGGCCACTCCTATACCAATCACGCCAAGCATCCGCCGCAACCTCATTCGCGGCGTCGCCAACACCAGTGCCACAAACGGCGCCACATTCCCCACCAAGTGCCCCAACCCCGGCATTGTCACCTCCCTGTCCGCAAGCCGGTACGTCAGCGAAGTGTCCGTGTTGAGAAAACCGGCGGCTCGGATTTTGACCTCTAGGATCTCATAGCCTAGCCCATAGTGGAAGATGCCGGCCGCCGCATGCCCCAGGATGTGCGCGTAAACCGGCAGAAACAGCAGCCAAACCACCAGGCAGATCGGAGCCAGTACGACAAACTTCGCCGTCAGGATAGCCACGGAACGCTTCACCGAATCGCCCATCAGGCTTTTCTCCTCCTCACCAGCAATTCTACCCACGCCAGACACACAACCACAACAAAAATAATGTATATCCACTGGAAATACAAACACGCGCGAATCCCGTGTCGCGACTCCATGATAATGTCACACCGGCGACTCGTTAGAAATGTCACACGTGGAGATCATGAAATGGTGGGCTCCGATGGAAAAAAATTTATTGATGAGCCACAAGGAATGGGAGCGTAAACGGGTTCTAGACGAAATACGGGCCAAACGTTTGACGCTGAGGAAAGCCAGCCAGTTGCTCGGAATCAGCTATCGCCAGACGGTTCGAATCTGGAACCGGTACAAGAAGGAGGCTCCTAACCCATTTCCCGCAGTTGGCGGCAGGGGGAGTGGGGGTTTTTGGAGCCGGATCGCGAGGTGGGTTTCCGGGCGGCTGACGGTGCGCAGCCGTTCATCCATTGCTGGAGGGTGCGCCACATCGCCACGGCCAGGAAGCACACGAGGATGTGGGCCTGGGCGCGGGCTTGCCTGTGATGGTAGATGGGCCGAAGCCCCAAGTCGTGCTTATTGATGCGGAAGCTGTCTTCGATTTGGGTCAGTCCGATATAGGTTTTCCAGAGGGTGGCGGCGTCTTGCCCGGTCAGGTTGGTGCCCAACAGGTAGCAGCCGTCGGACAACTCGGCCCATTCGCGGTTTTCTTCGCGTTGGGAAATGGTCATCTTGACGCGTTTCTTGCTTTTGTGCACAGGATCGGACACCGCGCCAAAGCGGCGCAACCGTTCCACGCGCGCGCGCGACGTGTCCACCCGCGCCCACACCGGCGGCTCCGGTTCACTGCGAAACAAATCTCCTTGCGCCACGCGGCGTCCACCTGTAACCCGTTGGGAATTCTTGTCAGCCTTTGCAGCGATTTCGAGGCGTCCGCCGCGTACTTCGTAAAGGCAGCCAAGACCTTTGCACGCACAAACGATCCGCACGAAGTCGAACGGGCAGCGCGTAACTTTGCCGTTGTGTGCAAAGCCGCCCCCGCGGAAAAGCGTGATAAGCTGCGGGGCGCATGGACTCAAGCCGGACTCGGCGACCTGACCGTCCTGCCGGACAAATCACCGGCTCACGCCGCCGCTCCGGATGTAGGCGGGGAATCATTCCCCGCCTACGCAAGTCATCAACACGGTTCTCAAGCCATATGTGCGAGCACCCCACACGGCCTCGCCGGGCCGCCAGCTTTAAACGTTCATCCGAGGCGTCTCATGGCGGGGCGTGAGGATCCCCTCGTTCGGTACCACAGGCTCCCCAAACAGGCCGGTTTTATGTCCCTTTCGTCCCTTCACCCTTCACTCTTTGTCCTTTCCACACCAAACCCAAAACCCCGGCTGAATGTGTGGCATACGCGGGATGTACGGTCCTGTAGCGTCGAGAAAAATCCCGCCAATCACCCTTTCTGCCCCTGCCGTTTTGCACACCGCCGCCCACACCGTGTATACTTATCCTGTACTGAACTCGAGGCGGTACGTCTGGTGGGGGTGGAAGGGGTAGTTGACTGCAAAGTGCCTCTTTGCCCACCACAAGTTGTGCCGGCGTAAGAATCCGAACCAAAGCAAGTGAGGTAGTTGAGCCGTGGCCAGAATTCTGCTCGTCGACGATGACGCGAGAACCGCGCAGTTTATCCGGGACCATTTCCGCAACGCCGGCCATGAGTGCCTGGTGGTGGACTGCGGCGAGAAAGTGCTGGACATCGCCCGCTCGAATTCGATCGATTTGCTGGTTTTAGACGTGATGCTTCCGGGGGGCACATCGGGGTTCGAGATATGCCGGCGCGTTCGGGCGGATTCCGAACTCTACACGGTGCCGGTGCTTATACTCAGCGCCATGTCGGCCGACGAAGAAGTCGTCCACGGTCTCGCACAGGGCGCCGACGATTACATCACAAAACCGTTCGACGTCCAGAACCTGATCCAGCATTCGGAAGCGCTGATCCGCGCCAACGTAGACACGCGGGCGCTCGACGAACTCACCACACTCCCCAATGGCAATGCCATCAAACGCGAAGTCCAGCGGCGCGTCAGCCGCCAGGAGGTGTTCGCCCTGGCCAGCGTCGAACTCCTCAACCTCCGCGAGTTCGCATACCGGTGCGGGCAGGACGCACGCCAAAAAGCCATCCGACATCTCGCCAGAGCCCTCTGCATCTGCGGCCAGGAACGGTCCGGCAGCGATTTCATGGTTGGCCACATGGGCGGCGGCTACTTTGTCGGCATCATCAAGCCCGACCACGTCGAGGCCTATTGCCAGCGCATCATGCAGGTCTGGGAACACCACCTGCCCGCCCTCTACGAAAACGCCGGCGTCGGCCAGGCCTACAAAGACACCCTCACCGGTACCGCCAGCAACAAAACGCCCATTCTGAAGCTCCTGGTCTGCGTCTCGGCCCGGTCGCGAAAAGAAAGCCTCAACTCAAAAGAACTCTTCGACATCCTCATGAAAATCCGCGACAACGCACTCGCCCGCCAAGCCGGCGGCATCTACCTCGACCGACGCGGCTAACTCTTCAGCCACAAAAGAACGCAAAGAACACAAAGGAACATCGGCTTTTCTTTGTGATGACCCCAAATAACACAAAAAAACACAAAGAATCTCTTCTATTCTTCTTTGAGTTCTTTGTGCTCTTTCGTGGCTAAAAAGATCGGCGCGCCACAACACCAGCGCCTCCACGGCATCCTTAACTACAGCCTTCCTACAGCCTTTTCTCCTCCTCCGCCAGTTGATCCAGCCGTCCCAGCATTTGTTTGATGTCAACGGCGCCGCGCCACGCCACGTAAAACGTGATTGTCGAATACCACACCAAGACCGCAATCGTCATGCCCAGCCAGAACCAGTGAATTCCTCCCGTCATACGGCCGTTACCTCCTCGATTGCCATCTTCGGTTGCGGTTTAAGCAGCGACCCAACAATCATCGCGGACCACGCAAAAATATACGTGGCGATACCGGATCGATAAGGGCCGATGGTTGCGGCGAGATCTTTGGTGGCGGGAACCTGCTCCATCACCAGGTAAGCAATCGGTATCGTGGCGCCGGCGATGATGGCCCCGGCCGCGCCCCAACTGTTTGCCCGCTTCCAGTAGCAGCACGAGATGAGCAGCACCGACATGCTCGCCAGGTAAATCGTACCGGTGATCGCCAGGTAATTCCACAAATTGCCTTGCAGCGGGTACCACAGCCCATACACCAGCAGGAACAACCCAATGCAGCCCACGATCATGCGGTTCCAGAGGATCCCGCGCTTTTCGGAGAAGTTCTTCTTGCGGAACGGCGCCAGGATGTCATTGTAAATGACGCTGCCCCACGTCAGCATGTACGCACTGTCCGTCGACATGTCCGCCGCCAGCATCGCCGCTATGAGAACGCCCATCAGGCCCATGGGCAGGATCGTGCTGAGGAGTTTCGGCATCGCCTGGAGGCTGTCCGGCGTGCCGAGGAATTGCGGCCCCAGCACGGCCAGTGCCGCCATGCCCCAGAGACCCGGTATCATAAACCTGCACACAAAGAAGAAACTCGTGCGAGTGTAAATCTTAAGGCCGGTACGGGTGTTTTTCGCGGCGAGCAATCGCTGGATGGTTGTCTGCCAAGTTAAAACAACCGCCAGTTGGTGAAGCGCATAATATACGACAAACGAGTACCCAAGCTTCTCGTGGACAAACGGATTAAACCCTCCGGCGCCGTGTTGCGCTGCGACGGCGTCGGTAATGTTTGTCCAACCCACTTTATAGAGAATCAGAATGGTCACGGCAAGCAGGCCACCGCTCATCACAATGAATTGGAGGTAGTCGGTAACGAGCACCGATAGCATCCCCCCCAGGATCGTATACGATGCCACCGCCACCAGAAGCACCGTCATCGTAATCTCAAGATACTTCTCATTGAACCCGCAAACCGTCACCAAAAATTCGCCGCCGACCCGCAGGAACACCCCCATGTTCAGCAGGCCCCCCAGCACAATCACCACACCGCTCAGCCACCGGATCCGCGAGCCAAACTGCCGGTCGAAAAGCTCCGGTATCGTTGTAACATTGGCGTTGCGGAGACGGCTCACACAAAACCCCGTCAATCCCACGAGAAGCATCATGACCGCGTTCAGGATGCCCGGCGTCGCACCCCCAAAACCGAATTCGTACCCGTTCTGCGCCGTGTACATGCACGTGACGATGCCAAATTCCGTCGCCGCAAGCGACGCAACGCCAAGATATATGTTCATCTCCCTGCCCGCCAGCAGGAAATGCTCCACCTTGCCCACGTACTTTCGCACGGCAAAACCCGCGATCATCGTCATCAAAATGTAAACACCGACGATACCGCCGTCCACCAGGGTGAAATTCGTCACACTACGTTCCTCGTTGCGCGCCTGGCGCGCCGGTTATGCGGGTGTTTCCAACGCCTTCCGGCAGATCTCGTTCAACATCTTGCCGTCCGCCCGGTCGCCCAACTCTTTCTTGACGGCCCCGGTGAGTTTTCCGGCGTGATTCACCTCCGGGTGCTCGGCCAGGTAACCCTTGACGTACGCCTCCAGCTCCTCGGCCGACATCTGCTGCGGCAAAAACTCCTGGATGATACGGATCTCGTTCTCCGCGGCCGCCGCTTCGGCTTCTTTCCCATGTTCGCGGAAAATCCCCGCGCTCTGTTGCCGCTTCTTGATCTCCGTACGCAGAGCCGCGGTGGCGGAGTCTTCCGCAAGTTCGCCGGAGCCTTCTTTTTCCTTCAGCACCAGCGCTCCCTTCGCCAACCGCAGGCACTCCAGGCGGACCGTATCCTTCGCCCGCATCGCCTTGATCATTTCCTCTTGAACGCGTGCTTTGATGCTCATCGGGTGTCTCCTCGTGTTCGCAGGCCCCAATCTAAACGACATTGAACGAAAATTGCAACACGCAAACCCTAAGTTTTTCCACTTTTTCAAGCACGACACCGGGTTACGCGCCTTTTTTCAGTTGGCATAACACCCCCGTATGTGACAGTATAAGCGGGATGTTGTTTTCACCACGAGGTCCTAGTCGCAATGAAATTCATCCATACGGCTGATATCCACCTCGACGCCGGCTATGCCGCGGCCAGCCTGCCCGCTTCCTTTGCCAACCGCCGCCGCCAGGGGCTCCGCGAAGTCTTCCGTATCATCGTCGAGCGTGCCGGTGAAGTCCAGGCCGACGCGCTCCTTATCGCGGGCGACCTGTTCGACCTCGCCCGAGTCACCCGCGACACCGTCGCGTTCCTTCAAACTCAGTTCGAATCCATCGCCCACGTCCCCGTCTTCATCTCACCCGGCAACCACGACCCCTGCATGGCCGGCTCGCCATACCTTACCGAACCCTGGCCCTCGAACGTCCACATCTTCAAGCAGCCCGACTGGACCGCCGCCCCTGCGCCGGGACGCCGGCTCGTCGTCCATGGGTTTGCGTTTGACGGCTGGGACATCTCCCGCAACCCGTTCGGCTCGCTCGCTATCGAAGACGACGGGGCCACGCACGTTGCCGTGGCGCACGGGTCCGAGCGCCGCCATCAGCCGCCCGACGGCCAGCTCTACGCCCCGTTTGACGCGCCCGCGGCCGCCGCACTCCGCCTCTCGTACCTTGCGCTCGGCCATTTCCACAACGCCATCGAAATACCCGCCAACGGCACGCCCATGTATTATTCCGGCGCGCCCGAAGGCCACGATTTCAGCGAGACCGGCCCGCACTATTACCTCGAAGTCGATCTCGACGAAGACGGCGTCCGCGTTACCCGCGTCCCATCCGCCCAGATCATCTACGAAACCCGCGCCGTCGACTGCAGCACCGCCGCATCGTCGCAAGACCTCATCGACCGCCTCCGCGGCCTCGCCCGAACCGACGTCAAGCTGGCGGCCCGCGTCACGCTCTGCGGCTCATGCCCGCTCTCGCTGATCGGCGAGTTGCCCGCCGTCAAAGACGCCGTCTCCGGCGACTTCGAGTACCTCGACCTGATCGACTCGACCTCGCCGCTCGAAGATTACAACGAACTCGCGCGTGACACCACCAGCCTCGGCGAGTTTGTCACGCGCCTCAGCGAAGCCATACGGGACGCGCCCGACCTCGGGCGCCGCGCCGTGCTCGAGCGGGCCCGCGAAGTCGGCCTCGCCGCATACCGCGGCCAGCGGATCGGCATCCGCGGAATCGAATTAGGGGGCAAGGCGTAATGCGCATCCACAGAATCTCGATCGACGGCTATGGCTGTTTCATCAACAAGAACCTCGAACTCGGGCCCGGCTTCCACGTTCTGGTCGGCCCCAACGAACAGGGCAAATCGACCCTGCGCTGTTTCATCAGCGACATGCTCTACGGCCAGAAACGCAGCGCCAACCTCCGGGTGTTTGAAGACTCGAACGAACTCCGCTGCCCGTGGTCCAATCCCGAAACCTACGGCGGCCGGCTCGTCTACGTCCTCGACAATGGGCGCGAGATCGAACTCTTCCGCAACTTCGACAAGAAGAACGAGTCCCTGCACGTGTTCGACCTCACCCACGCCTGCGAAATTACCAACGATTTCGAGCCGCTGAAAAACCGCGAGCGACTGTTCGCCCAAACCCACCTCGGCATCTCCAAGGAAGTATTCCTCAACACGGCCACAATCGGCCATTCCTCCCTCGAAGCGCTCGGCGACGCCGACGCGCTCGACCAGATCCGCGAAAAACTCCTCGCGCTCGCCGACACCGGCGAAGAGACCACCTCCGCCGACGCCGTGCTGAAACGGCTCGAAGGCCGGATCGGCCAGATTGGCCAGCCCGCCGCACGCACTAAGCCGTTGCCCGCCGCGCGCACGCGGCTCACCGAGCTCAACGCCGAATTCGAGCGCGCACGCTTGTTGCAGCAGGACCTCCAGCAGGACGAGGCACGACGCCGGCTGGTGCTCGAAGAAGTCGCCCGCCTGCGCCGCGACCTTGCCGGCATCGACCGCGACATGCTCACGCTCGAACAGGTCGAGCGGGCCGACCGGTTGCGCCAGGCCGACCTGCTCGTCGACCGCATCGACGAGTCGACCCGGAGGCTGTTCGAGTTGCGCGAAGCCGAAAACTTCCCGCTGCACCTTTGCCCCGAGTTTCAGCGCGCCGAACTGATGTGCGCGACCGCCCGCAACCAGCTCGAGCGGCTCCGCCAGGAGTTCGAGCGCAGAAAGAACGAAATCGCATCCGATCTCGAACAACTCTCCGGCAACGCCGCCGGCGAGATCGGCGAAGAGTTCGACGCACGCCTCGCCGCAATCGAAGAAAAGGCACGCGGGCTCCGCGTCAGGCAGGAAGAGATTCAATCCGCCCTCGCCGGGTCCCAACAACGCCTCGATGCCGCCGAACTCGAGCTCCAATCGTTGCCCGACTTCTCCCGCCTCGCCGACGACCCGATGGCGTGGCTGTCGCAGTTGGGCGCCTCGTTCCGCGTCGCGCAACGCCACCGCGACGAAGCCGTCGAACGGCTGCGCGAACACAAAAACAAGGTCAACCGCCAGCGCACACTCATCGGCGATTCCGAAGCCGTCTTTGCCAACCTGCCCGAGTTCGAAAACACCGCGCGCGATTACGAACTGCGCCTGCGTGTCCGCGACGAGCAGCTCGTACAGATGGAGAACGCGCTCGAGGTGCTCCAGGCGGCCGCCGACGAGCACGGCGACCAGGGGCCCGACCTTGCCCGGCTCGCCGTGGTGTGTGGCGGGCTTGTCGTGGTCCTCAGCGTCGTCGGCTACCTGATGCACAACTCGGGCATCTTCGTTGCCGCGGCGTTCGCGCTGCTTGCCTCGGTTTACTTTGCCAGCAAATGGGCCTCAACGAGGTCGCACGCCGCCAAGGCCGTCGAGCAACTCAAAGACACCGAGGCCAGGATCGTCGAGTTGCGCGATTCCGACGACGAACACTGCGCACAGATCGAGCGCATCATGGTCGCCGCCAAGTGCCAAACCATCCGCGAGCTCGAGGCCAAGTACGACGTATACCGCAAAGGCCGCACCGAGCTCGATGCAACGCTCGAAGCCGGCGCCGAGATCGAGGCACGCGCGCGCGAAGCCACGCAACGCCTCGCCCAGATGTTCGACGACTACCGCGCAAAGTTCCTCGAGGCCGGCCAGCCCGTCGATTCCGAATACGACATCGAAAACGCCGCCGCAAAAGCCCTCGGCCGGTACCAGACCTACCGGGACGCCAAGCGGCGCATTGTCGAGAACCGCGAGCAGGCCGCGCGTCACCGCGCAACACTCGATCAGGTCATTGCCGAAATCGAATCGGTCCGCCGCGAAGACGTCGAGACCGGGCTCGCCGTCCGCCAACTCATGCGCGACGCCGGATACGCCGACGAGAGCCGACACGACAGCGCGCTCGCCGCGTTGCGCTCCTACCGCATCCGCAGCGCACAGACTCGCGAGAAACGACGCGTCCTCGAGCAGAGTCTCGACGAGATCGCCTCGCGTGTCGCCGACGAGGAAGAAGAGCTCAAGAAAAGCGCAAAGACCATCGCCGAATACCTCGCCAGCGCAGACCTCGACAGCGTTCCGCAGTGGCACGAGCGCGCGCGACAGGCCGAAGAGTACCGCGAAATGCGCAGGCAGCTCGACGCTTTCAATGAGCAACTCGGCACCGTCCTGCGCGGGCAGGACCTCCGGGATCTCCGCGCCGCCGTTCTCGACGACGGGCCGGTCGACGCCGCCGCACGCGACTCCGCCGACGAACTCAAACGGCGCCGCGACTCGATCACCAACGAGATCGACGCGCGCGTCAAGGAAGAGCACGGGCTCCACCTCGAGATCACCCATCGCGCCGGGTCGGCCCGCTCGATCAGCGAAATCGAGGAAGAACGCGCCGTCGTCGAAGCCCAGATCCGCGACCTCAGCCTCGAACTCGATGCCGCCAGCTACGCCATGGCGCTGATCGAAGAAATCGCCAGAGACAAACACTCGAGGATCGCGCCGCGGCTCACCTCCCGCGCCAGCGAATACATCGCACAAATCACCGGCGACGCATATCGCGACCTCCTCGTGAGCCGAGAGTTGCGCGTCAGCGTACGCATACCGCAAACCCAGCGAATGAACGAGGAGCCCGAAAAAGTTCTCAGCAAAGGAACCATCGACCAGGTCTTCTTCGCACTCCGCATCGCTCTGGTCCAATGCATCGGCGAAACCGGCGAAACTATCCCCATGCTGCTCGACGACCCGTTCCCCAACTACGACGACGACCGGCTCCTCCAAGCCATGAACCTGCTCGCAAAAATCGGGCAAACCAACCAGGTGCTCCTGTTCACCTGCCGCGATGACGTAGTCCGCGCCGCCGAAACCGTCCAAGCCCCAATACTGCGGCTGTAACAGCACGCCGGTGGCCGGTGGCCGGTGGCCGGTGGACCAGATCCCTCCGGCCTGATGTTGAAAACGAACCTCGACCTTTGGACACAACCAGCGGTTTAACGGCGCGGGCGAGGACAACGCGGCTGAGAAGCCGGCGCCTACTTCGGATTCAACTGTGGGTGAGGGGCTGCGGGGAGCTTACGGGGGCGGGTTGACCTGTAGGTCCGAGATTATTTCGGCGGTACATTTGGTGCGTTGTCGTGCGTGGACGGATTTTCGGAGGTTGGAGGTCCAGTTGTTGGTGAATGTTGAGTCGGATTGGGAGGCTTTTCGCCATTGTTCGATGGCTTCGGTTTGTTTGTTGTCGGTCGCGAGTAGTACGGCTCGGGTGAGGGCTTTTCGGGCTTGCGATTTGTTGTGTTGTGCGCGTTGTTTGGCGATTTCTTGCTGGTCGGGTGGGACGTAGTCGAACTGTTCGGGGTCGGGTCCGGGTTCGGATTCGCGGTAATATCTGCGGCGCTGCTGGTAGAAGTCCCAGTCGGCGTCTCGAGGCGCGCTTTGGGAGAGTAGGGCGATGTACTTTCGGAGTTCGGAACCGATGCGGGACATTGCGGTGATGTGCGGGCGGACCTGTTCGTGGTTGAATGTGTATTTGTCGGACTGGGCGCGGGTTTCGGCGACGAGCGTTGTGTTTCGCATTTCGGTTGTTGCGCGGCCTAGCATGACCTGAAGGATCGCGATGTTGTGTGCGATGTGGATGGCGAAGGGGTGGATTTTACCGACGCAACAGGAGAGGTCGAGGGCGTCGGCAAGGGCACAATTGTATTGGGCTTCTTCGTAGGGGCAGATGGGGCGTTTAGCGAGCGGGATGGTCTCGATGTCGGGCTGCACCATGGGGCATGTGGACCATAGGGGGCAGTGGTCGCCGCAGGTTTTGAGGCGGCGTGAGTAGAGCCCGTGGATGTATGCGTTGCGGTTGCCGGGCGGCGCGCCGGTGAGGTCGAATCCGCCGTGGAACCGGCACCGGCCTGTGGGATGTGTCGAGCCGAGTTCGCAGGGTGCGCCGTCGATCATGCGTGCGCCGCAGATGCGTTTGCCGATGCGGGTTTCGGCGGCGTCGACGGTGGCGAGCCAGGCGTCGTCCCAGGAGCGGGCGGAGGGAGTGCCCATTAATGACAAATGACAAATTACAAATGACGAATTGTCGGGAGGGGGATCGGGTGCGGGGGCAGTTGCGGAGTCGGGGGTGGCGGGAAGGTTTTCGGCGGGACAGGCGCGCAGAATCTCCAGCAAGTCGTCAAAAGTGTCGCGGACCGGGGGGGCCGGCCCAGACGCCTTGTGCGCTGTCCGCGAGGGGTTTTTTTTCGGCGGCTCGGGGACCGGGATCAGCCCTTGGGCCATCTTGTCTAATAGGTCAAACATTTCCATCTGAGAGCCTCCCTGTTCGTCACTCGTCAGTCATCGTTCGTCGCTTCATATGCCTCTGTTTTATATAGCTGGAGTTGGTGCTCTTTTTTGCCAGAATGGCAGTCGATCAAGGGGTGGAAATTGGTGGAACAAGGGGGAATTGGTTGACAAAAGCGGTGCGCGTTGGTGTAACAGATGCGTATAATGCTGGCAAAATGGTCAAAAAATATTTATTTTGGTGAGTGCGTGTTCCCGACGATTTCGGAGGTGTTTGTCAAGGGTTTTCCGGGGCGGGGAGCGGCGAGAGAAATGCGAAAACTAGCGGGAATTTCTTAGCCACAAAAGAACGATAAAAGCAGGCTGGAGTCTGGAGACCGGAGACTGGAGGAAAGGACTGAAGACCGGAGTGGAGGATTGCGGATTCCGGATTCTTTAGCCACAAAAGAACGCAAAGAACTCAAAGAAAGGGGGTATGGGGTATGGGGTTTGGGGTGGCCACGGGAGCAATCAGGACATGGGTACACACAAAGAACGCAAGGGAAGTTGAAGAGAGAACTTTTTGCCACAGACACAAGTTATAGGCGGCCTTTCGGGCGTTGGTACGTCTGAAGACGGATAAGATGATACATAGCGTGGCGCGGGCGTCTCGCTCGTGGGCATCATGGCCGGGACGGCCATGCCACAATGCCACAATCCCTCAGCATTGCAAGGCGCGATTCAGTTGGCCACAAATCCGCACATAAGGAAAGGACATAAGGGACGAAAAAGACATAAACGACGGCAACGATGGGGATCTCTTGCAAGGCCTGCAGCGAGAATGATGGCATGAGTACCTTGATAGAAGCGCCGCGCGGAGACCGCCGGGAAACGATGTGGTTTCGGCGCAGCCTCGTTGATAGGGTACCCGGCCAATTTCTTACGTGCGGATGTGGGTTGGCCGAGACGCGTTGAATGAAAGGGCTCGCGTGTGTTAGATCAAAGTCACTGAATAAGTGAATATTGTAATGCCATAATAGAAACTTGCATTATGGCACACGATGTTCCGCCATGAGGGGCTTGCCACAACCGGGGTGTTTGTTTATGGAGCATCGTTGTTCGCAGGAAGCGGCGAGGAGATCCGACGATGACAGATAAGAAATCCAAGGCTATCCAAACGATGCGTGAACGGTATCTTGTTGAGTATAAGCGCGTTCTTAAGAAAGCCGATCAGATCGCGTTCTTCGAGGAGATTCGGGACATGGCTGCGGCGGTTGGCGCTTCGGCTTGGGAGAAGTTCGCCAACGCGACGTTATGTTTTCTGCGGAAGGATATGGAAGCCGCGCTTTCGGTGTTTGATGAGGCGATCACGCTCGACCCCGGATTCGCCTATCCGTGGTACGGCAAGGGCAACGTCCTGGATGACCTGAAGCGCTACGATGAGGCGCTGGCGGCCTACGAGCAGTCGATCGCGCTCGACGCCGAATACGCTTATCCGTGGAACGGCAAGGGCAACGTCCTGGGCATGCTGAAGCGCTACGATGAGGCGCTGGCGGCCTACGAGAAGGCGATCGCGCTCGACCCCGAATCCGCTTATCCGTGGAACGGCAAGGGCAACGTCCTGGGCATGCTGAAGCGCTACGATGAGGCGATGGTGGCCTTCGAGAAGGCGATCGCGCTCGACCCCGAATTCGCCACTCCGTGGAACGGCAAGGGCAACGTCCTGGACGATCTGAAGCGGTACGATGAGGCGCTGGCGGCCTACGACAAGGCGATCGCGCTCGGCCGCGAATACGCCGCTCCGTGGAACGGCAAGGGCGTCGTCTTGAAGAACCTGAAGCGCTACGACGAGGCCCTGGCGGCCTACGAGAAGGCGATCGCGGTTGACCCCGAATACGGCGGGTACCATTGCAACCTCGGCCGGTTGTACTGGGAACAGAAAAGACCTGCCGATGCGGTGAAGGCGTTCCAGCGTGCAATTGCGTTGGGATTCGAACCGGAATGGAAGGCGGTGGCGGAATTCTGGATCGAGCGGGCCAGCCGGATGATCAAATCGAAGAAAGCCGGGAAATCGGAAGAGGAAAGCAGGCAGGAAGACCGATCGTCCGACCCGGCTCTGATCACCGAGCTGTTCGAGGCGATGAAGAATGATCTCGATGATTTCCGGGAGAAAAAGACAAAGTTCAAGAAACGAATGGATGAGTCAGTCAGCAAGCTCCGGATCGTGGGCGAGGGCGGTGCAAACGACATACTGGTTGTGCTGCGGGACTGGAACTCGTTTTCTCCGATCCTGCGGCGGGAACTGCGCGATCAGGGCGGTCCGGGGCCTGACGAGCGTCTCGGTGGCGGTTACTTCCTCGCGTGGAAGGGCCACGGGATTGTCATTGATCCGGGTGTGGACTTCGTTACCCAACTCTACCGAAAAGGATTGTCCATCGCCGACGTGGACACCGTGGTTGTGACCCATTGCCACCTGGACCATACGAGCGATTTGGAGTCGCTGGTCGATTTCAACTACCGGCACAATGGAGCAAGAGGGTTCAAGCCGCATCCGCGAAATCCCAATTTTCGCCAACTGCAGTTCCTGTTCTGTGATTCTGCGCTCTCAAAATACGGCGAGTACCTCAAGACGTCGGGCTGCTGCCACACTCCGCAGCAACTGGTGCGGGGCGGCAATGCCCATGCAATTACTGACTTCATAGACGTTTTGGCGATTCCCGCAGAGCATCAAGACATGAACGGACGCGATTACGAGGCGATCGGATTGGTCTTCGTGCTGAAGGACGAGAAAGGCGCACCGCCCGTGCGCGTGGGCATCACGTCGGACACGAGGTGGATCGCGACGCTTCCCGCGAGCTTCAAGGATTGCGATGTAGTGGTTGCCCATTTGGGGACCATCGAAGTCGGAGAGGGGGAGGGGAAGGCGGGGGAAGAAGCAGAGGGAGGCGATTTTCTAAAGACGGATCTGAAGAACCACCTTGGAACGAAAGGCTGCTTTCGCCTGATGCATGGCGTGACGCCAAAGCTTTTCGTCATGGGCGAGTTCGGGGAGGAACTGGTGGAAACCCGGTTCAAGATTCTCGAGGTGTTCAACAAACTCAAGCCGGATGAGACGCGCTTTGTGCTGGGCGGGGACTCGAACCTGGCGATCGGGCTTGGCAAAGACCTCTCGGTGTGTTGCAGCCATCGCGAATGCGCGCCGTTGTGGACGCGCATTGCATTGGATGATGTTCAGCCGGTTCTGGGCGGGGATTACCTTTTCCAGTACATCTGCCCGCAGCATGCGCTTAAGCACGAGCTTAAGACCGGGAATGAATGAGCGTGGCTGAATGCGGAAGACATTGCGCGAAGCAGGCGCAAGATCATTGGGGCCTTTGGTTGAGAATGGGTTTGGTCGTTGAGGATAGGTTTGCGGTTGGACGGGGCAGGGTTGAAAAACGCGGGTGAGAAGCCGGCGCCTACAAAGACGCTGGTACGCCGACATGGGCGGTGAGATGGTTATGAATTTCATGCGAGGTTGCAGGGGGCGCTTGATAGTGTTTGTGGCCGTATTCGTGTGGGTAGTGCAATTGACGGCTGGTGGAGTGATCGAGGACAAACAAGGCCTGCTGGCAGGGCTGGAGATGCTTTCGCAAGCCCATGAGGCAGCCAACGCGGGCGTGACGCACTACGCTTATGAAGGGCGCGTTTTTACGGAACAACGGTCTCCATCTCCCGAAGTGGAACTGCCTCCGGAAAAACGTATTGAGCCGGTGTGGGAGGATTTTTGCCTCGTCGGCGCCGGGCAGAAACGACGGTACGAGAAGGTAAACCGTGAAAACGGGAACTTGAGCGTTTATGCGATAGACGACGGCGAGAAGATTACGAACCTGGGGGGCTTCACGATTGTCCGCATTTTTTCTCGGGATCCGGCGCAGGATCATTGGAATGAACTTACTCGGGACTACAATCGATACACGTCCATGATGCCGTGGTGGGGAAACCTTGAGGGCGGAGTGCAAGGGCTGGCGACCCTGATTAATGAGGGACATTTTGACGCGGAGGAAGCGGCCGTCACGTTGGAACGCGATGCGGATGGTATGTTCGTCCTTCATGGGAAAGTGGGTGGAGACGAGTGCACTTGTTGGATCGATCCCGAGAAGGGTTTCAACATAGTGAAGGCACACGGCCGGAGAGATTATGCCAAGAAGGATTTTCATAGCGACCTTTGGCAAGAGGCCGCGTTTGCGCGGAATGAAGACGGTTATTGGTATCTGGAATCCGGCAGGGTATGGGGCGAGGAGAATGGCGTATTGCTCGAGCGGCGCCTTGTCGTGGAAAAGGCGCAATTTGGCGAGGAAGTCCAGGTTCCGGAAGGATTCTTCGATCCCAAGAGCCTGGAAAGAAAACCGGACATCTACACCGTGGACTATCGTTTTTCGCCTCCTTTAGAGGTGGGCGGCCCCGCGACCGATCCGATTGATATCGATGCGCTTGTGGATGCGAGGCTGAGCCTCACCGAGGTGGCTACCGTAGCTACGGGGAAGGGCACGGTCAGTCGAGACAATCATCCCGAGATGATCAAGGCGCTTAAAGAGGAACGGGCGGGGAGAGCCAGGCGCTGGGGCGGGTTGGGAATTGGTTTGGCCCTGGTGGGCGCAACGGGGTTTATTGTGACTCGTTCGATAATCAGGCGGAGAAAAGCATGAGGGCATGGTGAGAGGAATGAAATCCCTGCTTCGTTGCGTGCGGGCTCAGCCGCTTTTGCCTTTGTCTTTGCGTTCTTGCTCTTTGATTATTTGCCAGACTTGAGCGACGTCTTCGGGAGTTTCGGCGGTGTGTTCGCCGAAGATGTGTCCGTGTCTGCGGATCATTTTAGCGTGAGCTTTTTCGAGTGCGTCGAGGAGTTGGAAGCGGCCTTCGGTTTCTGCGGCTGCGGCGCAGGCGAGCAGGGTGAACAGGGTGTCGCCCCATTCGGTTTCGATTTCGGGGTTGTTGTCTTGGTTGCATGCGTCGACGAGTTCGGCGGCTTCTTCGCGGGCGTATTGGGCGAAACTGAGTGTGGTCTGCTTTCGGTCCCACGGGCAGCCTTCGGGACTGCGCAGGTAGCGGGCTAGATTGACTAGCGCCTGGAGCCATTCGGACTCGGATTGTGGGGGCTGATCGATGTGGGGGAGTGGTTTCATAGCGATTCCCTTATGGAGCAGCGGGGCCGCAACCAAAATCGGGTTTGGGGTTTGGGGTATGGGGTTTGGGGAAAGGATGAAGGATGAAGGATGAAGGGTGAAAAAGACAACGCAGAGACGCAGAGGACGCAAAGAGGTGAGAGGCAAACGCGGCAGCGCAGGTCTGAAAGTTCGCAATGAGAACCATCATTTCTTCGAAAAAATACTGGAAGTTAAGGGATAGTAGTACGGTTTTAAAACTGCCGAAAACGGAGCCGGTCGCTGTTTTTCGGGGAGCCAGTCCCCGTTTTTCGCGGACATGAGGCGTGGTATTCATTGATTTTCTCGTTTTTATGGCTACAGTTGAGCCGGTTTCCTGCCGAACATATTAGCAGAAGTGGCCGTGGAAGGGATACACGGCAAGCGCGTGGACATGGAGGTCCAGACTATGACGGTACAATGCTGCAAATGCAAACGGGTCCGGGTGCAGAACCGGTGGTCGTCGTCGACGGCGGCTCAGAGCCCGGTGAGCCATACGTATTGTCCGGTGTGTTTTGAAGCGGTTCGTGTGGAGATCCGGCGTGCGAAACTTGGGCGGGCCGCGGAACCGGCGCCGGCCGCGTGACGGTTATGAGTTGCCGCCGGTCTTGTAGCCTGCCAAGTCGAGCGTGACAAACCGGTAGCCGGCCCGTTTCAATTCTTGGACGAGCGCGGGCCGGACATCGGGCGAGATGATTTTTTCGAGTTCGTCGAGATCGATTTCGATCCGGCACGTGTCTCCGTGATGGCGGGCGCGGTACTGCCGGAATCCGTATTTTTTCAGCACTTCTTCGGCGCGCTCGACCTGGGCCAATTCGTCGAGGTTAAGTGCGCGGCCCGTGGGGAACCGCGACGCCAGGCATGCGAACGAGGCTTTGTTCCAGGTGGGGAGCCCGCGTTGGCGGCTGAGTGCGCGGATGTCGTCTTTCTTGAGCCCGGCTTCGAGCAGTGGCGCGACAACTCCGTTTTCGCGTGCGGCGATTTTGCCGACTCGGGTGGCGTCGGCTTGGTCGTCAGCGGTTTCGCCGTATGCCAGGACGGGGAAGGCGTTATCGTCGGCGTATTGGCGCATGCGGGCGAACAGTTCGCCTTTGCAGACGTAACACCGGTTGCGGTTGTTTTTGACGAACTCGGGGTTGTCGAACTCGAGTGTCTGGATGACATCGAGCGGCCATTCTTTTTCGCGTGCGAGCGCCGTGGCTTCTTCGAACTCGGAACGTGGGATGCTCGGTGAGTCGGCGATGACGAGTCGGAGCCGGTCGCGGAGCACTTCGTGGGCGACCGCGGCGAGGTAGGTCGAGTCGACGCCGCCCGAATAGGCGAGGACGAGGCCGCCGTAACCGGCGAGGATGCGTTTAAGCGCGTCTTCTTTTTCGAGTGCGGGGCCGATGTCGTCGGTCATGTGTCGAGTACTCCTGTCATGGTAGCGCCGCGCGACTCGGCGCGCGCGTACGCGCGGAGGATGACGGTGGCGATCCGGTTTTCAAGGTTGCGGGCCGATGCGACCGACACGCGGATGTAATTGGGGGTGTAGCCGACCCAGCGGCCGCCGGACTTCTGTTCGAACAGGACGTCGATTCGATGGCCTTCGTGGCGCTGGTGGAACCGGTCGCGTTTTTGTGCGCCGATCTCGCGCATGCGGCTGCTTCGCCTGCTCGATTCGCGCGGGTCGACGCGGCCGGCCATTTGTGCGGCGGGCGTGCCGGGCCGCGGGGAGAATTTGAACACGTGCGCGTAGTCGATCGGGGTTTCGAGCACGAACCGGCAGGTTTCGTCGAAGTCGTCGCCAGTCTCGCCGGGGAAGCCGACGATGACGTCTGCGCCGATGCAAAGCTGGGCGACGGCGGCGCGGGCGGTGTCGAGGAACGCGGCGAACTCGCGTGCGGTGTAGGTGCGTCCCATGGCGCGTAGCGTTTTGTCGCAGCCGGATTGCAGGGGGATGTGCAGGAACGGGACGAGCACGTGGCGCGGGTCGTTCATGCGGTCGAGCAGGCCGCGCGGGATGGTCGAGAGTTCGATGGAACTGATGCGGACTCGAGCGAGGCCGTCGACGGAGTTGAGCGCGTCGGCGACGTCGACGATGGTGGCGCCGCGCCAAGCGTACGCGCCGACGTTGATGCCGGTGAGGACGATTTCCTTGACGCCGCGGGCGGCGAGCGCCGTGGCTTCGTCTACGAGGTTGAGCATCTCGCGGCTGCGCGGTTTGCCGCGGGCGAGCGGGACGACGCAGTAGGTGCACATACAGTCGCACCCGTCCTGGATTTTGAGGTTAGCGCGGGTGGTTGGTCCGGTAGCGTCGACGGCGTTGGAAAAGTGGATGGTGAAATCGTCGTTGGGGAGCCCGTTGCAGAACACGGCGGGCGCGGTGTTTTTGTAGGGTGTGACGTGATTGAGGACGTCGAGTTTGTCAGCGTTGCCCATGACGAGGTCGACGCCGGGTATCCGGGCGACCTCGAGGGCGTGCAACTGCGACATGCAGCCGATGACGGCGACGAACGCGGCGGGGTTTTGGCGGATGAACGCGCGGATCGCTTTGCGGGATTTGGCGTCGGCCTCGGCGGTGACGGTGCAGGTGTTGACGATGGCGAGGTCGGTGGGGTAGCCGTGCGGCACGAGCGTGTATCCGGCGTCGAGGAGGCGCGCGTGAAGCAGGGCCGATTCGGCGTGGTTGAGTCGGCAGCCGAGTGTGATGATCGAGGCGCGCTTGCCGTTGTCGTTGGCGCGCATATCAGGCGTCCTCCGACGGATCGCCGAGAAGCCAGTGGCCCTTGATGCCGGTGATGCGCACCGGTACGAGGTTGCCGATCTTGAGGCCGTTTGCGGCGACGCTGACGGGGCGGTAGCCGTCGGTGCGGGCGCTCGATACGCCGGGCGAGCGCGGGTGCGTGCCGTCGACCAGGACCTCGTAGACGCCGCCGAGGTACGCGGCCATTTGCTCGGCGTTGATCTGGTCTTGCAACGCGATGAGGCGTGCGAGACGGTCTTCCTTGACGTCGCGGGGGATATCGTCACCGAGTTCGCAGGCTTTTGTGCCGGGGCGCGGCGAGTATTTAAAAGAGAACACCTGGCTGAACCGGACTTGGCGCATGACGTCGAGGGTTTGTTCGAATTCGTCGTCGGTTTCGGTGGGGAACCCGACGATGAGGTCGGTGCTGATCTCGACGGCGGGTGTGCGCGACTTGAGATAGGCCAGCTTGTCGAGGTACTCGAGGATCGTGTGGCGGCGGTTCATCAGTTTGAGGATACGGTCGGCGCCGGCCTGGAGCGGCAGGTGCAGGTGGCTGCAAATCGTGGGGCGACCAGCCATGAGGTCGGCGAGATCGTTCGACCAGTCTTTGGGGTGTGGCGAGGTGAACCGCACGCGGGCGAGGGGCAGACGGGAAACCGCGTCGAGCAGGTGGTAGAAGGAGTTGTCGCCGGCTTTGTAAGAGTTGACGTTCTGGCCGAGCAGCCAGATTTCGCGTGCGCCTTTTGCGATGAGGTCGCGAGCTTCGCGCAGGATGTTGTCGAGTTCGCGGGAAACCTCGCGGCCGCGGACGTGGGGCACGATGCAGAAACTGCAGAAATTGTTGCAGCCTTTGCTGATGGCGATATAGGCCTTGCAGCCGTCAACGTGGCCGCGCTCGAGCCATGGCTCCGGGATGAAGTTCTGGACGCGCTCGCGGCCGGGCGCCCAGCCGGTCATGACGACGCGCTTGCCGGCATGGACTTGGTCGAGCATCTCGGGGAGGCGGAAATAGTTGTCGGGACCGAACACGAGGTTGACGAGCGACGACTTTTTGAGGAGGTTCTCGCCTTCCTGCTGTGCGACGCAGCCGGCGACGGCGACCACGAGGCCGGGGTTGCGCTCTTTGATCGGGCGGAGCGTGCCAAGGTAGCTGTAGACCTTGTTCTCGGGGTTGCGGCGGACGGAACAGGTGTTGATAATGACGAGCGAGGCGTCTTGGGGCGATTGTGCGGGCTCGTACCCGAGGCTCGCGAGGATTTCCATGATGCGGAAGCTGTCGTGCTCGTTCATTTGGCAGCCGTATGTCTGGATATGTGCTTTCATGACCAATGAATAGTACCTGTTTGGCGCGAAAAGCCGCAAATGAAGGCTGTAGGCTATAGGCTGTAGACTGTAGGTAAGAGCGGCGCTGAGAAGCGCGGCCAGGGGGCGTCCCAACGTAGGCCGAACAAGTCCGCTGCTGGTTTTTTTGTGTTGCGGCTGCTAAACTCGGTGTTGGTTCTGGGAGTTTTTACGCGAGGAGGTACTCATGAGCAATCGGCATTTTACACGGCGGAGTTTTTTGATTAGTGCGGCGATGGCGGCATCGGGTTGCGCGACAACGGGAGGCGAGCGGCTTGCGGCGACGGTGGCGGCGGTCCCGCGGCGGTCCATCTCGCCGAACGAGAAGATCAACATCGCGGGGATCGGCATCGGCGGCCAGGGTCGCGGGGACCTGGAGAACTGCGAGTTGCACAACATTGTGGCGTTGTGCGACGTGGATTGGAAATACGCCGCGCGGGCGTTCAACAAGTATCCAAACGCAAAACAGTACAAAGATTTCCGCGAGATGCTCGATAAGCAGAAAGACATTGACGCGGTGGTGATCGCGACGCCGGACAACACGCATGCGGTCGCGGCGATGGCGGCGATACAGCGCGGCAAGCACGTATACTGCGAAAAGCCGCTGACGTTCTGCGTCGAGGAGGCGCGCAAACTGGCGGACGCGGCGCGCGCGGCGAAGGTGGCGACGCAGATGGGCAACGGCGGGCAGGCGAGCGAGGAGTCGCGCTTGACGTGCGACTATATTTGGAGCGGTGCGCTGGGCCCGGTGCGGGAGGTGCACGTTTGGACAAACCGGCCGATCTGGCCGCAGGGTGTCCGCCGGCCCGCGGAGGCCGACACTGTGCCTGAAACGCTGGATTGGGACCTGTGGCTGGGCCCGGCGCCGGAACGGCCGTTCAACCGCGCCTACCTCCCGTTCAAATGGCGTGGCTGGCGTGATTTTGGTACGGGCGCGCTGGGCGACATGGGTTGCCACGCGTTCCACCCGATCTTCCGGGCGCTGAAGCTTGGGCATCCGGTCAGCATCGAGGCGTGTTCGAGCGACAAGGACCGGATCAATCCGGAGACGTTCCCGCTGGCGGAAATTGTGCGGTACGAGTTTGCGGCGCGGGGCGACATGCCGCCACTGGCGTTGACGTGGTACGACGGCGGGTTGTTGCCGGCGAAACCGCCCGAGATCGACACCGACGACCCGCTCGAGGAGGGCGGTACGCTGTACATCGGGGAGAGCGGCAAAATGCTGGGCCATCGCATCATTCCCGCGGTGCGGCGCACGGAACTTGGGCGGCCGCCGAGGATGATCGAGCGGTCGCCGGGCCATTGGAAGGAGTGGTTCAACGCGTGCCGGGGTGGCGAGCCGGCGGGTGCGAACTTCGACATGGCCAGCCTCGTGACCCAGGCGACGCTGCTGGGGAACATCGCGCAGAAAACGCGGAAACGGCTGCTGTGGGACGGCGAGAAGATCACGAACGTCGCCGATGCGAACAAATACCTCGGCAGGGAATACCGGGCGGGCTGGGAGATATAGGACGGATCGGACCGATCCGACGGATCCGACCGATCTGACAAAGGAACGGTAGACGTTCCCGTAAGTGGACCGGCTGAGGAGGCGTGAAATGAAACTGCTGTCATGTTTTTTGTTGGTTTGCGCACTGGTTGGTGCGGCGGACGAGCCGTTGGAGAAACCGCCCGTACTCGAAGGGTTCACGCTCGAGCACAACATCGGGAAGGACAATGTTCCGGTGGATGGCAAGACGACGGAAGCGGCAGGCTGGGTTGAGTCGGATTTCGACGGGAAAGGCGAGGTGAAGATCGAGAACGAGACGGCGATCCTTGGCAAGGGGAACGACATGACGGGCATCCGTTGGACGGGCCCGCTGGCGAAGATGAACTACGAGATCTCCTTGGAAGCGAAACGCGTCGAGGGCAGCGATTTTTTCTGTGGTCTTACGTTTCCGTACGGGGACGCTCCGTGCTCGTTTATAGTCGGCGGGTGGGGCGGGACGGTGGTCGGTATTTCGAGCCTCGATTACCAGGATGCGTACAACAACGAGACGTGCCAGTTCAGAAAGTTCGAGCCTAATAAGTGGTATACGATCCGGGTGCGGGTAACGCCCCATTGGATTCAGGCGTGGATCGACGACGACCAGTTGGTCAAGGTGAAGACCACCGAACGCGAAATCGGAATTCGGTCCGAGGTGGAAAAGTCGCGGCCGCTGGGGATCGCCACGTGGAGGACCACGGGGGCGATCCGCAACGTCAACCTCAACGTTTATACGACCCCGCCGGAAGAGCCGAAGGACGAGGAGTAGCAAGAGAGGTTCTATCAGACGGATCCGACGGATCAGACGGATCCGACTGGGTAGTTTACCGCGGCGAACTTGAGTTAGGCGTTACTCTAATCAGGCTTATTTGGGGCCTGCAGAAGAACCTTACTTGGGGTGCGGGTTTGGGTTCGAGGCCGAATCCTCTGCTGGTGTAGATCGAGGTTTTCCCGTTGCGGTAGAGGCCGGCTTCGTATTTTTTGCCGGAGTCGGAGTTGGTGATAATGGCTCCCCAGAACGGGATTCTGACTTGCCCGCCGTGGGTGTGGCCGCAGAGGTAGAGATCGGCGCCGTTTTCCGCGGCTTCGTCGGCGAGATCGGGGGTGTGGTTGATGACGAGCTTGAACGGCGCGTCTGAGATCGCGGCGTATGCGGCGTTTCGGCCGCGGGTTTTGCGCAGGCCGCACACGCCGATCGTGTCAGTGCCGTCTTGAAGCAGAACGCCCTCGTTTTCGAGCAGGCGGACGCCGGGCAGGGCTTGGCGCAGGACGCGGACGTTATCATAGCCGATGCAGGTGAACACGCCGAGCCGTGCGCGGACATTGCCGAGCATGCGCCGCAGGGGCTCTTGACGGAACGAGTCCATTTGGTGGATATCGCCGGTCAGTACGAGGATGTCGGGATTGAGTTCGTCGAGGCGTTTGGCGAGCCATTTGTCGCGTTTTGCCAGGGCGGGTTCGAGATGGAGATCGGACAGATGAAGGATGGTCAGGGGATGTTGGACGTTGGCGCTGATTTCGAGTGTATCGAGCCGCGGCCAGTTGGGTTCGATGAGGAATGCGTCAAGTGAAACGGCGGCGTAAATCACGATGGCGAGGAGGAAGAGAGCGGCGAGTTTTTTGAGGGGCACGGGTTGGCGCCGTGCGAATCGGGTGGCGAGAAAGAGGAACGGCGTTGCGGGAAGAACGGTGAGGACGGCGAAAAGGGTGAAGCCAATGGATTCGAACGGCAACGGCAGATCCTCCGAATGATTGGAAGATTGTACCTTAAAGGTTACGCCGGTTGTAGTGGATTGGTTGTTGCACCTGCTGCCGGGGTTCTTGTTTTTGGTGTTGGCGACCCAGGGTAGCAGCCGGCCCTTTACAGGAGTGGAGTGGTCGCGAGGGTCTTTGGTTGAGGTCTGTGACGCGGGATGGTAGAGACCAAACGGTACGGGCCGGCCGCTACCCTGGGTTCCTAATGATCAGGCACGTGGAATTTCTTTCGTAATTCTGCTTGATGTCCGATGGCGGGGTAGCCGTGATGAAACGGCAGGGACGTTGGTTCCGCAATAGCCCTTGGGGCGCCACTGGTTGCAACCGAGGGGATCCTCACGCCCGCCCAGGGTTTTCTTGTCATCAATGTGGTGGCCAGCGGCTGGGCGGACTCAGGATGACAGTCTTTGATGGTAGTGGTTTTGGTTGCGGCTATACCGCGCTGGGCTGACGGTTATGCTATCCCTGCGGGATAATTCAAAAGGATGTACGAAGTACGAAATTCGAAGTGCGACGTTGAGAAGAACAGGCGCATGATGCACTAGCCGATGAGGCGGGGGATGAATGGGCGGCAGGGGTTGGTTGCGAGCCAGTCGAGGATTTGGTTGCGGCAGGCTGGGTCGAGGTAGTCGAATTCGATGCCGCAGGTGGCGTGAGAATTTCGGTTTTCGACGAGCCATCGCACCGTGCCGGAACCTTCGATAGCATTGAGGGGCCCGGTTTGAAAGTTGATGTTGAACGCGAGCGGCTGGTCGGGTTCGATTTGGCCGGCGGGGGGGGTGCCGTCGATCGCGAGTGCGAACCCGCCTCTGCCGAGTTGGATGGTTTGTTGATCGCGTGCAGTCTGGAGGCTTTGGTACTGGCGTGCGATGGACAAGTCGGGCAGGTTGGGTGGCGGGTCTTTCCAACGGATGGACGGCTCGGTGAGGATACGCTGGACGTGTTGGATGAGGTCTTTGAGGCGGAACGGTTTTCCGAAGTAGCCTTCGGCGCCGCGGTCATACGCGTCGATGGGGGAGAGTGCGGTGTCGTATGCGGTGATGAAGACGACGAGTGGCTCGCGGGCGTGGCGTGCGCGGATGCGGTCGAGCAGTTGGACGCCGGTGCCATGTGACATTTGAATGTCGGTGACGACGGCATCGACGCGTTGGGATTGGACGAGTTCGAACGCGGCTTCGCCGTCGTTGGCGGCGAGTACGCGGCTTCCCTGGAGCCGGAACTCGAATGCGAGCATATCGCACAAATCGGGCTCGTCGTCGACGATGAGGACGGTGGCGTGTTCAAGAATATTCATGTGTTTTCCCCTGCGTCCGGCGCTGCGGCTGTTTTGGGGAAAGCCGGACGACACACCGGGTATACGCGCCTGTGTGGCCGACTGCATTTTCGACTACGTGCTTGGATATTGTCAATTTGAGCCGCGGGTTCAATAAGGCTAGTAAAGTATAGGGAACACCTATCGGGAACAGAAAGTTTCCGGGGAGAATCCGGGGGCAAAAGGAGGTATGGCGGAGAGGCAGGGATTCGAACCCTGGGTACCGCAAGCGGTACAACGGCTTTCGAGGCCGCCGCCTTCAACCACTCGGCCACCTCTCCGGGAGTGGGCCAAAAAATGATAGCAGATAAAGGGTTACGGGCGCAAAAGGTAGGTGGCGGAGTGGGGGCGGGGATGCTGGTGGAAATACAAAAAAGGCAATTTTCGTGAAAAGCTCATTTGATTGATTTTGGGAGGCATGTTAAACTGAGTCACTGCGGGTTATTCATTCCAGGTGAGAACGATTAAGCCAGGGAGGCATCATGAAAGTTCCTCCAGACATGCCTATTTACGCGTTTATCAAACGCGAACTCAAGAATCAGATAGAAAGCGGGGAACTCGCGGAAGGGGCGCGAGTCCCGTCGGAATTTGAGTTGGCGCGCGCGTATGGGGTAAGCCGGAATCCGACGCGCCAAGCGCTGCGTGACCTGGAGTTGGAAGGCTACCTGGTACGTCTTCCGGGGCGGGGAAGTTTTGTGGCGCCGATAAACCAGCGGCAGAAGCTGTTCAAGGGGAATGGCTGGCGTACGATGGCGATCGCGTGCCCGGGCCTGGAGTTCCGGTATTCGCGGACGGTGATCCAGGGTTTTACGCAGCGTGCGGCAGAAAACAACATTCACACGATGGTCTATTTTTTGCGGTTCAGCGGGGATTCGGAGTACGAGTTTTTGGCAGACCTGCGCAACAGCGGGATCGAGGGCATGGCGTTTTGGCTGCAACACACGAGCGAAGCCACCCTGGACCTTCTTCAGAAGTTTCGACGTGCATCGTTCCCGTTTGTTCTGATAGACCGTTACGTTCGAGGTCTGGATGCGGATTTTGTGGTGACGGACAATGAGAACGTAGGGTATGAACTGACGAAGGCGCTCCTAGGGCGCGGCCACAAGGACATCGGTGTCATCATGATGCCGCTGGACAACACGACGACGGAAGACCGGTTTGCGGGGCACCGGCGTGCGCTTCGTGAAGCGGGGATTGTTTACTCGGACGAGTTGCTGGGCTTTTTTGGCAATATTGCCGATGAGAACGCGGCGGTCGTGCACAGGATCATGGCGCACCGGCGCCGGCCGACGGCGTTTTTCTGCAGCAACGATGGCTTGGCGGCGCAGTTGCTCGATGCGCTGCTTGGGCTGGGTTACCGGGTGCCGAAAGACGTGGAAGTCGCGACGATGGACGACAACGAGCTGGGGCAGGCCGTGGATGTGCCGCTGATAACGGCTTCGCAACGGGGCCATGATATGGGCGTACACAGTGTTGACATCCTTTTGGGGCGAATAGCCAACGCGGATCTGCCGGCCCAGCAGCGGTTTCTCAAGGCGGAACTCAATTTCAAGCAGGAAGCGCCGGTCGAGATCGGGGAGACGGCCGGCTAGGCGAGTGCGCCTGCGATGTGATTGAACAGGTGCTCGGCGAGTTCTTCCTTGGTGACGACGGGCAGGTCCTCGATATGTCGGTCAGGCGTAATGAGGGACGCGCTGACCGTATCGGTTCCAAAGTCAGAATCCTGAGTGCCCACGAGGTTGGCGACGATCAGGTCGAGGTTTTTGCGTTTCAGCTTAGCGATGGCGTTGGGTACGAGGTTTTCGGTTTCCGCGGCAAAGCCGACTACGACTTGGCCGGGGCGTTTTCGCGCGCCGGCGTCGGCAATGATGTCGGGGTTCTGGACGAGCGTGAGGGTGAGGTTGTCTTGTTCGCGCTTGGTTTTTTTGACGGCGGGTTTTTCGACCCTGTAATCGGCGACGGCGGCGGCGCCGATGATGACGTTGGCGTTTGGCGCTTCCCGGTCGACGGCCTCGGCCATCTCTGCGGCGCTCATCACGCTGACAACCGTTGCTCCCCAGGGCATCCTGACTTCCGACGGCCCGCTGATTACGGTCACTTCGGCTCCTCGCGCCAGGGCTTCGAGGGCGATGGCGCGGCCCATCTTGCCGGAGGATCGGTTGCCGATGAAGCGGACGGGGTCGATGGGCTCGTGGTTTGCGCCGCTGGTTATTAAGACCTTTTTTCCAGCGAGGTCTTTTCGGGTTCCCAGCAGGGGGACACACGCTTCGATAATGGTTGCGGGGTCGATCATCCGGCCGATTCCGGTGGTACCGCAGGCGAGCCGCCCTTCTTCCGGCCCGACGAACCTGCACCCGCGGAGGGCGAGTGTATGGACATTTTCCTGGGTGGCGGGGTGGTTGTACATATTGCAGTTCATGGCCGGGGCGAACAGGATGGGCGCGCGGGTGGCCAGGAGGGTGGTGGTCAGCCAGTCGCTGGCGATCCCGTGCGCGGCCTTTGCGAGCACGTTTGCGGTGGCGGGTGCGATTAGAAAGAGGTGGGCGCGGTTGGCGACGGCGATATGCTCGATTTCGGGGTTTTGCAGCGGCTCAAACATCCGTGTGATGGCGCGCTGGCCCGTGATGGCTTCAAACGAGGCGGGCGCGACCAGTTCCGCCGCGGATTCGGTTAATACGGGCAGAACGCGCGCCCCGTACTCGACCAGGCGCGACGCGATTTCGCAGGCTTTGTAAGCGGCAATCGACCCCGTTACGCCCAGTACGATTTCTTTATTCGAGAAAATCCTCTTCATCGCGGGCACCGGTCGTATAGGACACTTTGCCTTCCATGATTTCTTCGAGAGCGATTACGGTTGGTTTTTTTGAGTGGGTCGCCACGAGTGGCCGTGACTCGGGCCGGTTGACTTGTCCGGCTCGTTTGGCGGCGACGATCACCAGGCGGTAGATGCTGTCCATTTTTCCTTCAAAATCCTCCAGTGAGTAATGCTTCATGGTTTGTTAGTGCTCCCGTACGTCAAGCGGCTTAACGTTTATCCTTAAAAACCAGGTTTTCGGCGCAGGCATTCCGGGGAATGCAAGCATTCCCTCGCAGTTTACCACATAAACGCACGCGCCCCTACTCGATATTCTGAATCTGCTCGCGAAACCGTTCGAGGTCGGCCTTGAGGCGCAACACTTCGCGGGTGACGCTGGCGTCGCGGACTTTCGAGCCGAGGGTGTTAATCTCGCGCTGGAGTTCCTGGGCGAGGAAATTGAGTTCGCGGCCGACGGATTCTTCGCCGGCGAGGAGTTCGAGTACCTGGTCGAGGTGGGTTTTGATGCGTACGACCTCCTCGGTGACGTCGCCTTTCTCGGCCATAAGTGCGATTTCGAGCGCGATTCGTTCTTCGGTGACGGCGGTGTCGGCCTTGAGTTCGTCGATCCGTACGCGGAGGCGTTGTTCGTAGAGGTTGTTGAGTTCTGGGAGCCGCTCTTCGATGACGGCCAGGGCCTGGCGCATGAGGTCAACGCGGGTTTCGAGTTCGGCGGCGAGGGCTTTTCCTTCGGAGAGCCGCATTTCGTTGAGGCGGTCGAGCGCTTCTTCGAGTGCGGCGACAACCACACCCTGGACCCGGTCCAGGTCTTCCTCGGGTTCTTCGTGGTAGAAGACGCCTTCCAATTGGGCGAGTGTATCGAGGCGCAACGACTCCATAGAGCCCAGCATTTGTACCAGTTGGCGGGCGGCCTCGACGTACTGGCGGGCGATGTCTGTATCCAAATAGACGGTCTGGCCGCGGGACGATGCGCCGCGCTTTCGGGACACGGTGATGTTGATTTTTCCGCGGCTGATCCGTTTGCGCACCGTCTCTTTGACGACCGGCTCGAGCGACGCCCAGGCGTAGGGGAGACGGGCGGTGGCGTCAAGGTAGCGGTGGTTGACGGCGCTGAGTTCGATGGATACGGTATCGCCGTCGAACTCGCCGCTGGACTTGCCAAATCCGGTCATACTGCGCAGCATCAGGAGTCCTCAATTACAAAGAGTCAGCTATTATCGTACATAACGCCCGGGAATCGCAACTTTTTCAGCCAAGCCGGGTTACAAGCTCGGCCAAGGGCATTTCCGCGAGCGAATTCACGAGCAGATCCGCATGGTCCAGCCCCAGAGACTGTGTGACGGGATTCGGGACGGCCACGCAGAAAATGCCTGCGGCGTCGGCGGCGGCGATGCCGTTGGGCGAATCTTCAAGCGCCACGGCCCTGGACGCTGGCACGCCTGTTTCCTCGAGCACCGCCAGGAACAGGGCTGGATGGGGTTTGGCGAAGGGGACCTCGTCGCTGCACTTGATGCAGCAGAACCGGTCCAACAGGTTGAGGCGGTCGAGATGGCCGGCCACCCAGGCGCGGGGTGCGCTCGACGCCACGGAACAACGCAAACCCAGGCCGGGGGCGTCGTCGAGGTATGGCCTTACGCCCGGCAACACAGGCTGGCGCTCGACGAGGTCGTAAAACCTGCGGTGGCGCCGGGCCCGGATCGCCTCGCGGTCGATGGTGCGGCCGAGCACCTGTTCGAGGTAGGCGCACGGGTCAAACACGTTGGGGGCGGCGCCGATACAGTGGGCCCAGACCTCGAGCGGCAGGTTGCAGCGGAACTCGGTGAACACTTCCTTCCACGACTCGAAATCGGGCGTCTCGGTATCGATGATCAGCCCGTCAAAATCGAAAATCAGCAACTCGATCGACATGTACAGCCCTTCTGTGATTTGCCCTTGTCTTTCGATGGCCTGAAGCGCGGGAAAAGACACGTTTGACCGGCGGGTACTATAGACGAAATGCTGCAGTTAAGAGAAACAGCGGGCGCGGGTATGGCCTGCGTTTATTTTCTGCGGGCGCTGCCGGCCGAGGGATCAAACGAGCGGGTTCATCCCAAGACCGAACAGGCGGAATATTCTCCCGAAGATGAAACCAAAAATCAGATTCAGGAATACGAAGATGGCATTCATGTTGCGTTTCCTCCGTTGTCATTTGGCGCGAGTCTTACTCCAACTCGCGTCACCTCCTTTTATCACAGGCGGCCATTTTACGCAACTTGCCGCCGCTTTCAGGCCAAAACCGGTGGATAACTTGTGGACAACTTTGGCGCAATCGGTGACCATCCAGTGGATAACACGGTGAATAAAGGTGTACAAGGCCGTTTATAACGGCGGGAAAACCTGTGGATAACCGGTGTAAATCCATGCCCGGCGATTGTAGAATTACACGATGACTATCCAGCACACGCATGAGCAGCCGTCTGCCGGTGATTGTTCCGCGGCGGTCAAATCGGCCGCGGCAGACCTGGGTTTCGACGCGTGCGGAATTGCGGCGGCGGGGCATGTGGATCTGGAAGACCATCTGGGCGCCTGGCTTGCCAAGGGATACCACGCGGATATGGAGTGGCTGGCGCGGAACAAGGAAATCCGGCAGGACATCCGGCTGCGGCTGCCGGGGGCGCAATCGGTAGTGGTGGTCGCCCGCAACTACTACGCGGGCGAAGCGCCCGTGGGCGAAGCGCCCGTGGGCGAGGCGCCCGTGGGTGAAGCAGGCGAGACGCCCGCACCACAAAGCCGAACGCGTCAATGTTGTGGTGCGGGCGTCCCGCCTGCACGGTTCGGGCGTGTGGCGCGGTATGCGTGGGGTCGCGACTACCATAAGGTGCTGGCGAAACCGTTGCGGGCGCTGGCGGGCCGGATAGGGGAGATGGGGGATGGGGCGCGGTGTTATTGCTGCATTGACACGGGGCCGGTGCTCGAGCGGGCGTGGGCGGACCGGGCGGGTCTCGGGTGGATCGGCAAAAACGGGCTGGTGCTGCGCGAGGGCCTGGGCTCGTGGTTTTTCCTCGGCATAATCGCGACGACGCTCGAACTGGAGCCGGACGCGCCGGCGCAGGACCGGTGCGCGTCATGCACCCGCTGCCTCGAGGCCTGCCCCACGGGCGCGCTGGTCGCGCCGAGAATGCTCGATGCCCGCAGATGCATTTCCTACCTGACCATCGAGCACCGCGGGCCTGTCCCCGACGAACTGGCGGACAAATACGGCGACAGGCTGTTCGGCTGCGATGCCTGCCAGGACGTATGCCCGTGGAACCAAGATGCCGGAATCACAACGGAGGCCGCCTTCCACCCTGAAGCCGGCTGCACCTCGATCGATTTGGACGAACTTATCGCCATGGATGAGGAGACGTTTAAGCGCCGATTCGCGGGCAGCCCGATCCGGCGGGCTACGTGGGCGGGCATCCGCCGCACGGCCGAAATGCTGCTCAGAGAGAAGCGGCAGTAGCTTATCAGATTGCCGTGTGAGTAGGCGCGGTCGTCTCGCCCGCGCCGTCCAGACGTTTACGGGCAGCGCGCTGGGTTTCCGTGTTGCGAAATCGGAAGACTGATTGACAGGAGGCTATGCGGTGGGGTTGCGGGCGGTGGGGTCGCGCTCCTGCGCGACCGGGCGGTGGTGGCGGCGGCGATGATTTACAGGATACGCTTGAGGCAGGACGCGCGGTCGAGCAGGAGCTCGACCCCACCGTGGCGGCGGCGATGATTTACAGGATACGCTTGAGGCAGGACGCGCGGTCGAGCAGGAGCTCGACCCCACCGCGGTGCTGCCTTGGCGAGATTGATTGAGAGGAGGTTGTGCGGTGGGTAGGACATCGGTCGTAGCGGCGATCGTGGTGTTAGCGGGTTCTGCGACGGCGTACGTTGGCCAGACGGATTCGGCGGCGGGGCCGTTGGATACCGTTGAGCCTACGGTGTCTTCGGCGACGGCGCGGACGGAACAGACGATTGAGGTGGCGTTCAGCGAGCCGATGCTCGAGCCCGGCGTGATCAATCCCGCCAACTACGTGATTTCCGGGGAAGGCGCGGGAACGCTGGCCGCGACGCCATCGACTGTGAGCGGTGTCGGTCCCTATACGCTGGGTTGGGATTCCGGCGAGATGCGGGGTGGCAAGCCTTTGACGGTGACGGTAACGGACGTTCAGGATGCGGTCGGCAACGTGATCACAACGCCCAACAGCGCCGACAGCACGGGTGTGGAAATGCCGCTGGCCTGGTGGCCACTGGTAGTTGTGCTTGGGCTGGCGGGGGCTGCCAGGGCATCCGGGCTGCTAGGGCATTCTTGAGAGTGCGGCGGTGAGGATGTCGATGATGAGTTGGTTTTGGGGTTTGTTTTCGGCTTTTGCGGCGATACGTATGGCTTCGTAGAGGTCTCGGGGAAGACGGATGGTGAGTTTGGTTGTTTCATAGAGTGGCATATGGTCGTCGTCCGTGACGGCTGGGTCTGGGACGGGCTGAAAGAGTTCGCGCTGTGTGGGCGGCTGGTGGGGGATTGGGTGTTGGGTGTCTTCAGGGAAGACGGAGTGCAGTACCTCGGCGTTGGATATGCCCTGGCCGATCAGGTTCTCGATGGCTTTCCTGCCACCGAGTTGGCGGAGGTTGCGTGCAATGGCCGGCGACGTCATGGCATAGCCGCTGGAACATAGAAACTCGACGGCCGCGTCTCCTTCAAGCCCGAGCCGAACGGCCTCGATGATTCGTTCCAGTTTTTGGCGGGCCTGCATAACGTAACCCTCATACGTTGTTAAGCCGTTTGGCCTGGAAAGGTATTGACGGTTGTACTATAGGAAAATATTGACAGAAATGCAAGAGCCGCGCGTGTCGAACCGGGTCGGGTTTCTATCTCGTAGTATTCACACCAAATTGACTTTCATTTGAGGCCGATGATATAGTTCAAAATGCCAGAATGCCTATATTAGTATGGAGGTAATCAGAATGAATTTGATGGTCACGGGCCGGCACATAGAAGTGACGGATGCTCTTAAGTCTTATGTGGAGGGCGGTTTAAGGAAGCTGCGCACACATTTTGATAAGGTGATCGATGCAGACGTGGTCCTTTCGGTAGAGAAGCACCGGCATATCGCGGAGATCAATTTACACGCGAACGGTATCCGCATTCACGGCAAAGAATCTTCTTCGGACATGTATGCGTCGGTGGACGCCGTACTGGGGAAGCTGGACAAGCAGATCCGGCGGTTCAAGGACCGGATCAACCGCCACCAGCCGCGGTTGTCGAAGGAAGAGATGAATTATAGCCACGAAATAATCCAAGCCGATGAAGACAAGGAAGTTGTGGACGAGGCGGTGAAGAAGCATCACGTTGTGATGCGGGAGAAGATCGGGGTGAAGCCGATGTCGGTGGACGAAGCGGTGATGCAGTTGGAACTTGTGGACGATCAGTTTCTCGTATTCACGAATGCCGATACGCGGCAGGTAAACGTGATCTATGCGCGAGAGGACGGGACGCACGGCCTGATCGAGCCGCAGTCCTAGCGAGGTTGCCGCGGCCAGGGTGGCGCGGCGCGCGGAGCAGCAATGGATTTTGGCAATCTGCCGGTAAAACGCAAGAAGAGCATAGCGGTAGCGCGCCTTTTCGAGTGGATGGCGCGAGCGCTCGAGCTCGAGGTTCTGGCGGGTTTCCAGGGGATGGGCCGGCCCGTGCTTATCTCGGACATCAACCGTCCGGGCCTGGCGTTGAGCGGGTATCTGGATTATTTTGCCAGCGACAGGATCCAAATCCTCGGCAACACCGAAATTCACTACATTGAAAATCTTCCGGCGGCGGAGTTGCAGGCGCGGCTCGAGGGGATGTTCGCATTTGAAGTGCCGGCGTTTGTTTTGTCGCGCAAGCTGCAGCCGCGCAGCCTGTTCCTGGACATGTGCAACCGCCGGGGGATCCCGGTGCTGCGATCGAGCAGGAGCACGGACCAGGTGATCACGCGGATCATTCTGTTTCTGGCGGACGAGTTTTCGCCGGAGACGAATGTTCACGGAACGGCGCTGGACTGCTACGGGGTGGGCTGCCTGATCGTGGGGATGCCGGGCATCGGCAAGAGCGAGACGGCACTCGAGTTGGTGGAGCGCGGCCACCGTCTCGTGGCGGATGACATGGTCAAACTTCGACGAAGCCGGGACGACTATCTCTATGCGGAGACCAACCCGATCGTCGAGCATCACATGGAAATCCGGGGCGTGGGCATCATTGACGTGAAGAGCGTGTTTGGGGTGGGCCGTGTGCGCAACTCGAAGCGGATCGGCCTGATGATCGAGTTGGAAGAATGGAAGGGCGAAAAGGACTACGACAGGACCGGATTAACGGAAGAGTACAAGGAGATTCTGGGGGTCTGGGTGCCTTATCTGACGATTCCGGTGCGGCCCGGCCGGAACATTGCAATTATTATAGAGGTGGCCGCGTTAAATTACCGGCTGAAAGAACTGGGCGTTCATCCCGCGGCGGAATTCAACAAGCGCCTAATGGACCTGATGAGCGAAAACGCGCCGTGACGGATCAGGGGATCCGCGCCCGCCCCTGGGCGCGGTGGTGTAGCGGAGGCCGGTTTTTCGGCTGAGACTCCCGGCGCTCCGTTTTTTTGTCAAGTGCAACAAGGAGTGTAATGAAGACCATCAATTTCATTCTTGGCTGCCACTCGCATCAGCCGGTGGGTAATTTTGAGCAGGTGTTTGAAATGGCTTACGAGCAGGCCTACCGGCCGTTCATGGACGTGCTCGAACGTTACCCGGCGGTAAAGATGACGCAACACTTCACGGGCCCGCTGCTGGACTGGTTCAAGGCGCACAAGCCGGAGTTTTTGGAGCGGCTGCGTGCGGGGGTGGACTCCGGCCGGATCGAGATGATGGGCGGCGGGTATTTTGAGCCGCTGCTCTGCGCCATTCCCGACCGGGACGCGATTGCCCAAATCGCCATGATGGCGGATTTCGCCGAACGGGAGTTTGGGCATGTTCCGAAGGGGATGTGGCTGGCGGAACGGGTTTGGGAACCGCACATGCCGTCGACGATGCGCCGTGCGGGGATTGAATATACAGCGCTGGACGACACGCACTTCCTCACGGCGGGGCTGACGACGGAGAAGCTGTTCGGCTATTACGTTACGGAAGACCAGGGGTTCAGCCTGAAGGTCTTCCCGATCCTGGCTCGGCTTCGCTACCTGGTGCCGTTCCACCCGTTGCATGAAACCATCGAGTATTTGCGCCAGCACGCCACGGAAGACGGGCTGGCGTGCGCGGTGCTACACGACGACGGCGAGAAGTTCGGGGTCTGGCCGGAAACCCATCACAGCGTCTACGAGGAAAGGTGGCTCGAACAGTTTTTCCAGGCGCTGACGGACAACGCGGGGTGGATCCGGTGCGTCACGTACAGCGAGTACATGGCGAAGGCGCCGGCGCTGGGGAGGATTTACCTTCCCACGGCGTCCTACCACGAGATGATGGAATGGGCGTTGCCTCCCGAGATGCAACGCCGGCTTACGCACCTCAACGAGAAGGTCGGGCAGGATCCGAGCCTGGCGCCGCTGCGGACGTCGTTCATTCGGGGGAGTTTCTGGCGCAACTTCCTGGCTAAGTATCCGGAAGCCAACAACATGCAGAAGAAGATGCTGCGGGTCAGCGCGAAGCTCGACCGGTTGCGAAAGAAACGAGACCCGCGGGTGCGGGAAGCGGCGCGTCTCCTGTTTGAAGGGCAATGCAACTGTGCGTACTGGCACGGGGTGTTCGGCGGCCTCTACCTCAACCATCTCCGGACGGCCCTGTATGAAAAGCTGATCGCGGCGGAAACGGCGATGGACGGTATTGTGCATGGCAAGGATGACTGGGTGGGGGGGCTCGAGGTGGATTTCGATGCGGACGGCAACGATGAAGCTATTCTGGAAAACGCGCACCAGGCTTTGTATTTCCAGCCGGCCGACGGCGGGACGTTGTTCGAGTGGGATTACAAAGACCATCCGTTTAACTTGCTCAATACGCTGACGCGGCGGGAGGAGGTGTATCACGACCTGCTGCGGCAGGGGTGCGTCCAGGTCGGGGAGGGCGAGGGCGGGCAGAGCATCCACGAAATCGTCCGGGCCAAGGAGGCGGGGCTGGAAAACCTGCTGGTCTACGACCCGTACCGGCGCGTGTCGTTGCGGGACCATTTCCTGCCGGAGACGACCTCGCCGCACGACCTGTGGAGCGGGCGGCAGCAGGAGTTAAGCGATTTTCCAACGGGTGTGTACGACCTGAAACTCGATACCAAAAAAGGGACGGTTACCCTGAGCCGGGATGGGATGATCAGGCAGGGCGAGGCCAGTTTCCCGGCCACGGTCCGGAAAACCGTCACGCTTCGCCCGCGTGCAACGCATTTCGAGATACGGTATGATGTGGCATTCCACGGTTCGGAACAGGTTACGTGCCTGTTCGGCGTGGAATTTGCCGTCAACCTGCTCAGCGGGGCGTCGTTTGACCGGTATTACCGGTCGGACGACACCGACCTCCATTGCGCGCGGCTGGGCGAGATGGGCTGTGACGAAGGGCTTTCGCACATCGCGCTTCGCGACGACTGGCAGCACTTGGAGTGCGGGTTCCGGTTCAGCGCGCCGGCAGAACGGGTGTACCGGTTCGGGCTGGAGACGGTCAGCCAGTCGGAGGGCGGCCAGGAACGGGTGTACCAGGGCAGCGTGGTGGTTCCGTGCTGGGAGGTCGAGTTGACGCCGGGCCAGTCGTTTACGCGGACGATTATGGCTGAAGTGGCCGGCGTGTAGCTGATAAGTCAGCCGGACGGCTGATAAGTCAGCCGGACGGCTGATCGATGTTACAATTTGTGGTAGTTCCGTGGTGGGAACCCGCGTGCGCGCACGGTTCAGCAGGAGGCGTGGTAAGAACCTAGATGGAAGAGTTTAGCGAAGAGATGTTGATTGTCAATCCGTTGGGCATGCATATCCGCCCGGCCGCGAAACTGGTCGAGACGGTGTTGCCTTTTGCCAGCGAGGTCTACCTGAAAATGGATGGTCACCTGCCCGTGAACGCCAAGAGCATCATGGGCGTGTTGACCCTGCTGGCGCCGCAGGGCAGCCGGATCACGGTCATCTGCAAGGGCCCGGACGCCGGCGAGGCGCTCGATGCCGTGCGCGCCCTGATCGCTTCGGGATTTGGAGAATAGTCTTGGAGATAGCATTGCGGGGCATAGGCGTATCGCCGGGGATAGCGATAGGCCCGGTGTTGCCGTTTGACGTACATACGTTCGAGATCCCGAAGTACCGGATTTCCGACGCCGTCGCCGAATTGCAGCGGCTGGACGCGGCGGTGGCTGGGGTGCGCCTGGACCTCGAGCGGCTCCACCAGCAAACGGCCAACTCGCTGGGCAAAGACCACGCCGACATCTTCAAAGCCCACCTTATGATGCTGGACGACGTCACCATTCGGAAGGATATCGAAGGCCGGCTCAGCCAGGAAGGGTTCAATATCGAGTACCTGCTCGACGACCTCCTGGCCAGTTACGCCAAAACCATGCGCACAGTTTCCGACGCGCGGTTCCGCGAGAGGACCAACGACCTTCTCGACGTTGGGAAACGGATTCTCGGGAAGCTGCTGAACGCGGAGTTGGCGAGCCTTGAAAGCATCGAGCATCCCAGCGTGGTTGTCGCGTACGACCTGTCGCCGAGCGAAACGGCCAACATCGACGTCAAGAACGCGCTCGGGATAGCCACGGACATCGGGGGCCCGACCTCGCACACGGCGATTCTGGCGCGGGCGCTGGAGATCCCGGCGGTGGTTGGCCTGCGGTACGCGTGCGCGCACGTGAAGCCCGGGGACGTGGCGATTGTCGATGGTACGAACGGCTACGTGTTTATCCGGCCGGACGCTTCGACGCTGGCGGAGTTTACCGAGGAGAAGGGGCGGGTCGAGCGAAAGCGGCGCGATCTGCTCGAGGCGGAGGAAGCGGTTGTTTGCAAGACGCTGGACGGGTACGAGTTTCCGCTGATGGCGAACATCGAGTTGCCGGTCGAGGTTACGCACAGCCTGAAGGTCAAAGTGCAGGGAGTGGGCCTGTACCGGACCGAATACCTTTTCTTGAACAGGACCAACCTGCCTTCCGAGCAGGAGCAGTTCCAGGCGTACGCGCAGGTTGCTGCGGCGCTGAAGCCGCGGCCCGTAACGCTGCGGACGCTCGACATCGGCGGAGACAAGCTGGTGTCTCACCTGCAACTGACGGTGGAGATCAACCCGCAGTTGGGCTGGCGGGCGATCCGGTTTTGCCTGGAGCGGCCGGACATTTTCAAGGCGCAGCTCCGCGCGATGTTCCGCGCCAGCGTGTACGGCAATGTCCAGATCATGTTTCCGCTGATAAGCGGGCTCGAAGAGATGTGGCAGACCAAACACGTGGTGGACGAGGTGTGCGCGGATTTGGAGCGGCGAGGGGTCCCGTTCGACAAGGGGGTGAAGATCGGCACGATGATCGAAGTGCCCTCGGCCGTGGTCATTGCGGACATGCTGGCCAAGGAATGCGATTTTTTCAGCATCGGCACCAACGACCTGATTCAGTATTCGCTGGCCGTGGATCGGGTGAACGAGAAAATCGCCCACATGTACGAGCCGGCCCATCCGGCCATCCTGCGAATGATCCAGAAGACGGTCAAATCCGCGAAGGCGGCCGGCATTCCGTGCGGCCTGTGCGGTGAGATGGCGGGTGACCCGCTGTTCACGGAACTTTTGTTGGGGCTGGGCGTGGACTCGCTGAGCATGTCGGCGGTGGCGATTCCGGCGGTGCACGCGGAGATCGCCAACACCCGGATGTCGTCCGCCCGCACCTTTGCCAGAAACGTGCTGGCCGCGAAAACCGCCGCGGACATTCGTGCGCTGCTCCAGAACCGATTTCAGCGGAAGGGCGCGCTCGAGCGCTACCTGTCCCAGTTGAAACACAGCCGCCACGAGAAAGGGGAGTGAGGGGCCGGTGCCGAGGCGAATCTCGATTCTAGGTTCCACCGGCTCGATTGGCCGCAGCGCCCTGGATGTGGTGCGCCACTATTCGGGGCAGTTTGAAGTGGCCGTGCTTGCGGCCCACTCGAACATCGACGTGTTGTCCCGCCAAGTCGCTGAGTTCCGGCCGCGACTGGTTGCGGTGAGCGATCCGGCGGCGGCGGCCGAATTTGCTTCGCGCCACCGCGGCCTGTCCGTCCTCAGGGGATCGGGCGGGCTCGAGGAAGCCGCGACGGAGCCGGTCGATACGGTGCTGTGCGGGGTGGTGGGCGCGGCGGGGTTGCGCCCGCTTCTGGCGGGGATTGACGCGGGCAACCGGATCGCGCTGGCCAACAAAGAATCGCTGGTGATGGCCGGCAAGCTTGTCATGGAGCGAGCGCGGCAAAAGAAAGTTCGGATTTTGCCAGTTGACAGTGAGCACAACGCCATTTTCCAGTGCCTGCAGGGCAACAACGTCCGCGACGTCCATTGCCTCCATATCACGGCGTCGGGCGGGGCATTTTACGGGCGTCCGCGCGAGTCGCTCGAGGCCGTGACGCCGCAAGAGGCCCTGCAGCACCCGACGTGGGACATGGGGACCAAGATCACGATCGATTCGGCCACCCTGATGAACAAGGGGCTCGAGGTGATCGAGGCGATGTGGCTGTTTGGCCTGCCGCTGTCGAAGATCCGGGTGTTGATCCATCCGCAAAGCGTTGTGCACAGCCTGGTTGAGTTCACGGATGGGAGTATTCTGGCCCAGCTTGGTGTTACGGATATGCGATTTCCTATCTTATTCGCACTGACTTGGCCGGAGCGTGTACAATCACCTATGGCTCGGCTGGATTTGGCGGCGTTGCGTGAGTTGACGTTCGCGGCGCCGGACTTTCGGCAGTTCCCCTGCCTGTCGCTGGCTCTGGAAGCGGCCCAACGGGGGGGAACGGCCCCGGCCATACTCAACGCCGCAAACGAAGAGGCGGTTACGGCGTTTTGTCAGGGAAGGATAAGATTTCTCCAAATTGAACAGGTGGTTCGTGGGATGCTCGAGAGCAGCCCGGTCGAGGAAGTGACTTCGCTGGAGGCGGTGGAGCAGGCAGATGCCGCGGTGAGGCGAAAAGCGGCCGCATTTATGGAAGGCATGATTTGAACCGAGGATTACATACGTTTCTTGAGACTGCTGAAAAGATCCGGGGCCGCAGAAGATTGAATCGCCGGAGAACGGGAAGATAGGAAGACCATGTTAGTTGATGTTGTTGTGTTTCTGCTGGTGCTTGGCCTGCTCATATTTTTCCATGAGCTCGGCCATTTCGTCGCCGCGAAAGCGTGCGGCATTTACGTTGACCGGTTCAGCCTCGGGATGCCGCCGCGGCTGGCCGGCGTCAGGCTGGGGGAGACCGACTACTGTGTGGGGGCGTTGCCGTTTGGCGGCTACGTCAAGATGGCCGGCCAGGAAGACACCCCGCTGTCCGAGGAAGAGCGCGAGGCGACGTACGGCCAGGTGCCGCCGGAACGGTGGTTCGGCAAGAAACCCGTATGGCAGCGGTTCATCGTGATTCTTGCCGGCCCGGCCATGAACTTCGTGCTGGCCATCCTGTTGTACGGCATCGTGGCCGCCGTCGGCGCCAAGGTGCCGGAAAGCGAAGTGGACACCCGGATCGGATCGATCGTCGAAAACTCGCCGGCCGCCGGCGCGGCCATGTACAAGGCGCCGGGACCGGGGCAGTCCATTGACTTCTCGCGGCTCCCTGACGCCGTCGGCTGGAGAACGGGCGACCGGGTGATCACCATCAACGGGAACAGAATCCGCAACATCATGGACGTGGCGATCGATGCGGTTCTCGGCAAGGGCGAAACCCTCACGGTCGTGCTGGATCGGCCGGAACGCGACGGCACGTTTACGCGGTACGTCTCGCCGGTCGCGCCCGCCCAACTCAGAGACACGGACCGGCACGCGCGGTTTGGCGTGGACCCGTTCGAAACCGTCCTGATCGACACCATTCTCGAAGGCAGCCCCGCCGCGCGGGCCGGCCTGAAGAGCGGCGACATTGTCACCCGCGCGAATGGAAACGTCATCGACAGGACCACGTTTATCGAAGCCACCGAAAAAACGCCCGAAGGCGATATTCTGACACTCGAGATCGAACGCGATGGCCAGCGGTTTACACAAACCGTTCAGCCGGAAACGGTCGGCCGGCTGCAGGGAGTCGCCATCGGTGTTGCCGATCCGGATGCGAAATCGCCGCCCATCGTCCTCTCCATCACCGACGACTACAAGAAATCTGGCCCGTTGCGGCCGGGCGACGTGATCGAGCAGATCGAGGGCCAGCCGGCGACGCTGGCGGTGTTGCGCGATTTGGAGCGGACCCGGAGCGGCGGCTCGATCGAAGTCCAGGTGCGTCGGCCGCGCGTCATGTTTGGGATCGTGCGCGGTGAAGAACAATTTGCAGGCCAGCTCCCCGTAGCGCCGGTGCGGGCGATCGGGGTTCAACTGGGTCTCCGGATGGTGCACCACCGCGTGCCGGCGGCTGAAATCGTTCCTGAATCGTTTAAGCTGGCCAACCAGGCGCTGATGCGCACCGTGAAGACGGTGGTGTTGCTGGTGCAGGGCGACCTCAGCCCGAAAGACCTCGGCGGGCCCGTGATGATCTATCAGGTTACGACGACGGCGGCGCGCGAAGGGTACTGGTGGCTGTTCGGCATCACGGCCTTCATCAGCGTAAACTTGTGCGTGTTCAACCTGCTGCCCCTCCCCGTGCTGGACGGCGGGGTGCTCATGTACCTGCTGGTCGAGGGCGTGAGGGGAAAACCGCTGAGCCCGAAAGTTCAGGAGCGGATGCAACAGGCGGGCCTGCTGCTGATCGTGACCCTGTTCCTGTTTATCACGTTCAACGACATCTCGCGCTGGGTCACCACATCGCTCGGCGGCTCATGAGAATTGCGGATTGTCGATTGCAAATTGCGGATTTAGATAACTGACCGCAGCTTAATGAGGGTCTTCTGCACCGTCTTCAGCCCAGGATTACGACTACCCCGGAGGGGTTGGCGCCATCCTGGGTAGTCGACACCCCACGAGCAGAACCCCGGATATGGGTTAGACACTCCGCGGCGGCCCATTTTTAGATTTTTCCCAGTTTGTAAATGGCGCTCGGCGCCATTAAAATACTGCCGCCAAAGCCGGGCTTTTGCCGGGCATTCTGAATACCTTCCAGTTTTGTAGCAGGGAGCGGTGCAAACGACGCAGGAAAGGCGGTTGAGCGAGATGAACGGAATCACGTGCAAGTTCGGGGGATCGAGCCTGGCGGACGCGGCGTGCGTCCAGAACGTGGAGAAGATTATCCGCGCCAATCCGGCGCGGCGGTTCATCGTGCCGTCGGCGCCGGGCAAGCGGTTCGCCGAAGACAAGAAAGTCACGGACCTGCTGCTTGCGTGGCACAGTTTCGTTACGCAAAAGCTGGATGCGTCACAGCCCATCGCCATTGTTCGCGAGCGCTACGCGGAACTCGCCCGCGAACTCGGCGTGAAGTTTGATGTCGACAAAGAACTCGATGAAATCAAGCGGGTGGCCCCGCAGTTCGACGGGCCGGACTACATGGCGTCGCGCGGCGAATACCTCAACGGGCGGCTTATCGCGGCGTATCTCGGGGCCACGTTCATCGATCCAGCCGACTGCATCAAGTTCGACGACGAGGGCATGCTCAACCCGAGCAGTTACGGCCTGCTTGGGGCGCGGCTCGAGGGGCCGGGGCTGTTTGTGGTGCCAGGCTTCTACGGGTCGCTGCCGGACGGCAGGGTCAAGACGTTTTCGCGCGGCGGGAGCGACGTCACGGGCTCGATCGTGGCGCGCTCTGCCGGGTCGGAATTGTACGAGAACTGGACGGACGTTTCGGGTTTCCGGATGGCGGACCCTCGGATTGTGCCCGATGCCAAACGGATCGAGGAAATCACGTACGCCGAGTTGCGCGAGTTGTCGTACATGGGCGCGCAGGTCCTGCATGATGAATCCATTTTCCCGGTGCGCGAGCCGGGCATCCCGATCAACATCCGCAACACCAACGCGCCCGACAACCCCGGCACGATGATCGTTTCCAAGCGGGCTGCGACCTCGCCGGTTGTGGGCATCGCCGGCCGCAAAGGCTTCACGATGATCAACATTGAAAAAGCCCTGATGAACAAGGAACGAGGGTTCGGCCGGCGGGTCTTGTCGGTGCTCGAGGAACACGGGATTAGCTTTGAGCATATGCCGACGGGCATCGACACGATCTCGCTGATTGTGCGGGACGACGAACTGGCGCAGCACGGCGTGGCGGTGCTGCGGGGTATCGAACGGGCCGTTCAGCCGGACCGGGTGGTTCTTGCGCCGGGGCTGGCGCTGATCGCGACGGTGGGGCAGGGCATGATCCACCACATCGGCATTGCCGGCCGGCTGTGCACCGCGATGGCGGAAGCCAAGGTCAACTTGCGCGTGATCAACCAGGGTTCGAGCGAGATGAACATCATTATCGGCGTGGAAGAGAACGACCTGGCGGCGGCGGTTCGGGCCATTTATGATGCGTTCAAGTCGTGGGAATAGCAATTGCGGATTTCGGATTGCGGATTTAAACTGCAAAGAGAAGAGTAGTTGTCTACTGCGAAAAGCGGTAGGTCACAACAGGGCAGTTTTCCTATCCGTCTGGGATGCCATGGAGAGATTCTGATGCGGCGCACGAAGATCGTTTGCACGCTGGGGCCGAATTCGAGTTCGCCGGACGTCATTGGGAAACTGATTGACGCGGGGCTTGACGTGGCCCGGCTTAATTTTTCGCACGGCGTCCATGACGGCCACCGCGCCAATTTCCAGACCGTCCGCGCGCTTGCCGAACAAAAACAGCGTAACGTCGCCGTCATGATGGACCTGCAGGGTCCGAAAATCAGGACGGGCAAGCTGGCGGGCGGCGGGCCGGTCGAGTTGCGGGACGGCGCCCGGTTCGTGATCACGACGGGCGACGTCCCCGGGGACGCGGAGCGCGTCTCGACGACGTACGACCACTTGCCGCTCGACGTCAAGCCCGGCGACCGAATCGTGCTGGCGGACGGTGCGATGGAGCTTCGGGTCGAGGAAGTATCGGGGCCGGAGACGGTATGCCGGGTGGTGTACGGGGGCATGCTCGGGGAGCGCAAGGGCATCAATTTGCCGGGCGTGGACGTGAGCGCGCCGTCGCTCACCGAGAAAGACGCCGCGGATCTCGAACTGGCGGTCGAACTCGGCGCGGATTATGTTGCGCTGTCGTTTGTGAGGAAACCCGAAGACGTTGTCGCGCTGCGCGAGCGGATTGCCGACCTATGCCGGGGGCAGGGCGACCGCGCTTGCCCGCCGGGCATCGTCGCGAAAATTGAGCGGCCCGAGGGGCTGGCGAATTTTGACAAGATCCTGCCGCTGACGGACGTGGTGATGGTCGCCCGGGGCGATCTCGGGATCGAGATGGACCTCGACGACGTCCCGCAGACGCAGAAAGCCCTCATCCGCAAGTGCAACGAGTGTGGCACGCCCGTAATCACCGCGACGCAGATGCTGGAGTCGATGATGTCAAGCTCGCGACCGACGCGGGCGGAAGTCACCGACGTAGCCAACGCCATCTACGACGGGACCGACGCCGTGATGCTGTCCGGTGAGACCGCGGTGGGCAAGTTTCCCGTGGGGGCGGTGCGCAGGATGGCCGACATCGCCGCGAAAGCCGACGCCGCCATTGGATCGATGTCCGGGTTCCGCGGGATGAAGCGGCGCGATAGTTTGGGGGAGATCTGGGCGGGGTCGCACGCGGACGCGATCGGCGAGGCCGTGTTCAATATGAGCGAGGCGCTGGACGTGGCGCGGATCGTGTGCTTCACGCAATCGGGTTACACGGCGCGGGCGATCGCCCGATACCGGCCGAAGGTGCCGATCAGCGCCATCACGCTAAGCGTGGAGACGCTGCGGCGGTCGGCGGTGCTTTGGGGCGTGGAAACGCTGCTGAGCGACGAGGTGTTCGGCATCGACGAAATGGTGCGGGTGGTGGACAGGCTCCTGCTTACCCACAACCTCGCCAAGCCCGGCGAGACGGTCATTATTGTCGCGGGCACGCCGCTGGTGGTTGGCGGCGTCACGAACCTGCTCAACATTCACACCGTCGGCGAATCGGCCTGATTATTCTTCGGGCAGCAGGCCTGTCGATACGCTCAAGTTAATGGCTGTTCCCGGGACTACGTAAAGGCCGGTCGTCGGCAACTGCGCAATCACGTAACCCGCCTCGAAATACGGGCTCAATGCGTAATCCACATTGCCAACCATCAATTCGAGCGCATGCAGGGCCGCGGCGGCCTGGTCAAAAAGCAGCCCGACCACGCCCGGCACGTGGACAATCAAAGTCGAAACCGGCGGAAACTCGAACGCAATCCAGTCGGCCTGTATGGTGTCCAGGAAGCTCTCGACCCATGCCAGGTCTTTTGGCGTAACCAGGGACGGATCGCTGGTGGCGACGCGCGCGGCCGGCTCGAGCAGGGCCAACTCCGCGACGAGGCTGTCCGCGGCCTCCCAAGTGAGGTTGCTGAACGGGAGCGGGATCACGCGGGCGCCCATGTAGAGATAGCCGGCGCCGATTTTGTACAGCAGCGCGTTGACGGGCACGGCAAAGCCGCTGCCGAAGATCGGGCCGCGCTGGCACGTCGGAGACTCCGGATCAAACACGCCCACCGAAACCGAACGGTCGCCGCCGGGTGTGTACACGCCGGACAGCCACCGGGTGCCGTTGCTTCCGCCCAGCCAGCCGTGGGTTATCCAGACCTGCCAATCGGGCAAATCCGCGATGTACATCGCCGCTCCCGTATTGCAGGCTTCCGACAAAGCGTTGCCCACTTTTGAAATGACCTTATCGTCGAGCGACGGCACCCAAATCTCGGAGTAGGCGCCAAAAACGCCCGCCGTATCCGTGCGCTCGAACCAGTCGGCGTATTGCTGGCTGAACGCCTGCAATGAGTCGTCGACGGAGTCATTGTTTTCGATGGCCTGCATGGCGAGCACGGCCGCGGCGGGGGAGAGCCGATTTCCGATTTCCGTGACCACCAGGTTGAGCGCCACGTGCTCGTAAGGCGAATCCGGCACGTTTCCAAGCTGTGTCAACTCGTCGTACTGCTCATAAAAGATTTCGCGGCAGAAGTCGCGCACGACCTTGGAAACCCAAGCGTCCAGGTCGCCGAATCGGGCTGCAAACAGGGTTGCCCACGCGCGGTCCATGTCGCTGTTCAAATCCGTGGCGGCGGCGATGTCGTCGAGCAGCGCATCCTCGGCGCGTGTCAGGTCCGGAATCGAGCCGGCGGTGCAGAAAGATAGGACAACCTTGTCGAGGTTTTCGTCGCTGGCCGTGTCGTTGCGGTCCATGAGCGGGTACCAGGCATACTTGTCGTTCATCACGAGGACAACCTCGCCCTCGATGGCGTTGGGGGTTGCAGCTTCGCCCGTGAGCGGATCATAGAGGGTTGCGCCGATTTCGGCCGCGACCGCCACGTAGGCGCGCTCCGCGTCCGTTATGAGCAGATAGACGCCGTCGTTGGCTTGGCGCAACTGGAAGAAAAGGGCCTCGCCGAGGGACAGCACGGGCGTCTGCCAGTCCGTGCCCTTGATGGCGTTCCACATCATCGGCAGGCGGATGTCGAGCCAATTTCGGAACGGGGCTTTGTCGTCGTACATATTGCGCAACGCCACGGCATTGGCGCGGTGGTTCTCCCACTGGAACAAGTCCCAGGTGAACTCGGTGCCATCGAGCGTGGTGTCGTTGTACAGGATCATGTAGATGGGACCGCCGATATCGAACCAGTAGTCGCCGTCGTTGAGCCTGTCGCGGTGCTCGTACTCGGCCTGCCAGCCGCCGTACATCGTCACCAGTTGCTCCATCCAGACGGCGTCTGCCGCCAAATACACCTCTGGGTTGGCCACCATCAGCGACCGCGATGCGTAGATGCCGTACTTGGATTGTTTATCCGTTGCGGCCGCGGCTACGACGTCCTGCCAGACTTGCGTGTGCAGCACCATCTCGATCGAGCCCAGCGACACCGTCAGATCCACAGCCGTCCCCGGGGCGGCCAGGGCGCCCGCGGCCGGAACTTGCGCGGTGATGAGGTCGGGCGCCACGGTATCGCTGACGTGCTCGATGGTTTCGCCCAACGTCAGGCCCGCCGCAACCAGCGCGGCCTCGACATCACGCACGTCCATGCCGACGACGTTGGGCACCGTCGATGGCCCTTTTGAGACTAGCACGTCCACGGCCGTGCCCGGTCTTCCCGAGGCACTCAGAATCCCAGAACTTAGTGCCTGCGACGCCCACCATACAACATTTTGTGGAGATTGTAAAGAGTTTTCCCTGGCGCGACTACTGGTTGTAGATGTCAACCTGGCGCTGGCGCGTTTAGTGTTTGGCCCATCCTCTGGCGCAGGTCAAGGAGCCTTTCGGGATTGTATGTCGGATTGCCCCAATCCGGTACGGCCTCGCGGACTATGGCCATCACGGTGTCGGCGCCTGCTTTGTTCTCGAGCAACTTGAAAAACTCGTAGTCTTCCATGCCGTCGCGCAGGTTTTTAAGCCGAATAGACGCGACCGGGCCGTCTATGCCCGCGTCGTTGCCGGGGTAGAACAGGGCGCCCTCGCCGTTCCACCGCACCCTGAACCCCGGGTCGTCCCACGGGTTTCTGTCGGGGCTGCCCCAGTAGACGGTCGACCAGTAAAGGAGGCCGGTTATGTTGTAGCGGCGGTTGATCCACGTGGCGATCCGGTAGCTGATGGGCGGGAAGTCAATCTGCCAGAACGGCGGCGTCCAATCTTTGACCATCGCGTAATGGGGATGATAGCCCGGCGCCCGCTGGCACAGGGCGGTATAACTCCAGGCGTCGTCGCCGCTGGCCTGGACGGTCTTGATGGCGTCTTCGTCGATAAAACCGAACAGGGGACACCAGACGTCGATTGCTTCGTCGAGAGATCCCCAGGCAAGGTCTTGTGTGTAAGGTTGTTCAACAACTAACCGGCGCAGACGCGGCTCCGATTCCGCCACCAGCGCGCCAAGTTGGCGCACCAACTCGTACGCGTCCGCGTCGTTTGGCTCATCGAGCATGTAGTGGTAAGCGCCTGCCGCCCAACCGTTTTTGTCGAGAAACGCATACCAGCCACGGTAGAAGTTGATGGCTTTTTGGCGGTCTGCGCGGAGGATGTCGGAAAACGGTGCGCGGGGCACCTCGATGTTAGTTAGATTGTATCGCTTGATAAACTCAGCCCACTTCGCGGTCAACTCGTCGGTAAATTGGGGTGTGCCGTCATCGGCCACGTCCGGTTTGAGCCGCGTGGGGACGGGCGGGTTGATCCGGTGCGCCGCCATCATCTCGATGTATCTGTCTTCGATGGCCTGAAACTCGGGCGATCCAGGGTCAAGCTTGAGATAGCCGGCGACGTTTCCGAACCCGCCGAAATGGTTTTCGTGCGTCGGCCCGGGCGGCAACGCGAAATCCCAGACGGTCAGGCGCACCGGCAGTTCGACGGGCGGGACGCTGTCCGCCGTCACTTTCACGCGCCCCTCGTAAAGGCCCGGCGCGGCGTCCCGGGGGACGTGGACGTCGACCCAGATGGCGGCATTGTGGCCGGGAAAAAGGCTGAAGTTGGTCGCCCCAAACCGCGGCCCTATTCGGCCGCTGTCTTTCCAGACCGGTTCGCGGATTTCTTCGCCGGTGTAGGGGTTTTGGAACGGCACGAGCGCATCCGGGATCAGGCCCGGCGGGTATGTAGCGCCCGGCGCCGAATGCCGCACCGGCACGAACACTTCCCGGTAAAGCACCACGTTCGTCGCGTCCAGCGCTGCGCCGTCGTCTTTTTTTGTCAGTGCCGACGACTGCGCCGTCACGCCTGATGCCATCGCGTCCGTTGCCGTTACGACCACCTGGAACGCCTCAGTCTCGCCGCGCGCCGCAAAAACTTCGGCTGTCGCGGCGCCGGTGACGGGCTGATCGAGCTTGACGCGCACCAGCGGGTTGACCGCTGTCAGTTTGATCGCGCGCGGGACGTCTTGCGCCGCGGCGGCACATGCCGCCAACAAAGCCGCGGCAAGAAAGATCCGTTTCATTTTTTGCCCTCCCTCCTTCATCGTACGCCGCAGTAGGCGCGGTTTTCCAACCCGCGCCGTCCAGAGCGCGGGCTCGCATCAACGCAACAGGCTTAGTTCAAGCATTGACCGAAGCATGAAAGGCTTGTTGCGATCGGACCGCTTTGTGGTTTAGACATCGGCCGGGGCGTTGACGGCGCGGGCGAGACGACCGCGCCTACTCTTGATGCTTCTTCGATCTCGTACTATAATGCACCACATAGGAGGGGCGCATGGTGAATCTGAGAGGGGTGCGATGGCTGTATGGCCAACTCCCGCTCCTCGTTCAAAACGGCATGGTTTCGGCGGCAAGCGCCGGCGCGTTGAACAGGCCCCATGGACTCGGTCGCTGAGTTCAGAATGTTCCCCGAAGAATATGGGCGTCTACGGTTGTTGGCGTCGTCGGTTCGAGAAGACCCGCCTCAACCCGTCCCCGAAATTGTGCTGCAATGCGTGTGGTACGACCAGCTTTTTGATGACGAGGGCCTTGCGACAGATGAGGGCGCGCCGTTGCGGATCGTTTCGCCGGGCTGGTGGAACCACGCTGAAGGGCCGGATTTCAGAGACGCCCAGATCGAGTTTGGCGGCGTGCTCCACACGGGCGACGTCGAAATCCACCTCAACCACGCGGGCTGGACGCAGCACGGCCATAACCGGGACTCGAGGTACAACGGCGTGATCCTGGTCGTGACGCTCGACCCGCCGGGATCGAGCCCGCCGCCGTTGCGCAGCGATGGGGGTCGGATCGCCACGCTGGCGATCGAGTCGCGCCTCCACGAGGATCTCCGCGATTTGCGCGACCGGCTCTCCCTCGATGATTTTGCAAGCATCCCGAGCGCGCCGGGGCGGTGCCTCGTGCTCAGCGACGAAGCGGGCGCGCATAAAATTGTCAACATCGTTCTGTTGGCGGGCGCGTGGCGGATGCTCAACAAGGCGCGGGCGCTCCGTGAGCGGATGGATCGGGTGGGTGGCGATCAGGCGGTGTACGAGTCGTTCATGTCGGCGTGTGGTTACAGCCATTTCAAGCACCATTTCCGCGCAATCGCGCAACAGTTCCACTACCAGCGCGTGCGCCAGCTCGGCCGGCAAGACGCCCACCTGCTCGAAGCGGGATTCTTTCAAGTGGGCGGGCTGCTGCCCGACGAGCCGCCGCCGAGTTCCGCGACGCTCCCGCACTATGCGCGGCTTCGCGCGCTGCGACGCGACCGGCTCGCCGGCCTGCGCAGCCTCCCGCTCGAATGGCGGCGGGTAGGGGTGCGGCCAAACAACAGCCCCGAACGCCGGCTGGCCGGGGCGGCTCGGTTTTTGGCGCGCACGGCTGAGGCCGGGCTTCTCGACACGATCGAAGGCATCTGGCGCGAAGACGTCAACCCGGTTGAACGCCGGCGGCGGTTCGAAGACCTGTTCCCCGCGCCGGTCGGGTTCTGGAGCACCCACTGCACCTGGACGTCCGCCGCCGGAAAGCTCACAGCACCGTTCGGGCAGGGGCGGGTGCGTTCGATCATCGGCAATGTGTTTGTGCCGGTGGGGCTGGCCATAGCGCGGCGCGGGCGCGACAGGCAACTCGAGGAGGCCGTCCTCGATTTCTTCTCGCGAATGCCCAAAGAGCCGGACAACCATATCGTCGCGCTGATGGCGCCGCGCCTGCTCGGCAACCTCGCGGAAAAGAGGATGGATTTCAGAACGCAGCAGGGGTTGCTGCAGGTTTACCAGGACTGGTGCGAGCAAAACCCGTCATGCCGCGGCTGCAGAATTCTGGAAGCGATCGCGGGAAGACTGTAGGGCTGAGGTCGGATCGGTCGGATCGGTCGGATCGGTCGATTCTCCTGCTGTCTTATTTCTGCTCGCACATGGGCAGGCTGATGGTGAACCGAGCGCCGCGGCCCTCGTCCGACTCGATGGCGATGACGCCGCCGTGGCTGCGAATAAGCCCGTACGCCACGCTCAATCCGAGCCCGGCGCCGCCACCCACGCCTTTGGTCGAGAAGAAGGGGTCGAAGATTTTCGACTGAATGCACTTTGGAATGCCGGGCCCGTTGTCTTCAAACTCGATGCAGACGGAACTGTCGCGAATGTAGGTTTTCACGCCAAGCCGCCTGTCTTTTTTGCCGGCCGAGTTCAGCGCCTGTTGCGCGTTCATCAGCAAAGACAGAAACACCCGCTGGAGGTCGGCCGCGTTGGCCATGACCTCGGGCAGCCCCGGGGCGAAGATCGCGTGCACGTCGATCCCGTCGACGTGGAACTGGTACTCCCGTAGCGACAGGACGTTTGCCACGATCTCGTTAACGTCCTGCGGCAGCTTTTGGCTGGCGTCGCGGTGCGCGAACGTGAACAGGTTCTGCACCAGCTTCCGGCATCGCTCGGCCTCGGCGGCGACATGCTCGACGCGGGAGCGCGTGGAGGCTTCGATCTGCGAGTTGAGCAGCAACTGGGCGTAACCGAGGATGCCCGTGAGCGGATTATTCAACTCGTGCGCAATGCCCCCGACAATCTCGCCGAGAGCCGTCAGTTTTTCCGTTTGCATGAGGGTGTCTTCGGCGGCTTTCTGATTGGACAGGTCGGAGATGATGATCAAGAACAGATCTTTGCCTTCCGGCGGCCGCGCGGGGATCGCCGTCAGGTCCCATTCGATTTCCGCGCCGAAATAACTGACGCCCGAATACCGCAGCCGGGCCGGCCTTCCTTTCTTCATCGCGTTCGCCAGCACCTGGCCGAGCACGGGTTGTTCCTCATTGCACGCCCGCGGCAGCGGCATGCCCACCAGCGTCGCCGCGTTGGGTGCGCCAAACAGGTTGACCGCGGCCGGGTTCGCATCGAGTATGACGACCGAGGCGTCGGCAAATACCACGCCCGTCGGCAGCCCGTGAAGAAGGGCGTCCATGCAGGCGTTGAGGCGGGCGATCTCGTTCTCGAGCCGGCGCGCGAGCCGCAGGTCTCTGGCGATGCTGATGATGCCCGCAACCTGCTCGTTGCGAAGCATCACGCGCGATGTGATCTCGAACGGGACCCGGTCGCCGTCTTTGGTGTAGATCTCGCTGGTATACGGCGCCCGCGACACCGCGCCGGGCGTCTCGAGCCGTGCCTCGACAATGTCGGCAAATTCGGGCACCACCAGATCAAAGATCGACAGCCCGTCCAGCAGGTCCTGCGCCGTGAACTTTGTCGCGCGCAGCCCCGGCTCGTTTATATACAGCAGCGTCCCGTTCAGATCGTGGACGTACACCGCGTCGTTGAGGTTTAGCGAGAGATCCTGGAAAAGCGTGAGCATCCGGCAGTGGTCTTCATCGAGGTCGGCGCAGTCGCTCTCGAGTAGGCGGCGGAAAAACTCGCGCTCCGCCGACTCGGCCGGCGGCCTCGGAATGGCCGGGTGTATCACCGCGCGCAAGGCCAGCACCGCGTCGCCGCAATCCAGATCCGAAAGTTCCCGGCGGAAAAGCTCGATGGCCTCGGCCATAACCGCGCGGAGCATTCTGGCGAGGCTCGTGTCGTCCATCCGTCCGGCCAATTCCGTTGCGACGAACGGTTCGCCTTTGTCCATGGCGGCCGCGGCGTCTTCCACACAATGCTCCACCACGAACACAAGGTCGTCCGTGGACTGCACTTCCGCGGCAGCCGCGGCAATCCGCCGGGCGCTGGCATGTAGAAGCTCGCTGGCCGGATTCATAAGCCCACCCGATTTTGGCCCAATTCGCAGTATATCAGAGACCTGCAAAAAAGGGAACCGGGTTAACAGTTCGAAGTTCGAGGTGCGGCCAACGCGGGGCCGCCCTGGGGGCGGGCACAGAATAGTAGCGCCTCTTTGACATAAAAAACGAGAAAATGGTTCAATGAGGCTATGCCAAAGGGGTTTTAATCAGGAAGGGATTGGCCATGCCGCTTCGCGTTGGTGTGGTGGGGATGGGCAACATTGGGAATCTTCATGCGCGCTGTTACCAGCAAGACCCGCTGGCCGAGATCGTCGCCGTCTGCGACATTATCAAAGAAAAGGCCGACCGAGCCGCGGGCGAATACGGCTGCCCGGCGTTTTACAGCGTTCGCGAGATGCTCGATGCCGGGATTCCGATCGATTGCGCCAGCATGTGCACCGCGGGCAAGGAAAACGGGGGCGATCATTTTGTTCCGACGATGGAACTGCTCGAGGGGGGGATTCCGACGCTCGGCGAGAAACCCATTTCGAACGAGTTGGACAAAGCGGAGCAGATGGTGGCGCTGGCCAGGGGCAAAGGCATCCGGTACGGTATCAACCTGAACCACCGGTTCACGCCCGCGGCACGCCGAGCCAAAGAATGGGTCGACCAGGGGCGGCTGGGCCGGCTGCACATCATCAACATGACCATGTGGATCGACAACCCGAACGAGACGTCGCCGCATTTCCACGTTCGCGCGCTTCATCCGCACTCGCTCGATGTGATGCGGTATTTCTGCGGCGACGTGCAGAGCGTCCATGCATTTTTTCTCCGCGGCGAGACGCGCGACGGCACCCCGCGCCAATGTTGGTCGAATATGCAGATGAACCTGTTGTTCAAGAACGGCGTGGTCGGCCACCTCACGGGCAGCTACGATGCGGGCGGCGGGTTCGGGCTCGAGCGGTGCGAGGTAACCGGCAGCCAGGGGCGGTTTGTGCTCGAGGACGCGTGCGAGTTACTGACGTTCTACTCGAGGGCCAACAACGACGGCGAGTCGTACGCTAATCTCGGCGGCATGACAGGCTTCATGGACACGTTCCCCTCGAGGATTCACCACTGGCTCGAACAGAACGTCGAGAAGGCGCGGCCGGAAGACGTCGACGGGTCCGGGGAAGACGCGCTGAAAGTCCAGCGCATCATCGAAGCCGCGATCGAATCGTGGGAAAAACGCAAAGTGATCGACCTATGAACAGATCAGAAAGAAGCGAAAAACGGGGAAAAAGGGGGACGCTGCACTTATTTCAACAGTGCTGTTATCGGTTCAAGTCCATTGGCTTTGGAAATAAGTGCAGCGTCCCCCTTTTTCCGAGTCAGTCCCCGTTTTTCGCTTTTTTTTGATTTGTGCATAAGTAGCCTCAAATGTGAATCACTACACTAGTTCCCGTGACTACGGCCATATTGAAAGTCACTACAATGAAAATAAAATCGGCCGAGTTCCTCAAGTGCGCCATGTTGCCCGAACAGTTCCCGCGCGACAGGCGGCCCGAGTTCGCGTTCGCCGGGCGGTCAAACGTTGGCAAGTCGAGCCTGTTGAACCGGCTGCTCAACCGCCACGGCCTCGCAAAAACCAGCAGCACGCCCGGCAAGACGCAAACCATCAACTTCTTCAGCGTCAACGACGCCATCTACCTCGTCGACCTGCCTGGATACGGCTACGCCAAAGTCCCCAGGGACGTCAAGCAAAAATGGCACAAGGCCATGAACGACTACCTGGTGGACCGCCCGCCGTTGAGGCTCGTGGTCCAGCTTGTCGATTCGCGCCACCCGCCGTCCTACAAAGATGCCGAAATGCTCGCCCTGCTCGAAACGGCCAAAGTACCCGCGCTCATCGTGGCCACCAAAATCGACAAGGTCGCCAAGTCCCAGCGTGCCAACAACATCAAAGCCATCTACAAGGCGCTCGAATTGGACGAAGACGCGCTCGTCGTCCCATTCAGCGCAGTCACCGGCGAAGGCGTCGACGAAATCTGGCGCGTCATCGAGGAACACTCATAAAGGCGCAGGCGCTCGCGATCAAAGAGCGGGATGTGCAGGCGAGACGCCCGCACCACAATCTGCCGGCTTCATTGTGGTGCGGGCGTCTCGCCTGCACGGGGCGCTCCGACACGTTTTCCGGCGTGTGCCGTTCCAGAGTCAAGGAGGGTGACACACAACACAACTGGCAGGGAGCGTCGCAACTCCGCTGTAACCACATCCAAATCAATCAGTTACGCCAAATAGAAAACTTTTATCTGCCAACAGATTACGCTCTTTATCTTGTGGACCCGTTGTGCTAGACTAAACTGCGCCACAACATGTTGGGGTCAGGGGTAGTTCTCCCTATGGTTGCATAAGACTGGTTTCGCATAAGTTCAATCATAGGCGAAACCCGTGAACATATATCGGGAGCGGCTAGTAACGTGAATGGTTTGAAACGCCGGGTTCATTTTGTTGGAGTGGGCGGCATCGGCATGAGCGGGCTGGCCGAAATCCTTTTGAACCTGGGCTATGACGTTTCGGGCTCGGACCTTAAAGGCTCGGAGATCACGCAGCGGCTTTCGGAAAACGGGATGCGGTTTCAAGAAGGCCACGACGCGGCCAACATCGGCGATGCGGGCATCCTGGTGGTTTCCGCGGCGGTCGGGCCGGACAACGTCGAGGTGCTCGAGGCGAAACGCAGGGGCATTCCGGTGATTCACCGCAGCGATCTGCTGGCCGACCTGATGCGGCTCAAGCCCAACGCCGTAGCCGTCGGCGGGACGCACGGCAAGACCACTACGACCTCGATGATCAGCGCGTTCCTCGACCGGGCCAACATCGGCGCCACCAGCATCGTCGGCGGGATACTCCACCGCAGCGGTACCAACGCGAGGTGGGGCACCGGCGAGTATCTCGTGGCGGAGGCCGACGAGCACGACGGGTCGTTTCTGCGCCTGCACCCGACCATCAGCGTGGTGACCAACATTGATGCCGAACATCTCGAGTATTACGGTACGCTCGATCGGATCAAGCGGGCGTTCATCGATTTCTGCAACGACGTCCCGTTCTACGGCTACTCGATCGTGTGCAACGACGACCCGAATGTGCGCGCCATCCTGCCGGACATCGAGAGCATCTGCATCACGTATGGGCTCGAGGACGGCGCCTCGCTGATGGGCTCGAACATCAAGCTGTGCGTGCCCGACCCGGCCAAGCCGAAGTGGGCGCAACTCTCGCGGTTGTGCACGCGGTTCGACGTGACGAGCCACGACGACCGCTTGCGGGTGACGGGCCGGCTGGGCGCGCTCGAGATCAACGCGCTCGGCGACCACAACGTCCGCAACGCGCTGGCCGCGTGCGCGGTCGGCCTTTGCCTGGGGATGCGGTTCGGCCTGATCGCGGAAGGACTCAAGCAGTTCGACGGGGTGGAGCGCCGCTTGCAGGTGCAGGGCGAGTGCCGTGGCGTTACGGTGCTCGAGGATTACGCGCATCACCCGACGGAGATAGCGAGCACGCTCGATGCCGTGCGGCTGGTCGAGCCGAACCGGATCATCTGCGTGTTTCAGCCGCACCTGTATTCGCGCACGAAGTTTTTCTGCGACGATTTTGCGCGCGCGCTGGGCAGCGTGGACAAGGCCGTCGTCACCGACCTGTATCCCGCGCGTGAGGATCCCATACCGGGGGTGGATTCCGGCCTGATCGTTGACTCGGCGCAGCGGCAGGGGTTCAACAATGTGATGCTTCTGCGCGACATGAACGCCGTGCCCGCTATGCTCGTGTCCGAGTTGAAAGAAGGCGACGTGGTTCTTGTGCTTGGCGCGGGCAACATCAACAGGATTGCCGGGCTGGTGCTGAAGGAACTGGAGAAGTCTTGATGCTGCGACGGCGAAACCGCCAGAAGAAAACGCCGGCAAAGGCGCCGAGGGCGCGGGGCCGTCGGTTTCCGCGGCGGACCGTCCTGTTTTTTGTGCAGCTTGTGATTTACGCGGGCGGTCTGGCGGCGTTTCTTTACTGGTTTGGGCTGTACGTGGAGCAATCGGGGGTGTTTAACGTAAAGGTGATCCAGGTTGCCGGCGCGGATTTCCTGCGCGAGGAGGACATCATCGCGCAGGCCGGCGTGACGAACGGCGACTGTGTTTTCCTCGTGCGGCCGGAAACCATCCGACAGAACATCCTGTCGATGCCTTTCGTGGGCACGTGCCGGGTGAACCGGGTGTTTCCGGACCGCCTCGAGATTGCGATCAAAGAGCGTGTGGCCCTGGCGACGCTGCTGGTGAACAACCGGCTGTTTGAACTCGACCAGGACTGCACGGTCCTGCGCGAGCTGGGATCCGAAGAGGCGCACGCGGGGCCGCTTATCACCGTGGAATCCGAGCTTGGCTACGTGGAGGTGGGCCGGCAGATGCCGCACGAGTCCCTGAAGAACGCGGTGGCCGTGTGGCGTGCGTTCACCCGCACGTCGATGGCGGCCGACGTGACGGTGTCGGAGATCTGCTCGGAAAAAGGCAACAAGATCGGCATGACGTGCGACGAGTTGAACTGCGAGGTGAGGTGGGGGAGGGGCAATATCGAGTCGCAGGCGTGGAAACTCGAGGTGTTCTGGCGGAGCGAGAAGGGCCGTCTGCCCTTCCGTGAATATATCGATTTGCGGTTTGGAAACGACGTGGCGTGCCGGTAGAAACACGGCGCCGTGGGAGGATGCCCAATGGTAACGGGGATGGCTGACGAGTTCACGACATTCGCGCAGCGCGCGCACATCAAGGTTTGCGGCGTGGGGGGCGGCGGCGGCAACGCCGTCAACAGGATGATCGCCGCCGGGCTCCAGGACGTTGACTTCATCGTTATCAACACCGACGCGCAGGCGCTCAAAAACAGCCCGTCGCCGCGACGCCTCCAGATCGGGCTCGAAGTCACCGGCGGCTTGGGTTCCGGGGGCAAGCCGGAGGTCGGGAAAAAATCCGCCATGGAAGACCGCGAACGCCTCGCCGAGATCCTTAAAGGGGCCGACATGGTGTTTTTGACCGCGGGCCTTGGCGGAGGCACGGGCACGGGCGCCGCGCCGGTCGTCGCGGAGATAGCGAAATCGACGGGCGCGCTGACGCTGGGAATTGTGACGCTGCCGTTCTCGTTTGAAGGCGCGATACGGATGGAAAACGCGGTCGCCGGCCTCAAAGAACTCGAAGAACAGGTGAACAGCCTGATCGTGATTCCCAACGATCGGGTCGCGGCGCTTGGGCGGCATGAAATCACGTTTCTGAACGCGTTCCAACAGGCCGACGAGGTGCTGCACAACGGGGTGCGGGCCATCACACAGTTGATCCAGGTGCACGGGTTGTGGAACGTGGATTTCGCCGACTTCCGCACCGTCATGGAATCGGGCGGCCGGGCGCTGATGGGCATCGGCCGGGCCGAAGGCGAACGACGGGCGGTGAGGGCGGCCGAAGAGGCGATTGTGTGCCCGCTGCTCGAGCAATCGAGCATCAATGGCGCCAAGGGCGTCATCGTGAACATCCGCGGCGGGCACGACATCGGGATGCGCGAAGTCGAAGAAGCCGTGAGCACCGTGAAGGAAGCCGCACACCCGGACGCCACGCTGTTTGTCGGCGCCGCGCTCGACGACGAGGAACATCCCGAACTCGAGGTCACCGTCATCGCCGCGGGGTTTGCGGCCACCGTGGCGGAAATCATTCCCATGCCCGAACCCAAGGAGCAAACCGCTCCCGCCGCAAAAACCGCGGCCCCCGCGGCGCCGGCGGCCGCCCCGGCCCAGCAGGTGCTCGTAGCAAATGCCAAAAAGACCGACCTGCCCGCGGCCGAACCCGTTCAGACCGAATTGATCGCGCGCGAGCCCGTAAAAAGGCGTTCCGTCGGCATTCTTATTGCCGACGACGTCGACGGCGGCCACGATCCGTCCCAGGCGGTTTCCTACAAAGACGAGGAGGATATGGGCATCCCGACGTGGCTGCGCAAAAGAAAACAGTCCCAGCGCGACGCTAAAGAGTAGACGTTAGTTTCAATTGACCTCAGATTTCTAAGGCCAGCGTGATGGTGGTAAAAACCAAGATCAAAGGCTGTGATCCTGAGCGGGGGAAGCCTCTCAAGGGCTTTTTTGCCCTTCAGCACATCTCTGCCGCTGCGTGATCGCGCCGAGCACTATCACCATCCCTTCGACCGCGAAGAAGCCAGCCAGCGCCGCAAACGTGCCGGTGGTGAAGCCGTAGCTGTGCAGGCCGACGCCGAGGAGGTTGACGCCGAACCAGGAGAACGCGATCACCAGCCCGCCTGCGATGACGGCGAGGTTCACGCCGAGGTCGCCGATGAGGCCGCCCCTCCGTGCGTGAAGGATCGCCAGTTGCCACAGCACGATCATGAGCGCGCCGTTCTCTTTGGGATCCCAGCCCCAGAACCGCCCCCAGCTTTCGTTGGCCCAGATGCCGCCGAGCACCGTGCCGAGCACCGAAAACAGCAGGCTGAAACACAACACGCCGTAAACCGTCCGCGCAAGCGCACGCTGCCGCTCTTCGGCTTCTATAGGTCCGATCCGTCCGATCTTATTTAGCAGCCGCCCAAACACATACACGTGCGCCATCGCCGACGCCAGCAGCCCTGCGCCGTATCCGATTGCGATGGTGGTGACGTGGGTGGCGAGCCAGAAGTTCGTGTCGAGCACGGCCACCATGCTGGGCATGGTGTCGGCGCCCTCGCGCACTTCGTACTTGTTGGCGAGAAACATGCCGGCCACGCCCAGCAGCGCGCCCACGGACAACGCGATCCGCTGGCGGTTCACGAACTCGATGAAAAGTGACACGACGGCCGCCACCGCCGTGCAAAACAGGATCGTCTCGTACAGGGTGGTGACGGGCGGCCGGCCCCGGATGATCGATCGCATCACGATCCCCGCGATCAGCAGCACGGTCGGCAGCGCCACCAGCGCGAGGTTCGCCGCGCGCCACAAGCCCACCCGCGATTTCGGCGACCGCAGCCACTGAAACGCAATCAGCAGGAATGACAGGATGTACAAGACGAGGGCGTAATAGAAAAATTGGAGGCGATAAAACGCCACTTCCAGCGGAATCTTCTCATATTCGCCTCGAGACACGGCCTGTCCCATCAGCGTCGAGCAAAGTTCACGCGCCTTCGTGCGAAACGCGCCCGGATCGCTGCGTGCGTCTACGAGTTGTTCCATCCCGGCCAGCAGTTCCGCGTGTGACAGGCCGTGTCGTTCCACCAGGCGTGAGGCAGCCGGCGCGGGTTCGGCTTGTGCAGGTTGCCCTTCAACGAACGCGACGCGGATTGCCTCGCCCGGCGTAAGCCACTCGGTCTGCTCCCTGTCGGCCGGCGTCAGGAGCGCAATTGCAGTGGATGTGGCGGCCATCTCTTCAACTTCATGCACGACTTTGCCAATGGCTTCAAAGTCGCTGCTGCGTGTTCCGTCGCGGCTGAGTTCGATGAATTTCGCGGCCAGTTGAGGGCCTTTTGGAAGAATCTCCGAAAGGCGCGCCTCGTCTTTGCCGCCTATCAGCCCCCGCAGAAACTCGCTGCCGCCGGTATCGAACCTGTGCCGCGCAAAATCCAGAAAGGCGGCGAGCAGTTCGAAGTCGTGGACGTTGTTGGCGAGGTTGATCACCTGGTTTTCGAGCAACGGTCGCGGCCCCGGTTTTGCCCCGTATTGCCCGGCAAGTTCATACAACCTCTCGCGGGCCGGCGCCAGTTCTTCGTACGCATACCGGTCGCGGCGGTTTTTCTCCGGCAGGCCCAGCACCACCAGCACCTCGCTGTTATCGATCACGAACGTCTCGTAACGTGCGGCCAGTTCCGGGAAGAAAAGACAATCGAGCAGCCACTCGAGCGCGGAGCCGCTGCGGCCGTCAGCGTCGCGGAACGATCGCCGCCCGTTGAGCTTGAGCAGCTTGAACCGGGCGTAGGTGTCGAGCGGCTTGACGCGGCCTTCGTCCTGCACGGGTAGCGCGGCGAACAACTCGAGCGTTTCATCGTCCCATGAGCGTTCATCGGCGCCGGAGGCCGGCGTCCAGGCCGACAAAACCGCGAGCGCAATAAACATGAGATGTTTGGCTGCTCGCATCATGTTTCCGCCTTCGCGCGCTGCGACTTCAGGTACCGCAACAGCTTTTGGGAGAGATGAACCGTCAGCCCGAGCGTTATCACGAGGCACGACCACAGCGGCAGCTTGTCGGCCGGGTTGCGGACGACCGCCAGCGTCGAGTACAGCCGGTCGTTGGGCCCCGCGCCGGCCGGCCCCCACGACGACTGGTAAAACGTGTAGCCTTTGTGGCGCAACGGCTCGTTCATGCTGATCCGCGCCCGCTGTTGAATGCCCGCCTCGATCTTCGTGACATCGCTGCGGAACAGTTTGGGCTGATTGGTGCCGGGGTGCAGTTCGCGCGTGAACTTGTCGAGCCGGATCGTAAACGGCAGCGGCCACCGGCCCCGGCGCAACTCGATGGCGTAGCTCTTGCCCGCCACGTCAACCCGGGCAGGCTCGCTGTCCGCCCGCAGAATTCTCTCCTGCGCGGCGCCGGTGTCTTTTGGCAGAACGGCGGCGTGGATCGCGGGCAAGACAACTTCTTGCGTGGCACGCGGAGCCGCGTCGTAGCCGGTCAGCATTAATTCAAAGGGAATGCCGGCGAAATAAAATGTGCCGGAGCGGCCGCCGCGCAACATTTGAAAATCTTCGCCGCGGATGATGTATTCGGTGACGGGTTCGCTGCCGCCGGTCTCGCGCACGCCGATCTCCCAGTCATGCTCGCCGACAAACTCGCCGGCGCTCTCGCCTTCATAGAGCGTGACGTAGCCCGTCGTCGCGTATTCATACCCGACAAACGCGCCCGCAAGCAGCATCAGGATGCCCGCGTGCCCCAGCAGGATGCCCAGACGCCGCCAGTCTTTCCGCGGGCGGATCACGCCCCCCAGCAGGAGGCTGACGAACGTCAGCCCCATAACCAGGTAGCCGCCGGGCAGCGGGATCGGCAACACGCCAAAAAGCCAGTGAATCAGGAAGAACGAAGCGAAATACTTCTGCTGCGCCTGGTAAAGGCCATGCTCGACCTGGTAGAGCGTGCCAAGAAGCGTGAGCACGAAAAGGAGCAGGAACAATACGCACGACAGCTCATACGACGACAAGAACCGGACGGCTTTTTTCATCGCGCCACCGCCTCGATCGAGTTGCAGAACGCCACGAAACGATCCTTCTCGGCCCGCACAGCCTGTTCCGGGCCGGTCATCTTGGCGAACAGCATCTCGCCATCGAGATCGACCACCGCGCCCAGCAATACCCATCCCGGTCGCGCTTCGCCGTCCATTCCCCGAAACTCACCCGCCGCTTCGACCAGCGGGGCTTGCCGGCCCAACATCTCGATCCGCGGCATCTGCGCCATTTCTTCGGGCGTGGCGGGCGGCAACCCGACCTGGCCGCGCCAGCGGTTGACATTGGCCTCGACCCCGCCGGCGTTGCCTGTCAGCGACGTCAGGTAGCAGTCGATGTCCTTGTTGCCCGCGACGGCGAACGTGGCGATTCGCATCGGTCGCGGCGGCACCTGCACCCAGCCCTCGGGCAACTGCCAGCGAAACCCCATCGCCTGCGCGCCCGCGTCAGCCGACGCGGCCGCGTGGGCATTTTGCGGGGGCACGGCGGACGCAGGCGCTACGAGCCGCGTCTCCGTGACCTCCTTTCGGAAACTCGACGGGCCACAACCGGCAACGGCTATTGCCAGTACAAACGCGAGCGCTGCAAGTACTCTTATCATCATACCTCGCGTGATACAGGTCCGCGGCGGCTGCCCTTTAGCCGCCGGGGTTCAGGCCAGAACATGAACTGCGGTTGAATTATCGTCAGTCACCCCGCCGGAATGCAAGTAGGCGCCCAATCCTTTCGCCGGGCGCCCTGTGGACGCGACGTCCCCGTCGCACCCTGGAGTTTCTACATTATCACGCCGCTGCGGTGCGGACTAACTGCGCCGCTCGCCCCCGTTGGCCCAGATGATGTGCGTCAGCGTGCGGCGTCCCAAACAGACCAAGGCCCCAAGCCGCTGCCGCCTTGCACGCACGGCCGTTCGATTCCGCGGGAAAACCGGAATCAGAAGAGGAAAATGTAGAAACTCCAGCGCCCGCACCACAATGGTGCGGGCGATCTTGCTTGATCGGAAACCACGGGGACAGTTGGGGTCGAAGACGATTCTGGTTTTATGGCAAACTATACGTTGTCCATGGATTGACAGATCGGAAGGAGAGTCGCGCATGAGTTTCAGTGAGAGTCGATATGATGAGATGGTTTACCGCCGGAGCGGTCGCAGCGGGTTGGTCTTGCCGGCCGTATCGCTGGGGATGTGGCACAACTTCGGGACGTTCGCCGATCACGAAAATTGCCGGGCCATGATGCGGGCCGCGTTTGACCTGGGCATCATGCATTTTGACCTGGCGAACAATTACGGCCCGGAACCGGGCAGCGCCGAACAGCGCGTGGGGCGAATCCTCAAACAAGATTTTGCCGGATACCGCGACGAGTTGATCGTCTCATCGAAAGCGGGGTACGACATGTGGCCGGGGCCGTACGGGGAGTGGGGGAGCCGGAAGTATTTGATGGCGAGCCTCGACCAATCGTTGAAACGGCTGCAGTTGGAGTACGTGGATATTTTCTATTCGCACCGGCCTGATCCGCACACGCCGCTCGATGAGACGATCGGCGCGCTCAACGATATTGTGAAACAAGGGAAGGCGATTTACGCGGGTGTGAGCAATTATCGCGGCGCGTTATTTGTCCAGGCGTCGGAATTGGTGAAACGGCGGGGTTGGGCCCCCCTCACGATCCACCAGCCGTATTACAACCTCTTCGACCGGTGGATCGAGGCGGATCTGATCGAGTATACGGAACAGTACGGGACAGGCATCATCGCGTTTTCACCCCTGGCGCAAGGCCTCCTGACATCGAAGTATCTCGATCCCAAAAACCCAATCCCGGCGGGGACGCGCGCAAGCGACCCGACCGGCTATCTGCAGCCGGAGGAAGTCACCACGGAAAAAGTGGAACGCGTGCGGAAGCTCGAAGCGATAGCGCGGGCGCGCGGTCAGTCGATGGCGCAGATGGCCGTTGCCTGGGTGCTGCGCGACGAGCGCGTGACAAGCGCGTTGGTCGGCGCGCGCAACCCCGAGCAGGTGCGGGAGTGCGTCGGGGCGCTGAAAAATGTGCGGTTTGACCCCGAGGAACTCGCCGCGATAGATGAGGCTGTAGGCTGAACGGATCGCGGATTGGGGAGGGTGAGAGGGTCGATCGGTCCGATCGGTCCGATCAGTCCGATCGATCCTATAATTTATGAGGAAGATGGGGCAGGTTCGGGGGCTGTGGCGCCCAGAGTGAGGCGATCTTCCCGTTCTTCGACCTCGAAGAGTCGGGTGCGCTCTCTTGGGCCGACGTTGGGCTGGTGCAACGCTATCATGAGTTGCCCGTCGAACCTGCGGAACACCATCGCGTGGCCCCCGTCGTCGGTGAAGAGGGGTTGGGCGTCCTGCGCCCAGGGTCCGGTGATTGTGCCGGATTGGGAGCGGGCGACGACGACGTTGTAGCTGCCGTTGCCGAACGTGGACCACAGCATGAGCAGGGCGCCTGAGGATGTCCGGTGGATGAACGGTCCGTCGGTGACGAGGCTTTCGCGCACCTCTCCGGGTTTTGTTTCGGGGCCTTTTTGGATTGCGTTGGTGACTGCGTGTTGGATGTCTTGCGGCGTTACCCAAGGTACGGCGGAGGCTCTTAACAGCAGCACGGGTTCGCCGGTGGGCGCGGAGAGGTCGTCGTTGAGTGGCACGGCACAGATCTCGCCGTCGCCGGTTTGGACCCATTCGTGGCAGAAGACCATCCATGGCTTGGCGTTGTCGTCGAGGTGGAACGTGCCGTCGAGGCAATACCAGCCCGGGGGCGTTATGGGCTGGCGGGATCGCATGGTGTAAGGGCCTGCTGGGCGGTTGGCGACGAGGATGTGCGTACCGCGTGGTTTTCCTTCGAGCTTGAGCGTGGCGAACATGTAGTATTTGGCGTTGTAGGGGTGGACTTCGGGCGCCCAGAGGTTGATGGTGGGAAAATCGTCGGGTGGCTTGAACGCGGGTTCGGGGCCGGCCCAGTTGACGAGGTCGCGGCTGGTGTAAACGGGGAAGCCCCGGCCCCAGGCGTATTTGGCGACGCCGGTGTTGAAAAGATAGTAGAGGCCTTGGCTGGGTACGGGGAGGATGAATGGGTCACGGACCCGGAATTGGTCAAGCGTGAGGGGGCAGTCTTTGCCTTGCGCGCAGGACGCTACGAGCAGCGTGGTGAGAAGGAGTAGCTTCATTTTTTTAATACAACGTATAAAGTGCTTTAAGAGGCCGGGGTAAGAACTGGAACATACCCGTGCCGCGGGACGGAGCGCGGCAGGCCGGTCCCTGGGCAGTTATGATCGGCTCTTATCAGGCGCCTGCTTTGAGCTTGTTGACGAGGTCGACGTACTGCTGCATGGCGGCTTCCTTGGAAGTGCCGGCGAGTTTTTTCCAGCAGTCGTATTTGACTCGACCGACGAAATCAAGCATTCCGGGGCGTTCGCCGGTGCAGTCGCCGGTCGAGCCTTGCTTGAACAGTGCGTACAATTGCAGTTTGACGTCATTATCGGGCGCTTTTGGGAGTTTTACGACGTCCTGGCTGGCCTGCTGGAATTGAACTTCGAGTTGTTCCGACATGAGGACCCCTCCGTAATCGAGTCGAGCCCATCCCGAATCGAAGACATTTGCGGCTTATTTTATACAGGATTTCGGCGGGATGCACAAGATTTAAAATAGACCGGAGGATCGAGACCGGAGGAAAGGAGAAACTGCAATGGGGCGGCGGGCGTGGTAGACTGGGGAGTGGCGATAGGACCTATAGGACGAATAAGACCTACAGGACGCATAAATAGGCGAGGGAAAGGGAACGCCCGTCCGGCGGGCAGGGAAGAGGGCGCATGGGGCTGATTGCGAGCTTGGTTGCGGTGGCGTTGGTGGTTGGGAGCGGGCCGGTGGCTGGGCAGTACACGCCGGTGGCGGGGGGATGGCAGATCCGGGTAACGGCGGGCGGTGGTGCGGTGCGGCCGGCGGCGGGATCGGATATTGGCGTGGTAGAAGGCGATTACCGGCAGCACCGCAGGCCTTTGTACCCGCCGGCGGACCGCACGATGATCTGGGCGGCGGAGGAGATCGAGAAGATCCCGCGGTGCACGTTTCGGCCGCTGGTGGTGGCGTATAACGAGCCGCGATTTTTGTTTGACTATCATGCGGCAGGCGGGCTGCTTGGACATTTATATATCGGGCTGGCGAGGGGGGATCTGTCGAAGTGGTTTCATCAGTGGGTGGAGGTGGATGTGGCGTATGTGGACGGGCGGATGACGTACACGCTGCGTGACGCCTCGTTTCCAGGTCTCGAAGTTCGGCTCGATGCGTCGGCGTTGTCGGATTCGGCGGGCCTGATAGTGCGTGTGGCGGTAGACGGGCCGGTCGACGGGACAAAGCTGGTGTGGGCGTACGGCGGGGCGTCGGGATTCTTCACCAACTACAACATGGGCGCGAAAGAGTTCGAGTTCGCGCCGGAACAGTGCGCAAAAGACGTGATCCGGTGGGACGGGAGCCGGTTCGAGCTCGAGCGGGCGTTCGACAAGTCGGATGTGATCACGAACGAACCGTTCTGCGCGTGGCGGTACCTGCCGGAGTGGCACGCCGTGATCGAGGGCGGGAGTTCGTGGGGCGGCGCGGCCGGTTTTGGCGCGCCCGAGGCTTTTAAGCAGTCGCCCGCGGTGCTGGCAGGCTCGATGACTGAGGGCGTGGAAGGGCAAAACAAGGTGGCGGTGCAGGTGGTGGAGCTGGACGAGCAGGCGCGGGAAGGGTTCGTCGTCGTTGGGATGGGGGGCAACATTTCCGACAAATCGCGGTCGCGCGGGAGCGCGACCCCACCGCATACGACCGTGACAAGCTGTGTCGAGAACCCGGCGGCGGCGTGGGCGCGGGCACTGCAACGAAACACCGAGATTGCGAGCCGGGTTGTGACGCACACGCCGGACCCGTGGTTGGATGCCGCCGTGGGCATGATGGCGTTCGCGACCGAAGGCACGTGGGGCGACGTGGCGACGGTACACGGGGGTTGGTCGTGGCGGTTTGCATACCTGGGTTGGCGGACGGGGTATGGGCCGGTGTGTTACGGCTGGACCGAGCGGATCCGGAAGTATATCGAGTCGCACACGACGCTGGGGCTGGTGACGGAAGGCCCGGATGCGGGCGCTTTAGGATCGATGATCGAGTCGGGACCGGGCGTGTTTTACAACATGAATGAGGTGTTTTTCGATCACGTGCGGCAGTATTTCGATTATACGAACGATATCGAGTTGATGGCGCGGATTTTTCCCATATTGGACAGTATTTTGAAGTGGGAAGACACGCGTCTCGAGCCGGGCGGCGAGGGGTTGTACGAGAGCGCGTTGAACACGTGGATCAGCGATTCGCACTGGTACATCGGCGGCCAGTGCGCGCAGGCGTCGGCGTACATCCTTAATGCGAACCGCTTCATGGCGGATTTGGCGGCGCGGCTTGGCAAAGACCCGGCGCCGTACCGTGCGCGGGCGGACAAGACGCTCGATGCGATGCAGGGGAAGCTGTGGATGCGGCGGGCAGGCGTGTTTGCAGAGTACGCGGACACGCGCGGGGAACGGATGCTGCACACGGAACCGGAGCTGCCGACGATTTATCATTCGGCGGAGTTCGGCGCGGCGGACCCAATGCAGATCTATCAGATGCTGCATTGGGCGGACACGCATCTGCGGGCCGATGCGACGCCGGGCGGCGGGAAAATAGTGTGGAGTTCGAACTGGTATCCGAACCGGGGGCGGTCGTACACGCACAGCACGTACGAGGTAGCGTATGGCGAGGAAATGAACTTCGCGCTGACCAATTATCTGGCGGGGCGGGCGGACGAGGCATACAAGCTGATCCGGGCGAGCCTGTGCGGCATTTTCAACGGGCCCACGCCGGGCGGGCTGTCGTGCCACAGCTACTCGGACGGGCGTCAGCGCGCCAACGACGAGTTCGCGGACGCGTCGAGCATGTGGGCGCGGGCCGTGGTCGAGGGGCTGTTCGGGATCGTGCCGAAACGGCCGGACGGGTACGTGCAGGTGACGCCGCAGTTTCCGTCGAGTTGGGCGGAAGCATCGATCAAGACGCGGCAGTTCAGTTACGTGTGGCGGCGGAAACCGGGGTTGATTGAAGTCGAGTGGGACTCGCCGGTACCGGGGGAGGTGCGGTGGCATCTGCCCTTTATGGGGACGGATGCGGCGGTCGAGGGGGCGGACGGGGCGATGTTCGAGCCGGGATTTGATGGCACCACATGGGCGGTGGTATCGAGCCGGGCTGCGAAGGGATCGCTGAGGTTGCGATATAAAGTGCGCGAAGTGACGTTGCCCGAAACGCAACATATGAAACAGGGCGCGGACTTTCAAGTTCCGCCAGTTGTAGCGCAGGCGTCCCGCCTGCAAGATTACGCCGATCCGCAAGGTATTCTGAAGGATGTGCGGGTCGAAGACGCGGTGTTAACAGGCGTGATAACAGGCGAGCCAGGGCCGGGTGTCATCTTCGTACGCGCGGCGGACACCTGGCTGCCGATGCGCGTGGTGATCGAGCCGGAAACGCCTGCGCCCGCGCCGAAGGTGTGGAAAGCGCCGGGGGGCGAGCGTGATTTGGGGCGGTGGACGCTGGTGGATCTGGGCGGGGTGTTTAATTCGACGGTAGTGGATGCGCCGAGGTTTGTGCAGGAAAACGCCCCCGCACCGGAGATGCCGGCAAGCCAGGTGAACTTCAATTATTGGAAAGATCACTTCCGGGAGACGCATCACGGCGGCCGGATCGAGACGCCCAGCGATTCCGCGTGGCGGGCGAAGATCGGCGAGGATGGCGTTGGGTGGACGCGCGACGGGATACCGTTCAAGTCGCCGAAAGAAGGGGCGAACCTCGGTGTGGTGACGGTGACAGGCGGGTTTCCGAAGAAGCTGAGTTTTCCAGTGGGCGCGTCGGGGAAGACGCTTTACCTGATGATCAGCGGCATAACATTCCCGTCGCAGAGCCACGTGCCCAACCTGCGGGTGACGCTCCATTATGCGGGCGGCCCCGCCGAGACGGTGGAACTGGTGAATCCGTATGGCATCGGCGACTGCTGGGGCACGTGGTGCGGGCGGTATCACGACTGCGCCGCGAACGGGTTCGAGAATATCGGGGGACGGCGAGGCCCGGCGGGTTCGGCGGACGTGGCGGACCTGACGCAGCCCGTCGAGACCGACACCGAAGCGCACTTGGTTGCATTTGAATTGCCGCCGGGCAAAATACTTGCTACAGTTGATTTTGAAGCGGCCGCCAATGACGTGATTTTTGGTGTGATGGGTGCGACGGTGGAAAAATGAGTTGTGGCCGGTGGCCGGTGACCGGTGGCCGGACGAAAAATCTTAAGAGAAAGGGGTAGATATGTTGGCCATGACTGCGGTTGTGCTGGCTGGGCTGAGTGCTGTTGCGTATGAGGCGAACTGGGATTCGCTGAAGGCACATGAGACGCCGGGGTGGTATTTGGACGGGAAGTTCGGGATCTTTATCCATTGGGGTGTGTACTCGGTTCCGGCGTTTGGGAGCGAGTGGTACCCGCGGAACATGTACAAAGACAAGACGCCGGAGTTCAAACATCACGTGGCGACGTACGGGCCGCAGTCGCAGTTTGGCTACAAGGATTTCATTCCGTCGTTTCGCGCGGAGAAATTCAGCGCGGCGGCGTGGGCGGACCTGTTCAAGAAATCGGGTGCGCGGTACGTGGTGCCGGTCGCGGAGCATCATGACGGGTTTCAGATGTACGATAGCGCGCTTTCGGACTACAACGCGATGAAGATGGGCCCGAAACGGGACATTATCGGCGAGTTGGCGGCGGCGTGCCGGGGACAGGGTTTGGTGTTCGGCGTGTCGTCGCACCGGGCGGAACACTGGTGGTTTTTTGACCAGGGGATGACGTTCGACTCGGACGTGCGCAGCGGCAAGTGGGACAAGCTGTACGGCCCCGCGCAACCCGAGAAGGCGTCGCGGCCGGACATCGCGTTTCTCGACGACTGGTACGCGCGGTGCACCGAGTTGGTGGACAAGTACCAGCCGCAGTTGTTCTGGTTTGACTGGTGGATCGAGCAGCCTGAGTTTGTGCCGTACCTGCAAAAATTCGCCGCCCACTATTACAACCGCGGCGCGGAATTTGGCGCGAAGTGGGGGAAGGGCGTGGCGATCAACTACAAGAACAAAACGTTTCCGCCGGGCGTGGCGGTCCTGGATATCGAGCGGGGAAAACTGGGCACAACCCAGGCGGCTTACTGGCAGACGGACACGTCGGTAAGCATCCGGTCGTGGGGCTACATCGAGAAGGACCGGTTCCGCGACGCGGGCTCGCTGATTCATGAGCTCGTGGATATTGTCAGCAAGAACGGCTGCCTCTTGCTCAACGTGGGGCCGAGGCCGGACGGGCTGATTCCCGACGAGGCGCAGGCAATCCTCCTCGAGATGGGCCGCTGGCTGGAAATGAACGGGGAGGCCATCTACGGCACGCGCCCATGGAGGACGCCCGGCGAAGGGCCGACGCAGGTCAAGAGCGGCTCGTTTTCCGATCACAAAGAGTCGAAAATGACCGCCGAGGATGTGCGGTTCACGACAAAGGGGCAGGCGGTTTACGCCATTGTGATGGGGTGGCCGAAGAAAGCGTTCCGGGTCGCGTCGCTCGGCACACGCGCGGCGCCGGAGTTGGCGATCCACGACGTCAAACTGCTTGGGCGGGACAAACCGGTGAAGTGGTCGGTTAACAAGAACTGCCTGAAAGTAGTCGCGCCAAAAGAAAAACCCTGCGATCACGCCTACGTGATCAGGATCGAGTTGGGCGGCTGATGGGAATAAGGGAGGAATTTTGTAGCGAGGCAGGTTGTCTGATCGGGTGTCGGCGAGGGCCACGTCTGTAAAAGGAGGATGCGCATATGAAGAGCAAGTTTGGAGTATGGGCATTGGTCTTGGGGGTGGTTGTTTCGGCGTGCGCTGGTGGCGAGATCAAGCAGGCGCCGGCGATTGGCAGCGAGATGCCGGGGTTTACGTTGAAGGACGTGAACGGGAAGGAACACACGCTGGGGCAGTACAAAGGGAAGGTGGTGGCATTGGATTTTATGTCGATGGAGTGCCCGTGGTCAAAGGGTGCGGACGGGTCGTTGCCCGGGCTGGTGAAGACGTACGAGGGGAAGGACGTGGTGTTTCTGGGTGTGGATTCGCACAAGTCGACGACGGTGGATCAGTTGAAGGCGTATGCGGCCGAGCGAAAACTGGCCTATCCCATCTTGAAAGACGTGGACAATAAGTATGCGGACGCCGTGGGCGCGACTCATACGCCGGAGTTTTATGTGTTGGACCGCGAGTTGAAGGTGGCGTATCACGGGGCGTATGACAACCGGAAGGAGCCGGAGGCGGTGGGGGAGGTGAATTACGTTCGGTCGGCGATTGACGACGTTCTGGCGGGCCGGCCGGTGAAGACGGCGCAAGTGGATGCGTGGGGATGTACCATAAAGCGGCGCTGAGAACTGCCGCGCTGTGCCTGGCGGCGGTTGCCTTATGGGGATGCTCGCCGGCACAGCACGAGGAGCGGGCTGCCGAGGCGGCGGCGCCGCCGCAGGTCGAGGTGATTGGCGTGGAGCGGTTGTCGGAGGTGTTGGCGGGTTTGCGCGGGCGGCCTGTGGTTTTGAATTTTTGGGCGACGTGGTGCCCGCCGTGTGTCCACGAGATGCCGGAACTGGGCAGATTTTATGCGGAGACGTCGGGTCGTGTCGAGTTGGTGAGCGTGTCCGTGGATCATCCGGACACGGTTGAAAAACGGGTTGTACCTTTCTTGAAAGAACGACAGATACCATTCCGCGTATATGTGCTACGGGAGCGGTCGCCGTCGGCGGTGAGCGCGGCGCTGAAACTGGACTGGCAGGCGGGGGCCCTGCCGGCGACGTTCCTGCTCGATGAGACGGGGAAGGTGCGGCAGTACTGGGGCGAGGAGTTGACGGCGCGGCAGTTGGCGGAAGCGGTGAAAAGCATTCTGTGATTGTGGATTGCGCAAGTCAGGTTGCGGGGAGCAAGAGACGCGGGCTTTCAGTCGGATCTAGAGATCTGCCCAAGACGAGTATGAACCAGCCCAGGATGAAGTGGATCATTCGCCGCTCCCCTTTTTGTGTTTATGACGGGATAACAGGATTTACGGCATATTAAGAAGAGAAGACACGTTTTGGACAGAGATTTAGTGTGACGTTTTGTTTAGCCACTCGATGATGGGTTGTTGGTTTTGGGGGTCGAAGTGGTTGTAGGTGTCCGTCACGGCTTGAGTGAGTGCATCGGGGGCCTTATTGAGAGAGTACACGCAGCGGACGTTTTCGATGCTCTTTTCGACGAGCGGTATGGGCGCTTCGCGGTCGAGCCTCGGGGTGACGAGCAGGAGCGGTTTGGGGGCGACGGCAGCCATGAGTTCATCGAGGTCGTAGGGGACTCGGTCCTCGTGGCCGATGAAATAGCCGAGTCGCGGGGCGACCATGTAGAGGTGCGACCAGCGCGCGATTCCGCCGGTGAGATTTGCGTCGGTGTCGAGGCGGTAGGGGACTGGCGGGCATGCGAGGGCGTAGCCCGCGGGGCGGTCGTCGAGGCCCGCAAGGTGGAGTGCGACGAGCGTGCCGAAGCTGTAGCCAACCACGTAGATGCGCTGCGGGTCGACGTAATCGAGCCGGCCGATGGCGTCGAGCGCGGCCTGCGCGTCGCGGACCATTTTGCCCAGGAGCGACCAGCCCGGGTAGCGGGTGTAGAAGTTTTCGACTTCCTCGATCCTGCGTCCGAACCCGATCTGGTCGTAGCAGAACACGGCGAACCCGGTCTTGGCGAAGTTGAGGTGGGCGATGGCGCCGCGATGGTAGGCGGGGTTGAAACCGGAGGGGCAGGTCCACGGGTGTAGCCAGAGGACGACGGGCAGTTTTGCGCCGACCGTCATCGTCCCCTTTTTGGCGTAAACATCCGCGTTGATGTACTCGCCGAACATGACATCCTCTTTTTCGAGCCCCGGGGCATTGGCTCTATTGAGGAGTTGCTCGATGTGGTCGACTTCGCGCCCGTACGTGCCTTTGCCTGTGTGTGCGGCGCCGGGCGTGGTGCCGAGGACGGCTGCGACAGCGGCGGGCAGTTGGGTGCGGCGGGCAAGCCAGTCTTCAAGAGTGGCGGGCGTTTGGCCGAATGCACGCGGGGGTAGCGAGTCGGGGTTGAGCGGTGCCGGGTCGGTTTTGGCCCACGCGGCCCAGTCGCAGGGGTGGATGAACCGGTCTGGGAAGTCGTAGTTGGCCCTGCCGAACTGGAGGTCGCACCAGTCGACATATTTCTCGATGACGGTGGGCCAGGTTTCGTGGCCGCCGGGCCGCCATAGGATTTTGATTTTATCGGGTGCGCCGAAAAGTTGGTAAACGGGCCGGACGGCGAGCAGGGTTTGCTCGATGGCCCACGTGCTTTCGACGTCGTCGTTGATCGCGGTGCTGATGAGGCATGGGCGCGGCGCGGCCATGGCGACGAGGTCGGTGAGGTCGACGGGCAGCTTGTCTTCCCTGCCGGCGAAAAACCGGAAGCGGGGGTGGAACCAATCGGGGAACGATCGCGTGATGTTTTCAATGCCTTCGGCGAAATGCTGTTCGCCATGGTAGCGGGAAGAGACCACGCCGCCGGTGCCGCTGCTGCTCGATATGACCACCGCGATTCTCGGGTCAATGGCGGCGGCCATCAGCGACATCTTCCCGTTTCGGCTGTGGCCGGTGATGGCGATTTGATCGGCGCGGGCCTGGGGCACCATGTGGAGATAGTCGACGCACCGTGCGGCAGCCCACGCTCTGCGGGTGAGGCGCGACCAGTCCTGGTTTGGGTATGCGGCGGCAAACGAGTCGGTGTCGTCGGCAACGTCGCAGCCGGCGTAGACGCAGGCCAGATACCCCCGGCGAACCGCGACCAGCGCCCAGGCGCGGTGGTTGGTTTGAGTCATAAAAACCGGAAACGGCCCGGCCCCTTTGGGAATGAGCAACTCGACGCGCAGCGACGCCGCGTGGCTGGGCCCGAACTTGAGCAGCACGTTGCGGACCAGCGCGCCGGGTTCTTCGTGTTCGTCGACGACTTCGGCGGTGAGGTTGTCGGGCGGCGGCGGTACGGAACCAAGGATCCACTGGTGGAGGCTTTCCATGATTTGAGCGCGCCGCGCGGGCCATTGTGCGGGGTCGGCGACGGGTGTGTCGGACCCGAAGCGGCCGGCGTCGAGTGGGCCGGGCAGGATGGCCCTGCTTGGAATCGAGTCAAAGTCCGGCGGCATTTCGCCGGATTGTTCGAGCCACGCTTCAAAGGATTCGTTTTTGGGGAGCGTGGCGCGGATTTCGGCGAGGGTTTGTTCAGGCGACGCGGTCATAATCGCGGTAAGCAGCAGACACAACATGAGCGGCATCCTCCTCACATTGAGCATAGACGACAGGCGACGGGGGTTCAACAAGGGCGCGCGGGATGGAATAAGACGCATCCCGGCGTGGCGTTTCGACCTTTACAGACGGTCCGCCTGCAGCAAACCGATTACCACCAGCACCTCGTTGTGATCCGCAAGGCGCGTGGCCGCGGCTTCATTCCATGTAGCCCAAGGCTTTCATTTGCTGTTCGGTTTGCGGATCGATGTCCACGCCGGACTTGACCTCCGGCTCGGCGAGCCCCTCGTGCAAAGTCTGCTGACGCTGAATATACGCCAGCAATTCGGCCTTTAGTTCCTCGACCAATGCCGGGTGCTGGCCTGCCACGTCGGTTGTTTCATAGAAATCGGTTGCGAGGCTGTATAACTGAGGATTTCGGCCGTTCATGGTACAAAGCAGTTTCCAGTCGCCTTTCACTGCCCCAACCGCGTCGTGCCACTTCGAGACAATCAGCCGATCATTAAACGACGACGCCTTTCGGCCCGAGATCAAGGGCAGCAGGCGCCGGCCCTGGAACTGCTTGGAGGGCTTCTGCCCCGCCATGTCCAGGATCGTGGGCGCCACATCCAGCAGCGACACGTTCTCATTAACCTCCCGCCCCGCCGGCAAGGTCCCCGGCCAGCGGATCAGCAGCGGCACGTTCGTGAGCGTGTTGTACGGCTTGCCATAGTGGCGCCAGTGGTTTTCATGTTCGCCGAAGCCCTCCCCATGGTCCGCCGTGACAATGACCACCGTGTCTTCCGTCAAGCCGAACTCTTCAAGCCGGTCGATCAACGTTTTGAAATTGGTGTCGGCATACGAAATGGCCCCGTCATACAAGTCCATCGGTGTTTGACCTTCCGGCGACTTGAAAGCGCTCCGGAACGGCTCGGGCGGATCATACAGGAATTCCCTGCTGTCAGGCCCTCCCTGCCGGATGTCATGCGGTTCCATCGAATGGATATACAACAAGAACGGGCGGTCCCGGTGTTTATTGATAAACTCCCGTGCCCTCTGCTGCGTTACCGCCGGAAGCTCCCGCCTCTTCAGCGTCTTCCTGCCAAGTTCCGTATGCAGATGAACCGGCTCAAGGTAACTGTAGGAGGCCCGAGGAACCGTCTCCAGCGGCGTGCTCGGGTTTTCCGTCAGCGCACACGTCTCATAGCCGGCCCGCCGCAGCAATTCCGGAAACGTGGCCAGCCCTTCGGGCAATAATTCGTCTATTTCTTCGAGGCCGTGGTAAATCTGGTCGACACCCGTCGAAAAAGAAGCCGAAGACGATTTGGTCCAGGTGTCCACGGCAAAACATCTGTTGAACTTCACGCCCTCCGCCGCGAACGCCGCAAGGTTCGGCGCAGTCGGGCGTCCATATCCATATGCCTCCAGGTGGTCCGCCCGAAGGCAATCGATTACGTACAACACCACGTTGGGAAGCCGCCGGCTATCCTCGCCCTGTTCGGGCTGCTCGTACCGCTCGAACACGGCCGGATTGCTCCACAACGCCACCTGGCCCGTTCGCGTGTTGTATGAAATCAGAGACAAGTCAACCTTCCGCCCCGCGTATTTCGATAAATCAACCTCGACGTCGTACCAGTGCGCCGGGTCATCCACCGCCTTCGTAAAAACCGTCTCTACTTGTCCGCCCACCTCGATCACCAGTTGAAACGTCACGGGGCTTTTCGGCTCCACAACGCTCAGCCCGGCGCTGAACACGGCCCGGGCCGGCAGCCGCAAACGGTATCGCAACGTGGCCGGGCAATGATTGAACAGGCAAGGCCGAAGCCGATTATCCACCGAATAGTGAAGCACTCCCATCGTCGCCTGGCCAAACGGCGCACGCCGATCCACCAACTCGATCGACTCGATCTCGACCCGTGCCGCCGATAGGACCTGAAACAGTATCTGGTCGATCTCCCAATACCGCCACGTCCGTACCTTCGTCATTTGAAGGTTGTATGTCAAAAGCTCGTCTTGCTTCGGTACCTTTATTTTCAGTGTCCGGAAATATTCGACATTTTCACCGCCCATCGGTATCCAATTCAAAACGACGGACTCGGCGCCGGTTACTTTCATTTTCAGCGCAATTGTGTCCGTCGTGTCCCCCGGGATTTTCAACCCCTTCGGGCTTTCCAGGAAGTCGGCTGCATTCGCGGAAAACACCAGTCGTGATTCTGATTGCTCCACCGTCGACGCCCCCGTCCGGCTCGTCCAGCCCCCCGTCAAGCTCACAAACCGCCTTTCGCGTTTCGGTTGGCCAGCCGGACCATCCACCGATACCACGTTGGTGAAATTGTCATCAAACCGGTAATAACCGTATTTGCCTGAACATCCACCCAGCACCCCGACCAACACGACCAACGACGCCAACCGTAGAAGAAAAACACGAAACTCAAGTTCCATCCGACTGCTGCTTCTCCAGAAATTAAACCGGGTTAAAATACCGCACCGCCACGATTTCTTTATGTGCCGATCGGAGATTTCCCCTATGGCCCACCTGTAACCGCCACAGGCTCATTGCCACTCAGTGTAGTAATCCTTGGCGGTTCAGTCAATGCCGTTCCCGTTGCGTTGGTTTGCTCTCCCGCCAACAATGTGTCGCATGGCTGGATCCACACATAGCCGTTCTGCATCATTCGCATCTCCATAGCCGGCCAAGCGGTCGAACACGGGCTGACGCAACGGCGCGGTCAGGATATCGTCGCCGGTCCCCCAGAAGGGCCTTATGGCGCGAGACGGGGAAAGGTGCGTAAGAGGGAATTGACGGCGGTTTGATTGCGGGTGTACTGTGGTGGTTGGATATAACTTGAAATGGAGCGGCGTGAAATGGCGACGTTTGTCTATGAAGCGATGCGCGAGCCGGGCGAGGTGATCAAGGGTGAGCTGGACGCCGAAGACGCGACCGCCGCGGCCTCATCGCTGATTGCACGGGGGTACCACGTGATCCGCGTGAGCGACGCAAACGCGCTGGCGGGTCGGCGTGTGCGGTTGCGGCTGGGGATGTGGGGCGGGCTGAAACGGCGCGACCTGGTGCGGTTCACGCGGGACACGTCGAGCCTGCTTCGCGCGGGGCTTCCGCTGTCACAGGCGCTGGTGACGCTGCGCAACCGGGCGGGCAAATCGGGATGGCGGGCGGTGTTTGGCGGGTTGCGCGCGCGGCTCGAGGACGGCCAGACGTTTTCGCAGGCGCTGGCGGCGTACCCCAACATTTTCGACGCAATGTACGTGAACCTGGTGCGTGCGGGCGAGGAGAGCGGGAAGCTGATCGAGGTGCTGACGCGCCTGGCGGATCTCGGCGAGAAACGCGACGAGATCCAGGCGCGCGTGAAGATGGCGATGGTGTATCCGGCGGTGATGCTGGTAGTGGGGATCGTGACGGTGTTTGTGATGGTGAGTTTCGTGGTGCCGATGTTCATGGACGTGTTCGAAGAGACCGGCCAGACGCTGCCCCTGGTGACACGGATGCTGGTCGGGGTGAGCCGTTTCATGGCGAAATGGTGGCCGGCCGTGATCGGGGCCGCATGCGTGGGGGTGTTTGTGGCGGGGCGGTATGTGAAGACGCGCCCCGGGCGGCGGATGGTTGACGGGCTGGTGTTGCGTGCGCCCCTGGTGGGGCGGGTGTTGCGGCAGTACGAGATTGGGGCGTTCGCGCGGACGCTGGGCACGCTGCTGGGTTCGGGGATCCCGGTGGTGAGCGCGTTGAACATCACGGCGTCGACGTTGCGCAACACGCGGTACAGCGAGGCCGTGCGGTCGATGGTGGCGGAGGTGCGCGAAGGCGGGCTGGTGAGCGCGTGCGTGGGCGCCTGCGCGCTATTCCCGGAGTCGGTGGCCAACGTGGTGGGGGTTGGCGAGCAGACGGGGGATATCGCGGGGGCGTTTCACCAGCTTGCGGACGAGAGTGAGCGGGATATCGACCGGGAAGTGAAAGTAATGATGACGTTGATGGAGCCGCTGATGATCGTGCTGATGGGGCTGGTGGTCGGCTTTATCGTGATCGCCATGTTGTTGCCCATTTTCAGCCTCGGCGATGCAATACAAATGTAGATTAGCCTATAGGCTGTAGACTGTAGGCTGTAGGGAAATCAGGGAAGCCGCAGGGGGAGGGGTTGGCCGGTTTGGCGGTCGGTGGACCATTGGGCTTTCATTCCGGCGAGGATCGAGTTGAGGCGTTCGGCCAGGCCCGGATGGTCGAACTGCTCGTCAAAGCCAGCACTGACCTCGCCGCACTCAATAACAACAAACTCACGCCACTCGACTGCGCCCGGCAACAACGAAAACCTCAAGTTGTAGACCTCATTAAGACCCTTCAAGAGTAATGGGACAGCAAACCCCGGCCATGGGCGAAGTAAACGCTATAGGTCTGCACGAGCCGGTTGCCAATTGTCAGGAAACTACCGTGAAATCGCCCACAAATCTGAAATATCGCTCCCCTATATGCGGCAACACCGCCTTGTCCTATTTCCGTATGGTTTAGCTAGTAAACGCGCTCACTGCTAAAAGTTTTGAACGTCAATCATCTTTCTGACAGGGTGCTTCTCCCACTTGGCTTTGGCAACATGTCATCTGGTCGGGGAGTAAGCCATCTCTCTCCCCGTCCCCCCGGTCCGCATATCAAGGCCCTTCAATCTTCAATGTCGGTCCAGCGGGAGTTATGCCGTCTAAGGCTACCCGTAGTGCGTTGAGTATGTCACGGCCGATCACGACCTCGCCCCCCAACACGACAAAAGGCAAAGTGTTAACTGCAAATGAAACGCCGGGAATTTCAAAGCCAAGCTCTACAGTAGGATAAGTGTCGGTGTCATCGTCGCCGGGGCGCCTCAAGTCCATCCAACCGTACTTGCAGTATTCCGACACAAGAATATCCAGGTTTTCAGGAACAAGCGACACGTCACAACCGGAGTCGACGATTCCCGTTACGGGACATACCCAACCCGCGGCTTCGAGTCTAAGAAGAAAGCCCTCAACTACAGGAATCGAAGGCTGGATGCTTCCGTCGTAGCTGGCCGAGAAGACGCCGGGCATTGATCCTACCTCCTGGGGGGGATGCGAACACGGCCTGAACCAGTCCACGGGTTCCGCAGACGCCTAACTTCTTGCGGACCGATCTGCTGGACGAAAATCGGTCCATTCGGGATGCACTTACGGGCTTCGGCGTAGACGGCATCTTTATCCGGGCCCAGCGCCAAGCGCTTTCCCATGCGGTAGGCGACATACTCTTTGGCGTGTTCTTTCATAAGGGCCGCCTCTTCGGCATAGTACGTCGCGCGGTTCATCCGGGCTTGTTCCTGAAGGTCCTTCTCACTTGTATCCTTGGCAGAAGCACTGCTCTTGATCTCTGGTGGAAGCAGTTCCCTGGGATCAATAACGAGACAGGATCGGTCATTCAGCTCGGCAGCTATCTTAGCAGTCAAGGCAGCGGCATCCGTATGAGGAGCCGCATCGCAGAGGAGCCTTACCAGGTCCCGTATCAAGTCGCGGATTACAGTGCTGGGCATGGCAAACGGTACGGCAGGAGGCTTTGATGGTAGTACCGTACCATTGTCCGTTAAGACGGTTTGCCGTACTGACTCGCGCAGGGGTGATTCCAGCAGTGAGGCATATTGCAGTACCTGTCTTGTGGCCAATGCATCCAATGTTTCGGAGATAACCGCAGGCTTATTGCTTGTTCCTGTAAAGCATCCCTGAATGCGGAAATATCCCGACGAGAACTGCTTGACTAACTCGAAGCTAAGTTCATATTGGATATTGGGGGGAGCAGGTTCCGGGACAGTGTCCTTATAGGCACGGGATCCTTCGCCCTTTTTCTTCTCATATCTATACAACAAGAGATCCACTATGTTCTTGGCGGTCTTGTCTTCGGACATCGTTTAGATCTCCAGTAATGTCCTGTGGGCGTCATGTGTTCGCTGGTTGTTGCTGGCTTGGCTACTTCTTGCCTTGGCGTAGAAACTCACAGTCGATATGTTCCTTGAATACGTTATGCTCGGTCAACTCTGCCACATAAGGCGCACAGGACTGAACGAAATCGTTGTAAGCGTCAAGGATGAATCCGTGTAGGTTCGCGCTAAGGGCGTCTTGATCGGATGTCTTCACGTCAAAAGTAAAGATAAGATGCTGTTCCGGAGTGCTGTAGATGTTGAAAGTGATGGGGTGATTTTTGTAAACGCCTTTCAATGTCACGTCAACTTGTCGGAGGGCCGGCTTCGTAAACAGGGAGTCAACATTGCCCAACTTCGTTGCAAGGAAATACGTGCGGAGAAAATCCGCCGCGATACGAGACCCCGCCGAAATGTGCGCCACGGGCAAGACCACGTCGAATCGAATCCCGGTTGTGTTCCAAGCTTCACGGCCAACAATTCCCAAGATGCCATCCAGTGTTTCCGTAAGCTCGGTAAGCAAGTCTTGGGCTTCGGTCGGCGGCACTCGCATCAACTCGTACTGCAGGCTCTCCGCAACCAGAGAAAACTCGCGTCCATACTCGTCGTCATTACGGTCGAACCGAATCCCGTTCACTCCGACAGTTGTCTCGTAGGTGACAATTTGTTTCTTATTTCGATGCATGGTTCGGATTTGCCGCAACACCTCCTCAGAGGTCTCATGCCGCTTATCAGATGCCTCCATCCAAGCGAGCCGGTCAAAGAATACGGCGCCGATGATTCTTGCCAACTTGATTTCGTTGAATTCCATTGAGCCGTTGCTCCTTTCGGAGGGGCAATTTCGAGGTGTCCTTGCCCAGATGGGCTGGTGCTCAAAGAGTACCCCTAAACGGACGTCCTACCCGAACGCTACGACGGTTCACTCTACCCATTGTGGTGGCAATTCTACAGGCACCCGTTCTTGTTTGCAAATGGACAGAAATTCATTGTTAGAACCAATGGAATTTTACCATTTTTTGCGTCCAAGAAGAAGATACGATTGCATGCCTTACTCTACCGATACATTCATAAAATGGCGCATTCAGGGGAGTTGGATGGGGAGTGGCTGGCCGGTTTGGCGGTCGACCGGCCACTGGACCTTCATTTCGGCGAAGGCGGAGTTGAGTCGGGTGGCGAGTTGGCGGAGTTTTTTGGGGTTGGTGTCGGCGAGATCGTGCTGTTCGGGAAGATCGTGGTCGAGGTTGTAGAGTTCCCATCTGCGGGGGATGTAGAAATAGACGGCTTTCCAGTTTCCCATCCGGATGGAACTGTGGGGCTCGTAGCCGGGCCCTTTTGGCCCCCAGATGTGGGGATAATGGACGATGAGCGGCCGGTCTTCGTCCTCGTCTTTCTTGCCGAGAAACGGCCGGATATCCATGCCGTCGACGGGATGGTTTTGGGGGATGAGGTGTTGCGCCTGGGCGAGCCCGAGGATCGTGGGAAACAGATCTTCGGAAATGATGGGCTGATCGGAGGTGGAGCCGGGCTGGATGCGCAGGCCGCGCTGGGTGGGGCTGGCGGGATCGGGTTGCGCCCAGCCCGCAATGAACGGCACGCGCGTGCCCCCTTCGTAGGCGGAACCTTTGCCGGCTTTGAGCGGCCAGTTGTGCGTGTTGAGGCCGGTACCCCGCGGTGTTAGGCCGCGGGCATGGGCGCTGAGCCCGCCGTTGTCGGAAGTGAAGATAACGAGCGTGTTTTGTGCGGCGCCGAGTCGATCGAGTTTATCGAGCAGTGCGCCGAGGCTGGCGTCCATCCCTTCGATCATCGAGGCGTAATCCTCTTCGACGGGCGGGATGTCGTATTCGGTGCCGGTATAGTTGCGGTTCTCGTACTGGGGGTGAAAACGCCCGTGCGGCTGGATGGGCGCGTGAACGGCGTAATGCGCCATGTAAAGGTAAAACGGCTTCCCGGTGTGGGCGGCGGCGTCGAGCGCCTGGACGGCCTCGAGCGTGAGTGCGTCGGTGAGATGGACGTCCGTTCCGTGGTACTTGTCGAGTCCTGGGACCGCCCACTCGATGCGTTTCTCGTTCTTGTTACCGTAATCGTCGAGCCCCTGGTAGGAACCGGGAGCGCCCGCGGCGTGGCCGGCGATGTTGACGTCGAACCCGAGGTTGCGCGGGTCGGACCCGGGCGTGCCGTGTGCGCCCCAGTGGGCTTTGCCGCAGTGGATGGTGTAATAGCCGGCATCACGCAGCAGCGCGGCAAGCGTGACATCGCCCGGCTGCAGGCCCTCCATGCGCCAATCCGGCGGAGACGCGACGGGCCCCCAGTTGCCCGAGGTGTCTTTGTCGGGGCCGAAAATCCAGTTGGTGACGTGATGGCGCGCGGGGGTTTGGCCCGTCATGATAGAGACGCGCGTCGGGCTGCAAACGGGATGCGCGTGGGCGTTGGTGAACCGGATCCCGCAGCGCGCGAGCCGTTCCATGTTCGGCGTGCGGTAGTGGCGGTTGAAGGCGGTGGGCTTGCTCCAGAACGGGAGCGACGTGTCCTGCCACCCCATGTCGTCGATGAGAAAGACGAGAATGTTAGGGCGTGCCGGCGCGGTTGGTTGCGCGGACGCCGCCCAGTGCGCGGCGACGGCGCCGCCGCAGAGACCAAGGAACCGGCGGCGCGGCATGAGACGTTTTGCTCGCATAGGGAACAAGTTAGCGCAAAAGACGCTAAAGGTTCAAGAGGCGCTATAATGCCCGCGGGAGGGCTTTGGCCATGATGATTATGCTTACGCTGGCGGCGTGTGTTGGGGCGGGAGACGTTTTGCGGGGAGCGGATATTAGGCAGGTCGAGGTAGGCGGCGAGATTGGGCGCCGGTTGGACATCACTGTTGAAAACAACCTGCTGGCAATCAATCTCGAGAAGGATTTCCTTGAGCCGTTTCTGAAACGCGAGAAATCCGACGGCTACATCGGGCTGGGCAAAACAATCGACGCGATGGCCCGTTTTTGCGCTTATACCGAAGACGCCCGCCTGATCGCTCGAAAAAAAGCGGTTGTGGACGCGCTGGTGGCGTCGCAGGAACCGGACGGCTACCTCGGCATGTTCAAAAAAGAGGCGCGGACCACGAGCCTGTGGGACGTGCACGAGTGTTCGTATCTCGTGCTGGGTCTGACGTCGGATTACGCGTTCTGCGGCGAGCAGAAATCGCTCGAGGCCGCCCGCAAGCTCGCCGACTATCTGATCGCCGAACTGACGGCCACGCCGCCCAAGAAGGTTGGGCCGGACGATCTGAGCCCGGTCATGGGGACGACGGGTTTGGACCCGGCGATGCTGTACCTCGCCGAGCAGACCGGCGAATCTAAGTACCGCGACTTTGTCGTCAACGCGCGGAAACTGCCCGAGTGGCGCTATCCGATGGTGTTGGGCCGTTGGGGGAACGTGAGCGGGCACGCGTACGCGTATATGGCGGAGTGCCTGGCGCAGGTCCGGCTGAGTGAATATGTTGACGACAAGGGGTTGTGGGACGAGACGCGGAACGTGTTCGATTTTCTGCTGAACCGCGACGGGCTGGTCATCTCCGGCACCTGCGGCGACCACGAGTGTTGGCACAACACGCAGTCCGGAACCACAAACCTCGGCGAGACATGCGCGACCGCCTACCTTGTGCGGTTTTGCGACGAGATGTTGCGGAAAACCGGCGACTCGCTGTTCGGCGACTTGATCGAGCGAGCCATCTATAACGCCCTGTTCGCGGCGCAGTCGCCCGACGGACGCCGCCTGCGATACTACGCCCCGTTCGAAGCCCCGCGGCAGTATTTCGACGGGGACACGTACTGCTGCCCGTGCAATTACCGGCGGATCCTGCCCGAGATCCCATCCATGGTGTATTACGGCCGCGCGGACGGCATCTACGTCAACCTCTACACCGCCTCAACCGCTACGGTGCCGTTGGGGAAAGCCACCGTCACACTCCGGCAGGAGACCGATTATCCCAACAGCGGCCGCGTGGTGTTGACAGTGGAAAGCGGTGCCGGGCCTTTTACCGTGTACGTGCGGCAACCGCGCTGGGCGAAATCGGCGGATGTTCGCGTTAATGGCGAAGACTTTTCTACAAAACCGGTCAACGAAACGTTGGCCATCACGCGCGCCGACTGGAAGGCCGGCGACCGCATCGAGATCGAGTTCCCGATGGAATGGCGGCTCGTGAAAGGCCGCAAAACGCAGGATGGCCGCGCCGCCGTGATGCGCGGCCCGCAATTATTCACTTACAACCCCGAGCGGAACCCGGATATGAAAGGTCTTGAGCCGCGGTTGTTCACGCTGGACGAGCGGGCGGCGGTTGAAGGCCCAATCCCGGACGATTCCGTGCGGCCGGGCGGGATGGCGTGCAAGGTGCGCGTATGGGAGCCCGGCGCATGGTATCCGCACGCCGTGTCGCGCGAGATCGTCTTGACGGAGTTTGCCGATCCCGGGGCGACCTGGACCTACTTCCAAGCCGCAAACCCCGGCAGCGAGCGCCTCGTTGACGACGAGCTGGTAGGCGCGTGGAAATAATGAATTAACGCAGATGGACCAGGCTACGCAGTCGAACGCAGCCAATTCCGAGGAAGCCGCATAACTCTCCGGGAGCGCCATTGCGCCACGGTGTGACCCGCGACAGCGCAACACGCCGCCACCGGAGAATCCCGCCCGCGTCGGCGGATTCCATTAGCCTCCTGTCGCGGCCATGATAATCTCGAAGGTATCGACGGCTTGGCGCGTGATGGGCCAGACACCGTCTGGTGACGGGTACTTGATGAACTCGACATGGCCATCCATAAACAGGACATTGGACCCGCCGGGAATGTGAGTGAAATCCCCCGGGGTGGGATAAACCCGGTCCCACATAACCGAAATGTCGGACTGCGACCGCGAGGATGCTGCCGGGTTGTTGATGTCGGTGATGAAGAATCGCTCGACACCTTCGCGGATCTTGTAGATTGTGGTCTGCTTGGTTGGGTCGCTTGTCAGATAGCCTTGGAAATCCTCCGAGTACACGCTGACATCGAGGGGCGCTCCGGAACTGAGATGTGCGAGCAGCGCGAGGGCCGAGTCCAGATTGAAGGTCTCATCGTCCAGCGCCCAGCCGAGGTACACGTACCCGATGCCAGGGAAGCGCGGGATTACGCGTTCCTGGGGCGTGCCGGGGTGACATACGCGCCAGTAGCTACCGTGGGTGTCGGGATTGCCATACACGAGCGCACTGCGGGCGAGCATGGCAATGTCGGAATCGTCCGACGGACAGATGATAATCCCCAGATCACTAAAGTACTCCGGATAGGTACTGGGCCCGTCAAACATCAGATATAGGTCGCCAACCTCGGGCAGGCAGTCCGGTGGATCGTTTCGATACGGGATGCCGCCGGTGGGAAAGCATCCCTTCTTGTCCTCGTTGGCGTACATCTTGAAAACGAGGCCGCACTGCTTGAGATTGTTGGCGCAACTGGCGCGGCGCGCCGCTTCGCGGGCACGTGCCAGTGCAGGCAGCAGGATTGCTGCGAGGATACCAATAATTGCAATGACGACAAGCAATTCAATTAGTGTGAACCCTTTTCGATTCATCTCTCTTTCCTCCTAACCGTTTTGACGATTAACCGATAATCCCTACTCCACAGTTATATCCTACGCCAACGTGTTGTATTGCACCAGAAAAAATTTCTGGCCAGTTTTTATGCCAAGCGAAATATATATAAGTCACTGTTGTGCAGCCAGTTACGTCGTTCGCGCGACGTCATTACAGCCACTCCGACTATCAGAACAAACACACTTTATGGATTTTCATTATGTCCGTTTTGACAGTCGACGCGGGCAAGACGCCCCAACACACCGCAGGCGAGACGCCCGCACCACAAGACGTGTCATCAAGATCTCACTGAAGTCGAACACCCCCCGCAACGCGCGCTCGAACGCGGCGGGGGGTGTCCCGTGAGTCAAGCTAGTTGGATCAACCGCTGGTCAAAATGCCGCCCAGGATGGCCGTTGGGCTGTTCGCGGGCGGTTCGCCGCACAGCTCGTATTTCAGGAACTCGACGTGGCCGTCCATATACAGCACGTTCGCGCCACCGGGGATATGGTTGTATGCCGACGGGTTGGTGGCCAATTGGTCGAACATAATGTAGATCTCACTCTGCGCTTTGGCGGAACCCGCGGGATTATTGATGTCCGTGATCAGGAACCGCTCGATGCCTTCGCGCAACCGGTAGACGGTCGAGCCCTCGGCGTTGCCGTAGCCGGGCGGAACCTCCAGGTCGTTATCGGCCGCAGCCATACCCATGGGCACGGTGGGAGGCGACATCAACGCATCCATAACGGCGCGGACTAAGGCGTCCAGCGTTGCGCCGAACTGCTGGTCGACGTCGCCCTCGACGGCGCCGCCCGCAAACAGCAGGATGTTGCCAAACTCCGAGATGGACACCATCTGGTCGCAATGGCCCTGGTCCTGCATATAGCCCGAGTAGCCGTAGCTTGAATCGACGCCGCGGGCGCATTCACCACCGTTTCGGGCCGAGTAGCCCACGCACCATTCGCCGTTGTGGTGCAAATCGTCGATTTTCTCGCCGAGTTCCGCGTCGGACGGGCAGAAGATCAACATCGGATCCGTCAGGTACTCCGGATAAAGGGCGAACAGGCTCGGTCCGAAATCGAACGCACCCTCCAGGTCCCCGTCCAGGTTGTACCAAGAGCCAATCTGGATCGGCGGGAACTTCATCCCCTTCGACTCGTTGACGTACATCTTGTAGACAAGTCCCCACTGTTTGAGGTTGTTGGCGCAACTGGCGCGCCGCGCCGCTTCGCGGGCGCGTGCGAGTGCGGGCAGCAGGATTGCCGCGAGAATACCGATGATGGCGATGACGACGAGCAGTTCGATGAGCGTAAAACCTTTTTGTTTCATTTCCTTTTCCTCCTGGACCTTTTGAGAAGAAAGCAATAAACCACGTTACGATTCAATCCTACGCCAATGTGGAGAAATAAACCACAAAAAAATAGGGTTGTTTTGTCGTGGTAAGTATAATGGCTGTAAGATGTTGTGGCAACATAGGTTAAGCGGTGCGGGCTAATGTCATTACAAGCGGGCTGTTGTCAGAACAACAAGTTTTGTTGGTTCTGCCGTAGGCGAATCGGGGGTAGTGGATACGGTGGATGTGGTGGAGGTGCAGGCAGACGGTAGCGCTACCCGACGGTCGCGCGGGAGCGCGACCCCACCCCACCACCCCACCCCACCCCACCACCCCACCGCACCGTCGCCACAAAACAAGATGCGACGTATAGGACGTATAGGACGAATAGGACGAATAGGACGAATAGGACGTATGGGACATATGGGGGAATCGTGGAAAAGAAGCGCGCCCGCTCGAGGGAGGAGCGGGCGCGTGGTTGACGCCGCCTTAATGGTTTTCGTCTTGCCATTTTTGGGGGATTTGGGCGATGCAGACGTCCGGGTTCTCGAGCAGGTGCGAGGTGAAGACGACGGCTTTGCCGGCCCGGTCGAACCCGACGTGGGGGTGGTCGCCGTCGCCGTAGGTTCTGTGGCCGGCGGTGAGGAGCCGGGGGCGTGTGGTTTTGGCTTCGAACAGCATGATGTCGCCGTGCCAGTTGTCGGCAACGACCCAGCGGCCGTCGTCGCTGCCGTCGGAATGCCACCAGTTGTACTTGGCGAGTTCGATGGGCTTGGCTTCAGGCCACCACGCGCCCGCGCCGATGATGCGCACCTCGCCGGTGGTGATGTTTAGCACTTTGACGTGGGCGTCTTCGGTGGGGTAGGGATGGATGCTGCCGCAGAACAGGATTTGATCGTTAACCCACCAGGACTCGTGGGTGACGAGCTCGCCGGGCCATGCGGTGTAGACGTTTTTTGGGATGCCGTCGCGGATGTCGACGACCATGAGGCGCTGTTCGAGCGCCGCGTAGCTGATCAGGTTGGGGCTGGTGTGGCTCCATTGGACGTGGTAGGCGTACCCGGGCGGATCGGGCGGCCGGCACAGTTCCTTGATGGCCCCTGCCTCGATATCGATGATGAAAATGGCGGGCTTGCCGACCTCGCCGCCGCTCAGCCCGATCGAGAGCCGCTTGCCGTCGCAACTCTCGTTGAGGCCCGTGCCGCCGGCGCCCTCGGGGATGGTGCAGATGACGCGTTCGGTGAGGATGGCTTGGGACGGTTTTGATTGGGGGTCGGCGGATGGGGTGAGGTCGAGTGAGAATTGGACGACTTCACGGTTTCGCAACGCGTAGAAGCCCGAGCCGGTGGTTGCGGCGGTTGCTCCGCCGAGGCTGCCGGTGGGCGTGGTGAGGCGGAGGAGTTCGCCGGTTTGGACGAGGTAGCCGAACAGGCCGCCCTCCTCGCGGGCGGAGGTGAAGAGGATGACGGAGCCGTCCGCGAGCCAGGATCGTTCGTGGAAATACAGGTTGTTGTCTTTTGCGGGGTTTGTGGTGAGGAAGGTGAGTTGTGCGCCGGTTTGTGGGTCGGTGATTTTCTTGTGTTCGGGCGGCAGTACGGGGACGGTGTATTGAGCCGCGGCGGTGGAGGCAAAAACAATGGCGGCGAAAAACTTGACCATCGGGCACTTCCTTTTTGCTGAAGATCGAGGGAAAAACAGGAGTGGATTGTGCAGGATTGGGGGCGGGGGTTGCAAGGGAGTGGGGAGAGGGATGAAGGATGAAGGATGAAGGATGAATAGGACCTATGGGACGAATGGGTGAGGGTTGCGAGAGGTTGCGGCGGGAAAGCGCGGTCGCGCGGGAGCGCGACCCCACCGCACCGACCCCACCGCACCGGGCCGCTACCGCACCGTCACCGCCGCCGGCCCGATTTTTGAGAAGCCGCTTTCTCCTTAACGCGCGCTCTCCAGGCCTTGAGCGCTTTTTCGGCAGCCTTGGGATCGGGAGGCGCTTTTTGGGCGACGGTCTTTTGGAATGGGGCTGACTGCCTATCGCTCATTCGATTCCGCTCGGCTTCAAGAAATTCTTGAGACGCTGGGTTTGTGGGTTGCTGATAGGCGATATCTTTTGGCCGGTAAGGGAAGTTGGGCGCAGCCCAGTCGCGGAAATGCATGAACTCGACCGACCCGTCCAGCGATAGAACGTTTCCGCCGCCGGGGACATGGTTGGAACTTTCGGCGTCGCCCATGATGTCCCACATGACGGGGATGCGCGGGATGGGGTACTGGGGCGGCGGGAGCGTGATGGGAGCTTCAGTGTACGCGCCGAAATAGTCGTAGCTTGTACGAACGCCGTAGACGTCGCCAAGAGCCGCAGTGAACGGGGGCGTATTCTCATCGCCTGGCTTATAACTAAAGTCGGCCGAGGGATCGGAAGGGCAGCAGAAGATGCTTTCCTCTTCGTAATACTTGCCGTTGAGGGTAAGCAGGCATTCGGCATTGTCTTTCCCGCCGCTCCACGGGAGTTTCCCGTTATGTTCGTCGGCAAACATGTGGAGGACGAGACCGATTTGGCTGAGGTTGGACATGCAGGAGATTCGCCGGGCGTTTTCCCGCGCCCGGGCGAGGGCCGGCAACAGGATGGCGGCGAGGATGCCGATCGTGGCGATCACGAACAGCAGTTCGATCAGCGTGAAGCCTTTTTTTCTCATGGCCGCACCTCCCGCCACTCGATTGCCAGGACGTTGCCGGCGGGGTCGAGTTGCACGTCCTCGGCCAGGCGCACCACCACGGATTTCGCGCCGCGCGGGAGCGTGCCGGTAGATTGTATGGCGAGCCAGCCGGTGCGATCGGCCGGGGCGACGGCGACGGAGAACGTGCCATCGCCCACGACTGTGTCGGTTTCGCCGGTATAGGTGCGGTTTCCGACTTTAACCTCTGCGAGGGCCTTGTCAAGCCCGGCTTCTGCAATATGTGAACACGTCTGCCGGGCTTCCTCGAGGCTCGTATACTTGAACGTGACGTGGAACCACGTGAGGGTCGCGGAGAGCGAAATGGTCATGATGGCCAGAACCCCGATTGCCAGGAGCATGGCGGCGCCGCGGCTGTTTTTCATGATGCCCGGCCTCCTGTCTTGCTGCGCGCCGCGGTCGTGAACCGGTAGGTAACCGGCGGTTTTCGTTTGTATCCCGTGGGCACGGGCCGATTGCCGACCTGGTCCGCGTCGACTTCAATTGAGACGAGGCCCGCGCCGTGATCGACACGGAATCCTTCGAGATCCAGCGGGAACGTCTGGAAGGATTCGATTACGGGCTTTTCGTTGTCGATGGTGAATTCAAGCCGGTCGAGGCGGCGTTTAGACTTGAGCAGTCCATATACGGCGTAGTGTGGTGCGCCGGGCTTTTCGATGAGCGGGGGTAGTTCGAGAACGAGTTGGTTTTCCGTTGTGGCGTAGGTGAGAGCAGACGGGGCGACACCAAATGAGGATTTGACGTCGCGCGCAAAAGCCTCGCGGATGTCTGCGGAACGCTGGATTCGGTCGAGCGTGGCGATGCTGGTTGCGCTGAGCCGGTTGCCGCCGAGCATGACGCTGATGATGACATTTACAAGCATAGCCATGATGGCGGCCGTTGCAAGGACTTCAAGCAAGCTGATGCCGGCCTTGTTGAACGGGCGGGAGGTCATGTTCGGGCCTCCTTATTGGTGATGAGGGTGGTTGCCGATTTTTCGATCTTCCGGCCGTGCTCACCCGTCCAGAGGACAGTGGCGGTGATCTGCTTCAGGTTGAGCCGGGAATCCGGGTAGGGGCGTATCGTGAGGCGCGTGGTGAGGTTGACGAGATTGTCGGTTCCGAATGGTTGCGAGACAAATCGTGCGTTCTCTCGGTCGGTCAGTTGGGAAAAGGGCAGTGCGCGGAGTGTTTCGATTTCGGCGTTGAGCGCTCGGGCGGCGATTTCAGACTCCTGGACGTGGAGGAGTTTACCGGCGAGAACGTTGTACATCTGGACAGTGCCGAGCAGGCCCACGGCGAAGACAAACAGGGCCGCCACGAGTTCGAGGAGGGTGAACCCGGCGGTGGTTTGCCTTGTATGTTTGCGGGCGCTGATCATTTTGCCTCCCTGGGGTTGGGGCCGATGACACGGGTCACTTCCTCGACGGTGGTTTGGCCGGCGGCAACTCGTCCAGCCGCGTCCTGCCAGAGTGGCCGCATGGGAGCATCGAGCGCGGCATTGTGGAGATCGGAGGTTCGCGGGTGGGTGAGGAGGAGATTCGAGATCTGCTCGTTGACGAGCAACAATTCGCCGACCGCGAACCGGCCTCGATACCCGATGTTGAGGCATGCGGGGCATCCGGCGCCACGGGTGAAAAGGGGCGTGGCGGGGATGTTTACGGCGGTGTTCGAGATGGGTTGCCCCTCACCGGAGACGGCCAGGCCCAAACCGGCGGCAAGCGCAGGGTCAGGCGGGTAGGGCAGCGCGCAATCGGGGCAGGTCCTGCGCAGGAGGCGCTGTGCGAGGACGCCCGTGATTGACGACGCGACCAGGTATGGCTCGACGCCCATGTCCAACAATCGCGCAAACACCCCCGCAGCCGTCCCGCTGTGAACGGTGCTGATCACCAAATGTCCGGTGAGCCCGGCCTGGATGGCGGCGCGGGCGGTTTCGGGGTCGCGTATTTCGCCGAGCATGATGACCTCGGGGTCTTGCCGGAGCAGGGCTTTGAGGGCGGCCTCGTAGGTAAAGCCGGCGTGGACGTTGACCTGGGATTGGCTGATGCGAGCCAGCCGGCACTCGACGGGGTCTTCGACGGTGACCGTATGCGGCGCGGGCTTCCGCCGGAGCAAGATTTCGTTGAGGAGCGAATAAATGGTGGTGGTTTTGCCGCTCGAGGCGGGGCCGGTCAGGAGGATTGTTCCGCTGGGCCGCATGATGATACCGCGGAGCGTGTCGACGGTTTGCTCGTCGAAGCCCAGGGCGTCCAAGACGAGCAGGGAGTGGTCGAGGTCGAGCACGCGGATGACGATCTTTTCGCCCTCGACCGTCGGGAAGGTGGAGACGCGCAAGGCCGTTCCGCATGGCGTGGCGTCGGGTTCGATCCGGCCGTCCTGAGGCGTGTCTTTGACGTAGGAGATGATGCGGGCCAGGATTTTAACGCGGCCGGCGATTTTTTCGTGATGGGCGCGGGGCAGCCTGGCGACGTCGTGCAGGATTCCGTCGATACGGAACCGTACGGAGGTGGTATCGCGCCACGGCTCGATGTGGATGTCGCTGGCGTTATGGGCGCCGGCATGTCCCAGCGCCGCGTCGACCACCTTGATGGCGCCGTCGTCGCCGGATTCAACGAGGCCGGCCAATTCCGCCTCAATCTCGGCGAACCCCTTCGGCGGCTCGGAGCGTTCCGGTTCTCTCTCGATGCACCTCAGATTCACCATCTCGACTCTATCTTTTTGTTGTTATTCATCATTCATCATTGCATTTACATTCCGCCCATGATCATTTCGCTTATATTGATGGCGCCGGCGAAGATGCCGAAATACTGGGTAAACACGAGGCCGCCCAGGATCAATATGAGAAACGGCATCAACATGGGCTTCACCATTTTCAGTTGGCGAAAGGCTTTTGTGCGGTAGAAGGCGGCTAGGTTTTTGAGGGCGCCGGCAAGGTCTCCGTGGTATTCGGCATTGGCGGCGGCGACCGAAAACGATTTGGGGAACAGCGGCGATTCGGATTCCAGCGCCTTGGAGAATTGCGCGCCTTGACGGATCTTGTTGCGCATCCTGCGAAAGGCCTTTGAAAATGCTGGCGTGATCGATGCCGCGGCGACGTCGTCGAGGGCGTCATCGAGGGGAACGCCCGCCTCGACCAGTTGGGCCAGCATTTGGGTCGAGGTGGCGATGTTGGCTGATTTCACCAACCGGCCCACCAGGGGGACGCGCAGGCCGATTTGGCTGGCGAGCCGCTGTAAACTGCGCGGAAGCCGGAACCGATGTCCGAACCGCGACGGCAGGATCAGCAAGAGCACAACCACCGCCAGGATGGCCGCGCCGGCGGTGTACCAAGCCCAGTAGGCGCCCACCGCTGCCGCAACTTGATATACATTCCACGGCGCGTAGTCGCCCGGCACCTCGAGTTCATGGTTCATTTCATAGAATACCGGCATGACTTTAGTGTGGAGGAACGCTGAAAAGAATACGAAACCGAACAGCATTGCCGCAAAATAGAGCAAGAATCCTTTGATTTCCCGGGCAACACTCCTTTTGTCGGTCATGTCGTCCATGATGCGGTTGAGGGTTTGTTCGAGCGAGCCGGATTTCTGGCCGGCCTGGACCAAATCCGCGTACAGGGACGGGAAAACCGAAGGCTGGCGCCGCATCGCGTCGTCGAGGCTCAGACCCTTTTCGAGGTCACGCGACAAGACGTAAAGCGTCTTGCTAAGCCCCCAGGAGGGCGCGCTGGGCGAGGTGGCGGCAAGGCCTTGAGCCAGCGGGGCGTTGACTTTTACGAGCCTGGCCAGCAGGCTGATGACGTAGAAGGCGCGCATCCGCTTGAGCATCCGCGGGGCGCGAAGCGGTCTTTTATGTCTCTTGCCACGGACGAAGATTCTGGGTTGAAGAAACTCGCTGGTTTTTCCGCGGGCGAGGTCGCCGAGGCTTGAATGCAGGATAGCGTACCAGTCTGTTTTCATCGTCAATGGCCTGAAATCGCATCGCCTGAAATCGCATCGCCCAGCGAGAAGATGGGCAGGTACAGCGAGAGGATAATGAAGCCTACGAACAGGCCGACGGCCACGATGACGGCGGGGCCGATCAGCGTGGTAAAGGATCGGTAGAGATAGGCGAGTGCGCGGGCATGCTCGTCGCTGAGCGCCTCGATCGTTTCCTCGAGGTTGCCGTTTTTCTCGGCGTTGGCGATGAGCCAGCAGGACCCGCTGTCAAAGATCCGTGCGTTCTGGAGGGCCTGTGCAATGGACGAACCGGCGTTCAGATCCCGGGCCACGAAGCGAACCCGCCTGTGGAGCACGGCGTTTCCTGCGGAGGCGCCGGCCAATTCGAGGCTTTCGAGCAGGGGTACGCGGGCCTCGAGGAGGAGTGCGAGTGCGCGGGTGAATTGCATGAGGGATCCCAGCATGAACACGCGGCGCAGGACGGGCGTCCTCAGCTTGAGCCAATCGACCCAGTAATGCGGTTCGGAACGGCGGCCGTTGAAGTAGTAGGCAATTGCGAGCCCAGCGGCCAGGATGAACGCGCACAGAATAAAGAGGCCATGGGACCTCATAAAATCGCTGAGGTTTATCAGAAATTGGGTGGGCGCGGGCAGGCTTTTGCCGAATTCATTGAAAATATCGGCGTATTGCGGGACCACTTTCCAGAGCAGACCCACAATAACCAGGACGGCAAACGCTACGACGAGCAGCGGATACATCAAGGCGAGCCGCAGGTTGCTCTTCATATCGGCCATGGATTTGGAGTAATCGAGAAGGGCGCGAAACGCGCCGGGCAGATTGCCCGCCGTTTCGCCCGCGGACACCAGGGCGCGATAGACGGGGCTGAAGGCCTTTGGGTGCCGGCTGAGGGCTTGTTCGAGGGGGTGTCCTGCTTCGAGTTGCTGGCGGACGTCGTCAAGCACGCGTTTGATTCTGGGGTTGTCGATTTCGTTGGCCATGGCCCCGATGGAGGGGGCCAGGGGCAGCGAGGATTTTGTGGCCATCACCAATTGGCTGTTGAGTTGCTCGATGTCGTGCCAGGACAGCCGGCCGGAGGCGACGGCGGGTTTTTGACGCGCGACGGGCCGTACGGCATTGACGGCGAGCCCCTGTTGTTGGAGGGCGACAACGACTTGATGGGCAGACGGGCCTTCCATGGTTCCGTCGGTGGGGTTGCCCTCGCCATCGACTGCCCGGTATTTGAAGAGCGGCATGTTCACCAACCTTTCGGTCTCAGTACCTGTCGTTAAAATGTCGCACTCAGGCCAATACGATCACGCGAGACTTGCAAAACGCGGGCAAAACAGCGCTGGGCGGTGTGCCTGGCAGGGCGCGCGTCATCGGCTGTTGGACGGTTTGATCCTCTTTCTCAGGCTGTTGGGCTGGTGCTTCGGGTTTGAAAGCCAGCGACTCCGCCCATCGGATCTGGCTGCTCCACGCGATCAGCGAATGGCCCCGCGCCTGCCCGGGATCGGCGACGGGCCCGCGGCCGGTGACCTGGGCGTCCATGACGGCATCGATCGCCTGGATGGCTTCGATGGCGGGAAGACCGACAGACATGACAAATAGGAGGACCGCGGCCGTGACGGCAGTCCCCGTCAGCACCGTCCTCAATACGCGGAGTCTTCGGGGGAAGTAAAGGATGTCGGCGAGCTCGGGCTGCCGGCGGACCTGCCTCTCGAGGAGATCGTAGCCGTCATGGTAGACGGGGCAACGGAGTGTTTGGCGGGCGAGATCGGCGATGCGGGCCATCTCGCGGTATTCCTCGGCGCAGAGGTAGCAGTGGTCGAGGTGGTTGGTGATTTGGTCATTGATGGTTACGGGCAGGTCCTCGTCGAGGTACTGCACAAGCTTTGAACTTACGAGTTTACAATCCATAAGGCCTCTCCAATGCGCCTGATAAGGGCGCAGATTAACATCTTATAGCACCAGAATGCCGCGCAGGGCTTCGCGAAGACGCCGGATCGCCAGCAGCCTCCGCGAGCGGACCGTGTTGAGCGGGCATTGCATCACCGAGGAGATCTCGTCGAGCGAGAGCCCCTGCACGGTCCGCAGGACGAACGCCATCCGTTGCTCGTCGGGCAACTGGTCGAGCGCGGTCGTTATGTGATCCATCAGCTCGGCATTTTGGGCCGCCTCGTCGGGCAGGCGGTCCATGCCGGGCAACCGTTCGATCTCTTCCATGGGCTGAAAAACGCCGAGGCGCCGGTCGCACATAGTGGTGCGCAACGACTCCATCCAGATGTTCCGTGCGATGGTGAACAGGTACGCGCGGAACGAGCCGATGGGCTGGTAGCGCAGCCGGAGCCGCCATAGGCGCAGAAAAGTTTCGTGGCAAAGGTCTTCGGCGGCTTGGGTGTTGCGGCTCATGGCAAAAAAGAAGTCCAACAGCGCGCGGTAATACCGCCGGTAAAGCGCGGCAAACGCCCGCTCGTTACCCAACTGGACGCGCAGCATCAAGTCGGAGTCGGACATGCTTTCTAACATTACACTCCGGAGTCCTTGCACCCATTATATGGTTTTTTCTCAAGAAAGCGATCAGCCTGGGGGGAAGCAGTGGACGACGTGGACAAACTGGACGTAGTGGACTTTGTGGACGAGCGCTCGCGGAATTGCGGGCAACGGCAGAGGAATAATCGCATTGATCCGACTGATCCGACCGATCCGACTGATCCGTTGAGGAAAACTCTTTATCGTAGGATCTCCTAAACCCCCTTGACATTTACTACACGGCGTAGTACTATATTGTGTAGTAAGCGATGGAGGGAAAGGGTGTGGCCGAGAAAAAAAGAAATGTGAGCGAGGCGGAGCTGGAGGTGCTGAAGGCGTTGTGGTCGGGTGGTCCGGGTACGGTTCGTGACGTGGCGGCCGGTTTGAGCGCGTCTCGTCAGGGCCGTGCGTATACGACGCTTCAGACGCTTTTGAACCGTCTTCAGGCGAAGGGTTGCGTGGCTTGCGACAAGGAGCAGTTGCCGCACATTTATCGTGCTTCGGTGACGCGTGAGGTGCTGGTGCGGGATAGCCTGAACGAGTTGGCGGGGAAGCTGTTCGAGGGGGCGACGACTCCGCTGGTGATGGCGCTGATCAGTAACAGGAAGTATACGGCCACGGAAATTGAGAGTTTCCGGAAACTGCTTAACGAGGTGGAACTGAAAAACAGGTAGGCCATGCGGCGGCTTGGTTTTTGCGGCCGGCGGCAAAGGAGGGCGTATGGCAGGCGTACTGGTTCAAGTGTTGGTGGGTGCGTTGCTCTTAGGGTTGGGGGTATCGGTGTTTTGCCGAGTGGGGCGGCCTCGACCGGTGTTGTGCCATGCGCTATGGCTGCTGGTGGTGGTGAAGCTGCTGGTTCCGCCGGTATTCGCGTGGCCGTGGCAGCCTGGTGGATTTCTTGAACAGATCGCGGCGACGTTTATGTCTGACGAGCCTCAAATTGCACCAGATCCGCCGGTTGCCGCCGTTGATATGGCTTCTGTTTCAGGAGGATTCTTGTCTGAAACCGCGGCAGTGACCCCTGGATTGGCTGAATCTGATGCCGTCCCGAGCGGGCAAAGTGAGTGGGCGCCGGTACCGCCCAACGAGGCGAACGGGTTGCCGCGCCCTCTAGTCATGCTTGCGCAACCCGGTGAGGTCAGTGCCGCGCCGTCGACTGTTACGGCCCCCGTGAGCTGGGTAGACGCAGGGAGTTGGAAGATGGCGGGGTGGGCGGCGGTTGGCCTGTGGCTGGGTGGCGCGCTGGTTTCGGCGGGGCTTCATGCGGCGCGGATCCGGCGATTTCGTCGTGCGATGCGTTCGAGCGCGCCGGGCCCGGCATGGCTGGCGCGGAGGGTGGTGGAGCTTTCGGAAGCTTTTAGCGTGCGTACGCCGGAGGTGCTTGTTGCGGATGGTTTGTGGTCGGCGATGGTATGGGGCGTGATTCGGCCGGTAATACTTGTGCCACGGCGCGCACTCGAGGAAATGGAGCCGGAGAAGTGGGAGACGGTGGTGGCGCATGAATTGGCGCATTTGAAACGTCGCGACCACTGGACGGCGTGGCTGGTACTTTTGGCGTCGTGCGTGTGGTGGTGGAACCCGCTGCTATGGTGGGCGCGGCGTCGGATCGCCGATTACGCGGAGATGGCGTGCGACGCGTGGGTGTTGTGGGCGCTTCCGGAGCGGGGGCGGGAGTACGCGGACACGCTGGTGCAGTTTGTGCAGGCGCACTCGGCAACGCCGGCGGTTGTCCCGGACCCGATGCCGTGCATGAGTTCCGATAATGCCCGTGTGTTCAAGAGGCGTTTGGCGGCGATTTTGAGGGGGCCGGCACCGTCGCGGCTGGGTGTTATTGGCGTAATGTGCCTGGTAGCGCTGGCGGCGGTAGTGCTGCCGGTGTTCTCTCAGCAAGACGCGGGGCCGGCACCTGAAGCCATTGAGCCAATCCCGCCGGCGGTCGCGGCGGCTGAACCTGTGGTGGCTGTACAGGCGCTGCCTGAGTCCGCGCCTAAACCGCCAGGTGAAACGGCACGGCCGGAGCCGGCGCTGCCTGAGCCGGCGCCTGCACCGCCAGATGAAACGGCACGGCCGGAGCCGGCGCTGCCTGAGCCGGCGCCTGCACCGCCAGATGAAACGGCACGGCCGGAGCCGGCGCCGCCTGAGCCGCCGCAGGCGTTAGAGCCAACACTGCGGCCGCAGCCACAGCCGCCACAGAGGCCAGATCCATTTAACATCGGGACGCCGTCCGAGAAACTCAAACAAGCCCTGGACGCGCCGGTCTCGCTTGACTTCACGGACTTTCACGTCTCGGAGATAGCGGATTTTGTGACAGAAACGTATGAGTTGAACGTGGTTTTGGACTGGCGGGTAATTGCACCCCCGCCGAAACCAAGCGCGCCGGCGGGCGCACCCGGGGGCGGCCCGCCGACTGCGCAGCCGCAGGAAACGCCGCCCGCGGGTACGCCACCGGCTCCTATGCCCGGAGCGTTTCCCGCCACGCCGGGAATGCCCAGCGGGGGACTTGGGCCGGTCCCGCGGAAGGAAGGCTCACCCGATTCAGGCAGTTACGTCACGGACGGGATGGTCTATCATTTGAACCTTACGGACATACCGTTGCGGGATGCATTAAGCGCGCTTCTTCGGACGTTGAACTTGACCTTTGTGACGTACCCGAACCTCTTGTTCGTCACGTCGAAGGAAATGGCGTTTGCGGATTCGGTCCGGTCGAGGCCTGGGTTGCCTCCTTACAAGGAGTTTGCGGACGTGCTGTCGTCGGAGATGAGCTGGGAGTTCACCGACATCCACATATCCGAGGCCATCGAGTTCGTTTCCGAGACATACGGGTTGAACTTCATGGTGGATTGGCGGGCCGTTACACCGCCTCGTACTCCGGCGGGGCCCAAGACGGTATCCACAGGGTTCTTACCTCGAATCAACGTCCAAAGCGCGCCGTTGGGCGAGGTCCTCGATGTCGTGTTGCGGTCGATGAACCTCACGTTCTGCACGGAAAAGAACTATATCTGGATCAGTTCGCTTGAAGGAGGCGGTGCGAGGGGCGGGTTTGGCGGTGCGGCGCTAGCGTTGGAGCCAACCGTACCACCGCAGGCGCAACAGGGGGCGGAGCAGACGCAAGGGGGACCAGTGCAAGCTCAACAGCCAGGGGAAACGCAGCAGGCGCCGGAGCCCCCAAAGGCGGAGCCGGGGCAAGCGCAAGGGCCTTCGGAGGCGGAAAAAGTGCCGGCGACGCAGGCGTTAGGTCTGGTACTTCACGCTTCCCGGGTGGCGGACCCGTTTAACGTGGGGACGGTGTCCGAGGAATTGAAAGAAGCGCTGAGTTCTGAAGTCTCGCTGGATTTTACGGACGTGCACCTCACCGACTTTGTGGATTTCGTATCGAATACGTATGGGGTAAACATCGTAATAGACTGGCGTGTGGTTGAGGCGCCGCGGCCAGTGCCGAGAGCACCGGGCCAGCCAGCGCCGCCGGAAGCGCGAGGCCATGTATTGGCTGAGGGTTGCGTGACTGACGGAGTTGTACCTTACATGAGACTTACCGAGGTGGCGCTGGGGGAGGCGGTGCGCGTGCTTACGCGGGGGTCGAACCTGACCGTTGTGACTTACCCGCACATTTTGTTCATCACATCGGAGGAAAGGGCTTTGGCCGACCTGTCACTTCCGCGTCCTGGATTGCCTCCTTACGCGGCTTTGGGGGACGCTTTGGGAGAAGTTCTGTCGGCGGAGGTGAGTCTGGATTTCCACGATGCCCATATCGCCGAGTTCACGCAGTTTGTTTCGGAAACGTACGGCTTGAACATTATGCTGGATTGGCGGGTGATTCCAAGGACGGGGGTTTCCCCAGCCTCGGCCTATACGCCCAAAGTGTCACCGGCGCGGGTGCCTCGGATCTTAGTGACTGCGGCGCCGTTGGGCGAGACGCTTGATGTCGTGTTGCGGTCGATGAACCTCACGTTCTACCCGAAAGCGAACTATCTCTGGATCAGTTCGTTTGAGGAAGCAGGTGGGAGCGGCGGGTTTGGGGCGACCGGCGTCTTGCCCTACTGGGAGTTGGAAAAGATATCCGGAGCCGAGGGAGGCAACCCGGTTGCCACTGTCAAAATCTACAACGGCCAAACCATGCTCCATGAACAGGTGCGCCTGAACGACACCATTGGCGGCGTCCGTTTCGTCGGGGTGGTGTACGGGAAGCCCGGCGGGGCGGGAATTGAGGTCGAACGCATTGACGAACCGGGAAACCGAGAACAGGTACCCTTTGGGTGGCAAATCCCGCTCTTGATGGTTCCGGAAACGCCTGGCGGCGTCGGCGCCGGTGTCGGTGGCGCCATCGTCGGCGGGCAGGGTCACGGGTTTGGAGTGGAGGGATCCAGGTGGTGGGATACGTTCGAGAGTGCGGAGGCGGGCACATGGCCTTCCGCCTGGATAGCGGACGGGAATTGCGAGAAAAGCGGGTCGTGCTATGTTGATGGCTCGACGTTCGGTCCGGCGCATGGGAACGTGCTGCGGCTGATGGGCGAGGACCCGGCGATGTCGCCTATCGCGCACGTGGAGACAAAAGTGGGCCCGCCGTTCCGTATCTCGTTTGATGTTCTTATGGATGGGGCGGATGCGCGCGGCGAGTGCGTGGTTGGCGTGCGGGAACGTCCGGATTGGACGGCGCCGGGTGTGCTGCTGTTCAGCGCGCCGATAGGCGGTCCGGCGAGACTTCTCGATCGGGTCGAGGAGGAAGGAAAACTCCTGCCGGGCCAGGCAACCGATCAAATCCATCTTGAAGCCGGCAAATGGTACCGAGTCGTGCTGGATCTCAAGCAGGATTCCGGCCGCGACCAACTGACCGTCACCATCGACGACGGCCAAAAGGTCCAGGGGCCCGTCGAGTTCAACGCTGACGGCATTCTGGTAAAGGACATGCCCTACCTCCAACTCGAGATGCGTACCGGCACGGGCTGGTTTGACAATGTGACCATGGCGGGGGCGGCCGGGCCCGCGGGAGACTCGAGGGCCAAAGCCGAAGAGGCGCTCAACGTATGGAGAGACCGGGCGCGTAAAGGCGAGGGGGGCGGCACATACGACAGACGGGCCGACCGCAACATACCGACAACCAAGTGGGGCAAATTCAAGCAGTGGACGCGCAAGAACTTCTGGCCATTTTGTGTGGTAGGCGTGGAAAACAGGGGCTGGATAAGATTCGCCGAAAACTAAGCGGAAGCCATCTGGTACAACAAAGAACGCTTTTCCCTTGCCGGCACGGTGTGCATCCTCTTATGGAGGATTTGCCGCTCCTGGTCGTCCACTTCCGGCATATGGTCTCCAATGCCGCTTCAATTCGCTTGGCCATTCTCAAACCTCCCAGGCACAATCGTCTTTTTTTGATGTACCCGTAGAAGCGGCGTCCTCGCCGCTTTTCTTCTCACTCACGGATTGAGGTGCAAGAAGCATGCGACGAGGACGTCGCGTCTACATCACTCCACGCTGGCGATGACGTAGTCGTCCTGCTTGAAATCCCATGGGTTGCCGCGGCCGCCGTCGTCTTGCATGTTGGCTCCGACGCTGTACAACCGGTATCCGCCTGGTTGCCGGGCGTAGTTGAACGAGGAGCCCGTGAAGGGGTCTTTGGGCACCTCCGGCAAGACCGACGGGGCGAGCGCATCAAGCGACTGGGGGTAGGCGCCGTTTTCGTGGTGGTACGCCTCGATTGCCGCCACAAGGCGGATTGCGTTTCGCTGCATCCGAGTGCGCGCGTCGGCCTCGGGTAGCCTGCGGTAGGCGCCCATAAGCTGTCCGCTGATGACGTTGGTGGCAGCCAACTTCTCAAACGCGGCATTATCAAACTTATAGAAGGGGGCATCGAACAGCGGCGCGGCTTGACGCTCCGCCGCCACCATTTGCATGTATAGTTCGTGGCCCTGCTCGGGTGTGGCGGTCTCGGCAAATTGTTTTCCGCTCTCGCCTGCCCCCGGAATGAAAATCTCCAAAAAGTGATTATAAAAATCCGGCGATGACGAACGCCGTTGAAACCAGACCTCGAGCGAGTCGGCTTCCGCCCGGATCGCGTCGGCCATCCCCGGCACCTTGGGTTCGAGCGCCTCGAGGTGGGCGGCCACCGCGCGGCACTGCTCGGCGGACACGCCGGGGGCCTGCAATGTCTTGCACAACTGCCGGACGCCGATGCCTTGCATGGCGTTGCCTACCAGGTGGGTGATGATGAACCCGCCGCGGCTTGATTCGGCGCCAAAATCGAGAACGGCGGCGAACTGGTCGAGCGCGGCATCGTAGTTGCCCCGGCTGCCGTACATCATGGCCTGTAACGTCATGAGCCGGGCGAGTTCGCGCCACTTGGCCAGGTAAGGCAGCGGCTCGTCTATTCCGGCCGGGGGAAAATCCACATTGCCCACCTCGATGCCTTTGCGAATTGCTTCGAACGAGGCCTGGCACCGTTCGAGTTGCTCGATCATTCGGGCGTCATCCCGCCAGCCGTTCTCGAGGTAGTCGTCGCGCACTTCGTTGTACCAGTCGTCCAGCTTCGGCATCTGCTCGACGGCAATCAGAAACCAATGCAGGCCGTTGTCTTCGGGGAATTGGCTCGATTGGATTCCTTCCGGGACCTCGATTTGTGCCGTTGCGGATTCGAGCGCCCCGTCGAGCATCTCGACCGGTACCGCTTCCTTGCCTCCGCCGCCATCGGCCTCGCCCTCTTGCGCGGGCACGTGGCGTTGTTGATTCAGCCCCGGCGCGGGAGCCTGCGCGTCGGCTAGCGGTTCCCGGGCGGTTGTACCGCCGACCTCGTCATTACGCAGCAGATCGCTCCGCATCAGCAGCAGGATCACCACGCACCCAAACAAAACCAGGCCCAACGCCAGTCCAATCCACTTGGCCATTCTTTCGCCCTCCTTGAATATCTAAAGGTTCTATGGCTGAAATGGCCTCGATTGATCATCAGCCGCAAAAAGCGGGGACGCCGTTTTTTGCTATTCGCGCCTCACGATGAGGTAATCATCCTGTTTGGGGTCCCACGGCTTGCCTTTGCCGCCGTCGTCGAGCATGTTGATGCCGGCGCTGTACAAGAGGTAGCCGGCGCCCTGTTGCACGTAGCCGAACGGTGCGCCGGTGAAGGGATCTTTCGGCAACTCCACGGCAAGCGCTGTTGCCACCGCGTCCAGGCTTGCGGGGTACGTACCCTTGTTGCGGCGGTACGCTTCAATCGCGGCGACCAGCATGGTACCGCGCCGCTGAGCACGAGTCAGGGAATAGCCGAGAAATCTCCGCTGGGCATCCCCCATGTTCTTGCTGAGCCGGTTGGAGTCGATGAGCTTTTGGTAAGCGGCATAGTCGAATTCATACATCTCGGCTTCGAACAGCGGTACCGCCTGCTTCAACACCTCGACGCACTGGCGAGACAGTTCCACCAGGTCCGAAGTTGACGCGTTTTCGACGAACTGTTTCCCGGCTTCATCCCAATCCTTGGCGGCCGACCTCATCACGTCGCGTATCCTGTCAGGGTTAGCTTCTTTGTTGTGCCAATACTCGGAGGCGGCCGCTTCAACTGCCATGGCGTCGGCGAGAGTCGGCGCCCGTGCGTCAAGCGCAGCCAGCCGTTCCATCGTTACGCGGTACTGTTCCGCCGACACACCCGGCGCCTGTAACGTCTTGCACAACTGCTGTGCGGCGACACGCTGACGGGCGCCTGCGGCGAGGTGGTATACTTGAAAACCGCCACGGCAAGATTCGGCTGAGAAATTCAGAAGAACGTCATAAATCTCCAGCGCCGCATCCACATTGCCGCGGCTGGCCTCTCTCATGGCGTCGAGCGTCATCAACTGGGTGAGCTCACGCCATTCTCCACCAGCACCAGGGACTGACTTCTCGGGTTCGAGCGGCAACAGGGCGTTGCCGACTTCGAGGCCTTTGCGGACGGCGTCGAACGCTTCGCGGTATTTTTCGATCTGATCGGAGATGCGCGAATCGTCTTGCCATCCGAACTCGAACATGTTGTCTTCGCGCTCGCCCAGTTCCCAATCAAACTCGGGCATCAGTTCCGCCGCCAGCAGGAACCAGTGCATCCCGTTGTCTTCAGGGATATCGCTTGATTTGATGTAGTTCGGTTGAGTGGCGGCGGCCGGTGCCGGGCGGGTGGCGGCTCTGGTGGCGCGGTCCAGCAGATCCGGCGGCACCTTCTCCTGCTCCTTTCCCGCGGGAGGAGCCGCGCTTTTTTCCAGCAGCTTTGTCAGATTGCGGCGGTCGGGCCGTTTTGGCGCGGTTTCATCGCCCCCCGGACCATTCCACAACACATAAAACAAAACCGCGCCCGCGAGTACAACAATACCCAACACGACTGCAATTCGCTTGGCCATGCTTTTTCCTCCCTTGACTGCCCCGTCTCAACGTCCTGTGGCTGAAAAACATCAAACGACCGTCTACGAGAGATTATTCGCGCCTCACGATAACGCAATCGTCCTGTTTGGCGTCCCACGGCTTGCCTTTGCCGCCGTCGTCGAGCATGTTGATGCCGGCGCTATAGAGAAGGTAGCCCGCGCCTTGCTGCACGTAGCCGAATGGTGCGCCCGTGAACGGATCGTTGGGCAGTTCTGCGGAGACGGACGATGCCAGCGCGTCCAGGTTGGCCGGATACGCGCCTTTGTCGCGGTGGTACGCCTCGATGGCGGCTACCAGGATCGAACCGCGCCTGAACACGCGGCCGAGCGCTTCGGTATTGAGCATTCCCCGGTACATGGGCAGGGTGTTTTGGCTCATGATATCGCCGGCAACGAGGTTTTGGAACGCGGCGTCATCGAATTCGTAGATAGGGGCCTCAAAGAGCGGCACGGCTTGCCGGGTCTTGTCCACATGCTGTCGATACACCTCGATGCACTGTTCGGGCGTGGCCGTCTCGGCAAATTGCTTTACACCATCGCCCCAATTCTTCATTGAATTGTGCAGGTTATCCGGCGAGGCTTTATGCTTGTTAAAGTGGTACTCCATCATGTCAACGTCGACACTGAATGCATCGGCGGCGCCTGGCGCGTTTGCATCCAAGGCCGCGAGCCGTTCCATGGCGGTGCGGCACTGTTGGGCGGACATTGCGGGCGACTGCAAGGTTTTGCACAATTGTATGGCCGCGGAGCGCTGCATGGCGGCAGCGATGTTGTGGCCAATGAAGTTGCCGCCCCGGCTGGATTCGACGATAAAGCTCAAGATCTCGGAAAAGCCACCCAATGCCGCATCGTAGTTGCCCCGGCTGGCGCGCATGAGCGCGTCAAGCGTCATCATGCGGCAGAGATCGCGCCACCTTGGCTGGTACGGCGTCGGGTCATGGGGGTCTGCTGGCGGCAGCATCGCGTTGCCGACCTCGAGGCCTTTGCGGGCTGCTTCAAACGCCTCGCGGCATCGTTCGATTTGATCTGCGAGTCTTGAATCGTCGCGCCATCCAAACTCGAGGATATTGTCCTCGACTTCGCGCAGGTTGGGATCCATGCCCGGCATGAGTTCGGCTGCGAGCAGGAACCAGTGCATGCCATTGTCTTCGGGAACGTCGCTCGACTTAATGCCACCCGTTGCCGGAGGCGGCTGGGTAGGCTGTTTGAGGGCCGCCCTGTCGAGCATTTTCAACGGCACCGCCTCGCCCTGCTCGACTTGCGCCGAAGGCGCTGCCTGTTTTGCCACGGACTGCTGCAAATGGCGCCATGCAAACGGGGGTCTGTTGGGAGCGTCTCGAGCCGGCTTGCCCCGCAGCACGAAAAACAATACCACGCCCGCGAGTACGGCAATACCCAACACGACTGCAATTCGTTTGGCCATCCTCACGTCCTCCCCCGTGGCCCAAAAGCCGGCCGCGGCTGTCCGGTACGCCGAACTGTGCTAGAATCGGTTTATTATACACCAAGGAGGCGCCGCCATGACTCAGATTGAGCGCCGCATCTACCTAACCGTCACAGGGCTGCTGATCGCCGCGACGGTGCTTGTCGTCTTTCACCTGGCCACGGCAATGGCCATCCGGTACAGGATGCGGCGCAGAAACGTGGAGGGCGCACGCAAGCCTTCTCCGTACCACGTCATCTATGCGGCGATTGTGTGGTGCCTCGTTGTCTATTCGCTGCACGCGTACCTGGGTCTGTTTGCCAGCCAGAACGTGCGCTGATGGGGAAAGGGACAAAAGGGACGAAAGGGACATAAGAGTTTATTTGGCCCTTCGTGTCAGCAGTTTGATCGTCAGTTTTTCGCGACGGATAACTCGTCGAACCATGCGCGTATTTTCGGCACGGCGTGGAGGATTGAGACGTCGTGTTCGTATGGGCCGACGCTGATGGCTTTTGCGTCTGCGCCGCGTTTTTGGAATTCGGCTTCGGCCGCTTTAGCTTCCTGGGGCGGGACGTCGACGTCGAGGTCGCCGTAGTACATCCTGACGGGTGCCTTGGGCGTCCAGCGGAAGACTTCATTTTTTTCGAGGGCATCGAGGAACCAGTGGGGCTTTTTGTTGTCGAACGCGTCGAGGAATTCTTTTGTGAACATCTCGCGCGGTTTTTTGGGGAGTGCGGCCATAATGGCGTCGCCTTCGTGTTCGCCATCAAAGAGGGTGGGGGCCTTTTCGGCATAGGGGCTTGCGAGGAGCGAATCGAGGGGCTGGTTGTAGATGATCGAGTATGCGAGTGAGCTCCACGCAAGGTAGAGGGAATCGCCGCCGGATTTGCCTTCGAGCGCGGCGGGGAAGGTGATTCCGGCGAGGTTGTATGGGCCGGCGACGCCAGCGGATGCTTTGACGCGGAACGGCGGGTCCGGCATGACTTCGAGCGTGCGGTGCGCCGCCATGGTGGCGTGGCCGCCCTGGGAGAAGCCGGTGAGGTACACGTCCTGCGGGCACGTGAGGCCGAGCGCCTGGACGAGCGTTTTCGCCGCTACGAGCAAATCGAGGGTAGAAATTGCGGCGGTTTCGGCGTACAGGTAGGGGTGGGGTTCGCGGCTTGTGCCGAGGCCGACGTAGTCCGTGGCCGCGAAGAGATAGCCGGCGCCGGCGAACAGCGTGGAACCGAGGACGCCTTCGTGCAGGGTCGGCTTGGATGGGGTCAAGTGGCGGTTGCTGGTGGTGCCGTGCTGGTAGCTGACCGCGGCGCGGAGCGGGCCCTTCTTGGGAAGCGCGACGAGGCCGGAGACTACGGTAGGATCGCCTTTGGGGTCGAGGGTCCAGTATTCGACGCGATAGAGGCGGATGCCCCGCGAAATCGTGACCGGCTCGGGCAGGTCGGCCCACCACACCATGAGGCGGAGCGTGGTGGCGGTGTAGGCGTCGAGCGGCTCGACGTGTTGGATGGCGCCGGGGGAGTGGTCGTCGGTTGCGGTGGGGAGGGTTGGCGAGGCGCAGCCGGCAATCGTGAAAACCAAGAGCAGGATGAGCAAGGTCTGGGGCTTAGGCATGGGACAAATGAGACGCATGGTCTTTTAGGGCTCCTTTGAGTAGACAGAAAGAGGGCCGGATTTGGTGATGGTTGCCGGGTCGAGCTCGGTGCGCGGTGGCCAATACGGTAAGCACAATAAAAAACCTCATCCGAACCCTCTGAGTGGACTGGTCCCTCGGGGCGCATCCTAACACGGAATGGCGGCGGGAGTGAATTGCGGAATGCGAAGGATTAGCCACAAAGAACGCAAAGAGCACAAAGGATTCTAGAAGCCATTACAAAACCAATTTGGGCTTGTTGCGCAAAACCTCATGGAACCTGAACCAGCGAATATACCTGGGGGATTGCCACGTCGCGCTGTGAAAAGCCATCGGGATTAACGAAGTTTCTGGCCAGCGCTCCTCGCAATGACAGTTAAATAGGATCCAGCAGCCCACGAGCGTTCGGCAGCTTGGCGAGGTTTTGGGATAGCTTCTAGAATAGGGGCGTTTAGCTGTCAGGGGCTTTGTGTACGATTTGCGGTGGGACTTCGGCGGCCGTGGTTACGGCGGCCTCGGCGTTCAACATGGCGTTGTTCGTGAAATTGATCCGGGCGGAGTCTTTGCCGGAGACGTGGAGATACAGGCCGGTTTTTTCGGGAGCGCGGGAGTTGCGGACGGACGCTTCGCGGACGTTGATGAACTTGAGGACGGGAAAGTCTTTGGCGGCGCGGGTGTGAAGGGCGTCGATGTCGAGGCCGATCACGTCGTCGGCGACGAGTGCGGTGCCGGGGTTGCCGGGCGCGGGCGGCTTTGACACGCCCTCGGGGGGCCTGCGCCGGAAATTGTCGGCGTAAAGCAGGTGGACGTTGTCGAGCGTGAGGTCTTTGACATGCCGGCAATACAGGCCGTATGCGGGGAGGCTTTCAAACATATCGGCGTCGGGATATTCTTTTTCGAGTTCGGGGACGGGGGCGTTTGGATCCATTGCCGGCAGGCCGGTGCTGTAGGTGAGTCGGATGTTTGAGAGGCTGATGCCTTCGGGATAAGCGCCGGGTATTCCGGTGATCGAGCTTGGGGCCATTGCGTCGACGGCGACGACGTTGCTGATGATCACGTTGCGCAACGAGCCGGGCGCGGGCGCGTTGTCGCGGAGGCGTGCGCCGAGCCGGATGAAGATGGGCGAGTCGATGTTGTACATGGAGATGTTGGAGATGGCGACGCCGTCGACGTTGGCGCCGTCGACGGATTCGAGCGAGATGCCGCTGGTGGCGGGAGAGAGTTTATTAAAGCCGGTCATGACGCAATTGCTGACGGTGATGTATTTGAAATCGCCGCCGGATTCGGTGCCGAGCTTGAAACAGTTGCACGGGGTGGACAGGTAACAGTTGGTGACGGAGATGTTTTCGCAGGATCGGTGCTCGCCGAGCGCGAAACTGGTTTTGGGTACGATGGCGTCATCCCTGGATTCGATGTGGCAGTTCGAGATGCGGACGTTGCGGCACGAATCGGGGTCGATGCCGTCGCAGTAGGCGTTGAGAATGGTGACGCCGTCGATATTGACGTAATCGCAGCCGAGCATGCTGATGCAATAATTGGGGGCGTTGATGATATGAATGCCCTTGACTTCGAGGAACCGGCACCGCTTGAACGCGGTTGGTTTCGGACCGTGGCGCCTGGTGCGGTTGCCGTCGATGGTTCCGGGGCCGGTGACGCCGATCCGCTCGGCGTCTTCCGCCCAAATCAACGCGTAGTGGAAGAACGAGGTCTCGGCATCCGCGTCATTTTTGAAATCGAGTTTCTCAATCTTGTTGTAGTCGGTATTGTCGGGACTGCCTTTGATAGTGGCGGCGGCATCGAGGTAGAGGTAGACGCCCGTCTTGAGCCGGACGCTGCCGCAGAGGTAGGTTCCGGGGGCAAAATAGACGGTTCCGCCGCCGGCGGCAGCGCATGCGTCGATGGCGGATTGGACCGCGGCGGTGTCTTTGGCCGTGCCGTCGCCCTTGGCCCCGAAATTGCCCGGGTTGAACTGAGAGGCGGCGGGGGCCTGGGCGAGGGCGAGGGGCGCGACAATCAGTGCGAGGAATGCAACAACAAGAGCGGGCTTCATGGTGAATCCTCCTGCGGTTGAGTGCCCCATCCTATCACAACTCGCTGTCATTGGAAAAAGATAACAGGATGTTCAGGCTATCCTGTTCATCCTGTTATCCTTCAAAAGTCGGAAGCGTTTAGATGCCGCCGGAGATGGTCCAGTAGCCCGGGAGGCTGTCGCCTTGGCGGACGAACGGTCCATCAGGCTCGAAGGTTTCAGTCTTGCCGTTCACTTCACGTTCGAGTGTGCATGGGACGCGCAGCGACCTGGTTGCTTCCTGCGGCTCGGGAGTGCCGATGGATATGACGCGGATGATGTTCATGCCTCCGAATATTTCCTCGAGTTTCGCCGGGGGCATGTTGGAAAACAGGGGGCTTGCTTTGGCGTAGTCTTTGGCGATGATGGCATCGAAAAACTCCCGCACGACCTTGGTCGCGATGTCAGCGTCGCTGAGCGCGCCCTGGTCGATTCCCACGCCCTTGGTAAAGTCGACACGCATAACGTCTGGCGGTGCATCAAACGCGAACACGGCAGGGTCGACTTGATTGTAGTCGAGGTATTCTATGCTTTCCCTGATTTCCTCACCGAAGTAAACGTCGCGGCGCAGCAGGAGTTTTGTGTTGCTATCGATCGTGTAGGTGTAGGTCTTGGGCTTGTCGGGAACCGTGACGGTGACCACGATGGGTTCCGCGGGCGATGCCGGCTCTTTGACGTCGACCGTGAAGTTTCCTTCCGCTTGCTTGTACAGGTTTTCGACGCGCGGGTCGAAGGAACTGTAGTCTTTCTTGTACTGCTGGATGGTTTCCGTGTCGCGGAAGGTGCTGATACAGTTCTTCTTTTTGAACCAGACCTGTGCTTCATCGTTTTCCCAGAGGACGTGTTTCGGGCCGTCCGGCGTGTTGGAAAAACTCATCTTCAGCCGGACCAACTCCCCGTTCTCGAATTGCGCCCAGATCTCGCTGGCCGCATTAAACGGCGCCGGCGTCATGCGCAGATGGATACTCTCAATGGCACGCGTCGCATCAATGGTCTGCGCGAACGCGTAGGACGATGAAGTTTGCAGGGTCGGGTACACCAGCAGCGCGAGTATTACAAAGGCCGCGGCCGCCGCTATCGCAGCCTTCACAACCGGTATGCGCCGCTTATTTTGAGTCGCTTCACACCTTTCGGCGGAGTTTAAGCTGTTCATGATTCTCTCCTTCAGGTTGGCGGTGGACATTGGTTGAGTGGGTGGTTGAAGGAGGGCAAGGGTCTTTTGAGCGGCTTCGTATTCGGCGCGGCACGGAACGCAATGGCGGATGTGGTCTTCGACGGCTTGAGTCTCCAGGGGAGTGGGTTCGGCCAGGAGCAGGCCGTCGAGATAGTCTTTGATTTGTTTGCACGTCATGTTGTGCGATCCTTTTTGGCTAATCTGCGAAGCTTCCGAAAGCCGTATCGCAGTCGAGAACTGACGGTGTGGATGGAACAGCCGTTAAGCAGGGCGATTTCACCGAGTGTGAGGCCGCCGAACACGCGCAACCGGACCGTCTCGGCCTGGGCTTTTGGCAGCCGGCCCAGGAGTTGCTCGACGTGCTGGGTCTGCTCGGCGTCGCTGGTAGCCTGGCTCGGTCCGCGCTCCGGCGAGGCCGGCCCGCCCTCGTAGGGTGGGTCGTCGGAGCGCGGAAGGAGCCGGAGCATGGCGGAGCGGCCCCGCCGTTTTCGCATCAGGTCAGCGCACGCGTTGGACGTCATCCGGTAGAGGTATGCGGTCACCTCGATCACGTCGCGGTGTTTGGCCCGCTCGGCGTACGCCCGGACAAACACGTCCTGAACCACGTCCTCAGCGTCGTGAATGTCGCGCAACCGATGCGCGGCGTAGGCCAGCAGCCCCCGGAGATGGCCCTCCACCAGGTGGCGGAACCCGTCAGGCGTCTGGGGCCACGAAAGCTTGCCGCCGGCCGCGGAGGCTTTCGAGTCGCCGGATTCCATTTTGAGTTCCTCTACCATGCTGTCATTTCCCTTGCCTTCCACCATTATGACGGATTGGGAGGGCTGGATTGGTTTAATTTTGTGATGTTTCCTGGGGCTTGACAAACTATTACGGATGTAATATTATGTCTCTTACGGTTGTAAATGATGAGGGTGAGGCCGATGAAGAATTACCGGATTTCAGAAGCGGAGTGGGAGGTGATGAAGGTGTTGTGGGAGCAGTCGCCGCGAACTGCGAACGAGGTGGTGGAAGCGTTGAAGGGGCAGAACTGGTCGGCGGCGACGATTCGGACGCTGATAGGGCGGCTGACGCGGAAGGGAGCGGTTGGGTTTCGGAAATCTGGGCGGGAGTACCTTTACGAGCCGTCGATCAGCCGGGAGGATGCGGCACGGCGGGAGCGGGGCTCATTTTTGCGGAGGGTGTATGACGGGGCGGTCCAGCCAATGGTAGCGGGGCTTCTGGAAGACGAGAACCTGTCCGCGGAAGATTTGGAATCACTTCGCCGGCTCTTGGACGAGAAAAGGAGAGGGCGGCAATGAACGCACTGGCCGTCGTTATGGACCCATTGTACGGTTTTGTGTTGGAGTCGACGGTGGGTGCGTGCGTGGTGGTGTGCGCGGTGTTGGCTCTGCAATGGTTATTCGCGAATCGGCTCACGCCGCGAACGCGGTACCTGTTGTGGAGCGTGCTGTTACTTCGCCTGCTGCTGCCATGGGCGCCGGCGAACCCCTTTAGCGCCGCCAACCTGATCTCAGTTACTTCCACTCAAATCTCCGCCAACTTTGCCGCGATAAGGCCGGTTCAGAATTCGCCAGCTCCGCCCGCCGCGGTTCCACAAGCCCAACCCCGCGATTGGAATACGGCGCTCAGGCTCGTGTGGCTGGCGGGGTGCGCCCTATGGGGGATACATGTTGTTGTAACCTGCCGGCGGCTGCCGCGATCGCTGGGCGGCTTCCGTGAGATCACGGATGCGCGTGCGCTCGCGGCGTTCAAGGCGTGTCAGGCCGAGACCCGTGTGACGTGGCCGCCCGTGGCGTTAACTGAGGCCGAGATTGCCTACCCGCTCGTGATCGGCCTGATGCGGCCGCGGCTCGTATTGCCGAAGCGGGCAGTGGAAAGTCTGAGCGATAATGAGTTGCGCCACATTTTTCTTCATGAGCTTGCGCATTTAAAGCGGGCAGACCTTATTGTGGGCATGGTTTGCTCAGTGCTTCAGGCGCTTCATTGGTTTAATCCGCTGGTGTGGTATGGCTTCCAGCGCATGCGGCAGGACCGCGAGTATGCCTGTGACGCGCTCGCGCTGTCGCACATGGCGGAGCAGGAAGCCCGCAATTACGGCCGTACGCTGATCAAACTTGTTCAAGGGGCCTCGCCCCCGGTTCGACTGGTGGGCGCGGCAGGTATTGCCGAGAACAAGTCTGAACTCGAAAGGAGAATCCGCATGATTACGCAACACGCTCGTTCTGGTTACCGGTTGACGGCTGCGGGGCTGGTGCTGCTGGCCATTTGCGTGGCTGTGTTTCTGACGGGGGCCACGGCGCAACAAAAGGCCGTGTCGACGTCAACACCCCCCGCCGAGTTCCCGCATCTGATCGAAATCGAAACCTATCAGGAATCCTGGTCAGCGTTCCGGCCTGGCGACTCGATTGATATTCTCGAGGTCCGCGGGACATCGCCGAAGTTCGAGGTGGGCCAGCGGTACGAGGTGAAAGGCCGGTACAAGCTTGCCTCAGAAAAACGCGCCATGTTGCTCCTCTTCTCGACCAACGGAGAAGTCGGGCCGGAAACAGGCGGCCTGGTAGAGGCCGGTGAGGGCGGCTTCACGCGCCAATTTACTATCATCAAACGCGGACGCCTGCACGTCAGCTATTACCCATATCCCGGAGGCGAAGGGTTTGGCGGCACGTACTTCCATCAAAAAGGCGTCCCGAAGCCTTCCTACGAAGAACTTGCCAAAACGAATGGCATCGGCCTCAATCCGTGGCAGAAGGCTCGGAGGTGGTTCCTCAAGAACTTGTGGCCTTTTTAGTGGCGCCGGAGGGTTTCGATGCGGGAAAGATGGAGGCGGCCGGTTCGAGCACGGGCGCGGATTTGGCGTTTGCGGCGCGGGCGGGCGAAGACTTGAAGGTCGAAGTGCGTGTGGGGATCTCGTACGTCAGCATCGCGAACGCACGGGCGAACCTCGAGGCAGAAGCGGCGGGGCGGGATTTCGACGCGCTGGCGAAGAAGGCGTCGGACACGTGGGAGGGGCGGCGTGTCTGCAGTGCGGATAGGCAAGGCGACGCTGAAGATCGTGGTGGAGAACTATGGGGCGGAGAATATGTATGTGCGGGCGGTGTGGCTGAACGACAAGCCGGTGGAGCGGACGTGGGTCACGCATGATGAGATTGGGGAGGGGGGTGTGCTGAAGTTTGAGATGATGGGGGAAGCGCAATGATGAATTACGAATTACGAATTAAGAAGGGTGAAGGATGAGGGCACGAGAACTGTTTGTGGGAAAAGGAAAAGCGGTGGCGAGCCACCGCAGTCCATATAGCAATGTTTTTGGGTCTTACTTTTTGTTAAATAATCCGGAGTTGAAGACGGGCTTGCGTTCCCATTGGGGGCGCCAGTAGAGAATGGTGGCGCCCTCTCTGGAGTCTTTGCGGTCGAAATCGCTGAAAGCCAGGTTGAGCCGGACGTGCTGCCAGGCGCCGGCCTGCTTTTCGTTGAGGTAAGCGAGGGGGATGGCGAATTCGGCGGTGAACCCGTCGGCGGCGGGGAGGCTGGCGGTCTTGATGCCCTCGGGTGCATCGCCCATTGAGTATTCTTCGACTTGCGCGGCGTCGAGTTGGGGGCCGGCCATGACGCTGAACGCGGACGTTTTGATGTCGTCTTTTTCGGACGCGCGGGCGTCGACGAGCAGAATGGCAAAATCTTCCCAGTATTTCCAGCCGTCGAAAGCGGGCTCGTCGTCGGTGCATTTGATGCCGACGTAGAGGAACTGGTCGTCGTGGCTGACGCCGAATCGGAACGAGCCATCCTGCGGGCCTTTCCAGGCCTGTGGCGTCGTGTAGATGTCGGCGGGTTGGTTGACGGCGAAGGGGAGGCCGGCCCAGTCGTCGAGGTTGCCGTCGATGGCGGGCGCGGCAGGCGCGGCGGGTATTTCAAACGGCGCGTCGACGGGCAGGACAATCTGGCCGGCAAGTTCGACGGGGCGCGTGTTGTTGCCATCGTAGCAGGCGGTCCAGTGTAGGACGACGGGCTGCGCCTCGGGTGCGGGGATGGGTGAGTCGGCGGAGACGCGGAGGTCGATTTCGTGCTTGCCTTGCGGCGGGACGATCGCGGCGACGGTGCTTGGCTCGATGCGGACGCCTGCGGCGGTTTCGGTGAGGATTTTCACGCGCATGGGCGAGTCGGCCGGATTGGTAATGGTGAGGTGCGAGGTTGCCGAGTCGAATTGCGGAGTTGCGATGGCGAGCGGGGAGGCGGTGACGGCGGCATTAAAACGGAACAGGCCGAGCTTGGAAACGGTTTGCGAGGTGCGGAGGTCCTTGTCGTAGATGCCATCGAGCAAGAGGTTGGCGATGCGCGGGCCGTTCTTGGTCATCGTGACCCAGGCGATGTGGTCGAAGTCGCCGGACGCGGGGCCGCGCAGCATGCTGCCCGCGCCCGTGGTGGCCAGTGTGATGAAACTGATGCCGTCGCGTTCCTGGCTGAGGTAATTGTGGGTGTGGCCGGCGAATACGGTACACGGGCGGCCTTTGAGCGCGGCTTCGATTTCTTTCCATTCGGCGTTTTTCTCGTCGTTCCAGAGTGGTTTGTGCTGGAACACGAGGGTGTAACGGACGTTCTTATTCTCGTCGAGGACGCGCTTGACGTAATCGACCTGCTCGATGCTGATGCCGGTGCCGTAGTCGGGCGAGGTGTTTGTGGCGAGGCAGAGGAACAGGACGTTTTTGTAGATGAAGTGGTAGAACGGTTTGCCGAACCGGGCGTTGTAGATTTCCGACCACATGGGGCGGCCGTTATCGTGGTTACCGGGGACGTGGAAAAACGGCATTTCGAGTTTGTCGCGGGCGGCCACGAACCGGTCCCACTGTTTGTTGATGGCTTGGGCGTCGTCTTCATAACCTTCGATGAGGTCGCCGGTGGTGATGACGAACTCGGGCTGGAGGAGGTTGAGTTTTGCGACGGCCTCCTCGAATATGCCCCATCGGGGTCCGCCGGCGTTGTCGCTGACGATGGCGAACCGGAAGACATTCGGCTCGTTGTTGAGGTCGAGGCTTGTCCAGGGTTTTGCAGGGGTTTCTACGTCGGGTTGGAATGATGGGGCGGCGAGGGCCAGGGGCGATAAGGCGGCGAAAACGGCGGTTAAGAAAAGCAAGCGCGGCATGAGCAGACCTCCTGTTTTAGACGGGCTGCAGTTTAGCACGATCGAAAGGGGGGAAGCATTTGAGGCGCGCTGACGCCTGCTGAAGGGACATAAGGGACACAAGCGACATAAGGAAAGAGCCGAAAGACCCGTGGCCAGATCTTATGTCGCTTGCAGCTACGGCAGCGTCAGGTTGACGGGTGCGGTTTCCCCCGAAACGACCTCGACCGGAGACATTGCATATTTTCCGCTTTCGATCTGCGCGAGCAACGTGGCCTCGTCGTCGACTTTGTTTGCGGGTACGGCGACGGCGCCGACGTAGTAAATGCCTGCGGGGATCTGGTCGAATCGGTGCGGCTCGCCGGGCGAAACGGTTGCATACGCGACGAATTGGCCGGAAAGCGCGGCGGAAATGATGGAGAAATCGGCCGTGTCCGGGTAGACGGCGATTTGTGCGAGCTCGCCTTCGCGAATGCGATCGACGCCGACCTCTATGCTGCCCACGCCGATGGGGAAGTCGACGCGGGTGACTTCGTTTTCGCGGGCTTCAACGCCGGGCGTGAAGGCGAACACTTTTGCAGGGGAAAAAACGTCCTGAACTTGGATATCGTAGATGCCTTCCTGCAAATCGGCGGCGCGATAATAGCCGCGGGAATCGGTTCGGTACTGCAGGTTCGCGTCTTGACCGTTGGCGGGCATAACCACGACTTTGGCCAGCGCGGGCGCAGCCCCGAACGTGACGAACCCGTCGAAACCGCAGCCGGTTTCGCCGACTTCGAAATCGACGCGGGCGGTCTCGCCGGACGTTACGGTAATTTCCTGTTCCCGGTTCCATGTTTCTTGATCGATGCGCGCTATCATGCGGATGCGCATCTTCCCCGGCCGCAGGTGCGAGAGCCGATAGCAGCCGTCGGCGTCGGTGTATTCCATGACGGTGCCAAGCCAGTTTTCGCCTTCGCATCTTGCGACGACGAACGCGCCGGGCAACGGGGCGCCGTTGACGATGACGCGGCCTTCGGCGCTTCCAAACACGCCCGTGTCCACGACTAGGCGGGTGTGCAACGTCTGTCCGGCGCTGACGGAGGCCTTGGCGGTGGCGGCGGGATAGCCGGCGGGCGAGGACGCGGCGTACACCTGGAGTTCGTACGCGCCGGGCAGGATGGGCGTGATCTGGAAATAGCCGGTGCGGGAAGTGTCGGCGCACGTGCCGGCTACATCTCTGCCGGAACTCCACCCGGGTCCTGTCGGAGTGAAGAAGGAGATCGCATCGGGTTGTGAAGACACCGCGGCTACGGTCATTCCTTGTTGAGGTTGTCCGGCGGTGTCGACAACGGTTCCTTCGATTCGCGCGGCTGGCTGCAACTGCAGGACGTATTCCTGTCCTTCGCGAACCGGTCCGGTCAACGGGCTGAGCAGGCCGGCGTCAGACGCTTGCAGGTAGACCGGACTTCCCGGCGCGCCCGACGTTACGGCAAACCGCCCGCTCTCGTCCGCGATTGCGGATACAACATTTTGATTGTCGCCGGCGGCGGCCACGTACGCGCCGGGCGCGGGGCTGCCGTCCGCATAGGCCACCGTCCCGACGATTCGCAACGGGCCGTTAATCTCGAAATCGACGTTCTCCATGTTTTGGAGCGCGGGCAGAGTGAAATTCGCCCTTTCTATTCCGGAGGAGCCAAAAAACAGCACCTCATAGGCGTTGGGAATGAGGGGACCGGCCGTATACCGGCCGTCTTCGTCGGAATAGGTTCTTGACCATGTGCCGCGGGTGGCGACACGCCTCGGCGGGTTGAAGTAGATCCGGCAGTGCGGAACGGGCTCGCCGGTTTGCCTGTCGCGGATGGTGCCGGAAACGTAGGCGCCCTCGACGGCCTGGACTTCAACGCCCGTGACGGGCACCCCTTCGGAGACGCGCACGCGCGGCGAATCGACAATGACGTAGGGCGCGGCTTCGGGGTCCATGTTGAACTCGTAGACATCGGCGTCGAGGCCCTTCATAAAGAAGTTGCCGTTGGCGTCGGTTTTGGCGACGGGTTGGCGGCGGTTCGGGCAGTACGAGCGTATCACCACGTCGGGAATAGGCCTGCCGTCGCCGGCTAGCGTTAGCCGGCCCGACAGCGAGTTGCCCGTTCCCAGCGTCAGGACGATTGTCTGCTTGCCCGAAGTAAGGACGCGCTGCTCGACAACGTTGTCGTACCCGTACTGGCCGGCCCCGATTTCGTAGAGTCCGGGCACCATGCGTGGGACGATCAGCGTACCGTCCAAGCCGGCGATCTCTTCCGGCTGGAAACGCGTGAAATCGTGTATCGAAGAAATCGAAACCTTGGCGTTTGGTATTCCCGCGCCGGTTTCATCGACGACACGCACGGTGAGTGCAGCCGCCGGCCCGACAAAGACTTCAACGTACTGTTCGCGGCCTCCGGCAGGGCAACGGAATCCGGCCTCCCCGTACAGAGCGCCTTTTTCGCACGTGACAAGAACCGTGCTTAGCAAGGGGTCTTCAGTCAGCGGGACTTCGTCGAAGTAGAAGGAGCCGTCATCGGCGCTGAGGGTGGTCATTTCCAACGGCTCAACCTGGGCGGGGTAGTAGCCGGCCTTGCTCCGCTGGACGGCTTGCGCCATGGCCGGTTTATTGGAGAGTTGCACGGTGGCGCCGGCTACGGGCCGGAAGCTTGCGTCCAGGACCAGCCCATACACGGCGGCTTTGGGAACGGTGGGCGGACTTGCGGCGTCCTTGGGCGCGGGCAGGGTTTCGGCCGTTGGCGGTGCGGTAGTCTGGCTGTCGGGCGCTTGATGGGAGCGGACTTGTGTTGCTTTTTCCTCGAACGTGCTTTGTGCGGTGATGTTCTGAGTGTGGTAGGGGCGGTTGGCGTGGCGCCAGCCGGCGTAGAGTCCGATGGCGATGAGGATGGCGGCCGCGGCGACGCTCGTGACGACTTTTGCGGCGCTGGCGCCCACGATGGCGGCTCCGGCCAGCGACAGGGCGGGCGAGGGTTGCCACGCGTGGGGCGCGGCCGCGATGGCGGCCAGTACTTTTTTATTGCGGCGTGAGTCGGGCCGGGTGGCGGCGGCTTCTTCACCGACAGCATCGAGCAGGCGTCTGCCGAGTTCGTCGCGGGACCGCTGCAGCCGTTTTGCCGCAGCCTGGCTCGAGATATCGAGGAGCCGTGCGATTTCGCGGATCTTTACGGCCTGGAAATAGTGGAGAATGAGGACTTCGCGATGGGTTTCATCGAGGTCTGCAAGCTGATCCCAAACCATCCGGCGCAGTTCATCGCGTGCGAAATCGCGGGCGGCCACGGCTTGTTCGACGGGTGCAGCCATGGGCGTTTCGCGGTGGCGTTGACGGAGCAGATCCGTGGCGGCGTTCCGGGCCACCTCGACCAGCCACGGGCCGATGCTCGAGCGGCCGGCGATGCGGTCCAGCCACTGGTAGAGGCGGACGAACGTGTCCTGGGTGATTTCTTCGGCGTCGGCCGCGTTGCCGGTTCGGGCATAGGCGACGCCGTAGACAATGTGGCTGTACCGGTCAAGCAGGATGCCGAACGCGTCGGTGTTCCCGCGCAACACCCTGCGGACGATGCCCTGGTCGGTGTAGATGCTGGTGAACATGTTTGGCGCCTCCTCTGCAGTATATACGGGCGAGGGGGGAAAAGTTGACTTGGCTGGAGGCTTGAGACTCGAAGGCTGGAGGAGATTCCGGATTGGGGGAAGAAAAGCTGGCTTGCAGGCGCGCGGTGGGGTCGCGCTCCTGCGTGACCGTAGCGGCGGTGGCGGTGGAGTGGCTTGCCATACCTGGGTTAGTTGGTTCGAGGCAACGGTCGAGCAGGAACGCGACCCCACCGCGCTGCCACAACCCGCCGCCACAACCTCCTCCTGGCCGACTTCGGCGAAGTCGGCCTTGTACAGGCGAGACGCCCGCACCACAATTGGTTACTGGCGGGGCTTTTTGGTGGGTGCGGGGGTTTTGGTGGCGAGGGCCTGTTCGGGTCTGGGTATGGGTGTGCCGAGGAGGATGGAGACGGCATTGGCTTCCCAGAGTGCGGCGGCGATGTCGAGTGCGCCGTCCTTGTTGAAATCGGCGGCGCAGAGTGCGCGTGGGCGGCCGTTGTCGAACGAGTAGGTTTCGCGGCTGAACGATTGGGGGACGGAGGTCCCGGAGGACGAGTTGACGAGGACAATCACGTCCTTGGATCCGTAGCATGCGGCGGCGATGTCGGGCCGTCCGTCGCCGTTGAGGTCTTGCACGACAAGGTCGCGGATCTCGTGCTCGAGGACGTTGCGTTGGTCGCCGAGGAGGATTTCCTGGGACACGCTGAACGAGAACGCGCCATCGCCGTAGAAGATTACGATCGAATCGTCGGTGTGGCAGTGCGAGACGAGGATGTCGGTCTTGCCGTCGCCGTTGATGTCGGCGAGCCGGATGGTGGTGGGTAGTTTTCCGCGGCTGCTGAACCGGGTGACGGGTTCGAACACGCCCGCACTGTTGCCTTTCCACAAGCCTATCTCGCCGGACGTGTAGAGTGCGACGGCGAGGTCGAGGTTTTTGTCGTTATCAAAATCGGCGGCGGCGACGTCGCGCGGCCCGGATGCGGCGAGCGTGAACTGCGGCTTGCCGAACCACGTGGCGTCCTGGCCGGGAATATAGACGAGCGCGTCGCTCGACCATGCGGTTGCGATGATGTCGCGGAACCCGTCCTTGTTGATGTCGGGCAGTATGATCGACGTGATTCCGGGCTTGGTAAAGACGGGCTCGTTGTCGCCGTCGAGCATTCGATTGTAGGGGAGCGTGTCATCGGAGACAGTAAAACTGGCAGATTCGAAAAGGCTGGGGCCGACGTTGCGGAAGAGTGTGATATCGCGGTTGTAGACAGCGAGAAAACTGGCCGCAACGATGTCGGGGGCTTGTTTGCCGTCGATGTTGGCGATGGCGAGCGCGTAGGGGCCGAAATCGGTTTTGAACGGCGGCTGGACGACGTATTCGAGCGGCGCCGAGGAAAGCAACAGCGACAGCTCGTCATTTGCGGGGCGTTCCTGGCGGGGATCGTTGAGTTCGCCGGTATTCGCGGTGACGAGATCGGGGATGCCGTCTTCGTTGAGATCCGCGGCGACAATTGCGTTGGGATTTGGGCCGACCTGGTAGTTTTTTGCATGTTTTGTGAAGGTTTGTGCGGCGGCACTCCACGAAATCAGTACGAGGATTGCCAGTAACAGCAGGAGTTTTCTCACGCAATTGCTCCGGTTATTGTGGTGCGGGCGTCTCGCCTGCATTTTTGGTTGCGGCCATTTCGGCGGCGAGGCTGATCGCGGCGAGGAGGCTATGCTCGTGTGCGGCGCCGGTCCCGGCGATGTCGTAGGCGGTGCCGTGGTCGACGGAGGTTCGGACGATGGGTATGCCGAGCGTGACGTTGACGCCTTCATCCATGGCGATAAGCTTCATAGGGGCATGGCCCTGGTCGTGATACATGGCGACAACGAGGTCGAACTCGCCCTGCTGCATCCGCCGGAAGATCGTATCGGCGGGGTAGGGGCCGGAACAGGCGATGCCCTGTTGCTGGCATAAGGTGACGGCGGGCGCGATGATTTCGGCGTCTTCCGTTCCAAACGCACCGGCTTCGCCGGCGTGTGGGTTGAGCGCGGCGACGCCGATACGTTTGCGCGGCGTTCTGAGCCGGAGGAGGCCTTCGTGTGCGATGCGGATCGAGGCGGCGACGCGTTCGGCCGTGACGAGTTCGATGGCTTGGCGCAACGAGACGTGCGCGGAGTTGTGGAGGACGCGCATGGCGCCGGCAAACAGGCACATGCGGTAGTCGGGTGCGCCGCACATGTCGGCGATCAGGTCGGTATGGCCGGCGAATGTGTAACCGGCCTTGTGGACGCCTTCCTTGTTGATGGGGCACGTGACGAGGCCGTCGATCTGTTTTTCAAGTGCCAGCTTGACGGCAAGTTTCACCCACTCGATGGCACATTTGCCCGCGGCGGGATCAAGTTGGCCCGCATCATAGACGGGCGCATCGAGGCCGCCTTCCATCACGGGCGTGAACGTGCCGCCCATCCGCGCTTCGGCGATGCTGTGACAGCGGCGGGCCTGCGGGCAGTTGGGCACCCAGCGGCGGACCTCTTCAAACACGGGCGCACTGCCGACAACAAACGGGTGGCACACGTCCCACGAACCGGGATGGGCGAGGGCTTTGACGAGAACCTCAGGGCCGACGCCGTTGGTGTCGCCCATCGTGATAGCGAGGAGCGGCTTCATTTCTTACAGCCTCCGAGGGCCTCGTACATCGTGACCGCCATGAGCATGTGGCCGTTCGTGAGCGGGTGGACGCCGTCCTCGGTCCATCTGCGTGTGGGGTTGGCGTCGATGACGCGCCAGAATGCCTGGTTCATCGGGACGAGCAGCGCGCCGAAATTGCGGGCGAGCTTTGTGATGACGGTGTTGTATTGGTCGAGGATGACGTTGTAGGGCGAGGTGATGCTCTCATCAATGATGGTTGCCTCGCACAGAATCAGGCGGCAATGAAGCGCGTCGACCGCCTGTTCGAGCAGCTTGCGGTAGGTCGCCTCAAACTCGTCGGGCAGGACTTCTTCTTCGTTTGCGGGATCCTGCAACTGGCGCCACACGTCGTTGACGCCAATGCTGACGCTGAGCACGGTCGGGTTCTCGGCTAAAACGTCTTTTTCCCAGCGCCGCGACATGAGGCGGACGGTGTCGCCGTTGATGCCGCGGTTGATGATCGTGACGTCGAGCGCGGGGTGGCGCGCCCACAGCATGTCGCGCAACAGCCGCACGTAGCCAAACCCGACGCCTCCGGGGTCTTCGCGCCGCCCGCCGTCAGTAATGCTGTCGCCGATCAACAGGAACCGGTCGCCCGGTTGGAGAAACATGGCCATCCTCCCTTTCTTCCACGCGTACAGCATAAGGCATTGCGCGGGGTGTTTTAAACCATGGCGGATTGCGGATTGCGGATTTAGGGAAGAGAAGCCGGCTTGCGGTTGTGCGGTGGGGTCGCGCTCCTGCGTGACCGTGGCGGTGGAGTGGCTTACCGTACTTCGGGTCATTGTGTTGGATGCTGCGGTCGAGCAGGAGCTCGACCCCACCGCCTCTTTGCCGACATCGGCGTATTATGCCTACCCGTGCAGGCGGGACGCCCGTACCGCGAGGCGTGCAGGCGGGACGCCCGCACCACAAGGCGTGCAGGCGGGACGTTCGTACCACAAGGCGTGCAGGCGGGACGCCCGCACCACAAGCACCGAGTGCAGGCTGTTTTCACCTGGGGTTGTGCATGAGGTAAGATGTGGGTGGTTTTTTGGTAACCGAGAGAGGGCGAATTCGTGACGAAGAAACGGGTGATCCTGATAGTGCTGGCCGTGTTGTTGGTGTTTGTAGTTGGAGTTTTGCTCGTGATCGACAGCCGGTTCAAGGTTTTTTTCAGTTCGCCGCGTGTGTCGCACGAGATGGTGGTGTCGCCCGAGACGACGCGCGGCGTGCTGGTGATTGACGTGCCGCAGGCGAAATCGCTGATCCAGCGGAAGTTCAACGTGCCGGGCTGGGCGTTGCCGATGGCGCTGCCCTACGAGGCGGCGCTGGTGGTGGACGTGGACCAGTTTCTGGGCGACGTGGGCATGAAAATTTTCATCAACGACAAGCGGCTGGCGCCGGTGATCTGCGAGTTCTCGAAAAACCTGAAGCTGCCCGTGCCGTTCGACTCGTGGTTCAAGGAGCCGATGAAGCAGGAGCGGCGCGGGGTGTTGTTGCTCGAGGGCATGACCGTTTGCGGCAGGCCAATGCGGGCGACGATCGAGAAGCAGTGGAAAGACGCGGCGGTGGATGGCGCGCTCAAGATCGAGGGCGGCCACCTGCTCGAGGCGGTGCTGGATAACCGGGACGGTTCGGCGCTGGCGGTTGCGTCGGTGTTGTGCGATGCGCAGAACATTAATCTCAACGACGGGCTTGACGAGACGGCGCTGGGATTCCTGGCGGCGATTTCAGATTACCGCGTGCAGGCGGACCTGGTGTCGGACAACGAGCTGGCGGTGCGGCTGCTGATCGAGTGCGCGGCGTCCGCCGACCCATCGATGCCGGGTATGTTGCAGGCGCTGATTGAGATGGGCCTGATGAGCGAGCAGGTCAAGCAAAACGTGGAGAAGCTGGGCTGTACGTACACCGGCTCGACCTCGCTGGAAGGCAACACAGTAGTGGCGGATTACAAGGTGAACATCGAGCGCCTCCTGGCGCGATTATAATTCGTTGGGACGCCCCCCGGCAGTTGTGGGGGGTGTCCCTTAGTTGAAAACCACCACAACCCTTTAAAAGAGGGACACCCCCCACAACTGCCGGGCGGCGCCCCAACTTCACTTTGGCTGAAACCTGATCGAGAACCGCGTTTGAGTCTTTTTTGCTGGGGGATAGGTGATGCTGATGCGGGTGAGGGTGTCTTTCTTTTTGTTGGCCTTGCAGGCCTCGTCGAGTTTTTCCGAGGTGAAAGAGCCTTTTTCGGTGCGGATTTCGAGGGCGCCATTGGGGGTGGTGATACGCGCGGTGTTGCCGCTGGTTTCGACTTCATGCCACGTCATGAATGCTTCCTCGACCTCGAGCGGCTCGTCTTGAAACACGAAAGCATCTTGGAGAACGACCTCGCCGTTGTTTAGTTCAAAGGAGCGGCTGGCCTGGGTGAGGGATGGGATGCCGTACGCCTTCTCGAACGTGAGGGCAACGGATTTCTCGCCGGTTTTTTCCATAACGCCGTGGCGTTCTTTGCCGGTGAGTTGGAGCTTGCCGCCAATGCGGGGGACGCTGTGGCCGTACGAATTGGCGAAGACGTTGTCGTAGCGTTTGGTGCTGAAATAGGCGGCGTCGTATAGGCCTGACCCGGGGTCGCAGAGGTAGACGATGCCGTCGACGGCGAGAATGAAGCTTCCGACGTCGTTGTGGTTGTGCGACTCGGCGTTGTGCCCGGCTTTTGCTGCGAGGACAACGTTGTGCGGGCCGGCCGTGTCGACCAGGCGCGCCACACCGGATACCGGGAGGAACGAGTTTTCGAGTTTTGTCATTTCGGCGCGCGTGCCGTTCCACCAGCAGAGGTCGCGCAGGGCTTCGGCGAGCCGGCCTCCGGGGCCATCGGCGGTCAGCGCGAGCAAACCATCCACGCCGGTGCGCTCGGCGAGCCGTGCGGCCAGAAAAGGCTTAACCGAAGAGCGTTCGTGGGCGTCGGAGAAACTGGCGTAGGTGTTCTTGGCGATGACGACCGCGAGCGGATAGGCTGCGATGGCTTTGAGTTTCGGGTTGGCCAGGAGGTCGATTTCGCCGCCGGTCCGCAACCGCAGCATTTCGGCGAGACAAACGTAGTGTAGCAGGCCGTAATTCCAGTAGCCGATGCCTTCGAGGCATCCGCCGTCGGGTTCAAAGGCGATCTCGATGAACCGGTCGAGTTGATCCACAACGATTTCGAGCGCCTGCGCCTGCCGCGCGGTGTCGGTTTCGAGAAGAAGGAACGCCTGGCCGACGGAGCCGGCGCAGACGCCCGTCCAGTTGTTTCTGCCGGAGTCCCACCAGGCCTCGTGGCCGTGCTCGAGGTAAGGCTCGAAGATGCGCCGGTCGATTTCGTTGCGGACCCTCTCGCGGATCTCGTCCGGCAGCCGGTCGCCGAGCAGGGTGAGGACGTAGGCCAGATCCGCCGCGGTTTCGGCGGCGTAGAGGTCGATGTACCGGTTAGATTTTTCGTGTGCGGGGCCGACCCAGGTGGTCTCTTCACAAATGCTCCAGATGAGGTCGTTGATCCGGTCGATGCGCGAGTTGTCGCCGCCGAGCCACGCGGCGAGGACCTCGCTTCTGAGGAGCGACCGCTTCGTGCCATGCTCGCGGTCGTATGGTGCGCGTTCGCCGGCGGTTTTGAACATCCTGTAGCGGGTATAAGTGGTTTCGGGGATGGCCGTGACGTCTGCGGCGCGTTTTGCGGCATTGAGCAGTGCGGTGCCGGTTTTTGTCTCGGCCCATTGGGCGGGTGTGCGGGCAGCGAGTTCGGGGAGCAGATCCACCGGGGGTTGTGCGTCGAGCGTCCGGCAGAGTTCTTCCGTGGAAGTCCGTGGCATGGAATTTATCACGGGCGGCATCGGCGCATGTTGGCAGGAGATGGCCGCAAGGGAGACCGATGCGATGAGGATGAGTTTGGCGCATATGTTTTTCATGACTCTGATTATAGATCATGGACGACATGGACTTCATGGACGACGTGGATTCAAAAAGCGTCTTTGTCCATGTAATCCATTTTATGTCACTATAGGCGGGCTTTATGAACTCGACTTCGAAGGAGACTAAATGAGGCTGAATACTTGCTTGGGATTTCTGGCGGTGCCGGTCGCGGTCGCGGGTGCGGCCGCGGGTGCGGCGGGGCAGGTGGGGTATCCCGACGGGCGGCCGGTGGCGACGCTGCGGATGGAAGCGAAGGACCAAGGGGTGGTGCTCCGGCACGGGGATGGTCCGGGCGAGTGCGACACGCTGGGCGCGCGGGAAGCATCGATTTTCGAGGAGAACGGTGTTTATCACCTTTTCTACGATGGCGCCGGGCCGACGGGTTGGCTGGCGTGCCTGGCCACCAGCAAAGACCTGACGGTGTGGGAGAAAAAGGGACGCATCCTCGATTTAGGCAAGCCCGGCGAGCCGGACTCGGCCACGGCCACGTCGCCGTGGGTCATCTTCGATGGGCGGGAATGGCACATGTTTTATGTGGCGTCGCCCAATGCGAGCCCGCCGCCGAGTCGTGTGCCGATGTTTCCGTATCTGACGATGAAGGCGCGGAGCAAATCGCTGGCCGGGCCGTGGATCAAACAGCCGGAGGTGGTTCCGTTCCGCACGAAGCCGGGGACGTACTACCAGGAAACGGCGAGCCCCGGCTACATCGTGAAGCAGGGCGACGAGTACTTGATGTTCTTCAGCGCGGCTATGAAGCGGACGCTCGGCATTGCCCGCACGAAAGATTTGAACGGCCCGTGGGCGATCGACCCGGAGCCGATTGTGTCGCCCGAGGAGCAGATCGAGAATTCGTCGATGTACTTCGAGCCGTCCAACAAGACGTGGTTCTTGTTTACGAACCACATTGGGTTGGAAAAGGACGAATACACCGACGCGATCTGGGTGTATTGGTCGCAGGACTTGAACAAGTGGGACGCCCGGAACAAGGCGGTTGTCCTTGATGGGCAGAACTGCACGTGGTCGAAAAAGTGCATTGGGATGCCGTCGGTCATACAGGTGGGCCGGCGCCTGGCCGTCTTTTACGATGCGCCCGGCGGAGACAGCACCCGCCACACGCGGCGGGATATCGGGCTGGCGTGGCTCGATCTGCCGTTGTCCCCGCCCGGGCAATGAGGCGAAAAACGGGGACAGGCTCGCTTTTTCCGGCAGTTTGGAAAAAGCGTGCCTGTCCCCGCTTTTCGTGGCCTTCCCTCCGTGCCCAATTTTCATCGTTTACCGGAGAGGCAAGCCTCATGGCCAACTGTCCCTGCTTTTCGCGGCCATGAAGCAACTACTCGACTTTCTCAACAGCCCCTCTGTTCCTAGTGTTCTTGTTTTTCGGAATCCGATTCGTCTTTTTGGGGTTTCAGCAGGCCCTTGAGGTTCTCGAACGGGCGGAAACCGGATTCCGATTCCTGGTCGGAGTACGCCAAACCGGACCCTTCGTAGTATCCGTCACCAGCGCGGGTCTCATGTTGGTCATCGTGGCAGTACAGGCACAACAACTCCCAGTTGCTGCCGTCGGGCGGGTTGTTCATGTGATTGCCGTCTTTGTGATGAACGGTAAGTTCGCTGAGCCGCTTGCCCGAGAACTCGCGGCCACACCGCCCGCAAACGTGCGGGAGGATTTTCAGCGCCTGGCCGCGGTAACTCTGCGCCCGAAGCTCTTGATCGCGCCGTATGTTCGCAAGGACCTGCGCAGGATCGGGTCTTTTCTTCTTCATTTCCGTAACCTCAGGGGAAGTTGCACGGACGAACACAGACTGACACGGACAAAAAGACGCGGCTGATCGGGTTTATTTGGCGTGTTGGTCGATTTTTTCTTTGACGCCTTCGAGCTTTGGGTTGAGGCGGTTGGCTCGTCGCCATTCGGCGAGTGCGCGTTCGGTGTCGCCTTTGAGGAGATAGATGTCGCCGAGGTGGTCGCGCAACTCGGCGTCATCGGATTCGGAGGCGAGCACGGCTTTTTTGAGGAAGTCGAGCGCTTTATCGGGGTTGCCCATTTGGTAGTAGATCCAGCCGAGGCTGTCGAGGTAGTAGCCGTTATCGGGATCGATCTCGAGTGCGCGGACGAGGAGTTTTTCGGCTTCGTCGAGTTTCATTTTGTTGACGGCGTACATGTATCCGAGGAAATTCATGATTTCGGGGTCGTTGGGCTCGATTTCGAGGCACGCTTTAAGGTGAGTTTCGGCCTCGACGGGTTTTTCGAGCAGTTCGTAGCAGGTGGCGAGGTCAAAATGGGCCGCGTGCTGCGGCCCGTCATGTTCGAGCACGCCCTCGAGGACGGGTATGGCCTCCTCGTACCGTTCAAGGTTTATCAGCGTGCGCGCCAGCAGCAGGTCGACGGCGTTGGACCGGATGCCTTCGCCGCGCAGGGCGGTCAGCTCGCTGACGAGGAACTTGCCGGCGTCGTTGTCGCTGTAGAGGTAGAGCAACTCGTTGAGGAACGATCTGGTTTCTTCGTCCACGTTGCCGTCGACGGTATCGAGCGCTTGAACCGCGGCCTGGTACGGTTCGCCGATTTTCTTTCGCGCGAGCGCCCGGAAAAACGCGCCGAGTATGGGCATATCGTCGGGCGGGACGACCTCGAGCGCCTGGGGCGCCTTGCCTGCACGCAGCAGGACGTACATCCGCTCGAGGTGGTGGCGGCTCAGCGTGGCTTTCGACTCGATCAGGAGGTCCAACTGTTCGAGGCTATCGTCATACCGGCCCATCCGGGCGAACACCGCGGCGAGCTGTTCGCGTGCCTGCTCGGCGTCGGGCAGGTTGGATTGATCGAGGTACTGCTCGAGGTGGTCGACGGCTTTCTCGTTGTCGCCGTTTTCGAGGTGGATCGCGCCAATGAGGTAGTGGGCGCGGATCAGGTTTGGATTGAGTTCGAGCGCGCGTTCGAGGCTGGGCAGGGCGTTCTCGTTGTCATTGATGCGCACCAGGCACAGGCCAAGCTGGAAATGGACCCCCGCCGAGTTGGGCGTCATCCGGGCGAGGCGCTGGTAGATGTCGAGCGCGGCCACGAGATCGTTGGTCTTTTCCTCGATGGACACGAGCGCGCCATACCCCAGCACGTTTTCGGGATCGATCTCGATGGCTTTTTGGAACGCTTCGACGGCTTTGTCGTAGTTGTTGAGCTGGTGGTAGATTTCGCCGAGCACGACCCAGAGGTTTGCGTTGTCGGGGATTTGGGTGACGGCACGTTCGGCCATGTCGCGTGCGTTGTCGTAATCCTGGTTGCGGACGTATGCGCGGATCAGGCGCAACGTCAGCGAGGACGAGTCGGGCTGGAGGTCGGCGGCGGCCCGCATTTCGGTGATGGCCTCGTCCATAGCGCCCCTGCGTTCGAGCATGGTGGCCGCGAGAAAATGCGAGAATGCCTCTGCGCGCGGCCGGCTTTTGCGGGGGGGATCGAACCCGGTGGCGGAACTTCCGCGCCCGGGCCCGCGATGGGCGCAGGAGAAAATGAGGGCGGCGGACAACAGTGCACACACAATAATGAGAAGGCGTTTAAACATCATCAAACAACGATCCGGTAGTGGCCGATGCGGTCACTGGTGAGAAGCTTCTTCGGTGGATGGGGCATGGCCCTAGGCACTCGAGCGCTTCGACGTGCTCCTTGGTTGCGTATCCCTTGTTTTCGGCGAACCCGTACCCGGGATACTGCCGTTCGTACTCGTCCATGATACGATCCCGGGTGACTTTTGCCATAATGCTTGCCGCCGCGATCGAGGCCGAACGGCTGTCGCCCTTGATGAGGGGTTTCTGGGGAAGCGGGCATCCGTGAATCCGGAACCCGTCGACCAGGAGGAAATCCGGCGCCGGCGCGATCTTCTCGACGGCCTGGGCCATCGCCGCATAATTGGCACATTGGATGCCCTCGCGGTCGATGAATTCGGCCTCGATGACCGCCACGCCGATGGCATGCGGCCCGGCGGCGAGTACCGCGTAAAGCTCGTCGCGCAGTTCCGGCATGAGTTGCTTGGAATCGTTCAGCTTGGCCACCTGGCACCCGAGCACCACGGCCGCCGCGACAATCGGCCCGGCCAGCGGCCCCCTGCCGGCTTCGTCGACGCCAGCTATGCGTTTAAACCCGCCTTCCGCGGCTTCGCGCTCGAACCGCATCATGCCGGCGAGCCTGTCCTGTTCGCGCCGGGCGCGCGTTTGCGTCCGCAGGCACGAGGCGTACAGGGTGCGGGCGCCGGCGCGGGGGTCGGCCTGGAGCATTGCGAGCAGGTCCGCCGAATAGGGCGGTCCGCATGATACGAGAGCTTTCAGCTCGTCTATTGACTTCCTGGCCATCAGCGGTTTCCAAGCGGTTGTTACGACTCATCATAGCATGAACGCAGGGGGGGATGGATCTTGGGAATCAGGACGGATCCGACGGATCCGACGGATCGGACGGATCAGATGAAAAAGATGAGGGACACTCCCTACCAAAAACCGGGGGGCGCCCCGACGAGTAGAAGATTAGGCTTACTGTTCGGGCGTCTCGGTGGTTTCGGCTGTTTCGCGTGCGGCGTCTTTGGCGATGGCGGCGCGGCCCTTGGCCTTGACGCGTGCGGCCTTGCCGGACCGGTCGCGCAGGTAATAGAGCTTAGCGCGGCAGACGCTGCCTTCGCGGGTGACCTGGATCTTTTCGACGCGGGGCGAATGGAGCGGGAACACGCGCTCGATCCCTTCGTTGAACGACACGCGCCGGACGGTAAACGTGGCGTTGGCGCTTTCCTTGCCTTTTCGCGCGATGACGACGCCTTCGAAGACCTGTATGCGCTCTTTCTCGCCTTCGACGATGCGGAAATGGACGCGGACCGTGTCCCCGACGTTGAATTTGGGGATGTCAGCGCCGGCCTTCCGCTGCGCGTTGCTGTACTTCTCGACTGCGTTCACGGTGTACTCTCCCTTTCAGGTTCAGCCTCTTCGCGCTCGATTTCAGCGAGAAGCCTCAGGTCTTCTATTGATGTGCAGGCCGCTAAAAGGTCGGGCCTGTTGGTGCGCGTAATGCGCAACGACTCCTTACGTCTCCAGCGGCGGATAGCCGCGTGATTGCCACTTATCAGCACGTCGGGCACGAGAAGGCCGCGAAACTCCGCGGGCCGCGTGTATTGCGGCGGCCCGAGGATGCCGCGGCCGGCGGCGTCCCTGCCCGCGGCGTCCCTGCCCGCGGCGTCCCTGCCGGCGTAAAACGAATCAGTCTCAACCGATTCCCACTTGCCCACAACGCCCGGCAACATCCGGCTCACGGCCTCAACCAACACCAGCGCCGGCAGTTCTCCGCCGCTCAACACGTAGTCGCCAATCGAGATCTCGTCGGTGCACAGGACCGTTCGGACGCGTTCGTCGACGCCTTCGTAACGGCCGCAGATCAGCACCATGTCGGGCGCCTGCGCCAGGTCGCGGACGATCGCCTGGTCGAGCCGGCGACCGCGCGGCGAAAGCAGAATCACCCGGTCGAGCGAATTCTTGCCGCGCAGGCGCTCGACGGCGCCGAACAGGGGCTCGCACTGCATCACCATGCCGGCTCCGCCGCCGTATGGGGCGTCGTCGACGGACCGGTGCCGGTCCCCGGCGAACTCGCGGATATCCGTTATCTCGACATCCAGGAGGCCTTCCTCGATGGCCTTCCCCAGCAGGCTCGTCTCGAGGGGGCCTTCGAGGATCTCCGGGAATATGGTCAAGATATCGATCCGCATCGGATTCAATCTTCTTCAACTGCATAAGGCGCGATGTCGTTTACGACCACCTCGCCGCGTTCCACGTTCACGGCCGCGATCACCTGCTCGATCACGGGCAGCAATATCGTGCCGCCGCCGGGCCGGGTGACCTCGATGGCGTCGTTGACGCCGGCCGAGTACAGGCTCGTGACGACACCTAGCACCGAGCCGGTCTTGTCCAGCACGGTCAGGCCGTTCAACTCTTCAAGTGTGTACGCCCGCTCCTCCGCCTCCGGTTCCGCCGCCACCTGGAGCGTGGCGCCTTTCATTCGGGCTACGGTTTCCCGCGGCACGCCGGGTGTCAGGGTCAGGATCTTACCCCCGGTCTCGTCGCGGACTTCCTGGACCCGGCACCGCAACACCACCTTATCGGCCAGCACCACTTCCACGAGCCCCAGCCGGTCGAACAGGTTTTCGGCGCCGGCCGGCGGGGTCACGCGGATTTCGCGCCGCGCCGGGCTGACCGACCGGACAACGCCTATGTCGGCCCGCCGCGGAGTCATGACGCCAGGGGGCTTACTCGACGATCTGCAGGTTGACGCGCACGTTCTGTTTGGACGCGGCGCTGTGCAGCAGGGTACGGATGGCCTTGGCGGTCCGGCCCGCCTTGCCGATCACGCGGCCCATGTCGTCGGGATGGACCCGCAGCTCGATGACCTGTCCCTCATCGCCGTCGATGGCGCGCACCTGCACGTCTTCGGGATGCTCGACAAGCTTTTTCGCTATCAGCTCGACTAGTTCTTTCACCGTATATGATTCCAATGCCTGGGTTATGGACTCCACCCGGGGCCACGGCGCGCGTGCTGCATACTACTCCGCCGCCGCGGCTTCGGATGTGGCGTCCGCCATGTCTTCAGCCTTTTTGGTCGAACCCTGACCGGCAACGCGCTCCGGCGCAACAATTCCCTTGGTAGAGAAGATGCTGCGCACCGTATCAGTCGTCCGAGCGCCTTTTGCCAGCCAATCCAGCGCCTTGATCTTATCGACTTCGATTACGGGCGCGGGTTTTGCGCACGGATGATAATAGCCGAGGATGTCAATCTCACGGCCCTGTGCGCGACTTCTCGAATCCATCACCACCACGCGGTAACAAGGGGCATGAGTGCGCCCGCCGCGTTTTAAACGAATTACCGTTGCCATTTCTTCCCTTTCTTCGTCATGCGAATGGTAAATGCGGCCGGCCCCCGAAGCCTTTGGGGCCTTTGGGGAAGTTCTTAAACATTTTGCGCATTTTATCAAAATCTTTGAGGAGATGGTTGATGTCTTGAATAGTGGTGCCGCTGCCTTCGGCGATTCTGCGCCTGCGGCTGCCGTTGATGATCTTGGGGTTGCGGCGCTCGTGGGGCGTCATGGACCGGACAATGGCTTCGGTGTATTTCAGCTCGTCCTCGTCAAAATCCATGTCCTTGGGCATCATCTTGCTGAACCCCGGGATTTTCTTCATCAGGTCGCCCAGCGGGCCCATTTTCTTGACCTGCTGGATCTGCTCGAGGAAGTCCTCGAGGTCCCAGTTGGCCTTGCGGATCTTTTCCTGGAACTTCTGCGCCTGTTCGTGGTCGACAACTTGCTGGGCCTTCTCGACCAGCGATACCACGTCGCCCATGCCGAGGATCTGGTCGGCCATTCTGCGGGGGTGGAACGCGTCGAGCGCCTCGAGCCGCTCGCCGGTGCCGACAAACTTGATCGGGCAACCGGTGACATTAATCAGGCTGAGCGCGGCGCCGCCTCGGGCGTCGCCGTCCATCTGCGTGAGGATCACGCCGGTGAGTGGGAGCGTGGCGTGGAATTCTTTGGCGCTGTTGACGGCGTCCTGGCCTTGCATCGCGTTGGCTACGAACAGGATTTCGGTGGGTTTGACGGCCGAATGGATCTGGCGGACCTCGCCCATCATCTCGGCGTCGACGTGGAGCCGGCCGGCGGTATCGAGGATGATCACGTCGCAGTTGCGCATCTGGGCTTCACCGCGCGACATGACACAGATGTCGACGGGGTTGGCGTTTTCGCCGAGGCTGAAAAACTCGGCGCCCGCCTGTTTTGCGACGACTTCGAGTTGCCTTATCGCGGCGGGCCGGTACACGTCGGCGCCGACCAGTAGCGATTTGTGGCCTTTGTGCTTGAGCATGAGGGCCAGCTTGCCGGCGGTGGTGGTTTTGCCCTGGCCCTGGAGGCCGACCATCATGACGATAGTCGGCGGGTTGTCGGCCATCTTGAGGGGCTCGTTTTTCTCCCCCATCACCTTGACCAGTTCGTCGTGGACTATCTTGACGATCATCTGGCCGGGGTGGATGCTTTCGATGACCTTCTGGCCGACCGCGGCCTCCTGAACGTCCTGGATGAACTGCTTGACGACCTTATAATTGACGTCCGCCTCGAGCAGGGCCATCCGGATTTCCTGGAAACTGTCTTTCATGTTCTTCTCGGTCAGTTTCCCCTGACCGCGAATGTTCTTGAAGACGTTCTCGAGTCTTTTGTTCAGGGCCTCAAACATTCCAAACCTTCCAGTGACAATAATTTGAGAGACCCCCGGAAAGGCAGATCTCTCCTTCAAAGCGTTAGATGATACCACATGGCGGGGATAAGTTCAATTCAGCCGCCGGGTTCCATACTCCCAGCCAGGCGGCGGGTGTTCCTGATTAAACGCCGGGGAGAAGTCAACGATGACGCGGCAGGCGCGGCCATGCTCACTATTGTGGTGCGGGCGTCTCGCCTGCTCATGTTGGGGCGCACTGAAAACGTGCAGGCGAGACGCCCGCACCACAATTTGGGCATAGGTACCGGTTGTGGTAGGCTTTGGGGGTTTTAAGCGAGGGGATTCGTTGGCATGGGGAAAGAGATTGTTACGATAACGGGTTCGCTGGGAAGCGGTAAGAGTGTGGTGGGGAAAGCGGTTGCGGCCTTGCTGGGGGTCCCGTACTTTTCGACGGGCGACCTCCAGCGGGCGTTGGCGGCCCGGAAAGGCATGACGACCCTCGAACTCAACCGGCTGGCAGAGACCGATCCTTCCATAGACTACGAGATTGACGGGCTGATGCAGGAGTTTGCCCAGAAGAACGACCGTTGCGTGATAGATTCGCGGCTGGCGTGGCATTTTGTCCCGTATTCGTTCAAGTGTTACCTGCAGGTGAATGAGAAGATCGGGATCGAACGCATCCTGGGCGATACGCAGCGGAAAAGCGAGAAGTACGGCTCGCTCGACGAGGCATACAAGGCCATAAAGAGCCGGAGGGCGAGCGAGGAGAAGCGGTTTGCGGCGTTGTACGACCTGGATCTCAGTAACATGGACAACTATGACTTGGTGGTGGACACGTCGCGGGCGCAGCCTGAGGCGGTTGCGGGGACGGTGGCGGAGTGTTTCAGGAGATGGCTGGCGGGGGAGAGTTGCCAGAAGTACTGGGCGCCCGGCTTATAAGGGGCGGCTATCCGCCAAACGCGTCGAGTTGGGGGAGGAGTTCGTGGATGCGGTCGACGACCTCGTTGACGGAGAGTAGCCGGGGGCGGCGCGGGGCAGGGCGTTTTGCGGGCTCTCTTTTTGGTTTTCGGGCTTGCACGGGTCAACCTCGTCGGTGGGTTTGCTGGTTTTGGGTGCGTTCACGCCACAGGAACACGATCGGGCGATCGAGGACGAGAACGCGGGCTGGGTGCGGATATAGGGGCTCTACAAGTGAAATGAAATGAACCGGTCGAACAAGGCTGTTTTTCGGATAGTTTTGGATTCGGAATAAGCGCCCTTGTCTTCGTATTGGCGTTCAATGAGGCCGAATCCTTCCAACGGCCCTAGGATGCGGCTCGACGCCATCAATTCGGCATAGCTGATGCCATAGTGGGCGATGGGAATCTGGTCTGCGACTGCCGGGAGGAATAAGCGCTTCGAGAACTCTTTGAAGTCCTGCCAGTCATGGGTATGGAGGCTGATGACGTACAGCGCGTAGACTAACGTGTCCTGCACCTCGGGAAGTTCGACCATCCGGTCGAGATAGCTCAGCTCGAATTTTCGGAGGTAGGTTCTGAATAATAATACGAACAACTCGCCGGCCTTTGGTTCTTTCAACAGTTTCTTTCCCTTGGCGGCAACCTGGTAATAGCCTTTTTGAAGTTTAAGCAGCCCTGCCTGGACAGCCACCACCCGCAAGACGTGGAGGGGCCATACGTTGGTTTCATTTATTGCGCTGTAGTGAGGCAGAATCACGTCGACGTAGATTTGCGGCAACCGCAAAATATCCAATATGTGCGCGACAAACTTCCGGTTGAAATTTCCGGCGTCCGTGCTTTTAACGCGCCCTTCATCCGCGACAGCCGAAAGAAGCAGGCGCGTGTTGTTGAAGAACACCGCCTTATCGAGATCCGCCAGCGGCAACTCTTCGTTTAATTGAATAACACTATCGGGGCTTTTCCAATCGCTGTCAATCAGCCTGCTAACCTGGTCAATGGACAGGTTGTTGAACTCGGGCCGGGGCATGTGCGCGCTTTTTTCAACGAGCTTGTCCAGTTCTGCCGCGATTGCTTCGGGGCCCTTTTTAGTGGGTGTTTGAAGCAGGTGGTTGATCCCTTCACAAAGCTCTGGCGGCAGGAAGGGCGAAAATGCCTCGGCCACTTGATCCAGGCTTGGAAGGGGCGGCCCGGCCAGCCTGTTCAAGCGGTCGTACAGGCGGCTGAACTGGCGGCGCACCTGGCGAGGCGAAGCATGGTTGACTTCAGACGCAAGCGCATCGAGGAGGTCTTCAAATTCGTCTGAGGGCAAGGTGAATTCCACGTGCTTTTCACGGCGCACGCCCAGCCGCAGTTTGCCGCGAAGGTAAGGATCGACGGCGATGGCTTTTTCGAGAATCAGGCGTTGCTCATCGGCAGTAAGCCCAAAGGTTACGATCTCGTCGTCCGAGTGAAACATTGCCGGATTCTAACACGCGACGTATTTCTCTTCAACGCATGTGGCTTTAGCATTGGACAGGTCAAGTGCAACAACGGCGGGCCTACTGAGTGAGGTCGTGGAGGAGTTGTTCGAGTTCTTGTTTGCGGGGGATAAGGTCTTTTCTCACGACAAACTGGTTGAGGCGGTAGACGAGGATGAAGGTGATAATCCCCAGGAGGACGGTTCCGCCGAACACCGCCGCCATTCGCAAGGGGTCCCGTTTCCAGCCTTCGATGGTGAAAATGAAGGCAGCCACTACGACGGACAGCCAGGCGATCATTCCCGGAAGCAGGTACCACCAAAAGACGTTTCGGAGCAGGTAAATGCGGCGGTTTACGCGGAGCAGATAGTGGTTTATTTCGTCGGCGAGTGAGCGCTGTTTCCATTTTCGTTCCTGGCGGAAGCGGTCGACGATGAAAAAGGCCGCGACCAACAGGAGAACAGCCGCGCCGAGGTACACAAGAATACGGACCGCCGGCATCTTGCGGGCAACAACAAAGATAAAGAAAAGCGCGAGGACGATGGCCACGCCGGCCTCCATCAAATCGCTGAAAATCAGGAGGTGGAAAAACCCGCGTTGTTTGCGGCGAATTTGTTTGATCGTTTTTTCGGGATCGCCACTGAACGTGATGCGATCGTTTTCGCGCTGCCACACGTTCAGGATGACCTTAATGTCCATTTTCCCACTCCTTCATCATGTCGGCGAGGACTTTTCGGATCCGGTTCAGGCGAACACCGACGTTTCCGGCGGAGATGCCGAGGATCTCCGCCATGTCCTCATATTTGAGGCCGTTGAGGTAGAGCAGGGCGAGGGCGCAGTCGATCTTGGGCAGTTGGCACACGCACGCATACACCGCCTGCAGCAGTTCGCGGTCTTCCGCGGCGGGCGATCCGGGGGCCGGGATTTCCGCGGGCAGTTCGGACAGCGAGAGGAGCGAGGCGGCGCGCGGCCTTTTGTTCTGGCCGCGCCGCCACGTCAGCGCCGTGTTGAGCGCCACCTTGTAGACCCACGTGGACGTTTGCGACTGCTCTTTGAACGAGGGGATCGACACCCACACCTGGTACAGGATCTGCTGGAGCAGGTCCTCGCGGTCTTCCGCGTTGTCCGCATAGAGCCGGCAGATCTTGTACATCAAACCCTTATGCTCGTCCACCCACTGGCGGAACAGGGTTTCCTGCCGGTCCATTGGGACTCCTCTTGTTTGCAGGCGGGACGCCCGCACCACAAGTTTCACAACCATTAGTAGCGGCGGTGGCTGATTTATTACGCCGGGGTTTTGGAGGTCAATTCTGAATTGTTGCGCGTGCCGCAACGCCGTAATGGTCGGCGAGGTCAATGGGTTTGCCGTTGTGTTCGCGGCGAGGCCGGTTGATTGTCTGGCTCGTGATGGTGCTGGCGGTGCCGTTGGGATTCAGGAGGACGTGGTCGATGTGCTGGGCCTTCTTGCCTGGGCGCCAGGAGTTGTCGTTGTCGGCGCTGTAGGGCCGGGGGTCATTGATGGGGAATTCTGTCAGGCCAAGGAGTTGCAGCAGGCTCTTGAACTCCGGCTGCGTTGTGGCCGTATTCAGATCGCCCGCCAGAAATACTGGGATGCCCTTGCAGGAGTTTGGCGCCAACAGGTTGTCGTGGATGTCGCGGGTGGCCTGATCTTTGATGGTCTGCTTTCCGGTGGGATAGTGGGTGCCGGCCAGTTGGAAGCGGACGCCGTCTTTCTCGCCTTCGATCAGGCAACAGCCTTTGGACGTCACCACCTCTTCGTCTTCCAAACCGGTAAACGTGACGTGGGCGACGTACTTGATCGGCACGCGGCTCATGAACAACACGCCATTGCTCAAGAGCCGGCCTTCGGTATGGAACTGCGGCATCACCACATGCGGGTATTTGGATTTCAAACCCTCTATCAGCTTCGGGCTGAGCTGCTGGTCGAACACTTCCTGCAGGCACAGCACGTCATAGTCCTGGTTGTTGAGAAACTCGATGATCCACGGCAACCGTTCGGCCTGCATCTTGTCCAGGCTGTCGGACAGCGCGGCCATGGCGGGCAGAAACTGGATGTTCCACGTCAGAATGGACAGTTCAGTCTCGGCATGACACGAGTCCTGGCAGATTCCGAGAAATGCAATCATGCACATCACCGCGCGCCTCATGGCCGTCTCCTTCCTCCAAGCCGCGTGTCAGCGGCTGATGAGTTGTATTCCGTACGGTTTGACTGTCGCCCTGCCGACGTCCGGGATCACGACTTCCGCCGGCTCGTCGTTGTAGTTTAAAACGGCAAAGACCCCCGATTGCAGCGCGCTGACGTAGACCTCGGGCGGTTTTTGTGCGCGGAGCATCTGGAGGGTTTGGGGGTCGAGGTTATCCATGGCGTCGAGTTGTTTAGCGATGAAATCGGCGTAACGGTGAGTAGGCACTCGGTCGCCGCGATCGAAGATAACTTTGCCGTTGCCGGTTTCGCCGCGGAGCCAACGGTTATACACGGTAACGTCGCCTTCGACGGTGGCGAGGGGCATGGCCCCCCAGTAGGGGAAGATCACTGTTCCGCCGGCCCGGACCCATGCGTCGATCCGGTTGAGTGGATCGGCTTCAACAATGTTGCTCCAGAGGAACACCAGGACTTTGTAGCGGGGAAGCGCGCCGTCAAGGATCATCTGCTCGGAGCAGAAATCGAAATCGAGGTGCGGGCGGAGCGCGGCGACGCGCTCGTTGAACGTGAAGGCGTAAAGGTTTCGGAACACCGCGTCGTCGAGCTTGGATTTGGTGTCGGGGTAGAGGGCGGCGACGTCGATGACGGGTTCGGCGCGCTGGTCGAGTAGCGGGGCGAGATCGAGCCACTGATCCGTGCCTTGGTCGTTGTACAGCAGGTTGCTTTCATAGAAGAAGAGGTGCTGGCCGTTGTTGACGAGGATGTTGTAGATCCTGGCGGCGATGCCGCGACCGCTGCCGTATCCCGCGGGCTCGGAACCGAACGAAACGCCGTAGAAGCGTGCCGCGGACGAAAGCATCCGTGTGGCGTAGAAGTTTTGGGCGTAGCTGTCGGTTTCGTTGGTGCACCGGATGCCGCCCTTGATGTTGGCCATGTTGATGGTTTGGTCCGTGAAATCGGTGCCGCTTTCGACAAACCCCCAGCCGCCGCTGGATTCGTAGACGGGCGTGTTGGGAAGCGCGGCGCGCGTCCATCGGCCGAACTGGCCGCACCATTGACTCATGGCGCCCATGTACCAGTCGACAAAATCTTTGCGCTGGCGCATGTTCTCTGCGAACTGCGGCACGAACACGGGTATTTCTTCAAACGTGGCGTAGCTGGTTTGCCACGCGGCGTTGAGCGCGGCGATATCGCCGTACTTCGACTCGAGAAACTCGCGGAACCGGACCACGGCGTGCGCGTCGCCCGCCCACCAGCCGATGTGGATATGATCGCGCTCGCCTTTGAACCCCCAGTTGCCGCCGGCCGGATACTGCGACTCGCCGAAGTTGCCGCTGGCCCCGAGCCGCACGCCCAGCAAGACGTCCATGGGCACATAATGCGCGCCAAATGCCTTGAGAAACGCCTCGACGTACTTGTTCTGGTTGTCGAAAAAGATCGATTGAATATTGTTGTGTTTGCCGTGTTCGAGGCAGACGAACCCCGCGTTTTCGGGGCTGTCATGGTACCAATCGGGGAGGGCGTACGCCGAGCCGCCGATAAGCAGCGGGAACCAGCGCAGGCCGTGTTGTTTGGCGCACTGTGCGACGCCGTCGTAGAAGCACCAGTCGTATTGGCCTTTCTGCATCTCGACATTTCCCCAGGCTACGTAGCTCTCGACCGCGTTGAACCCGAGCGCGCGGACGACCGGGCAGAGTTCGCGCATCCGGTCGAGCGTGGCGGGCAGATCGTCCGCGTAACCGATGCGGGCGCTGGCCGTAGTGACGAGTTGCATGGGCCGCTCGAGCACGACGCGCGGGGAGATCTTCGTGGGAATCTGCGCAATGGCCGCCTCGACCGCGGCGGGGTTGGTGCCGGGCACAAGCGTGACGCGCCGCAACGCCCGGACACCTTCAATGACGAAATCGGTCTCGCCTTTTTGCCTGTGGCGCCACGTGGGTCCGGCGATTTGGAAAACGGCCGTGCGCGGCCGGCCGGTGCCCAGGCACGTGTAACCAGCAAGCGCGGCCGCGCCCGTGTAGGCGGGATTTTCGCCGGGATGCTGGCCGTCGGGATCCCGCCCCGAATCATACCGGACGGTGATCAGGCCGATGGAAGAATCGAGGTACTCGATGACAAGCGTGACCTCGGCCGTGTCTTCAGGCAACGGCGCGTTTACACGGAACCGGAGGCCGGACCGCTGAAAAAAGTCGGCGTTGACAGGATGGCCGACGACGCGAGTCCCATCGAGTTCTTGCCACTGATACGGCGCGGCGGCGTCTTCGATGAGCAAAAGTACCCCGCCCTCCTGGCCGGCAACGTATTCAACCGTTTCCGCGGTCGCGGCAACGCCCGCAATCAAAAGAAGAACCGCCGCAAATGTTATTGCAACCTTCATGACACCTCCAATCAGTTTAGTGCGCCGAGTATAAAGAAAAAACGGCGCCAGTGGAAACACAGTAGGCCGACACGCCAACTACGTCGGCGACTTCGATGTCGCGATTCCTCCGAAGCCGCGGCTTGTTCGAAGCCGGCCCGTGCTGCTCTGCAGGAAATAACGAGCAAGCAGGAGGCCAAATAGAGGGGAGCAAACCGGACAGCCACCGGTCTTTTGAGTTTTTGTTCGATGCGGGATACTCTGCCGGCATGCCCAGACGAGCGCGCATGCTCATAGCGGGGTCGTCCATCACGTTACACAGCGGCGAAACAACCGGCAGGACGTGTCCCCCATTTCCCGAGTGTGGCTCTTAGCCGAAACAGGGTGATAGACTGATGGGAAAAACAGAGGAAATCGAGAGGGAGGGGGAAGCCGCACTTGCCGGAGGCGGTTTCCCTCTCCCGTTGGGAGAGGGTTAGGGTGAGGGAACGCGTCAACAAGAGACCTCTTTGCCCCCAGACTCCTGGCCCTGTGCCGTTCGATGCGGTATGACGACATGGACGCGGAGAAACTCCTTTGGCGACTTCTCCGAAATCGCCAACTGGGGGGCGCCAAGTTTCGCAGACAACACGCCGTTGGTCCATACATCTTGGATTTTTACTGTCATGAGGCCCGGCTGGCCATCGAACTCGATGGCGGACAACATGGGGAGTCTGATCAGGTCCGCCGTGATGAAGAGCGAACGCGATATCTGCAAGAGCAAGGCATTCATGTGCTTCGCTTCTGGAACCACCAAGTACGGACAAACTCGAGTGGGGTCTTGCAGGCTGTGTGGGACGCCCTCTTCCCCGCCAGCGCCGTGACCCTTCTCCCTCACCCCAACCCTCTCCCACAGGGAGAGGGCGATAAAAGTCGACGTGGAGAAGGATAGACCCTCTACGTTTCTCTGAAAGCCGTGTGTTTCCAACATGGGCATTTCGAGGCTCACCGACACAAAGGGTCGACTTCGGTTTTCCCCTGATCACGTCCCGCCCGGGACTGAGGCGCCGAGCGTTGATTGGCCGACTTCGTAGAAATTGCGACTTCGGAGTTGCCAACGTAGTTGACGCATTAGCCTACTGTTGCTCGCAACGTCTTTGATGTCCATAATGGGCATGCGCAAGAAGGGAGATTTCTTATGATAGGGCGATGCATGTTCGTGATGGTTTTTGCTGCAACAGCGAGTGCAGTCAACGTCGAGGATCTGGCGAGGGTAGCTGACGGATGGACGGCGAGCGTCATCGCAGAAGTCGACCAGAGTTACGCGGGGTGGGACGTCGAGATCGGCGATGCCGACAATGACGGGCTGAACGAAATCCTGACCACCGGATGCCCCGACAGCCGCCTCTACGTGTTCAAACGGCTGGGGGACGGGTGGGCAACGCGCCTGATTGCAGAGAACCTCGCGCAGAGGTCGCCGGGGATGGGGCTCGCGGTGAAGGTGGCCGACCTCAACAAGGACGGGAAGAACGAGGTCATTGTGGGCACGGGCCAGGAATCGGCGGAGACCGCGTTCTTCTACGTGATCGAGACGGACGGCCGCTCGGTGACACGGCAAGTGGTGTCGCGGCCCGAATGTAACAAGAGCGGGTTTACGCACAACTTGGCGATTCACGACCTCGACGGGGACGGTTTGTGTGAGGTGGTGTCGGCGTATTGCGGGGGTGGCGAGGTGATCCGATATGACGTCGATGCGCGGATTGAGGCGGTGGAGGCGCGGAAGATCCATCAGTTGTCGGGATCGGGCGAGGAATCGCTGATTTGCGATGTGGACAACGACGGCGCGGTCGAATACATCACGTCGAACAGTTTCAGGCCCGGCCAGGCGCGGGTCGACATCTTCGAGTTCGACGCGCAGGGCGAGTTGGCCGCGGCCCCGCAGATCGCGCTCGAGGGCCACGACGGCCGCGGGTGTTTTTACGCGTCGATCACCGTGGGCGATGTGGATAACGACGGCAAAAACGAGATGATCGTGGGCTGGAAAATCGACCAGAAGATCAACAAGGCCACGCTGATTGGTTATAAAGTGGGCGAGACGGCCGAACCCGTTTACGTTTTCGAGCGGGAAACCGAAGATCTGGACCTGGCGTATTTCGAGAAGATGATGGCGGTGGCGGACGCGGACAACGACGGGCGGAACGAGCTGGTGGTGTCGACGCGCGGCGACGAGATGTCCGAGTTCATCACAAGCAAACACCTCGGGCACGTGTTCATGTACTCCGTGGACGGCTCGGGGAAAATCGAGCGGGAACTCCTCTGCAATTTTGACGATCGCTACGCGGAATCGTCCTGGCTGGCGGTGGGCGATGCGGATAATGATGGGCAAAACGAAGTTGTTCTGGCAACGGGCAAGGGAGACCGAACCAAGCCGGGGGCGTCGTACGTGGTACTGCTCGAGCGGCGGGCGGAAGCGGGCCAGCCGGATATTGTGCCTGTTGCGACGGCGCGGAACCCTCAGCCGGACGTGCTGCCCACGGTGAGCGTCGTGCGCGAGAAACTGTGGGGGCAGTGGTTTCCGATGGTGTCGATGTGTTTTCCAAACGTGCCGGCGTTTCAATGCGATGCGTGGTGCTACGAGTCGGAGGTGGATTTCGTCGATGCGCGCCCCATCGAAGGCGGTGCGGTCGAGATGCGCCACTGCGACAAACAAAACCCCGACATGCTGGTGCTGACGACGGTGACGCCGCACCAGGGTCGAGTGTTGTTCGAGGCGAGAGTTGTCCGGGATCCGGAACGCGGCGCTGGGCCGTTGCCCGATACCCTGCCCGGGTTGAACCTGTGCTGGCAGTTGCGCCACGCACCGGCGTTCGCCAGCGCGCCCGATCCCTATCCAGAGTTTGTCAAGCGATGTTTCATTTTCACCGAACGCGGCAGGACGTTTCTTGGCGACACCCAACGGGGGAAGATCCCCGTGCAGCCGGCGGATCACGAGTACAACAACCCCCCATGGGTGCAGATGTACGTGGCGGCGTCGCAACCCGTTCCCAACACGCCGCCAAACGCCTGGGCCGCGTATAGCCAGGACCGGTACGTAACGCCGGTGATCGGCGTGGTGTCGCGCGATGGCAAGTACCTGGCAGCCATTGCCAACGACTCGGCGGATTCGATGGCGCAGGCCTGGCACGATTGCATGCACAATAACCCGAAATGGCTGCCGGCGGAATCGACCCCGGCCGAACGGCGCTGGCGGCTGGCGGTGTATGCCATGGGAAACGACGCGGCCGCGTTGATCGAGAGGATCATCGCAGATTTCTCGGTTTATGCCAAGTAGCGCGGCTGTATGAGTACTGAGCCGGAGACCGCATCAAGCCCCATGTGTCATAAGTGACCATGCCGAAGCACAAGCAATAATCAGCCGCTATTCCACCACGTTGTCTTTGAGCCACTGTTGAAGAAGCGGGACTGCGGGCTGGGCCGTCGGAATGGTTTGGAGTATGGGGATCAATTGTGTGAGATCGTCCTTGCTCAATCCAGGTATGATGCTTTGGTTAGCTCGCTCTTGGGCTTCCTGGGCTTCTTTTTCGGCCTGTTTTGCCTTTGCCTCGGCGAGTGTGGCCAACGCTTGTTGGACTGCGGGTGAGTCGGCCACACCTTTCAATGCGGCTTCAATATCCTTTTGGCGCTGTTCGGTTTGTTTATTGAGCGCTTCTTGCATGTCGGGCCCAAGTTTCTCGACATAGGAGGCGGCGACTTGCGCGCTGGTTATGTCGACGGGCCCGAGATAAGCGGGTAGATGATGAACGAGGCCGTAAATCGGGCGGCGCGGGAAGAACACGAGCCGGTCGAGTTGGCCGTATCCCGGTAGTTCTTCGATTTCTCGAAGGCTGCGGCTTTGGAGACGTTCCGCATGGAGGAGTATGTCCCCCAGGATGAGTTTCTCGAGTTCCGGGGTGAACACGCCGGTAAACAGGGCGACGCCCGTGGCATAATCGCGATGCGTAACGAAAATATCGAGGGGCGCCGCAATCGCGCCGGCGAACATGAGATAATCTATCAGGCGCTGCCGTTCGTCGGATCGCCGCTGAAACTCGAACATAGCGAGGATATCCCGGAAACAGAGCGGGCGGAACCTGTAATACCAATCTAGCTCATCGACGGGATTTTCGGTTGTGCCGAACGCGGAATGGTTCAGTTCGAGTTCGTACAGTACGCGCGGATCGTCGAGCGCGGGCTGGCCTAACTGCTTACGCACATCGTCTTCGGCGAGCAGGACGTTGACCTCGGCCGTGAGTGAGGAACCGTATACGAGCAGAGGCTTTTCCTCCTGATTGATAAAGTTGACGTGGCACACGGTGAAAACGGAGGCAAAGAAGGCGCCGAACTCTTCGGCGGCATCTTTCTCCGCGAGGGGATAGATGTCGGTCTTGAGCGTGAGGGGTGTGGGGTCAGATTCCGTCGAGTTAACGGGTACATCGAGTCTAAGGTAGAAGCCTTTTTCCTCTGCTTCTTCTTGTGTCAGGGGCGGATTCTGCGCGGCCGCAGCCATGACGGCAATAGTCACATTCTCGGCGCTTGCAAGCGATGCCCGATTAATTCGGAGCTTAAGCCAGTTACTGCTTGTGAGGGGTGCGAGCTCGAGAACCGCCTCCTGGGGAGTTACGCTGACAATCGGCCGCTGATCGGCAGAGCCCGTCTTGTCGGCAATATGAAACACGTATTCGCCCGATAGGGCGGGCGTAACGGCCTCCGGGCCAAGAATGACAATGTTCGCGGGCACCTTCTCCGCAGCTTCGCCCGAGTACGAGTCTTCCCCGTTATTCTTATCCTCACTGTTGGGTGGGCAGAAAGATGACCCAGGATGTTCAATGAGGTATTTGGTGACGGCCAGATTCGGAGAGAACAGCTCGGGGCGTTGATAGAGGGCCGGTTTCTGAAAGCAGTTATCGATCCCCCTGAATACTACGCAGCCGCAGAGCAGATGCGCCAAAATGACTGCCACAAGTGCTTTTCGCATATGCCGGATACCTTTCGTATGGTGAGCCTACCGGACACAGTGTTTATGGCCTGAAGCTACTTAGTTGCTCTTACCGTGCTTGGATTGGCCTTTCTTACCGTGTTTGGATTGGTCCTTTTTGCCGTGCTTGAGCGGGCTGTTCTTGCCGTGCTTGGGCGGACTGTTCTTGCCGGTCTTTGGTTGGCCTTTCTTGCCGCCCTTGGGTTGCGAAGTTGCAAGTGTTGAGTTTTCTTTAGGCATAAGCATCTCCTGTTCGATTTGGATGCCACGGACGACGAGGGGCAAGGCGAGCGCCCACCGGTTTTCCTGGATTAGCTGAAGGAACGTGTCCATTCGATACACGGTTTTGTGGAGAAGCGTGTTGGAATGGTTTGCGAGCCAGTTGCGGCGTTCACGGATGTAGGCCTCGACCCACTGGCGTTCTCCGGCGGACGCGGGGCTGCCTAGGCGGGCTGAGACGCGGTTGGCGATACGGGTCCAGGATCCGTGGATCTTGCTGTCGTAAACCACGGCAACGCCGAGCGGTTCGGTGATGGCCATGGCGGCGGCGGTTTTTTCCGCCGGAGTCCAGTAAACGCGGTCGAAGAAGACGTCCTGGGTTTGGCACATGACGGGGTCGGCCCCGGAGTCTTTGAGGATCTGGCGGAGCGTGCGATTGGAGTTGAGTGCGGGGTCACGCTGCTGGAGACGTTCGAGGTAGGGGCGGAGCGATTTGGTAAACTGGGCGGATTCGGCGCGGCAGTAGGCGCCGATGAGCTTGTGGAGGTTGCCGCTGGCGAGGGTGACCTGGGATCGGCCGAAACTGAGGCCGCCCGTATCGCCCGCAAGGACGGTGACACGCGCGTAGTCGCCCAGCGGCTTACCGGTTTCGAAGATGTTGACAATCGCCTGGGCGGTCTTTTTTTGAAGTGCGGTCAGCACGGAGTTAAACCTCCGCATGAGTTATAGGATGTAACCGGTAACCTGCACCAATTGTCAGTGTAGCACTGGCGGGCATAAAAGTCAAGGGGCAGAATTCTCAGCGTCCCCAGTTTGCCGGCATCCATATCCGACCGGTGCCTGCCCGTCCTAAGGCGGCGAAGAAGCCGCATTAGGATTTTGTCTTACATTTCAGCAGGGGGAATATAAGCATCGCGCTGACGGCGATGTAGGCGGTGTAGAGCAAGAGGAGGACGTTGTTGGCGAGTTGGAGTTTCGGGGGGATGCTGACTAAGTAACCAACGACCACGATCAGCGTGACGACGGCGAACGGTACCCAGCTGGGGATGGGTTCGGCGGCATGCCGCGGGGCGGCGGTGGATGACCGGCCAATCAGCGGCAGCGAAATAATGGCGACAAGGACCATCCCGGCGATGACGAGGAAAGCCGAGAGGTCGGGTAACTCGGCCCAGGGGAGTTTGTGTAACGACCGGAATCCCTCATAGCCGCCCATCAGAATCTGGGCGAGGCCGATCGCAAGCGGTATGCCGGCGCCGGCGATGCGTTCGGTTGAAGTTACGGGGCGCGGCGCAACGTCTTCGGGGCGGTTGAAGAGGTAGAAGGCGAGGCCGAATGCCAGCCCGCCGCCAAGGCCGATGGACATCTCCCAGTTTTTCCACCAACTGATTTGGAGCGCCGAGTCGTTCATGGTGTGCCAGTAGCCGCCGACTGAGAATGGGATGGCGAACCCGAGCGCCATCACGAGCATGATGCCGACGGCCCGCCAGTCGCGGCGCCCGATCTCGAATGCGAGGAATCCGAGGAACAGGCCGACGTGCGGGGCGATGTTACGGATGGAACCGGCGGCGCGGATGCAAGTGGCGTTTTCCGGTAATTGGTAGATGCCCTCGTTGTAGAACGGCAGGAACCATTGGGGGAACACGCGCACGATAACGCCCGCGGCCACGGCGCCCGCGATGCCCCCGCCAATGCGGCCGGCCCATCCTTGCCAGCGGACGGGCTTGCGCGGTGCACACCACGCCAGAAACGCGCCGGGGATGCCGCCCCAGTGCAGGCCGCAGACAAACAGCATCGCGTAGCCGGTCCACGCGCCGACGTCGCGCAGGCCGTTCGGGTGGTCGAGGAAGAACTGGCCGCGGACCCACGAGTTGTACACGCCGTAGCCGGTGAACCCGCCGACCGCTATCCCGAACGTGATGGCGACGATGGCGCCGGCGTGGCCGTACGGGCGGGTGCGGGCCGTGCCGTCGATTCTGCTGAACCCATACCAAAGCACCGCCCAACCAAGCCCGGCAAGAATGCCGCCCTGTTCGCCGCCAAACCCACCCGTGCCGCGGATTGCCCAGAAAAACGCGCCCATCAGGCCCATGATGATAGTAATGGAAAGGTAATCGGCGGGACGAAGGCGATCATTGGCGAATGTCATGGGACTTGGCTCCTTTTTGAGTGCGGAGCTTATCTTGCCACAGGTGGTTGGAGCACAATCAAATGGGATCAATGGGACGCATGGGACCTATGGGACCAATGAGACCAGAGCGGGCTATTTTGCCTTCAGGTGTGTGTCGAGGAATTGGAAGGCTTGGGCCTGCATTTTGCGGTTGAAAACGTGGGGCACGTCCCACAGTTTTGTGACGAGGCGGTTTTCGACCCCCTGATCGCGCCAGACGCGCTGGAGTTTTTCGTAGCAGGCTTCGACGCCGGGGATCGGGAACAGGGCGTCCTGCCTGCCGTTGTAGAACAGCATGGGTTTCGGGCAGGCGATCGACGCCACGTCGGGGTAGTCGAGGTAGTTGCGGAGGTTGGGGTGGATCATCGAGTAGGCGGACTGGCCGCGGGTCTGGTTGTTGCCTATCGAGGTAAGCGTGGGCGTGTCGCCCATCCAACAGATGGCCGCGCCGGCTTTGACAATGTCGGTCGCGGCGGCAAGGCTCCACGTGCGGTAAGAACCCATCGACAGGCCAACCGCGCCGATCCGGTCCGGGTCGACTTCCTCGAGTCCCTGCACAAACTCCGCGCTGCGGATGTCGTCCCACAGGATGAGGCCGGCCCAGGTGTAGCCAAGCTGGAGGAGGTTCGCGGCGAGCGCCTGTTGCGCCTCGTAGCTGACGCCTTCGGCCCGGCCGCGGTCGCCCCAGTACAGCGCGTCGGCAGCAAACACGACGTACCCGCGTGCGGCGAGTTCGTCGCCGATGAACACGCCGCCGTAACATTCGCACACCCATTTTTCGGCGTCCTTGATGCGATCGGCCGGCTCGTCAAACGGGCGGACCACTTTCTCTTTGCCGATCGAGAAATGGGCGCCGTGATCGTGCAGCGCCAGGATCGCGGGAAACGGGCCTTGACCCTTCGGCACAAGCAGGTAGGCGAGCACGCGGGCATCCTGTGAGAGGTTCAGTGCGATCTTGCGTGCCTCATACGCGCCCCGATCTTCAACGGCAACCACTTGCGGGTCGAACGGGGCGAGTGCCGGCCGCGGCGGCAGGCAGGACAGGAAGGTTTCGCGGGCACGGGCGCGCCATTCAGTAAACGGCAGGCCGGATTGCCCGCGCGACATCGGGAAGTCGAGCCGGGCGACCTGTGCATCGCGGAAGTGGGGGAGTTCGGCCTTAACGCCGTAGCGGAGCGGCTCCGCGCGTTGAGGTTCAGGCACATCATGGTGCTGTTCCGTTCGTTCGAGGACAGCCGCTAGTTGATCGTTGCTGTGAAACAGGCGTTCTGCAGGCCGCTGGGCGAGGTAAAATTCGAGCACTTCCGTGAAATAAACGAGCCCTTCCGGCGCAGAATTGCCGAGGCTGATCTCGCCTTCGGTATAGTCGCGGGAAGGATCGCGATCGGCCGGCTTCTTATACAGGTCGTAGATAGTCTGCCCTTCTCTAACAACGCCGGCTTTGGATTCCCAGCCGCCAAGCCCGGCGAGGATCGTGCCGGTGCGGGCAAAGCCGTTGACGCGCTGCTGGAGCGTTCTTTCGATCGCGTCGAGCAGGTTGTCGACCGGCTCGCCGCGTTCTTCGAGGACGGCGGCGGCCCGGGCGAGTTGCGCGGCGTGCTCGATGGCCTGGCTGAGGATCTGCCACGAACTTTTCGGGTGCGGGTACCGCCACCCGCCGAGCGCGTCTTGCGAGTCTGCCATGAAATCGGCGACGGCACAGACGACGTCGCGGAGTTTTGGCTCGTCGGGGCACTCGCGCAACAGGTCCGGCAGCCCGGCAAGCGCGTACCCGATGATGTACGGCTTGGCGAACGGCGCCTCGTACCCATGCTGGTCGTCGTCGATAAACGGGCCGTCTTCGGCGATCGGCTGCCCGCCCTGGCTGAACAAATCGCCGGGCGACAGTTTCGCCCGCAGTTCGCGGAACAGCCGCAGGGCCTCGTCCAGGTACTGCCTGCGCCCCGTGGTGCGGTACAGCGCCATGAAGTCGGCCACGTCGCCGATGTTTCGGCACTCGCCTTGGTCGGTGTGGATGTACTTGAACGCGTACGCGGTTTGTGCGCGGAGCGCTGCGAGCATACGCGGGTCGCCGGTCTCCTCGTAGGCGGACACGTAGTTCTCGAAGCCTTTCGTGCAGAAATGGACGGCGTTATTGCCGCGCCACATGAACAAGGTATCGTCCACGTGGTCTTTGGAGCCGGCGGCGGTGGCGTTGTTGTAACGCGTGCCGCCAAACTCTTTGGCGTCGGCCCACCACGTCGACAGGTCATACATGTTGCTGCACCAGAGGAGGGCCGTTTGGCGCAACGCGGGCGACTCGCCACGCTCCGCCTCGTCGAATATGGCGCCGCAGTGATTGAGCCGGTTCATGCCGAACACGCCGGCGGGGGCGTTCTCATTGAATGCGGTGACGTTGCCGAAGTCGTCGCCGTAGACCATGCTCGCGGCGATGGCGTCGCGCGTGTATTGCTGGAGTTCCTTGAGCACGGGCCACAGTTCGAGGTTTTGGGCAGGAACGGCGGCGGTGAAAACGCACACGTCCAACGCCGGTTCGAACAGCGCGTTCAGCGGCGCCGCGCCTTGCTTGCTCACGACAAAAGCCGCGGATCGCCACGCCGTTTCCTGGAACGGCACGTTGTCGTCCTTCGCGCAACGAATGTAGCGGATCGTGCCGGCGCCGTTGTCGTTGGCGGCGTCGACCCGGCCGCGGCGATATCCCGGAGCCGTTGGAAACGAAACGGCGGCCGTATTATCGGTTGTGGCGAGTGTGCAGGGATCGCCTTCCAGGAAGGAATGCGACGCGGTGGAAGCGAGTGGGGGAGAGGCAATCTCCCAACCCAGTTCCGGCGCGGTGGCGTCGCCTTTTTCGAGACGTTGCACGTGCGCCTGGACCGCCACGTTGCCCGTGAAATCGATCCTGACCTCGATGATGCGTGGCCAGCGGTGGTCCGGCGCGAGAAGGCGCAGCCAGGCATAATAGTTGTCCCACTCGACAACCTCCGGCACGGGGGTTTCGTTGGAAGCGCAGGCCGGAGCGATGAGGCGCGCGGCGAAGCGCTGGCCGGCCAGCGAGACGGCGACGCGGTCGCGCCGGATCGAGACGGATGTGTCGCCCAACTGGGCAGTCCATGCATCGCCGTCCTGCGTCATTTGTTTTCGCGGGGCCGGCTGAGCGGGCGCGAGCGTGAGGTTGAATTTGTGGGGGCCGAGCTCGGGAAAATTATAGGGGAACGTGATGATGGCGCGGCGTATCGACGACGGCGTGCCGGGGTGCCGCGTCAGAACGCGGAGATCCGGCGCAACCTCGCCGCCCGCAGCATGAACGGTAAGACCCATCCCGTCAGGAAGCGCCGCGGCCGCGAACGGCAGCGATACCCGCACCAGGCACTGCCCCGGCTGGCTCGGCTGCACTTTAAAACTCGGGAGAGCGCCGACCGTGCCGGTACAGACGCCAACCTGCTCGACCGGGGGCTCTTCAAACCGGAAGCGGGATACCCACCGTTCCGCGGGCGTCTCGGCCCCGGCCGGTAGGGTGATCAGTAAAGGTAACAGGCATACCAGCAGATTAGTGACAGCCACGCGCACCATAGAGCCTCCGTTTTTGGTCTCGTGGCTATTGTTCTCGATTCGCGATGGTAAATTCCACCGCACGCCATACGGCACTTCGCCCAAAAACGTGCCTTGACTACGAGGGGTTTCTACCGGCTCAGGTACACGCCCGCGTCGTCGACTTCGTACCGCAGGTTCAGGGGCGCCAGCAGGTCGGAAAGGGCCTGGGTTGCAGGGATGCCGTTGACCTGGAGAGGCGCAATAAAACGCCGGCACTCGTCACCGGCGAGCCTCTTGGATTTCTCGAACTGGTATGGCACGCCGGCGGCCTCGCAGATGGCCATGACCGCGTATTGCACGGTGAGCCGGCCCCCGCCGGGCGACTGGGCGGCGCTGGCCGAAATCGGCTTTTCGAGGGCCTGCTTAAGGTTATCAGACGTATCCGGCGACTCGGTAACTTCGACTGTCTTGCCAGCCGGGGTTTGGGAGCACCCGGCGATCATGATGATGATCACGGCGACGCTTAGCAGGGCTGAAAGTCTTCGCGCGTCCATTTTGTTCTCCTTCCTTCCGCCAGGTTATTTTGCAGCACAAATGCCGCTACTTCTCAAGCGCAGCAATTCGCTCGGCAGCGTGTGCCCAGGGGAACTTGTCGGGTTTGCGGCCTACGCATTGTTTGGCCAGGTCTACCGACTTGCGATACGCCTTCAATGCTTGCTCGGGCCTGGCTGCCCTTTCGTATCTCTCGCCGAGATAGTACCAGGTTGCTTCCGACCAGCCGACGACGTCCGGGTATTTTTCCGCGGCCAGTTCGAGCGATTTCAACGCTTTCTCTTCTTCGCCCATCCATCCATAGCACAAGCCGACCATCATCATGGCGTGGGACGCGTTGTTCCATTTGGGTAATTCGGTGTAGATCCGCGTATAGGCCTCGATGGCTTTTTCGTATTCCTTTGCTTCATATAGTTTCTCTGCCGGAACTAACATTGAATTGCCAACGGCCTGCATGTAGGGGAATTGGTCGGGCCTAACCCGGCCTTTTGACAATTCGATGGAACGTTCCCAGGCCGCGAGCGCGTCATCCGTCCGGCCAAGCCGATTGTACGCCTCGCCGAGGTAAAACCATGCGGCCTCCCCGCCGCGCTGAAATTTCGCGACTGCTTGCTCGAGCAGATCGGCCGCCTTTTGGTCCTCGTCCAACCACATATAGAACAGGCCAAGCTTTTCCATCGCCTGCAGGGCTTCGTGGTTGCGCGGGGCCTTTTCATATGTCTGTTGGAGCAGGCTGATTGCTTCGTCGTACTGCTTCTGGTCGAACAGCTTCTGCGCCTGATCCATTACGTTGTTGGATTTGCCGGATACACCGGCAGCGCCGACGGCGATGACGGCAACCGCCGCGAGTGCTGTAAACGCTCCAAGGCCAAGTCGGCGGTGATACACGTAGTCTTTGCTCATGATGCGCACGACCCGCCTTCCGAGTGAATTACGGGCTTCCGACATTTGGAGCGGCCACAGGGCGAGCGCGGGCTCGCGCTGCGTTTCTTCAATGACGCGCAGGAACGAACTGCCATATCGTTTCTTCTGGCGTTGTATGTGGAGGACGGCCATGTCGTCGCACACCTCCTCCCGCAGAGCTCTGATGCGCCGGTTGGCCAGCCACACCAGCGGGTGGAAGAAATACACGATCTGCACGGCGATCTGGACGAGGTTGACAAGCAGGTCAAGCCGTTTGACGTGCGCCAGCTCGTGGAGCAACACCGGCTCCAACTCATCCAAAGACCATTGCTCGGCCATTTGACGGGGCAGGAGGACACACGGCGTCAGGATGCCGGTCACGCATGGCCCCTTTGGCTGCGCCGATTCGGGTAAGAGCCCCAAAGATACTGAACGTCGAACGCCGCACCTCTCGCGCAATCGATACATCAACGCCTCCAACTCCTCCCTTTCCACCGGTCGGCACGTCTGAAGAAGCCGCCGCGCCTGACGCCCCCTGATTAGAACAAGACCCGCTGCGGCTCCCGCGACACCCAACCACCCGAGCGCCAGCGTAGCATTCCGCGGCACCGCCGACGGCCTTGACGGAGCGGCGGCGCGCGGCGGTGCGGCATTTTCAGTCGCGCCCGCCGGCGCCAGCAGCGGCGCAACCAGCGATCGCGTATACGCCCCGGCTGTCTCGCGCACGTCGACGCCGAACCCCAACGGGAGGGACAGTTCCGCTGGGATGCACAATCGCGCCAGCACTATGCACCAGAGGCCGTAGCGGAAATTGGCGGGCGCGCGCCGGAACACCAACGAAGCTATTGCAACGACGGCAATCAGCACCGCCACCTGCCAACTCACACCCCACAACGATTCACATACTTTTTCAGCGATACCGTAAGGTGGGCTCATTCCGGGGTATCCTCCTTGCGCTGTTCAATAAGCCTGCGGAGCGACTCAATTTCGTCCGAAGTCAGTTTCCTGCCGCGGGCCAGGTGCGCGAACATCGGCGCCAGCGCGCCGTCCAGCACGGTGCCCACAAACTGGTCAACCGCGCTGGCCATGGCCTTGGCTTGCGAAATCGTCGGCTTGTACAAACAGATTGGGCCGATCTTGTGCACCCGCACGTAGCCTTTTTGAGCGAGGCGATCCAGCATGGTCTTCACGGTCTGATACTGCCAGTCCCGGTGCTTGAGCGCCTGCTCGTAGACGTCTCGGGCGGTGCATTTCCCCTTGTCCCAGCAGCACTTCATGACGAGCCATTCGGCTGGTGTCAGTTCCGGCAGTTGCCTGGCCATATCGCGCCTCCTGTTGTTAACCTTGTAGCGATGGTACCACACATGTGGTAGGTTGTCAAGCGGTTTTTTGACGCGGGAACGGTTGACCTGTCCCGCAGGGTTCGCTATGGTAACGGGCGGCAGGTTTGACGCCATGCCAGAATGGAGACATGACCTATGACGGGTGCCCTGCTTTTGTTGTTCATGGGCGCGGCGGATGCGGCGCCGGCCGCGGCCGAGTACGCGGAATTCTCTCTGCGCGGCTTTACAGCCGTCGCCGGCGACAACGGCGTTCTCGATGAACACCGCAACTGTTACAACGGGCTGTACCGCCTCGATGCGCCGGGGAAGACGGATTCGCCGTTTGTGCCGCTGTACGCGGGGTTGAACCTCGAACATTATTTCGATGCGCGGCCACGCCCCGATGACCGGCTGGTGTTTTTTGAGCCGCGTAACGCGCCGATGAACTTTGCAAAGATCGATGACCGAACTGCGGAACTTTATCAGCCCGAGACGCCGGTGTACGGCATCGAGAGCCGGACGCGGCTCGTATTCTCCGAACCCCACTACGTGGACATGCAGTTCGCGTGTACGCCGCACAAGCCCATGCGGCCGGCCAACGGCCGGGGCGGGTTTGTGGGGTGTTTCTGGGCCTCGTACATCAACGCGCCGGAAGACAAGAGCATCTATTTTCTCGCGTCGGGCTCGACGCTCGACTCGCCGAAATGGGTGCAGTTTTGCACGCAGCAACACGACCGGGACAGCAGCGTGTTGTGGGAAAAGGACGCGCTGCCCGTCGTGTTCGAACCCGGCGAGACGACGTTGTATAACTGCATATCGCCACTGCGGTACGCCGAGCCGTTTTTTTACGGCAGGTGGCGCGACATGGCGCTGATCTACATTTTCGAGCGTGGTGCGCCGATCCGGTTTGCCCATTCGCCGTCCGGCGGAGGCAGCACACCCGATGGAACCGATACAAACCCGGCGTGGGACTTCCAGTTCTTTGCGCCGGACGCGCAGGCCGGGAAAGAGTACGGGTTTAAGATGCGACTGGTGTACAAACCGTGGGCGGGCCGTGACGACGTGATCGATGAGGTGCGGCGGTACTGGAAGAGATGATGAATGCGGCATGATAAGTGAACCATAATGTACGGCAGTCGCGATGGCGAGGAGAGACAAGAGAGATGAGCAACGGAAAAAACACAGCGCGGCGGCGCCGCAATCAAAACCAACATAGGGACACACCGTTGGGACGCCTCCCGGCCACGCCAAAGGCGTGGTGGGAGGTGTCCCCTTTTTTGAACATGCCCGCCTTGCCAACAAAAGTGGGACACCCCCCACAACTGCTGGGCGGCGTCCCAGACGTGCGCAAAGTCTTGCGTGGCGCAACAAGAAATCAAAGGTTAGTAGTACAGGGCGGGCGTTTTTGATCGTGGCTCTGTTTTGTTTTGGAGCCGCGGCGCAAAACGCGGGCGTGTTCAAGGCGGGATTTGCGCGGGTGGACATCACACCGGCGCCGGGCTGCCAGATTCCCGGCGGGTTCTCGAAGAATATCGCGCAAGGCGTGCACGACCCGTTGTACGTTGAGGCGGCCGTGTTGACGAGCGGCGGAGTCGAGTTGGCGATTGTAGGGGTGGACGCCCTGTTCACGCCGGACGACATCGTAGCGGAAGCGCGCAACCTGGCGGAGTCGGCGTGCGGGGTGCCGGGGGCGAACATCCTGATTGGCGCGAGCCACACGCATAATGGCGGGCCGGCAACCGACTGTCTGGGTTCCGATCGCGACCCCGCCTACTGCCGCAACGTGGCCGAGGCGATCGCCCAAGCCGTGGCAGACGCACGCGCCGGCGCGGTTGATGCGCGGCTGGGCGCGGGCGTGGGACGCGAGGATTCGGTGAGCTTCAACCGCCGGTTCAAGATGAAAGACGGCACGGAGAAGACGCACCCGGGCCGGATGAACCCGGACATCGTCGAGCCCGCGGGGCCAATGGACCCGGACGTCGCGGTGATTGCGATCGAGAACATGCAGGGCGAACTGCTGGGATGCATCGTCAACCACGCGCTGCACGGTACCGTGATCGGCGGCAATAAACTGTCGGCGGATTGGATCGGTTACATGCGCCAGACGGTTCGCGGCGGCGTTGGGCGCGACATCGGCGTGGTGTTTCTGAACGGCGCGTGCGGCGATGTCACGCAGGTGGACAACCGCAACCCGCGCCCGCCGGAGTTTGGCGAAGCGTGGGCGCGCCGAATCGGGATGACGCTCGGCGCGGAAGCGCTCAAAGTCATCGCGCGCATGGAATACGCGGTGGACGTGCCGCTGGCGGTGACTAGCGAGTCGCTCGACCTCCCGATTCGCGATTTGGCGGAGTCGGACGAGGCGTTGGTGGCGCGCGAGACACCGGCATCCGGGCTCGGCGCCGCGCAGAACGAGGCGTACCTGCGCGAGGCCGCGCTGGTGCGGGCGCGGAAGACGGAGTCGCCGACGGCCCGCGTCGAGGTGCAGGCGATGCGAATTGGATCAGCGGCGATAGCGATCAACCCGACGGAGTATTTCTGCGCGCTCGGCCTGGCCATCAAAGAAGGGTCGCCGTGGAAACCTACTCTCGTGGCAGAGTTGGCCAACGGCTACGCGGGGTATTCGCCGACAAAAGAGGCGTTCGCAGGCGGCGGGTACGAAGTGCGGACCGCGCGGAGCAGTTTTCTCGCGCCGGGCACTGGCGAAGAAATGGCCGCGGCGGCCGTTCGGTTGCTGAAGGCCCTGGGGAATGAAAAGCAATAGGACCCATAGGACGCATAGGACTTATACAAACGGACGGGAGGCGTGACATGAGAGAATCGTTTTCGAGGCGGGCGTTTTTGGGTGGCGCGATCGCGGGGATGGGTATGGCCGCGGCCGCGGCCGAGGAGAAGCCCATACAGGGTTTTGAAGATACCCAGAGCAACACGGACACGACGCGGGAGTGGCAGCCCGTGTCGGATCGCAAGGTGCGGGTGGGGATTGTCGGGTACGGCGTGTGCAAATTTGGGGCGGCGTTTGATTTTCAGAACCATCCCAACGTCGAGATCGTCGCGGTGAGCGATCTGATCCCGGAACGCTGCGCGGAACTGGCCCAGAAATGCCGGTGCGCCAAGACCTATCCGTCGCTCGAGGAGTTGGTGAAAGACCCGGCCATCGAGGCGGTGTTCGTGGCAACAGACGCGCCCAGCCACCCGCGTCATTGCATCGAGGTGCTCAAGCACGGCAAACACGTAGCCAGCGCCGTGCCGGCCGCGTTCGGCTCACTCGAAGAGGCCGACGCGCTGTATGAGGCCGTAAAAGCCGCCACCGGCCTGAACTACATGATGTTCGAGACCTCGTCATTCCATGACGACTGCTACGCGATGCGCACCATTTTCAACGCGGGCGGGTTCGGCAAAATGGTCTACAGCGAGGGCGAGTATTACCATTACATGGAACAGCCGCTCGACTCCTACAAAGGCTGGCGGATCGGCCTGCCGCCCCAGTGGTACCCGACGCATTCGAACGCCTACTACACCTGCGTGACCGGCGGGAGTTTCACCGAAGTCTCATGCATGGGCATTCCCAGCGTCGTCGAGCACCTCAAGCCGGCCAACAATGTGTACGCGAATCCGTTCGGCACGGAGATCGCCCTGTTCCGGACAAGCGAGGGCGGCATGGCGCGGATGGCCGTCAGTTGGGACTCGCCCGGCTTCAGCGGCGAGATGGGTCGTGTGCGCGGCCAGAAGGGAACGTTGTACGGAAAGTACGACGGGCTGGCGGACGTGTCGGCGCTGAATCTGGCGAAACCGCCGTTGCCGCCTGCAATGTCGGCGGGCGGGCACGGGGGATCGCACGGCTATTTGAGCAACGAGTTCGTCACATCGATCCTCGAGGGGCGCGCGCCGCTCGTGAACATCGCGTGGGCGCTGAATATGACGGTGTCAGGGATCGTGGCGCACCAGTCGGCGACGAAAGACGGGGAACTGCTCAAGATCCCCCAATATGAGTTTAAGGCATAAAGCAAAAAACGGGGACTGGCTCGCTTTCTTCGGCAGTTTGAAGAAAGCGAGCCTGTCCCCGCTTTTTGCGGCCCTCACTCCGTTCTGCCACTTTTTCACCACTCCACTGCCACCTCTTTCGGCAGTTTGAAAGAGGTGGCTGTACCCGCTTTTCGATGAAGCAATTTCGCGACTTTTTCGACGGGCCCCCCTTCGCAACTGTTTTGCCTCGCCGGGGCTGGGCAAGTATACTTTGCTCATTGAAAGAAACTTTCAACTGAACTCGAGGAGGCGCCGTGTTTAAAGGATTGGGTCAGCTTGGGAACCTGCACAATATGCTCCAGCACGCCAGGCAGATGAAGGAGCAAATCGAAGTCCTGAAAGAGAAGCTTGGCGACGAGCGGGTCGAGGCGTCCGCGGGCGGCGGGATGGTGACCGTGACGATGAACGGGAAGTTTGAAGTCGTGGCCGTGAAAATCGATCCGGAAGTCATCAACAAAGACGACCCCGAAATGCTCGAGACGCTGGTGCGGGCCGCGGCCAACGACGCCGTGCGCAAGGTGCAGGAACTCGTGAAGGCGAAAATGACCGAACTGACCGGCGGTCTCGAGATCCCGGGGTTGACGTAGGTGCGCGCCGTCTTTTTCGGCACCCCGGATCTGGCCGTGCCGTCGCTCGATGCGGTGGCGGGCCGGCACGAACTCGTGGCGCTGGTTTGCCAGCCCGACAAGCCGCAGGGACGCAGCAGCCGGCCCGTGCCGCCGCCCGCGAAAGTGTGGGCGGAGTCGCACGGGGTGGCCGTGATGCAGCCGGCGGCGCTCAACGACGGGCGGTTCGAATCCTGGCTGCGCGAGCAGCGGCCGGCCGTGTGCCCGCTGGTCGCTTACGGGCGCATCTTGAAACAACCCATCCTCGACGTGCCCGCACACGGGTTCATCAACATGCACCCGTCGATGCTTCCCGGGTATCGCGGCCCCTCGCCGATCCAGACGGCCATTCTCGACGGAAAGACGCGCACCGGCGTCACCATCATGCGGCTCGACGCCGGAATGGACAGCGGCGATATCATCCTGCAAAAAGAAATCGAGATCCGCCCGGACGACACCACGCTGTCGCTGTCGCAGCGGCTTGGTGAGATTGGTGCGGCGTTGCTGGTCGAGGCGCTGGGCCAAATCGAGCAGGGGCGGGCCACGTTTACGCTGCAGGATCACGCGCGGGCGACGGTGACGCGCATGTACGGGAAGCAAGACGGGCGGATACGGTGGGAACTTCCCGCGCGGCGGATCCACAACCTGGTGCGCGCGGCGATCCCGTGGCCCGTGGCGCATTGCTTGTATAACGGCGAGGTGTGCCGCGTCCATAAGACCGAGCCGGTTGACGAGCCCGCGGCCGCCGCGCCCGGAACCGTGACGCGCGTCGAGAAAGGCCGCGTGGTTGTGGCGACGGGCGAGGGCCAACTGGCCATTCTGGCTTTCCAGGCGCCGGGAAAAAAACCTATGGCCATGGCCGACTACCTGCGCGGTCATGCTATCGAGCCTGGGGAGCGGTTTGAAGACATGGTGTAATGATCTTCGCCACGGGCTGCTAAGCCTGTCAGGCCCTCAAAGCGGCCGCGATCGACTCGCGGTACGGCGGCCGCAGGATGCCTTTTTCCGTCACGATGCCCGCGATAAGTTCCGCCGGCGTGACGTCGAACGCGGGGTTATAAACCGTGACGCCCTCGGGCGCGATGCGGGCGCCAAACCCGCAGGTGATCTCGTTTTCGTCACGCTGCTCGATGGGTATTTGCGACCCGTCCTCGATGTCTAAATCAAACGTGGTGAGCGGCGCGGAAACGTAGAAGGGAATCCCGTGCGCCTTGCAGCAGACCGCGACGCTGTACGTGCCGATCTTGTTGGCGGTATCGCCGTTGGCGGCGATCCGGTCCGCGCCCACGATGGCCAGTTGGACCCGGCCTTCCCGCATGACGTGCGCCGCCATGTTATCGCAGATCAGCGTCACGTCGATGCCCGCCTGCATCAGTTCCCACGCCGTCAGCCGCGCACCCTGCAGCAGCGGCCGCGTCTCGTCGGCAAACACTCGAAACTTTTTCCCAAGTTCGTGCGCACGGAACATCGCGGCCAGCGCCGTCCCGTATTGCGTGGCGGCGAGCGCGCCCGCGTTGCAGTGCGTAAGCACGCCGTCGCCATCCGAGATTAGCGCCGCACCGTGTTCACCCAGCGCCCGGCACGCCTCGGCGTCTTCGTTGAACATGGCCACCGCCTCGGCCTCGACCCGCGCCGCCACCTCCTTGGCCGACGCCAGCGTGTTGCACTGCGCAAGCAGACCCCGCATACGGTCCAGCGCGTTGAACAGGTTCACCGCCGTCGGCCGCGACGTCGCCAGGTAGGCCGCCGTCTCGAGGCCCGCCGCGATCGCGTCCGCCGCGGTCCGCACCTTTTCCTCGCGTATGCCCACCAGCACCCCGAACGCCGCGCACACGCCGATCGCCGGCGCACCGCGCACCCGCAGCTTCTTAATCGCTTCACACACCTGCGCCCGCGTCTCGAGCGTGACGTATACCAGCTCGCCCGGCAGCCGGGTCTGGTCGATGATGATCAGCCTGCCCTCCTCATAGCGCAGCGCCCCTACCGGCATCACGGCTCCTCCTCTACAAATACGGCTGCATCAGCCGGATCAGCTTACGGCCGGCCTGCATCGCGGCCTCTTCCGGCCCCAGTTCACGCAGCCGCGCGTTGAACGTCTCGACCGACACCGGCCCCATGTAGCCGATATCCTCGAGCGCGCGCAAAAAACCCGCCAGATCGATCACCCCGTCACCCGGCAGCAGCCGTTTCATGTCGATCAGCGAGTCGACCGGCCCCGGATGCGCGTCGTTGATGTGAACGTGGACCACCTGCCGCGATTTCAGAGACGCAATGTCTTCAATCGTCGCGCGCGACGTGTACCAGTGGTAACTGTCCAGCAGAAGACCGCAGACCGCCGGATCAATGTCGTCGCACAACGCCAGCATGCCCCGCATGTCGTGGATGAACGGCTTGCCTTCCGCCCGCGACGTCTTCGGCCCGACAAACTCGAGCCCCAGCCGCAGCCCGTGGTCTTTCAACACAGACGCGACACGCCGCAACCGCAAAACGTGCATCTGCCGGTACTCCGCCGGGGCCGCGTTGCACGACGGCCGGATCCACGTCGACATCCCACGGACACCCAGCTTCCGGTTCACTTCACAAACCGCCGGCAGGCGAGCCAGGTCCGCCTCGAACGATATCTCGTCTTCCCGGAAGTTTACGAACAGCCCGGCGTGGCCGATAAGACACCCCTCGGCCAAGCAGAACGCGCGGATGTACTCCACCGACTTCCTCTTCGCCCATCCGGCCCAATGGTCGGCCCCCGCCTCGACGCAACTAAACCCGCAACGGGCCGCCAGCCGCACAAAACCCTCGGGTTCCGGCAACCACGCGGTCGCGGGATTTAAACATGGGATCATGGGTGTTTTCCCTTGTAGAGATCGGGTGCTGTTCAGGCGTAGACTTTAGTTAAGTATAGCCACGCGGCATCGGTAAAGCCAAGCGCGGGCTGCGCCGGCCTACCAAGGATGAAATGCGATGAGAAAACTGGCTGCCTCCCTTGTCGTGGCGTTGCTGTTGAGCGGCTGTGCCACCGGTCGGATGGGCCCCCAGCCCCTCTCCAAACGCTGGGCAAACGAACAACGACAGCAACGGGACCTCCAAGCACGGCGTGAAAAAATCGGTAAACCCTTGTTCGGCCGGCCTGAAAACACCCAAGAAGGAAAGCCCCGCGCCGTGTTCGGCGGCGAACACGGCCTTGGCGCCCAACTGGAGGGAACCAGCGGCGGGTCCGTCCACTACAGGTTCAGTTGGTAGCTCGGTTGCGCCCAAAGCGCCTGGCCCACTCTTTTTTCTAGACTTCAACCCCGCCATGTGCTAGAACAGAATAAAGAAACACAACCAGTTCCTGCTATCCGGAGGGGCTCCACATGGACATTTCCCGCGCTTTTCAGGACCCCCATTTCCTGCACGCGGCCTTCGTTCATTTCCCGGTTGCGCTGGGCGTGCTCGGGTTTCCGCTGGTAGGCGCCGCCGCGGTTACCAAGATGCGCCCCACATTGCGCCAAATCGTCCTGGCCGTATATTTGTTGCTGGCACTCGCCGCGTTTGCCGCAACCACGACCGGTTCCGCGATTCAGACAAAACCAACCTTGCCGATCGTCGTACAGTCACTGGAAACCCACGCCCAGATAGCCCGCTACATCTGGATGGGCGCGATGGCCACCGCCGTACTCGTCTTGCTGACGGCCATCCGCTCCGAATGGTTCCGGGCCATGTTCAGCATGATGGCGGTCCTTTCCGCGGCCGTCACCACCGCCCTTATCGTTACCACGGCCTTCTATGGCCAGTCGCTCGTGTACGAACACGGCCTCGGCACAAAACCCAGGCCGCCCGTTCAGGTCGTCGCCCCGCCTCGGCCGGCTCCCGCGCCCAAACCGCCCGCACCGCCTGCCGCCGTTGTTGAGCCCGCCGTGCCCCCAAAAAACCAGGAACTCGAAGCTGTCCAACTGCTGCCGCCGGTCGCCGAAGTCTCCTCAGGGCAACCCAAATCAGTCGAAACCCTCAACAACGAAACCCTCGGCGCCCTCAAGAACAGGCGCATCCTCAGGTTTCCCATCGAAAAACCCACCCAGACCTACACCGAACGCGCCAAGGCACAGTTCTCAAGAGCCAAACGGTGGGTCTACAAATACATGTGGCCTTTCTGAAGTAGGCGGCGGCTCTCAGCCGCGTTTTCCAGCTCCCGAATGTTGCGTCCTAAAGTAACCCCCTGAACTTCCTGTAATACCCCCGAAACTGGTCATACGACAGCCCCAGCAACTCCGCCGCCTTTCTCTGGTTATAACGCGCCCGCATCAGCGCATCCCGCACCAGCCCCGCCTGGTAATCCCGCACCAACGCCTCAAAGCTTCTATCCACCGTTGGGACGTCCCCTGCCGCCCTTCCCAGGGCCGCACTCTTGTGCGCCGTTGTTGGGGGGTGTCCCACTGTTGACTCGGGCATTTCTGCCTGTTCGTCTCGCGCCCCTTTCCGCCGGAAGGGATCAAAGTCCACCTCTGCGATCACCGGCCCGTCCGCCCGATACACCGCCCGCTCGACCACGTTCTTTAGTTCACGGATGTTGCCCGGCCACGGGTACTGCTCCAACGCCGCCGCCGCCTCATCTGAAAACTCGGGCACCTCCGCCCGGCCAAGTTCGAACGCCATCCGCGCCGCAAAATGGTTCGCCAGCAGCAAGATGTCCTCCTTGCGCTCGCGCAACGACGGCAGCGGCAGCACTTCGAACGACAGCCGGTCCAACAGGTCCCGCTTGAACTTGCCCTCGGCGCACAACCCCACCAGGTCCGCGTTGGTCGCCCCGACGATCCGCACATCCACCCGGATCGGCTGTGTGTTGCCCACACGCTCGAACGTCCCATACTCCACCACCCGCAGGATCTTCTCCTGCACCTCGACCGGGATCGCCCCGATCTCGTCCAGAAACAGCGTACCCCCGTTCGCCGCCTCAAACCGGCCCGCACGCCGCGATACCGCACCCGTGAATGCGCCCGCCTCGTGACCGAACAGCTCGCTCTCGATCAGGTTCGGCGACAACGCCGCGCAGTTCAACGTCACAAACGGCTCCTCCCATCGCGCCGAAAGATAATGCAGCCGCGAAGCCGCCAATTCTTTCCCAGAACCCCGTTCCCCAACGATCAGCACCGGCCGATCCACACGCGCCGCACGCGACAACCGTTCCTGAAACTCCAAGAACACTTCCGCCTGGCCCAACGCATCTTCTTGCCGCTGCGGCAAGTCATTTGACGATGGTACAGTTGTCTTGCGCGCCATATTCTCGCCTCCTATGCTGACAGTTGGTCCATCTTACCACTATCCAGCCTCCAGGTCAACACGTCTCTTGTCCGTGTTCGTCCGTGTAAGTCCGAGTTCGTCCGTGCGTTACGTTACCAAATGCCAAAAGTTCCCGAGCTGGCACGGCCGTTGCTTTCCTTACCGATGAATTCCACAACGGTTCAGGGTTAAATGAAGTTCAGGAGAAAAGAAATGGGAATCTTCACACGAGTGCGCGATATCATCAACTCCAACATCAGCGCGATGCTGGACAAGGCGGAAGACCCGGAGAAACTGGTGCGGCTGATGATCCGCGAAATGGAAGACACGCTAGTCGAGATAAAGGCCTCCTGCGCGCAGGCCATTGCGGGCAAGAAACGCGGGCAGCGCCAACTCGAGGAAGTCCTCGAACGCGCTAAGGCCTGGGGCGACAAGGCGAAACTAGCCGTCAGCAAAGGCCGCGAAGACCTGGCCCGCGAGGCGCTGGTCGAGAAACGCCGGTACGTCGAGCGCGGCGAAGCACTTACCGAAGAATCCACCCAGCTCGACACAATTATTGACGGCTACCATCGCGATATCGTACAACTGGAGGAGAAGCTGGCGGCCGCCCGCGAGAAAAAGCGCGTGCTGGTCCAGCGTCACACGCGCGCGCAAGGCAAACGGCGCGCCCAGGAAAACATCCGAAAGATGGACACGTCCGACGCGCTCCTGCGGTTCGAACGGTTTGAAAACCGGATCGAGCGGATGGAAGCCGAGGCCGACCTCGTCAATTTCGGGCGCAAACCGGGCCTGAACGAGGAGTTCGCCCAGATCGAAACCGATGAAGAGATCGAACGCGAGCTCGAGAGCCTCAAGCAGCAGCAGGGCGGCGGCCAGCAAGCGTAACGGCCCGCGTTCCGGCGCCGGCCAGAAGGATTCTCGCTGATGAGTACTCTGATACCGCTTGCCCCGTTTGTTTTGACGGCATTCCTGGCCCTGCTCACAGTCTTGTTGATAGTTGGCGTCCTCCTGCTGATGGTATTGAGGATCGTCTTCGGCGGTAGAAAAAGGAACCCGCAACTCGATGCGGAAGAGGCCAGGCTGATGCAGGACCTGCACCACAGCTTTCAGAAACTTGAAGAACGGGTGGAATCGCTCGAAACCATCCTGCTCGAAACCGGGGCGATACGGCGGGAACCAACAGCCGCAGGCCCACAACGGCAAACGGAGTAGCCAATGCCTGATTACACGCTGATGCTCATTATCGGGTTGGTCCTGACTTACTCGCTCGCTAAAACGGCCATCAAAGTCAACGCCAGTGGCGCCGGGAAGCGCCACGAGGCCGAGGAAACACAACTCGTCCAGGACATCCACCGCCAACTCGAGCATATCGAGCAGCGTGTCGAAGCACTCGAAACCATACTGCTGGACCGCGAATCCGCGCGCACAAAAACGTCGTCGCAACTAGATTAGCATCAACCTCTACAGGAAGGGATACGGGCAATGACTCAAGCGTACGAACCTCCCCGCCGACTCTACAGGTCGCGCCGCGGCATGATTTTCGGCGTGTGCAGGGGCCTCGCCGACTACTCCGGGATTGCCACATTCTGGGTGCGCCTGGCGGCCCTCATCATCCTGTTCGGCACCGGCTTTTTTCCCGCCATTGCCGGCTACGTCCTGGTGGCCGTGATCATGAACCCCGAGCCCGTCCGCCCGTTCACGAGCCCCGAAGACGAGGAATTCTACGGATCCTACACCTCGTCGCGAACCGCCGCGCTGCACCGCCTCAAACGCACCATGGACCGGCTCGACTCGCGTATCCGCCGCATGGAGCATGTCGTTACCTCGCGCGAATACGACTGGGAACGCAGACTCAACAGCTGACTCGGACTCAACCGCCGGAGCAACCGAATGCGCACTCTGATCCTGTTAGTCCTGGTAGGCCTTATGGCCTTCTTGGCGCTGGACTCGGCCGGAATTCACCTGGGCTGGCCCGCCAGCTACCAGGTGTGGAAAGTCAGGCTGTTTGGCATGCATCTACCCGCAGAGGTATTCGCTCTGGGATTGATCCTCGCCGTGCTGCTCCTATTCCCACGGCCCGAAAAAAAAGCGCGCGTGAACAGCCCGGAGCCTCGCCCGCCCGCCGCAGACATCGAGACCCTCCGCGAGGTGAACCAGATGCTCGAACGTATGGAACGCCGAATCGAATCGCTCGAAACTATCCTCCTGGACCGCGATGCGCGTGTAAAAAGGACCGCCGAACATGACTGATGACTACGACCGACCAAGGAAGCTGTACCGCGTCCGCGCCGGCATGGGCCTCGGCGTCTGCCACGGCATCGCCGAGTACTTTGACTTCCCGGTATGGCTTGTGCAGGCCGCGGCCATCATTTTGTGCCTCGTCACCCGGGTCGTTCCGTTCCTGATCTTCTATGGAATCGCGGCGCTGCTGATGAAACCCAAACCCGGTTGCGAGCACCGTTACGTGTCCGGCCCGGCCAGATGGGAGGCCAAATCCTCCAAACTCGCCGCATCTTGGCACGATGTCAAACAAACCATGGCCACGCTCGACCGGCGAATACAACGTATGGAAAACATCGTCACCTCGCACGAATACGACTGGGACCGACGGCTCAACACCTGATCCGCGTCTAGGACGGACGCGCGAATATTTCCTGCCAGTGCGCATAGTAGTTCCTATAAGTAATAAGCCCCACATGGGCAACGTGTAATTGGACGGACAACCTCAACCGGCTGCTTCGCAGCAGCAAGAAAGGAGCGGTGAAAATGACTCCCTTACTGCCAGACACGTTCGGCCTGATCGCGCTCCTGTTCGGGGTCGTCGTTCTGTGGGTGGTGCTGGGGCGCCTGATTCTGAACATCCTGACCGGAAAGGTCGTTCAACAATATGACAGCCTCGATAAACACGACCCGGGAATGACCGACTGGAGACGCACATCGTTGCGCAGACAACGCGCCAAAACCGCTCGCAACCGCGCCGCGTAATGTGGCAACAAAGATTCTAACAACGCGCGGGGTGGGGGAGAGGCCTGCAACTTAGCAACCTTTTCCCCCTTCCCTCCCCAAACCTGCACGCCGCCCCCGCCCCTGCGCGCTCCTCTCTTTGTTTCCTCCAGACTCCGGTCTCCAGACTCCAGACTGTCAGATCCCCAACTCCGCCAGCAGCGCCAGCACTTCTTCTGCCGCCGGCTCCGACGGGTTGTCTTCCGCCAGTTGCCTCACCTCCGCCGCGTAAGGCAAAACGTCCTTTGCCGAAAGCCGGGCCACCTGGCGCGCAACAAACGGCAAACGCTCGTCAGCCGAGTCGTATTGCAGCATATATTCATTGCGCAGGAGCGCTTCCAGCGCTTTTTTGTGCGGTACAAACACAAGTATTTCTACGGCCATCTCTTTTTCGTCTTCGGAAGATTCGGTGTCGGAAATAACTTCAAGAAGGACATCCACGCCCGGCTCGCCCAATCGGCCAAAATCAACCAGGAGTTGCATCCCCTCTTCCAGACCGGGAAACCAACCGCCGGCGCTCTGCGCTGCTTGAAATCGCGCTAAGCCCGAGGTCCACACCGTTACAGCGTCCTGCTCGCTACTCTCCTTGGCCATTTCCGCAAGCTGTTCCTTCAACAGCGCCCGTAGAAGTTGATCCTTGGCGTCCCTGAGTTGCCGCTGAAGCCCGTCAAGCTCGTCCTGCAACCGCGCCTTTTCCTGGTTCAAAGCCGCAACACCAGAATCCCCGTCATCTTTCGCCGGTTCAACCGCCAGCCGACCGCTCTCCACCCGCACCGGCGGCGGCGCCGCCTGCTGACGTCTAGACAAAAGGCCACGCTCCACCAAGACGCCCGCAACCATCCCGCACACACCCGCAACCACTATAGCCACCGCTTGAGTTTGTCTCGTCATTCAAGCCCCCGCTACGGTTTTCAGCCGCCATGGCAAAGCGCAGACACTCATCATACCTCCACCGACAAGTCTACCAGAATTGATTCCCGGCGGCTGAACAGGCATCATAAAGAGTAATCAGCGTTGGCCTTATTGTAAGTTCGGGGAAAACGATGCGCCAGAACAAGACAGCCGCCTATTATGCACTTGTAGTCTTTGCGGTCGCTTGTGCGACCCTGGGTCTCCAGATCATTCAGACCCGCATTTATGCGTTCGTATTCTGGAATCACCTGGTTTACTTCATTATCTCCATCGCGCTGCTGGGCTTCGGTGTTAGTGGAACATGGCTTGCCTTCGGTAGGCAAACCCGCTTGGCGCGGCTGCTGACCCTCGAATTGGCCGCAGTGGCCTTTGTGGTCACGGCGCTGGTCTCAACGCTTCTGGTTCCGCAACTGCGGTTTTCCGTGGGCGACCTCGTAAAGAGCGAGTGGCAATTGGTGCGGCTCATGTTGACCTACGGCACCGCGGTGCTTCCTTACTTCTTCTCGGGCTGGGTCCTGGGCGTAATCTATCGCGACCAGGCCGAACACATCCATTCACTCTACTTTTTCGACCTGCTCGGCGCGGGGGCCGGATGCCTGTTGGTGCTGGGCCTGATTCGGCCGGTCGGGGCGGTCGGACTGGTCCAGGTGATGTGCCTGCTGGTTGCGGCGCCGATTCTCGCCGGGCGATTCACGCTCACCAGAAAACCGACCGCGCTGATCGGGCTCGGCATCATCGCCGGCACGTGTGTGGCCCTGTTCTTCGCGCGAAAACAAATTGAAACCGGCTATATGCCCGACGAGAGCAAGGCGTTCAGCATCTCATTGGCGTCTACCGACCGCCAGCCCGTAGTCGAATTCACCGAATGGAATTCCATCGCCCGCACCGACGTCATCGGGTCAAAAACCGACCCGCAAAAGCGCATCTTCATCGACGGCGACGCCTGGACCGATATGGCCGTCAAGACTACCTCCGGCGCGCCCGCCCCGTTCGATCCCGTCACCGAACCCTACATGCCGCAACGGCTCCCGTTTCTCCTGGGCCGCCCCGTTGATGACGTCCTGGTTATAGGGTCCGGGGGTGGGCGCAACGTGTGGTCGAGCCTCCGTGCGGGCGCGCGACACGTCGACGCCGTCGAAATAAACCCGTCTACCACGAACATGCTCGTTAACCAGTATCGTGAGGCCACCCACGCCCTGTTCCTGCGGCCTGAGGTAACGTTGTGGAACGAAGAAGGCCGAAGCTTTTTGCGACGCGGCACACAGAAATACGATGTAGTCACGCTGAACGCGATCGACACGTTTGCCGCGCTCGATGCGGGCGCCTACATGCTTTCCGAAAACTATCTCTACACGCTGGATGCCATCGTGGATTATGTTAACCATCTTAAACCGCACGGGATCCTCAATATCACCCGTTGGGATTATGCCGGGGAAACCCCGCGCCTGTTTGCCACAATGCTCGAGGCGTTGTATGTGCTGGGCTACCAGAACCCGGCTCAACACATCATCTCCGCTTCTCGAAACTTCTGGACCGCCGTCATAATCAGCCCAATACCCTTCACGCCTGCTGAAACACAGGCCGTTCGCCAGCAGTGTGACAGGTTCAACGGCAAGTTCTACTTCCCTTTGACCGCGGAACTGCGCACCTCGAATTTCCAGGTCGACCTCAACGCCTACAGCGAAGCCCGCGCCAGCGGCACTCAAAACCAATTCATCGAGAACTACTTCTACAACATTGCCCCCGTCACCGACGACAGCCCCTTTTTCTTCCACTATGAGAAAGCGCGCAACATGTTCAGGGTCTTTACCGAGAGCGATGCGATTAATTTCATGCGCGGTCACTGGCCCTCCTTTACGTTGTATATCCTGACGGTGCTGCTCACACTTGCCCTGGTTTTCTTCGTCTTTCTACCGTTGCTGCGCAGGGACCGGGGGCCTTTGCCCCAATTCGGGCTTTGGATTCTTTATTTCTGTTGCCTCGGGTTTGCCTTCATATTCGTCGAGATAAGCCTGATGCAGCGGTTTGCGCTGTTGCTGGGTCATCCTGCCCGATCGCTCGCACTCGTCCTTGCCTCACTGTTGGTTTTCGCGGGGCTTGGCAGTTACTGCAAAGAAAGGCTTGGATTAAACTTGGCAGTGGCCTTGGCGTTGCTCGTGGTTGCCCTGCTCGCGGCCGCATTTGTCTACCCCCACATCGAGATCAAAATGCTCGGGCTACCCCTGTGGTTGCGCGGCATGTTCACCATCATGCTTGTTTTCCCCGCGGCCTTCTTTATGGGCATGCCCTTTCCCGCAGGGATTAAGAGCGTTCAGCGCCTAGGGAGCGACGCGGTGCCATGGATGCTTGCTATCAACGGCGGCGCTACCGTGTTGGGTTCAGTAGTGGCTATTGCCTGCGCCATTGCCTTCAACTTCACGACTGTTTTGGTGCTGGCCGCAATCGGCTACGCCTTGGCCCTTGTACTCCACCGGGCCCTGAGGCAGGCCGCCTGAACCGCCTCCGCTTTATCCGCATCATGCTGCTTGTCTTTTAGTCTCACGCAGAGCCGCAAAGAGCATGGCGTGGCGGGCACGTCAAAACAAAAGCGCAGCGCCGGGTGTTTTTTTCATCTTTCATCCTTCATCCTTTTCCAAACCCCAACCCCCGTTCTACTGCCGCGCCGTCGCTTCCGTGAGTTGGGCGACGTTGCTCCGCGCGAAGAAGCCGTCGAAACCCGCGTACCTGTGGATGTACTCGGTCACGAGCAACGTGTTGGGCGACGTCGCCGTGAACGCCTGGTGCAGGCCTTCCTCCGGGCCGCCTACGAGGTCCGATAAGAACCCGACGCCATCCGATTTCAGACCTTCGAACGTCGATTCGATTTGCTCGGTGCGGAACGCCACATGATGAACGCGGGGGCCATAGTTGTAGATGAACTTTTCGGTGGGGCCGGCGGTCTCGACGCTCTCGAAAGGCCGGATGCCCGACGTAAACACCAGCGCAAAATCCGCTCCCGGCATCCGTGCCACGTTCGTAATCGAGTTGAGCGGCGGCACATATATCGAGAAATCGAAGGTATAGTTCGTGTACGTCATGAACTGCAGGATGGCCGAGTCCCGGTCCTCCGCCCGGACCCGCGTCGCCGCGTGGTCCAGCAGCCCCACGTTGTCCAGCCACGGCTTTGGCGGTTTCTCCGCCCGCCACGGCAATGGTTGCGCCTCGCCGCCCCCGTACCGGCCCCACTCGCCCGTCCACTCGATGAAGCCGTACGAAATCCCCGCCATCTCCAGCGGCGGCGTTTGCAGTATCAGAAAGTTGTCGTGACGCCGGATCTCGCCGTCAAACTCCAACCCCCTGCCCCGTTGGATCTCGAAATACCCGGCGAGGTTAAGCGTCTCGAACACGAACGTCTCGAGCCGCGTGTTGGGCAACTGCCGAACCTTCGGGAAGTCGGATAACTTCACGAACGGATTGACGCCCGTATTGCGCGCCTCGAGGATTATGTCCGCCGACTCCCGGCATTTCAACACGCACCACTGCAATGAGGCGTCTTCAAAACCCGAGTCAAACCGGTAACCCGTGGTGGCAACCAACTCCCCGGCCGCCGCCGCAAGGTTTTCAGGCTCGGCACCCATAATGACCGCCGCCAGCCTGCCAACCAGCCCGTCTAGGCCCGCACGACGCCGCTCTTCCAAAACCCGGCCCGCTCGCTGTTGAAGCAACGCGTCGTCATTGTAGAATTCCGCCGGACTCTTTTTGCCGCTGCCTTCCATAAGGGGGCCCTTCCTTGCTGTAGCTATAACGGCTGGCGCCCGAAGAAAATTTCACGCACCGGGCAATACCCATTCGAAGGCCGCAATTTGAATCGATCGACCATGATACGGTACAATTTGAGTTGCTGCCCGGGTGGTGAAATTGGCATACACGCTAGGCTAAGGACCTAGTACCCGTAATAGGGTGTGCGGGTTCAAGTCCCGCCCCGGGCACCACTCTAAGTCTCTCCGTTGCCGGCGGTTAACATACCCGTGGGCGGGCGGCGAACTCGGCTCCGTCTACTACGCCGGCGGCTACTCCGGCCACGGCGTCGCACTCAGCAACTATGCCGGCGGCCATCCTCGCACCGCAGATCCTAAAATCCGCCGGCGCCCGCGATGTCCCCGACGGCCCGCGGCTACCGTTCTTCTACAACCGCAAGCCCGTCTGGCTAGCGTCCGGGCCCGTCCGTTACGTCGGCCTACAAGCCTACCGCCACGCCCTCCGCCTCCAAGACAAATGGGACCACGCCTGATTCCGCTCATGATTAGGCGCAAGGCTTTTAAAGCCCCGAAGGGGCGCAACATCTGAGCCTGGGGCAACGCCCCTTAAGCGCTAACTTAAGCCTTCGGGCCGGCCAGCTAGGCCCTAAAGAGGGTGAGAAAAGCAATGAATTCGGCAGGATTCGGGGCCATACCAACGCTTAAGTTAGCGCCTATGGGGTAACGCCCCAGGAACAGAGATGTGAAGAAGAAGCACCCTGAAGGGGTGCAACAGGCCAGCGATTGGCGCGGCTTGTGTCACCCTTTCAGGGTGAGGTTTGGGGGTTCTCTTTTCCTGGGGCGTTGCCCCAGGCTCACTTATTACAGCCCTTCAGGCTGTCAGAGCAAGATAGTTGAAATTGGTTCTTTTCGTTGCCGCTTTGGTTGCGCCGTGTCAATCCGCAATCTACAATCGGCAATCGGCAATCCGCTACGCCAGCTTCCACGGTACCCTGTATTCGCGGCGGATGAACTGATCCGCTTCCGGCGCGTTCTTGGCTTTCATGTTTGCCGGGTCCCACTCCAGCTTTTTGCCCGTGCGGTATGCGACGTTACCCAAATGGTTGGCTTCGGTGAGCCAGCCCGCGTACTCGAAGTTGCACGTGGTGGGTTCGCCGGTCTTGCAGGCGTGAATCCACTCGGCGTGATGTCCGAGCGACTTCGGGATAAACGGTTCCGGCTGGACGAAATCTTTGAACTGGTCCTCGGGCAACAGCACGTGTTTCTCATAATCAAGTAAAAACTGGTCAAAAATTGGTTGCTGTGCCCAGTTTTCCTAGTTTTCCGCTGTCCCTAGTGTTCCAGTGTTCCCCATTTCATGAGCTCCAAGTGTGACATTTCTGACGCGTCCAAGGTGTGACATTGTCATCGAGTCATGACACTGAAAATCTGTGCAGGTTGACTCCATATGACCATATCATGTAGAATTATTCAAGCATGTAGCTAAAACTGAAAGGAGAAACGGAGATGAAACCCCAGTTGATTCTGAAGGTATTAGGCATAACTTTTTTTCTGTCCCCGCTGGTGTCGGCAGGAACCAATCCAGGGCTTACAGCGATTGAGGTTTGGTATATGTATAATGGCCAACCCCACAGGGCCATTGTCGGCTTCGAGAACACTAAGTACGTTGTAACAGACATGGGGTGGTGCAGTCACTACACAGCCACCAGCGCTCTGAAGTATAACCACTCTCACATCCCTAACTCAGGATTCCCTTTTACCGACCCAGCTACGGGTTGCTTGGTTACCATTGATAAGGTGAAAGCCTATTACGACTCCACGAACCCGAACCATACGTGCGTTGGGCTAGCGACCTGCATGTATAACTGTCACGGGTACACAACTGGATTATTCAGCTGGATTGAGGATAAAATACTTGGAATGAGTACAATTAAGAACGACGATTATATTAGTGCAAGTCTTGTCAACGGGGGAAGGGATGCTTTCGCAGAAGGCATCTTTGGGGACTGTGCTCATAGCTACAAGATAACTGGCACCCAGTCATGTACAAGTGCTGATGGCTGTACCACTATCCTGCGGGTATCTGAGGAGACCGAAAAATGGGGCTCCAGCCCCGTATACAAGAGAACGTACAGTTGCGAAGACGCACGAGGCGTGCGTGATAACTATGACCTCATGAAGAGAGGGTAGCGATTAGCGGCGGCTCAGGTTGGCACCAAGTGATCTTTGTGCCCACAAGTTTCAAGCGTAATCAGTTGCTGGCAAGCATGAGGTGGCTGCGGCTCGTTGTGACCTTGGCAACGAAACTACGAGGTACCGTCGGCGCAATAGTGTGTACAAGGGACTTAGCTGTTGTAGACCCAAACGTTTACGAGCGTGTCATGCTGGAAACGCGAGCCCTGTTCCGATCTAGTCGGCAGTACATGTCGAAGCGGTTGCATATACAAACGCAATAGGTTTTGACGGCAACGGCTGCGGCGAGGCTCGGTTTTTTGCGTTGATTTGGATCGAATTGTGGGTGCGCTGCCTGTGTCAATCGCAGGAAAGGCCGAAGTATGAAGCAACTTGGAATCAAGGCTCTCACTCGAATCCTGGTCATTTCGTTCGTGGGGCTTGCTGCGCTTTTTCTGATCCATTCAGTGTTGAATTCGTCCGACGGGTTGCCCGACCCTGCTGTGCTAGTTGGTGCTTCGCCGGAGCCGGCAACCGGAAGCCCAGTAGACAGCAATACGGAAGCCCCACAAGACGATTCCCTTCAGGAACTGTTGGACACGCATCTTGCCGCTCAGACGGTACCGATCTCCCTTCTGGAGAGTTGGGATAAGACGCTGGCGATGATCCATCAACAGGTTCAAGAACTACGGCGGGAAACGACAGCCGATAGTCTGGCTCATCTGTGGGACATCGAGATGTTCTGTTCTGCGGGATTTGCCTACGCTGAATATAGTTCCGGGGTCGAGTCTCCGATTGATGGTTTCGTGGGGAGGAAGACAATACCAAGGTTACTCTCCAATCGACGCGTGCTCAAGCTGCTGTTTGAACTATCGGACATGCCGCATGCCGAGGCGGACAGGTTGGTCGCTTCGCAGATTAAAGAGGCGATGACACGCTACGAAGTCACGTTTAAAAAAGAGATCCTTCAATATAGGCCGCTCCGGGATGTCGATGTAACGCCACACGTTTTACTCTCCGAGTCGCTCAGTAACAATAAGGATGGGACTCCAACGTTGCAGGGACTGCGCCACAGCCTTTTGGCGCTTGTTTACATTGCGGGCGTCTTGAAACTTGATAATCAGGCCCGTATGGCAGTCGGCTCGGTACTGGATATGGCGTTGGATCAGCGTGATTTCTTCTACAACCACTCAGGCAATCGCTTGAATCCCGCTATTGCGATATGCGCTCTTACCAAGGCTAGCCTTTACGAACGGCAGGTTCTTGCTGTAGGGCTGGTGGGGACGGGGAACCTGAGCCTTGATTTGATAGACCTCGCGCGAAATCGGTTGCCGCAAGTTAACCAAACAGCAGGCGGCGGTTCCAGAAAGGCAACGTTGAGTGTTCCGCGTTTTGACGCACTAACTACACCGTTCGAGTTACCATCAGTAGCCAGTAAAATCGGTAGCCCGCTCTACATCGCTCCTGACCTTTCAGGAGGGACGATGGAAGTCCCCTTCTGCCCCTACGTAGATGACGATATGTTTAATCTGGTCGTTGAACAGTGGAGGCAACATTGAGCGATGTCTTAACGGAGGCTGACAATGATTCTGGGACAGCTCCGGCGAACAATTGTTAAACGCAGGCGGAACAATTGGGTGAACAATTGGGCTCAGTAACCGCTTTTAAAAGTCTAGCATCAGATCCCGGGGCTGACGCCCTGGCACATGCAAAGAATTGTCTTCTTTACGCCAGCTTCCACGGCGCCCGGTACTCGCGCCGAATAAACTGATCCGCTTCCGGTGCGTTCTTCGCCTTCAGCGCCACCGGGTCCCACTCCAGCTTTTTGCCCGTGCGGTATGCGACGTTGCCAAGGTGGTTGGCTTCGGTGAGCCAGCCGGCGTACTCGAAGTTGCACGTGGTAGGCTCGCCGGTCTTGCAGGCGTGAATCCACTCGGCATGGTGGCCGAGCGACTTCGGGATAAACGGTTCCGGCCTGACGAAATCCTTGAAGTTTTCTTCCGGCAGCAACACGTGTTTCTCGTAGTCCGACAGCAGCATGCCCTTGTCGCCGACAAACAGGATGCCGAGGCCCCACTGCGGGATCTTCTTTTCTTTCCACATTTCCCGCATCGCGTTGCCCTGGTACCAGGTCATTTTAACGGGCGGCAAATCGCCGCGGGCGCCGTATTCGTACTCGACCTTCATCGACGCAGGCGCGATTTCCGGATGTGGTTCCGGCCCCGCGGCCACGGCCGACAGCGGCACCTCCAGCTTCAGCGCCCAAAATGCCAGGTCATTAATATGGCTGCCCATGTCGGACATAGTACCGTTGCCGAAATCCCACCAGCGGTACCATTTGGGTCCGGGAAAATACACGTTGTTGAACGGCCGCTCCGGTGCGGGGCCAAGCCACAGGTCCCAATCCAGACCTTCCGGCACCGGGTCAACTTGCGTCGGCCGTTCCGTCACAAACACGATGTCTTTCGCCGCCTTTGCCTCTTCCTCGCTCTGCCACCCCCACGCCCGCGTCACCCACGTATGCGCCTCGCGCACCGGCCCGATCGCGCCGGTCTGAATCAACTCGACCACACGGCGGTAGTTGTCGCTCGCGTGGATCTGCGTGCCCTGCTGCGTGGCCACCTTGGCCTTCGCCGCGGCTTCGCGGATGATCCTCGCTTCCCAGATGTCGTGCGTGAGCGGCTTCTCGCAGTACACGTGCTTGCCCAACTCGAGCGCGGGCAGCGTCGCAAACGCATGCGTATGCTCGCACGTGCTCACCACAACCGCGTCGAACTCGTTCGCAAAATCATACAGCTTGCGGAAATCCGCGAATGTCCGCGCCTTAGGAAACTTCTTGGCGGCGGGGGCGAGCGACTTCTGGTTGACGTCGCACAGCGCCACGATGTTTTCCGACGACACCGCATCGAGGTTGCCGCCGCCACGACCGCCCGTAGCGATCACGGCAATGTTCATCTGGTCGTTGAGGTTCTGCGCGCGCAAAATTGCCGGCGCGCCGAACGTCACGGCGCCCGCCGCGCCCGCCGCCGTTTTCATGAAACCCCTGCGCGAGATCAACTGCTGCTTGCTCATGGCTGGTATCCTTTCTGTCCCCGCGACAGGTTACCCTCCCGCCACGCCGCAGTCAACCTGCGAAGGGACCCTTTGCAGCGCGCCGGGTAACACGTTGCCCTGTCAAAAACCTCCGCGTTCGGTTAGAATGCGGGGAAACGAACGGCGGAGGAAATCTCGATGAAACGCGTGGCGCTCTTGACGGCTGTGATGTTTGTGACGGGGGCGGCGCTGGCCCAACTGCCCGTGCCGACGAATCCCCTCTGGAAGCCGGTTGCGGACGAGGTGTACCTGCAGGAGGTGGGCAGTCAGATCGAAACGGAACGGCCTCTGGCGGCGGTTGGCGTTTTCAGCGGGGCGATCTATGTTGGCGACGCGGCCGGCTTGTGGCGGGTCGATGATGGGCCGCGTTTGACACGCGTCCATGAGGAGGTCGGCAATGTAGCGCGCATGAAAACGCTGGGGGACGCGCTGTACCTGGCGGCGTCGGGCGGCATGTGGAGGATTTCCACGACCGGATTGGCGAAGGTGGCCGATCTCAAGGCGTCCGACTTTTGCCTGCACAATGGAAAGCTCGTCGTCGCATCGGCCAACTCGCTTTACACGATTGAAGGCGACGCGCCGGCGGCTCTGATGGAAGGGAAAGGCGCAGATTTGCTTGGCGTGGCGTCGTACGCCGGTACGCTATACGTGCACGACGGGAAACGGGTCGGCGTGGTCGAGCGCAGGGGCATCCGGTACGAGGCAATCGCCGACTGGGGCACGCTCGAGGGGGGCTGCACGATCCGCGATATGATGGCGGTTGGCAGCCGCCTTGTCGTGGCCAGCAACGAAGGGGTCGACGTGCTGCGGGGGATGACGTGGTATCAGGTTCGAGGCGAGGACGGTCTTTGCTATGAAGAGACGACGTGCCTTGCGGGCGGATTTAACGGCGACCTGTGGATCGGCACGATGCGCGGCGCTGTCCGCAACATAAAGGACGAGTACCAGTACTTTGGGCAGCCGCGGTGGATTCCCGGCGACCGGGTGAACGCGGTTGCGTGCAGCGGCAATGCCGCCTACGTCGCCACGGATAAAGGGCTGGGCATCATCGCGTACGAGCCGTATACGCTGGCGAAAAAGGCGGCGTATTACGAGCGGTGGCTCGAAGAGTGGGGGCAGAAACGGCTGGGATTCATCCACGGTGTGTTTCTGATTGACGGCGAGTGGTTGCGCGAGGTGAGCGACAATGACGTTGGCTACAGCAGCCATTATGCCGCGGCCAAATGCTTCGAGTTCGCCGTGACCGGCAACCCTGCGGCGCGCGCCGAGGCCGTCGAGATGATGAAATGCGTCAAGTGGAGCGAAGAAATCACGTCGATCGACGGGTTTCCCGCCAGGTCGATCTATGCGGTCGGCGAGAAGTGTCTGAAAGCCGGCCACGGCTCGGGCGGATTGCCGGCCGAGTGGCATCCGACTCCCGACGGCGTCTGGGAATGGAAGGGCGACACGTCGAGCGATGAAACCGACGCGCACGCATACGAGACGACGATCTTTCTGAGCCTGGTGGCCAATGACGAAGAGCGCAAATGGGCTACCGAACATCTTCACCGTGTGATGGGCCACATCGTGGATAATGGCTTTTTGTTGCGCGACGTCAACGGCAAGCCGACTCGGTGGGCGAGGTGGGACCCCGAGTACCTCCAGACGCCGTATGGTTTTTACGCGCGTGGGTTGAACGGCCTCGAGGCGTTCAATTACATGACGACCGCGCTGCATTTCACGGGCGACGAGAAATTTGCCGCGGGCAAGCAGCAACTGATCGGTTGGAATTACTTCCGTGACATCTTGCAGCAAAAACTGGCGTTTTCTCCGGGCATGATCACGCCTTTCGACGATCGGCTGGCTTTCTACTCGTATTATCCGCTGATTCAATACGAAACCGACCCGGAACTCAGGAGCATCTGGCTGCGCAGCCTCGAGAGAAGCTGGGAAATCAAGCGTATCGAAGCGGTGCCGTGGTTCAACTTCATTTACGGCGCCGTCACGGGCAACGACTGCGAACTCGATCGCGCCGTGGGGCACCTGCGCGAGTGGCCGCTCGACTTGCGCCGGCATTCGTACACCAACTCGCACCGCGATGACTTGTATACGCCGAACGGTTATCGCTCTTACGCGGAGCGGGCCAAGCCGCTCAGCCCGCGTGAAACCGAGCCAAACCGGTGGGACGGCGATTTCATGCAACTCGACGGCGGCAACGGAGGCACGGTGGTCGCCGACGCGGGCGGCTGGCTCGACGCCTACTGGATGGGCCGGTATTACGGGATGATTACGCCGCCGCAAACGGTCGATGAGAATCTGGTGACTGTGCCAAAGCGCGGGCTGCAACTCGGAGCGGCGCCGTACAGCGGCCCGCCAAGGCCAAAACTGCGGCACGAACAGTAGCTAGAGTGGCGATTGTGGTGCGGGCGTCCCGCCTGCATGACTTAAGAGCAGGCGGGACGCTCGCGCCACCCGGACATGCTGATCGACTCGTGCGCGTCGGGCGGGCGGCGCAACGATCTCGAGACGATGCGGCGTGCGGTCCCGTTATGGCGTAGCGACTACGCCTACGAGCCGGTCGGCCACCAGTGCATGACGTACGGGATCAGCCTGTGGCTGCCGTTTCACGGTACGGGTACGGTGGCGTGCGCCAACGCCCCGTATTACGGTGCGGGGCTGACGCCGGTCGAGCCGTATGCGTTTTGGAGCAACGCGTGCCCGGCTCTCGGTAACGGGATCGACATGCGTGTAAAGGAGATTGATTACGCGGCGCTGCGAAAGCTCTACGACCAGTGGCGCAGCGTCAACGCCAACTATTACGGGGATTTTTATCCGCTCACGCCGTGGTCGCGCGACAACTCGGCGTGGATGGCTTGGCAGTTCGACCGGCCGGAAGCCGGCGAGGGAATGGTGCAGGTGTTCCGGCGGGCCGACAGCCCATACACGTCGTCGGCGTTCCCGCTGCATGCGCTCGAGGCCCAGAGCAACTATGTCTTTACCGATGTCAGTTCCGGCGCCACCAGGACGGAGACAGGCGAGGACCTGCTGCAAAAAGGGCTGGATGTCAATTTACCCGATAAACCGGGCGTCGCCGTATTTAGCTATAAGAAACAATAGCGATAGCGGCGGGCCGCCCCGGTCACGCTTCTTAGCGCCCTGTGTGGGCGTGTCCCTTTTCGATGGCGTGATCGGTTTGTATGCAAACCGGCATGATGTCAAGGAACGGTGCCGGTTTTTTCTTGAATTTCCTGGGGCTTTTGCTTGTAGTATAATAAATGAAAGGTGAGGTAACAGGAGCTGAGTGCGATGCGTGCTTTGAGAAAGGGTGAATTAAAACTCCAGAATCGGGAACAAGCCCACCGCAAAATACATCCGACGACGGGCAACGTCGGGGCGGACCGGAAGTACCGGGAACAAGTCGAAGCGGGCAGAAAAGAGCTGGGCATCATCAGCGCCGAAGGCGGTGACAGCCAGGCCAAGAAAGTGAGGCAGGAACTCACGTACCTGCTGAACAACTATCTGCCCCAATACGACATGCGGATCGAGCAGTTGATCGACTTGTGGCGGCGCAGCAACGACCCGCAGTACGACCCGTCAATCCGCACGAAGTTCCGCGTGGTCCGCCGGGACTACATGAGCAAAGGCGGCGCGGTCTGAAGAAGACCGGAGTCTGGAGGCAAGAGAGGGATATCCCCTGCAACGCGCGCTAGGAAGCGCAGCCGGGGGCGTCCCAACAAATCGCCAGACCTGATTTTTAAGCGTTTGCGGCCGCTTCGAGTTCCTGGTTGAGCCGCATGATCTGGGTGGGGGCGTCGGTGTCGATGGATTCAGCCCGGATAGCCACAATGGCGTCCTCTCGTGTCAGGAACGCATCGACCACATCGGGGTCGAATGCCTTGCCGCACTCCTGAATGATGGTCTCCCGCGCGCGCTCATGCGGCCACGCCTCTTTGTAGGGGCGCTTTGAGGTCAGCGCGTCGTACACGTCGCTCACGGCGACAATGCGCGCCGCCAGCGGTATCGCCGTGGCCGCCAGGCCGCTCGGGTAGCCTTTACCGTCCCACCGTTCGTGATGGTAATAGGCGATATCGCGGCCCATGGCCAGGAACGACCCTTCCCCCGCCTCTATGTCGGCCGCCTTGAGCGTATCGCCGCCGATCAGGGAGTGGGCCTTCATGATGTCGAACTCCTGGGGCGTGAGTTTGCCCGGTTTGAGCAGGATCCGGTCGGGGATCCCAACCTTGCCGATGTCGTGTAGCGGGCTGGACATGTAGATCTCGGTGATGAAATTCGCGCCGAACGGCCGACCTTCCTTTTTGTCATAGAGATCCTGTGTGATTTCGCGGGTGTACGCGCGGATGCGGTCGAGATGGGCGCCGGTCTCGGTGTCACGGGATTCGGCCAGCTTGGCGAGGCTGAACACCGTGATCTGTTGGGCGTGGGTGAGTTGGAGCGTCCGTTCCTGGATTCTGTGCTCGAGCGTGTCGTTGTAGATCTCGAGCCGCAACTGGTACTCGTTGATCTGGTCCTGGAGAAACTTGCTGCGCAGCGACGCACGGATCCGCGCTCCAAGAAGCACCGAATCGAACGGTTTCACCAGGAAATCGTCCGCCCCCGCCTCCAACGCCCGCACGTTCGCCTCTCTTTCCGTGAGACCCGTGATGATGATGATGGGGATGTGCCGCGTCTTCCGCTCCTGTTTCAGCTTGCGGCAAACGTCGAAACCGTCCATCTTTGGCAAGAGAAGGTCCAATAGGATCACGTCCGGGGCGGATTTTTCCGTCAGGTCGATGGCTTCCTCCCCGTCGTGGGCCGTTACCACCTCGTATCCCTGGTGGTGAAGGAACTGTTCCAAGATAAGGGTGTTCTCAACGTAATCGTCAACTACAAGAATGGTAGGCACGAGGTCTTTTATCACGGCCATAGATCACCCTCCTTCGCGCGATCCGTTGCTGCTGAACCTCTCGTCCCTCCCCAAAACCGAGAAATTCCAGAATACCGCAGACATCTCTCGTGATATGCAGCCTATGCCCGGTATCATCGATGATTTTATCACATGTTCTTGCGGAATGCAAGCGCAGTCAACAACTTTATTCCTTGCACTAGGAAGCGCAGGCCGAGTGGGGGCGAGTCAATCTAACCTATTGGGATACAACTGGTTGGATGGTCAGTTGTGGCGCAAGACCTGGCCGTGACGGCCTTCAGCGACGATACCGCTGTCAACTATTTTTGTGCCGTTGATAAACACGTGGCTGATCCCTTCGGGCGGCGTATCAGGGTGGAGAAAGTTGGCTTTAGACGAGATGGTTTGTGGGTCGAACACGACGATATCGGCGTGGTAACCCTTTTGTAACTGGCCGCGCTGTCGGAGTTTAAAGTGTTCGGCGGGCACGGACGTCATCTTTCTGATGGCGGTCTCGAGGGAGAGCAACTTTTTCTCCCGCACATACCGGCCGAGGAAGCGCGGGTAGCAGCCGTGGAACAGGTGCGAGGGTTTTCCGAGGCCCGTGATCAGCGTGTCGGTGCTGATCGAGACTTCCGCGTGTTTGAGCGGGGCAAACGTGCTCGCCTCGGTGAGGGCGTCATCGGGCTGGGCTAGCGCGAAAAATACCAGTACGCGGCCCGCTTCCTCGACCAGAAGGTCGCAGGCCGTGTCAAGCGGGTGCTGCCTGCGCTCCCGCGCGACGTCCACCAGCGCCCGGCCTTCGTAGCGCTTGTTGGCCGGGGTGCTCACCGCCATAATGTGGACCGACTCCCATCCCATGAGGCGTATCATATTGAGCGACCATGAGTTACCCTCGACGTGCGGCCATTTCATCTTCCCGTGCTTGATGTCGTGCAAGATGCGCGACCGGGATGACGGGTCCGTCAAACGCGCCAGGACTTCCTGTTTAGTGCCAGCGAGAGCCCACGGCGGGAAGAATGCGAGCAGGTACGTAAACGCCGTGGTCGTGGGCATAACGTCCATACCAATACGTACGCCGGAAGACCGGGCCAACATCATCTGGCCGATCCGTTTGGTCAGCGGGCCGTCGAGCGGTACCGGCGGGACAAAGTTCATCCGGGCGGCGGCGCGGATCAGCGCGCGCATGAAGGGTCCCGCCACGCCGAAATCCGGACATTGAAAGATGTGTGAGATTTGGGCGCGGATGCCGTTTTGGCGTGCGACGTCCACCAGTTCGTCGATGGCCAGCGGCAACGTATTGGAATAGCTGCGCAGGTGGGACGCGAAAATGCCGTCGCGCGGCTTGAGTGCCTTGCCGAGCGCCTGCAACTCGCGGGAGTCGCTGTGGCTGCCGGGAAAATACTGCAAGCCCGTGGACAACCCGGCCGCACCCTCGGCCATGGACTGCTCGACAACGCCTGCCATGGCGCGAATCTCGTCGTCGGTGGCGTAGCGGCGCTCGGGGCCCATGCAGCCGATCCGCACGAGGCCGTGCGGGATCAACAGGGCGGCGTTGAGCAAGATGCCGCGCGACTCGAGCACGTTTATGAACTCGCCGGTCGTGTTCCACGAGCAGTCGCGCTCGAAATCGACGTTGGCGAACATATTCACGTAATCCTGCACCGGCCCCGGAAACGCGGGGGCTATCGGCGCCATGGACAACCCGCAGTTGCCGCCCACTAGGGTGGTTATACCCTGCAGCACAAGCGGGGCCAGCAGTTTGTCGTGGTCGTGACGGTGCAGGGCGAGGTCCGCGTGCGAATGCGGGTCGACAAACCCCGGGCAGACGACCTTGCCCGTCGCGTCGATTTGTTCGCGGGCCGCCACGGCTGAACCGCTGCCGTTGGACGGTTGCACAAACGCGATCCGGCCGTCCTCGATGCCGATGTCCCCCTTGAAACCGGCCTTCCCCGACCCGTCGACAATCAACCCGTTGCGGATTACTGCGTCCAACAAGGTATTTCCCTCCCCGTGGCACATGCCTGACAACCCGGCGGCATCCTACGCCCATTCCAGCGGGAAATAAAGGTGGTAGGTGGAGCCAAAATCCGCACGTAAGGTTCTCTCACCTCGAAGCGAGTCCTTGATTGGGCCTGTAATGGCAGGGCATTCCACGATACTGGCGTATTGCCGTGAACACCATGGGGCTCTTGATGCGACGCAGCAGGAGGCACATTGGCTACAAACGTAGACGCGGCATCTGCGCGGCATCCTGCCGCGTTACGCGTTTCCTACGTACGGATCTGGATGGAACGTGTGGCCATAGGTTATTTTTGAATCAGTAGCACCGCTGGACTTTGGCCCGTGCCCGCAGGTAATCTTTTCCCGGCAAAACCACTGCGCGCGCCACACGCGCGCTTAACGCGCGTAGACGTGCGCCTAACGCGCGTAGACGCGCGCTTATTGGGAGCGAAAGCCATGAAAACCGCTTGCCTTTGTCTCTGCCTTCTGTCATTCAGTGCCGCCGCGGATCTCGCGGTCGTCAACTTGCGCTGCGAACAGTTGATCAACCCCCTGGGAATCGACGCCCGCACACCGCGCCTGAACTGGAACCTCGAATCGCAGCAGCAGCCGCAAGAATTGCGGGCACAAACCCAAAGCGCCTACCAAATCCTAGTCGCCGCGTCGCGCGAGGCGCTCGTCGAGGGCCGCGGCGACCTCTGGGATTCGGGCAAAGTCCAATCCGACCAGTGCATCCAAACTCCTTACGCGGGCGCGCCGCTCGCCTCGCACGCCGAATGCTGGTGGAAAGTCCGCGTATGGGATCAGGCGGGGAAGGAATCGAAATGGAGCGAACCCGCGCTCTGGACCATGGGCATTCTCGACCCGGCCGAGTGGAAGGGCCAGTGGATCGGCCTCGACGACACCGGCAAACCGGCTGAGGAGAAGGCGTTCCAGCAGGCCAAGTGGATCTGGTTCGCGGAAGGCGAACCCGCAAAAAGCGCCCCGGTAGCCAAACGCTACTTCCGCCGCATCGTCGAGATTCCCGCAGGCTCAACGGTGGACAACGCCGTGTGCGAGATCGTCGCCGACAACAAGTTCGTCCTGTTTGTCAACGGCCAGAAATCGGTCGACGGCGGGATGGCCATCATCGAGGCCCCCGTGGCCAAATACCTCAAGACCGGGCAGAACGTCATCGCAATCGAAGCGGAAAATTTCGGCGACAATCCCAATCCCGCCGGGCTGCTCGCTCAACTCGAAGTCAAAATCGTCGGCGGCAAGACGATCACCGTAGGCACCGACGCTTCATGGAAATCATCCGACACCATCAGCGGCGGCGCCTGGCTGGCGGCCTCGTTTGACGATTCCGCATGGAAGCCCGCCAAGGAACTCGGCCCCTATGCCATGGAACCCTGGGCCGGCATCCGCAAAGAAGAAGTCATCAAGATCCCCGCGCGGATGTTACGGAAGAATTTCGAGGTTGGGCCGAACGTGAAGCGGGCGACCGCCTATATGTCCGGCCTGGGCTTGTCCGAGTTGTATCTGAACGGCCGCAAAGCCGGCGACGACGTTCTCTCTCCCGGTCTCACCGAATATAACAAGCGCGCCTTCTACGTCACGCACGACGTCACGTCCATGCTCAAGGAAGGCGTGAACGCGATCGGCGTCTGGCTCGGCAACGGCCGATATTACGCGCCGCGCATCGGCTCGCCGACCGCTACCCGCACCTACGGGTTCCCAAAGCTGCTGTTCCTCCTGCGCGTCGAGTATGCCGACGGCGCCGTGCGCGAAGTCGTCAGCGACACCTCCTGGAAACTGACCACCGACGGGCCGATCCGCACCAACTGCGAGTACGACGGCGAAACTTACGACGCCAGAATGCAACTCGATGGCTGGAACACGCCCGAATACAACGATGCGAGCTGGCAAAACGCCAAAGAGGTCGAAAGCCCCGGCGGCGTTATGTCCGCACAGATGATCGAGCCGATCAAAGTTGTCGAAACGCTCAAACCCATCGGCCGTAGTAACCCCTCGCCCGGCGTCTATATCTTCGACATGGGCCAGAACATGGTGGGCTGGTGCCGCATCAAACTCGACGCGCCCGCCGGAACAACCGTCTCGTTGCGCCACGCCGAAACCGTCCGCGACGACGGAACCCTCTACCTCGACAACATCCGCGGAGCGAAAGTCACCGACCTCTACACCTGCGCCGGCGGCGGTGTCGAGACGTACGAGCCGCGGTTCACCTACCACGGCTTCCGGTTCGTCGAAGTCACCGGCTGGCCCGGCGAACCCCCCATGGACGCGCTCGAGGGCCAAGTCGTAAACGACACCGTCCCGCAAGCCGGCACGTTCGCGTGCTCGAATCAAGTGCTCAACAACATCTACCACAACATCGTCTGGGGCGTCCGCGGCAATTATCGCAGCATCCCGACCGACTGCCCGCAGCGCGACGAGCGCCAGGGTTGGCTCGGCGACCGGTCCGAGGAATCGCGCGGCGAAGGATACCTGCACGACATCTCGGCGCTGTACGCCAAGTGGGTATGCGACATGCACGACGCACAGAAAGACTCCGGCAGCGTCTCCGACGTCTGCCCGTCCTACTGGCCGCTGTACAACGACAACGTCACGTGGCCCTCGAGTTTCATCATCATTCCCAACATGCTCTACGAACAGTACGGCGACATCCGCGTGATCGAACGCCACTACGACGGGTTCAAGAAGTGGATCAACCACATGTCCGGCTACCTCAAAGACGACATCATGCCGAAAGACAATTACGGCGACTGGTGCGTCCCGCCCGAGGAGCAATCACTCATCCATTCCAAAGACCCGCTGCGCAAAACGCCCGCCGAGTTGCTCGCGACATCGTACTTCTATCACGACCTTAGGCTGATGGCTCGGTACGCCGACCTCCTCGGGAGAACCAGCGACAGAGCGAGCTTTATGTCACTCGCCGACCGGTTGTTGAGTGCGTTCAACAACAAATTCCTCGACCGGGAAAAGGCCGTCTATGGCAACGGCTCGCAAACCTCGCAGGTGCTGCCGCTGGCGTACGGGATGGTGCCGCCGGAGTACAAAGACCGCGTGTTTAACTACCTCGCCGACAAGATCATGGTCGAAGGCAAAGGCCACATCGGCACCGGCCTGATCGGCGGCCAGTTTCTCAACCGCGTTCTCTCGGACAACGGCCGGCCCGACATCGCCTACACCATTGCCGGCCAGACGACCTACCCCAGTTGGGGATACATGATCGAAAAAGGCGCTACGACCATCTGGGAGTTGTGGAACGGCGATACCGCCGATCCCGCCATGAACTCGCACAACCACGTCATGCTCGTCGGCGATCTCGGCATCTGGATGTACGAGTACCTCGGCGGCATTCGGCCGGACCTCGAGAAAGCCCTGGCGTTCAAACGCATCACGCTCAAGCCGACGCCCGTGCCTGGCCTCGAGTTCGCCAAAGTAACATACAACTCGCAGATGGGGCCGATCTCGAGCGAGTGGAAACGCGACGGTGCCGGCCTCGTGTGGAATTTCTCGATTCCGGCCAACACCGTGGCTACCGTCTACGTGCCGGCCAAAGACGCATCGAGCATCACGGAAGGCGGCAAACCCATGGCCGAAGCCGACGGCGTGAAATTCCTGAGAACGGAAAACGGCGCCGCCGTATTCGAGGTCGGTTCAGGGACGTATGCGGTAGCAGCCAAATAAAAATCTATCATTTCGCGCCAATCATGCGATCTCGCTTTTTCCAATACGCGCGGACGTAGAACGGGCGCGTGTCGCGGGCTTGTATCTGCCCTGCCTTCTCGAGCCAACCATCGAGCAGCCGGCCGTGTTCGGCGAACGCTTCGGCGGAATCCGGCGGCGACTCGACCCAGTTGCGCTCGATCGCGTCGCGGTCCTCTTCAAAAACCGGGAAAAGCGTCTCCGGATCTTTCATGACGATGCGGTGCAGCCGCTCGTGCCGCCACCACAGCGACTGGCCGGGGTTCTCGCCCGGTGCGGCGAGGTCGAGCGGCCGGTCGACGTACACCGGTTTGAACAGGCTGGTGCATGGCGCACTCGTGGCCGTTACCCAATGGCGGCAGCCGCCGGGCGCAAGCTGCGCCACCCACGATGCCGTGGTCTGCACGTGTACCGCGATGCCGCCGGCGTGGACGCACGGCGCGCCCATGGCGCCGTTGAGCCACGAGTAGCGCGGCAGGCAGTTACCGGCGGCGCCGTGGCTGCGCAGGATGGCAAACAGCCCTGCGACGCCCGAGACGCCCGCGATGCCTGCCGAGGTCAACGCGTGGCGGGCCCTGCCCATCGCCACGCCGGTTTTGAGCCGGTCTGAATACGTTTGCGCAAACCCGGGGATCGTGAGGCTGTTCGAGATGCTTCGCGAGCCCTCGACGCGTTCGGCCGACCAGTGACGGCCCGCGGTTTCGAGGACAATCGCGCCGCGCGGGTCGGCGATCAGGAAGCTGTTGTGATACGTGAACCGTGAGTTCTCGTAGCCGCAGCCGCCGCCCTGGCCGTGGGTTTCGAGCAGCCCGACGATCACGTCGCACGCCTGTTGCGCCGACTCGGCCCGTTCGAGCGCCAGCCGCAACAGGTCCATGCCGGTCAGGCCGGTTTTGGCGTAGGGCTGGTTGGTGAACACGGCCTCGTTGCCGATCGCGACCCCGTGCTCGTTTGCGCCCATCTCGGCGCCCCATGTCCAGAACGGCCGGCTGATCAGGACCGCGTGCGTCCGCTCGGCTTGCGGCACCTCGATCCAGGTGCAGCGCAGCCGGGTGCCGTGGTTATACTCGCGCCGCGGATGCCATTCGAGCAGCTGCGCCTCGTTGGCGTCGCGGTCCGAGTTCTTGGCAAACAGGACTCGGCCGCCGCCGACTATGACCATCGTGTCACACATATGCGCAGCATGGCAGAAGGGTGTTTTGCCCTTCAAGAGGTTGTGTTTTATGCAGCTCGGAAAGAAGCGAAGTCTCGCGAAACAAGGGGTATTTGGCCGACAAACAAGATGTGTATAATAAGTAAACTGCAAATATTTAGCCACAAAGAACCCAAAGAGCACAAGGAAAGATTTTTTTGAGTGGTGTCAGCGGGGTGGGGACGTGGGGGAGCAGGAGCTAAAAACGATGTTGGCAGGGTGGCTAAATCTTGCCTCCGAAGAAGAAGACCATTTTGTCGGCGGGACGGGTGAAGATAAGTTCGGCCGACCTTACTTCGATGCCATGATAGCCAATGGTCCAGGGATAGACGTAGATTTCGCTGGACCGGAGTTCAGTTTCGGGCGGAAACCAGTAGAGGTTATCGCATTTGACAGAACCGACGACAAGAGGTATGGCGTCGTCAATCATTTTGGGCAATTGGTCGCCGCGATACCAGTAGTGCGTACTGAAAGTACCTCCTGCGAGCAGGAGTTCTTCTGGGGTGACTTGGGAGATTTTGATGGCGTAGGCGTCGGTATAGTCTCCGGTAAGCGATCTTGGTGAAACATGACTGTGGACGACGGACTCGATGCGCCAGACGCCGAGTTCGCACCAGTTGAGGACGAACCGGACGTCGTCAGCGGTAGCTTGATCTGTCTTATCCCTAAGGAAGCCGCCGACGTTCATTCTGTACGCGGTTAAGGCGGCGAGCACGACAACGCAGGCGAGCGTCAGGCCGCCCCAGATGAGGAGGAGGTATTTCGCAACTTTAAGCAGGCGTTTCATTTATGCCTCCTTCATCTCGTCGAAGTAGTCGGGCACGCCCGGCCCCGGCGGGTTTTTGAGCCGTTCATCGTCGAGCGTGAAGCCCTTGAGCAGATACTCGCCCAATCGGGCCGTCGCCCACTGGCTGAACGCCGTTCCTCGCGGCGAACACACACGGTAACCCACGGCCAGAATGGCATCGAGGTTGTAGTGGTCCACTTGGCGTGAAACGCTCCTGACCCCCTCGGATTGAACTATTAAGTATTTCTTAATAGTTCGCGCGGGAGACAGTTCCCCCTCTTCGAAGACGGCTTTCAGATGCTGATTGATATTCGGGGTCGAGGTTTGGAACAACTCCGCCATCAGCCGTTGCGTCAGCCAGATGGACTCGTCCGCAAACCGGCATTCCAGCCGCGTCCGCCCGTCCGCCGTCTGATAAAGGACGATCTCGGCCTGCGGCGCTGATTCGGCCTGCTTTCGACCCGTCATCGCACCTCCTCAATTACGAATTACATATCAATTACGAATTATGCTCTCAACCCCTGCCCAATTCGTAATTCTTAATTCGTAATTGAAGAATCCCGACCGCCCAAATGCAGCAAAGGAGAAAACAGCCCAAAATGAGCAGTCTCTCCCCAAATGTCCCCCCGGAATTTCCCGCGCCACCGGCTTTTGTTTTCCGGTCAGGCGGTCTGGAATTGGAATTCGCGCAAATCCAGATTTGGGGTGCGCTTGGAAAGGTTCAGCATTTCAATGCCTACCACTTGATTGCGCTCGTTGAAATCCAGCACTACGCCGGGCGACACTTCTTCGGACTCGATGATCTTGGAATCATCCAGCCGCAGGTAAAGGGCATCGGCTTCTTTGTCCACGTGCAATCTCATAGTTTGCCTTTCATCCGACGATCAAAGAATACACTCACCACCCGGTTCGGCTCAACTGCCGTGTTGACGGCCACGCGCAACACCCGCCCGCCAAATTCAGGTATCCGCCGGAAACGACGCTCCACCGTGGCGGCATCCGGGTCCGGCAAAACCAATTCCGGCGCGGACAATGTCCGCTCCACCCACTCGACCGGAATTTCGCGTTCGTCCAACACCTTCTGGGCGTGTTTCGTCAGCTCGAATTTCACCTCGGGCCCTCCATCAATTACGAATTATGCTCCCAACCCCTGGCTAATTCGTAATTCGTAATTGACTCGCAATTCATAATTACTCGTTCAACGGCAGTTCGCCTGTCTCGGTCCCTTTGCGGGATGCTTTTGGGGCTTTTTTGAAGGTTGCGCCGACTTGTCTGATGGGGGGCATGTCTATGCGTCTTCCCGCTAAAAGGTCCGCCACGGTGAGAAGTTGGATCTTGCGATATTTGCGGCCCCACGTTTCGGATTCGTAAAAACCGGCGGTTACGGATTCGATCTGCATGGGCTTTGTGTGTTCTTCCATGGAAATCAGGACGCCTATTGCGGCCTTTTCGCGCTCGACCACTCCGCGCAAGTCGCGGACCTGATTGACTGTGACGTGGCCGGCCTTCACGGACAGGATCACCGACTCGAACTTCCCGGCCGCGTCGCCCCATTTTCCCCTCAGTTTCCTCGTGTTCCCGCCGTGGAGGGGGCACGGATCATTCTTCGGGTTTATGTTTGTGTCTCTGTTTTGCATGGCGGAGGGGACTGGAGGCGATGAGCAGACTTCGGTCGCGGAGCTTTTCGAGGAGTTCAAGCTTCCGGGCAAAAGGCAATGCGGCGATTCTTTTGCGGGTGGCCCGCTTGCTTTCCAAAATCCTTAGCATCCAGGGGGTCATTCGTTCTCCTCCCGGTATTGTCGCATGAGTTTGTTCCATTTGGCCAGCAGGCCGTGCCGCGTCAAAATATCCTCCAGCCGCGCGGCATCGAGCACACCGCTCTCGATGAACTGTTCGACGCGGATCTTGTCTTTTGCACGGCCCGTCCTCAACGCGATCGCCACGAGATGTTCCGCCGTCATCACATACGTTTTGATTCCGTCCACATCGGCCTCAATGGCCTGCCCCAAGGCTTCTTCGTCCAAGGCATCGCTGGGCGGCAGGAATTGGACAGGCCAGTTGCCCACAATGATGTATTCCTTTTCCACCCGGCAGCCGCGCGCCGTCAGATACTCATAAATGGGCGCGAGCGAGAGGATCTGACCAGCGGCAGGGTTCGGGAGCGAAATGAAAACACCAATGTCGAGCGTGGCGGCGGGTTCGAGGTAAAACGTCGCGCCCACCGCCCCGCCGATGGCGTATCGGCCAATAAGTCCATCCACCTGCATCTGGTTGATGGTTTCGAGTGTGGCTTTCATTGGGTTGAGCCCTCTACCACTAAGATTTCCTCTGTCGACAGCCCATAAAGAGCATACACAACGGGTCTATCTGCCGTTCCAACGCGCGCACATCCACTATTGTCATCGTATCATTGCGCGAAAATGTCCACAACCTTCATGGTGGTTTTGCGCCTATTCGGCCTGCCCCGTTGTCATCCTTCATCCCCCTGCAAGGGGAGTTCGCCGGTCTGGGCGCCTTTGCGGGATGCTTTTGGGGCTTTTTTGAAGGTTTTGCCGACTTGCCTGATGGGGGGCATGTCTATGCGTCTTCCCGCTAAAAGGTCTGCCACGGTGAGGAGTTGGATCTTACGATATTTGCGGTTCCACGTTTCGGATTCGTAAAAACCGGCGGTTACGGATTCGATCTGCATGGGTTTGGTGGGGTCTTCCATGGAAATCAACACGCCTATTGCGGCCTTTTCGCGTTCGACCACGCCGCGCAAGTCGCGGACCTGATTGACTGTGACGTGACCGGCTTTCACGGACAGGATCACCGACTCGAACTTCCCCGCCCCGTCGCCTTGGAACACGATCTTGCCGTCAATACCCTTATCCGCGCCCTTCTTCTCTTCCACCGGCCGCGCTCCCACAAGACCCAACGCCCACCACTGGAATTGATACGGCTCCGACGCCGCCAGCGCCGCCGCGTCCGGCACGCTCACCGGCTCGCCCACGAGCTTAGGTGAAGAATTGCTTGCTGTCCCTCGTTTTCCCTTGTAGATCAATGCCGCAGTACTCCTCAACGCACTCGTGAATGCACCGCAACATCGCACCGAGCGGGGCACGACCGAGTAGCAGATCGACCATGGAGACGCCGAGATTTCAGTCGCCCTTAATGATGTGGACAATCCGTTGCACTCCCTCGGCCCAATCTTGCGATAGGTCTACCCACTGTATATCTCTGAATGTCTCGTTGCCTCCAATGCTGAAGTCAGGAATGTCACAAGGTGACAGCTTCACAGGGATGAACCAGACTCTGTCGTTCGGCATTTCCATCATCTTATCGACTGCTATGCGCAGCTCCTTATTCATGTAGGATTTGTCTCTCCTCGAGTACTTCTGCGAGAAACAGGCGATGAAAAAAGCCCCGTCCTGGATGGCATTCCTTATTGCAGCTTGCCATTTTGCTCCGGGCTGGAGCATTTTACTGTCAATCCAAACCTTGATGCCGCTCTTCCGGAGATCGTCGCAGAGACGTGTCGCTGCTTCAATATCCTCATTTACGTAGGAGATGAACGCGTGATTCATTTCTCTGCGTTCCTTGACGTCACTCTCAATCATAGAGTAAATGTCCTTGTACTTCCCGAAGAACTCTTCGAACTCACCGTCCTCAAAATCCCTGTCTTCTGGAAGCCGCCTCGATCCTTCGCCACGTTTCTGAATGTCTACGTATTCACAAGTCACGTTGCGCAGAGAACAGTTTTGGAAGGAAGCGTCAAAGATCCTGACTCCAGTGAGGATTGAACCTTCCAAGTTGGCATAGTGAACCCGTGCCCCCTCCAAGGAGGCATTGGTCAAATTGGCTCTTCTAAGGCGCGAATGTGATAGATTAGCATAATCAAGGCGTGCTTCCGACAGGTTCGTGCTGGTCAGATCCGCTCCCTCCAGGTTTGCATAGAACAACAGCGCCTCTCGGAGATCCGCGAAAGAAAGCCGAGCTTTGTGGATGTCGAGTCTTCCCCGGAAATCTGCCCCTATTAGCTGTGCTTCCTCCAGTTCTGCTTCCGCTAGAGAGCAGTCCTCGAAGTGCATGTAGCACAGGTTACAGCCACTAAGATTCGCGCGGTCAAACTTGGCTCCCCGTACACGCGCGTGGCGTAGATCAAAAGAATTGCGGAAGTCTGCTCCTGTCAGATCAGCCGCTGCGAAATCGACTCCGCGAAGCCTTGCGTGATCAAACACCACGGCGCAAAGATTGGCACGTTTGAACATGCCATCCGTCAAGTCACATCCAGTCAGAATGCTCCCCCCGAGGTCGACCTCCCGGAAATCGAACATTCTCAGATCTGCGCCCGCAAGGTCTATACCCTTGAGAGAGATTTCGTGCGGCAGAGCATCATTCGCCCTTTCCCGCTTCCAACGAAACCAGAGTGAGGACTCTCCGCTGCCAAGCGCGTCCAGAAGCACCTGCAGGTGTTCTCGATTTCCATAGAAACCATCCTGTTTGTGGTCTACGTTAGTCATACGTGCTCCAGATAGTCGCGGCACTCCAAGATTGCGCAATCGAATCACTGCCCAAGGGCAGGCGTCAGGCTCGGATTCGTATGCCCGGAGCGAAGCGGAGGGCGAACACCCCGTCGCAAGGATGCCTGGCCCCGTCCTGTTCCTTGAACAACATGTTGTAGTTCTGGTTGCTCTTGAACGGCGGGTCCAAGTAGATGAGATCAACCGACTCATCCTTGACGTACCGCCTCAGAATGTCCAGGTTGTCGCCGTAGTAAAGCACATTTTCCATTTGTCAATCCCTCAGTGGCGGATGCAAACTTTAGTTTCCGATTCGGCAGCGCAGACACTGGTGTAGCCAGCACGAAAGATCGCTAGACCCACGTTGTAGGGGGAACAGATCAAGATCGCGTGTCATTGTTTTCAAGGACCTCCCGCCCCAAATCGGTCAATTGGAGCCATTCAATTGTTTCGGCTCCAGAGTGCATTTCAATAAGACCTAGTTCGATGGTCGCTTGAACATGCCGGTCCTCGAAACCCTGCATCAAGAGATCCTCAAACAGGGCGTCATATGTGGATTCTGGCATATGGTAACCGTCCAATAACTTCAAGAGTTTGATCATTCTGGCCGGCGATTCGAATTCCCCTATCTTCACTAGACCTTCTATATCTCCTACCTGTCTAAGCGTCAGTTCAGATGCCTCAATTAGCTCCAACAATTCACTTGCGATTATCAATATCCGGGCGGCAATTCTCGCGTCGATCTTGGCCCCATCGTGCGCTGCGTAGTTGCGGTAGTAGCCAAAAACACCAGTGAAGTACTCCTGCGCCTTGTCTTGCAGCTGATCGCTAAATGGGATCTTCAATCTGACTATATCTTTGCCCTTGAAAAGTTTTTCTATCAACTTCTTGCCAATGAGGCCAATGTCTTCAACCTTGCCTTTCTTCTTAACCGCCAATTCGACAATCACTAGCGCCTCTCTGGCGGCGCTTGGATATTGCCCATCTTTCCAGAGGCCTAGGCACTCCGCCTCTATGCGAGGTGCGAGCAACCATTCGAATTGGGAATCCATGGCGATTGAGTCTCCTTACACACCGCTCTTAAATGTCGGAAGACCTTGATCCACATCTTCGTCTTTCTGATCCCAGGTCCACGTGTCTTCAAAAGCCTGAATCTGAGATGCGGCCTGGCTGCCGTTCTTTTCCTTGAACAAGACGTTGTAGTTCTGGTTGCTGTTGAACGGCGGGTCCAAGTAGATGAGGTCAATCGACTCATCCTTGACATACCGCCTCAGAATGTCCAGGTTGTCGCCGTAATAGAGAACATTCCCCATGCTTGAGAACCCCTAAACGCTCCCAACGGGCCTTTCATGGCTTCCTTTCGCCATTTCATCCCGCCATCAGTCCGTGCCCGCCCGAATCACGTAATCGCCCTCGGAATCAAGTAGAACCACCTGGTCTCAGCAACGCTGCCCAGCTATTCAGGTGGCCGATTGGCCGAAGGAGCGGATCGTTATCGTGCCGCCGGTAAGCGTCGTTCAGGGCGGCGGCGAAGTCCGCTTTTGATAGACCCCTGCGAAGGTCCGCGATCTCCTCCGCGCGGACGAGCATAAAGTGTTCGCGCGACTCCGTGTCGTCCAGAGTAGCGGGATCAGGTTTACGTCTGCAAATGTCGCAGTCGCAAGCTAGATCGGGGTACTGGGCGAGCTGAATACGCCGGACCTCGGTCTCGATCACGACCTTCTTCTTGAGACGCCGGATATAATAGCGGGGCGGAATCGCACCCTCCACGTCAATATCTTGTGTGGAGAGCTTGCGTTCACCATAGCATATACCGCAAGCAAGACCTGTGAGGCCCGCGTAGTGAAGCACAAGCGCAAATGCATCTCCGTACATAAGTATGACCGGCTTGTCGTCCTTCCTGAGTTCCGCGACGGCATTGAACACAACCCGGAGAGCCGCCTCGTCTTGGTCAGTGGAAAACCCATCCGGCCATAGGAGGAACCCATCTGCTCCGGCCTCGGAGTAGTCTGAGGCGATCTTCCGCACATCCCGCGCTAGTACCTGCGTTTCAGCAAGGATCACCGCAAACACCGGTAGGCCCCCCGACATCGCCTTCGCTTGTTGAACAAAACGAAGATTGATCGCGCGCCAACCACCGGTGGCTGGAAAATATGGCGCGACAAGGCACATCGGCGGGTTGCTCGAACTGCTGTTGGACTTGCCCGCCCTCGCGGCATACTTCGCGTACTTCTTGTATTTGTCCGGGATCGCAGAGATCTGCTTTCTCTGGAAATCCAATACTCTCTGTACCAACTGCTCGAGGGCGTGTGCATCAGTGAAATCGCCCGGCAGAAGCCGCCTCTCTTCATCTACAGCTACTTTGACCACACCTTGGTACTCCTGGTTAATGAGCTTGGAGTAGGATCGTCTAACATCCCCCTTTGTCTTATGGCCCGACGCATCTCGTTTGGTGCGACCCTCTTTGTCTTTGACGAAACGTTTGAGCTGTGCCGGGTCGTTGGCGAAGATGTACGTCATCGGGTCGATGAAGTAGGGTTTCCCCAGTGCGCCGACGAATTCAGAGCAAAACGTGTGGTAGTAAGTCGCGATATGCGCAGGAATCACCACGCCGCTGTATGTGTCGCGGTGGCGCTTGAAGAGTTCCTTTTCCTTAGTTGGCCCGAGTCTGTAGAACGACCAAGGCGCTGCGTCGGTCGGCAATGGCATCGGCCACGACTCCTATTGTCTTTGGCTTCCTATCCTGCACCTTCTTGAGCGTTTCCTTCAGCACTCTATAATGGCGCAGGCTGAAGCACCCGTTCTTCTTCGGGGGAATTAGAACCTTGGCAAACGCGCCAACTCCAATAAGGCCGACATCGTACCTGATGAACAGATCAACTTCTCGCTCGGCCAAGCGTGCGGCCAGTTGCCACGGGAGAGCGATATAAGACCGCTGGGCCGCGAGCTGATTCAGCGCTGCTTGTTTGAACGCGCTCCGCCAATCGTGTAGTTTTATCTCTACCGCGTACAGGCTCGAAAGCGAAGGCGTACCGAACAGCAGATCAATTCGCTTCCCAAAGAAGGGTACCTCAGCAACGGCGATCCCGACATCGGTGAAGAATTCGAGGACGGGCTCGTACATGTGCACTTCTCTGGTGAAGAACGGCAATGGGGTTGGGTTAGTCATCGGTCACTCTCCCTCCGGCTCAATGATTCGATGAACCAGACTAAAAAACCGACCATCGAGAACCCACATCGCCGACACAGACCCGACGAACCCAAGCATCAGTAGGCCAAAGACCACGGCCCAGGCAACCCAAACGAATAGCGCTGGGCCGATCCACGCAATGGCGATACCCAGAACGACCGTGATGATGGCCGTCCAGAGGAATCCGAATGAAGCTTGACTAGCCCGCACTAGCCAGCGGAACAGCCGCCTTACTCGGTTCTGGTCCTCCAAGTCCTTGGCAAGCTGCCGTATGAGTTCCTGTTGCTGTGGCCGCTTGTATATCTCCTCTACTGTTATCTTCTGCAGTTTTAGCTCGTCGGCAACATCTGAGTAATGATTGCTAGTACGTTGGACAAACCTGTCCCTAAGTATATTGATGGCCACGTCCCGCCTGCTTTCGTAGTCCAGGCAAATCTTCTGCCGCCAAGAGAGAATCCCGCCAAACGCCAGCGACAGGAGTATTCCGAAGGCGGAAACGCAGAAAGAGAGGATCTCTTTGTTGTCAAATAAGAACTTAGTCATAAGGACAAGACAGATTTTTTGGCGAAGGCAGGGTACTTGCGGTACACATACCTCAACAAATCGAAAAATGGCATAGAATTGAAGCGACGCTTGACCTGCTCGAGCCGTTCCCGTCTCTCTTTAGCAAGGCTTTCGTAGATTTGCCTCGCTGCTTCCTTGCCTTGTTCAGTGAGCATGAAGTCTCGCCGCATGGATCGATTGACAAGTCTGAAGCCAAAATCCCTCAGAAAAGCTTCTTCGTCGCCATCCTCGAACTCGTTACCGGATGGGACTTCCTCGACAGCGATTAGCTCGATATCTTCGCCGAAATCCAGGTCGTCATAGAGATCGTCGACGCAGGGGCCAAAGTCATAGGCCTGGAAGTTATAAAGATTAGGGATATCCTCGTAGAATTTGCCTTCTTTCCAGAGCAAAAACAGCAACTTCTGCAGACGCGTAATTCCCCGAACAGGCTCCGCTATGCGTCCGCTGGTGCCAGGGGCGTAGAGTAGCGCGAGGACGACGTCCAGGCCGTTCTCAATCGGGGCTATCGGTGTCCCGTTCGGGGCCGGTGTCATGGAATACCTCCTTTTGGGCGCTAAAGCGCATCATACAGGTCGTCGGATGTTAAGAATTCTACTCCGAACAACTTGTCCAACATCCTGACTCCTCTACTATCCGGGCTTACGGGGCTGTTGTCAAGGATTGATTGGACGGCTTTTTTGGAGCCGAGACAACGTCGGCGCGTACTTGGTGGTTAAGTGTGGCTTCGGACTCGCGGGCGACGGAGATGAGCGTCCAATCGGCCTGCGGGCCGTAGGCGGTGTTCAATTTTGTGGGAAGCGGGCGCGGCGCCGTCGACGGGTTCTTTCCAATCGAGGAAGACCCCGCGTTGGAGAATAGCCGCGGGCGCTCGCCGCATACGCTATAACACGGGGACAGTATAGACTACTAGGGGGGGAATTACGAATTACAAATTACAAATTACAAATTACAAATTACAAAGGACAAATGAAGGATGAAGAGGAGCAGACTGGAGGCCGGAAAGAAGGCTGTAGACCGTAGGCCGGAGTCTGTAGGAAGAACTCACAGGTCCGGGCCCGCATCAACAAAGGGACACCGCTCACAACTGCCGGGGCTTGGTTACGAGCGGGCGCGCTTGTTGGGGATTCATGATTTCCTGGGGATTCTGTAGGCGGCTTTGGTGTTGGATGGCGCCTTGGGTTTGGATTCTGGCTTGGGCGCGATGGTGACGCGAATGGTCGCGCCGAGGGCCTCGGCGACGCGGCGCAACATGGTCAAGGAGTGGCCTTCGTAGGAGGGCGACTCGAGGCGGCTGACATTTTGCTGGGAGGTGCGGAGTTTGCGGGCGAGTTGCTTTTGGGAGAGTCCGGCTCTTTCGCGCAAGGCGGCAATCTGCAACGCGACCTCCCACGCCTCGCCGGCTTTCTCAAACCGTTCGGCAAAGGCGGGGTCTTTGAGTTGTTCCTCGAGATAGAGGTCAAAATTGGTCTTTTTCACGTTTCAAACCTTTCCTGCCAATCGCGCATCCGGGCCCGCGCGGTGTCGAGATCGCGGGTTGGAATGGCCTGGCCTTTGTTCCGGACGCCGTGAACCGCAATGATGCGGCGGCCCTTCACAAAGAACCACAGGACGCGGGTGTTCAGCTTGCCGACGTGGCGCAGTTCAAACAGACCATCGCCGAGCGCTTTGGAGAGCGGCTCGCGGTGATATTGGCCATTCCTCAACTTTGCCAGTCCGGCCAGAACCACCGCGTGGCCGCCGGGATCGCTTTGTTCCAGTTCTTCGAGGAACTCGCGCACCGGTGCAATTCCGGCCGAAGTTTCATAGAACTCTACACTAAACTCCATGCAGATGCAACATCAATTTTGAGGTTACTCCTTTTTGGGTTGAACAAGCCACGACGGCAAAATCACTTCGCGCAGAACGCCGAAGCGGTCGCAGAACTGTTTGCCCGGCTCGTTCGTGATGAATATCAGGTCAGAGGACACGGAAAAGGGCACTCCGTTTCTCCGCTATGGGCAGCATACCCTACAACACAAGGACAGTATAGACTGCTAGCAAGCGGAAATGGAAGAGGGCAAAAAATTACAAATTACAAATTACAAATTACAAAGGACAAAGGACAAATTACAAATTACAAAGGACAAATTAGGACAAATTACAAATTACAAAGGACGAAAAACAGTCTGGAGTCCGGAGTCTGGAGTCCGGAGGGCGGAAAAGCAGACTGGAGGCTGGAGGCGGAATAAGGGCGGGCAGGCCGCGCGTTCGCGGACGGGGTAGGTGGGCGGTGGGGCCGCGGGCGACGACGACAGCGCCTACTTCACGGGCGCGGTAGGGTGCGGGCAGGATGGGCACGCCTACTTCACGGGCGCGATAGGGCGGGGGCAGGATGCCCGTGCCTCCGGGTCCGGGCGGTTTGTTCCGCTATACTTGTCCGTAGATAAAAAGCATGACACCACTACCGTGGCGGTGTTGCGTGGAGGTCATCCGATGCCGCGGAGCGATTGGGCGTTCTTTTTTTCGTGTTTCAGTTTACGTTTTTCTTTTGGAGTGAGCGCGGCTTTTTTCTGCTGTTCTCTTTTTCCTTTATCTTTCTTTCCGGTGTCGCCCATGTCTGTTCCTCCTTGGTTGAAAATGACTTCTATCCCTCAACTTTACTCCGAAGCCTTTCTAAAGAAAAGTCGGAAGGGCCACTCGCTTTTTTTCGCTTCTTTCTTCTTCCGGAAGAAGAAAGCTTCGCCTACACGACGGTCGCCGCCCTGTTGCTCGGCGCGCCTTCGCCGGCTTTGTTGACGGTGATTATACGATATTCCCGGTCTTTGAAGTGAGAAGTGAGACGAGGGAAGGTTGAAGGGGGAAGGGGATAGAAGGGTGAAGAGTGAAGTTAGAAGTGGAGAAAACAGGTTCATTGGGCTTTGTGCTTGGTTTTCTTGATGATCGTGAAGGTTTTGTCACACAAATCTCCTTGGGTTGGAACGTGGAGCGCCGGGATGCGAGTTTTCTGGACAGAAGGCGGTTTTTGTTGCGAAATTCGCAGTTCCGTACTATAATCGGCTGAGGGGAAGTCAGAACGGCTTGGGGTGGAAGGGAGTTTTATGGCTCGACCTGATGTTCGTGACACCATATCGAAAATCAGCAATCTTCCGACATTGCCGTCGATACTAACACAAATCCTTGCCACAGCGGCAGATCCCGACAGTTCGGCAATAGATTTGGGGAAGCATATCGTCAGCGACCAGAGCCTTTCAGCGGCGCTTTTGCGGCTGGTGAACTCGGCGTCGTACGGCCATTACCGGGAGATAAAAGACATCGCGACGGCGATTGTGGCGGTGGGTTTTTTTGAGGTTCGGAACCTGGCGTTGAGCGCGACGTGTTTTCGTCAGTTTGCGGGGTCGCGCCGGTCGGCCAGCGACTATGACCGTACGCAGTTGTGGCGTCATTCGGTGGCGTCGGCGATGGCGGCGGAACGGCTGGCGAAACGGCTTCACGTGGAGAGTGGTAGCGCGTTCGTGGTTGGGCTGCTCCACGATATCGGGAAGGTTGTGTTTGATATGCTTTACCCGGAGGAGTTCCAGCGGGCGTATCAGAAGGCGCGGCTGGAGCATAAGTTCATTCGGGAGGTAGAGTTGGAGTTGTTTGATCTGGACCATTCGGTGGCGGGGGAGCTGTTGGCTGAGCATTGGAACCTGCCGCACATCATCGTGGAGAGCATCCGGTTCCACCATGAGCCGAACAGCGCGATGGCGGACGGGCGGCTGGCCGCGCTGACGTCGTGGGCGGATTTTGTGACGTATCAGTCGGGATTGGGGGAGAACAGTAACGGCAGAGACAGCGAGCCGCCGGAAGAGACGCCGGCGTTGAACGTGCCGGAGGCGGTGTGGAAGGCGGTGGCGGGGGAGTTGGAGACGAGCCACGAGCGGATTGACGCGTTTCTGGGTGTGTTGCGGGGGTAAGCGCGAAAAGCGGGTACAGCCACCTCTTTCAAACTGCCAAAGAGGCCGACCTCGAAGACTCGGTCGGTGGCAGTCCCCGTTTTTCGCTAGAGGCGTTCGCGGAGGTGGTTGCGGATCTTTATGAGGGAGGGGAGGGACTGTTCGGCGTCTTGTACGTGCTCGCCGATCCAGCGGATCACGGTGGTGATCACTTCGGTGCGCCATCGGCTGACGGGTCTGGCGACTTCGTCGCGGAGGTATTGGACGTCGCGGAGGAGTGCGTGGCGGGCCTCCCCGTCGACGGGCGCGTAGTCGGCTTCCTCGACCAGCCGCTCGACGAGTAGGGGGAGTTCGGCCATATCTTCTTCCTGCTCGCCGGGCTTGACGGGAAACAGCAGGTTGAATTCGTAATGGTTTTCGACGAGGTCGATGCCTTTTGCGGTGATCCTGGCGGCGGCGAACATGGGGGGGGTGTAGCCGATCATGATTTCGACGAGCCCGCGGTCGCTGAGGTAGTACATGTTTGCGAGCAGGTCTTCGCGCGTGACGGATCCGTCTTCGAGTAGGTCCTGCGGGCTGAGCATGTCGAGTGGCTCTTCAAAATAGCGCTCGTACAACACGGTCAATAATCGACGGCGCACGCTTTTTGGATGCTGGGGACTCATTTAATCGACCTAATTTCTGTTCCGCCGCTTGTTGCATGGTAACGGGTTCAGCAGCGGGGATCAATCAGACTGTGTGAATCGCCGGGGGAAAGAACAGGACGGATCGGACGGATCTGACCGATCGGACGGATCGGACCGATACTTGCAGGCGAGACGCCTGCGCTACTGCGCGGGTGCGGGTTGCTGCTGGGGTTTTGGTGCTTGCTTGTATTTTTCGGCTTCTTCTTTCCGGAGCACGTACTTTTTCTCGGACAGGTCGAGCGGTATGTTACCCTTAATCTTGGCCTGGATCATCATGTCGGTGGCTTCGTCCCACAATAGGGCGCTCTTCCATCGTGCATTCTGGAGCACAGCGGCCGCCTCGAGATAGAGGCCTTCTTCGAAGAGCCGGTCGGCCTTGATTTTCATGATGCGTCCGACGGCAAATGGGTCTTCGCCGGCTTGGTTCATGCTTTCGTAGATTTTGATGGCTTCATCGCGGAGTGTTTCGGCTTGGGCTTTTGCGGCGGCGGCGGCTTGGGGATCGGTGGCGTTTCGGGCGCGTTCGGCGGCCTCATTGGCCTGTTTTTCCTTGATGCGGCCCTTGTTGCGCACGATGAAGGTTGGGGCGGTGAGGTTGCCGGGGTTGCGCTTGAGGTAGGTTTCCCACCCGGCGAGTGCCTGCTCATACCGGCCGGCTTCTTCGAGTGAGATGTTGAGCATGCGGGGCACCCAGACCTCGTGGGGGTACCGGACGGCTTCCGTGAGGTACTTGACGGCGTTGTCGTAATCTTTCATCTTGAGGTTGTAGATGGCGTAGCCGAGATCGAAATAGAGCTTATGGTTGCGCGGGTTCTTGCGGATGCCGTCCTTGAGGAAGTCAATGGCGATGTAGTAATAAAGTTCTTTTTCGCCGATCCGGGCCTTGTACTTTTCGTTCCACACCTTGAGCGGCTCGGGCGTGTCGGGCAGCTTGGCGGTCATGTTGTAGGCGAGATGCCATGCACCGAGTTGGAATGCGTCGACGAACGTGGGATCGAGCCAGGTGCACATGGTCATCAGGGGGATCATGCGCTGTTCCATTCCCTGGTGCCAGTATTTGTCGACCTGGAGCCAGATAAAGTTGGCCGCGACCTTGCGGAACCCGAAGAAGATGTTGGCGAGGCTGACATTCACGCCTTCGCTGTAAGCGGCGGCGGGATCAAACTCGGATGCGACGGATGAGATTTTGCGTTCGCGGCTGTATTGGAGGAATTCTTCGCGCTGCTTGGCCAGAACGTCGCCCGAAGCCAGGTCGAAAACAAGGGCGCTGTACTGCTCGTCCCTGGCGGCGATGGTCATTTTACGCATGGGCTTGCCGTCGGCGTCGTAATCGTCTTCGCCGACCGGCAGGTCGGGGATGGCGGTGTCGGCGGCGTCGACGATTTCATAGTAGAGTTCGAAGTCGAGTTTTTGCTGTTCGGACAGGTCGGTGTCGCCCGCAAACAGGCGTGTCTGAGTGGATTGAGCGAGGATCCAACGGTAGAAGCGCTCGGACTCGCGCAGATGCCGCACGCGTGCGCCCTGCCATGCGCCGAGGGCGACGGCAACCGCAAAGCAGACGATGACGAGGCTTTTCCGGATCGTATTCATAAACTTCTCACATCTCCTTGCGGCGGAAAATCCAGTAAGCCATCAAATACCCTGCGACGGCGTAAAGCAGGCCGTACGCGATGAGGTTGGGCAGGAGGATGTCTCGCGGGGGGTCGTTTGACGCGAGGTAGAGGATCTGGTTTTTGAGGCTGAAATTCTGGAGGTTGGGGAGGATTTGGTAGAGACCGTAGGAGATGTAGCCGATCATCCTGTCGATCCAGAGATCGGTCTGACCGGCCCTGACGAACACGTCCTTGAGGTATTCGGTAAGATTGCCGGTGATGTAGATGAACAGGCCGGCGATGGTGGGGAGTACGGCGGACGTTGCGGCGCAGGACAGGGCGAACGTGAACGCGGACACGATCAGGAACTCGAAGTAGGTCAGGAGCGTCGACCACAGCAGAAGCGTGGGCATGATGCGTTCTTTGAGGTAGAGTGCCACGAAAAACAGGGCCGCCATGAGGATGAGGTTGAGTATCACGATAAGCTGTACGCCGGCAAACTTGCCCAGCAGGTATTGGAACCGCCTGACGGGCTTGGACAGGACGGTGTAGATGACTTTGTTTTCGACCTCGTTGGGTACGACGGACGCGGAAATGAAGATTGTGATGAGCACGCCGAAGATCGAGATGGCCGTCACGCAGAGGTCTTTCATCTGTTTGACTTCCATGTCGACCTCACTGCCGGGGGTCACCTGGGTGAGGAACGACGTCATGAAGTTCGAGCCGACGATAACGAGGACGCTGAGGATGAGGAATGCCATGAGGATCTTTTTCCGCATTCCTTCGCGCCATGTGTAGACGGCGATAGTCCAAGTGCCCCGGACAAACGATGCTACTTCCGACATGGCTGACCTTTCTGTGTCTTACGCGAGCGTTTTGTTTTCAGCAGCGCCCACAACGCGGACAAACAGTTCTTCGAGCGTTTCGCGGCGCGGCGCAATGCTTTGTATGGTGGCTTTTTCGGCGCGGCATATTTCGAGCGCGTCGTACACGGACAGGTTCTCGGGTACGCGCACGACCATTTTGGTTGCGGTGGCGTCTTCGACCTGAAGGCCGGCGGTGTTGAGTTTGGCGATAAGGCCGCCGGTCGGGTCGGCGATGTGGATCAGGACGTCGCGCTGGGTGAGGAGTTCGTCGACGGTTCCGATGGTTTGCAGGACGCCGTTGTGGAGGATGCCGATGCGGTTGCTGATCAACTCGACCTCGAGCAGTTCGTGAGAGGAGATCAGGAGGGTTTTGCCCTGGTCGCGCAGGTTGGAGAGGATGTCTCGGATTTCTTTTCTGGCGATTGGGTCGAGGCCGGTGGTAGGCTCGTCAAGGATGAGGAGATCGGGGTCGCTGAGGAGTGCCTGAGCGAGGCCGATGCGCTGTCGCATGCCTTTCGAGTAGCCGCGGATCATGCGTTTGCGTGCGGGCGTCATGCCGACGGTCTCAATGGTTTTGTCGATGCGCCGGGTGAGGTCGGCGCCGCCGAGCCCGTAGAGGTGGCCGTAGAACCGCAGGACTTCTTCGCCGCGGAGGAAGTCGGGGTAATAGGCGCCTTCGGGTAGGTATCCGATCCTGCGCTTGACGGCGGCGGCCCCGATGTCGTCGGAGCCGAGTATGCGCATGCGGCCGGAGGTGGGGAAAATCAGGCCGAGGAGAAGTTTGATGGTGGTGGTTTTCCCGGAACCGTTGGGCCCGAGGTAGCCGAAGATCTCGCCGGGATTGATGGTGAGGTTGAGGTCTTGGAGTGCGCGGACATCCTGGCTGCGAAAGCTGGATTCGTACACTTTTGTGAGTTTTTGGGTTTCGATCACTGCCGGCACGGGCGTACGCCTTTCAGTTGTTGGGAATACCGCTCGGGAATGGTTTTGTCGGACTTGCGGTATTGCCCGTCAAAATCACGTTACTTCTTTGTTCAACAAGACTTTGATGATATCAAAGCACGGGGTTTTCAGTCAATAAAACCACCGGGCGTTATTGGGTGTCGTTATTGGGTTTAGCCCCGAGAGCCTCGATCACTTCGGAGGCGGCCGGGGGCTCGTCGTCCCAGTAGTGGATCTGCACGCCGTCGCGGACAAGTGCGAACCGCGGGGGCACCTTATCGTACAGGCTTGCAAACTTGACGAAATCGTCGCCCAGCGAGAGTAAGGGGAACTCGGGCAGGGTGGCATCGCGGAACTCTTCGAGGTCGCCGGGGCTTGGTTCATAACAGATGGCTACGATTTCGGGTATGCCGGGTTGTTGGCTGAGTTCGTTTACCCTGGCCACGCTTTCCATGCAGTGATCGCAGTCCATGTTGTAGACGGCGACGAAGTAGTCGCCTTTGCCGAGGTCGATGGTCTGGCCGTCGGATTGAAAGACGAATTGGGAGAAAATCGGGGCGCCAGGGGGCGGCGGGGGTTCCACGTGGGCGTAGGAGTAACCGGATACGGCGAGGGCGGCGAGAACGGCCGCGGGCATTGTGAGGGCGAGCGTGCGCCAGGTCGACCTGAGCCGGCCGGTCCAGGCGAGCCCGGCCCATGCGGCAATCGCGAGGGCGGCGATTAGGATGTTTTTGCCGATGGACGCGGCTGGGGAGATTTCGATGGGGCCGAAACAGCCGCAGTCTTTGAGGTCGTGGAAAAGCGAGCCGTAGAGGATCAGGCCGGTGAACCCCGCCAGGAGCGCGAGGATGCCCGCGTAGGTGAAGCCGCGCAGGCGGATTTTCAGCAGGAGGGCCGCGGCCATGCCGGTTTCGAGGGCCAGCGTGGCGAGCGCCGCGGCCTGGATAAGCGAGCGGTTGCTGAGGACGCCGTAATGGGAGATTTGTACGATAAACAGGTTTACGTCGGCCGCCTTGAGGATGGCGCCAACAAGAAATACGGCCGCGAGAACCAACTCGACCGGCCGTGCCGATTTGCTCAGTAAACGCTTACATGCGAACATCACACACTAAGTCTACGAAGCGCGGGGCGGTCTGTCAAATGAAGTTGCAGGCTGGAGTCGAGAGACTAATCGGACGGATCGGACCGATCAGACGGATCATGGCTACGCGTCTCAAGCCGGCTGCGTGTAATTGACCCATTCGAGGCCGCCGAGCTTTTTGAGGGCGTAGCCGACCTCGCGGAGGTAGTCGCCATAGACGACTTGCGCGTGAAACCCTTCGATGCGCTCAGTAATCCGGTTGACGTCGCCGTCGATGGCGATGTCCATCTGGGAGCGGCACATGGGGAGCGATGGGGTGTCGACGATGGCGCCTCGGAATCCGTGCCATCGGGTGCAGTGCAGGTCCGGCTGCACCAGGGTAACGGTCTGGCCCTTGGCATAATCGACCTTGGACGCGGCGCCATAGTCAGATTCGTAGTGCGTCATGATGGCGACGGGCTCGTAGTTGTGCCCGTCCATTTTCATGGGGGCGGCGCAATGGGCCACGGTGTAGATTCCGTCGTGGGGGAAATGGGTGTTACAGACGAAGGTGGGCTTGGCTGCAATCCATCGGAGTAGGACGCCGGGCATGGTATGGCTGAGGTCGGTGTGGCAATAGGCCGTGTATCCGGCGTCGTTTGCCAACGCCTCGACCAGGCACGGCGGCGTATCGAGCATGGCGATGACGTCGTGGCCCATGCAATGGTCGAATCCGAAATTGAATGCTTGCTTCTCCTCGAGGAGCGCCCGGCAAACGCGCCAGGCCAAGAAGGAATTGACGACGAACTTGCGGTCGGTTTTCAGTGAAACCTTTGAATTGGCCAGAAGCCGGTCCGTTTCTGCTTCGGCATCTTTCATAAACGCGGCATCAGCGCGGGCCTTCTCGATGCGCTGGGCGAACTCCTCGCGCGGAACCACCTCGATCGTGTAGCCCCAGAGGTCCTGGGCGACGCGGGGGCCGTTTTCCTGGGCGGGCGTGCTGTAGGCGGCCAAACTGCCGATTGCGAGAACCTTCGTGCCTTTGGCGTTCTTGAGCCCGTAGAGTGCGCGCAGCCGCCAGAGCACCTCGTTGTAGTCGTCCACTACGATGTCGGCGACGTCCAAATTCGGCTCGGCCATGGCGTCCTCGTGATGCCGCAAGACACGCCAGTGGGCAATTTCGTGATAGAGATAATACGGCCCGGACTTGTGGCGGAGGAACATGATGTTCGGTTTTCCGCAGTTGGCCAGCTTCCAGAACCATTCGACCGCGCCGCCCGCCGCATAAGGCATCAGAACGTCCGCATCCGATTCCGCGGCGGCCTTGTCGATGGCGGCGGCGTTTTTAGCCAGGAGCACAGGCCGCGATTCGACAGGAAACCCGGCGTTTTGTGTCATGGCCTTGAGTTCGGCGTCAATGCGCTGGGCTTCGGCTTGGGCGGCGTCGTCCGAGTGGATTCCGCCGTAGCCGCGCCAGCTTGTCCTATCCTGGGGTTTAGGGGTGTCGTAGGCAAGAATGGGCTGGACAATAATGGGTTTGCCCGAGGGCCAATCTGCAGGGTATGTGCCTGGCGCATCCTGCGCGCCGGCGTTGGATGCCAGGAGCAGGCCGCCGGCTGCCGCCGACCCGCCCAAAAATCCCCGGCGCGTTATGGCGAATTTTAGGCTGGAATCATGGTCGTCGAGCTTCATGTTAAGCCCTTTCTCTTATGCGGTTATGCGTCTGGGTTTGTCAGCCCCGATAGGCCGCGAAAAGCGGGGACAGACACGCTTTTTTCAAACTGCCGAAAAAAAAGCGAGTCAGTCCCCGTTTTTCGCTTGATGTGTATTATACGTTGCCGCACTTGTGGATCCGTGTGCTTATGTTTAGAAGTCCCAGAGGAAACTTGCGCCGACGGTGGTTCGCCATTTGGGGAGGTCTTGGAGTTGTGGGTAGTCTTCGTAGTCGATAAGGAGGTTGAGTTTGAGCGTGATGCGCTGGGCGAACGGGAAGGCGAGCGATGATTCGGACCTCGCCCTGAGCCGCTCGGGGTTCGTGAGATTGGGCGTGAACGAAATCGAGTTGGTGAACGCCCCGTTTTCGAAGATTTGGCGGGTGTAGCGGAGTGCGAGGCGCAGGTTGAGATCCTCGTCCGAGGGCTGGTGGCGCCATCTGGCGGTTTCTGCTTGAAGGCCCGCTTCCGCTTCAAGACCCAGGCCGGGAAACGCTCGGACAAGGCCGAAGTTGAGGCCGGCGCGGGACAGGAGGGCCTTGTCGGTGTCGCGTTCGAAATCGAGCCCAAGAGCGGGTTGCCAGAGCCTGTCGGGGTGGAAACGCAGGCGTGTTGAGGCGGTGAGCCAGCGGGGAAACTCGTCGGTGTCGGCTCTCTCGACGAACAGGTCGGCGTCGAACAGGTACGGGTCGAGCGTGGTGGAGAGCCTGAGCCGGCCGAAAACATCCACGTAATCCTCGTTTCCCGAACGCCACAAAAGGCCGGTTTCGGCGGACAAGTGCAGCGGGGATTTGGCGGGGGCGGCGTCTTTGTCGGCGGGCTGAATGCGGTCGACCTGATCCAAGCTTATGGATTCTGGCTTTTCACCCGGGGTTTTTACGAGAACCTGCTTGCGCGCGATCGTGACAACGCCTTCGATCGTGGCGCCGTCTTTCTTTTTGACGACAACGGGGGCGTCCGTGGCGAGGCGGGCGACTTCATCGATGGGTATGATGACGTTTCCGGCCATTTTGGTGCGGAAATGGACCACACCGTCGGCGAACCGGGTCAGTTTTCCGGAGAGGTTATCGCCTTTTGCGAGTTCCAGCGTGTCCGCTGCGCCGAGCCGGCTCATGGCCAGCACCAACGCGACCACGACAACTGTACCTAGCCGTTTCATATTACCCACCTCACCTAAATCGTAGAACGAACGGCAGGCTTTTTGCAAGGGGATTTTGCCTGGACGTGACGTTGGTGTTAGCATTGGTCAGAAAGGTGTGCCGAAATGTTTAACGAGGTGTTTAGTAATCGTTGGGTGCAGGCGGCGGGGCTGCTGTTGGTGGTCGCCGTGGTGGTGCTGCTTTTTTATAAGCTGAGCGCGGTGCTGGTGACGCTGTTTTTCGCATTTCTGGTGGCGTATGTGTTGAACCCGGTGGTGGACTTCCTGGAGCGGCGGCGGATACCGCGGCCGGTGACGATATCGGGGCTTGCGGTCGTGGCGGTGGTGGTTCTGGCGTTGCTGCCGCTGGTTTTGGTGCCGTACGTGGTCGACCAGGCGGACCGCCTGACCCAACCGACCGAGCAGGCGGCGGGCGGTGGCCGGTTTTCGGAATGGGCGGAGTACGTGGCGGAGCGCCTGCCGCTGGACGACATGGTGCGGTATGTGGGGTGGGTGGGGCCGGATCAGACGGAGTTCGACGCCCGCGAGGTGATCGCCGAGCGCGTGGGCCGGTATGTGAAAGAGAGCGCGGTCGGGTTTTTGCGGCAGCACGCGGAGAACTTTTTTGCGGCGGGTTCTGCGGCAGGCAGCGCGGCGGCGGCGGTGTTTTCTTCAATATGGCGGTGGGTGGTCGGCTTCCTGTTTTTTGCGGGCAACGTGGCGGTGTTTTGTTTTGTGGCGGGGTATCTGCTGAACGATTTCCACAAGATCATTGCGGCGGCCAAAGAGTTGATCCCGAGCAAGTGGCGGCCGCGCGTAGTCGAGATTGTCAGCAAGATTGACGTCCAGGTGCACAGTTTTCTTCGGGGCGAACTCGTCGTGTGCCTGATTCTGTCGGTGCTTTATGGTATTGGGTTCAGCCTGGCGGAGGTGCCGTTTGCGATCCCGATCGCGCTGGTGGGTGGTCTTGCGGCGTTCGTTCCGTACGTTGGGGCGGTCGTGGCGGTGGTTCCGGCGGTGCTGCTGGCGCTGTTGGAACACGGTGCGGCGTGGAACACGCTGGGCGTGCTGGCGACAGTCGTAGCGGCGCAGTCGCTCGAGGGGTACGTCCTTACGCCGAACATTGTCGGGGGGCAGGTAGGGTTGAGCCCGCTCTGGGTGATCCTTTCGCTGATGGTGTTTGCGACGCTGCTGGGGTTTCCGGGCCTTCTGCTGGCGGTTCCGGTGGCTGCGGCGTTGAAGGTGCTGGTGGTCGAGGCGCTGGGCTACTACAAGCGGTCGGCGCTGTTCGAGCCGGGGCCCGGTTCCGCGCTGGGGGGAAGAGCGCCGGAAGAACCTGCGGCGACGGACGCCACCGACACCTGAACCGGCTCGCGCCCGATAGAACGCCTCACTTTCAGCCGCACCAGGACTTCCTCGCCTATCCCGAACATCACGTACGTCATGAACAGGGGGAACAGGACGATGGCGGGGTCGTGGGTGATCGCGTAGTGGAACACGGCCACGATGATGGCCGCAAACACCAGCAGCCGGAACGCGTTGGCGGGGGTGACAATGAACATCTTCTTGATGCGGTCTTTGGGGTATCGGATCGTGCTCACCATGAGATAGGCGAGCATCAGGGTGAGCGGGCCGAGCACGTAAAAGGCGACGTGCAGGTCATAGAAATTGGCAAACAGGACGAACGCGGCGATGGTTGCGCCGGCGGCGGGACTGGGGAGGCCGGTGAACGAGTCGCGGGTCGTGCTCTGGAACACGTTGTAGCGGGCGAGGCGCAACGCGGCGCAAATGACGAAGATGATGGCCATGACGGAGCCGGTCCTGCCGATGGCGCCGGGAATGCGGCTCTCGTACTCCTGCCAGTAGGCATGGTAGATGAGGACGGCGGGCGCGACGCCGAACGAGACGAGGTCGCACAGGCTGTCGAGTTCCTTGCCGAATTCGGAGGTGCTGTTGGTGAGCTTTGCGACGGTTCCGTCGAACATATCGCAGATCAGGGCGAAAAAGATGAGGTACGAGGCGAGGACGTAGTTGGCCCGGATGCTCCAGAAGATGCTGGCGAGGCCGAAATAGAGGCTGAAAATGGTGATGGCGCTGGCCAGAACGTTAATTGGACGCCTGCGGGACGCGCGCTTGATCTTTCCGGACTTCCGCCTCATCTTCATCCTGCAAACCTCGCCACAATGCTTGAACCAGCATGGACTTTGTCATTTATCTTAACACAAATGTCCGTTCCGGCGGGCAGATAAAGCTCGGTGCGGGAGCCCAACCTGATCATGCCGAACTTCTGGCCGCGCTCGAGCGTCTGGCCGATCCCGGTGCGGCACACGATCCGACGGGCGACCGCGCCGGAAATCTGGCGGACGGTGACGGGGCCGTAAGGTGTCTGCATCCATATGGCGTTGGATTCGTTGCGCTCGCTGGCTTCGGGCCTCATGGCGTTGATGTACCGGCCGGGCTGGTAGAGGATTTTGCTGACGATGCCCTGCACGGGCGCGCGGTTGACGTGGACGTTGAACGGCGACATGAAGATCGAGATCCGCCGGCACGGGCCGTCGTAGTGGGGCGTTGACTCGAGGTCTTCCACGGCGACGACTTTACCGTCGGCCGGTGAGACCACGTCCGAGTCGGCGCCGGGGATGGGGCGCGAGGGGTCGCGGAAGAAGAACAGCGCGAAAAGCGTATACAGGCCGAACAGGATCACGCCGGCCCACGCCGTCCGGTATCCGCGCGTCACCATGAAGGCGAACACGAGCGCCGCCAGCAGCGTGGGGACGTATTGCAGCGCGCCTTCTTTCCAGGCGCTGAACGAGCCGCTCACATCAGGTTCCTTTCTTTGAGGCTGACGTAGCGGTCGTCCCCGAAGATGATGTGATCGAGGAACGAGACGCCGAGGAGATCCGCGGCCTCGACCAGCCGCTGGGTGAGGCTGATGTCGTCGCGGCTGGGTTCGGGGTCGCCGCTGGGGTGGTTGTGTGCGACGATGACGGCGGTGGTGCCTTCGCGGACGGCCTGGCGGAAGACGTCGCGGGGGAGTGCTGCGGTGCCGTCGATGCCGCCGTGGGACACGTCGATCACTTTCATCACTTCGTGCTTGGTATTCAGCAGGATGCTTTTGAGGTGCTCGGTTTCGCACTGTTTGAACCGAGGCATAAGCAGTTCAACGACATCCTCGGCGGACCGGATCCGGGTGCGTTTAGGGCCGGTATGGGCGGCGAGCCGGAGGCCGAGTTCGAGCGCGGCTTTGAGTTCGATGGCCTTGACCGTGCCCATGCCTTTTATCTGTTTGAGTTCTTCAACCGACGCCTGGGACACCGCGCGGACGTCGCCAAACTTGTGCAACACTTTTTCGGCGACCGCGACCGCGCCCATGTTGCGCGTGCCGCTGCGCAGGATGATGGCGATCAGCTCGGCGTCGCGGAGGGCCTCTGCGCCAAGCCGGGCCAGGCGCTCGCGGGGCCGGTCTTCTTCGGGCATTTCACGTACGGCAGAGGAATAGATGGGCTCGATAGTCATAGGAAAAACCTCCACCCGTTGCTATGCCGCGCGCGCGGCGCGGCTACTGTGCGTCAATTCTAGCACCCGTGGAGGTTGTTTGGCGAATTTGCGCGGCGTAAGACGGATCCGACGGATCCGACGGATCGGACCGATCAGACGGATCCGCCCGATAGAAGTTTGGCGCAAGCGATACGGCGGATGCCGGCGAGGTCGTTACGGAATTGGATGTCCCGGTAGTAGCCTTCGCACAGCAGGGCGTCGACGGCGGCGTCCTGGCCCATGCCAATCTCGAAGGCCAGCAGGCCGCCGGGGACGAGCCAATCCGGGGCCTCTTTAACGATCCTGCGGATGACGTCGAGGCCATCGGGTCCGGCGAGCAGGGCGCGAGGGTCTTCGTGCATGCGAATGACGGGCGAGAGGTCCGGCCATGCGCCGTCTTCGATGTATGGCGGGTTCGAGCAGATAACGTTGAACGGACCGTCGCCGGGTTCAAGGGGGGCGAACAGATCGCCGCAGCGGAACGTGATGCGGTCAAGGACGCCGTGGCGCTTGGCGTTTTGGCGGGCGACATCGAGGGCGAGCGGGCTCAAGTCTGTGGCGACGACGATGGCATCGGGGAGGTTGACCGCGATAGCGACGGAGACGCAGCCGGTGCCGGCGCCGATCTCAAAGACCCTTACCGGATGAGTGGTTGCGTGGGCGTAGTCCAAGACGGCTTCGACGAGATGCTCGGTTTCGGGGCGGGGGACGAGCAATGGAGGCTGGACGTTGAACGGCAGCGAGAAGAATTCCCACTCGCCGAGGATGTAGGCCAGGGGCTCGTAGTTCAGCCTGCGCTCGATGTAGGTGTTGAAGGGCGGGGCATCCGCGCGGTCGTTCAGGCTGGCCAACAACCAGGCGCGGGATACTTCCAGGGCGGCTGCCAGCAGGATCTCGGAGTCGAGGCGCGGCGTCTCGGATACAGACTCGAGCAGGCGAGCAGCTTGAGCGAGCCTCTCGGCGTTGGTGGCGCCCACGTTCGTGGGACGCATCAGACCTGTGCCAGGCGAGCGGCCCGATCGGCGGCGACCAGCGCGTCGACGACGGGCTGGAGTTCGCCTTCCATGATGCCGGCGAGCTGGTAGAGGGTGAGGTTGATGCGGTGGTCGGTGAGCCGGTTTTGCGGGAAATTGTAGGTTCGTACGCGCTCACTTCTGTCGCCGGACCCCACCTGGCTCTTGCGTTCGGCGGAACGTTGCGAGGCTTCCTCTCCTATCTTGCGCGCCAATAGGCGGGCGCGGAGGATCGATATGGCTTTGACCTTGTTCTTGAGCTGGGACTTTTCGTCCTGGCACGTGACGACAAGGCCGGTAGGGACGTGAGTAACGCGTACGGCGGAGTCGGTGGTGTTGACGCTCTGGCCGCCGGGGCCGGACGACCGGTACACGTCGATTTGAAGGTCGTCGGCGCCGATCTGTACGTCGACTTCCTCGGCCTCGGGCAGGATCGCGACCGTGACGGCGGAGGTGTGGAGCCGCCCCTGGGCTTCCGTCTGGGGGACGCGCTGGACGCGGTGTACGCCAGCCTCGTACTTGAGCTGGCTGTAGACGTTGGTGCCGGTGACTTTGAAGATAATCTCCTTGAACCCGCCGAGGCCGGTGGCGTTCGAGTTGAGGGTCTCGATCCGCCAGCCCTTGATTTCAGAATACCGCGAGTACATCCGGTACAGGTCCGCGGCAAACAGGGCCGCTTCCTCGCCGCCGGTCCCGGCCCGGATTTCGACGATGGTGTTCTTGGCGTCGTTGGGATCTTTCGTCAGGAGGAGGAGCTTCAGATCGGCCTCCAACTGTTCGAGCGAACCGGCCAGATCATGTTTCTCGGCTTCGGCCATCTGGAGCAGTTCGGGGTCGTGTTCTTCGCGGAGGATTTGTTCGGCCTCGGCCAGGCGCCTCGAGTTGATCTCATACTGGCGGAAACACGAGACCAGATCGCCGATTTCGGACTGTGCTTTGGCGTGCCTGCGGTAGGAATCGGGATTGGACGCCACTTCGGTCGTGGCCATCGCGCGCGAAAGCCGCTCGTACTCCTCGAGCACGGCGAGGAGCTTATCGTGCATCACGCGCTCCATCTAAGCGGCTCCACGATTCGTGGCGGCTCCCATCCCCGCGGGGATTCAGGTCTGGCTGGTGGTCTGGCCGTATTTCCGGCGGAAACGCTCGACGCGGCCTTCGCTGTCGACGAATTTCTGCTTGCCGGTGAAGAACGGATGGCAGGCCGAACAGATTTCCACGTTGATGGATTTCTTTGTCGAACCGGTCTCGAAAGTGTTCCCGCAGGCGCAGGTTACTTTGACCACGTTATATTCGGGGTGAATACCTTTTTTCACAAAACCTCTCCTCATCATTTCACAAGCGCGCCCGCCCGCCGGAACGGCACCGTTTGGCATTCTCACAGGGCGGACAAAGTCAATCAGACTATTCTACCATTTAGTCAGGTTGAGCTGCAAACCCGACTGGGACACCATTTTACGAGCGCGAGGAGCTTTTCCGGTGGCGTTTTGCCCTGTAAGCTTCCTCATCCTCGCGTACAGTGATCAAATCCGAATCCTTCGCTTGTTCTGCGATTAAGAACTGCAACTTTCTGTTCGAGAACAGGTCCTGGTTTTCTTGTTGAAGCCGGCGTGCAGCCATCCTCGCGTACTTTGGTATGAGTTCAACTCCAATACTGTTTCGGTCGGATTTCATTGCCGCCACCATCGTTGTGCCTGTTCCGACAAATGGGTCCACCACCGTGTCGCCAACAAAAGAGAACATTTTAACCAGCCGACACGCCAGCTCTAGTGGAAACGGAGCAGGGTGCTCTCGGGTCGAGGCCCCGGAAATCTTCCAAAACTGCTGAAACCATTGGCCAAAATCGGGTTTCTTGATTCGGCTTAGTTCGCGTTGAAGATCCGTTGGTTTTCTGTACCCGCCTGGTTTCCTCTGCATCAAAATGAACTCGATGTCGTTCTTGATGATGGCATTTGGTTCGTATGGTTTTCCGAGAAACTTTGATCCGTTACTGACTTCGTAGGAAGCATTGGCAATTTTATGCCAGATGATCGGGTTCAGATTATCAAATCCCAACCTCCTGCATTGAACACAAATGTCGGCATGAAGCGGGACCACCACGTGTCGGCCGGCATTCTGCCGCCGTGATAGACATACATCTCCAACGACACATACTAGCCGTCCTCCAGGAACGAGAATACGGAATACGTGCTGCCATACCTTCTCGAGTTCATGCAGAAAAACCTCGTAATCGGCCATATGCCCCATTTGAGCGGGGTGATCTTCATAGCGTTTCAGTGCCCAATATGGAGGCGAGGTCATCACAAGATGGACCGATTCAGACTCGATAAAAGACAGGTTTCTGGCGTCTCCAAGCACAAGCTGATGGCGTGTGTCAGCATACTCACTTGCGGAATTCATACTCTTGATCCTTGCAGGTGCGCGAACAGGGACCGCACAAACCTGGTAAATCCGATGTCTGGACAGGGCTCTGTGAATTCGCCGTTGGGACCGTCTTCGCGCGTCGATGTCAACAATGCTGCTGCGTCGTAATGTCTTTCAAGAACGAGTTTCCTGCAGAAGATTTCGTATCGCTTCGTGTAGGAAGCCTGTCGGAACTCAGGGAACACCTGGAAATGGGGTTCCTTAACTTTGACTGGATTTCGAGATCCTGAGCAGTCCTCGAGAAGGAAAATGTAGCCTAGCCAAGGGCGAACCGCAGTCTTAAACGCGTTCTCCCGAAAGGCGGTCCACAAGTCCAGGGCGCTGCCCATCGCCTCTTCCGTTCGGTTGTTGAGATTGTTGCCGAAAGAAGGCCCCACCTGTGACTTGGCCTCAATCGCTGCCAAGAGGACACCTTTTTGTATGATCAGGACGTCCCATTCCTTCGTAGGCCGGAAATACCCGGGCAACTCGAGTGAGCTATGTTGGCTATAGACATCTTCAGGCAGAATGCCGGCCGCGCATGCGAGTTCTTCGAGGACATGTATGAACCCATCCATCTGGGCGCCCCCGGTAACAGCCCCACGAAAGCCTTGGTCGGTTTTTCCGGCGTTCTTTTGCTGCAACGCTTGCTTGTCCCGAACCCACCAGAACTGTTGCACGGCTTCACGCGCCATCTGATTGATTCTTGGTTCGGTCAACTCCATCAAGACCCCCGGACGATTCTGTAGGAGAACTACCCGCTCGAACAGAAATTATAGCTTAGAGTGTAGATGGAAATATCTGTAGAAACAAGAGGGAGGAAATCGAGTGATAACCTTGGCCAGGATCGAAAACTACTTCGTGCAGCTATACCATTGCTCACTCAAACAAGCCTTTGCAGCATTACAGGCTTTACCTACTTAAAACTGGGGAGCACTGAGGGGAAGAAGGGTGCTATCTGTACCCGCCAGAACCGCCGGCAGCGTAAGCGCCCATCGATACTTCTCTTGCCATCAGCTTCCCGTCGCGGAAGGACAGCGTCAATGTTACCGGAACCGCGGGGTTGTGCCAGACATAAACGTCGACTATTGCCGGCACGGGAGTACCGTCCGCGGACCGGGTGCCACCAGACGCGGCCGTGCGCCCGAGGTATGTGCCTTCCATGCCAAGTTGCCGCACGCATTCCGCGTAATCGCAGCCGTTCTTGATGGCCTTATTGACGGGCCGGCAGATATAGGGAGGGGCTGCTGGACGTTGGACGGGCAGCGCAGTGGCCACGTTCATCGGCCCGGACGGGCGCCGGCCCTGGCTTCTCGAAAAGCCCTTACCGGTCAGAATGCCGTTCTGAAAAGTGAGGGTCGCCTCGCCGGTACTGGAAGGGCCATTGACCAATTGCCAACTGAATTTTGCACCTCCACCGGGATCGCGGCCTGACGGTTCACCTTCCGAACCGATAAACTCGATGCACTGCGCGTACGTCATCCCGGAGCGGATTTGGCTGAACTGCGTCTCCGTCATGACCGAAGGTTGACGGGGGGCAGATTGCGGTGGCGCGACCGTTGCGGGGACCGCCTGGGCCGCGTCCTCTGCCACACGCGGATTCTTGGGAGCGGCATCCGTCTGGGTTACTGACTTGAAGGTACGGGCGATCAATGGCAAAGCGAGAAGCACAATGATACCCGCTACGATGGCTGTAAGGCTTCTGTTTGACATGCATTACCTCCCTCACCCGGCCTGAGGTGCGAATTTTGTCGTCACCGGCGCAGCTATGCGGACGTGTCAATTACAATGGTCTCTTCCGGAAGGTCCATCCCGTCCTGGCCCACGGCGGTGTCGCTTTCCGCTGCGTTGCCTTTGTATTGAAACCGGCACTTCACAGGTTCACCCGTGACAAAATCCGTGACGCTGACCCGCCCATCCGCCCCAGTTTGGGTGGGAAGACCGTAGGTCGTTGTTCCGTCGGCCTCAAAGCACACGGAAACTCCGGCGAGGGGATTGCCGGATTCGTCGAGTACAAGAAATCTACGCGACCAGGAACCCGGCACAACAAGATTCACGACGGCTGACTCCCCCTCATGCAAGGCCCGTTGTCCAAGAGAAATAAACTCAGTCACCGCCCGGACTCCAAACGCGTAGGTGTCCACTCCGGTTGTCAGGCGCATTTCAAAGGCGCCGTCATCCCCTGTCACGGCTTGAACGGGGGCAAAAGGTATATGGTCCGCCGGCGCATTCGTTGCCCTCTTGCACAAGATTGCGACGCCGCCGGCAAGCCGGCCGGATGCCCGCTCTTTAACAACTCCTTTGACCATAATGGGGCGGGGTATGGTGTAGTTCCAAACGAGGGTGTTGCCGGCCGCGGGCGCACCCAGTTCAATGTCCGTGGCAAGGGGTGTTTCGTCTGCATCGTATATGCGTGCTGAGTAGCAAAGCTGCGGATCCACATCCTCAATGCGGTAAACACCCTCCGCATCGGTGATCGCGCCGTAGGTTGCGCCCGAGGTTTCCCCCCAGGTGGCAGTGGAATAGCCATCGTCGAACTCGCCGATTATCGTGGCGTAGCCCGTCAGCCGAATAGGGTTGCCCGAGGCGGGCACTCCATTATGCTCAGTGATCTTGCCGCAGACGACCCCATATGCGGGGAAACGGAGCTCCGCAAGCACGCCAGGTTCCAGACGGATATCTGAAAAAGCCGCCTCGCCCTGTGACATGGAACGCGCGACAACAACGGCATTCCCTGGCGTATCTACCGTCAGCGTAAAAAGGCCCTGATCATCCGTTGTCGTCCACGCCCATTCCTGAAGGTGTTTTGACCAACTACCACCGAATCCGCCCTCAACCCACGTCAGTGCCGTTACTTGGACGAGGCCATCGACAACGGGCAAGCCCCGGGTGCTGAGCAGTCGGCCATCGATGGAGATGCCTGGCGAAAGGGTGAGTGTGAGACCGTCGGGAAATACATCGGTGGCCGGATATATGGCACCCTCATTACAATAGCCGGGGGCGCAGGCCGACACAATCAACGTCCCGTCGCCCGGTACGTCCGGTATCGAGAACGAACCGTCGGAGGTTGACTCGCCGCTGAATCGGCGGGTCTCGTCAAGCAACGCTTCGTTGACGGCTTTCTTACGGAGGTCCGTGAGTGCGAACGTAGAGGCATGCCCGCCACCAGTGACTACTCCCCCGGAACTGCCTCCCATCGCGCCGCCTCCGCCAAACGCGCCGACGTTACCGCCAGATATGCCCCCTCCGAACGCGCCAGCCGAACCCACGCCGCCGGCGCCGCCAGACACGCCCCCTCCGAACGCGCCAGCCGAACCCACGCCGCCGGCGCCGCCAGACACGCCCCCTCCGAACGTGCCGACAGAACCCACGCCGCTGGCCCCGCCCGACATGCCCCCTCCGAACGTGCCGGCCAAACCCACGCCGCCGCCCCCGCCAAAACTCATCGCAGGTTCGCTGATGGGCTTATCAAGTTTTGCAGCCACCACCGTTACGGTCGCCCCCTCGATCGGCCGCTGCTGTTCGTCAATCACATGCCCCGCAACGGTGACAAACGGGACAGCTTCTCCGTCTTCAGGTGCAGCCAATGCCGGGTCAGAGTTTCCCAGTTGGCTCGTATCTGATGCGTCCTTTTCCTCTATTCTCACCGGAGAGCTGATGGCGCCCGCGGGTGCCGCAGCCAAAGCCTGTTCGCGGTTTCCCTGCAACGTCCACCCTTGATCAGTGGCCGCCTCCTGCCTGTTGGCATTCCAGATAATCCCGGCGCCCAAAGCCGCCACAATTACCAGCGCAACCGCAACGGACGGTACGGATACGCTCTGGAGACTCGTCAGGGAAGCCAACCGGCCCGCGCCTTCCCCATGTAGCGCGCTGTGCAACCACAATCCGATACCCGTGCCCAGTTTTCCCCCCAGCCCGGAAACAGGGCCAAGCGCCGCGCCGGCCATGAAACGTTTGCCTGCTTCGGATGACTTGACGCGCTGACGTTCGCGCTCCATTTCGGCCTTCCATTGCTTTTCAAAATAGGTGCGCAGTTTGGGGCGGGCGTGTTGCAGCCGTTTCTTAACCGAATTCTCCGTGACCCCGAGCATGGCCGCCGTTTCCGCAATCGAGTTCTCCTCCAAATAAAACAGAACCACGGCTTCCCGCAACGGGGGCGACAGGGTCTCCAGAGCAGGCCATGTTTCCGCACGCGTATCCGCTCGGTCCAGGTTATCGATGGCCGCGCATGGACCCGGTCCGGTTTCAGGCGCGAGGGTTTTGCGGCGATCAAGGAGGGCCCGGCGATAATGCTCCGATCGGATCCAATTCCAGGCCAAGTTGCGGGCAATCCGGCGCAGCCACGCGCCAAAGGCGTCCAGGCTTCGAAGTTTCCCTATGTTTACCCACGCCACCAGGAACGCGTCTTGAGCGACATCTTCGGCCGCCTGCCAGTTTCCGACAGCGCTGAAAGCCAGCCCGTAGATGGGCCGGTAGTATTCTTCCACCAGTTTCGCGAAAGCCTGGTGGTCGCCGTTCCGGGCGCTGCGCATTACGGCCTCGTTCATGGCCTGACCCTCTCGTTGTTGGGTGTCTTCTTTGTTCACTGTAAGAGACACGCAACTGAGCGTACAGGTGCCAAAGGGCGGAATGGAAGCGGCCGGGTGAGCGCATTCAAGAACTGCGGGCCGTGAACTCGCAAAACGGCCACGCAACGGGGCAGGCGGCCCGTGTTACGCGTTTTTCAGTGCGGCAAACTTGTTTGCGGCGTTTACGTAGGCTTGAACGGCGGCTTCGATGATGTCGGTGCTGGCGCCGGTGCCGGTGTAGAGCTTGCCGTCGAACGTGACGGCGACGTGGGCCTCGCCGAGTGCGTCTTTGCCGGGTGTTGCGGCGCGGATGGAGAAATCGCTGAGTTTGCCTGTTACGCCCATGATGCTTTCGACGGCCATGAATGCGGCGTCGACGGGTCCGTCGCCGGTGGCGGTCTCGATGAAGTCGGTTTTGCCTTTTTTCAGGCAAACGAGTGCCATGGCGGGGTCGGTGCCGGAGACCCGGACGTACTCGAGCTTGTAGACCTCGAATGTTTTGTCCTGCATGGCGACGATCAGGACGCGGAGGTCGTCTTCAAACACTTCTTTTTTCCGGTCGGCGAGGGCGATAAACCGTTTGTACAATTCGTTGACCTCGTCTTCGGACAGGCGGTAGCCGAGCTCTTCGCACCGTTTGGCGAGCCCGGCCCGGCCCGAATGTTTGCCCAGCACGAGTTCGCTTTTTGGGCGGCCGACGGATTCGGGCGTCATGATTTCGTAGGTTTTCTGGTTGGCAATCATGCCGTGCTGGTGGACGCCGGACTCGTGGGCGAACGCGTTGCGGCCCACGATCGGCTTGCTGTAGGCGACGTTCAGCCCCGTGAGGTTGCACAACAACTTGCTCGACTTGAAAATCTCGCTGGTGACGATGCCCGTCTCGAACGGAAACGTGTCGTGGCGGGTACGCATGGCCATGACAATCTCTTCGAGCGAGGTGTTGCCGGCCCGCTCGCCGATCCCGTTGACGGTACACTCGATTTGGCGGGCCCCGCCAAGGATCGCCGCCAGCGCGTTGGCGACAGCGAGGCCGAGGTCGTTGTGGTTGTGCGAGGAGAAGGTGACTTTAGAGGCGTTTTTAGCGCGTGAAATGACGTACTGGAACATGGCCTGGATTTCCGCAGGGGTGGTATACCCCACGGTATCGGGCAGATTGACCACATCCGCACCCGCCTCGATCGCGATCTCCGTTATCTTGACCAAGTAGTCCAGATCTGATCGGGTGGCGTCTTCTGCGGAGAATTCGACCCGGCCAACGAGTTTTTTGGCCAGAATGACGGCTTCGTGGGCGCGTTCGAGGACTTTTTCGCGGGTAGACTTGAGTTTGTGTTCGATGTGGATGTCGGATGTGGCGATGAAGGTGTGAAGGACGGGGTGTGCGCATTTTTCGAGGGCGGCGGCGGCGCGTTCGATGTCCTTATTGACGGCTCGTGCAAGCCCGGCGACCTGGGCGACCTTGATGATTTCACAGACTTTCTTGACGCCTTCGAACTCCTGGTCGGACGCGATGGGGAACCCGGCCTCGATGACGTCGACACCAAGCCGTTCGAGTTGCAGGGCCATTTGGAGCTTTTCATGCTCATTCATGCTCGCCCCCGGCGATTGCTCGCCGTCCCGCAACGTGGTGTCGAAAATAAAGACTCGGTCGGCCATCGTGAGACTCCTTCAGAATTGCCTGTTTCTGGCACGGGATACCCGCCCCGCGCCTTTCTTACCTGGTGGCGCCTTTATGCGCATCAAGCCAAACTGCACGGAGTTAGAGGAATGATAGCAGAAGATAGTGCGAAAGTGCGAAGTGCCCCTGCGGAAGTGCCGAGTGAAGGGTGGATCGGACGGATCCGACGGATCGGACCGATCAGACCAATTGATAGGGAAGACAGCCAGCTTTGACATTTGTCAGGGGCACTGAGCGTTACGCACTTCGCACTATCTGTGTCTGTATCGGTCGATGGCGAGGGGGAGGGCGATGAACGGGACAGCAGCCAGCAGGCACATGACGAGGCCCACCACATACGCGAGTTCGTCCGGCGCGTCCAGGTCGCGGGCGTACAGCAGGACGGGCATGACGATTGCCGCGGAAAGCAGGGTCGCCAGGACGGCCCCGCGTTTGTTCCAGCCCGCGAGCAGTTCCCGGCGTTTTGCGAGGCGTACCAGCCACACGGCCGCCGCGATGAGCAGGACCGCCAGGATTATCAGGCCAATGTATGTAGCTATTTCCTCGGCGTGAACGGCATAGAACGTCGCCCACAGCAGCCACAGGCCGACGACGGGGTAGAACAGGGGTCCGGTCATCCAGATCAGTACCCACGCAGCCACCAACGCGATGTAAAAGATGCTGGACACTTCGGGCATGGCTCGCCATCCGATTGGGGATTCCCCGGCCAAAACGAAATAGGCCGTGCTGACAAATGCCTCGATTCCAAGTCCGACGACCCAGGCGGCAAGGACCGCTTTGACGACAGTAGCCAGGCGGCACTGGGACAGGCGTTCCACAGTCACGGGCAACGTGATGAGGTATGCGTCGTTATCTTGTCTGTCGCCGTGGTAGAGGCGGTAGGCCAGGTAGAGGCCCGCCAATCCCGCGGCGGGCACCACTGCAAAACCCGATACCATCGGGCGATTGATGCCCTCGCTTATCGCATAGAGCGACATGACGACGCCAAGGCCGGCGCTACCGTAAAGGAGGTAGCGGGCGAACGTCATCCAGTCGTACCAAGCTAGGGCTTGTTTAGGAGATACAAACTCGCGGCTTCTCTCGGCGCCAGTCACTGTCTCGACGAGCCTCCGCGGGGACAGTTGTTTGCCGTGCCGCGTGGTGGTTACGGCGGCGTGGGTCAGGGCCACGCCTATAGCGAGCATCCACAGCCAGAGTGCGACGGCCCGCCAGTCGTACTCCCAACTGATGCTTAAGCCAATAGCGGCGGTAGGCAGGGCGGCGAGCGCCAACGCCTGAGTGAATACGCGAATGGTGGTCCGCGGAATAAGCGTCAGGATCAGAAATACCGACTGGCAAAACAGCACGATGCTGATGAACCCCAGCGGTTCTTTCCAGAACTGGGCTTCGGTGGGGGCACGTTCAGACCGCTTCGGCGCCGCCCGCACGAATCTCTCCCGCTGCCATTGAGGGTTTTCTTGCAAGCGGCCCCTCCATGCCCGCAGCGCTTCCTCGGCAGACGGGGTTCGCCTGAAGGGGGCTTCGGAAGGAGCCTTCAGGTGCCCAGCCTCGGCTGATTGTGACGTTGGGGCCGATTCGAAAGCGGCCTTTTCACGGGCCTCCATGGCGGACTTTCCCCATGGCTGACCACGTTCTACTTCTACTCGTGCCAGACGCTCTGTGGTAGCGTGTTCCACCCGCCAATCAGTAATGGTGATGGCGACCGCCAGGATTCCGAATACCAGCAGGCTGTAAATGATGTAGGACAGGGACCAGCGGCGGTCGCTGACGGGGAGGGTTTTAGCGTAATTGGGCATGGCGGCGTTGGTTTCTCCGGAACCAAGGGCCATCACTGCGCATAGTGCGCCGACGACGAGAATGTAGGTTTTTCCCACGATGCTCGTTTCAAAGGTAGCCCAAGCGATGGACTTACTTGTGCTGCGGTAAATGTCCACGGAAAGGGTGATGGTCCATGCGGCGCTCAACAGGACCGGCAGCAACAGGATGGCCCATGTTCGCCGCCAGTGATGCAAGAGGAGCATGCCCAACGTGTTCATTGAGGAAGTTCTCCTTTTTGCAGGGCTCGTACGCGGCCTGGCGCCCCGTGCCGGTAGCGGTCGATGGCGAGGGGTAGGGCGAGGAAGGGGGTTGCTGGTATCAGGCAGAGGGGCAGTATCAGGCAGAGGGGCAGGACCACCACGTACCAGGACGGTCCAGCAGACTTGTTGAGTTCAAACCATAAGGCGGGCATGGCGATCACGGCTGTAGCCAGGCAGGCCGAGACGGCGAGCCGCCTATTCCACTTGAACAGCAGGTTCCGGCGCTTTGCGCGGCGTACCAGCCAGATGGTTGCACCCACAGCGAACGCACTCGCCAGGCACAGGTAGGCCACACCGGTGATTGCTTCAAAATCAGACCATGGCAGGAACAACTGCGCGAACGCCGCGATGACCAACGCTAAGAACCAGGTCGCGATGGCGGGGTAGAACAGCGGGCCGATCAGCCAAATCAGTACCCACGCGCAAAGCGGCGCCAGAAGAATCGAGGGACTCGTCCGCGGCCAGTAGGAATCGTCGTACAGCGTGAAATAGCCAAGGACGATGAAGGTTTCCAGCAGAATGGCGATCACGGAGGCGGCGGCGACGAATTTGGTGGTGGTGACGAGGCGCGACTTCGTGAGTCGCTCGACCGTTACAGGCAGGGTCACCAGGTAGGCGTCGTTGTCCTGTATGTCGCCGTAGTAGAGCCGGTAGGCGAGGTAGAGGCCGGCGAGGCCGCAAATCGGCAGGATGGGCACGCCCGTAATTCCAGGCCGGCTGAACTCATTAAAGACATTAATAAGCGTGAAAGCGATTGCGGCGCCCGCGGCGCCGTAGATGAGGTACCGGCCGAACGTCATCCAGTCGTACCAGGCCAGGGCGCGCGCGGGCGATGAGAACCCGAGGCGCGGGTTGCCCACTTGCCACGTAAGCACTTCCGCGGTCCGTCGAAACCAGCCGTCGCCATGCCGTTCGCGCCTGGCGGAGGTGTACATGATGAGCGCCGCGCAAGAAACCAGAAGGAAGGGCCACACATACTGAATGAAGATGAACCGGACAGGGTCGGGACCGGAGCAATTGACGGGCTGAAAATTGGAACTGTAACTCAGAAAACTCCCGGCGGCCGGTGCGAGGACAAGCGCCACGGCAATGGCAAACACGCGTATCGGGACACGCTGGATAAGCGTCAATGCCGCAAACAGGGACTGGCAAAAGAGGGCCATACTGATCAGCAGCAGTGGTTGCCGCCACCAGTCAAAAACGGCCCAGTTTTGGTACTTTTCCAAGCGGCGTCCCATTTGCCGGGGAGGAGACTGTTCCCATCTGGGCACGGTCCTGTTGCCCGTGGGGCGAATTCCTCTGGACATTCCGGCTGTGAAAGGTGTTCTCGCGGCTTGTTGAGATCTTCTTCTCAACTCCTGCATTGATACATCGGACGTTGGCGGCTCCTCAACCGGATTTTCCTGCTGTTTGATTGCCTCAGCCTGTATCTGCTCCTGCCGTGTTTTCTCCTGCTCGGCAAAGTACCGTTGCTCCGCAGCGGCGACGCCTACCCGGTCGACTTCCACCGCGTGATTCCAAACGTACCAGTTGGACAGCGTTATGGCGGCTGCAAAGATCGAAAAAATAATCAGACTGTACAGGACACAGGATAACGACCAGCGGCGGTTGCTGACTGGAAGGGTCTGTGCATAACGGGGAAACGCAGAGTTGGCTTCGCCCGAACCCATTGCGACTACCAGAATCAAGGCGCCGGCGGCCAGCACAAAGACATTGCCGATAACGCTGACTTGCATTGCGTTCCAAGCGCCGTCCAGCGACTTCGAGCGCCAGATATTGCTGCCGTTGCTGACCGTCCACAGGGCCGAAATGAACAGTGGCGGGAGGAGCCAGAGGCGTGTCCGCCGCCAGTGGTGCAGGAGGAGCGTACAGGTCCGGTTCATGCTCAGCATGACCTCCTTTTTGCGTCGCTCTTAGCGCTCATGGGGATGGCTGCGGGGTCGCCGGGGCGGATGTGGGAGATGAAGATGTCTTCGAGCGACGGGTCGGATTCTTCGACGATGGTGGCCTGCTTTTCGGCGAGGAGTGCGCGTGCGGCCTCCTTGTCGCCGATCCACATCATCGTCCACTCGCCGGCGATTCTCCTTATTGCGATGGCCTCTTTTGGGAGGAGGGGTGGGCCGTCGTTGTCTTTGAGCCGGAACGTGAAGAAGTGGTAGCGGGCCTTGACGTCCTCGAGGGGAGCGGAGAAGAGTACGCGGCCGTTGTGAAGGAGGGCCACGTCGTCGGCCACGCACTCGACCTCGTCCAGCAGATGAGAGGAGAGAAAGACGGTACGCCCCTCGTCTGCGACGGTGCGGATGATGGCGGTCAGGATGTCCCTGCGGACGACCGGGTCGAGGCCCGAGGACGGCTCGTCGAGCACGAGCAGGGGCGGGCGGTGTGCGAGCGCGAGGGTCAGCCCGAGTTGAGCCCGCTGGCCGCGGCTGAGCGATTTGACCTTTTCGGTGGGGTCCAGCCCGAACATCTCGCGGAGTTCCTCGGCAAACCGGTCGTCCCAATCCGGGAAGAACGGTTTAGTGAACGCCAGGGTTTCCCGGACGCGCATCCAGTTGGGTAGGTCGCGGTTTTCGGAGAGGTAGCCGATGCGTCGGAGGGCCTCCTCGGGTTGCGTGACGGGGTTCTGGCCGAACACAAACACCGAGCCCGCGTTTGGGCGCAACAGGCCCATCACGTGGCGCATCAGCGTGGTTTTGCCGGCCCCGTTCTCGCCCACGAGGCCGAACACGCGGCCGGGCCGCACGTCCAGGCTGACGTCATCGAGGGCGGTCTTCTTTCCAAACCGCCGCGTCAACGCGAACACCCTCACCGGAGTCTCTTCTGTGCGAATCTGGTCATTCATTGAGCCCGCTCCTCTGCGTCATGGCGGCCCGCCGCTTGTTCAGAAGTTCCAAAAGTTGCTCGTAATCCACGCCCAACGACGACGCCTCCGCCAGCAGTGCATCCAATTGATCAGATAAAATCCGGACGCGCTCCGCCCGTGCCAACGGCGAGCCCTTGTCGGAAACGTACGTGCCGGCGCCACGGCGCGTCGTCAGCAGGCCCAAGCTTTCCAGTTCACGGTAGGCGCGGGCGACCGTGTTGGGGTTGATTAGCAACTGTTCGGCCAGGGTGCGGATGGGGGGGAGTTCCGAGCCCGTCGAGAGCCGGCCCGAGGCGATCAGATGCTTGATCTGCGAGATGAGTTGGACGTATATGGGCACGCCGTTGCGTGTCGAGATGTGCATCAACATAAGCCACCCTCGCACTGATTGTATTAAGACTTTAATACAATTTCCTGCGGATGTCAAGAGGAAAAATCCTGCGGGGCAACTTCCCGGGAACCCAACAGGGTTGTACGGTCTGGAGGTACCGGTGCGTCTTTTCCATGTCTGGGACGCCCCCCGGCAGTTGTGGGGGGTGTCCCATAGTTGGTTCCAGCCAGCAGGCTTCTTTAGTTGCGGCTTACCGCGCTGTGGGGGTGTGCCAATGTTGCGCCAACTCCAATCCTCTGCACTAATCAAAAGTGAATCAAAAGGGGGACACCCCCCACAACTGCCGGGGGGCGTCCCAGACGGCGCGAGAATATCTTTGAAAGGCCAAGGAGATCTGTTGACGGATTTGGTAGAAACCGGTATTATTGGAGAAAACTGGAGGTGGGCGATGCGCAAGGCGATGCTTTCAAGAGTCCTGTTAGGGGTGGTTTTAGTCCAGTTTGCACTTACGAGCTGCCGTACGGCTCCGCCGTCGTTGCCGCAGGCTGGACGGAGTAATCTGAAGCCGGGCATGGTGCAGCAACGGGTGAAGGTAGGTGAGACTAACCAGACCGAGGTTTTGGAGGCTTTTGGTGCGCCGAACATAGTCACAAGAGACCGTGCCGGCCAGGAAGTGTGGACCTACGACGTGCAAAGTACGAGTCACACGGGGGCGACCACGAGCCGGGGCGGGGGTCTCGGTGCAGCCGCTGCGGGGGTGGCGGGCAGTGTCCCTATAGCGGGCGGAGTCGGGGGGAGTGGGAGCAAGTCGACCTCGGCGGGCATGGTCAGCAGTTCGACATTTACGCTTATCATAAAGTTCGATGAGAACCAGATCGTAAGCGATTACAAGATGCAATCGACAGCGTTCTAAGGTGGAGATTGGGTTCGTGTCCGGCAGAATCGTCTGTGTTCTTTTGGTCGTCGTTGTCATAGTCGGCGGAGGGTGCGCCAAGTCGCGTCCATTGGGTCCGGTTCCGCTCTCCGCGATGCAGCGCGAGTACATGCAGACCAAGGAGATCGAGGGCGATTTCGATACGGTGTTTGGGTCCGTGCTTTCTGTCTTGCAGGATGAAGGGTGGCAGATCGATGCCGTGGATAAGAGTGCGGGCATTATTCAGGCGTCTTCGCTGAAGCGGCAGGGGTTGGTTGGGCCGTCAGACGATTGGCGTTTGCCAAACGACCCGGTCATTAAAGAGATCAGGAAAAGCGCCAAACAGGCCACGCACCGGGACCTGCCGGTTGCAAGTTGGACCCGGTGGGAGCAGCTCACAGCGCGTATCGAGCCATGGGCTCAGAATACCGTTCGCGCGCGCATAACAATCGTGAAGTGTGGGCGGTTTTGAAACGGGGGGGGTAAGGAACAACAGATGATGTTGTGGTTACGTCGAGGGCTGTTATGCGTGATGGTGGTCTTTATGAGTGGGTGTGTGACTGGCAACCGTAAGGACCAGGCAGAGCCTGCCCAAGTCGTCAGCAGAAGCGGGAAAGAGGAATCGGTGGTGCTCGAGGACCCGGCCGTATACCAGTACCTGTTCCAGAAAGTTGAGAAGGCGCTGTTCGTCCGGAAAGGGCTCGAGGGCGGGGGGCGAAGATAGCGTCGGAGTAGTCCCGTAACTCCTGTTAATCCTGTCAAGAATCGCTTGAAGTTCGGTCCTATTGTCTCCTATTCTCTTACGAATCAACCTTTTGTTGAGCAAGGAGTGTTTTCGGTGGACGATGTTCGCTCCCGAATCGAGCGCAACCTCGAACGTGTCCGCGGCCGGATTTGTGCGGCGGCGGAACGTGCGGGGCGTGATCCGGGGTCGGTCCGGCTGGTGGCGGTGACGAAGACGGTGGGGGTGGAGGAGGCGCGCATCCTGGTGGAACTTGGGGTGACGGACTTGGGCGAAAACCGGGTCGAGGGGGCGCGGGAGAAAATCGAGGCGGTCGGCCACGGTGCGCGGTGGCACATGATCGGGAACGTGCAGCGGCGGAAGGCGCGCGACGTGGTGGGGCTGTTCGATACGGTGGACAGCGTGGACCGGGTCGAGGTGGGGGAGGCACTGGCGCAACGTTGCCTTGAGCAGGGGCGTGAGTTAGAGGTGCTGCTCGAGGTAAACGTGTCTGGCGAGGCGTCGAAACATGGGTTTGAGCCGGAAAATGTGGCGGACGCGGTTCGCCAAATGGCACAATGGCGCAGCTTGCACGTTCGGGGGGTAATGACGATGGCGCCGTTTGTGGCGGATGCGGAGGCGGTGCGGCCGGTGTTTGCGCGGCTGCGGCGGCTGGCGGGGGAACTGGGTTTGGCCGAGGTTTCGATGGGGATGACGAACGATTTTGAGGTGGCCGTCGAGGAAGGCGCGACTCAAGTGCGCATCGGGTCCGCATTATTTGAAGCATAATGCGGGACGGCTTTATTTCAATAGAGAGGACGCAGATGAGAGAGAAGTTGGAACAAGCGCGGGCGCAGGCGCTCGAGGCGCTGGCGGGCATTGATTCGCTGGCCGCGCTCGAGGAAATCCGAGTGCGGTATCTCGGCCGGAAGGGCGTGGTGACGGAGATCCTGCGCGGGCTTGGCCAGGTGGCGCCCGAGGAGCGCCCGGCGGTTGGGCAGGCGGCCAACGAGGTCAAGGCCGCGATCGCGAACGCGCTCGATGCGCGCAAGGCCGAACTCGAACAACGCGAATCGGCGCTGCGGACGCAGAAAAACCGGCTGGACCTGTCACTGCCGGGGCGCCGGCCTCGGTTGGGCCACATGCATCCGATCCCGCGCGTCGCCGAAGAGATCCTGTCTATTTTCCGCGATATGGGTTTCCAGGTCGCGACCGGGCCGGACGTCGAAACCGAGTATTACAACTTCGACAGCCTCAACACGCCCGCCGACCACCCGGCCCGGGATTCGCACGATACGTTCTTTGTAAAACCGGGCGTGGTGTTGCGCACACAGACGTCGCCCGTGCAGATGCGCGTCATGGAAAAGACGCAGCCGCCCGTGGCGATCGTTGCGCCGGGGCGCGTTTACCGCGTCGACTACGACGCCAGCCACAGCCCGATGTTCTACCAGATTGAAGGGCTGCTGGTGGACAAGGGCGTGAGCCTCGCCGACCTTAAGGGCGCGTTGATGCATTTTGTGCACCGGTTTTTCGGGCCGAAAACGCAGTTGCGGTTCCGCCCGCACTTTTTCCCGTTTACCGAACCTTCCGCGGAAATCGACATTTCGTGCACGGTGTGCGGGGGCGCGGGGTGCCGGGTGTGCAAGTTCAGCGGCTGGCTCGAGATTCTCGGGTGCGGGATGGTGCACCCCGAGGTGTTCCGCTACGCCGGCTACGATTACGAAACCTACACGGGGTTCGCGTTCGGGCTTGGCATCGACCGGATCGCGATGCTAAAACACGCCATAAGCAGCATTGGCCATTTGTATGAAAATGACCTGCGGTTCCTGGAGCAATTCTGATGCGAATTTCCATGAATTGGCTGACAGATTACGTCGACATCCCGGTCGGCGTGGACGAATTGGCGAAGATTCTTACCATGCTGGGGTTGGAGATCGAGGCGATCGAGCGGCCGGGCGCCGAGATCCAGAACGTGTTTGTGGGTCAGATCCTCAGCATCGATCCGCATCCCGACGCCGACAAGCTCGTGGTCTGCAAGACGGACATCGGGAAGCCGGAGCCGCTGCAGATCGTGTGCGGCGCAAAAAACATGAACGTGGGGGACAGGGTGCCCACGGCGGTGGTTGGCGCGAAACTTGCCGGCGGGTTCGAGATCGGGCGGCGCAAAATGCGCGGTGTCGAGTCGCAGGGCATGATGTGCGCGGCGGACGAACTCGGGCTCGGCGAGGATCACTCGGGGCTGCTGATCCTCGACCCGGCCACGCCGGTCGGGGCGGACGTCAAGCCGATCCTCGGGCTCGACGACGTGATCCTGGAACTCGAGATCACCCCGAACCGGGGCGACTGGGCCTGCATGCTGGGTGTTGCACGTGAACTGGCGGGGTATTTCAACACGCCGATGCGCGTTCCCGAGATCGTGTTGACGGAATCCGGCACGCCCGCGGTGAAACTTTCGTCGGTGACAATCGAGAATGACGAGCTTTGCCCGAGGTACGCGGGGCGCGTGTTGACGGGCGCGAAGATCGGCCCGTCGCCGCAGTGGATGTGCAGCCGGCTTTTGGCGGCAGGCCAGCGGCCGATCAGCAACGTGGTCGACGTGACCAACTACGTCATGCTCGAGACGGGCCACCCGCTGCATGCGTTTGACTACGACCTGCTGCGCGAGCACCGGATCGTCGTGCGCAACCCGCGGTGCGGCGAGCAAATCAAAACGATCGATGGCCAGATGCGCGATCTCGATCCCGAGATGCTCATCATCGCCGACGCCGAAGTGCCCGTCGCCGTGGCCGGCGTGATGGGTGGGGCCGAAAGCGAAGTGGGGGAGACGACGACCAACATTTTCCTTGAAGGCGCGTGGTTCAACCCGGGGTCGGTGAGGCGGACGGCTCGGATGCTGGGCATGCAGTCCGAGGCGTCGGCCCATTTCCAGCGCGGGGCGGACATCGACATGGCGGTGTACGCCGTGAACCGGGCCGCAATGCTCATGCAACAACTCGCCGGCGCCACGATCGCGCCCGGCGTGCTCGACGCGTACCCGCGGAAGACAAAGCCAAAGACGATCACGTTGCGCGCGGCCCGGACGGACCTGCTGCTGGGCACGAAAATCCCCGCCGCAGAACAGTGCGACATTCTTCGCCGGCTCGGGTTCGAGATCACGGCGTCAAGCGAAGAGACGTGCACGGTCCGCGTGCCGACCTGGCGCCACGACGCCTCGCAGGAAGCCGATCTGATCGAAGAAGTGGCCCGGTTCCACGGGTACGACAAGATCGGCGTGACCTTGCCGGCCATACAGCCGAGCGAGCAGGTGTTCGCGCCCAACGACGCGAAGATCCGCGACCTGCGCCGGTTCCTCGTCGGCGAGGGGCTCTCCGAATTTTTCAACTGGACGTTCAGTTCGCCGCAGGAAGTCAGCGATTGCGGGCTCGGTCGCGACAAGCTCGACATGGTGGCGCTCGAAAACCCGCTGTCCGAACGGCAGGCGACGATGCGGTCGTCGCTGATCCCGGGGCTGATGGCGAACGTTTCGCAGAACGTGCGGCACGGCTCGATGAATATCACGGCGTTCGAGGTGGGGCCGGTTTATGTGCCGGTTGAGGGGCAAGAGTTGCCCGACGAACCGATACGGGCGGGCATTGTGCTGAGCGGGCCCGACAGCGAGAAACATTGGAGCCGGCCGCAGGCGCAAATCGATTTCTACGACCTCAAAGGCTACTGCGAAGCGGTCTTCGGGTTTTTCGGTGTGGCCTGTACGTTCGAGGAGACGGACCACGGCACGTTCCAGGAAGGCCAGTGCGGCGCTATTATGTCCGGCGGCGCGCAACTCGGCGTGCTGGGGCAGGTGCGCGACAGCATCCTGAAAGCCTACGACGTCGAGCAGCCCGTGTTCATTTGCGAGATTGACCTGGAGCCGCTGCTGGCGGCTGTCGCGCCGGCGCCGCAGTTTGCGGAGATCCCGATGTTCCCGCCGTCGCGGCGCGATATGGCCGTCATGGTCGATTACGGCGTAGCCGCGGGCGATCTGCGGGCGGCGGCCGTCGTGGCGGGCGGCAAACTGCTCAAGTCGGTGGACATTTTCGACGTGTACACCGGCAAGCAGGTGGGCGAAGGCAAGAAGAGCGTGGCCTTGTCGCTGGTGTTCCAATCCGAGGAACGGACGCTGACCGATCAGGACACGCAGAAATCGTGGGATCGCATCCTTAAGAAACTGCAAACAGAGTTTGGGGCGGAGTTGCGATGAAACCAGGGCTCGCCGACAAGTTCAAGCAGATCAACGCCTGCCTCGAGGAGTTGCGCGAGCGCGTGCAGAAGGCCGACGAACAGGTCGAGTCGGTTGGCGCCTCGCGGGAAGACTTGCAGAAAAAGGTGTGGAGCCAGTCGCGGGAGTTGCACGTATTGCGCGAGCAACTCGACGAGTTTCCCGAACTCAAGCGCATCAACGACCAGTACCGCGAGATGAATTCCGAGTTTGAACAGCGCCTGCGCGATATCCTCAGTTATACGCGCGCACTGGCCGCCGCGATGCAGCCATGACGCGCGATACCATCGAGGTCACGGTCGGGCGGACGAAGCTGTCTGTGCCCGCGGTGGTCGACGAGGCGACCACCCTGCGCATCGCCGAGCGCGTCAACGACCGGCTCGAAGCCTACCAGATGCAGGGGGGCCGGATCGATGACCTCACGTTCGCGCTCCGGGCCGCGTTCGAGTTCGCCGCGGACCTCGAGCGTGTCAGCCACAAACGGGCCGAGGAAGTCATGCGGTTGAAGCAGGCGGGCGAGGAAGAATCCGACCAAGTCGCAGAAGCCCTCGACAAGATCCTTCAAACGCTTCGCGATATCCTCGAAAAGCCAAAGCAGTAGTATTAGCCACAAAAGAACGCAAAGAACTCAAAGATGTCGAGGGTGCGCTGGTCTTGACGGTGCGGCACGTTTTTTATTCTCACGCAAAGCCGCAGAGTCCGGAGATTTTATTCCAGACATTTGATTTGTGCCGTGAGCCAATCGAGTGCGCCCGGCGATAATTGCCAGCCCTTCTTGGCATCGACAGCGAAGAGGACGGCTTCATTATCGTCGCCAAAACCATAGTGGTCGGGCAGCCATCGCGGGAACTTTTTGCGGCCCAGCAAGTAGTCGGGCACGTGGCTGTTGCCCTTTACGGCCTTGGCAAGCGCGGTATTGGCTGCTTTAGACGCCCCATCTTTCTTGAACTTGATAAGGGCTTTCGAGTAGAGCATCCATGACGTGGGATCGCCCCCGTATTGGGCCAGCAGCTTCTCTGCTTCCGGCAACCGCTCCTTTTCTACCAGCCAGAGAAGGAGAATGTAACGCATCCCCTGGTTGTCGCCGGGGTTCAACCGAAGCATGTCTTGGACCTGCTCGATGGCTTTTTCGTCGTCGCCTGCCTCCCAAAGGGAGAGGGCCAGCCCGCACCGCGCCCGCATGTACGGCCGGGTTTCCAGAAATCCCCAGAAGTGGCCGCCCATTTCGCGAAACCCTTTGCGCCCGATAGCCCTTTCTCCGGCCTCGACGGCCTGGGTGTAAAGGCGTAGTCTGTCGGCCAAATTGGAGGCTTCCTCCGCGGCGAGCAGGTTATAGGCATCGGCGCAGTCTGTTGAAATCGTCAAAGCTTTCTTGGCGAGCGCAATTCGGCGGGCCTTTGATTGTGTTTCCCAAGCGTCGTAGATCAAGTCCTGGGCGGCGTCCAGCGGGCTGCGTTCACCTTCGTCCGAATCAGCGGCAAGGTCGCCAAGCAAGCTTTCCAACGAGATGATCGGCGGCAAATTGTCAAGATTCTTTATGCTGGGTGACTTTTTGTTCTTGCTGCCGCCAGACTTTTTCTTCGGTGTTTTGCCCATTTTCTCTAATCCTTTCTAGTACCGTCCATACCGTTGGATGGTGGCCATTACCAGGCGCATGCTGGTGAGGCGTGTGCCGTTGCTGATCGAGCCGGCGGTGGCGAATGCGAGGCCGCGGGACTCGCGCGTCATCTCGAAGTCGCGCAGGAATTCGAGCACGATGTTCTCGGCATCATTGCGCATGTAGGTGAATGGCGCAAGCTGGCCGTAAATGACGGCGTGGGGGAGATGCTCGCGGATCTCACTGGCGAGCACGGTCGGGCCGAGGTTGAGGCCCGTCATATCGAGCGTGCCGAGCAGGGGCAGCAAATGGCCCATGGCGCTGTCGCTGTGCTGGTACCGCATGTCGCCGGGGTTTGGGCTGTACCGCTCGAACACGCCCTTCAACACCGGGTAGCCGAACAGCTCGTACATGTCGGCTTTGAGCAGGCACGAGTTGTCGTCGGCGAAACTGAACCCGTGCGGGGCGGTCTCGGGGGTGTAGCCGGCTTCCTCATCGATGACACGCGCGATCTCGAGCATCGACCGCAGGATCAGCCTGCTGAACCGCGCGGCGAGGTCCGGATTCTCGATGATGAGGTAAATCAGGTTTTCCGATCCGTAGACGGAGGTCGCGAACGTTACCGGGCCGCGTTGATGCCGGTACAACGGCGGTTTCACACCGAGCGGCAACAGCCGCGCCTTCACCTCATCCCACCCGCCCGGCAGAAGGAAATTTCGGAGGCCACCGTGGGTGTCCAGCCGCGCTTCGACCCGGTCCAGCAGCGCCTCGAGTTCGTCTTCGTTTCGGGCCGACTGCGTCAGCCACCACGACTGGTCCAGCCAAATATTTTCCGCCTCGAACACGTCGTGCAGACCCTTGGCGGGCGCGTATTGGCGCGCGGGATCCACCGGCGCTTCGGAGAGCAGCCTGCGGCCGACGACGGACTCGGCGACATCGTTGTAGGCGCGGTTGGTGGCGACGCGCCAGGGGTCGTCGTGGTCGTAACGCCAAAGGTCTTCCTCGATGCCGAGCTCCGCGTACACGCACTCCGGCGTCAACCCCGCGCCCAATGCCACCTGCGGGATATGCCGCCCGAACGGATCCTTGGTTGCGACGGCGTCGTCCGCCCAGAACCGCTCGACATCCACTGGCGCAAGCCCGCCCGCGGCTTCCATCTCCGCCACCAGCGACCGCGCCATCCCGACATGCTCCGGCCGATACGGAATCATCACCGACATACGCCGTTCCTCAGTAGTCCAGGCGCGCATCATAGGAAAACGGCCCGTGAACCGTCAACCTATTGCGGATTGCGGATTGAAACGGGAAGACCGTGAGAGTGTGATTCTAACCAACTTCCGGCTCATTGAGACGACTTGCCGGCGAACCTGAAGCCGCCAATGTGGAAATCTGCAATCGGAAGCGGTTGACAACCCCCTTATCCAGTGATAAAATTTAAGACGCTTCAAGTTGAGCGGGACTAACTCAGTTGGTAGAGTGCCAGCTTCCCAAGCTGGATGTCGCGGGTTCGAACCCCGTGTCCCGCTCCATTTTCTTTTGTTGCCCCCTCTTGTCCAGCCGCGTCTTCATTGGTCAAGACGGATCTGCGTCAGTTGTATTGCGGGTGGGCTTAAACGTGGTTATGTTGTCTTCCGTGACCCCGAAATGACATGAATTGTCTGAATCTGGGGTAACGGATGGGGTAACGGAATTTGCCGCCTTTGAACCGGCAAACCGGCATGCCGGACAGTGAAGATCGGGGAAAAACTTCGATCCTTCGCCACGCTCATGCTACAGTAATGTCAGCATCGGCCGAATGCAGAGGGTTCTGTAAGAGGCTCACAAGTGAAAACAAGGAAAGGGTGGGGCAAGACATGACGGGCGTGACAGTGATTTTGGCGAGTTGGTGCGCAGTGCTTTCGGGAGCCCCGGAACAGGTGGTCTTCGAATCCAGTTTCATTTTTGATCCTGAGAAGGAATCGCACGGCCACGTGCACGCGTCCTGTGTTGTCGAATGCCCGAATGGAGATCTGCGCGCCGTATGGTATGAGAATGGACGCGAGTTGCCGCCGCCCTACTTTTCTAAGGAACGCGATAAGAGCGACGATGTGCGCATTGGCGGCAGCCGGAAGCCGAACGGAGGCGCAGCGTGGGAACCGGCGTTCGTCGCCGCCGACACGTTTGGGGTTTCTGACAACAACCCGTGCATGGTTATCGACGGCGATGCCAAGCTGTGGCTTTTTCATGCGGTGTTGTTGGGCGTGCCGGAGAAAGCCTGGGGCAGCGCGCTGATTCGATATCACATCTCGACAACCTATAACCAGCCGGGCCCGCCCAAATGGGACACTGAGAACCTGCTTATCGTTCACCCCGCGGGCCAGGAAAAGGCCGTTGAAGCGGGGATGCAGGAACGCGGGAAACGCGGGGTCAAGGACCCCTACAGGACGCGGCTGGGTTGGATGCCGCGTGCGCATCCGATTATGCGTTCAGACGGGGCTTTGTTGATACCGCTTGCAAACGAGAATTCCGGTGTTGCCGCGATGGCCATCACAAAGGACAGTGGCGCAACCTGGACGATCGGGGAGGCCGTTCCGACCCGCGGCCTGGAACAACCCACGGTGGTCGAGTTCCCAGACAAGTCGATGGTGGCTTTTTTCCGCAATGGGCGTCCGGCGCACCGCATCCTGCGCAGTGATTCCCAGGATGGCGGCATGACGTGGTCGCCGGTGACGACGACGGACCTGCCCCATCCCGGAGCGGGCATCGAGGCGATTCTGCTCCGGGACGGCCGGATGTTGATGATTTACAACGATTCCGAGAAGGAGCGAGACCGGCTTGCCGTGTCAATCTCTGAAGACCGCGGCAAGTCATGGACACATACTCGCCATCTCGAAAACAGCCCCGGGCAGCGGTTCGACTATCCGTCGATCCTCCAGGGAAAAGAGGGCACTTTTCACGCTACATACTCATACAATACCAAGACGATCAAACACGTTCATTTCAACGAGGATTGGCTCCTGCAGGCCGAGTAGATGTTTCGGGAAAAAGGCTGACCGACCACTCGGAATTATTGGGGTAGGAGAATGGCCCGGTCACTTTTTGGGTGGTTCTGCAGTTACCGACTTCACGACGTTGCTTACGCCCCTGACCATCTCATCCTCGACTTCCGGCGCCCAACCGACCGGCGAAGCGTATTGAATCTGGATCACGATCCCCTGGTAGGCCTTCAGACGGACCAACTCTCGCGTCGGGATGTACAGGTTATGCTCGCCCATATAGCCAAAGACCATAATGGGCATATTTCGCCGGAAAGCATCCTTGATGCGGGCCCCGATGGGCGCGCACACCTCGCCTTGCATCGCGACAAGCGCCATCGGGCCGATCCTTGACACGATGACCTCTTCATACACGCACTGGAATTCGTCGGGAAGACTGGCGGCGAATTTCTCGTGCATTTTCCTGTCGTTCTTGCCGATCAGAAAGGTGTCGTCCGTGCAGACCAAGTCGGTCGTTTTGGTTGGGAATGGCAATTTGTTCTCGTACCAATAGAGCAGCATTCGGACCCAATTGGTCGCGCGGTACCCCTTCTCGTTGGGATAAGTGACGAAGCCCACATCCTTGGGGAATCTCTTGGCCAGTTTCAAGGCCTCTTTCCTGGAAATGGGCGGGGCGAAGGGAAGTGACAGGGTCTCGCGCTTGCTGGTGATCGGCCCGGTAACGTCCTCGAGCGGGCCGTTGGCAATCGCGAGCACGGTCTCGACTAATTCGCCGGCATAGCCCCTGGCGACTTTTTCCGCGAGTTCGTCGGGCAGTTTGCCCCGGGGCGTATCGGGGACACCTTCAATGTTTTTGGGCCGAAGCGGGAATTGGTTTCCGCCGCACGCGTCCGCATACATGGCCTGGACCCCGGGCATTTTCGCTTCAATCTCTTCCATCGCGAAACCGGGATGGCCGGCTTCGTACTTGGACCGGGAGGCCTGGAGCGGGTGAGTGGGTTGATTGAACAGCAATGCCACGGGCTGCTCGCCGGCCATGACCTTCAGCACCTGGATTTCATAATCGACCGGCGCATTTCCCATGCTCACGAGACAATACTCGTAGCCAGAGCCAAACAGAAGCTTCACGGGGCCGCGTTCGTTGGCCATGGCCTCTTTGATCAGGTCGAACAGCCGGCCGGCAAGCCAGTCGCCATACTTGAAGTTGTCCGGGTTGATTTGAATTGGCCCGTTGTGGTTGTGGGTGGCCAGCAGGATCAACCGCGCGGGGTCGATGCCGAGCTCGTCGCGGACCCGTTTGCGCAACGGGGCCGTCGCTCTATCCAGGCAGTTCAGATCATAGGTGAGGATGATGAGGCGTTCTTTGCCGTCATTCAGCACCAGTGCACGCGCATAGATGTCGGCGATCTTCCCGGTTGCCACAGGCCCATTCGTTATAACCAATGGCACATCAGGCGTGATAACGGCCTTCGCCACGCCCGCTTTCATGTCAACGGCGCTCGCCGTAATCGGGAACAGCGCCATCAAACCCAGCACCGCACAAATAGCGATAACTACTTGCCTCTTCGAAGGTTTCCTCATTGTACGCTCCTGTCACTACGGTTAGTGCTTGCGATTCTGCCCCAGCGGATCCGGTTAATGGCCGCGAAGTCCTTTGCGAGCGGGGCTTCGTCCAGCGGCGTCGGCTCAAACACGTTGCCCGTGGCTTCAAGGCGGAACAGGACACCATCAAAGGGTCGTTTTTCCATCTCGCGAATGTGATCCGCGATGTATGCGGGCGACGGCACGTCCCAACCGTATTCGACGATCTTTTTCCCGGAAGTCACCGCCGTCGAGTCCCCCAGCGCCTGCCCTGGGAGCGCGATCGCGCTGCACGCCACGAGCAATCCCACGACCTTACTGCTTCTCATCCGCGCCTCCTTGTCGGCAAATGGATTTCGTGGCATCTTGAGCAATCCTGAGCCAGACTATATCCCATGCGGTCTCCGACTACCAACACGGCCCGTTCTGTAACGGCCAACGGTTGTACATACGGACAAGGCATTGGCTCGCAACGCCCAACTGACTTGCGTCTCTCTTTACAGCCCGACAAAGTGGCTACGCCATGCCAAAGTCCGGGTCCGCTTCAGGGGGGCAGGTCAACAGGGAAGGCCGGCCAGGAACCCCACCAAGCCCATTGCATCTTTCTAGGCTAGCAATCCCTGTAGTGTCGACTCAGGTAGAGCGAGATTTGGAGGTTCAATTACTCCTCATCCGTGATGCGCATGAAGAACTCGACAGCCCTCCGAGAGTATTTCTCAAATTCGGCGTTGAACTCCTCTTTGTCACGGGAACCGTGCGGTGTGCGCGGCCACTCGGTTTCGACACTATAGCCTGCAACTTTCAAGCTTCTCGCGAAGAGCTGGGCGATTTCGAAGCGGGTATCAAGCGAACCACACATAACCAGAAAAGGAATGCATTTGGCCTGGGGCCGGGCAGGTATTCCCGCGACCTCGGCGACGCGAGGCCTGAATAAATCCTTCAATCGCTCTGGCGCCAATGAAGCATTCTCCGGGTTGGAAAGGAACGAACTCGGCGTGTCTACTTCCCCCAATGTCTCTATCAGTAATCTGCCGTCCGGTGTCGTCCAGGTCCCGGCAGCGAATGGCGCAACAGCTTCAACTAACTCCGGATGATTAAAGGCAAACCGATGAGAGAACTGCCCTCCTCGAGAGTAGCCAGTCAAAAGGATCTTTGTTTGGAGTTGGTATTGACGATGCACGTCTTCAAGTACGGTTTGGAGAAAATTTCCTTCTCCCAGAGCTGGAAAGCGGCTCGCCTGAGAATCCTTATTCGAGAAACTTGGAGAGACCACAATCGCATCCAAACCCATCTCGTCCGCCATACGCCGGATTCCCTTCGCCAAGAAATGGGATTGCCCATTGCCACCTCCTCCATGAACAGTGACCAGTAGCCAATAGGTCCTTTCCGGGACGTAATCAATGGGCAGGCGCACGTAGTACTCCCGCTCGATGCCGTTGAACTCGATACGATGACGGAGTGGTTCTGCCTCTTCGGTCTTGTCTTCAGCATGCGCGAGCAAGGCGGCAGTGAGAAGGCCAAAGCCAATGAGAATCCAGACAATCGACCTTTTCTTCTTCATATCTCAATCCTGTTGGGTGCTCGAATATGGACAGTGGTACCCGATTACTGCATGCCGCGCCATGCCGTTCGTCTTTCCAAGTCCCGGCCAATCCGCCAGGCCTTGCCGAACGCCTGGACGTGGAGTTCGACGCGGTCTCCGCCGATTTCATGTTCTGCCGGAAGTGATGCCGCGACCTCGGGGGCTTCTCTTCCATGGTATGGGACAAGCAACGTAAGAAACGCGGCAGGCGCGGCATCGTTGTGCCGAAACCGAAAGGCGGTACGAGGCTCTCTGTGTCCATATTTCCAGGCAAACCAGCCTTCTTCTTCCGCCATTGTGACCGGCGCCTTCGGATCCTGCCAGACCAGCACATTGACGTCGTCAAAACACGTCATGACTTGATGGTTACCGATCTTCGCGTCTCCCACGGCCAACTGGAAGTGCAGATCCAGCGCGCCCGGCGCATCGCCGATTGCCTCGTCGAGGAGCACGAAGAAGAGTCCATCGACAAACCATACGGTGCGACGGTGTGTCAACCCGTCGTAGGAGGGGTTCTCGACGGCGACCACGGCCAATCCCGGCGAACTATGCCACAGGAGTGCTTTGGCGTTGATTTTGCTGTCGTTCCCGTCGAGCGTGAGGGTCTGATGCACCCGCGTTCGCCGGTGCCAGGCACGGCCATCCGGATCATGTCCGTACGTGTAGTACCCGCTATCCGTCATAAGCCATCGACCGTAGGCACGCAACTCAAACGTGCCGTTATCGGGTTGGTCATGACTGCTGATTGCGGGAGGCGAACAGTGCAGCGCGAAATAGATTTGGTCCGAACCCCAGTCATTCCGAAGGGCATACATTCCGGCTTCCCGGAACGCATAGCACGTCTGTCCCGGCAGCGCGGCCCGATCAAGTGTGGCGAGAGCGGCGTACTTCGGATCGCCGAACAGTTCCGTCGCCTTGACCAAGGCGGGATAGAGCTGCCAGCGCGAACGGTCTGCCGGAACTTTGATGGACCGGCCTGTATCACCAAACATCGGGTAGTCTAACTCGGGCGTCGCGATCCCAAAGATATAGTCGTACATCCCACGGACCCGTTCGCGATAATCGTCCGGAATCGGGATGTCGAACGTGTCCATTCGCCCCATGATCTCGACCGCGTCACTCAACACCCCGCTGTGGTATCCGCCTGACCACTCGCGCTGCACTCCGTCGGCCGTGACTTGTGCGAGGAAGGTCTCGCGCACACGTCCTAGGGCAAGTTCCATCCACCGGCGTGAGTCCCTGAACTCGGTGAAGGTGTAGGCGATGTTGATGAAGCCCCGCTGTTCAAACACGGCCTTGTTATGCACTCGGCCCATGGGTAGCAGTTCGGTCTTCGTCTGGTGGTCGTACATGCTCGCCAGAAACACACCTAGGAACTCAGGTGTGAAGGCCTCGGCATGCACCATCGTGAGGAACGACCCGCACAGGTGTGTCGCACGAATGCCGGTTTGGATGTCCAGCCAGGCGTATCCCCGCCAATTGGTATAGACATAGTGGGTTTTTGTGTGCTCTTCGAGCGGGTGTTTGGATATCCAGTCTCGGGTCAGGTCGACAAATGCTTCAGCGTACTTCTCGTCGCGGGTTTCTGCAAACGCCTGGGTCAGAGATCCTGCCCAATGAAAGCGGTACATAGCGGCAACCCACTCGATGTCGCCGCGCGGGTCCCATTCCCAATTGACGGTCTCCCCGTAGTCCGCTGGCTCATACGGTCCCCACTGGAAAATGTGGTCTACAATCCGGTCCGCGTTCTTGAGATTCCCCTCACTGATATCGCCCGTCGGTTCATCAAGCGGGTACTTCACTCGGTAGTGCTCCAACAACGCTGCCAATGCGCCTGAATGGTCGCCCTCATCTTCCCGGGCCTTCACACCTTCGAGGCCAGGGGTCTCAGAGTTCAGCTTCGTCAGCACTGCCTCGGGCTTCAACGAACGCAACTTGCCATTGTCTTCACTCGAAGCTGCCACGGCCACTCCAATTGTATTCGTGCTCTGCACCAGAGCAAACAGCATGGTGAGGGCAGCGGCGAGTATTGACCTCCCACTCCCGAACAGGTTTCTCATAGCTCTTTCCTTCCGCGCAGTCTATTCGGGCTCATCTTTCTTTGGGGAAGGATTCGGCTCTCCTTCGCACCAAATCTTCTTTCCGTTCAGCTTGCGTTGACTCTTCTCTTCCTTTTCTCGAGATTCACCGTATGGAGTCGCTTGCGCCCATCTTGAGCATGTTCTTCATCATTCTAATTGCAGAGACAGGCCCTTTCAACGCCGGTTTTTCTGTCACGGTTTTTTCGGGGACAACCCTCAGTCCTGTTCGTCCGAATTCGCCGAAACCTCCCATCGGGTTTTGAGTTGTTTCCATTCCTGCAAACACCGCCTTGGTCATGTCGGCGCCGGCAGCGACGGGCCAAGTCTCCTGATGCGGCGGAAGATGGCTGCGAACGAGCACCTGGGGATAACTGCCTCGGCTATTTGGAAGGGAGAGTAAAGGGTGCCGAGCAGCCAAAACGCCCCCTCATCTCGGACTTCCTTGGGCCTTAAGATAGCCGATCCTGCGTGTCAAGAATTGAGCTAACTCTTTTATGCGCATGGTGTTGCCAAGCTACCGCAGCGCGGGACACGTTGCACATACGGGTGGTCGTTGTTTGTTGGCATGTGTATCCCGAGCAAATGGTCTCGTCGTCCCGGACCCATTGTGAGAACTGTTACGAGGTCTTCTTCTGCTGGTTGCGCGAACGTCGCGGGGTCGGGGCGGCGCGAATGGAGGTGGGATAGGGTTGGTGGACTACCCCGAGATACTCCTGGTGCATTGTGGCGCGCCATAGAAACAGTAAGCAGAGGCCCTCGTTCTTGACGCCGCCAATGGGCTCTTTTTCATCCCAAAACCCGCGACAGCTAGCTGACTTTGGTAAACGGGTAGTACCCGAAATGGGCTGAAAACGGGTACTAAAAAGATAAATCCTGCAATTTCCGCAAAGTTGTAGTATGCTTGCATATAAGGAGTTACGGAATTCAGTAGAGACGGGCGGAGCGCCTCCGGAGCCAGGTGTCGCGCGTTCAAATCGCGCCGAGCGCGCCATTTTAATCCTTGCCGAATCAGGGACTTACCTGATACCTACCACGTGGTAGTGCGGCCGTAACTCAGGAAAAATCGTGTAGTAACTACACGAAAACTTGAGGAGGCCGTGAAAATGCCACGAAAGACACAACCAAAACTTCGCCTGCACAAAGCCACTCAAACCGCCTACGTAGAATTAAACGGCCACCGTATTTACCTCTGTAAATCAGATCATCCCAACCGGCAACAGAAGTACTTTAGCATCTTGCCGAGTGGGAACGAGCCGGACGCCGGCGCAGCCACGTCCGCTCTTGACACTACCTTCTCGTGGAGGGAACCACAGCCGTGCCCGAATCTCCTGTAACTGCCAAGATGCCCCGTGGATTTGTTGAAATAGCGACGGCTGGCATGAGAAACATGCCGGCCGCATTCGGATCGTTAACAGTCAATTCTACTTTGTGCTGTTGCGCGTTCTCCTGGATACTCCGCCCAACGCTATCGCCGCCAGCGCCACCCCCAGTATCAGCAGGTCGCCGGTAATGCCGCGTACTGGTGGAACTACCGACGCCGCCGCTGTCTCCGCGCGCGCCGTTCCATCACCCAGCCGCACCACTCCGCCGTGCCGTACGAGGAATCCGACGTACCGAATGCCCCGCGTCTCTAATGCAAGATAGCTGTCCGGCTCCACCCAGTTCCGCACCTGATCCGCCGGATACCATCCCGCCTCTTCCGCATCCTGGTGGTAGTAGTAAAGCACAGCCGCTCCCGCCGACAGTCCCTCCGGCAACGGCAGCCATACCCGCCGCGGCGTCTCGAACGGCACCGCCGGCCCAATCACATAAGCCCGGCCAACGCCATTGGCGAGTTCCGGCGCCAGGTCATACTCCTCAACGTGCACTCCAACACCCGCATTGGTTTGCGCATCCAAGTCCAAATCCGGCGACTCGAAATCGCTGTAGTCCGGCTGCCAGATGTACTCCTCCTCCTTGCCAGCCGGCATCACATCATCGCTGACAATCGTAAATGAGTACACAACCGTCCCGACAGCCTCCCCGCCGGGCGTCTGCGCCCAAGCCGTGAAGGTCACTTCCGCCCCCACCGGCCACGACGACGTCGGGGCGTACACGATCCACCCATCTGTGTCGTTGATCGGAAGCCACGCTGTGGTCACCACTTTGTTGCCGTCCCATTCGACCCAGCCCATCACGCTCTCTGGCTCGATGCCGCTCTCGTGGGACAGGCGCATCGCCAGCGTCGAGTTCCAATGAGCCGCCAGCGTGTCCGCCGTCGCCGGCTCGCCCGGCAGCACCCTTGCCCATACCAGGTTGACTTCCGATTTATCTTTGGCCCGGAAACCCTGGTCGGGATAGCCCTCGCCGCTCCGGTCGCACCCGTTCACGCTTTTCACCCAGTACCAATAATACACCGGCGTTTTGGTTTGCGCGCACGAAAAGCCCGCGGCGCCTTGCGGCTGCGCCGCCTGGGTATCCTCGTAAACCGTCGCCGACGTTGTCCCAATAAGCTGGGCGTCCGCAAAACTCTCCGAAGTCGACCGATACACCTCGTACGATGTTGCCGTGTCTACAGCCTCCCATGTGACTTCCACGCGGCGCGGTTCGCCCTCGGAGGCGACGACATTCGTCGGGCTGTCCGGCGGACAGTTGATCCCGAAAGGTGCGTCGCTCTCGTCGTGTACGGCGGGATAGTTGACGTCGAGGATCTGGATCTTGTAATTGTGGCTCGGCTCCATGTCCAACGGGATGGTCCATTCATACGCGCCGATATTGTGAGTCGTCTCTGCAATGGTTCTTAGTACGTTGCCGCCTTTCAAGAGTAGAATGGAAACGGAAGTGACCGCCTTGGGGGACTCAGAGCACCACGTGATCGTCTCCGTGATACCGCGATGCCAGACCTCCGCGCCGTTCGGCGTAATGACTTCGAGAGGCTCGCGCCCGCGTTGCGTTAGGGTCACTTGGGCTGGGCTGCCGTACGCGTTCTCTCCCACGACGCGCACGACGGCGGTCCGGTCCGCGGCGGCGTTGTTCGTAGAGAAACTGAGCCGGATGACGCCCGCGTTTACACCCACCACACCCGCACTGATAGAAGCCCAGTCGTCGCCTTCAACAAGCGAGGCGGCCCAGGTGAGCGTACTGAAGCCAGTGTTGGCCACCGTAAACTCCGCACTCGTTGCGTCGGCGTTCACGGTCTGCTCCGCCGGCAAGACATCGAGCCAAGGGTTGGTGTTCCCAACCTGCGTGACCGTAACCACGCCGGGGCTGCCCGGCACGTCCCCCGCGTCTACCACGATTGAACCAGACCGCGAGGAAGCCGCGGGATTGCGCTCAAAACTAACCTCAATCACCCCGGCATCGGTACCGCTGGTGCTCGACGTAATGGTCAGCCAGGTATCGGCCGCGTTGACCGAGGCCACCCAAGACAGGCTTGCACTGCCAGCGTTCGACACGGAAAAGGATGTGGTGCCATCGAATGAGGTTACGGTCCGTGACGGCGGCACAACCGCCAAGGCCGGCAGTGGATCGCGGGAAAGGGTGATCATGCCGTTGGCCGCCGTATGGTCCAGGGCGGTATCGCCGTCAAAAGCCGCAATCCCCGACTTCAGGATGGGGACGGCTGCCTCGATGACCTCGACGGTGTCGAGGCCGAGTTCGGCGAGATCATTGGAAACCTCGATTCCGAACCGCAGCAGGGACCCCTCATCCGGAGGAACCGAGTCCGTGACGGAATAGGCCAACGCCGTGTAGGTATTGGAGTTATCCAGACGGTGGGAATCGAGGGTGAAGTTGTCCGTGAGCAGGTCGCCCATCGCCACGGATGAGACCGTCACCCCATTGGGCAGACTGAATTTGACGTTGACGCCCAGGTAGTGATCGTCGGCCCCGGTCACATCCAGTTCCAGGAACGCGGTATCGCCAGGCATCACGCTGACTGGGCGGAAAGACAATTGGGGCGCCGCGGCAGCGGTCAATGCAATCGCCACGTACAGCGCGACCGCGATACCCATCGCCTTTTCTTTCCGCGTCATCGTCTTGTTCCTCTTCCTCTGCCTGGCTGACAGCCTTTCAAGGCATTTACCATTTAATGATGTACTTCACGACCGACGATGGCTGTATGTTTGGGTGGGCTCTGCTGGACCCGGACGGGTCGGTCGTCTCGGTGGAAGTTCCTTTTTTGGCGGCGGCGCCCCTCGTAGTATCGAGGCCCGCGCTCCCCTGCGAAATGTACCTCTTGTCATAATAAGTATGGTTGTGGCTCGGGAGATGTGAGGAGTTCAAAGAGACCTTCTGTTCACCTCGGGTCGCCGCGAGCCCGTACCCGGAAGTGATGCCCACGGGAATCATACCGCCGAGGTTGGGCACGTTGAAATTGGCGCCGCTGCTGCCCCAGGTGGTACCGATGGCCGCGAACAGGGCCGGATAGTCGGCCTGCGCGTAGGACGTGCCGTTGCAGGGCAACCACCCATAGGGAACCGAACTGCCGGCAAAGGGCATCACGGTGCCGGGCGGGACGCCATGAACCGCAGTGAATGCGTTCTGCGCGCTGAACGCGTGTGGCGTCGAGGAGAACTGCTGCCGAATCCGGATTGCCGGGTCAGTATCAACACGCAACTGGAGATAAACCGCGTTCAATTTGAATACCTCAGCCATCACGCCGGCGTCGTGCGGAACGCCTGTGATCTCGGCCCCGGCCCCTAAAAGAACGCTGAACTTCCCCCGCGCAACCTGAACGTTCTGGTGGCTTTCGCCCCACAGGGCATCGGCGCTGCCCGACGACACGGGATAGAGACGGAACTCAAAATCGTAAGTGCCGGTCACGTCCGTCGAACCGTCCTCGAGATAGATAAGCCCCTGATAGTTGACAAGTTCCGGCACCGGCAGCGGCTGGGCGCCGGCCGGCAGGGCCAATGCGACAACCGCGGTAAATACGACCACGCACAGCCGTAGCCGCCTGACTCCGGTTCGTGTCCCACCGGCTCTCATGGTTCTCACCTCGCGAAGTCCTGTTTGAGGCCGACCATCGAACATTTCCATCTCCACAGACTCACAGTTTGATCATGAAATTGATATAGGTAGAGGGCTGCACGTTGTTGTGCGGTTGGCCCAGTCCCGTGTTGCCAGTCGTGTCCTGCGGCAAATCGGTCGGATGCGCCGCATGCTTGACAAGCCCCCATTGGACCAAATTGGCGCCGGGGAAATCTATGTAGCGGTCCCAGTACTCATGCATATGCTCGGGCATCTGTTCGATATTCACCGTGGCCGTGTCGTTGCCCACGGCCGTATTTACGGCGCGTGCCGTCAGCCCGGCCTTTTTGCCGAATCCCGTGTCCGTGTTTGCATCAATGCCGGTGCCGGATCCGATGGGTGTCCGCCCCCTAAAGTTGGGCAGGTAGAAGCTCGTCGCGCCCGTCCCGCCCCAAGCCGTTCCGATTACGTCATACAGCGCCGCATACTCCGGGTTTGTCGTCGCGTTCAACTGTTGCCCGGTGCAGAAAATCCAGCCGGGGGGAGGGCTCGGCCCCGCAAACATCATGATCGTGCCCACGGGCGCACCGTGTATGGCCGTCGAAACATGCGTAGCCGTCAGCGCGTAGGGAACGGAAGAGATCTTCTGCCGGGAGGTCATTTCCGCGTCGAGACCTACCTTGATGCCCAGCCAGCGCGGCGAATTCTTGAAGACATCGGCCAGGGCCTCCTTGGGGACTCCATCAATCGGGTCCCCTCCCCCCAGAAACACGTTGAAAACTCCATTAAAAATGGGGACGTCCTCATGGATTTCACCCCAGACCGCGCTGGCCACATCATCGGTTTCGTTGGCGTACAGGCGAAACTCGATGTCCGACGCGCCGGTCACCGGCGTTACACCGTCGCTGGCGAGAAGGAGCGTGCCTTGATAGCTCACGAAGTCCGGGGGGCGCTGGATCGGTTGTGCCTCGACGCAGACCTGCGTGGAACAAGCCAAGACAACCAGGACGGCAAGGAAGCCGCGTAGGCGCGCCCTCGAAACATAACGCGCGGCCACCGAGTGCACCCGTTTCGTCTCGTCCCGCGTTCTCATTTTGTCGCTCACATCCCTATCTTCTGCATGCATCGGCTGCATCCACTTCAATACTTGATGATGAAGGCCACTACCCGCGACGGCTGCATGTTCGCGTGCGCCTTCGTGGCGTGTGGGAAAAACCCTTCGGCCTTGCCGCCTGTGTATCCCGTCGGGCGCCAGTCACCATCGTAATCCTCCTCCCTGGGCAAGTGCCAATAGTAAGGCTGTGGAAGACCAATCTGTCCGCTCACTCTCACTGCGCCTATCGAGTAGGTGTCCACAAAGGTGTGGTCATGGGAACCCATCTCGTAGTCATCCAACGCGTGCTCCTCTTCACCCAGGCGATCGCCGAGGGAGTGAGACGCATTCTCGCCCATCAGGGCGCGTCCACCAAAGTTGGGCAGGTTGAACTTGCCGGCGCCCGAGCTGCCCCAGGCTGTGCCGATCGCGTTCCACAGGGCCTTGTACTTGCCCGAATCCTCCGTCACGTCCAATTCCCGTCCATCGCACGGAAGCCAGCCCGAATCGACCGGAATGTCCGCTTCGGGTGCTCCCCAGATGGCAATCGTGCCCGCGGGCACACCATGGAGCGCGTTGACGGCCGTGTTGGCCGTCAATGCATACGGCACGGAGGTCAACTGTTGCCGTTCGCCCCGCTCGTCCGCCTCGCCTTGGACCTGCAAGCCGAGCCAGAGGGCTGCCTGGGTGAAGACGGAATCGAGGGAATCGTGTGGCAACCCGGTCACACTCCCGCCGCTGCCGAGCAAGACGTTGAAAATACCTTTGAACAACTCTTGCGCGGTATGCGTCTCGGCCCAGACCGCGGCGGTCTTGTCATCCCCCTTGTTCATATACAATCGAAATTCGAGGTCGACCGGGCCGGTTTCCGCCGTCTTCCCGTCGGTCTTGTGCAGGGTGCCCTGGTAGTTCACCGTCGAGGGCACGGGCCCCTGTTGCGCCTGGGCGACGCAGAGAAACGCCGCCGCGGCCAAAACAGCCGCACCGATTGTCCAGTGTCTGATTCCCGGTCTACGTCCCATTGTCGGTCTCGATCGCATTGGTTTCGCTCTTCTTCAGCGGGGGTCTCTCTTTGTTCACATGATAGAACAATATCTCGATATCATCAATCTGGTCAATGTTGATTACAGGCACCCCATTCTGATGTGTGTAAATCCGAAAACGCCATCCATCGCTCGCCACACTACGTTCGCAGAAAACGTCAATCTGGCTGACGGTATCGGGTATCTCAAAACGTGAAATATCGATTAGATTGAGTGCAATCTCAGTCGTCTGCTCGTCACTGGAACGCCATGCCGCGGAAACGGGCGGATCACCGCCGGGCTGGCCGCTGTCGAAGAACCAGAACTTGGTCGGCCACACGGTAAACTCATCGAGTATCCGGGAGGGATTCTCCGGATCCACCGTGCCGACGCGGGCATTGCGGACGTAGCTGCCGCCCGAATAAGTCAGTGTCCCGCCCACCCGCGAAACAGGCGCACCCGTGAAATCACCGAGCAAGTTGACCTTCATCCACACGATCTTGTCGAGGTATTGCCCTCTGGAGAGTACGACCTCTGGATTATCGGCATCACGCCGCGGCCCGCGGAAGAAAGTGAGGTCATTATCCTTGAACGTGCTGAAAGGAATGTCGATGACCCCCGTATCGGGATCCAACACGTCTTCGAGGCGCGCTCTGAAAACTTCGGTAGCTGTTGCGCCGTAGCCCGTGCGTGGGTGCGAATAAACCTTCATCTCCTCCCCATTGCTGTCGTAGACCGGCGTGACTCCGTAGAAGTCCTTCTTGAAGGAGAACCAATCGAATCGGTCATCGCCCCGGGAACTCCCCTGCAAGAGCCCGTCGTAGTCGCGCACGGCGGCGACCAGCAGAACGAGGTCACGCGCGGTCCGGGCCCGGAAGATCGAATCCACGGACCAGTCTCCCGTCGGGCTGCTGTAGACGAACGGCGTGTTCCACTTGTACTCGAGCGCGCGGATCGTGTAGAAAACCCACTTCTGAGCGACCTTGAATGTGGACTCGGCCTCGAGCATGGACAAGCGCAGGCGCAGGCGGTGGACCGGATTCGCGAAGGAGCGGCCAAGGAGGGCCGCGTTGTTCTCGCGCATACGATCTTCCCGGTAGTGCCACTCGTCGATGTTCGCCTGGCGCTTGCCGATTTCCTGCACCAACGCCAGCACGAGGTCCGTGGATTGCATCCCCACCAAGTTGGCCTCGCCGAACAGGTTCTTTACGAGCGCCTGGCTGTTGACATCGAGTATCTGATCTTCCCTCTGGCGAATGTCGGCATTCTCGGAGGCGGCCAGCAGCGCCTTGCCCGCCTCGGCGGCGCCCTTCGCGAGTTCCGCCGCGGCCTGAAAGACCCCATTAACAACACGAGCACCAACATTAAATCCCGCCGACGTGACGAGGTCTGCGGTGCCCCCGGCAAGTCCTTCGACGATATTGTCAGCAAGAACCTGGGCGCCGTTGATTACGCCGATAGCCGCTTCGATGCCCGCCACTCCCCTCCCGTAGACCACCTGGAGGTTGGCGATCTCGGCGTTGATCTGTTGTTCCTGGGCGCGCCGCCACAACTCGGTATTGATGTCGTCCAAAATCTTCTGCAACTGGGCCTCGTTGAGTTTGAGCTGCTCTCGCGCGCGGTCGATACTCCGATCAATCTGCCAGAGGTCGCCCCCATAATTGGCGCTCGGGTTGTAATAGTGCTCGGCATCGTCGGGGTTATCCACGTCGTTCCCCGGGTCTACACCAACCACGTCATACATCCATTTCCGGTGGTCGAGGTTCTGGGTGCGTAGCTCCTCCGCAAGCGTGTCCTGCGTTTCCACGAAGTTCCCGTACTCGTCTCGCGCCGCAATGTATTTGTCGTAGGCGATACCCAAGGGCGACGTCGGCACTGCCGTGCTGTGTTCGTCGTCATACATGTATAGGAGCAATTTGTCGAAGGAATCGAAGAGCGTGGGGTCCTGTCCCTGGAACGTCTGCACCAAGAACAGGAAATTCTCGCGGAACCCGAGGATGTTTGAGTCTCCGTCCAGGAAGTCCTTGACAGTGGCCAATTCCTCGATGGCCTGTTGCCAACCCGAGAACGTAGCGACCAGTTCCGAACTTTGCGGAACGCGGTCGCGCCAATCGGGAATGAGGTCGGCGATATCTTTGATGGCGACCGAGTGCCTCGATACGGTCTCCCCAATGAGCGCGTATGCCCGCTCGACATCGCCGGGCAAACGGCGCAGGGCGTAGCGCCTGGCCAACTCCTTGTTGACTTGAGCGTCGTCGCGCATCACGTCGAACAGCAGGATGAGGTCCTTGAATCCCCCGGTCAGAACCTGAGTGTTCTCCGCGCCGCGCTGAAAAACCTGTACGGCCAACAGGTTCTGGCCCCCGATGGCATCAGGCGCTTGAATGAGAATCTCGCCGGTCCGGCCGTGAAGGCTCGTGTTCTCGTCGTACGAGTAGAGGATCTCGCCATCGTTCGTGCCGGACTCGCCCGCCACGATCTTTAGCCAGTGGCCGCCCTTCGACACCTGGCTCGTCCACGACACGTCCCCGCTTCCCACACGAATAACATCAAATCCTTCCCCGCTCGAGACCTCGCCGCTTTCGTTACCGGCATAACGCTGAATGGGATTCACCACCAATCCGACGTCCGAGGCGCCATCCTGCACGACCGTCACGACGCAAGATTGATCGCCCGTTTGCGACGCTCGAACGGTCACGTAGCCGCTACGGACACTCGGCGAGGTATTCTCGGCGATATCGAGTTGGACCGGGCCGGGGCCGATGGGCTGGACAGACACCCAGGGAACGGTTGCCGTCGCCGTTACCTCGCCTACACTCGCCACATCGTTGATGGTGAAGTTTCGCGTGATTGCCGCGCTGCCCACGGTAATCAAGTCAGGATACACGCTCAACAAAGGAACAGACATCGTTTTGGCGGTGGTCGTGGTATGGCCGCCCGTGTGCAACGTGACGATCGTCATCTCGGAGGCCACGTTTACTTGCTCGATCTTGACAATATCGATCGCCTCAGACCCGGCGGGCGCACCGTCCACTTTCACCTTGACCACGGCCGCATTCGATCCGGTGATTTCCGAAACGTACTGAGGGAAAACGTAGTAGGGCCACTCAAGGGGCCACCAGGTAAGTGAGACCGTCATCCCTGCTGGCAGGCCCGTACTGATGACGCTCGCCTTCCAGTCCAGAGTGCCTGTCCCCAGGTTCGAAATGTTCACCGGGAAAATCTGGCTCGGCGTCGTCGTGTAGTAGATCTCTTCGGGTTCGACACCCAATACGCGCCGGGTGTGCCCGGACTGCACGATAATCACCGTGTACGTGAGGGCATCCGCCTTGCCCGAAATGTCACGCACCTGGATCTTGCCGCTCCGCCGCAGAACGGAATCGTTCTTCTCGATCTTGACCCTCACCGTCGCCGGAATCCCCGCCGGGGGCGGCTCGATAGGGTTCGCGCTGGCAAGTCTGCCGCCCCACTCGCCACCGCCGATATCGAGCGAGAGCATCTTGATCTCTTTGCCCGTCGAATACGTGGGGTTCTCTACGACGGCTTCCCAATGGAGGTCGCCCGCCCCGCCTGACCCGGCGCCGAAATTCTGAATTGTGAAAGTCACTTCGTTCACGGCCGAGCCGTCCGGGTTTCCGTCTGAATCGACGTGGAACGACGTAGGCGAGGCGTACAGCACCGGCGCCTGCCGCTCATCATCCAAAACCTGGGCCGGCGTACCGGATACCGTGCCCGTGTCCGGGAAAAAGTCGACAAACGTCGGCGCGTAAACCGAACGGTTCGGCACCTCCTGCCGGAAAACGTAAAACCCGAAAGGCAGATCGTCCCTGTACGATGGATCGACTTGCGTGGCGATATCGACGCCGAGGTCGTCCGTCAGCAGTTCGATGTACGGGTTCAGCACGCCACGCAACGCATCGGCCGCCACCTTGAACGCGGCGATTTCCTTGTTGATTGGCGTGCCAAATGAAACGTCAGCCGACAAAACCTCGGAAAAATTCAGTTGGTATGCCTCGGCCACCTTCTGTTTGGCCACCATTTGCCGGCCCAACGTCCGGTAGTAGTAAATGTCGAGCAGCAGGTTGCGCAACTCGCGATCGTGCGGAAACGCCTGCAAGAGCGGCTTGATCTCGTTCGCAACGTGCAGCGCCCGCTCCTCGTCCGTGATCCCCGTCGCCGGCGACACATTCCAGTCGTCGTCCGACGGGTCGATCGTCGCGTCGTAGACCAAGCCGTTGTCGAGACGCCGATGAATCTCGTCCACGGTCCCCCCGGACCCGGTGGTGAAGAAGGTGTTGATGAAGCGGAAGGCCGCCCGGTTGTTCTGATCCGATGAATTCCCCGGCACATAGAACAGCTCATTGATGGCATCCAGGAGAATACCGTCGATGTCGACCGCCGCCGAGATATACTGTCCCAGCGGCTGTCCGAACGACGAGGTCTTGAGAATGAAACGCGGCTGACCGATACTCGGGTCGTAGGGCGCGCTCCAGTCGCCGACATGACCGTTGTATGCGACCGTGCCCTGGTCCGGGGGCGTGTCCCCGGGCTGCGCGAACGTATTCGGACTCGGCCAACCATTCCCGTAGAAAGGCTGGATGCGGGCTATACTCTGAAACTCAATCGGATCCTCGTCCGTCGACGTGTTGTTGTCCTCGAAGGTGTCGAGGATCCCCGGCGGCGCCGTTACGGTAGCCGTGTTGGTGACCGAACCGACGGAGAAGTAGTTGACGACGGCCGAAACGGTATAGACGACCCGATCGCCGACGGGAATGTCCACCGTGTCCGAGATGTCCCCGCTACCCGAACCCAGCCCCGATGTGGCGCCTGCCGTCGGACTGGCCACCCAGGTCACGTTGATGAGCTCATCGGGAAACGAATCTTCCACGAGGGCGCCCACCACGTTGTTCGGCCCGTAGTTGTTGACGACGATCTCATAGGTGATGTTCTGCCCGGGAGAAACGTACGCCCTGTTGTTGTCGACGGTGATAACCAAGTCGGCCGGTAGGTCCGACTGGCCCTGCGCGAACATCGAAGCCGCGAGCAGCAGGACCGCAAGTGCGCCGCATCGCATCGGGCTCGTGCGCCACCCCGGCAGCGGCAGGCCCTTCCCATATGCTTCGCTGTTATTCATCCTCAAAAACGATTTCCTCGCTGACTACCTTCGAGGGTTGCCTTTTGAGTATCAAGTCTCCGACAACCTCGCAATTCAAGAACCTAAGTCGCTGATTCCTCGGGCCGAGACGGCTCTTCACGGCTTCGATCTTCGATGTGGCCAACCCTGTGAACTGCCGCTTCGGGTCATACTCGTATGTGCCCAATCCAGGACCGATCTCGAGTACATACGAGCGGGTCTGATGCGTATCGAACAATGACCGCGTGCGGTCAATGGGAATCGGCCCGATCTCGATGCGCAGGGTCTGAGTGCCCGCGTAGAACCGGGCGTCCCATCCATCCTCGCCGCTGGCGCCTGCGTCGCCTTCCTCGGGCCGGGGAATCAGCAAGTCGTCCGAAAGAACTCGTCCGTCAAACGTGCCGTTGTTCTGCGTAATTTCGAGGCGGAAAGACTCGTACCTCCCGCCATTCTCGAAATCGGCGCCTGCGAACCAAACCGAATCGTTATCGTCGATGTAGAAAGTGTGCGTCTGTCCCGGGCCCAAGAAATAGGTCTGCGTGCTGCCCCCCGTGAGCGAAAACGTCACCGTTTCAACGCCCTCGTCGAAAACGGCGTCATCGGCCAGGGTAATCAGGATCACGGCCTCGGTGTCTCCGGGATTGAGCGCGATTGTGCCCTGCCCGGCAACGAAATCGTACCCCGCTATCGTGTAATCGCCGCCCTCGCCGTAGGTTGCCGTGCCCCCGGCGGTAAAAGTCAGGGTGGTAGCAACCTCGATTTCTTTCGTGAAGACCAAGCGCACCGGCAGGGTCCCGTCGCCCTCGAAAGCCTTGGAATTGGATGTCTCAAACGAGACGCTCGGCACAAGATTGAGCGTGCGCAACAGAAAGAAAGTCAAATCCGCGATGTTTACCGTGCCGTCCCGGTTCAGATCGAGTGAATCCATTTCCACAGGAAGAAACGTCTGGCGCTCCAGGATTGCGTCCGCGATGTTTTGTTTGGTGATGAGTCGCGTTTGAGCCAAGGCGCTAGACGAGACGATCAGGACAAGACACAGCATCCACATTGCGCATCGGGCCAGAGGCATTACCGGCCAAACGACGCCTCTGCCCCACGACCCTGCCCGGGTCGTCGCAGTCTTCATCCTAACGCTCCCTTCGCATGGCACGAACAAGAACACCATAACGGAAAAAGAAGCGGCCTCCCTTAATCATGCTAGTATACCCACACACCGCTTCCCGAATGCCCCAGGATCATATCTACCGCGCTGTGCGCATTCTAGAATGGTTTGCCCATTTTGTCAAGCTCATTTTGTCTCGGTGTCGCGGTCTGATACGGATCAGTCCCGGGGTGTATATAGTGAGGGCGGGCCGAACCTGCGTGTCAATACGCCTGTGCTTTCTGAAAACTCGTCCTTATTGGTGGACAAAGCCTTACCATCATAGCATCGTTCCATGAATTTGTGAATTCGTCAGATCCCATTCTCATTATGTTAGGTTATCTCTTACGTCAAACACCGTTAAACGGGGGCGCTCGTCCATTCGCCGGCGTCGCCGTGTATGAAGCTGGGGTCGCCGGAAAAGGCGTAGGACAGGCCCCTGGCCGTTTTGAATCAGCAGGACACAGCCCGCGGTGGCCGCTGTGTCGTCGGCAATGCCGGGGAACGACAACATAACGACCGGAGTGGTCGGATCCGGCGCCGCAAGCGACTATGTGGTCACCATTATCGTTTCCGATGGCCAACAGAACACCGAGGTCGAATTCACGTGGACCATCACGCCTTCCGGCGACGACGAAAGCGGGGGCTGTTTCGGCGGATCCGTCGGCAAGACTGGCGGTACAGGGTTCCGCGGCGACACCATGCTGCTTGCAATGACATCCCTGGCCTTCACGATAGTGGCGGGCCGGATCGAAGGGAGCCGCGGCAAAAAATGGGTAACCGTCACGTTCGAATTGCCGGCGCCCCGCGAGTCCGCGCCGGTGCGCATTGAGTTCACGCCGGTGGTGTTGCCCATGCCCGCCGGGTTCAACAACGAGAGGCAGTGGAAAGCGGCCCGGCGCGGATGGTTCAACCTGATCCAGCAGAGTTGCGGCGCGTCGGGCGGCAGCCGGGACGTGATCGGCGTCTGGGCGAATAACGTGCTCAGCGACCCGGTCAGCAGCGTCCTGTACATGCTGGGCGACGCCACCCTGCTTGTGCCGGAGTTGGCGCCCGGTGTGTCGATGCCGCCGATCCTGCGCCGCGCCGTCGAGTACTGGATCGACTGCAAGACCAACCGCGACGGTCTGATCGCCTACACGGCCCGGGGCACCGCCGGAGGCGATGAGCCGGTCACCGGCGACGTGGTCGAGAGCCAGAACGTGATGGACGCCAACCCGGCGGTGTTGATCGGCGCATGGTGTTACGCGAAAGCCTCCGGCGACATCGAGTGGCTCAAAGGCCGCATCAGCGACCTCGAATTTCTTTCCCAATACATGGAACGTCGCGATATCGATGGAGACGGGCTGATCGAGTCCAAGCAAAGCGGGAACAGCGGATCGAGGCCGCCGCGAGACCCGGATTCGGCCTGGGATTGTTACGCCAGCGGCCACAAGGATGCCTACAATAACGTCCTGGCGTACCGGGCCTGGCGCGGCCTCGCCGACCTCGAACGCCGGTTGGGACGGACCGAACAGGAGCAGCCGTATAGGCAAAAAGCCGGGCAGTTGAAAGCCGCGTTCCTGCCCGCATTCTATAATCCCGAAACCGGCTGGCTGGGGTGGTGGCGAAGCCGAGACGGTATGCTCCACGACATCTACTCCGACGTCCCGACCAGTTTCGCCATCAACTATGGCGTCCTAGAAAAAGAAAAAGGCAAGCAGATGATCGAGACCTATTGGCGCGCGCTCGAGAAAACCGGGTTCAACCGGTTCGACCTCGGCACGCCCGTCAGCATCCGCCCGATTCCTCGCGAGGAGATGGAAGTATACTTCGAGTTCCAGCAATTCCTGAACGGCGGGTGTTGCGTGAGCAACACGTCCTACCTGCTCAACGCCCTCTACATCACCGGCATGCGCGAACAAGCCGACCTCATCCTCGAAGCCATGCTCAAACGCCAACAGGACGGCGTCTTCCCAAACGGCGGCGGGTTTCAGAACGGGTTTGTCGACCGCATGGGGAAGGGCGCGGAAGTGTTCGACTGGCAAGGCAACCCCGCCGGATACGAAGGCCACCTCGTGTACTGCTGGGCGTTCCTGCACTCGATGCTGATGCGGGACCCCGCACTCCGCGAACGCGTCTACGGCGATCAACCGTAGTTACGGCGCGTACGGCAATTACGGTCGCGCGGGAGCCCGACCCCACCGCGCTCCCGCCACGATGACCGTACGTTATCGGTTCTTTCTGCGTTTTCTTGTCAGCGACAGAGCGACAAGCGCGCATATACCGAACAGCAAGTCGCCGCCGGATGCGTTTATCGAGTTCTCGGCTGACGAGTCTTTCACGTTAAAACAACCGGACAGCATGCTCTTGCGTTCAACCTGAACCACAATGACCTCCGCGTCCGCCGGATTTGTACTGTCCTCGACCGTAACAGCCACGGCCGTCTCTTGGGTAAAATCCGTGCCGGTGATCGTGACCGTCGCCGTATCTTGTCCCCAGACGGGATCGATCTGTACGAGATCATTGTCACACAATACTTCCCATTGCAGCGGCAGATCGCCCCGGTTCAGGACGTCGAACGTAGCGGAGGGGGCGCTTTCTGTCAGTCTCAGCAGATTCGTGCTCACAGCCAGGACAGCGGGCGTTGGCGTATGTCGCACCCGCACTACTACCGGCTCGGAATCGGCCGCGTTGTCCGTATTGGTCACGGTCAGCGTCACCTTCGCGTCTTCCGTGAAATCTATGGCCGCCACGGTTATGGTAGCCGGCCCTGTGCCCGACTGAGGTTCAAACAGCAAGCCGGCCGTGTCGCTCGAGATCGTCCAGCCAAAAACGGTGGCGCCGAGGTTGATGATGTTGAACGTTGCCGACGGCAGCGGTTCCGTAAGCAAGATCAGGTTGGCGCTCACATCGAGATCACCCGGCGCCGGCGTAAGCTGAAGCCGCACGAGAACCATCTCGAAATCGGACTGGTTGACAACGTTGCGAACCGTGATGGCGGCGGTGTTGTCCTGGGCGAAAACGTTGCCCATGACGGTTACCGCCATCGGCCCGGTGCCGGACGACGGGTTCACAAAGATGGTGGCGTCGTCCGTCTCGGCGGTCCATTGCAGGGGGAGCTCGCCAAGATTAATAACATTGAATTCGGCTGACGGTGCGACGTCTGTCAACAACAGAATGTTGGTGCTCACTTCCAGATTCGCCGCCAACGGCCCCCGCACAACCGTTACGAGAATCTCTTCCATATCGCTCGGGTCGCTCGAATTGCGGACGGTCACCGTAGCGCTGACCGATTCGTCGAACGCCGTTGCCGTCACCGTCAGCTTTCCTGAGTCCGTAGGCCCGGCGGGATTCACCGTAACCGTCGCGTGATCGCTTTCGGCGGTCCATTGTAGCGGCCAATCTCCGAGATTGATCACATCCATGGTCACCGATGGAACCGATCCGGACAAGATGATGGCGGAATTTTCCACCGCCACATCGGCGGCCCGTGGCAACGACAACGGATCCAGCGGGCCGGTATTGTAGAAGCACTCCCAGACATTCAACACACCATCGCCATCCGGATCCTTATCGCCATCCGCCGTATACGGATCCAGGCCGTTGTCGTGCTCCCACTTATCGGGCATGGCGTCATTGTCCGAGTCCGTGTCCGCATAGTCGGGTATCGAGTCGCCGTCGCTGTCCTGACGACCTTCTTCCGTGTCCAGCATGCCGTCGTTGTCCGTGTCAAAATATGGATTGTACGTCACGGTGATCGTCGCCGGTTCGCTGGCATTCAACACGCTGTCCAGGGCCACGAGTCGAAACACCTGCGCGCCAATGGGCGAGAAACTCAACGTGGTTTCCCAAAGGCCGCTGCCGGGGGCGTAGCCATCCAACGCCGCGCCGTTGAGTTCAACGTAGGCAACGTCAGCCGCTACGGTGCCGGCCAGCGTGATCGTGTCAAAGCCCGTTGCGAAGTCCTGCCCGTTGTTTGTCGCGATCACGGGGGAATCGGGAGGCGTAGTATCGACTGTGTTGACGTACACGGCCTGCAGCCGCTTGTGGTCCGTCATGCGAACTGTCGTCGAGACGGACGTGGTCAAAGCCTTGAGGACCTGCCCCGTGGCGTCCGCCCAGTGATCGAAGATCCACGTGCCATACGTGGCAGGCGCCTCGAGCGTCACCGTTTCACTGGGATTGAACACCCGGACAAAATCGCCGCAGCCGTCTCCCCGGCCGTTTACATCCACATGGAGGCTCTTGGCCGGATCTTCAAGGAGAATTATGGGCATCAGGTCGCCTGATGTATTGACGGCCAGTTCGTACAGGTCGTTTCTCTTCTCGAAGTAGTCGTACTCGACCTCTATCCGGAGCGCGTCGATGATCATATCCGCCCCGGAGCCCGTGACCGCTTCCTTGGTGATCAGAATGTCGGCCCATGCCGCCGGCCGCGAATACAGCAGCAGGTCTTCCGTCGAACGGCCTCCCGAGTCCAGCAGAAAGTGCAGCAGAGATTCGCTCGCGGCGCTGATCCGGGTTTCCGTCATAGTCCCGGTGATTCCGTCGTAAACGGTTTTCCACGAGATCGGATTGACCGTGGCGGTCTGGTAATGGTTAAACGTGTAGGTGTTCCCGCGCGACGTGAGAAACGACCGGCCGCTGTGTTCGTATTTCACGCGAAGCAACGCGGTCCCGCCGTAGTCCGTCCCATTGGCCGCATGGACACTGAGGCTCTCGGTGCGCAGATCGCATATCCGGAGGTTTTCCTCGGTCCTGCCGAAGAGGTTCTTCTCCTTCAGGTTGATCCGGAGGAATCCGTCCGTGTTGAGTTGTTTCAATTCTTCCTCTGTCAGGGCGAACGCCACCGGCACTGATCGCTCGGGGGCGTTTGCGTTCAGTTCATCGAAGATTTCCGCCATGATGCGCGAAAGCTCCTCGAGATACACCCCCTTGAGCAGATCAAACTCCTCGGCGGTGAGCTCGTGGTCCTCATCCGTTCCCCCGTTGGGCAGGCCCGCCTCGCTGGACAGCTCGGCCAGGTTGACAAACGCGTCGAACAGTTCATCGAGGTTCAGATCCCCCGAGTAGGGGCGAAGCATCCGGTACTCGAACGCCTTGGCCATGTAGTACTGGTATTTCAGGAGGCGATCTTTCGCGCGGTGTTCCATCTCCTTGACATACGACATCGCACGCTCGTCGATCTTGTCGACGGTTGCGCTCATGGCCTCATGGATCGAAACGATCGCCAGTGAAGTCTGCGTGACACCCGTCGACGCATCCGTGAGTTGCTGAAGTGTCGTTGCCAGTTTTGCTGCAAACACCTGCTTCTCATTCATGAGTGTCTGAATGTCCCGTGCCGCCGTCAGGAACGCGGGGTTTGACGCCTCCAGTTTCAGAAGTTCGGTCCTCACTTCGGTATCCGGGATTTGGGTCGCCTTAATGGCGGTCACGAGGGGGCCCACGCCATTAGCGACCATTTCAGCCTCCGCCTTTGCTTTACCGAGCACCATTTGGGCCGCCATCAAGATGATCTCCACTTGCTTGGTGGGCTCGGCGGCGGATTTGGCCTCCGTCTCGAGCGGCGGGCCCAAATCGGCCGCATCCTCCGCCGCGAGACTCTGTTTTTCCTTCTTCTCCTTCGCTTCTTTGACGATTTCCAGCGTCGAACCAAGAGCCGAGGAGGTGCCGCCCAGCCCCGCCGCCACCGTCGACGCGGCCAACTCCCCGAACGCGCCCGCCGTGTCCCACGGCGATTGCGAGTCAATTTGCGTGATGATGTCGAGCCCTTTGCCGATGGATCCAAAAAGAGGCTGGCAACCCGGCACCATGTTGAGTACGGCGCTGGCGACCTTCATGTTGCGTTTCCAGGCGTCCGCCGCCAGATTATGTTCCGCCTGCTCGAGCAGCCGCGCCTCGATGGCCTTCAACTCATCCCGCTTTTCCTGGATGCGGCGCACAATGTCTACGGATTGGGCCTCGAGGCCCGGAATCGCCGCCTGGGCTTCCTCGTACGAGGCAATATACTGGTCCATCTCGCCGCTCAGCGTCTCCTGCGCGTACTCGAGCGCCGCCACCAGTTTCTCGAGGTCCAGATCCTTCTTTGAGAGCCAGTACGTCAGGTAGAGCGTGCGTATGCCGTTTTCAATCTCGTTCTCGAAAGCGGCCAAGTTGGCCTCAAACGACAGCATCGGCACCCAGCCCGCCGGGTTCCCAAAGTAATCCAGGTTGTTCGAGGCCCGGTGGTACAACACCTGCATCTCCTCGCGCAACTGAAGAAAGTCGCTCTGCTCAGTTCCGGCTGCCAGCGGCTCCAACACGTCAATGTAGTCTTCGAGCATTGCTCGGGCCCTCTCGACATAGCCACTGAGATAGAGATCCTCGATGTATTGCAGTGTTTTGCGCATGACAACCGGCGTCAGCCAGGCCGGCGCATCGCCCGAATCCGGCACAAGCACAAACTTGTCCGCGCTGGTGCCAGGTTTCCCCGTGGGGCACGCAATAATTGGCGTGCCATCCGTACAGACATGGCCTATCGCTTTGTACACGTACGGGCCGATATGCTCAGCCATCAGCCCATCCCCCGCGGGACATGGCTCCGTGGGCCCCGGGTCTCCATGTTCACCGTAGAGATAACCCGTCCATGAGCCTGCCCACGGCTTGTCATAAGTACTCCAGCAGAAGATCTTGGCCACCACGCCGTGTCGACTGAGGTCTTGTGTTCCTTGGGACTTGTAGTTGCGCAAACCATGCTGCCCGCCGTAGCAACTCCCCTGCACGCCCTCGTCATTGTAGCCAACCGGCCCCGGCTGGCCCCCCTCAAAATGGCAGTATTCCTCGGTATCCAGCGTAGTCGTAAGCACACCCGCGTCGCCGCCGTTGCCCGGCTTTCCCGCCGGAATAGCGTCGAGCCCGTCAAGCCACCACAGCGGCTTGCCGTTCGGGGGCGGGGCGTCCGTAATGTTGGGAAGGCAGTTTTCCCAGGGAAAGTTACGCGTGATAGTCGTGTGGGATGACTTGTGGAAAACTACATACTCGACCCACGTTGCTACGCGCACCTCATGGTAGGATGAAATGGCCCCCCAACGATGAAGTCCCCATTCCGGGGCCGGCAGATTCCCACCCGTGTCGATATAAATGCCGCTCTCCCAGGGAGGAACATCGTTGCTGCCCCGATCACAGTACTTGGTCGTCACGCTGGCGTTCGGGACGCCATTCACATAAAACGGCAATTCTGTGGTCTGGTTCACGTCCGGCGCGTCTTTACCGTTGCACCCGTTGCCCGGGGCTTGGCCCGCGCCGCCGGTCAGGTCGAACCGGATCATCGGCCCGCCCACCCAGTTGTCCTCGGAATAGAACTCGTGGATGTTCAGCGTGATGTTGCCGCCGGGATGCCCGGCTTTCCCATCTTCCGCCGCCTGGATGTCCGTCGCCGGGTTAAAGTAAGGAGTCCCTTGGTCGAGGGGTGTCAGCCGATACGGATCCCGCTTCCAGACGGCATCCGTCCCTTTGCCCATGCGATCCACGGGCCGCGTGCTAATGCTCGCGCGTTCCTCCGGCGCAACGTCCTCCTTGTCTTCAAATCGCAGTTCCCGGGCGTTAATGAGCACGTTCGTCTGGGGAAATCGGAGCGGATCCCGGATGATGACGGTATCGCCCGTGATGGTGAGTTCCTGGATGTTCGAGTTTTCCCCTATCTTCTCCGGGTCCGGATCGCCATAGACGGTGCCCACGCTATCGGGGATGTCTCTGTCAAAGACGACCGTCACGCCCGATATGTGTACTTTCCTGGCCGGTTTAGTGCCCGGGGTCCAAACAACGTCGTTGAGTTCGACATCGGCTTGGACCGTTTCCTCCGGGGACCATGTCGTGTACCCCGTCGCGTCCGGTTCCGGCTGAACATACTCGAACGCGTCCGCTTCCGGCATGGGGCTGATCTCCGGCGTCATCACGATACTTTGAGCGGCGCTCCCGCCGGCATATTCCGCCGTGAACGTGATCTCAAACGGCGAGCGATCCTCCGGAGCAGGTGTGTAGCTAAAGACCCCCGTTCCCGCGTCCAGCAAGAGTTCCCCGGCGGGCTGCGGCGCGGCTGTCATCGAAAACGTCGCCCCACTCGAAACGTCCACCACAAACACCTCGAAGCTACGAGTGTAGCCGTGGTAGGCGGTTTGATCGGGTATCTGCCCAATCGCGTACTGCGTCAGTGCAACCCCCGGGCCCGCTATAGTCAAAAACAGTACCAGCAACAACCAAGCCGCGCGTACAGCGTAGTAAGAAACGCGCGTTTTTCCCATTCCGTGTGTAGTCAGCATGGTGCCCTCCACATATTTGGCGAAGAGAAAGCCCTACGCCTTTGATGGCAATGTAGGAACCTTTTCAACTGGTCTAGCCCCACATATCGAACCGGCCTCAATCCCGATTTCTATCAAGGCCCCTCTTCGATATTTTCCAGACCAGTAACACTAAAGAAAGAGGTGCGCTATCGTAGCACCACCTTCCCCCCTTGTCAAATGAGGTGAGGCAAGACGCTTGTTTTGTTTTCCCACCTGTCATAAACTCTTTAGCACCGTCCAGGAGAGCAGAAATGCATTTTCAAACTCGACGTGAATTCATCCGAAATGGCATGATGTGTGCCGGCGCCGGCCTTCTCGTGGCCGGAGTGGGGAGGGCCATGGCCGACGAAAAGGACGATTTCAAACCGTATCAGCAGCGGCGCAGGGAGGAGTTGTGGGGCCTGCTGGGCGACCTGCCCGAAAAACGGACGCCCTCAGCCAGCCTCCGCAAAACCGAAAAGCAGGACGGGTTTACACTCGAGCATCTCGTGCTCGACCTCAACGGCGTCGAACCGGTCCCGGCGCTGTTTCTCATCCCGGACAAGCTGAAAAAGCCGGCCCCGGCCATGCTTTATATCCACTGGCACGGCGGCAACTATGATGTCGGCAAGACCGAACTGCTCACCGGCACCCGCGCCATGCCGGCCTACGCGCCCGTCTACGCCGAAAAAGGCATCTGCGCACTGGCCATCGACTCGTGGTGTTTCGGCGAGCGGATGCCGTATCCGGACAACGGCGGCCGCGGCGAGTCGGATGTCTTCAAAGAAATGCTCTGGAAAGGCCGGGTGCTGTTCGGCATGATGATGTTCGACGAGTTCCAGGCCCTGAATTACCTGTGCACACGCCCCGAAATCGATCCGGCCCGGATCGGTGCGTTCGGCATCTCGATGGGCTCGACCAAAGCGTGGTGGCTGGCGGCCCTCGACGAGCGAATCAAGCTCTGCATCGACCTGTGTTGCCTTACCGACTACGAAGCCTTGATCAAACACAAAGATCTCAGCGGCCACGGTATCTACTATTATGTCCCCAGCCTCCTCAAACACTTCCAAACCCACCAGATCAACGAACTGATCGTTCCGCGCCCGCACCTCAGCCTCAACGGACGGCAAGACAAATTGACCCCGCCCGAAGGCGTCGAGCGCATCCGCGATTATGTCGCGCCCCTGTATCAAAAGTACGGCAGGGGAGAGGATTGCCGGATCGAACTGTTCGACTGCCCCCACCAGGAACTGCCCGAAATGCGCGCTATCATCCTCGAGTGGCTCGATAAGTATCTTATCGCTTGAATGAGATTGATGAGATCGGTCCGATCCGTCGGATCCGTCCGATCCTTCAAGGAGAAAAAACATGCATATCGCCGTCGCCGCAGACCCGTTTGCCATCGACCTCAAAGACGCCGTCAAGGAGCATCTCGAGGGTAAAGGCCACGACATACTCGACGTCGGCGCCACCCGCGACCTCGAAATGGCCTACTACGACGCCGCGGCCGAGGCCGCCAAGCTGATCCAGCAAGGACGGGCCGAACTGGCGGTCCTGTTTTGCGGCACCGGCGCCGGGATGGCCATTGTCGCAAACAAGTTCAGCGGGGTGTGCGCCGTCTGCGTCGAGTCCGTGTTCGCCGCACGGATGGCCCGGGCCGTCAACGACGCCAACGTCCTCACCATGGGCGCCATGATTGTCGCCCCCTGGATGGCCAAAGAAATGGCCGACACCTGGCTCGAAACCGTCCATACCCAGGGGCTCGAACCCTACGCCGAGTTCCTCAAACAGGCCGTCCAAAAAGTCCGACAGATCGACGCCGCCCAACGCCGCTGAGTTTTCTACCCGACGGAGTGGGGGAGATTCCCCACCCCGTCGGGACGACCTAGCGAAAAACCGGGACTGGCTCGCGACGCCTCCGGCAATTTGGAGGCGCTTTGGCCAGTTTGAAAAGGCGTGCCTGTCCCCGCTTTTCGCCTTCGTCCTGCTCGAATCTCCGCCAAGTTGACCTGCGTCCCACCCTAAAACACCCAAAACAAACCACTGAAAATCCTGATCCCCACGACATCCTAACCGGCCGTGCTAACTCCACAATGCATTGATAACAGACGTTATCCAAAAGAAAGTTAATACGAACTGACAGGTACAAATGTGACACGGCAAAAAGCCTGCGAGAAGAGCCTTTTGAAGACCCATCCGGGGCTGGAGTGGATTGTCGTGGCTTTACACGGCGCCCGCAGTAAACATAATATATATTATCGGACGTTGCTCTCGTTGGTACGTCAAACCATTCAATCCCCACTACCGGCATCGTGCCTAGAGCGGCTGAAGACCCGGAACGTAATGTTTAATGACCATTGCGATGCAGAGATAAGCATAAGCAAGCAAGAGACCGGACAACACGGTTAGGACAAAGCTCTCTCTTCGTGCGAGGAACCTCATGCGGGAGACGGTCAGGGACATCAGCAGCAGGAAAAAAGCAAGCGTTGCCATAACCGCGGCTATCAGGCATGCAAACGCCGCATCACGCCGAGATGCGAAGCTTACTGTAAGCTGGAGAAGGGATAGCAGCATCAGCGCGTACACCAGGCCACGCATGGCAAATTGGGCTGGTCCTTTCATAGGAAGCCTCCTCTCGGGCTGGCTGGACGAGCACGGGTCACGCGCTGATGGTGACGCCCTCTTCCTGGATGGTGATGTCTTGGAGGCCTTCGGCTGTGAGGGCCTCTCGCAGGGCGGTCAGTGCCGTATCTTCGCCGTGGACCAGGACTACCTTCGCCTTGCAGTCTTTGAACCTGCGGCCAAACTCGACGAGCTCGCCTTTTCCGGCGTGAGCGCTGAACGAGTCTAGGACGCGGACCTGGGCGTTTAGCTGGTAGGTCTTGCCGAGGATGCGCAACTCGCGCTGCTTCTCGACGATACGCCTGCCGAGGGTGTGTTTGGCCTGGAAGCCGACGATGAGCACGGTGTTGTCAGGGTTCTCGACGTTATTTTTGAGGTGGTGCAGGATTCTGCCGTGTTCGCACATCCCTGCCGCGGCGATGATGATGGCCGGCTCTTTCAGGAAATTGAGCCGGATCGAGTCTTCGACCCGCTGGATGTACCTGATGTGATGGAGCCGGAACGGGTCGCCCGCACTCGCCATCAATTTCTGGATTTCGGCGTCAAAGCACTCGCTGTGCATGCGGAAAACCTCGGTGATGTTCACCGTCAGCGGGCTGTCCACGAACACGGGCATGTACGGAATCGCAAGGCGCGACTCGAGGTTCTTGAGCGAGTAGATGATTTCCTGGGCGCGTTCGAGGGCGAAGCTGGGGATGATGACCTTGCCGCCGCGGGCGTGGGTCTCGCGGATGACCTGGGCCAGGTCTTCCTCCATGTCCTGGATGGGCTTGTGGTCGCGGTCGCCGTACGTGCTCTCGAGGATGACCGTATCCGCCTCGTCCGGTTGCCAGGGGTCCCTGAGAATGGGCGCATTCTTCCTGCCAAGGTCGCCGCTGAATATAAGTCGTTTGGTGGAACCGTTTTCCGCATACTCGACGCAGACAATAGCCGACCCGAGCACGTGGCCGGCGTCTTGAAACGTTACGTACACGCCTGGAACAACCTCGAAACGGTCGCCGTACGGGGCGCACTTAAATCGCTTCATAACTTCTTGTACATCAATATCTTGGTAAAGTGGCGGGACAAATTCCCGGTTCTTCTTCGACAGCCACTCGGCGTCCCGGGCCTGAATGTGGGCGCTATCTTTGAGCATGATGCTGCAGAGGTCGCGGGTGGCGCAGGTGGCGTAGACGAATCCGTTGTACCCGTTGCGGTCGAGCATGGGGAGCAGCCCACTGTGGTCAATGTGGGCGTGGCTGAGGACGGTGGCGTTGACGTTGCGGGCCTCAAAACCGAGATGGCGGTTTTTGACATCGGCCTCCTTGCGGCGCCCTTGGAACATGCCGCAATCGAGGAGGACTCGATACCCGTTGATTTCCAGCAGGTGTTTACTTCCGGTGACGCCGCCCGCGGCGCCGTACGACGTGATCTTCATCTTGCGTTGTACTCCTAACATGCTGTTATTCAATAACTTACCATGCAGGCGAGACGCCTGCGCTACAATAGCACGTTTATTTAGCCGCTGGACAACAGCGCCCGGGCATGCTGGATGCTGACATCCGACAGCGAGCCGTCCAGCAGACAGGCGAGTTCTTCGATCCGGGCCTTTTCATCCATCCGGACGACGCGGGTGGCGGTCCGGTTTTTCTGGGTCGTCTTGACAACATGATAATGGGACTCGGCGAGTGCGGCGATTTGGGCGATATGGGTGATGCAGACGGTCTGGTGGGTATGGGCGAGCTGGCGTATTTTCGCGGCGACGTTTCGGGCGATGTGCCCCCCCACTCCCGCGTCGATTTCGTCAAAAATGAGCGTTGGGATCTTGTCGGCCTCGGCGAACACGGCTTTCAAGGCCAGCATGATGCGGCTGATCTCGCCGCCGGACGCCACCAGGCGCAGCGGCTTAAGTTTTTCGCCCGGGTTGGCCGTGAGCATGAACTCGACCTGGTCGACCCCGGTGGACGCGAGATCGGCGGCGGCGAAGGCCGTTTCAAACGCCCCGCCCTTCATTCCCAACTCCTGGAGGGCGGTTGTGACGAGTTTATCGAGTTTTCGTGCGGCCGTTTTGCGCTTTTCGGATAGGGTACGTGCGGATTTTGTTGCCTGATCCAGGGTCAGTTTTCGCTCCGCCTGCATTTGGGCCAGCCGCTGGTCTCTGGCGGCATAGGCGTCGACCTCGGCAGAGGCCCGGTCGCGGTACTCGAGGATGGCGTCGACGGAGGCGCCGAACTTGCGTTTGAGGTCGCTGATAAGGGCCAGCCGCGCGCTGAGCCGCTCCAGTTCTTCCGGGTCGAACTCGAGGCCGTCCGTCAGGCCGCGGATCTCGGCGGACGCTTCTTCGACGGCCACGCGCGCGCTTTTTAACTGGTCGCCCAGGGCGCGGAACCGTTCATCGATTTCGCCTAACTGTTCGAGGTCCGCCAGGGCGGCGTCGAGGGCCGACACAGCCGGCTTCTCCTCGCCGTCGTACAGGACGGCCCGGGCGTGCGAAGCCAGGTTAAACACCTGCTCGGCGTTGGCGATGAGGTTTCTACGGCTCTTGGCCTGTTCTTCTTCGCCGGGTTCGAGGTTTGCGGCGTCGATCTCCCCCACTTCGTATTTCAGGAAGTTGACGCGGCGTGCCCGCTCGCGGTCGTCGGTCTCGAGGTCGGCCACGGCACGGTCCAGCGCCCTCAGTTGGGCCACCAACTCCCCCACTTCGCCCGCCAGCGCTTCCACGCCGGCAAACGAATCGAGCAAATCGAGTTGGCGGTCGGCTTTGAGCAGCGACTGGTGCTCGTGCTGGCCGTGGATGTCGACTAGTTCGTCGCCGACCGCCGCCAGCACCGATACGGGCACCACGCTGCCGCACACGTAGGCCCGGCTGCGGCCTTCGGATGTCACCACGCGTGACAGGATCAGCTCGCCGTCCTGGAGCAGGATATCGTTGTCGCGGAGGAGACCGGCTAGGCGCCTGGGCGGCTTTGGGATCCTGAATACGGCGTCGACCTTGGCCTGGCGTGTGCCGTCGCGCACGGTTTCGTTCGATGCCCGGCCGCCGAGTACAAGGTTGAGCGCGCCCACGATGATCGATTTGCCGGCCCCGGTCTCGCCCGTCAGGACGTTGAACCCGGCCGTCAACTCGACCTCGAGGTCGTCAATCAAAGCGTAATTCTGTATACGCAACAGTTCCAGCATCTACCCGTTCCCGCCCGTGCTCCCACCATACAGCCGCCTACCTTCGCTCAATCCCCTTTGGATTATGTGTCCTTGGATGTGCCGCCAGCGTTCAACTTCGGCCCGGCTGTAGATGAGGATGTCCTTGGCAACCGGATACGAGGCCAGCCGGCGGTAAGCCTGGCCGGTCAAACGCCGCCGGTGCCGCCGTGTCTCTTCCGAATCCGGCAATACCACCAGAAGATCGATGTCCGACTCCGGTCTGTCCGTGCCTGCAGCGTGAGAACCGAAAAGGATAACTTCCTCTGGGTGCAGTTCGTCTACAAGACTGTCGGTGATTGACTGTAACATGTCTTCGCGCATAGCTTCCTCGTCCTCGCGCACCCCAATACGCGCGGCAGATCATATCAGTACCAGTTCGACTTCACAGGCGCAGATGCGTGAGGAATTCGCGGTTCCCCGCGGGGCCTGTCAGGGGAGAGGGTATCATACCGGCCGGCTCGAATCCGAGTTCGCGCGCAGCGTCCGTCACGTGGGCAACGACCTGATCGTGGACCTCGGCGTCGCGCACCACGCCGCCTTTGCCGACGAGTCCTTTCCCGGCCTCGAACTGCGGTTTGATGAGTGCCACGCCCTCGGCTTTTTCGGCGAGGAGCGCCTTCAGCGGCGGGAGGACGAGCCGCAGCGAGATGAATGAGCAGTCGATGGTGAAGAAATTCGGCCGTTCGGGCATCTGGTCCGGCGTGAGGGACCGGATATTGGTTCGCTCGATGACGACGACGCGCGGGTCCTGTCGCAGTTTCCAGGCGAGCTGGCCGTAGCCGACGTCGACGGCGTAGACGCGGGCCGCCCCGCGTTGCAGTAAACAATCCGTAAACCCGCCGGTCGATGCTCCCACGTCGATCGCCACCACGCCTTGCACGTCAAGTTTGAACCCGTCGAGTGCAGCCTCGAGCTTTTGGCCGCCGCGGCTGACGTACGGCTGTTCGCCGAGGATCTCGAGCGCGGTGTCGTCGGGCAGGCGTATGCCGGGCTTGTCGAGCACCTCGCCGCCGGGGCCGACGACGTTGCGCGTGAGGATCAGGCCCTGGGCTTTTGATCGTGTAACGCCGGCCAAACGCTGCACCAGGATGTCCAACCGCTCTTTTTTCATCTAATTTACCTGGGAAATGACGGCTGCCTCCCTGCACTGGACGATTACCGGAGCCGGCGAAGAAGCCATCGCACTCCATCCCGCGCTGATTTTCCTTTATACGTCACGGTTGGGTGGAGCAGCGCCACGGCTTGGACACTTATGGCCTCTCCCCGGCCTTCGGGGCCGACGCCTTCATTGGTCTTGGCTTTTACGGAAACTTGCCCCGGCAACACACCCAGCCGGGTCGCCAGGTTATCGCGCATTTGGTCGAGGTAGGGGTCCAGCTTCGGCGCCTCGGCGATGATGTTGGCATCGACGTTGACCACGATGTAGCCCTTCTTCCCCACAGCCAGGATGGCCTGATCGAGCAAATCGAGGCTATTCGCATCCTTGTACTGTGGGTCGTCGTCGGGGAACATCCGGCCGATATTGCCGAGCCCGGCGGCGCCGAGCAGCGCGTCAATGACGGCATGGGCCAGCGCGTCGGCGTCGGAATGGCCGGCGAGACCTTTCTCGTATGGGATTCTCACGCCGCCAAGGATCAACGGCCGGCCCTCGACAAGCCGGTGCAAGTCATACCCGATTCCGATCCGCGGTATCACGCGAGCCCCTCCCTCACCACGCACTCGGCCAGGGCGAGATCGGTCGGCGTGGTGATTTTGAAATTCAGCGGCGAGCCCATGACGAGTTTCACCCGGCCGCCGACCCGCCTCACGAGCGAGGCGTCGTCGGTGCCGACGTATCCGTCGCGCCGCGCCGCGTCGTGAGCGCGCCGGATCACGTCTACCTGAAACGTTTGCGGGGTCTGGCACGCCCACAGCGCCTGCCGGTCCGGCGTGTCGATCAGGTAGGCATCTGAATCGCCACAAAGGATCGTATCAATGCTCGGAATAGCCACGGTAGCCGCGCCGTCGGCCTCGGCGGATTCGATCGAGGCGCGTATCGAGGTTTCGGTGACGAACGGCCGCGCCGCATCGTGAATGACGATAATTTCCGTGTTGGTGGGCAGTCTATCCAAACCGTTGCTCACCGAGATCTGCCGCTCGGCGCCGCCCGCGGCGAGTGTGAATCGCAAGGAAGGAAATGCCGAAGTCAACGCCTGTTCAAAGGCCGCCTCGTGCCCACCGGGGATGACGATGACGGCGTCGTCCAAAAAACCGAGCCCGGCGAACCGCTCGAGGGTCCGCACCAGCATCGGTTTGCCGGCGATCTCGACCAGCGCTTTGGGCCCGGCCAATCCGAGGCGCGTGCCCATACCGCCTGCCGCCACCAGCAGCCGGGTCTTCACGACGTAACGCCGCTCAGCTTGCCAAAGATCATCCTGCCGGCGGCCGTTTGGAGCACGCTCGTAACAATTACGGACACGCTGTGCCCGACGTGCTCGCGCCCACCGTCCACGACGACCATCGTCCCGTCATCCAGGTATCCCACGCCCTGGAAGGCTTCCTTGCCTTCCTTGATAATCTTGACTTCCATCTGCTCGTCGGGCAGCACGGCCGGTTTGAGCGCGTTGGCGAGGTCGTTGATGTTGAGCACGGCCACACCTTCGATTTGGGCCACCTTGTTGAGGTTGTAATCGTTGGTGATGATCTTGGCGCCATACGCACGCGCGAGCTTCAGCAGCTTTGAGTCCACGTCGCGGATATCGGGGAAGTCATCTTCAACAATGACCACGTTGGTTTTGTCGGTTTTGCTTTGCATGGCGCGCAGGATGTCGAGGCCGCGCCTGCCCTTGGCCCTGCGAAGGACGTCGGGCGAGTCGGCGATATTCTGCAACTCGCCCAGCACAAACCGCGGCACCATCAACATCCCGTCCAGAAACCCGCTCTCGCAGATGTCGGCGATTCGGCCGTCGATGATGACGCTGGTGTCGATAACTTTGGGGCTGCCGTATTCGTTGGTGCGCTTGTGCACGGCGCGAATCAGCGACTCCCAGTTGGACGCCCGGGTCAGGCCAAGCGTAATGCCGATAAACCCGAAGATGAGCACCAGGCTCACCATAAGGAATACCTGCACATTGGGTTCGGCGCTGGGCCAATAAAAAAGGATATACCGGCTGACTGCCCAGCCCATCCCCATGGCCAGCGTGATCGCCACCAGGGCCGGCATGGTGCGCTCGAACATCTCCTGCGTCACAAACGTGAGGATAAGCAGGACGATCACGGATACAACAAGGCCGATGCCGCCTCCCACGATGGCCCACGGAAGTTCACTGACGGGGATAGGGTTGGAATCATTGATCTCGTCAACGATGTAACGGGCCCAGATGACGCCCATCAGGATACAAGCGAGTACGAATAAGACGCGAATGATCTTTACAGTCATAAAAGTCTTTCTCCCGGGTATGAGTACACATATAACACGTAATCTTTGGCCAAGTTTCCTTTAAACTATAGCATAATGGAGTTCCCGTTTTCCGTAAAGCTTTTTCATGCCTAAGCTTCCATGCTCTCCACACACCCGGCCACGACTTCAGTAAGTCGCGGCTCGATCGCGTTGGCGGTAGCGATAATCTTGTCCACGTCGGCTTTTTGAAGGGCGTCGGGCAGGCATTCGTCCGTGATGGCCGAAAACCCCAGCACCCGCAGCCCGGCGTGGATCCCCACGATAACCTCCGGGACCGTGCTCATGCCCACGGCGTCTGCGCCCATCATGCGCATGAACCGGTATTCGGCGGCCGTCTCGAGGTTCGGCCCCGGCACCGCCAGGTACACGCCCCGCTGGAGGCGCATTTTTCGTATCAGGGCCACGGATTCCGCCAGATCCACAAGCTTTCTATCGTACGGCTCGCTCATATCGGGAAATCGCGGGCCCAGCGCGTCGTCGTTGGGCCCGATCAGCGGGTTGTCGCCCATCAGGTTGATGTGGTCGGTGATCACCATCAGGTCGCCCGCCGTGAACTGGGGATTCAGCCCGCCGGCCGCATTCGACACGACCACCACCTTCGCCCCCAGAGCCTTCGCCACGCGCACCGGAAACGTCACCTGCTTCATCGTATAGCCTTCGTAGACGTGCACCCGGCCCGAAACCGCCAGCACCGGTTTGCCCGCCAGCCATCCCAGGAGCAGCTCGCCCGCGTGGGTGTTTACGGTTGGCGACGCGAAATGGGGCACATCCGCCATCCGCAGGCGGCACTCCACTTTCATTCGGTCTGCCAGGCTGCCCAGCCCAGTACCCAAAACCAGCGCCACCGCCGGTTCAACCGAACAGGCGCGCCGTATGGCGGTAACCGCCTCGTCAATCTGCAACCGCAATGCCGACATCAACGGCCTTTCTGGTGTTCCGCCAAGCGGGCTCGCGCGGCTTCCGCTGTCAGCCCGTCGATCCGCACGGTTTTATCGCGGGCCTTGTCACCTCTTACAACGGCTACGGAACGCCGGGGGATGTGAAAACGTTTGGCCAAATAGTCGCAGAGGGCCTCGTTAGCCGCACCCCCAACCGGCGGAGCCGTCAACGCCACCCGCACTCGCCCGTCGGGCTCGACCACAAGCCCGCTCCGTGAGGATCTGGGTTGGACGCGGACCTTCATCAAAATGAAACCTTCCTTTGCCTCGACTAGATCCATCGGCTGACCCCCTCATCTACGGCTCGCATATCTTGAAGATTCGCGGGCGGAATGTCAATAGGCGTCACGGTTTTCCTTTCATGGTGTATTCCCAGGGGCGGCCATAAGTTCCCGGGGAAAACAAAAACCCTGGCGGTGTTGGCCGCCAGAGCCATTGAAACGTGTTGGTTCCCGCGCGGGGCGCGCGGCGGAACTCAGGCTACGTCAGCCTCTTCAAAGTACTCGGCAAAACATTCGGGATGCCAATATTCACCGTGAATTTCCACGATGTCCCCGAATGTCAGGTCGACTTCTTCGATGTGTTCGTTGCAAAGTCTACAACGCACTACTCGTCACCTCCTTCTTGAGTATTCTATTAGCTTACCCCTAATAGTCGGCGCGGGGTATATCATAATTCACAGGCGGTTGTCAAGAGAAAAATAAAGAGGAAGGAACCGGCAGAGTGTGCGCTTAACGGCGGGCGCAGACACGGAATTGCAGTTTGTCGTTCACACCGCATTTTGGTTCCCGTCGGCAGGGAGCTCGATTTAGCGCGGTCAAGACGCCTGCACCCGATAAGTCACTGGTGCTGAAGGACTTCGAGCATAGCGTGGATGTTTTCGGGTTTTGCGTCGGGGGGTATGTCGTGTGCGGGCGCGGCGAAGAGGCCCCCGTCCCGGCCGACTTCGTCCAGCAGGCGCTTGACGTGCTCGCGGGTCTGCTGGGGCGTCGCGTAGGGCAGGATTCGTTGCGTGCTGATGCCGCCGAAGAAGCAGAGTCGGTCGCCGAACTTGCGCTTGGCGTCGAACACGTCGATGACCTCGGGTTGGAACGGGTTAAAGACATCGAGGCCGAACTCGATCAGGTCGGGGAAAAGCTCGTCGACCTTCCCGCAACTGTGGATGAACACGCTCCTGCCGGCGTCCTTGACGGCCTTGTACATGCGTGCGACGCGGAGCCCGATATACTCGCGCCACATGTCCGGCCCCATGATGAGGCCGCGCTGGGCGCCCCAGTCGTCGCCGAACTGGACGGCATCCACTCCGCATGCGGACACCCGCTCGATCACCTCGAGGTTGTACTCGAGGATTCGGTCGAGCAGGCGGTGGGCGAATGGCGGGTCGCACGCCATGGCCATCAGGAGGTTCTCCATACCGGCGAGCGTCCACGCCCGCTCGAACAGGCTGAATCCCAGCACCACGACAACGTACCGGTCGCCGCGACTGCTTGTGACGGCGCGGATATGGTCGTAGTTGGCGGAGTCGGCAAAATTGGGAAAGGCATATTGCTCGACGCTGGTTGCCGTCACCTGTTGGTTTACCACCATGCCGATGTCCTTGTCGACGGACCGGTCCCATTTCACGCCGAACCGGTCTACCCAGACATCGCCGGGGGTTTCGCGCCATGCGTCTTCGGGCGCGGCGTCCAGCACGGTGAAGCAGTTGCCGATCTTGCGGTCAAACTGGGGATCGCCGTAAAACTCCGCCATGTTCCGATGGGCACGTTTCGTGAATCCGGCGTTGAACGGGATCTTGTCGGGCTGCTCGTGGCACAGTGATGCGAGGACGCGTTCGCGATTGGTCATGAAGAGAAAGACCTCACCAACTGCTCGAGGCGCGCCTTATGAGTCCACTCTTCCTTGATCACGAGGTCGACATAGCGGCGCTGGCTGGGCGTTACGAACAGGCGCAGTTGATTCATGAGCACCGCGATCTGTTCCTCGGCCCGGATGGCCAACTTGAGCATCTCGATATCGCTGGCGTACGTGGCGGCGCGTTTGGCTTGTTCCCGTGCCGAGAACACCTTTGCGGCCAACAGCCGTTCGATTTCGGGAGGCATTTCGCGGAGGTCGGGCAGGCGGGATTCAGCCCCTGCCCGCGCGGCGTAATCGAGGAACCGTTTTTTGTGCCGCGCCTCGGCGCGCACCATCATGGCCGCCAGATCGCGGACTTTTTCGGATTGCGTGCCGTCACGGACGCCTTCGTAGAAGCGGATTCCGGCCTCTTCCAGTTCAGCGAGGTGGCGAAGAATTTGCGCGGGCGGAATCGGCATGGGCGTCTCCCTCATCAACGAGTGCTCACTTCACGGCAATCATACCGGAAGCTAAAGAAACACGCAACTCTGTTCGCTCCCTCAGGGCGGCGGGCGGTGGAGGTTGATTTGGTGCTCGACGACGCGCTTTCCCGCGGAATCCAGCAAGACGATGCGTATGGCTTCGGCGTTGAGCCCGGGCAGAGCCAGATTCTCGTCGAGGACAAGGTTGACATAGAGGTGGGGCGCAACCTCGATGGGTACGCTTTCCTGGAGAGTTCTTCCCTGGTAGGTCCATGCGCTGACGGCAACGGGGAACAGCCGGAAGTCGCGGGAATCTTGCTCGCGGACGTATAGGGCCAAGCCGTAGCGGTTTGAGCCACGGAATCCGGCTGCCGGGGTGATGAGCGGGTCGTGCCCCGGCACGTACAGCAGGATGGGCGCCTGGCTGTCGTTTCGGCACATGACGCGGATGGCGCCGGCGTTGGTGGTGTTCTTCCCCACTTCCAGCGCCACCGGGGGCACGACCTTGAAGTAATCCAGGTAGTAGAGCGAACCAAGGACGGCCAGCGCCACCATGCCGATCCACAACGCGAAACCGGCCGGCGTGGGTTTGAGGCGGATACGCGGGGGGGTCTTTTTGATCGTGCGCGGGTACTCTGCCAGGGGCATGTCGGTGAATCCCCCCAAATCTTGGGAGGATGTCGCCTGAAGGCATCTGTTGAACTCGGCGAGTTGCCGGCGGTGAAGATCGATCCGGGCGGCCAGCTTGCGGTTGAACCGGTTGGCTTTTGCGGGTCTCAGGGTTCCTTCGGCGACCCGGGTGACTAACAGATCTTGCTGGGCGAGGATCTTCTGCAGTTTTTCGCCGATCCGGGCCACATCCCGGCTTACCTCATCGCGGATGCCCGGCAACAGTCTTTCGGCTTCCCGCGCATGGCTGGCGGCGGCAAACCGCGCCGTCTCGTCCCCAGCCTCGGCGGCCTCGCGCAGGGCCTTTTCCCGGTAGGACAGCGCGTACCGGAGGCGTTCTTTATAATCCGGATCGTTTGTTTTTCTTCTGGTTATCAAGCGACGCCTTCACAAATTCCCTGAACAGGGGTTGTGGCGCCATCGGTGTGCTCTTGAACTCGGGGTGGAATTGGGATGCGCAGAACCACGGGTGGTTGCGGAGTTCAATAATCTCGACGAGTTCGTGGTCGCCCCTCGGGTGGACCCCGCTCACCACGAGCCCGGCCTCGTTCTCGAGGCGTTCGCGGTAGGCGTTGTTGAACTCGTAGCGGTGACGGTGGCGCTCGTAGATGACGTTGGACTGATAGGCGGTGTAGGCTTTGGTTCCCGGCTTCAGTTCGCACCGGTACGCCCCAAGCCGCATGGTCCCCCCCATCTCCTTGACGCCGCGCTGCTCGCTCAGTAGCGAGATCACGGGGTCGGGCGTTTCCGTGTTGAACTCCGTCGAATTGGCCTCGGCGGCGCCCAAACACGATCGGGTGAGTTCGATCACGGCAATCTGCATCCCCAGGCAGATGCCAAAATAGGGTTTCTTTTGTTCGCGGGCGAACCTGACGGCTTTGATTTTGCCCTCGATGCCGCGGGAGCCGAATCCCGGCCCAATCAGGATCCCATCGTACGGATCGAGGACCACCGCCGGGTTGCTCTCGTTTTCGAACTGCTCCGAATCCACCCACTCGAGGTTGACCCGGCAATCGTTGGCCACGCCCGCGTGCGTGAACGCCTCGTTGATGCTCTTGTATGCGTCGTGGTGCGATATGTATTTGCCGACCGCCGCAATCCGCACCTTGCGGGACGGGTGGACCAGCTTGTTGACCATGGCGGTCCACTCGGAGAGGTCGCCTTCTTTGGCGTCGATGTGCAGCAGGCGCAGGACGGTGGTATCGAGCCCCTGGCGCTGGAAATTAAGCGGGATCGCATAGAGCGGCTTGATGTCTTCGGCACTGATGATGGCGTCGTCGGTGACGTCGCAGAACATGGCGACTTTTCTGCGCTGATCCGGGCCGAGTTTGTTGGTTCCAGTGCGGCACACGATCACGTTAGGCTGGATGCCGATGTCGCGCAACGCACGGACGCTGTGCTGGGTCGGCTTGGTCTTGAGTTCGCCGGCGGCTTCAATATATGGAACGAGCGTCACATGAACGAAGCAGCAGTCTTCCACCCCCACTTCGAGCCGGAACTGGCGAATCGCCTCGAGGAACGGCAGGCCCTCGATGTCGCCGACGGTCCCACCGACCTCGACGATGGCGACGTCGGCGTCTTTATCGGTCTCGGTAGTCAGCATCCGGATGCGGCTCTTGATTTCGTCGGTGATGTGCGGGATGACCTGCACGGTCTTGCCCAGGTACTCGCCGCGCCGTTCTTTCTGGATCACGGTGTTATAGATGCCGCCGGTGGTGACGTTGCTCTTGCGGGAGAGGTTGGCGTGCGTGAACCGCTGGTAATGGCCGAGGTCGAGGTCAGTCTCAGCGCCGTCGTCCGTGACAAACACCTCGCCATGCTCGTACGGGTTCATGGTTCCGGGGTCGACGTTGATGTAGGGATCGAGCTTCATCATGGCGATTTTCAGCCCGCGCGACTCCAACAACAGGCCTAAACTAGCCGCTACGACGCCTTTCCCAACCGACGAAACCACACCGCCCGTTACGAATACGTACTTCGGCATGTTGAACCCTTTCTCCTTCCTATAACACCCCTGCGGCTGAAAAACCGCACGAATAACGGCAAGATCCTCGCCGGATCCGAACCAAGTAGAGCGAAAAAAGGGAACATGGATAA